>JAABUO010000013.1_pt1 | contig 606347 bp, 403 predicted proteins | sample 5559291 | NCBI WGS metagenome assembly JAABUO01 (sample SAMN10711878, study PRJNA513372) | rock metagenome | isolation source: Antarctica rocks | place: Antarctica: Victoria Land, Finger Mt sud
GACTATAGGGTGGCCATTCCATGACGTTTATACCATGTTCGCGAAACCACAACGCCATCGCTTTTGCTGTGTGTATAGGGGCGTTATCTTGCATGAAAATAAGACCTAGTTGATAGACACTAAGGAGGTTATCGTCGAGTATGTTGAGGTAGGACTTGGCGAAGTATCCATGCTTCTTCGCCTCAAAGTCACGCTCTAAAGCATAGAGGTTTGAGCGTTCTAAACCCCAAAAACAAGCCCACATCATGATGCTAAAGTCGTGTCCTTTTTTTGTATGGTTGAATCATGGCTTTATTCCACTTTTGTGAAGGCGTACGAAAGCACCATTGACGTCGTTTGCCCGTGCCTCTTTCGACGAAACATTCGTCGCTTCATATAACCTTCGTCCAATCGTCAAAAGTCCAATGTTCGTGAGCCAACGCCCATGCGTAACGTTTGCCCGCAACCTCAGGCGTCAATAGAGGTCTTTTTTTGCATAGCCAATTGGTAATACCCTCCTCTTTTAGTATGCGATAGATGGTTTTAGTGGAAACGTTGACCCTCGTCTTTGTAAGAAGATTTTTGTAGGTAATCTTTGAATCTAAACGCACAATTCTGATGACATGACGTTCATCACGTAATGAAAGCTTTTTAGAACGTCCTGAACGAGGTTTAGATTGATCGTGGTGTTGCCAAACGACGACGTTGCAAATGCCTCGAACGGAGCTTTCTAAGATCCCATGAAGACGTTGAACCTTTGATGGCGTCAAACCACCACTAATGGCCCCATGAATTAGTCCTCTTTGATAGGGGGTATATTCCTGTTTGTGAACGCGATTTGAAGAAATTGGACCTAATGGACTGCGGATCATCGTGTGGTAGTTGAAGAAAGTAGGTGGTTTGGAAGGGAAATTTAATGCGTGACGCGAATTTCCGCGTTTTCGCGAAAACTTTTGTCCGGGTACTGTAAGTAGTCGTAAGCGCTTCCGCAAGCGGCATCTTCACTGACAGCCAATCATGGCTTAAGAGGTTCGGTTCAGATGACCCTTTATTTACCAGCTGCCTGCTCCTGGGCAGTGGGCAGGCAGGATATATATTTTAGGTGATCTCCTGCCCACTTTGAGGACATACCTGTATCGACCCTACATTTCGAAGATGTCGAAAGCCACATTGGCAGTGATTGCTGGCATATCAGCTGCAGCCGGAGCTGCAACGACAGCAGCTATTTTCTCAAGTCGAAAGCGCGACAGCGCCGTTCCCTTCTCAACAACCGATCCTACATCTTCGACCACCACCTCACCGCCCCCACCAACTCCAGGTTCTTCTCCATGGCCTCTCAAGGAGATTGTGGCACCCGTAAACCCAAATGGGCTCTTTCAGTACGGGTTCCCAGGTCCGATCTCCGACCTGCGGGCCACACTTTCGACCACATCCGCTTTCGATCGCCGCACCAGGAATCCTTTGTGGGTAGCAGAACATATCACACCCGCGTCACTGTCTGCCAACAACGCCGATCGCAGGCATTCGAGTTTTGTCGAGGACGAGAGTATACCAGAAAAGTTCCGGGCAAAGCTGCATGACTATTCTCGCTCGGGCTATGACAGAGGCCACCAAGTACCTGCCGCAGATGCAAAATGGAGTCAGCACGCCCTCGACCAAACATTCTTCCTAACCAACATGTGCCCGCAAGTGGGTGACGGTTTCAATCGGGACTATTGGGCCCATCTGGAGGACTTCTGCCGGCGTCTGACCAATGCATACCCCTCAGTCCGTATTGTCACAGGGCCATTGTATCTTCCGCGAAAGGATCCTGTGGATGACAAATTTCGAGTGTCGTACGAGGTAATTGGCAGTCCACCGAACGTTGCAGTGCCTACCCACTTCTACAAGGTGATTTTCGCAGAAGACGGGAAGACAGGCGGAAACGTGAGCTTAGGCGCCTTTGTGCTTCCGAATGCGCCGATCGCAAGTGATAAGCCATTGACGGACTTCGAGGTTCCGATTGACGCTATTGAGAGGGCGAGTGGGCTCGAATTTGCAGCGAAACTGCCGGCATCGCGTCGAAAGAGACTATGCAAGGAGATCAAGTGCTCGCTACTTGTTCGTAACTATGCCGATAGGCAGAAGAACTTGATGGGAGAATCGCCGACGCGCAAAGCCATACCGTCGCCGACGACATAGAATATGGAAAGATCTTATGATGGATAATTGCTGGCATCGTAGCAAAGGCGCTCGGGACTCAGCATAGCGAGGACACATGGCGTTCCAAACCTTCGTCGTGGAAGTTATTTTAAATCGGTTACGGCTGCTCTATACTGCTAGCCAGACCTCTTGGTTTTACACAGTGTAATCGATGGTGCTTTTAACCGACTCTTTAGTGTGCCAGCGTTGGCAGTCCCCATAATCTGATCCATATCAAACAATGCGCCAGAAGTGGATGCAATAATACAACCGATACTCGTGTCACGCGTAGATAGCCCAGAACCTCACATGTCAGGCACCCCAAAGGCCTCACCGGGCGATCCCATGCCTTGCTGACTCCTTTGTATCCTGCCAATGTACTGCCTGCTGACTACGTTCCACGTCGCCATATATTTCTCCATACAAGCCGTAAAGCACCCCTCTTCTCTCTTTGACAGTGACGTGCCCGGCGAGGGTACGCATTTCTCGAAGCAGTGCTCATTAACTTTCTGTAGACCAGCACGATAAGCATACATACATGTCAAAAGGTTGTTCAACGGGACGAAAGCAGTCTCGTACACTTATTAATTGACGAGCATTGTTCACTGCGATTTCTTGCCGAAATTGGTTGATGACCTGGGTTTTAGGGTCGGAAGATGAGAGGGCCGAATTGTTGATATCCATGGTATCGGTGCTATGTCGAGTCGAGTAGCACTTGAGGCGAGTTGAAGAAAGGCGGACTTGAGGGCTAAATGATGATAACTTTGTAGAGCTTGTGAGCTCCGGTCTCGGAGAAAGGTGCTGCCGAGCGGCTTTCGAAGAAGGACAGCTTGACAGCGATCTCTTCGTGATCGCGTGCCTTTTGGATCGGCAAATTCCAAGGCCAATGTGCGAATTGTTCATCTTCTATTATCTACTGCCCTGTTTGAGGTCCGCGGCTTTCTCGGGCTAAGCATGGAATTGTCGTGGAGGAAGTCATTGCGGTGGCTTTTAGTATGGAGTGTCTGTACAAACGCTGCAGTTGATATGTCTAAAGTCCGGAAAATACCTGTGAATATACTCAAGCTCTGGACCGGTGGAACTCAATTTGCATGAGATCATAGCTGACCACCTACAGCTTCGATCACATAGTTTATCCACGGTCAGTCAACCTCACATACCTAAGCCGCACGGAATCAACACTATGGCAAGCGAAAGTAGTGTTAGGAAGGAGAATAGGCGGTACAAAAGCTATGGCTGACACAAAATTAATACTACAGCCCTTCCTGGATTCGGAAATCTCAAGTCGCTTCTTTGAGTTTGGCGAGGATACCATAGTACGGACCGATCAGTATGCACCCTTCCAACTATGTACTGGATAAGAAGCTCATAAACCATCTGTAGATATATACGACTGACGTCCGATCGTCCGTCTCAGGACGGATGGCTCTTTTCACGGCTGCCCCTCACGGCAACAAATTGGATGGTCAGCTTTCACAAGCTCCAAGCGACAGTCTTTCTACAGCAGGGTCACTAAACCTTTCCCAGATCGAAGTCGAATTCAAGATACACGGCGTCGGTAATCTCCACGGCGACGGCATGGCCATATGGGTGACTGAGGGCCGCGCTTCTCCTGGCACAGTCTTCGGTCACAAAGATTACTTCAAAGGACTTGGGGTCTTCATTGATACCTACAAGAACCATCGACCAGGGACCGTTTTCCCATATGTCATGGCAATGCTTGGCAATGGTACGGAACCGTATGACAAGGACAACGATGGCTTGGCCAGCGAACTGGCTGGATGCTCGGTAGGTCGCCTTGATTTCTGCTTTCAATTCTCTCCAGCATGCTAAGAGGTCTGCTGATGGCTCGACAGGCGCGAGGTATCCGTGGTGCTTCGGTACCTACCAAGATACGGTTGACATACTTCCAAGAACAATCCTTCAGAGTGGAATTGCAATACAAATCATCCGACGAGTGGACCGACTGCTTCGAGATCGGAGCAATCAAACTGCCCAACGTCGCCTATCTGGGTTTTAGCGCCGAGACGGGAGAGCTAACAGATAACCACGACATCATTCAAGTGTCTTCGCACAACATGCACATGACTGAAGCCTGGCGGAATACGGATACCAACGACAAAGGAGGCCGGCAGAAGGGGAAATCTCATAACCCGAATCGAGGTAGGCAGAGTGGTGGCTGGGTATGGTTTTTCTTAAAGCTGTTACTGATACCAGTTGTTCTGGTTGGGGGCTATGTCGGCTACGCTGCATATAGGTCGTCGAAGCGAGGATCACGCTTCTGAGAACTCTTGCTGGCAAGAATAAAGGCATGTTTTGGATCAACCACCCCTTCACCCAAAACTCCTTCAACTGTCTTTCTGCCCCTTTTCTAAAGTTGCAGGTCATCTGTGAAATTATGTGGGCTAGGGTGGCACAGATTTCGGCCATCTTTCAATGGACGACCGATGAAGACACCATTCTCGAAGTCCGTGATGAAATCCCCGTACTGCTTCTGGAGCTCCAACAGGACTTCCAGTATGCAGCGGTTCTGCTTGATGGACTCCTGTGTGCTTAATTGTTGGTGCATTAGGCATAAGGCTGACACAGACGGGAGATTGCAACCAATGCACCTCCAGCTTGGATTCCGCCTTGGGTTTGTCAGGCATCCCCTACTTGGACGGGCTATCCTCTATTCCCGGACCTTGCAAGGACACTACCGAAGCAAGACTAACGGAGAAACGTCAATTCATACATGCAAAGAAAATACAGTCTCAATTAGAAACGCAGTGAGGATTGTGCAGAATCCTAGGAACTGATGGTCGTGGAAAAGTGGAAGGCCGGAGCAAGCCTGGAGGCACGGGGATTCTTACAAAGGCCTCATTATGTAGGTGGCCGGAACACCAAAATCTGAAGACTCAACGAATGATCACATGAACCACCTGGAAGATTAGGCGGTGAGATCCTCGTGCAATACCACGGCACAATATTCACAGCTAGGCTCTCCGGCGCTTACCAGCTTGGAGGACCTGAAGCGAGAGGCACCGAGTGAGCTTTTACTATTTGAGTTGCAGCACGAAAAGACTCATACTTACAAGCCCAGCCATCGTCTTTCCGTCATCGTGTAGCCTGACGCATACTTGACTCACCCAAAGCACCTTGTAGGGCTTCAGAGCTGCGAGCGACTGCAAGCTTTATTGATAGAGAAATGAGAAACTCTTAAGTAGAATGTAGGTAAGGCGATTTTGAGGTTGTGGAATAGAGCTTAGAGCGTACCATGTCCATCAAGCGCTGGCAGGCTACTCATATAGCTGCTCAATTGAGACACTATGATGAAGGAGATCGAAAGGAGATAAAACCATCCCTCTCGATGCTTCCCCCAATGGGATCTCCATGGGCTAGTAAGTATATGTGCTTCTCTTGCAGGTGGCGTCGTGTTACTATGTACGATTTATCTTCCCAGCACACTAAGGCTGGCTTATGAGCCCCTTTGAGCTGAATTCGGAGCACGCAGTCGAAAATGGGGATATTGCCTCATCAAGCGGCACATGGAGAAAAAAGCCCGGACGTTCCGCTATATATAGGACTTACAATCCCACGTTGCCTAGGCTTATATGCAAAAATCTTCTTACCACTGCGAAACATCCTCTGCCACAAATTCAAGAGTCTCATATCAGATCTTTTAGTTTACTTGGCATACTTATACCATCTCAAAACATTCAGTACTGTAACTTCGACGTCAGGATAATTGTAAAGATGCATTACTTTATCATGGCGTACCTCCTCCTAACCTTTTCGATTGGCAAACTGGCATTTGCTTTCCCCGCTGCAGCAGTGAAGACTTCGACAACAACAGTTCTAGCCGCAGCAGCATCAACATCTACAGCGCCGCTTCGTAAGTCCAAATCTCCATGCCTGCCTGGAAACCTTCATTTAACGTACTTCACAGCACGAGTGACCGCTAAAAACGATCTCGACAAAGCCGGCAAACCCATAACCGTCCCTGCACTCGAGGCAGTCACCTACAACACCGGCGACTTAATCAAGGTCATTGAGCAACGCGCCTGGAGCCTCAAATCTAGAGAGGAATGCCGCGACCTGTGTTGGATCACGCCGTCGGCGATAGTCGATAAGAGCCTCCCAAACTGTCTCGGGGGCAGCTATGACACCTGGACCGAGCTTTGCCAGTTGGCGTTCAACGCCCAGCTGGTTGAGGGGATGGAGAGGACGCAGCAGTGCCCCTTGGGGTGGATTACGTACGCGTATATCCCGGTTGAGAAGGCTGGTGAGAGGAAGGGTTCTAAGCATAAGCGGGATGGAGATGTGAAAGGTAAAGCGGCTGGTGAGGAGGAGGGTTATGATCATGATGGAGGCATCAGGGCACCTTGCTTGGACCAGGGGTTGGGGGCAATGTGATTTTCTTGTTGAATGTGCATGTGTGTTGCTAGGGAGGATCTTAGATGGTGGAGGTCTCGAAGGCGTATCTGATACAAAGAATCGCTGTGACACGCCCGGATCGTCACTTCGCGATTTCCATAACCTGTGGTACAAGCTACCCAATGCTAGAACTTCTATGCGCAGGCGAAAACTGTGCTGTCTTCGCAGCAGTCGCGCAACCAGTTCCAGAGCCAACCCGTAACCAGTGTTGTGGGTTATGATTATTGTCAAGATCAGATACTGTACACACGGCCACACCAGACTGAGAATTGGCGATCCCGTCCGATCTCGCATACACAAACAGTCTAGGGATCAGTTAGTAGTTGGGTGGGTGACCACCAGCGAATCCTGATTGCTGTGTGTAGTATTTGATTTTTCTAAGCAATAACACGTTGCTCGCAGCATGACAATTTTACTGTGGAAGAAGAGTGCCTTCGAAGTTCTGGACGCGAAGTCGATCAATAGATGGAGAATTAGAAATTCGAAGAATCATCTCATCCCCTATGCAGGAGCAGCAAGAATATCCCGCAGTCTATTGGTGAAAAAGCCGATCGTGCCCACAGATTAAACTTCGGTCTCCTAATAGAGTCTCCGTGAAAGACCAACGATAACCCATTCGGAGCGGTAGCCCAAGGAGACGGTAGAGAACTTATCTCATGACGCTCGTGGATTGAGCTGTAGACACCGAAGATAGCACAATCGGAACAATAGGTAAATCAATATCTCTTTGTCAGAGCAATTGAAGAGGAAGATTATGATATGTAGATTCAATTGACCTGGGCATAGATTGTACGATATCTAAGCTAGGTCAGGCGCATTAGCCACCCAACCCTTCAATCCCATCCACACCACTGTCAGCGCTGCTTAGGTATATATCGGCGAGACAGCACGCTGCTTTCCTCGCGATGTCCTTACCCTGATGAATATCGATCTGAGGACTAACTTTTACCCGTCTGTACCTCCAACAACAACACCACAACAGCCACTTTCCCTCCCAGCCCAAGCCAAACTCCATAACGACTTTCTTCGCTCCTCGTATCGGATCTCTGCATCACATTCCCACATCATCAAACCCCTCTCGAACCCGGAACCAAACAGTCCGGATGCTCCCTTCCATCCCCCTCAGGCGCATCCAATCGCTCAGCGAACTGCATCACCGGCGCAGGCATCGGCAACGTGCTAGTCTCCTGCGTCCTGTCGCTATTGTTCCATTGCACAGAATACAGATCGCTGCGTTGGCTCGTGCGCTCTGCGTCCTCGAGCTTGCGTTGGCGGCAGGTGTGCCGGATACCGAAGGCGAGGGCTATGGAGAGGACGAGGACTGCGATGCCGAGGATGATGAGCGAGATTAGGTACTCGATTGGGATGGGGAGCGGCATTGTGGTGGGAGGCGCGGATTTTGAGGGGGGATGATGAGGTGATTTTTTTCTGGGTTTGGGGAGGGGGTTTGAGGGGCTGAGCTGCTTGGATGCGATGTAGGTGGGCAGGAGATGCTGATGATGTGTGTCGCAGGTTGAGAAGAGGCTTATATGTGGCTCCGGCTGGTTGAAGGACAATGGGATTGAGGGTTTCGGAGTTGGAACGTACAAAGAACGCGATAAAGAATGTGAGACCGGACTAGACACGGACTATGGACAATGGACATTCATCTCGACTCATGCTGTGGCCCAGAAACCTCAATGAGAAGGAGCAAGTAATTTCGCTGTGTAGCCAGAACGCCTCGCTTAGATGTATAGAACGTAGATTTGTTACTTGCCGCAAGGTATTCCCAGACTCTCGCCTGAACGCATGAATTCTTCGACGCAAAATCGAGTCAAAGCGCCTGTAGAGACAAGTCGCTTCGTTGTCGAATTATTCCATAGGGCCCAAGCCTCCACGTCGTCTCATTCTAGATGACATACATGAGATGACACACATGAGCGCTTGACCACGCTATTGCCAAAATAACGTTTGCAAGCAACGACACTTTTTGCCATGCTGGAATCGGTCTGCTTCGGATTACGGAAGATGACAAAGTCCTTGACTGGCGTCGAGGGCGAAGGTGCTCGGAAAAGGCAGCCATTGGCGATCCGGTCTGTCATTCTTGAGCCTCTCTTCGGTGGAGTTCGACCCCCTATTAATCTCCAAGCCGGGTCCTGCCCAAGACGCGTGCCCTCATGGACATCATGGTTCAAAGGACACTGTTGGTGCTTCAAATGGTAGGAATAGCTGTGTCGTTTCCTGGGCCAAACAGGGCGTTCGAAGCATTATTGAGGATGCCAAATTCGCCTTCTGCTGCCGAAGACCCCATAATCTTGCTTGATATAAACGACATTCAGTCCCTGACCAGACGTCGGCAAGATTGGTCGCACTGTGATTGCGTGTGGGCTAGTAGGCCCCGAATGATACTCATTCAGGGCCCTCAATAGATCGAAGCGAAAACTAGACGAGACGCTGTTCGTTACCAATACTGTCGATGCGCGAATCTCCACCTGTCTATGCTGACGTCAATGTCTTCACTCGGGCTCATTGTCATCGAACCACTCAGAGTAGCACCTAAAAGCGTTTTCAGTATGGTTCCGTCTGCGATTTGCACTGCTTCGACTATATCGCTGAACGTAACAGAATTAACATGGTAGTGAGACTTTACAGTCGCATCTGAAGAGCTAACAGTGGGTCTCTCGTAGAAGTACGGGGTGCAAACAATCTTACCGTCGCCATTAGGCTTCGCGTTAGATGGTTGCTCGCCTCACAATTACGAGACGTTACGGAGAGAGTACTTACTGTATTTCCACGGACCGTGGGTGCCGTCCTTAAGCTTCGTGATCTACGGACATAGAGAGTTTGGGACATTGTATCGAATAAGATCCCCACACTTGCTTCTAGGCCAAGCATCTAGCTTCTTTGCATCGAGCCGATGTCCTCATATCTCCTCGACCTTTGCCAAGGCATGCCGAAGACGGTAATGTATTGCACCGCGCTTGAGAAAGACTAGCTGGAGTTGTAGCTGAAGTGGAAAGTGCATCTCACAAGGATCCCGGGGTTGAAGGCAAGAATAAATCGGGTGTCGCAGACAGAGGGTAGAAAGGACTGGTGAGGCTCTTGGTATCGGGCAGTGGCCCCTCTTCAGCACCGCAACAGATACTTAGATTGATTTATGAGCTTTGAGCTGCAACATGCCGTTACCATATTACCAGGGTAATCACTCGCTTCGTGATTTTTTATCTGACTCCTCTGCTACCAGGTCCAGGCATCCCTACCAAATCGCGGCTTGCGATCTAGAGCGTCAGGAATCTGGCGTTCAAGACGTGTGCCAGTTTGTGGCTCAGCTCGAGGCTGTATTTCGGTCGGCCAACTCGTAACGTAATTGTAAATGCTAGATGTCAGACTTGCGGCCTTGGACTTTAACGACATATCATCATTCGTGAGTTGCACCCGCCGTCAGCTCGTCAAATAAAACCCACGATCATTGTGGTCGGGTAGACGATGGACTATTATACATCTCTTGATCTGGGTAGGGTCAATAGATAGGACTATTGAGTGGTCCAAGAACGACGTCAGAAGGTGTACCACTAGTGGATTAACTTCTTTTCAGATGTTTCCGGGAACTAAGTTTGACCTTGCTCTAGCTTGTACGCGAGACGTTCAGCTAGCAGGAATCGTGACTCTTCCCCATGGATTCGAATGCTCTAAAATGTTGTACAAGGACTTGGCCCACTAAAGCTATCCGCACATAAACCTGTTCATGGCTCCACCTCATATATGGCCAGGAAATGGACCAGCTCAGGCCATCGCCATACTCAAGCCTGTCCAGCCGGCCATACCAATGAGACCCAGTTCAGCTAGGTAAAACCATATGCCAACATCTATCAAAGTTCACGGAGTCAGCCTCACTCTTTCAGGACCGAGAATGGCTAAGCAAGGAACGTCTTAAGAGTAAATGCTCCTCGAACGCGTCGCGTTGCACATTGCATGATACAGAAAGGCATAAGGAGCTCCGCGAATACTGACATCTTCCCTTGCCCCCCTTGCTTTTTCCAGTCACATAGCCTACGGCGTACATAACCCGTGCTACGCACCATGCCAGGCCCAAGACAGCACTAGCCACTGGATATCGAAGACCAGCAATCAGGAGTGGGACCAGGAATTGGGGCTGATGCTCGAGGAAGTTGGCATGGGCGCGTTGAGCGCAATTAAAGACGTATTTGGCGCGGTTCTCCTTGGCTTCCTGCCACGGAGCGTAGGCATTGGGGTCTGAATGGAGGAAAAGCATCAGCTGTGGTTCAATGATGATGGTTGCAAGTTAGGCTTACAGGGTACTTTGGCAGCCTTGCGAGCAGAGCCAACATATGAGCCATGCCATATTCCGACCAGCGTAGAAGTGGTGGCTGTCATAAGAACATAACTAAGCGTACTTTAGTGACTGCCTTGTAGTTCTCTGACAATAATTGGGCGATACCCATATTCCTTTGGGACGGTGAGCGTGAGTGCCATGATCAATCACTGTTGCGCCAACAAACTTTGATTTTCGGTGTCCCGATGCTGTTAGGAATCTGGATGAGTCCGTTGCTGAAACTTAATCTTCAGGTGATTTGGATCCACTCGAAGACTAAGGTAATCTCGGCTTCGGAAGCTCTTAGCTTCCGTCGTCAGGGGCTAGGGTTCGTGTCAGATCGGACTAATTCATGACGCCGGCGCACAGCGAGCACTTCTGGAACTCATGGCGGGTAAGCCTCGTACACACGTTTGTGTCACACATGCTTCGGACGTAAACTAGAGCGCAGCAGGCAGCTCAGTCAGATCCTCAGATGCTAGCGGCGATTTAGCGGCGGCTAATGGCGGCACCCTCGGTACTTAAGAACCCTGAGTTATTTTAAAGCAGGCCCTAAGAAATGGATTGATGCTCAGTCATGGTCCTCATTCGAGCGTTACACTTATTTGTTGATTGACAAACCTAGTACGTAGTGTAGGGGTTTCTCCTGACATGAGGTCGCCGCCACCGACGGAGCACCATGGCATCTGCGACACCAGACCTCAGCGCACTTCTCAAGCGAACAACAATCGATGACCATGAAGCTGTCTTAAAAGCATGCAATGCCGCTTTGAAGCAGTCGAAAGGCGATTTGAACGCTCAGCATGCCAAAGTTGTCGCGCTCTTGAAGACAGACCGCTTTGATGACGCATTGCGGACGTTAGATGCAGGGGGAGATAGCCTCCAGGAAAGAGCGCGATATGAACGCGCTTACGCATTGTACAAGAACGGAGAGCTAGAAGAAGCGATATCTCTTGCGAAAAGTATTGATGAAGGTCGTGGGGTGAAACATCTCGAGGCCCAGGCATCTTACCGACTCGAAGATTTTGCCCATGCAGCAGACCTATACCGCGAGCTGTCCGCAAGTCAGGCTGCAATCGATAACGAAGAGAACGATCTACGGATCAATGCTGGAGCTACCGATGCACAACTGGAATGGAAGAGACAAGGCAATCTCGTTCGAAAGAAGAAGCCCGGTAGGGAGGATTTGGAAGCCTTCGAGACGGCGTACAATGCGGCCTGTGGATCAATTGCACGAGGAGAGCTGGGCCAAAGCGAAGTTCTGCTAAGAAGGGCGAAGGATCTTTGTAATGCATCTGACGAACTATCTGAAGCCGAGAAGATAGCAGAGACTCTTCCGATCAGTGTACAGCAATTATACGTTCTGACTAGATCGGGCAAACACGAAGAAGCAGATCGATTGGCTAGCGAGATTAGCCTGGAAGGTATTTCTGATATGTCAACGAGGCAGTTAGGACAGAATAATCAACTGAGTTCAACGGCGCGACTCTCAAACCCATATCTCTCCCAAAGGCTGTTCCAAGATGCACCGAAACTGCCCAAGACTGATCAGCTTTTTCAGTTCCAAAATCAACAAATGAAGCAGAATAGTCTTGTGCTAGAGCTTGCTGTTGGGAAGACTTCAGGTGTAGCAAAGTCCATCCAAAGAGAACTCTCCACAGATACTTCGACTGCTTCAGTTTATACGAGCAATCTTTCGGTCATGAACGCAGCCGCCCACGCGCAAAGTGAGCTTGGGAAGCTCGGACTCAGGAAGATACTGCCCTTGCTAGAGAAACGGCCCACAGACGTTGGTCTGGCTTTAACAATTGTCCATCTGTACATCCTCACCAACAATCATGGTTCCGCTCTCACAGTCCTCGAGTCACTCCTCAACCGCTTGTCATCCAGTCAAAACCCTGCTGACGCCGACACTCGCTTCGCACCCGGCCTGGTTGCGACCGTAGTCTCAGTCTACCAACATCAAAACCGTAGATCCCAAATCAAGTCTGAACTTGCAAAAGCTGCCTCCTACTGGCGGCATAAGTCGAAACCGTCAATTGCGCTTCTACAAGCTGCCGGCCTAACCCTGCTCGAGTCGCCCAAAGCAGAACATCATGAGGCAGCCCGCGACATCTTTTCCATGCTTCGCGACGAGGATCCTACTTCCCGCTTTGCCACGGCGGGTTACGTTGCCGCACACGCCGTTGACTCACCAGAGAATATCTCAAAAGAGGCAGATACCCTTACACCAGTCAGCCGCCTCATCGCGGGTGTGGACGTCTCTGCGCTTGAAAGTGCTGGCGTCCCTGTTCCTCAATCGACGGAGGCTCAAAACCTCAGTCGTAAGCGAGCTTTAGAAGAGAAGCCAAAGCCCGCAAAGAAAAGAGTTCGGAAATCGAGGTTCCCGAAGGACTACGATGCGAACAAGCAGCCAGATCCGGAAAGATGGTTGCCTCTTAGGGATCGATCTACATACAAGCCAAAGGGGAAGAAAGGAAGGAAGAAAGCAGATCAGCTGACACAGGGAGGTGTGAGTGAGAAAGCTGATGGCGTGAAGGGCGGAGGGGAGGGTATTGTACAAGCGAAAGGTGGAGGTGGTGGAGGAGCGAAGAAAGGTGGGAAGAAGAAAGGAAAGAAGTAGAACGTGGGTTTCGAGGACATATCAGAAGTTCAGCCTAGCACGAAAGGGTTACCCAGTGTGGAAATCTAAACCTGGATCCGGCTACAAGTTAACTGCAACAGAAGAGATTACTTCACCCGCTGGAAATGGCTGCCGTCAGATGGGCTCCCTCAGGTTCAGAGAGTGGATGTCGTAGACTTCTTCATGGAGTGCTCTGTACACGCTGTATCAACTCTGGCAGAGACCGAATGTAAAGGTACGGTGACCTAGCTATCCGTGACATCGCTTGACAGCGCTAGGCCGTCGATTGAACCTTCTTTCCGGCAAAGCCTGTTTCCGTTCTAAAGCTTGCCTGTTCTAATCTTCAAATATGTATCTCGTACCATCTGAAGACCCTCCCCACGAAATTTTCACAACCAGCATCCAAGCAACAATGACGACAAAGCCAATGGCGCAGCATAAACGGGTTCTGAGCAGTGGCGAGGTCTCTTCAGCGAAGAGACCGAATCAGCAATCGAACGAGCCGTTTCCGAACGCGACAGCGCTTGAACCCACCACTATTTACATTACGATCACCAGAGCCCTTACAAAAGGCGAGCCCGAGGTTCTGAAAGCTTACTCGACACTTCGAGATGCGAACTGGGGCCCTTGACGCGTATCGGCATTACGAGGCGGACGATCATCCGGACGGCTGGATTCAAAGCTGGGATGAGAATGGGTTCTCATCGTTCGAAGCCGACGACGAAGATGCTGGAGATGTGTTTCAGCTCTACATCGAGAAGATTGAATTGGTGCCCGAAGGCTTGGTACAGCCTCCATCGCCATCGCCGCCAGAGAGCTTTAGAGACGAGTTTTCCCAGGAGGAGAGCACACACGATCTCGAGGAGCATCCGTCTGACGGGGCTGATGAGGGAAGCGAGAAAGACGACAGTCCTCAAATCCGGTCCATCAAAGAGGAGCAGCGCCGAGGAGGTCATCCGAAAAAATGTCGAGGTTGCGGCTGCGGAGCAGCCTTGTGCAGCAGCTGCTATCCACAGAATGAAGAAGAGTGGGCAGACATGGGCGATATGTACCGCTGAGGATGGGGAGAGGATGAGGAGAGAACGGAGTCCGGGAGGTAGCCATCACAATCGTGTAGCCTATGCCCGCACACTCTTTGAACAGGTTTCTAACGGGTTACTATCATGTTGACAACTCAACTGAATAGGAGTGGTCTGATTGCCCGGGTGTTGGCAAGTCGAGTTAGACTCGCAAGAATAAAGCGCCGACTGCCGGCAGCGCTAGAGTAGAGTACCTCAACCGCGGATTGAGGTGCCTGAATGTACGGCGTTGAGAACGTGATTGAAAGTCAATACAGTACCCATTTTTGATGATAAGGCTTGGCGCAGCCCGTGGTGCATGAAATCGACGCGCCACAATAGAAAGCCTGCTTCATGCGCTCTTCGCCAAGCCGCCCTCAGTGACATGATCAGGAGATGGCTGTGATCAAGTCAACTTCATAAGCCTTACAAAACCCAGCCTGGGTACCCAATGTCGACTACCAACGCTCGGCCACCCTACAATCTTCCTACATCAACAGCACCCATCGATCCTTCACTGGCGCAATACAAAGTCAAAACCGACTGTGATCGGTCAGAGAGTCTCCAGGGCCAATTCCCTACCTCGTTCATATCCCGCGATGTCTCTCAGCCAGCATTTCAGTACAATGCATCCCTTTGCATCCTTGATACCTCTCCTCCACAAACGCAGTCGACGATAGTATCTTCACCGCCTCATATCCTTCAAAGTGCTGGTCTACAATCGGAAACGAGCGCAGCCTCGGTCGAATCATCCAGCAAGGAGAATACTTCGAGCGCTCCATTTCCTCTTGTCGACGAAGCACCATCGAATATCCTCGAGAAGGCTGGTCTTCTCGTTCGAAGCTCAAGCGTGGGGTCTGCATACTCCGGAGCGCATTCGCGGTCCAGAGTAAATTCTCTCTCACCGGGCTCCGCTATCTCTTCGCCTGGGGTTGGACCTCTAGCCGATATAAGCCCACTGCCGTCTCCATTTGCACTATCGACCTCGCCAGGACTTTGGGAACGAGCGGTTGAAGGCAACCTGGAGCAACCGACCTCCCTGACGAGCACATCAACAGCAACCATGGAAGCCCCGGCAGAACTCAACGTATTGGCTAGCACATCTCCCAAGAAGCGCAGGCTTCCACTTGGCCTGGCCTCATCAGGTAGTGACGCATACGGTATTGATTCGCAGATTAGCGCCCGCAATGAATCAAGTCATACTAGGAACCGAAGCACCAGTGAATATGTCCCAGAGCCCATGCAGGCATTCCGATCTCGCAACATCGTTGTCTCAGGCTCCGTAATGCCACCAAAAGTAGCACCTCAGTCACCTCCAATCGACTACCTCCACAGAGAGCACTATCTAGCTGTGCAACGCGGCATAACCGTTCCCATCGCGAGGCCGCCTTCGCCGCCCAAAAGCAACCGTGAGACTGACAGCAGCGATCCAGAAAGTCCACCAACAAGCCCCAGTATACCGCCCTCGACACCCCTGCGCTATGAAGCTACTATGATTCGGAACAACCAGTTGCGAAGCTGGAGGGCTATTCGACAGCTTGGAAAAGGAACTTTTAGCACTGTCATGCTCGCGACGACCATTGGTGCAAACAATAAAAATATCGTGAATCTGGCGAATGCCACGGTCGAATCGCCAAGCCAAGAAGAGCGGAATCTGGACCCCAAAAGTTTGGTCGCAGTGAAGATCTGCGAGCATGGGCCTGCAGGAGGTGTCGATGAGAAAAAGATAGAGCTGTCTTTGAGGCGAGAATTGGAGATATTGAAGTCGATAGAACATCCATCACTGGTCCACTTAAAAGCCGTCAACATCATGGAGCAGCGGGCACTTCTCGTGCTCAATTACTGTGCAGGAGGAGATCTCTTTGACTTAGCAGTCTCGAAGCCAGATCTCCTGGTACCTGGATTGATTCGACGTATATTCACAGAACTGGTTGCGGCAGTACAATATCTGCATGGGCAATATATTGTGCACCGCGACATCAAGCTAGAGAGTAAGAGAAACTTCTGATCGACCAATCTGAGATCAAATGTCTAACAACCTCGAACAGACATCCTTGTGAATCTACCAATCGATCGTCTGTCCACTAACGATAATTGGCAAAGCTATCCATTTTCGGTTGTCACCTTGACAGATCTCGGTCTTGGACGTTGGATATCTAAACCGCCAGCATCGCCTCTACTTGAAACGAGATGTGGTAGCGAGGATTATGCAGCGCCTGAGCTGCTAATGGGTCAAGAGTACGACGGCCGAGCTACGGATGCGTGGGCTCTCGGTGTCACCTTATATTCGATTATGGAGGGACGACTACCATTCGATCCTATACCAGGAGCTCGTCGTAAGAGTCCTCCCAAGCATCGGATCGCGAGATGCGAATGGAGTTGGGTGAAGTTCGCTGACAGTGAGAGCGAATGGGACCCCGTGAAAGGCAAAGAGCTTGATGGGGCAAGAGAGGTGGTCGAGGGTCTGCTGGCCAGGCTGCGTAATCGGTGGAGTCTGGAAAAGGTGGTACAGACAGAGTGGGTCAGGGGCGGGATCGCCGTCGATGGGGGGTTGAGGCGCAACGAGGACGACGATGAGCCTTCATGATCTGTGGCCCGGGTGCTGGACGTTACTTCTTATGAGTCTACGATGGAGTCGATGTGCTTGTTTCTCTTAAATGGCTTTGAATGCATGGCTTGCAGGATGGGACTGTTTTGGGATGGGTTCCATGGGCCGGATTTTCGTTGCTGTGAAATGGAAGGTTGGCAATGAGCCTCCATGTTTGAAGACTTGTTATAGTATGGCATGATTAGATACCTTCCTATTAGAGATAAGACCACGCCTCCTAATATACTTTCCCTGTCTTTCCGGAGTATTCTTCTGGAAGTACTTAATACAGTCGATGTTAAAATCTCCGTTAAGTCCGAGCACTCCCAAAATCTGTGCCGACCTTTGATTTCCGACATCGGCAGCGCCGAGACAAGTCTGCTCTGATTCAACCACTGACCTAGTATCTACGGATGTTCAATGGGCATAGATCCTTCAAAATGAGATAGTAAGGCTGAAGCTTGTTCAGGATGCTTGGTCAAGCGGCGAGGGTCCGCTGGAACTCCAATATCTTCAGGCCTCATACTAGATCGTGGGTGTTCGTGGAAGCGTGTTTGGACCGACCCACACTGATCTCAATACAGCATAAAATGCTTTTCTACCACCACGGCAAGATGGAAAGATCCTTCGATTCAGCAGTTGAATAAAGTCAGCCGCCACATCACACAGCCAAAGTCACAAGGAGCATCACAGGCCATGCTGTATGCGACTGGTCTAGACACCTCTGACTTTTCGAAAGCCCAAGTAGGGATTTCTTCCGTATGGTATTCAGGCAATCCGTGCAACATGCACCTCATGGACCTCAACCACAAGGTCAAGGAGGGTGTCGAACGGTGCGGTCTCATCGGCTACCAATTCAATACTATAGGGGTCAGTGATGGTATTTCTATGGGTACAAAGGGCATGCGTTATTCTCTACAGTCGCGAGATTTGATCGCCGACTCCATCGAAACGGTTATGGGTGGTCAGTGGTATGATGCGAATATATCGATTCCTGGGTGTGACAAGAATATGCCGGGTGTGATCATGGCCATGGCCCGAGTCAACCGTCCTGCTCTAATGGTGTACGGTGGCACAATCAGGCCAGGGTGCGCGGCGACCCAGAACAACGCGGCCATTGATATCGTCTCGGCCTTCCAAGCCTACGGTCAATTCATCACAGGGGAAATTAACGAAGAGCAACGCTTTGATGTAATCAGACATGCATGCCCTGGCAGCGGTGCCTGTGGAGGTATGTATACCGCGAATACCATGGCAACAGCGATTGAGGTCATGGGTATGACTCTTCCTGGATCCTCTTCTAATCCTGCAGAATCACGTGCCAAGGTCCTGGAGTGTCTAGCTGCTGGCGGCGCAATCAAGAAACTGCTCGAAGAGGACATTAGACCATCCGATATCATGACACGGGAGGCTTTCGAAAACGCCATGGTCGTAGTCATGATCACTGGCGGCTCTACTAACGCTGTTCTGCATCTGATAGCCATGGCGCATTCTGTTGGCATCAATCTTACCATTGATGATTTCCAATCTGTCAGCGATCGTACGCCTTTCCTAGCAGACATCAAGCCCTCTGGTAAACACGTGATGGCCGACTTACATGCTGTTGGCGGGACACCGGCCTTGTTGAAATGGTTGTTGAAAGAGAATGTTATCTCTGGGTCTGGCATGACTGTTACCGGTCAGACTCTTGCGAAGAACCTGAAGTCAGCCCCCGATTTCCCATCAGATCAAACTGTCATCCGGCCCTTCAGCAATCCTATCAAATCCACAGGACATATCCAGATCCTTCGGGGTAGCCTTGCGCCAGAGGGTAGCGTTGGTAAGATCACAGGGAAAGAGGGAACTCGATTTGTTGGCAAAGCCAAAGTGTATGATGAAGAAGACGATTTCATCTCCGCCCTTGAGCGTGGGGCAATCAAGAAGGGCGAGAAGACTGTTGTAGTCATCCGCTATGAAGGCCCTCGTGGTGGACCTGGTATGCCGGAAATGCTGAAGCCTAGTAGCGCGATCATGGGTGCTGGCCTGGGCCAAGATGTAGCACTAATTACCGATGGACGGTTTAGTGGGGGCAGCCACGGATTCCTTATCGGGCACATCGTACCTGAAGCGCAACAGGGCGGACCCATTGCGTTGGTAAGGGATGGAGACGAGATCGTGATTGATGCGGAGACAAGAAGGCTGGACTTGTCTATATCCGAAGAAGAGATGGAGAAGAGGCGGAGTGAATGGGTTGCCCCTCCAGCAAAATACGAACGAGGGACCTTGAAGAAGTACGCGAGCTTGGTAAAGGACGCAAGCCACGGATGCATAACGGATGCCTAATAAGCAACTGTATCGGCCTTGCATCGGTAGCATGCCCCGTTGACATCCGCGCGTCATGAACACGGCTGCGAAGGAGGATGCTCCAGACGACATAGCCAGCATTGACTGGGCTGATAATTGACTGGGTCTCAAGAAATAAAGATGCAAAGAGGCTCGTCGCAGACCCTCGAAAATTCCTGCTCGCTAGCTTTACAGGGCTTTGTGTACTTATCAAGCTTGCCCTGACGATACCTCTGCCTTAATCCGAAGTGATCTTCTTGTTATCTTCGGCATTATTTTCAGAGAGCTCTGTCGAGACGTCTCGAGCCACAGACGCCTCCAACATCTAAACTTGCGGGGCGACAATACTGCACCCTCGACTGGAAACATCCCGAATGCCAAAACAAGTCAAGGCAACTGAAGGACCCCAGCTGACGATTTGCTAAAGACTCATCGCGCTCATACAGTATAAATCTCCATGACAGATACGAATTGTGTACAAAATCGACTCTCAAAAATATTTCCGCGACAGTCACCAGGTAGCCAGGACTAGTGCAAGCTTCAAAATCTATACTAGTGAAGAGATCGAGTGCAGGGCTCCCTTGGGCGAAGCGATCCCAAATAAGTGATGCGTATTGCATCGATTGAGCGAATCCAACTAAGAAACTCAGCTGCAACACTATAGGCAGATCAGCCTGACCATGACCAGCTTCCAAGAAGCTTTTCTATCAGAAGCCTTAGCATTGGAGGCACAGCAGGCCTATCCCTCGGCATTCTGCATCATGGCAAGCCCATCTACCATGCCAACTACGGCTTTTGAAATGTGCAGAAAAAGTTCCCGATGACGGAAGAGACCATCACGCCCGGGTGCTTATTAGTCAAAGCGATGACTGCGGCGAGCATTGCTTTACTTGTCGAAGAAGATAAGCTCACTTGGGACACACGGGTAAAGGATATACTCTCAGTTTTCGAGATACAGGATGATATCATCCGCAATCATCCTACGGTTGCCGATCTGCTCTGTCACCGCACTGGCATGTCTTGGGACGACAACTACTACATCAGCACGGAGAACAACCTTATCATTCGTGGCAAGGACGGGATGAAACACCTGAGTAATCAAGAGCCAGTGCTACCATTTCGGGGACAATTTCAATATAACAACCTGCCGTACGAGCCAGCAGGCTATGTTATTGAGAGGTTCAGTGGGGTGACATACCTGGCCTTCGTGACTTCACGACTCACGCACCCGATCGGCATGCCACGAATTTCTTACAAGATTCCGCAAGCCGGCACTGACAACGTTGCCACATGTTACAACGTTCTGGACAACGGAACTCCAACCCCCGTCCCTTGCGTCAAGACTGGTGATAATGGATTTGGTGCTTCTAGTGGTGGTATTCGAATTTGTGTCAAAGACCTTCTGAAACTCTATGGTGTCCTTCTCGCCTCTGCAAACGATCGATTTGCCCATGAAATCACGTCGACGGAGGATTCGCCGTTGAAGCAGGTGAGTCATTTGATGTCTGCCAAGATACCCATGAGTCAGCCGACGCGCTCAGAAACTTCTTACGCTTTTGGCTGGGCTCGAGTCCAGCTCCCTGGCAGAATGGGCGACATCGCGTGCAATCCTGGGCTTATGCCAAATGGCATGCCCATTGTCGGAAAGGGTGCCCCATCCCAATTGGCGATCTACCACCAGCGCAGCCTACCTGGTGCTTTAGCTGCGTTCCTCCTGCTCCCCGACAACGAAAGTGCGATCGTAGTATTGACCAACACACTTGCGCTCAACGATACGCCTGGCTGGGTCGCTCAGCATGTCCTCGAAGAATTACTTGAAGTACCAGACCGAAATGACTACGTGGCAGCTGCTAAGACGAGTGTTGCCGAGAGCGTCAACTGGTACTCAAGTACGATCGAGGAACTCACCAAGAATTGCAAGGCCGATACATCACCCAAGAATCTAGAAGACTATACTGGAACCTACTGGGATGCCATCCATATCGTGAAGATTGATCTCTCTCTGGAGGACGGTACTCTGTACTCGGCATTGCAAGGACTGCCGTCTGAGGAATTCAGCCTAGATCACTATAAGCACGACACTTTCACTTGGCTGCATCGGAACAAGCTTGCAAAGCGCGGTCGCTGGGTCGACCAAGGCGCGGAGTTTTGGAAGTTGAGATTCGAGGGCAATGACGGTCATATTGAGAGGCTCTTCTGGTCCATGACATTGGTGTTCCGGCGGTGGAATATAAGAAGCTAGCGAAAGGTGCCTTGTGAAGAGGTGAAGCGTCCACACAGCATCGCAAAACGTCTAGGGGGCTTCGTGGAGGTAAGGAAAACCTCGATCGGGCTAGACTCCATCGGTCGGGAATCGCAAGGAAAATCTAAGTTCATAAAACACCTTCCTCGTCCTTTCGAAGTTATCATTAGAAGGCGAACCAAAGGCAACATGCTGCTCAATAGGACGCTGTAGCACGCACACCTTCAGACCCGCAACCTTTGAGAGCGACGTTTGTAAAGAAAGCATGCTCTTCGTCACCAGAAAAATTGTAAACCGGGCCTCCATCACCTCTCATCTTGGCAAAGATTTGTTTTTAAGGCTCAGAATCTCCGTTGTTCAGGATCACTCGAGAAACCTTTCTTCTATCTTTCTATCGATGCTATTTTCTAATAGTATAGCTAAGTCTACATATATCCACCAAGGCATCCACGCAGCTCGTATATATCAATTGAACTTCTCTCGACTACATCACATTAGCCAAACAGAGCGCTGATGCAACACTCATGAGAATCTAACAAGAATAGTAACGCCCTCAGACTTCCACTCCGGTAGACTGTCATCCCGATGCAAGATCGCTAGACACGATGAACCAATCTTCCTCCCCAGCACCAACGTGGGCTAGACGCTCTCTCACCCTTTTCAGTCGTATAGACAGCAGCAGATTCAAACTCTTTGCTAGTGTGTATCAGCATTTTTGTGCGGGTTTACAAACGGTGCTAAGATCCTGCGGGCCCAGCAGCAAGAGACAACAATGGTTGATCTTGTTGCCGAATACACATTCACCACGGTCTAGCTAGATGTTTGATAGTAGATTTTGAGAACTCATCGCTTTGGATGGATTACACTTGCGAAGATTCAGAAACACCAAATCCCGGAGCCAGGACTCCATCGCTGTCGATGACTAGAGGTTTAATATGGTGAACTACGATTATGAATCAGGAGGAAGGTAAGAACAAGTCGTTGTCAGAATGGGATAGGTTCAATTCGGGAGGGTCGACATCTATCATGACTGTCATATCAAGGACAAGACAGCAAACGGGGAACCGTGAAACCGTCAACCTTCCATGGCCGTGCATTTGGTGGTGGGGTGGAGCACCTCGATCCTCAGAAATCCAATTCGATGCCGTATACGTTCATCGTCCTATCAACGCTCTCGACTGCCACCTTACAAAGCAAGGCTGCTAGAAAACCGTACATCGGCGTCGAGACCTATTGCGAATCGGGCGCGTGTTTACCTACACACAACATCCGCGTCTTCGTCTTCGGTGTATAGGTGCATTACTTGTGCCGCCTCTTCGATTCCCACTGCTTCCCCTCGATTTCTAGCTGCCGTCCAGAGTCTCGGGTGATTCATCTCTGTTAGTATTGATACACCTTAGAAACTTTGTTTTCCCTGTGAAGTGGCCAATGTTTCAATGCTTGTCGGACCTCGTAGAGGCTCCCACGAAGGGAGGCGGTGCAATTTTCCACGACAACATCCGTTCTATTGAACGCCTCCTGGTTCTTTTCACTCCTCTCTCCTACCTTCTTCTTGACCCTCTGCCTCAAGTCCTATGACTCTGGGCTGCTGGTTTTGGGATCGTGTTACAAATCTCCGCAGAGACTTCATGATCCACTCATTGACATCCGCTAGGCTGTTCCAGAACTTCGCCCAAGCACTGCGGATGGCATCCTTGTGAGGCGAAATCTTAGCATCCACAAAGACACAGAAACGCCAGCAGACCATAACGGTGAACCTCCCGAGTATCTCCACCCAGAGCTGCCCGTCGTACCGATCGAATTTCTTACCGTCGGGAGGTGATCCGTCCGGACGGGTTTCCCTTGTACGTCTGTCAGACCCATGTCTCCTGCTGAAGAGAAATACGACGAAACACAATGCTAGAATCCCCCAGAACAGGACAGCATCGACGTTCTTCCAGCCGATGCTGTTGATTTTGATCGAGCCGCAGGCCGCTTGCGCTTCTGTCGTTCGAGCGTATCCTGGGGTATTGGCGTACGTACCACGAGCAAAGTCATAGAACCCCAGTTGGAACGCAGCCAGCGACGCCTTAAACATCTCCTCGGCCTCGACTTTCCACTGCTCCTCGGCCAAAGGAAGCGAGAATCCGCGTCCTGCTTTGCGCTGAGCATCCAGTCCAGCAGCTAAGCGGAATGACACTGCTCCATGGGCATTTGACAGAGGCATGATTGACAGTAAGACATTGTAGATGCCTAGAGTCTGTCCTTCGAAGCTCCTTTGTGTTTCTGTGAGGGGCAAATCTGCGTCTCCCCAGCACTTGTTTTCCGACATATCGCAGACCTGGTGACCATCGACGCATCCCAACACCGTCGCTTTCGTACTGTTGTTGATCCACCAGGCAGAAAGATCGATTGGACTGGTCTTCGGCATGTTGTAGTGAGCAGGAAATATAGGTTCAGAGCGTTCATTTGGATGGTACGTCTTTTGGGAAGAAGTGATGAAAAATATAGAGACGTCCTGTGCACCAGCACGGAATTCCGGCAACGGCATGAATGCATTGATTGAAGACCATGGATGATATGTGAAAGACATCATGTCATAACCTGGCCCCAAAAGTCCGTTCTCGTGGTCGGGTGTCTTCCAAAGGTATTTGGCTTTATCTGTGGACACCGACCTCTTACCGTAGTAATACTCCCACTGAGTCTTCCCACCAGGAAGGTGCCCTATCCTGATGAATCTATCATCCATGAGCAGTGGTGCACAAGTCATGTTTCGACGAAATTTCAGGCGTTGCTTTGCAGGCGCGTTGAATCCTAATTTGCTGATATCAATTAGGCCCGTGTCGAAATGGATTGAGGTGTCGGATCGCCCAAAATGGGAAGCGTCGCCGTCGAACGGACATCCAGCATCAGACTTTTCGTAATCTAGGCTTTGAGTGATGAAAAGATTGCAATTTTCGACTTTTGCGCCTGGCCCATAGCAAGTGTCTTTGTACACCGCAGACCGCTCCTCTCGGTCATATTCCGGGCTATTCAATGTACTCAAATTGAACCGGCCAGCAGGACGCCAATCGCCACAATCCGGTGAAGTGAATAGCGCGACACTGTCGTTTGCAATTCTAGCGGATACGACGCCGATTGCAGCAGCGCCACAAAAGAAAATAGCGAGGGCAATGGCAAAAGCAGCGGTGATTGCTTTACCAATCTTGCTAGCCCTTTCATGAGCGGGGTTCTCCCCAGGCTGATAAGGTAGATGTACGGGACCGCCAGGTTCTGTCATCCGCGCTATGCTCTCTAATGGTTCATTGGTGCCCAAAAAGGCTTTCACAGGCCGCTCAAGAGATGAGTTTACGAGGAATTCGTCATCGTTATCGGCAAACTCTCTTGCGTTGTCAGCTCCTCGCCCATGGCTGGTGGGCGTGTGAAGGCCACAGGAAGCGAGAATAGCCTCTCGCAAAAGGATGAACAAGCATGGAGTGATAAGAGTGAGTGCGACGGCTATCAGACTCGTCAAGAAATTAGACCACCAGTCTTGGACTAAAAGCTGCGGCCCTGCAGAGAAGGTAATAAGTTAGCTAGCTACGAAGTAGATCAAGTGGTAGGTGTGAAGTCGTATCAACGAGCAGTGGAAGTAGTTCAAGCAGACCAAGATTAAATCTTTTCGCTTACTCAGGAACCAGCTACGGTCGTAATCGGTCCAAGGGCGCGCGCCATGATGGATGAAGCTTGTCCGTGAGTCGGCCATGTTACCACAGTTGCTTAACGGCCAAGGTCGTCCTTCGACCGCCCTGATGAATGCGGTCGGGCTGACCTTAGAAAGGTGCGGGCTGAGCCTAATAAGTAGCCAAAGCAGCCTGCACTGCCCCAGGAGTCGGGACGTTCGAGGGCGTTCGAAGGCGTTCGAGGGCGTTTATGCAGCCAGTAAGGTAAGAGTACTCCGGTCTAGGTACCTACTTGATAGACACTCACCAATCCGGGACGAAAATTACTGATCAAGACCGTCAGGTCAACTCCACATCTTAAACACTGAAAATGAAAGAGACAAGCCATCTGAAATGGACTCCGAGACTATCACGCATTGGAAGCGTTCTCACCTGCACATAGAATATCCGCGTTCTGTATCTACAACGTCTGCAGCAATCCACCACCGTTCACTCACCTAGCCCTTGTTCCCCCTGTTCTTCCTGTTTCCAGCAAGAATATTCGCTAGGAATATTAGACTCGTTCTCGATGGTCGGCCTATGTAACTCCACGCAGTAACCTTTATTATCTGTAGCGACGGGAACTTTCTTCAGCTGCTATTATGTAAGCCCGAATGCGGTGCGATGATATTGAGAAGAGATTCTGCAGAAATTCTGCAACACTCCTAGCTCCCAAGCACTCCACCATATGATTCTACGGGAACTTCGACAGGGTATGATACAAACGATGCAGACTAAATACTCGTCGTGGCTTACACGTCCACCACAGGCGTTTCCTTTAACCCAATCAGTTTCCTGAGTATCTTTTCATCATGCCTTTGAACTGTGAAATGACTGGCATCCTCGAATTCGATCAGCTCGGCCCTCGGAAGATGCGCTTTGTAATATCGTCCGAACGCCAGCGGTGTCCTGTCATCTTTGTGGCCATAGAACAGCTTAACCTTCTTTTGAACGTCTTTGAGCTCAAAGCTCCATGGTGAGCTATATATCTGACCGTCTCGAATCACGCCATCAGGTCCTTGAGCATACGCTGCTTTCAGAACCGCCATGATCATTGACTCTGCGTCCGACCCCGTAATCTCGGCTCGGTCTTCTTCGGTCAGATACTTAGACATTCGCCTTATACTTTTCTGAATTCTCTTGTCATCTCTCAAGTACCAATTGGTCAAGGATCGCATCACTCCCGGAAACCATTTCACTGCGCTCAATGCCGCCATGGTATACAGGCCTGCGTGCTTAAGAGTAAGTACTGCTGGCGGTCCTATACCAGCCACCACGCCTACATTGAGAAGCTCGGTTTTGGGAGATCCGTATGCACAAGCGGCTCCATACGGCCCACCCCCTGACTGCCCAAGCACATTATATCGCGCAGCACTGAGAAATTTCGCTAGTTGTGAGATATCATGAGGATAGTCCACCAGCTTTCGGTTATACTAGAACGTCGATAGGCCATGACCAGGTCGGTCAGGACATATTGCGCGGATGTTCAATTTCTTTGCGATGTCGATCAGCCCGATGCCATCGTAGCGTGATCCTGGTGAGCCATGGAGGAAGAAAGTTGGTGTGCCCTTGAGGGAGCCGTATTCGGCGAAACCCATTGTTCGGCCGTCGGGGAATGTGAATGATTGTTCTTCTAGCGCGGCATTGTAGTCCTTGTGGAAGGTCCGCGGTTTGGCGATTCTCGGATATCTGAATCTACCAAATAGCCTAGTCGTGGGTTGTCGTATCCTTTGCAGCATAATTGATGCAGAGATTCATGTCATCTTCATGGGTCGAAAAGACGCTCTGGAACTCTACATGTAGATTCCTAGCAGGATGCGACCGAGCACTGAAACTCTGAAAACGACTGTAAGATGGAAAGCTGGTGCCTTGAACTTTAGTGAGCTTCGGTTTGTTTTTCTTGGGCTGTCCCAGGCTGCCAGGCCCCGCTAAACGAACCCAAAGGTAACGGGAAGTGCATCATCGAACAAAGGACCTATGTAACCCTCGATCAGCCGATATACATAGGTAAGGTATGACAAGCAGGGGATCGTTTGGAAAAAAGATAAAGTAGGTACCTCAGACTTCAGAACCGAAAAGGGTTTAGTGACAACTCAAACACATTTAGCGCTTTCAGAACGGTTTTAGCGCTTTCACAACGGTTGTTGCCCCTTGGCCTTATTTTTAGATCCCCGACCCCAACTTCTGGCAACATAATTTTGGTCAACTTTCGCATTTCGCTATTAAAACATATAAAATTAATCAATTATTACTCTAGACACTATGCGCTTCCTAAAATCGCTTTAATTATAAGTTTTAATCACAAATTGCTAAAGTTATAGAAATTGCAAAGTTCGTTGACATATACTAGTACTTTAAGAAATTCAAGTCGATCTTTGATTTTAAGACACGCTTCGAAACACAAAAACTTTGCAATCAAATAACTTTCTTAATGTTGATTTAGACTCTATCAAAGATGTGCTATTAAAAGCACAAAGTTCACTCTATCAAACGTGAGATTTTAATAGTAATAAATCAAGAAATGCGAAAGCTGATCAAAAGCATCTTGCTAGAAGATGGGGTCAAGAATCTAAAAATAAGATCAAGGGGCAACAATCATTGTGAAAGCGCTAATTGCTTCTACTTGTCTTATTTTGAGATCACAAACTTTATGATCGCAATGTTTAGCTTTTGCATTGCGCTCTCTAAACTAGTTTAAATTATCAAGCCCTATAATAGACACTTTGCGTATTTAAGACTCGCTTTAAGAGTAGATTTTGATCAAGTTTTGATCAAGTTATGTAGATTGAAAGTTTTAATTGTGTTTGAAGTGTTCAACTTACAAAATGCGACCTAGAACATAAATATCTTTACAGTACAATAACTCGTCCAAATCTACTTCGAATTCTACAAAAATTACATTGAATAAGAGCGCACAGTTAATTCTATAACTTTAAAGACTTCTGTACTAAATTATAAAGAGTTGCGAAAGTTGAACATGGCGACCATAGGATGTGTGATCTCAAAATAAGGCCAAGTAGAGACATTAGCGCTTTCACAACAATTGTCGCCCCTTGGCCTTATTTTTAGATCCCCGACCCCAACTTCTAGCAAGATGCTTTTGATCAACTTTCGCATTTCTTGATTTATCACTATCAAAATCTCACGTTTGATAGAGTGAACTTTACGCTTTCTAAAATTGCTTTGCTTATAAGTTTTGATCAAGAATTGCTAGAGCTATAGAAATTGCAAAGTTCGTAGACATATACTAGTACTTTAAGAAGTTCTAGTCGATCTTTAATTTTGAAACACGCTTTGAAATACAAAAACTTTGCAATCAAATAACTTTTTCAATGTTGATTCAAACTCTATCAAAGATATGTTGATAAAAGCGCAAAGTCCACTCTATCAAACGTGAGATTTTGATAGTGATAAATCAAGAAATGCGAAAGTTGATCAAAAGCATCTTGCCAGAAGTTGGGGTCGGGGATCTAAAAATAAGGCCAAGGGGCGACAACCGTTGTGAAAGCGCTAACAACCGTTCTGAAAGCGCTAAATGGAGACCATCGCGAACTAGGCGCGTTCTCACTCTGCATCGAGCATTCGTCAACCACAAATGGTCTTTCATACGACAGTCCGTCATCCTACATTGCTTTGCGACTACTTGACTTTCTTGACAACAAGAACTTCTATGCTCCCAATATCGCGGAAGTTGAGGCGTTGAACTGCAAAGAGACCTACCGGAGGAAAGCAAGAGCAGGCTGTTCGGGCAAGAACGACCACCCTCTGGAAGACCCATTTTCGCCATATTGCAAGTATGTACTCTTTCATTGTTGTCGCACCTTTCAAGTATGTTCAAGCTGCATCATTACGGATCCATCCATGGAGACCATACGGCCCGAAACCCCCAATCCCAGCACCGCATTCGACTATATCCTACCCTATGCCCGTGCTGTTGTCGAATTTAACATTCCGCAACGGACGGTACCGATTGATGCCATCCTCCAAGATATCATAACTGGCCTCCACCTGAATGGCTGTCTTCACAAGCTGCCCACATTGTGGACTTGGCTTGTCTCCGCCGGCGTTTCGCCGTTGAAAAAGCCGCCAAGAAATGGACCTGTGCATACCCTGATCTTCAATGATACACTCCAACGGCTGTGTGAATCTAGAGGTTTCTCTGTAGCACGGTCGGTCAATGGACCTCAGGAACAATCTGGGGACAAGAGTCCTTCAGCCAACCGGCAAGTCTCGCAGACCAAACTTGAAAGCTCTGAATATGGAAGCCCCTTACGGAGTCCACTGTCATCTTTGGAAAGACCACTATATGGGCGCAAGGTACCTGGCCAACATAGATGGCGCGCTGGACCTAGTCCACGATACTACGAACCTTCAAAACCCAAAAGTCGAATACCGAAAGCTACATACACGGGTAATAGTTCAGACTTTAAATTCTATGAAGATCAGACTGCTACGACACACTTAGAGGCTGCTCACCCAAGGCCTAAGCGAACCAATATATTTCTAGCAAATGCTGCTACTAGAGAGACTCCTTCCATTCACAAAGCATGGAAGGACTCTGAGCGGTCAACATGGTCGATCTATGAGAAGCCTGGTTTCGGTACCTCAAAGTCAGAAGTTCCGGGAGAAAACGCAAACTCTAAGGTTGGGAATTCCTTAGACCAGCCGAGTGAAGCAAATGCAGTACACCAAAAGAGACCAAGTCATTCGGGTTTCTCCGAGGCATCCCAAAAAGAATATGGAGTGAAGGCATTCAGGCCTAGATTTACCAAGCATGGCATGGTTATACCGAAAATCGAGCACGGATGCGGTATATTGGTGTCATCCGAAGCAGCTTCATATGAGACACGCCGTGCGCAGGTCTTAGCACAGGGGGCTTTGGCACATTTACAAGACCAATTCCTTGCCAGTGGACATGAAGAAGGCAGCAATACTAGCAGTAGCTGCCCGTCTTCACCAACATGCCAAGCTTCTATACATTCATGGGAGCCTTATATCGGCACAGCTCTTGGACCAAATTCTCCACGCCAAGACAAGGAATACTTGGCTCACAGCCGCCACAAGCCTCTAACATCACAATTAGCTCAGTCAGAGGGCTCAACACGCCTTACCATACCATTCCTACTTAACCCCGCCTCTCCCAATCAGTCTTCCCCTATTACTCTTTCTACTTCCATCAACACATCCTCAAATCGAGACTCCAAACCTGAAGGCAATCTAATTGTCGATACTGGTGCTTCGAATCACCCACTTTCTGATCACGATTTTGCGCCTGAAGACGATTTAAGTGCAATGACTGACAAAAAGAAACCACGTAAAGTGGCAGCAGGTACTATCCCGCCTACGCTTCCCCCAACGGTGGAGGAAGCTTATCGAAAGAAATGTGTCGAGCTCAAACGTCGCATGGCCGAAGTCGAGCAGAGCAACGACAGCTTCCGTCTTCGCAAAACCCGTCTTCTACGAGGGATTCGCAAAATGCGCCTAGAGCGTACTATTCTTCTAGATCTTCTTGGAAAGCGTATGCGGAAGAACGGCGCCAACGGCTACTACGATACGGACAGTGAAGGTAGCAGTGATGGGCCACCAACTGTACGACACACTCAACCTAATATCGACGATGACGGGACTACTAACTCCTCGAATGCTATACAGCCTCATGACAAACCGTTGCGATCGAAACGCAGCCACCGCCGCGCCATGCAGTCACCACCGCCACCACTCGCAAACCAGCTTTCTGGACCGAACCCAGCACTAAGCCAGCAACCCCTCCCAGCCTTCCAACCACCCTATGCACCACACCACGAAGGCCCATACGCCCACACCCCAAACGGCGTCTCGCACATCCAACCCCACCCCGCCCAGCGCGCCTCCTTCTCACTCAACAACCTCCACCCCACGCCGCAATCGCAAATCCCCTTCCCCGCCTCCGCCTACGACTTCTTCGTCGAAGAGAACTTCCTGCGCCTCCCCCAAAACCAGCTCAAATCGCGCGACGAGCTCCTCGCCGACGCCATCGCCGCCTGGCAAGGGCAATCGCACGCCCAGGCGCAGGAGTGGCTCGCCTACTACAACGAGCGCTTGCAGAAGTGGCGCGCGGATATGGATTATCGGGCGAGGCAGACGGGGGAGCGCCCGCAGGGCGTGCTGAGGGGGGGGGGGCTGGAGGACGAGATGGCGGAGCAGGAGGCGGCGGCGAGGGATGAGGAGATGGAGAGGCTGAGGGAGGATGAGATTGAGAGGTTGAGGGATGAGGAGATGGCGGAGAGGGTGGGTGGGGGGAGGAGGGTCGGGAGTGGGGGGTTTACTTCGATTAATGGGTGATGGGGGGATGATGGGATTTTCAGGCGGTGGATTGGGAAGATGGGATGGGGTTGGCTGCCACGAGGGGCGCTCTGTGCTCGTTGGTGCTTTGATGGCTCGGTGGAGGCATAGGTCTCGTGGATGTATCCTTAGGATCTTGGAGGCTGACGGTACTTCTAATTAGACTCCTTCCTTAATTCTTTCCCCTTTGCCGTTCAGGCCGGCTCATTGCTGCGAAAATCAGCCGACCATGATAGTTGTATATTTGTATATTGTAGCTACACCATGACAACGAAACCTTTCTGCCCTGAATGAGCCTCCACTGACAGACTTGCTAAGCCGAGGCAGAGATCAGTCGTAAAGAAACCCCTCAATTCAGAACCTTCCATATCCATATCGAGGTTTGTCCAAAAGTGTTTCTTCTATCCTATGTACAACCAGCGAAGCAGTTCGACTGTTCAGCCCCTCTGCTTGTCTACCATATGTGCATTCGCCCTCGTCCTCCGTCTCTGACGTCCTTCAGATATATGGATACCCGCCCTTGCGATCACTAGCCAATTCTAAAGTCTTCTCTATCGCCCGCAAGCCCCCTTCCTCCGGGAACAACTTCGCTCAAGCGCCTTACAAATGCTGAATACGACTGCCCGCCGTGCCCGGTCTGTGTGATTGCAGCGACACTGTCTCAATCCACGCCGGCGTACAGATCGACTACGATATTGATCGCCGCAACGACGATCTCCGCTGCAATAAGCACGATCACTATTATCATGCCATTAGCATCTCCCCCTGAATAAAATCTCGCCAAGGCAAGCACCAGGGGCTCAAGAAAGCTCACCGATCCACTCCAAATACTCCCCATGCTTCGTGCCTACCTGGTCCTTGAGCACAGCCAGCAGATCCGCTATCACATCCAGCCGCTCCGTCAACAGCCCCACCCGCTGGTCCATCTCCAGATAGCTCCTCACCGCACCGTATACCGGCTCGAGCTGCGGCTCCGCCCACATAAGCTCGGGGCTATCGAGCACGGAACCTTGCAGATGGATGTTGATGCGCAGTATGAAGAGCTGCCCGATCTGCATCGTGATCTGCCGTCTCGTCAATGCGATTGAGCCAGTGAGGGCGAGCTGCGCGGGGAGGGGGTGCGTGAGGGCGATGGTGGTGCTAAGGAGGTCTTCGAAGAGGGAGGTCTTGACGCTTTGGGACAGGGCGTGCGAGATGGCGAGTTTGGTCATGTAGTTCTTCTTCTCGCGGAGGCTGATGAAGTCGTTGTAGATGCGCGCTTGGTATTCGCGCGTGTAGTAGAAGTTGAAGTTCTCGACCTGCACGTCGTCGGGGGAGAGTTTCTCGGTCGCGAATTTGGAGATGTCTTTCAGGAAGCGCTCTTCTTGGGTGGGTGTCATGCCCCAGATGACGACGGTGCCGTATTCGAAGAGGAAGACTTCGGGGGTGTGGACTTGGGTGTCGAAGTCGAGTGTGTCCGGGCGGGGGGTATGTGGGAAGTCGAGGGAGCTTGGGTGGAAGTCGGAGGTGTGGTTTGGGAGGGAGGTTTCGCCGTGTCCGAGCGATGTGTCGCCGACTTCGGTGTGCAGGTCTATGAGCTCTTCGCGGGCTTGCTGGCGGTTGGCTTCAACTTCGACAGCGCTGTCGGAGAAGCGGCGCTCTGGGTTGGACCGCAGCGTATCGATGTCTTCGGGGGTGTCGATCACAGCTGACTCGGCGTCTGCGGCTATTGATGATTGTTTGGAGTTACGGTAGGTGTAAGGGGTGTAAATACATTCGTCGAAGAGTTTGGGATTTGTACCTCGGGTACGACCGCGACCTTTGAGGAACTTCATGAGACTCTCCAGGCGGTAGGCGCTGGCGGTGCAGTAGGCTGTTACTCGAGGCAACCGTTCTCTGTCTGCTTTTCCAAGTCTTGCTGCGTCTCGACGAGCTGTTGGGTCCTTGATCCGCGTGAACTGGGAGTAGACATCTCGTCCGCTCTCTTCGTCTGGTCCCTCATCGCCAGGATCCGGGTTGGGTAACAGCTTCAATTTCTGTGCGTTCTTTGTCGTCCTTTGCGGACCGATCTTCGAAGCTGACAAATTGAGAGTGGGTGTTGCGAGGGGAGCGCCATGGCTGTTTCTTCTGCGTAGCTTGCTGTTGAGTGTTGAGAGCATGGGCTGGCCCGTTGTGCCATGCTGTAGAAATGGAGGGCCATATTGAGAAGGATGAGCGGCACGGAGGGGAGAGGTTGTTGCAGCGCTGTCCGGGTGGTTGATAGTGGCTTGTGGATTGAACGTCACTGTTCTTTGGGGTCGAGAAGGGGGATTGGCAACTGTAGGCGTTGAGGGAGGTAGTAGCGGAGATGTCTCTGTGTTCGAAGAAGCCATTGGAGAGCGATGAGGACGGTGATGGTTCGGACCTAAAGGAAAATGGGATACATGATGATGGATTGCATATTCAAGATATGGCACTGTTAAACACTTTAACTTTTAAGCGTTTTTGAGTTACGCATAGAAACAAGCTTAAAGTATCCCAGCTCCACCAACTCGAATCCCGGCTCCACTTTCTCCTTACCGCATTGGGATACATGTCAGCCTTACACGCACGGACGATTGTCTTTTTTTGACAGGCTTGAAGGGCTAATGACAGACTATCCCGCATGTTCAAGGTTTGAAGCACATTAAATGCTCGTGCACAAACATGCTTTCCGCACTTGTGTTGAAGACTACGGCTGAAGGCTTTGGGTATGCCTGCAAGTGAGAACAACACCCTACGCCCAAGTATGATGCACTTTTCAAAGGCCCAAGGAATTACATTGATGTCTAGGCATGTCTACTTCAAACCCTGGCGTTGGGGCTTCTGACTGAGTGCAACAAACACTTTGGCGACTTCCTTGTTTAGCTATAGGTCCTGACCGGTTATTCAGTCCATCGACATTCCGTCGTTGAGCTCTCCCATCAATGCCAAGAATGAGTGCACCCCTTGTATGGTGTATATACACTGTGATAATTGAAAATCTTTTCTACTCCGTCATTCAGAGATTATCTTGCTCGTACAAAGCCACCACCTATCTTTCGCCTTTGAATTCCGCCTTTCGGCCCACGTTGCCCCGTAAGCCACGTTTCTCTCAACGTCCTGCCTTCTTTCGACGGTCTAGGTGGTAGGTGTCCTCCGTCAGTCGATAATACCCGTATCTTCAATCCACCCCGCTGAACATCCTTTGGAGGCCTTGAATCTATGTCAAGAAGCTTCCGTTTTCGAGAGACATCAAGTCTCACTTGAGACATGGGAGGCGGAGGCGTTGGAGGTCGTACAACTGGTTTGGCGTTGAGTAGCTCATCAGGGAGAAGCAATGGCAGACGGTCTTTCTCGGGCTGTTTCTTACTCGACTGGTCATGTGGACCCAGCGTATCAAAGCTGCCAACGAGCGTATCTGGCGATATCGGAGTCTTCAGCTCGGGCGTGCTGTCTACCGAGCCCTGTCCCAAATCCCTCTTGGTAGCTTTGGCTTGAATCTTGAGGCGGAGGTCGCGCTCTCTCCGTTTACGCTTCTCTTCTGCTTTCTCCCTACTTTGCGTCAGCACGCACGGACTGCAAAAGAGTCAGCATACGCAGGATATGTCACCTCTTCATAGCCCTATCAACCTCCTCGGTAGCATGCCTTGCCTGATCAAGGCCTGTTGACGCTGTAATGGTCTCCGGCGCCTCGTCGTCACTCTCCGCTTCATCTTCTTTCCCACGATGAACCATCTGCTCGGCATCATCACGGGCTACATCTGGAGGGGTAGGCAAGCCCTCTGTCATGGGCTCTTCATCATCAAACCTCTTGTGCCTAGCTTTGCTCGGACTGTATGAGATTTGAAGACCCGGAGGTTTGAGGAGGTCACTGGGCTTTTTGATGGCTTTCCAAGGCTCTCCCTTGTTCGCTTGGCCGTTCCTTATGCTAGAATCCTGAGCATCTAAGTTTGGTGAAGAATTTGGTAGCGCTGCCTTATCATCCTCTGGAGACGCGGTCTTCGACGGTCGTTTATTGACAACTACACGTACTTCAATACCGTCATTTGGCAACCCAGGTGCATCCGTTGGGGACGCAATTGGCACCGTCAATTGCTCATGTCCATTGGATTGTTGAAACACAGTCCGGCGTTTTTCAGAGTTCGAATGGCTGTAATCACGAGTGTCTGATTGTTCCAACGCCGCACTCGAACGCTTTCGCTTCGTACTTTGATGTCCGCCATCAACAATTGCTTCTTGCTCGTACTTCCGCTTCTGCGATGCCCTGGAGAGCTTTCCCGATGGTGTATCTTCAGCTACTGCAGGACTCTTACCCTTCTTTGGCGGACTCCTTGGAGTATGATCCTGGCTCCTTGTGGCGACCATTGCTTGCTCGGCTGCCGCAGCGAGCTCTGCTAGTATCTGCTGTTCAGGATCCGGTTTGCAAGATGCAGCACTAGTAGATCTGAGTCGGAGTAGAGGAGGGAGAATGTTGATGAAGAGCCGGGAAAGCATTGATTTGACGGTACCCTTCTAGCTGTGGGTCACGGCAAAATTTTTGGGGGTATGCCAAGATCAATCCCAATGAGGGAAGGGTGCCGAAACTTGCCAAGAGACTCCTTCTGCGATTCGTCATGGGCAACAACTGAAAGAACCCCTTATTGGTTCATGTGTGAGACCGAGCAGGTGACTGAATCCTGACAAGGTAGTCATGGACATCTCTCCCGCCACAAGGCGCGTCCACATTGGATTTACTCGGAGCTCAACATGGGCTCCGCGACCCTTGCAACGCTTCTCGACCAGCAGTATTCATCCAGCTACGAGGGTAGCGCGCCCTCCTATAGCCAGAAGCGCAGAGAAGCAGAGGCAATCGGTGCCTAATCGAGTCAGAGCGCCTGTCCACGCGAACCCACCCCCCTCAGACGCCAAAGATCTATGGCCGACAGCAATACTAAGAGATGCCAATCGATTAGGACTCCTGACAATCACAGCCGAAAAGGTGGTGGAAGTCATGCGTGATTTTGAGAAAAGACATCAATCATCGCCAGAACAGATCTTCAAAAGTTGTCTCATACGATACCCCATCCCATCATCGCTAACTATACCTTCCCCCAGAACACGATCTCAAGCCCAGCGACGTCACACTACTCGCCCGCATCCTTCTCCGTACAAGCCACACAACAACAGCCCGAGATCTGCTCCTCGCAGCCGCCAAGCTCAGAGATGAACCAGCCATCTTCCTCGTAATCCAAGAAGCTCTACGACGAGGCAGCCTGGGCGCCCCCGGGGTGGATTTCATATACAGAACCACCTTCAAAACCCTAGTCGAAAAAAGCCATCCCAAAGCTCTATATCTAGAAGCGCAGCTATGCGAGCGCCAAGGCAACAACGACCGAGCATTGGCTCTATACGAGAAGCTAGTCGTGCGCGACACGGAGGACGCAAGCAGTGAGAACGACGTCGATTACGGCACTGCTTGGATGGCAATCAGCAAGCTGAGAGCTCGAAAAGGAGACCGCGCTGGGGTGGGGAAAGCGATTGAGAGAGCTGCTTTTCGGTTTGAGAACCCGGCTGCGTACTATCAGCTGGCCAAGGTCTTCACTAGTCCTTCCACTGCGGAGTATGAGGGTTTCCTGCTCAAGGCGGCGGCTTCGGGCGAGGTCAGGGCGGCTCACGAGTTGGGGGTGCTGTACTTTAGCCAGTCACAGGGAAGAGTTCCCGTTGATGATCGTGGGGCCTCAAACACGAAAGTCGTGGGCGTGAAGGGCAAGACGGGAGAAGAAACACCAGGGCGGGAGGAGATGCTGGCCGTGGATTCGAAAGCCGCGATAGAGAAGCGCAAACTCGCAAGGCAATGGTTCGCTCTAGGCGCTGACGCCGGCCTCACGGGCAGTCAGGTCTATCTGGCTGCCTTGCTGCACAAGCTTGGTAAGCTTGAAGAAGGCTTAAAGTGGCTGCAAGCGGCCAGGAATAGCAAAGATTCCCAGACTTGGGTCAAAGTGATAAATCATCTACGCGAACATTGGGACCTGGCTGACTCCGATTTCTCGCACGTGGATATTGAAGGGATTCGATGAGCGTTTTCAAGATCAAGAGAGGCCTGGCAGGAAATGCCACGACGGTATGAGCCCATTTGTGAGCTTGGTCCAGGCCCTGTAGACGGCTGTCCCGCAGGGCTGGCAGGGCCTACTTCTGAAAGTTCGATGGACAACAGCCCATTGCTTTACTCCCTCAACAAGGAGGAGATGAGGACTGGTTGAACCAACCATGGCCCATTCGTTACACGGAGAAATACCGAAGAAACGAAGTAATATTGTCGAAGACCTAGTCGAGAAGAGGCAAGGGCAGAATAATTGTACAGGTTTCTCTAGCGACTGGAAGTACTCGTAGCACCCATCGGTACCACCTCGTTAGATACCCTGTCGTGTAAAGCAGAACCCCATAAGAAATATCGATTCAAGGACGAGCATCCTAGCCTGTCTCGACTCGTGCAGGCACACATCCTTTTATTGGTTGTGTCGAACTGTTCTGGATTCTGTCGACGAATCGAAATCTGCCTCTACCTTCTATAGGTCCCACACGTCTCTTCCAGCGCCAGCATATTCATCTCGACATCGCATTTCCCCTTCTCAATTTCGTCCATATGCGCATTTCCAGCACCAGGTCCAAACATTCAACATCGTGATCGAATGGACCGGCAAAATCTCAGGAAGACTCGATGATCCAATGATCTTGTATAGCGCTTACTGCTGGGCACAGATACGGTCTTCTTGTCGAGTTTTGCGGCTTTGGCTAGTTGAATTTTGACTCGGAGCAACAACTCTGAGGTGTCCAGCCCTGCGGCTTTGGTTGTTTGGGCCTCGAACCGAAGTTCTTTCGTTCGAGCTGTCGCCACTGGCCTTTGCGGTTTCATCCTCCCTTACCGCACTTCTTGCATTTGACTCCTCTGCAGCCCATTCCCTCTCTGAGCTCGACGGAGTTAGAAGCGTAGCGTCGCTGCTATCATCCGCTTCCTCCTCTCCCACGCAAGGAACATGATACTCGGTAGCCTCGAACATAACCGCACTTGAAGGCTCTTCTTGGGCACTTGGTTCCTCGTGCGGCGTTGCAGCATGTTTATTGGCTTCGCTGCTATCGTCCCCCTCTTTCTCCTGCTGCTTTTTCTCATCTGAAGCAAGAGCAAGGTCAGCAGCCTCATAGACTACCGCAGCCCACGGGTCTTGTCCAGTGCTTGGTTCACCCGGAGAAGCAGTAGCGTAGTCATAGCTGTCGCTGTTATCGTCCTCTTCATCCGAATCCGAGGAGAGAGCATACTCGGCAGTCTCAGCGACTACAGCAGCCCAAGGGGTGCTCGATTCATCCGGAAGAGCTGCAGCATGTTCGTCGACAGGTCTTGAGGTCTGCGATGCTAGGTTAAAGTGTTCCTCACCTTTGGTCGGCTGGCTCTCTGAGCTTGATGTATTCATAAGCGTAGCTCCCTTGCTACCGTCTTCACCCCCCTCTTCATTGGGAGAAAGAGCCCACTCAGCAGCCTCTTCTGAAAATACCGCAGCCGGAGCTTCTGCTGCGGTTTTTGGTGCATACGGAGGAGCTGCAGCATCTTCATCGATTCCTCCAGATATTTCCGGTAACGGAATGCCCTGTTCCTCATCTTTGGCCTTTAGAGCTTGCGTAGGAGCGTTCCCAAGGGCGTCCAAGAAGCCCACCCAGAGGCAGAAGAGGCCAATAGCGAGCGCTATCGTCGCGACATAGGCGAGGACAATAGAGAGGAACAGCAGGCTGGTAACGATTAGTTTCGCAATCGAAAAACTGGCATGGACGTCCAACTCACAATGGCCAGGCTGGGTCATCCTTGGGTGTAGGCTCCTCCCAAGATTCTGACGTCCATTTAACCGTGAATCTGAATGTCGTTATGTTGAAGTAAGTGCCTGGAAGAAGGACTGTCCAGGCCGCCAACCTCCACATCCAGGGTGCCTCGGTCTTAATCTTCGATTTATCCGTATCCCTATCGACCATCTTCCACGCCGCCAAGATGAAGGAGATCACAACGATCAGGATGCTCGCCTCAGGTACATGATATTCGATGAGCTTGCAATCTGCGTAGTGTAGCGGCGAACTGTAAGTGCTGCAGTCCATCTTGAGTAGATTAGCGACCAAAGCGCTGGACTAGTATCGACGAAGTTTGATGATGGATCTGAAGATCTGCGGCTGTTGCAAGTTATATCTCCAATAGTCTCCAAGATGTGATTTCACTCAACGCCCTCGCTGCACAGCCTCCCTTGTGGAGAGTTTTTCGCTCTTTTGTCGGTGCTCTATCCCTGCGAAGACCGAATGTACCAGTGGTTCGCTGAGCAAGTTATCCCAATCGATTGACCATTGAAGGTGATAGCGTTCCTACTTTGACATTGTGTTGTCAATGACTTAGGTCCGTTCATCGCTAAAGTTCGTTGCGAATCTCGAGAATGGAACACGATGATGAAGTTACCTCATGGGAAGTCTCGCATATCTTAATGATTCCGAATATCACGCGATGTCTTCGATGCGCAGCCTTCCGGGAATATGGCTCCTCCCAGTCATACATCACTATTCGGATGCTGCGGAAGTTGCAAGCCACGTTGTGCCAGCAAGGATACTGTCGCCACCACCACATACAGCTCGATCCTTGCACTCCCACTCCGTTCTCAATGAGCAGGCACGAGCTGTATGCAGGACCGACTTAACATCCGGTCCACGGCACTCTTGAACAACATTTTGACTAATTAGCGATGGAGTGATCAACCAATCCTGGCCAATTGCCAAAGCGGCAATATGCCATGGATTAAAGTACTCGTGACACATTCGGACGACCCAGAGGATGCAAGAAGAGAAAGGCTTCCGTAGAGGCTACCCAGGAATTTCCTGATTTTGATCGCATAATCGCTCGATTACAGAAAGGTGTGATGGATCAGCGTAGGATGTGATCAAACGGTCAGCTACCGCAGTCAGCGCCCTGGCGTCTCTTCACGATCACTGGTAAACCTCCTGCCATCGGTAAAGTCAGACTGTTCTGGCTTTTCCTTTCATTCGCCATCTTGTGGGAACCGTGCTTCTCATCCAAAACCTCCTCAAACTCGTACTCCCGTATCAATGCAGAAATTACGTAGACTGCTAACAACTCGGCCATCTTCTTTCCGAGGCATGCCCTAGGACCACCGTTGAAGACGGGGAACTCAAAGGCCGACTTGGTCATTGGTTGGTCGGATGCTGAGCCAAGCCATCTTTCTGGGTGAAAATCATCGGCATCTTGACCCCATATTTGCCTTGAGCGTCCCATTGCCCAGGGTACCCACATTACGACAGCGCCTTTGGGCAGCCACGTCCCGTCTGGGAAGGTGGTGTCCGCGGTACATTCCTTAAGCTCTACAGGCACTGGCGGGTACAGACGCAGAGCCTCATTAAAAGTCGCAGTAATATAGGGTAGCGACCCTGGCTGCACGGTTGAGAATGAAAGTGCGTTAGTGGGCGTCGGAGTAGAGAACCGCTCCGTGAGTTCTGCCAAAATCGTCGCGACAGATTCTGGATTGCGAAGCAGGAGATACAAGGTCCAAGTCAGCGATTGGGCTGTGGTGTCTCGACCTGCTGAAAGGTAATTCATGGCGGCATCAGCAACGATCTGATGATCGTCTAGGTGATCAAGCAAAGAGTCAATGAGATTGTGTCGTGAGGTATCAGAATCCTTGGTTGATTGGCTTTCCGCAGATTTGGTTCTCGTTTGCCTTTGCTGGACTGCATTGAAGACTATCATCTGCCCGAAATTCTTCACCTCTGAGACCGCTCTGCGCAAGCGGCCACCAAAGAACAGTTCCTTCAGCTTCCAGAAGGGATTCTGGAAGCGCTCTCCGATGGCTCCGGAAGCAAAGTCGAAGGCTTTGGAGAAGGGCAGAGAGCCTGGAATATCCATCTATGGAATTAGCAGTCAACAGGAGGGCCTCCACACGCAAGATTTTGAGAGGCATACGTCATAAGCTACACTTCCCATAAGTCTCGTGGTCAACTCCAGAAAGGTCTGCTGCATTTCGACGACGGTGCGTTCCTTTGATGCTTTGTCAAGGCCTTGCTTGGTGTCCTGCAGGAGCGGCGGCAGCACGTCGTCTATGAATGACTTGAGCTGAGAATTGCTGAAGAAGCGGAGTCCAGCTTTTCTCTGAACCTTCCATAGATCACCGTCAGCATTAATGATGCCATTACCTGGAATCACCATCAGTATTGGGCCGTTCGGGCCCATTCATAGACGCTTTTCTCCGACCTACCGAAAAGATCCCAGGATCTGAGCTTGAAGAAATCTCCCTTGATGAAGATGTCGTTGTTCTTCAGCACATGCTCGACGTTTTGTGGGCTGTTGATGACGATGGCAGGCGGCAGCGAAGGCACCGAGATCTCAAACGTGCTAAAGCCAACTTGTCGCTCGCACTCGCTGAACCAGTTGAGCAGCTTGTGCCTTGGTTGCAAGAACCAAAATCCATTACCAGCGAAGGGCAGGGTACCTGGGGGTCGTCTGTGACGAAGTTAGTAAAAGCTGTCTACCAATTCTGGGTGACAGGGCTGTGTTTTACGGTAGCCTCTCTCCGTTGCGTCTGATGCTCGACCGTTCGCCTTGCAAAAACCATAGCGCCGTCAGAAGCAACAGAGCTAGGATAACAAGATACATGCTCGAAAATGTCATTCGATTGCATTTGCAACTGCCGGGTCACCGGAGACTCAAGCAAGGCTTTTATTGTATCTGGGAGCTCACCTGATCCTCAGTTTCTCAAGTGAAGAATTATGATGGCTCTATTTGATTCATTGATTCAAGCTAACCAATCGGGTTGCTTCGAAGTCTTGTTGGTCATCTATTCTATTTGAATTTTGGATGGTGGGTGCTTCAGGCCCCAGGGTTCGCCGAGGATCCGATGACGCGGAAGCAAGTCCGCAGGAGGCGAGACGGCACAGAATCCCGGTTATCTTTCGTGCTGTCACCGAGGTTGCAGGCTCTGACCCGAACATCTTCAGTCCAATCATTCACTCGTCGCAACACTTCGTACCTTAATGCAGGGCATATTGACGATGTCATTTTGCCGCTCGCTAGACTGACCTTTTCAATGGCTTTTTCCATGACCTGACCGGCTTACCTCGATAGCTGTGCATCCTCCGACTGTCGTTACACATAAGAGTGTGCCCGTGGGATTGAAACTTGGTCACAAGCGATGTCTCCTTCCATGCTGCCAAATGGTCACAGTAGTGGTACTTCCAATGGTACTGCTGACGGTCACTTCACCAATGATCTGAATCTTTCGATCCTGGGACTTGGTGTCGAATATCCTCCCTTCCGCGTTGGACCCGAGGCTGTTCAGACTCTTGCCGAACGATTCTACCCCCCGTCACCAGCGTATGTGGAACTTTCCAGTACGCTCTTTAAATTTCATTGTACCCAGTTTTGATCATGTCTCTGATCGATTCCCTTTCACACGAGTACTAATCGCCTGTGCAGGCTTACCAAAGTCCTGTCAATCAACCGTTACACTGGAATCGATACCCGTGCGTCTGTAGCAGATGTCGACCATCCACTTGTTAACCAAGCAACTGCTCCAAGTATCACTCAGCTCAACGAGATTTTTCGTAAGGAAGGTGTTCCTCTTTCGGTCAATGCGTGTAAGAAAGCCATCGCAGAATGGGGAGGGAGGCCCGAGGATATCACACACGTAGTCTCAACGACCTGCACCAATTCCGCAAACCCAGGGTTCGATCATTATGTGACGAAGCAGTTGGGGATAAAGACCAGTGCTGAAAAGGTACTATTACATGGCATTGGCTGTAGCGGGGGTTTGGCAGCCATTCGTACGGCTGCGAATCTGGCTCTCGGCTCGACGTTCAGAAAGAAGCCTGCAAGGATCTTGGTGCTAGCTTGCGAAATTTCGACCCTTCTTGTGAGGTCGGAATTGGATTCCATAGACAAGGACCAGACTGTCCGGATTGGCGCATGTCTATTCAGCGATGGCGCTTCGTCCGCGATCCTCAGTAATGGGGTTGCGCTCGCGGATGAGCTTGCAGATCCTATATACGAAATACTCGGGTGGAAACATGACATCGTGGCGGATACGGAGAACGACTTAGGTTTTGACGTTGACCCGCTAGGTATAACCTGAAAGCTGTTCCTACGTTCTGGCGAGGTTAATTGGACGCTAGGCTGGAAAGTTGTTCTAACGTCGCGCGTGCCCAAGATGGCCACCGCAGCAGTGGCACCCGCATTCGAAGATTTAATCCAGTCACTACCCCAACTGCACGATAAGGGGAAGAAACTCAGTTCTGTCGACTTCGACTGGGCATTACATCCGGGAGGCTCAACCATAATCACTGGTGTCGAGAAAGCCATGGGATTAACACCCGAGCATCTCAGAGCAAGTTACGAAATCTACATGAACTATGGCAACAGCTCCTCAGCGACGATCATGAGCGTTATGAACCAACTGAGAAAGAGTGATGGCAGGGAAAACGTGATTGCGTGCGCCTTCGGTCCCGGCATATCTCTGGAGATGATGGCTTTGAAGAGGCCGAACCAGTTTTTAGACAACCTACCACAGGAAGACGTGGATTGACGAGATACATGCATGAGAAGGCATCAAAGGCGTTTCAATCGGGATAGGCATTCTGCTGTCAATCAGGCCTTAGAGCAGGGTATAAGGCTTGTAATCATAGACAATTAGATACATTAATTGAGCCATAGACCAATTGTGCTCTCTGGGCTTTTGACTCTACCAGTCGTTGCCTAACATACATGTATGTAATCTACGATCTAGGCACGTATCTACAATGGAGCTATGCTTGACGCCTCAACCCAGCGTCACTTCAGCTCTCCTTAATTCCCACAAAGTAACGCATCACCCCCGTCGGCCAGGTATGCAACCTATGTCCATCCTCAAACCTCCAGCCCTGCATCTCTTCCTCCATTCCGCCCTTCTTCATCAAGGCCAAGATCTCCTCTCCGCTCCTCGTCCTGACAGCACTCACCCACCCATCCAACATCACCACCATCGGAACCACCGGGATCACATACGTCCAGAACAGATGCGTCCAGTCACCCCAAAACCAATACCAGCTCCCCAACCACAGCGCCGGCCCAATGACGAATGCCGTCAGAAGCCCCTCAAACGTCCGCTCCTGTAATTCGAAGATCCCAAACCCAGACGATGTCTGCAGCGTGTTGCGCAGGATCTGTGTCGCGGCCGGGTCATCGAAATGGTGGAAAGCGAGAGAGAAGAGCCGGAACACTTTCTTCTGCTGCTGCTCTCTGCTCAGGCCTTCGACTCTGGCCAGCAGATCCAGAGGCGCGTTGCCAGCATCTACGCCTTCGCGCACGAACCGCAGGTGGTCGCTCCGCTTCGCTGCTTTCTCCCATGCCTCCAGATGAGGGTGGATATCCGTGAGGACGAAGTCGACGCTAGCGTCTATAGGCTCTTTGCCAGCGCCGTTGAGGCGCACGAGCTCTATATCATTGCTGGTGCTCTTATTCTTACTCCACTCGGCATTGCCACGAAGCTTGAGATTGATGCTTTGTTCGACGGAGGGAGTGGGCCCGCCGGCGCCGGAGCAGAAGTCAACGAAGGTGTAGGATGTCAGGGAGGGACCGAGGAGAGAGCGGAGCGTGGAGGCAAAGGTTGAGGAAGCGGCGGCCGATTGGAGCAGGGGCACTTGAAAAGTCCAGAGCTGGGTCAGGGCCGCTTGGACGCGGAGGCGGAGGAAGGAAGGGAACCTGCGATTCGGTCAGGGCTCGTTGGGAATGAGGAAATTCCTTAGACCGAGGTACCATGACTGGTCACAGATTTCAAACCAGTGATGGCGGGCAATGGGGAGTCGCATCGTGGTGGGCGGAGGAGAGCGGGATGATTTGGTAGTAGATAACTGATAGCGGCGTAGGTTATCATGAAAATGGAATAGAAGACATTATTGGAGACGGAGGACTCTGACAAGGATTGTTTGCAACATCGACAGACGACCTCGATACCAACAAGCCTTCCATTTCTTCAATGCTGCGAGGTTCGCATCAATGCCGGCCCGTACGTGCAGCATCCCTTCCCCGAAGACAAGCAAGGGACGATTCAACGTCTTCCCTACTTTTCGATTTCGACCTTGAAAAAACATTAATTGAGATAAAGTATCTAAGAATCCTGATATCGCCGTCAAACATGTTCCTTTGCACGCCTTAAGCTTGGACCGTTAGAGCCCCATTGCCGCCGCCCCGAACGGTATCCAAAATACCTCTTCAACTCCGTCACCATCATGGCTTCGCGCTTTCCACACCTATAGTCCGTAAACCTAGCGACCTCACTGCAATTCCAATCGGCTACCCACAGTGCACATTCACAGGTCATTAGCATGCCACCACGAATCCACCCTTTTGGCTTCCCCACCCTCCGCCCCCCAAAACCTCGCATCTCGCACACCAGTCCCCTCCCTCGCCCACCTTGCCGGCTAGCCTCACAATTCGGTGGCCGGCGGCCCAACTACAACCGCTTCGACCGCGCACGTCAGGTCCGCACGCTCTGGCACACCTCCCCTGGCTTCCGAAATGGTGTCCTCGTCCTCGGTGCCGGCGGCGGAGTCTTTTACGTCTCCAATCTCGAAAAGGTGCCTATCTCGGAACGGCGCCGCTTCAATTGCGTGTCCGAGAGATGGGAGAAGCAGCAATCCCAGGCTGCCTTCCGGCAGGTGATGGGCCAATTTGGAAAGCAGATCCTACCCCCGAACCACCCTGATAGTCTCGCGGTGGAGCGGGTGATGAAAAGGCTGATTCCCGCGAGTGGGTTGGGGAGTGAAGGATGGGAGGTCAGGGTGATCGCGGATCCCGAGCAGCAGAATGCGTTTGTGCTGCCTGGGGGGAAGGTGTTTGTCTTCAGCGGTATCCTACCGATATGTAAGACGGAGGAAGGGTTGGCGGCCGTATTGGGTCATGAAATTGCCCATAATCAGGCCCATCACTCGGCAGAGAAGATGAGCCAGTATTTCATCGTGATCGCGGCTATGTCTGGTTTGGCACTACTATCTGGAATTGACCCTAATCTGATATCGCCTCTCCTCGATTTTGCGGTTTCGAGACCTGGGAGCAGGAAGATGGAGACGGAGGCTGATCAGCTGGGGCTGCTGATGATGGCGAAGAGTTGCTATGATCCGCAGAAGGCGGTCGAATTCTGGGAGCGCATGGCGAAGGCCGAACAGTATGCACCGCCCCAATGGGCGAGCACGCACCCAAGCAGCAGAAACCGAATACGGGCGATTCAAAATTGGATTCCTGAGGCGGAGCAGGCGAGGCAAAACAGTGGATGTGGGATGACGGGGGGTTTCATGGAAGATTTCAGGGGAGCATTCCAGCAAGATCCGTCTCGGACAAGGAGAGCACCGGTGTTGGAGGAGCCGGCTACTTATGGAGGCGTAAGAAGTGATAATGATGATGAATTTTTCTGAAGGGTAGTTGGTACTAAAAAACGAAGGCCGACATGGATCCGCCCAATAGATCTGGGCCAAGGGCAATCCTAGCTGATTGGAAATCAGTCACGACTCGATGAGGACGAGTCTAAGCAATAGCAGCTTACGTTCGGTTGTCTGAACAGACGATAGGGGAAACCGTGCTCTCAGCTATCCGTATATCCACTCAAGGCGCCAATCAGGATTCATGAACTTCTTGTAGTAAGTACCTATGTCTCCAGTACTGTGAACGTCCAGCTTCTATACTTTGGTCAATTCTTTGGATCGGGGCTCTACTCTTTCTCTAAAACTTGTGATTTGTTACTTCACTTAAAGGCCGACTTTCTGATACTGTTAGCCTTCTGCAATGTATCTGAAGTCACATGAAATCTCTGATATTTCATTACCTTTGATCTCCAGCACGCCATTTCTCTACGGATGCCGGACCTTGGTACAGCCTATTCGCGCCTCGCGATGAACTGGAGTGGTTACAGCCACTCTACAAGTCTCAGATAAGTGGCCACTTCACTGGAGATCGACTCTACGCCTGCACATTGGAACGGTGTCGTTTGATAAGCGGTATAACACCGGACCTCGTCCGTGCGATGAAGCATCGGACCCATTAGAAAGCAAAATAGTGTCAAGATCAAACCAGGGAAGGGAGTTCACGAATGGCAGAACTACGATTGTGAGAGAAAGACTGATCGCAACGGTGCGATTCGCGAATGTTTGATGGTCGGATAGCTAGCCAGGATATGTGAAAACCGCTATCAGCATTGCACCTTTATCATGAAGATCACTGGCTAGCGCGTATGAATACCATGTCAGCCACATGAGGGAAATCCAGCGGAACGGAACAGCCGCCAGGCGGATGATCGAAGGCGTGGGATTTTTAGAGGCGAACGACATGCCTCGCAGGAAAGATATGAAAGAAGGTGCACACGGAGAATCGATAACCCTCTGGGGAAAGTCTTGACGTGCCGACACGCGATATGGCTTTCACGTGCAGGTCACCGATGAATTCATATATCTCTAAAGTGATGAGCGCTGCCTTGGTGGATACTAGCCGTCCGCTATGCTCTATGCAGTGTGTTCGTAATCGTCCTGGAGAGTATGTTGAAAGCTATTTTACATACTTTTCTCCTATACACCGCCCCCACACTCTCGGCGCACGTACCAAACCTTCCCCAGACTGATGGTAGCCTTTTAGCAGCTTCGTCAGCATCATTAGGTCTGCCACTTCCTCCGACGAACTCCACGTTACTGAGCAATGGACCCTTGTCCACGACCAATGTCTTAAAGATCGGCTGTGACTCGCGCCGATATGGCCGAGACTTGAAAGTCAAAAGCTGCCGCGATGTATTTCGCTACGTTAAGTATGAGAACGAGCAAATCACATTTTCCGAGCGTGACAGCGGCATATCGCATGACATCGGTCTTCCTCTGAGGACGTATAGCAGTATGTCCCTTTTACTGCAGGCGCCCAGTCTTAGGGGAGGTGCAAGAGCTGACAAAGAGCTATAGACGACGGAGTCTGCTTTCTACAACCCAGCCTGAGGGACGGTGCCGTGGTGGGACACGCAAGCCCCCAAGAGATTGCCCGAGCTGCAGCCCAGTTGTTGCGGACTTGTGTCATCGAACGAGGGATGGGTGGATTGGCCTTTCTTATAGGTGAGCACGAACAACCGAATATACGGAGGACGATGATGGGGACACCGGCGTTCCTTCACTTTTCAAGCCTTGACCCGCTTGGCTAAAACAAAAACATCGGCAGGCGGCGACAATAAAGTGCAAGTCGAACTCGCCAAATACGAACCAAACATCAAATGCGACACCTCTTCCAAGCCCGGCCCGCCGTGGCTTTCCTGTGTCACTGTGTTCTCGAACATGCGCGCCAGCAAGCAATACCGGGTCTTTGGATCCTACGACCAGCCCGACATCGAAGAAGGCTTACCGCTCGTACTAGAAGCCGGTGAGTATGAAAGAAACGCTGTCTCACATCTTCACGGTAACGCTGAGCACCTCTTTTGCCAGGGGACGGCAGATGCCAGGTCGAGATCACCATCACCGGCCACACATCCACGCTCTCAAGCTGGTACGAGATCTGGGCCGCCGTGGCCGCCATCACGAGTATGTGCACGCGGGAGAAGGCTAAGGGCGGCAAAGCCCGTGGGCTCGGTGAGTGTCCCTTGCAGCTCTGTTCTGGCTAGGGACTTTACTCATATATCGGTTGAAATAAAAAGGTGCGCATCAGAATATCGTCCTGGAGCTGTCCGACAAGGCTGCCTCTGCGGCTCCTGCTGTGGGAAGGCTATTGAACGTGACGGACGACGAAGCCTGGGTCAACTGGCTATGAGAAGCCACCGAAGGCCAGGCTTTCATGTCATGAATGTCAGGGGCGAGTCGCACCACACCGCTTCCTTGTCCAACGCATACAATACCCTTCCCAAAAAGAACCTCCACACAAACCGAGCCAAGGCATTCCCTCCTTCTTCGTGCCTGCCACGCAAAACCCAGCCACGCTAAACAAGCTGGGCGTTGGTTCATATCGTCCAGGAACCGGGGAGTGAACCTCGGGATGCAATTCAGAAAAACAAAATTCCCTGTATTCTAGCCCGCCACTCAATTCATCCTATCTCGCAGCAACATGTTCGCTAAATATCTACCTTCTCTCCCCATACATATGCGACAGACAGACAGCGGGGCGTTGCACGATAGGAGTGCGTGAAAAGTGGTTTTCAATGTCGATTTTTTCGCGCCCGTTTCCCTTGCTCAGGCAGGATTTACGCTGGCTGTTGGCAGGCAATAAAGGGGGATTTGGGGGGGGGGGTGGCCAAGGACGGGAAGTCCCAACTCCAGGGGCGGACGATGGTTCTTCACGGTCTTCATTCCTTGTAGCGATCATGAGCGTAGAATGGGAAATTGGGTCTGTTGTGTGTCTACGTTAGAGAAGGTGTGCCTGCACAGAAGTACTTGATTGTGTGAACAGATCTGCCCTCACGAAAGTGTAGATCCATCGGTTTCGAGTCTTTGAGATGTCGTTTGCGTGTCCCTTTTGAGACCTATTCTGGACTCAACAGCAAGAGACAAGATTCGTCGTTTTGCATTGTATATCACACGGAAGGAAACAAGTTGCGAAGGATAATACTCATACATTTCATCATCTGTCCTAACTATCTACTCGTCTCGGCTGCTCATTAAATACCCCACAGATAGCCGCCAAACGCTCAGGAGCGTTCAAGACATGATTCTTTTCTGGCTATCGACTCGTCTCGGCTGCCTCATTAGATTTTCCAACAGATAGCCTCCAGACGCTCAAGCCTCAATATAGTAACCCCCCCCCCCACCCCCCAAAATAATTGGATATACCCAAAGTGTCGAGAAAACACAAGCGAGAAGTAGGTTCAGATACTCAATACTATAGAATGCAGAAAGATAGCAGGCGTCAGATGTCCAACGTTCCCAGCTCAGCGAGGGTATCAATATAATTCCAAAAACGGATGATTGGCGAAAGAATGCGGACGTTTGTATAAAGTGAAATGATATGAATGCGAAGATCGAAAGCGCTATGCCGCGCGGAATGAGGCGAGGGAATGTGGCGTGAAGTATGTTCAGATATATAATGCTGTAGATGTAACCACGATATAGGAGTGTTGCAGGGGCTGGCCATGGTTTGATGGCCAAGTCTTTCTGAGAAGGGTCATGGCTGGGAGCCAATCGTGGGTCGAGTTCGTGCATCGTTGAAATCCGTGTGGCCCTGTCATGAGGGAGGAAGTCCTCATGCTCGGAGATAGCGAGAAGCAAGCACATGGTTGCCGTGCTCAAACATGGCAGGGAGCAAGGACTGGTTTCTCCCATTCGCAAGATCTGCCGTGCCCTGTCCAAAATGTCATCAAATTTGGTGTTTGGTGCATTGTCGATGCGCATGGGACGCATCTCCTTCGGTTGTATCGGGCAGGCCCCGGTAACGCAAAGGCGGATGTGCTAAGACGACGGATGACACGATCCCCTAGATCATGAAGTGGGCGCTTGGTTTCAGAGCGTCGAGTGCTCTGAAAGTCAAGCTTCTTCCATCAGCGCCTCATCACCGGCATCTCTCCATTCTCTCGAGGCCTTGGTTAGTCTTTTGACACCTGCGACGCGGCCAGCCCATAGGGTCTCAGCGGGCGTTCGGAACGTGTATCCCCTCTGGCTGGCCACAACACCAATAGCTTGTAGGACCGCCTTCCTGCTATCTCGTCCAAAGACTGCAGGATGGTCGATCCATTCGAGGCTCGCTTCAAGCTCGGTGTCCAACGCATTGAGGGTTATGGCATCGATACCGGAGGCGGGCGCTAGACCATTGTCCGAAGATGGCGAAGAATGGCGCTCGGGTGATCCAGATGCATTGTTGGGCTCAGATGTACCATTCCTCACATCGACGGGAGATTTAGGGGTAGCGCCGCCTTGTGGCAATGGAGGCAAACCACCCTTCCCAAGACCCTTGAGTATTGAACGAGTCTCCTTGAGGAGGTGGTGGGCACGGTCATGCTGGCCGCGTGATACGAGGGTCAGAGCACGTGTTAGCATATCAGAAGTAAGGAGTTCCATACGGCGTTGGACAATGCTGGGATGAGGTGGGATTGGTGGGGTTAGAGGACGGGCGGAGGATCTAACGCGAGGGCTGGCGGGAAGCATGGTGATGGCGAGGAGTGACGGTCGAGGAGGGTGGGTTAGTGTGCCTTCGCGAAGAATATCGCCATAGGTCAGGTCGGCTTGGATTAGGGGAACCTCTTCGACGCTTAGTGTTCGTTGCTCGTCCGAGTCGAAGGGGCCACCAAGGGCTTCAAGGCCAGAGACGATGGTCTCCCATGGATCCTGGGGAACGTGATCTTGGTAGCTGTTGTCTGGGGCTATGACCAATTGGACAAGAATATCTACGCGAAGGGACATTAAATGTTAGCGCCCAGCCCCGTGAACCGACCAATCTCCACGATCAGGAAATCATGGGGCTCACCTCTCTTGTCGCCGAAGCGTAAATCGCCTAGCGCCGCTTCGGCATCCTTCCCAGTGGCGCGCTTGGTGATCTGAAGTGCGCCCGAGATTTTGACAAACTTGGCTGGGGACCCTTCTGGAAGTCGCAGCTTTAGTTTGACGTTTTGGTGGGACGTTGTCTGCAGCGATCCCAGACACCCCGCTACGCATTCGCGGAGCATCATCCAATCCTTGACGTAGGTATACGAGGCCTTGGTTCGCGTCGAGAGCTCGATCATCGTATCCGGCTTATGCGTCAATCCCAGGCCGAAAGAGTGGATTGCGACTCTGCCGTAATTGTCAGTAAAATTGCGCTTCAAACGACCCGGACAAATAGTTGGAGAAGGCATCACGGACTTAGCTGCCTCTGCCCTGGAAACCACAAAGTCCACACTTTCCGCGTCGGAGGTGGACGAGTCGCTGATGAGGAGTATTGTTGCAATTGGGTTGTTGGCTTTGCGCTGCATGAGCAAATCCATAGCAACGTTCGCCCCTTCCACGACATCGGCTCGGAGGCTCTTTTGACCAACAGGACGGATGGAGTTGAGAATCTTGGTCCAACCGGTCCAGGCTTTGGTGGTCATCCCCACAAGAGGGACGCCGCCGCCACTCGATCCGAACGTAACCAGGCCCATCCGATCACGTTCACCGAGGTTCTGAACCAGGAACTTGAGCGCATCACGCAGCAGCGTAATCTTGAGACCTTGCATAGACGAAGAAACCGGAATCACCACCACGATGTCGAGCGGTACATGTACAGACAAGGGCATGCGCGTCTCTTGCATTGCCATTACTCCGCCAGAAGCGGTGTACTCTGTGGGTGCTGTGTTGATGGACTTGGCGCCACCGTATGAGGAATTGACCGATGATTGTCTCTTGGTTTTCATGGTCCTGTAGTCGTCCTCGTCGGTACCAGAGTTCTCCTGGTCGTAGTCGGGACTGGCACGTGGTGGCTCCACAGCATCTAAATCGAGCAATGCACGTTTCCATTGCTCTACTTGACTTCGGCTCTGAAACTGTAAATGGAACTGCTGCAGGTCTTGTACGGAGAGGCTCAATGTAAGGACCGGCTCATCTGCGGCACGATGCGTCAGTAACGGTCGTGCAGGGATGCTGCAGATACGAACCAGGACTCGACTCGACATGCTTCAGATGCTTCTTGATAAGGATGGAGCCTTTAAGCGTGCATCTTGTTAGTTTGCGCTTAGAGTCTCCGTCTGCGTACTGTGGTGGGGCGCCTTTCTTCTCTTTGACGCATATGAGCATTTCCGCAAAGAGGAAGCACTCCAGTTCTTGCCATGATTGGCGGTCCTTGCCGACTCGCACTGTGCCGTAAAGTCGAAGTCTTCCAAATCTAGTCTAAGTCAGTAAGGTGTGTAGAGGTGTGGGTCGAGGAGAGTCGTGCCTTGAAAAGTCAAGCCCATGCCAGTTATCGACCCGTACTCTAAGGTCTTCGGTGATTTCTTCCAAAACCTCCGACGACTCGAACGGCCAGTCGACCTGCTGCCGGCTCTGCGCAGGCGACTTAGGCCGGCTATACGTGTCGTTACCCTGCTGCTGCATTGACGGCAAGATTGGCGCTCCTCGAATGTCTGCTGGATCAGGGCACCATTTGCCTTCGGGCACCTCGATGGTGACCAGGCATGTAAGACTTTGTTGCTGTCTGGAGCGACTGAGGGTAGGGAATTCACTCCTAACGGTGACTGTAGGCGCGGGGATTGGGTTCTTTGTGATGCTGGCTCGTGGGCTGCTGATCGCTGTCTCCATTGATTGCACGTCGTAATCGTGTCTTCTGCCGCCGTTTGAACCATGATGGTCCCCATATTCGTTTGACAGTGCCTGACCAGTGCCTCCACTTCCGTCTCTTGAGTGCTGTTGTCGCGGAGCGCCGTATTTCTCGACTCTTTCCCTTTGCCCGTTTTCTCTACTTTCCCTTTCCCGCACCCGCTCGGAAGTTGGCTCTCGAGTCGTCTCCTTGCTATCCCGGGTGGATTCACGGTTGTTGGACTCTCTGCTTCTGTTTCTTTCCCGGGTCTGGGCGTCCCAGGATACTGGAGTGTTTTGCGCACTACGAGCATTACGTTGTTCTTTAGCCTCGTTATTTTGCGATACCGAGCGAACAATACTGCTCAGTTTTTCTGTGTAAGGTTAGCGAAATGCATCTCGTAGACCGCGAGCGCAATCTACCGAGATCTAGAACATTTCCCCCACGACTGGTATCAAGCCCTAAAGGTGCGTTACATGTCGGACATTGCTGCGCATCGAACTCTTTGATGTATTCGTAGAAGCATGCTTCATGGGAAACGTGACCACACGAAAATTGTAGAATCCGCTCGCCTCGAAGTGTGTGCTCCAGGGGCTCTTCGCAGACCGCGCACTCGCTCCCAATGAAGGTTCGTTCTCGCCGCGTCCGTGATCGCTCCAATTCTAGCATGCCAGCCATCGGACGTCCCGATCGCCAATTGAAGGAGGTCTGTGTCCCGTTGCTGTAGATGGGATTTGGAGTGCGCTCCGCCTGTTGATTCGCGATGCGATTCAGTAGCGATCTGCCTTTCGGCTTTGATTTGTTGGGTTTGGTCCCCTCGATGCGACCTTCAGCTACCGGAGGAGGATGAGGTCTTCCAGAACCAGAGTGGGTGGAGAGAGTAGAGATCTGGCGATTGAAACCCGGTCTTGGGAGCGGGGCAGCAGTGGAGCTCTCCGAGTGGAAGGGAGGACGGGTAGTTGCTTGCGACGAGTTGTCTAACGCGTGGAACAAGACATATTGTCAGCAGGAGAAAGCAAATGACGGTGTTTTCTGGAAAATGTCTCCAGGAAGAAAGGGAATAAATTGCCGCGACAGGAGTGAGGGACGTACGTCGGCGGTTCAGCGGTCGTTCAGCAGCTTTGCGCGGTAGAAGACCCAGGTCGCTCAAGTTGACGACCTTCTGGGTCTGGAGGTTGCTTCCCTGCCTGGAAGCTTGCCTGGAGGAGATGGCGGGACGGTGAGGGTGTGTGGTGCTTGTGGTCGACGACATGGACAGCAGAAAGCAGGCAGGGTTATATCTAGGAGAGTGCACAGAAAAGGATCTGTACTGCGTCTGCTGATGGCATGCAAGGCAGGGCGAATAGCGGAGAGCGAGCGTCCAGGTAAGGTGTACTTAAGGTAATGTAAGGTAGGAGTAGGTACGGAGTACTATAAGCAGTAATCTCGCTGCAGCCGACCCACGCCAACCGCAACGGTCCAATCCACTACGTACTAACCACCTATGCCAGTAGTCGACCGAGAGTCCGACCTAGAAGTACCATCGAAGTACAGAGGGAAGTGATTATGCTGCGGCTCCCACGATGCCAAAGGCCCAGATGTAAGGTGGCACTTGCATCGAATGAAGACGCTTTCGGAGGGAGGGAGGGAGGATTGCGTTTCGGGGGCGGGTCTGCGTCTTGGTAGAGTTCTGCTTTTGTTCGAGCGTGGGCCAGCTAGAAGCATTCGAGATGCCTGAACTCAGCTGGCTGCACTATTTCACCTCGCACGCGTGACGCTATCCTCGCTCCCCTGGGATCCCCAGGCAATCTCTCCTCTCACTCGGGCTGGCGCACTTGGCTTCGGGCCTAGCAGAGATGCGGTGCGGTTCGAGCGGGCTAATGTGCGCCCAGACCCCTGCGACTGCCGGGGGATGGGGCCCCGAACTCTATTGAGGAGGGGGGGCAGGAAGAGCGCGTGGTGGCTGTTACTTCGTCCTTCGTCGTCCTGCTTACTTTAGCATGGCCAACGAGGATTCGCATCTAGCATTTGCTGGACCATCGACTAGCAGTACCATGGCCGTGTGCCTGCAGTGATTGGATAGCAGCGTCGAGATGCAGCATGGGGCATGGGCGAAGAAGGGCTGATCGTTCCGAAGCTGACACACCATGATACGAAGCAGAAGAGACCACGCGAAGACGTTCTTTCGTCTCACTACTAAGTCTATCGCGCGGTGAGGAAGAGCTGACGCATGCATGTCATACCTGCGCCATCTGCTGTAAGACGGATGCAAGGCAGTAAAAACATAAAGATCCAAATCCTTCTTGTCGGTCATTGTGGTACAACATCCGCCCATGGATCACCTGATTTCGCCCCGTCACTCGGCTGACTTGAAACCTCGAACAACCTTTCCAACTTCCCAGCACTTCGGTACCTGTATCACATTACCTCGCAACGACATTGTCAGCACGCCGCATGGCGCATGCCGCTTGCATCATTTCAAGTATCTTGCCAGGCTCGGGACCATCTCTTGAACCGTACTTGGCCCTCTATCTGCCTTTCGACGGGTTATCGTCTGAGGTTTGAGACGTACATGGACCTAACCAGGTGTAACTACTTTAGTGTGACAGGATGTGCTAGGATCCTATGGGACCTGCGCATTGCAGCTTCCGTCACGCATCCCCGTACTGCGGTTCGGATCGCAGCGAAATCTGTCAAAAGAAATTGTCGGGACTCGGGACTCTGTTGAACCTTTCAACATCGAGCTCGCTGTCTGCGCCTTAGTCTTCCCATTCGTGTTTCGAACTTTCCCTAACTGTTGAAGATCAAATGCATAATGCTCACATCGTTCCACTCGCTGCCGGCTTCAGTGACGGAGCTGCAGTACGAGTACGGCGCAGAGGGCGTTAGTGGATGCCAACGTCATCATCGCCCAGGACACGATGTCTGTCTCACAAGGCAGGTCTCAGATCTGGAGGAGTTGCTGGAATCGCCGACCGGTCGAAGGAAAGGCATCCTCGAGGGCAATAGGTGTGAGCCGTGGAAGTTCAAACATAGCATGTGGTGACGCTCGCGAAGACTTTTGCCACGCTTCTCGATTTCGCACAGAAAGGATCCAGATCATTAGCTACGAGTGGCGTGAGCACGCGCTCACTCCAGCGGTTTGATCATGGTTTCTGCATGGTGAAAAAGTCTATAACATGCCTCAAAGCTTGCGGAATACGACAAATTCAAAGACCCAGGACTGAGTTCGGCGCCTCACACATGGCGTATCTGCGCTTCTCCGGCAGCTTTGAAATCAGATTAGCTAGAGTAGTCGTCTCGTGGAGCATCTCGACCACGTCCGGGGGCAGAGTCTGTGACTTGGCCTTGTCAAGCTCTCGAAGCCATAGAAGCACATCAGCATTTAGGTTCAGACTGTCTTGAGCGAGTGCCGCTGACCACTCTGTCTTTCACACGTTGGCATTAAACTCAGAGAGTCGCAGCCGGCTTCCGTCATAATAAAGATTGATCGACCTCTTCTCCAAGGCTGCCGGAAAAACGAAGATGTTACGCTTTCGTCACGAGGGAGCCCTAAGATCCGCTGCGAAACCTCCGATGGAATCCAATCATCGCAAGGGATCTATTCGTTCCCACAACTTAGGCCGGTATCATCGCTCAACGTCGCGACAGAACGAGTCAAAATATCTGTCAAAAACATAGGGGCTTCGAAAGAGGTCAAAATTTATACGACATTGCTCTGCGCACATCGACCACTCCAGACCGGTAGGCAATCGTTATAGAGCCTTGGTGGCCCAGATCGAACGTGGAACATGATGTCCGAATTCGCTCCGGTCTGCGATCCGAGAGGACCGACCTGGGACATGTCGACGATGACTGTTCCCACACTGGCCATCCGTAAAACAGGTTGGTCCCAATTCTTTTCATAGAGCAAGAGCACCATATTCCTTTGCGTGTCGTCGAATGCAGCCACACTCTTGATGTGGCCAGGGACACCCACTCAAGAGACCAAGAATGAATCACAAGCAAATGCTTCCAGCCACCCTGCGTAGTACTCCTACCATTCGCTTAGTCTCTGTGTTATCACTCGGTACCAACTCGGTCACTCGGCCGCTGCTGCTCCCAGACCTGTACGACCCGTCCCGTTGCCTGCAGACGGCACGGACAAAATAATCCCACCTACTATCCCACCTACTTTATCTCCCGCACCATTTGTCAGGCTGGCCAATGACGTTGGCTACCATACTGCGCGATGGGCGAGCTCTGGTAAGTTAGACAATGCTTTCGCAGCCTATCCGCAGCTCTCCCTCCTTCTCCATGTTCCGACATCCATGGGGTATGACAAGATTGTTTTGATACCTAGTCATTTAGTCCCGATGTCTTCGTTTGCTCAGTACCTAGTCATACGAGTAAGAGTGCGCCTTGCAACCATTACCTTAAGGTTTGGGAGTTGAAGCTTTCCACGGCATTCATCCTCCCCGTTCCGACTAGAATAATTCGAGCGGGACGCTGCAGTGACTAGCTCGCCAGCCAGCATGAAGAACGCGGATGGTTGCAAAGCTCGGAATTCACTCAATGCGAGCTACCAGCCCGGTGGTGCCGGTGCTTCTGGGGGAACACTCGAACAGAGAAGATTGCAGCAATAGCTTTCAGGTCCGCTCAGTGTGAGGGCGGACATGGAGTGTTGAAAGTCACTCACTTTGATATGTGCAGCTGCATCGTTAGATTGCTATTACTGCAAACTCAAGATCCGTTCAGAGTGGAAGTAAAGGCTTCTCGCCAGGATGTAGATGTTCTCGAGATCTGCCTCAGTTTGATGAATTTCAGCACTGCCGCCACATAGTTATTGGACAGATTTGCTTATGGTTCCCAAACTATGGAGGAATCTACAACTGTGGTTGATCTGCAGCGACAGCGTTAATTCCGAAGTTCTCAAATTATCAAGGAAGTCTCAGTTACCTCTCTCAACTCAAAACATCCTACTACATCTCTAGTTATCAGATGTAGACTTTTCTGCTCGCAGTTCGTCCATGCTCTCCTGGCTGCTACTGCGGAGAGTCTCAAGTTAAACAAGATCTTTATGCTCAATGATGTGTACATACATTGTTGAAAACTACCTGACATTTTTGACAATACAACAATCTGACGAGTTGCATACCAAACCACCACCAGAACGCGAAACCTCAGCTTCGAACACAAGCAGGATATACGACTTGACAGATCCTGTCCCTAAAGCACTCCAACATCGACAGCGGCAAGTCCAAAGCAAACCTCAATCCTGTGTCGCCTCCAGAACCACAAATCCCACCCTCCAACCCTTCACCCGTGTGACCATCCTACCACTCCTTTCCTCTCCATCAGAAACGTATGAGCACAATCCCCCAAACCCGACCCAAACCCCAACACCCATCTTTCTCCTCACCACCCAGCCGTTCGATTACGGTACAGCAATACAACCCAACCTCTTCAAAAGATACTCCGAGTTGGTTCTTCTTTCTCGATATCGGGACAGCAATCCGCGAGATCCAGCACCTTCGGTAGACTCCTTCCACCACCCTCACCCTCACAGTCCATAATCCCCGCCTCCGAGACTGCGCCAGTCCCGTACTTGGCCACCTGCAGCATCTTCCACAGACCTACACCCAGCGCACAGACTCCGGTCGGGCACAGAGTAAGATCGCGCTCTGGGAGGAATAAGACAAAGGTGCAGAGGGGGTGAGGGGGTGGGGAAAGGAAACAATGCGAGCTAACACGCAGAGACGAGGAGCGGATTAGAAAAACGGAGTTGAAGCAAAAACTCTTTAGGAGGGAGGAAGAGACAAGACGGCTGGCGGCGGGCTGATGCATGTTACTGAACACAGGAGCGTGAAGCGAAGCTTTGAGACTATGGCAGTACGATTTTTCGGTGGGCGCAATTGCTTGGGGAGGGGAGACTCGGGTGGAGGTCATGGAGAGTCGAGTCGAGTCAGCTTGGGACATATCATGTAAGATGATGGGTTGGGGCGCTTGGTAACGAGCGCTGTGCTCATGATGGCGTCGTGAAGTCGTGGAAGCGTGGAAGCAGATCTATAAGATATCCAATCTTGGAGATTTACTTAACAAATGGCCAAAGCCAGGATATCATTCGCATCGAAACTCAGGCAGTATTTGAGCCAGCTTAGAACACATGGATGGCGTTCACATCCTGTATTCAATTTTCCTGGAAGAAGACACTGCTATATCAAAGGCCGAATCTCCAAAGGCCCTATCTCTCCGCTTTCCGCAAAATGCCTGGTTTCGCTATGATGCCCTTCATATTAAGGACTAAAACAAGGTAACACTTGCTCCCTTTACCACCTTGTCCATAATCATGGTCTCGTCATCTTCACTGCTTCCGTATGATATCCTACTTCTATAAAGCTCATCTTGAATCCCCACCCGGCTCCAGTGCGATGTCCCCATCGCCCATCCGGTCGTCCTCTTCTATCGTCTCCCCCCAGAAAGTCGTCCTGCCATGGGGGCTTTCCCGAGACGCCATGCTCTCCGCTGCGACTGCTTCACCGACATCGATCATGACGTGATCTCCCATCTCTCTGGCTCCGGCGTCCTCGCCTGCGGTCTCTTCCTGTGGTCGGAAGTCCCAAACCTCCATGATTGTTCTTCCACCCCGGCTGGCCATCACCACCGCCGTCTCGCTCTCGAATGCAACTCTCCAGACAGCTTCTGCCGGCTGGCTCAATTCTCGGATCAGCTGGCCGGTATTCAAATCCCACACCTTGACTCGGCCGTCGGAGCCACCGGATACGATTCTGGACTCGTCGAATTGGAGGCTCGTGACGCTGTTATCGTGGGCGGCGAGGCGGTGGATGGGAGAGAACGTGTCGAGGGACCAGACGCGGACAGAACCATCGGATCCGCCGGTCACGAGTGTGGTGGATGACATCTGAAGTTGGCCGACGAGGGATGTATGGCCTTGGAGGATAGCCAGACATTGTCTGTATCATGGAGCATTAATTCTGTTGAGAATGCTAAGCCTAAGATTGGAAGCTTACCCGTCAACAGGATTCCATATCCTGACGCTTGTATCCAAACTGCCTGTGGCGATCCTGTTGCCATCAAACGCGATGGCGTAGATTTGACTAAAATGCCCTTGGAGTGTCCGCAAGCATTGACCTGTCGAGATGCTCCAGATCTTGGCTGTGGTGTCGTAGCTTCCGGAAACAACCAGGTCACCGTGGATCTCTAAGCAGCGAACACTAGCTTGGTGACCCATCAGAACGTTGGTGCATACTCCTAATCTAAGATCCCACACTCGAAGCGTTGTGTCTCTAGAGCCGGATATCGCAGTCCGCGAATCGGACATCTTCAGGCATCGGACTGTGGAGGTGTGGCCTCTTAATGTGTATATACCAGCTCTGCCAACTTGTCAGTATGCTGGTGGCGCAAGAACCTTTCCGGACATTACCCAGTAGCCATATTCCAAACCCGCACATCTCGGTCGCAGCCGCCGCTGACAAGTACATCGTCCCAAGGGACCATGGCCCAGACCCCCATTACATGACCCTGCAGCGTCCTTTGGTGATCTCCCTTGGTGTTGAAGACATGTATTTTGGCGTTGTCCAAGGCAACCACAATATATTTCTTCGTCAGATGTAGACTAGTGACCACCCCTTGGTCGGGCGTGATATGTCTTGCAGTCATGTGGCCTCCTTTTCTCCATGCAGCCTCGACCAGGTAACGATGTTTGAAATGCGACCTGTGTGTCGATTTTACCTTGGCTCTCTTGCTCTTTCGCGATGACGACTTGACGGTCAGCGGGTTTGATGATTCGGCGTCGGAGGACTCTGCAATAGCGCTCATGCTATCATGGTTTCGAGTTGGGGACAATGATCGTGGGAACTGGCTGAACAGCATCTGGCCCGGGGTCGATGCCGTATTGAAGCTAGAGCCGACCGAATCACTGGACATCCTTCTGTAACCGAGTTTATCCGAAAGTGCTTTCCACGCCTGGTCGTCGCTGGTAATCTCTCGCCATCTTTTGGAAACTTGTGAAGCTCGAGCAAAGGTTGTTGGGTCATCGACAAAGTCAAGGATCTGACGCTGCAACGTTAGCGCTGGCGAAGCTGTACGAAGGGCTCACAGAGAGTCGTACTTTGAAACATATCTCATTCGGGAACACCTTGAAAGGGTCCTTTTTCAGCTTCGGGCTGATCAAGTGGTGTAGGAAGCTCAGCGAGTGATTATCGCAAGCGTCCACTATCGATGCCAGCCACTTATCCTTCGCGGCGATGTCGAGTTGGCCGAATACTAGCCGAGCATCCCTGAGTATCGGGTCTTCTCCGTCCTCATTGGCAGCATGCCACACTGGGGCATGCTGGTGTGGTGTCGGACTCGGCGCAGGCGTAGGTGGCGAGGCTGGAGCAGACGGAAGGAGTGGATTGGGCATCGGTCGAGGCATCGAGGAAGGCACTGCAGTGTTTGGTGTCAATGGCGGCTTAGGGTGCTGAACCGAGTCTTTCCTCCTCGATACGCGGTGTCCGATGTTCACGGGTGAGGGTGGCTGACGATTGTAGACATTTGGGGGAAGCTCATTGCTCATGTCGAGCGCTACATGCCTTGAGCGATCTTGACTGTTCATTTGGCTCATGTGTCATCCAAGCATAGACAACCTATGTTTGCTCCGGCACCCGCGTGAATGTGTTGCGTTTTCTCAGCTCAGTAGGAAGAGTGATCAGAAGGTGTTCGTGATATGATGTGATCTCTTGACCGAATGCGGAGGGCACACGTGCGATGACCGAGTAATTCGCCGGTGGTTGAAGCTTGCCGGTGCGCTTTGCCAGACCAAATGCTGCACTGGCTCTGGTGACTAGCAATTTGGTATCCAAGATCCAAAGGAATCACTTTAGAATTTCACCCGGTCCTGTCTCGGGGGGCTGTTGACTTGTCAAGGCAGTTTCCAAAAGACCGACAAGATTGGCGTCGCAGAAGCTTGATGACCGTCTCCAGGACGCGGAGCGTGGGCAACAGTGCTCAGCACGACGAACACACTTTCTTGTTCCTGCAAGACAATCAAGACTTACGAAGCTTTCAGTACGCGGGGAGATGGTGGAGGCTTTGCGGGTACTCTGTAGAAGATGGAACATGGGTTGCATAAGTTAATCGGCTCTACCTACTCTAGAGTCTAGTCGTCTCTCGGCCCTGTTCTCCGCAAACGCCATTCCGTGGCTCGCTCCCGTCGCTCGTCGTCACTCCTTTTACTTCTTTCACTGCAGCTCACCAATGCAATTACTGCCCTTGCTTTCTGCATAGGTGCAATGCCCCGTACTTCGCTAATGGATGTTGCTGGATGTTGTGCTTTTGCAATCATATTCCACTGAACTTTTCAACCGGCCACTGAGGACGTTGCAGACCAACTTATATTGACAAGAGTGCCCATTGGGGACGGCTATTCGTAAAGTTGTCTCTTTTCGCGCCCTCACCTATCAGTGACTGATTATACACCCGCCGAGAATGCATATTCGGGATGGAGAAGCATTGCTGTGTGAGGAGCAGGCGACCTCCTGTGACACTATTCCATATCACTAACCCCAGGAATTTTAGAAAATAGGGGTGTCCAAGGGATGGAGATACTCTATAGTAGCTACCGTTTCTTCCCATTGCCGTGGCTATCACCAGATCTGTAGGTATTCATGGTCAAGGGAAGGCTGTCTCCTAGCTCCTCTTCTGGAAGGGTATGGGTTTGGCGCTTTGGCGAACCCATACTACAGCCCATGTGCGGTACACGGCCTCTGGAGAGGTGATCTCCTAGCCAAAAGTGTTGGTCGATGCAGCCATCAACAACGTCCTCTCCTTCAGAGTCAGTCACTGAGCACAGCGGACTCTCAAGACTGGACTGTGCACCTTCCGGGGGATATACTGAAATGAGCTGCTATGATTAGGTGTGGTTAGATAACGGGGTCTGCTACCTGTAGAGGACCTGATCTTACAGTGTGCTTGAGACAGTGTGATTATGAGGAGCTCTTGACACTAGACTTTGACATGTCTCATCATATATAGGCAAAATTCGTCCACACTCGCTACGTAAGCACGTGACAAAGCTCACTTAGAAAACGGCCACGATCAACATCTTCATATCACAGTTTGTACGCGTTGCTCCACTGCAAGCTCGAGTGTACGATCTTCCATCAACGAACTTTGAAAAACATGCCTACAGACCGGGCATTTATCGAGATGACCACGGTGGATAGCATGGGCCGTCCACTCAACCACATCAGCTCTTCCAACACAGCAGTACATCAGGATGATGGTGCCAGCTTGAGAATAAATTTAGAGGGCGCCAGCCATAGGCGTTCTTACATCTTCTCCTATCGCTTAGTCCAGGTCGTAATTGTCAGCATCTACTTAGCTCTGCTCATCCATGCCGTGCTCAACAAAGGCTGGTGGCTCTACGTCAACATACCCCTGGGCTTTGGTTGTAAGGATTCGACCTCTTTGATCTCAGGCATTCAAGTAACGTCATGGCAGTCACTGCATGTGTAGCCGCATACTTCTCCATGGCCTTCACAGCATTCCGCAGCTTTGGTTATACCGAACGCCGCATCTTCACCTGGAAGTTCGCCTGTCTGATCGATGCCATGCTCTTTGTGCTCTGGGGCGTCACTTGCATCTCCAGTAAGTCTTAATTTCTGAGCCTTATCAGTCTTTTGCTGAATTTAAAACTTTGTAGTGTGTATGCCCAAGGGCAAGGACTACAGGCACTTGTTCGAGGTGCCGCCGTATTACGCCTGGTATTTCGCGGCCCTCTTCAGCCTTTTTGTATGGTAGGTCATATGCTTGTCCAGTTCATGCTGGTCTGACATTCGGCAGTGCTAGCTTTGGCGCCTCGGCTTATCGTATCTCTCGCGACAAGTGAAACTTTGCTCGGCTGGTATGGGTTGGAGATATTGAGGGATGCTTAGGTGGAGGACTGGTTGGGATGGATGTGGAATGCGAAGGGCACCGGTGGTTTCTCTTGGCCACGATTGAGGGCCTGTACGTAATACATAGTGCCTTTACCGAGTTGACTGCTCCAATCCTCCATGTGAGGCGTAGTCCTACTCCTCGTTCCCAATCAGCTCTTCTCTGGGTGCCCTGCCGGAGCGAGCAGTTGTTCGCTACCTTATGGGCCTTCATCATTTGCTCCATCGGTGTTACGTCATTTCCCGTTTTCGTTTCATGCGGCTGCCAGTCCGAGAACGATTTACTAGCGCCAGAGAAGTCTTTCGTTTTCTATCTCAAGTGCTATTAATCCTCATCCCAGTTCGGATTCGGCCCCGGCGGTTTGGGCCCGCCAGCCTGCCTCGCCACAATGATCTGATCTACGCTCAGCACCGTCCTCGCTGCCTCCGTGGCCAACCGTATCGCCCACTGCTTGCTGACCAGCAGATCTAAGATTCCTTCCTCCTTCGCATCCAGCGTGCCCGTCCCGTCTTCATTCTCTATATCTACGCCCGTCGTCCACTCATCTTCAGCTTCTGATGACTCTGAGGACGAAGAGGAACTTGAAGATGAGGAAGAGGATGACGAAGCGGCTTTGGCAGAGGATTTATGGTGGGCGGCGTAGAGGGTAGCCAAGACCTCCGTGGCGTCAAGACCTGCAGACTCAGCAAGTGTGCGGGGGATGACTTCGAAGGCTTCGGCGTATTTCTTGATGGAGTATTGTGAGAGTTCCGGTGTTTTCTCGCCAAAAGCCGATATCCGCTCTATGAGTTGCATCTCTGTTGCTCCAGCACCGGGCAGTAGCCTTGCGTCTCGAGTGATAGCTTTGACGACATTCACGCCGTCGTCCACAGCGCGCTCGATGTCATCCAGGTGATTTTGTGTTGCGCCCCGGATGACGAGCGTAGCGGTGCGCGTAGCGTCATCCTCTTGCCGAAAGACGGTCACTCTGTCGCCGCCGATCTCGAGCGTTTCGACGACGTCCACTTTGCCCATTTCATCTGGCATGGGGGCGCCGAGACGTGCTAAGGGTGTTGCGCCAACTACGCGGCACAAGCGGCGGAGTTCGAATTTCGAGAGGACTTTGACGACGAGGATGCCGAAGCGGTTGAGGTAGTGGAGGGCTAGTTCGCCGACTGTGGAGCCGGCGACTACAACTCGGAGACCGGAGTCGTGGAGCTCTTTGATGATGGTTTCGAGCTGATTTTCCTCGCCCTTGGTAAAATCTAGCATTTCTTTGGCGTTGTGGAGGACGACCGTGCCCTTGGTTTCCGTCTGCGAGATGTCGATGGGACATGAGAACACCCCGACCTTTGCTGATTTGGCTTTCTTGACGGAGCCATCTGGTTCGCGGCCGAAGACCATGCCCTTGACGACTTTGCTTTGTTCTAGGCTGCCGCCCATGATTTTCACGACGCGGATATTGTCGACATTGAAGTTTATGGGTTGTTTTGGGAGGACGGCGAGGACAGCTTCGGCGACCATGTCGGCGAGAAAGTCTTCGTTGCCGCTTTGTTTTGAGGCGACGACGGTGCGAATAGCCTTGGCGAGTTCGGGGTGAGAGCGGATGTCTGAGACTTTGTCTACTACTAATTCTACTCCTCGTCAGCACCATATCCCATAGTCCGATTTCCGATCAACTCGATGCTGAACTTACGATCTAGGATTTTTAGAGCCTCCGTCTGCGCCCTCTCGTAACCCTGCACAATGTCACTTGTCTTCAAGCCCATCCGTATCAGCTCCTCCGCTTTCTTCAGCAGCTCTCCTGCAAGCACTATGACCATGTTCGTAGCATCTCCCATTTCTGCCTCTTGCTGCTGGCTAGCCATGACTATGAGCTTCGCCGCGGGATGCACAACGTCGAGTTCTCGTAATATGGAGGCAGCGTCGGAGGTTAGGATCATTTTCTGGAGGTGGTTGATGACAATCTTGTTGCGGCCATAGGGGCCTAGGGAGGTCTGTACGGTCTGGGCGATTGCGCGACATGCTTCAATGTTGCGTATTACGGCGCCGTCTTCGGACTCGTAGCTACAGGATATCAGCCAGGCTTGAGATATGAGGAACAAAGCCTAAAACACACTTTTGATAGCCTTGCTTGAACAGGCCGCTGTTCGGCGCACTTGGCATAGAGAGTGACATCTTGAGCTTCGTAGAGGGCAGACCGAAGGTAGCTCACTGATCCTGGTATACTGTTTAGAGAGTCTCACATATCGGGCCAAAAATTGATATCGTGAAGACGCGCTACGCTACGCGAGGCTGCGCGCTTGTGGCCCGCCGTACCGTACCGAGCTTTATTCTACTTCACCCTCGAGGTTCATTTTATAAAGAAGCACCTTTGCATAGAGAGTCCCTCTTTTTACATTAATTAGCTTTCCCTACACCTCTTGAGCCATTTTCTGAAACGTGTAAATCTCATTATGGACCCGCCAAAAGCATAGAATTTCGTTTTGTACACGTAGAGGCTCCCTTTTCATATACGGTAATAGTCTCCTATACCCAAGCGGCACCTAAAATTCTCTGGGATACCCAGCGGGCCGACGCAATTACGCATTGCTCTTGGACTGCGCAATTGACGATATACTTCGATTGACTAACAGACGCCACCAAATTTAACGTACCTTCCCCGCACGGTTACCTCTTCTAATTGAGAAATCCTCTGTATATTTATCGTTGCTTTCTAATTGTAAGGTCGTCTATACGTTTTTCTATAATGCCTTATTTCGTCGCATATACTACAGTAAGATCTACCGTGATAATCAAGAATGTGGCGATGTAATTTTTGATTGCGTAGCTTCTTCGATCCACTATAGATTAAAACGGTTGTTTGCGCGATCGATTTGAATCTCCACTTGAAGTCTTAAAAGATATGTTTCAAATTTGCAATGCTCTAGAAAGGCAGATAAGATATACATTAAATCTAGTGGCATCCTGATAATACTGTGTGTATCTTCTATCGCCTTCTATTGTCGAAGAACGTTACATAATCTCGCGTAAACACGAGGCTATCTCGCTTCTCGATTAGGCGCAGTGATGCAGACATTAATAATTGGGGAAGATGCATCATTGTTGGTGGCGTCTATTGATTAAGCCATGTACCTTCCCTGATCGCGTTGGTGGGCAGGCAATGCGTGATTGCGTCGGCCCGCTGGGTATCCGAGAGAATCTTAGGTGCCGCTTGGGTATGGAAGACTATTACCGTTTTATATATCTTGAGAGTGGTTTCAAGGCATGAACATAGCGAAAACTCCTCAGGCGAACCCACAGTCTTGAGAAATGGGGAGCAGACATAGATCACTGCTCTCAATGGTAAAGTGTGAGTCAAGCTTTGCTCCAAGAGTTTCATTGAAGCTGAGGGAACCAGCTCAACATAAAGGCCAAATCGACTGCCTCCTCTCGTTTACACCGGAAGCGCCGACTTGTAAGAACTTCGCCGCTCTCATTGTTCCCTCACTGCGAATCAGAGGATGATGTACGATGAATATGAAATGCGCCTAGAAGCGAATATCAGGCGACCTTATTCTAGATTATTGAATATAACGGCGCTCTCGGCCGTCACGGCAACTACTCCTACTCAGAAAGCTGCGCCGTCGCGTTCCGCGCCCGCGCCGTCGTCTTCGAGGAGCTTACATGGCTGATAGCGATCTCGGCGTGGTAATTCAAGCCGGTGCAACGCAGCATATTTTAGCCACCGGTGAGCTGAGTGTCTTCCACTCGGTATGTATTCTTGATTCAAAAACAAGTATTTTCAAGCACAAGGGTATTGGCTGGTTTAGTATGGGTGCTATTGGGTTTTAGTGTTGGGGTTCGGAAGGTTTATGTTGGGGGCTTTTCGCGATGGAATGGAGAAGGTGAGAGCGCGATGTTGTGGGGTTGGAGAACGGAGTAACTGTCAATAAGAAGTAAAGTAGTATGCGGAAAATATAACGGAAATTGTTCTTAAGGTCTTGGGTGACTGACATGATTTTCGTGTACTTTGTATCCATGATGATGCTGATCGACCAAATCGCTTTGAGAGAGAGAACAATGATTGAGCACCTGGACACTAATAATCTATCTCTCTTATGCTTGCAAATTCTTCCTTTCGTCTGATACCCCTATCTGCTAGAACTCATTCAATCATTGTATGATCAATCATACAGAGCCTTCGTGAGCGCGTTGCGCTTATAAAACCGTCCCATGCCCTGGCGAGCTGAGATGCACTATCCCCTTATCCTCGTCCGTTGAAAGAGCAGATTAACCCATAGATCATAAAAAGATGGAACAGTGAAGGGCCATAATTGAAGCGACAAACCGTTGAGCCGCGTTGCCGACTAGGATACCTTACAGCAGGGCTTGAAGCTATATGAGATCCCGAATTAATGTAATATCAGCGTGCGCAAACGGTCTGATCATTGTTCGATCGAGTTTCTTATCTACACGATCTCGCCGGATGCTGCGCGCTCACTGTAACCGTGGGTACATAAGCTTACGGGTTTCATACTCGTTGTACCTAGCTCTAGTGGCCGCCGGTTGTTGGTAGGCCAAGGCTGACCTTGAATGAGTCGTAAATAAGCCATTGAAAGGCAGTCTAGAAGAAGGTTAGCAGATCCCATCTCCAACTTTCATAAGGAGACTGTACCAAGGTCCCGATCTGTGAAAGCGGTCAGCATTGATCAGAATATATTCAAAGGAAGTAGGTGCACTGACCATGGCAATCCTGACAGGCAGTCCATTCCATAGTCCTTTGAATCCAATGTTGCCGTAGATTCTCGACATCGCTTTGCCGGAGCTTTCACCAGCTATGCAATTGTTAGATCACAATTCATAAATGCGAAATGGGCACCCACGTTGCCTGTCGGCGTTCAATTTGCTGACCATGACATCCGCGGGATGGCTGACAACAGCGCAGCCAATCCCAGCGATGTAACCGCCCAAAAACGACACGCCTGTCTGCTGTAGAGTGTTGTAGGCTTCCTTCGGCTTGCCGAGAGTCTTATAGATCTGGGCTACGGTTGTCTCAAAAGTGGCAAACTTCACCATCGTATATGGGATTTGACGACCCCAGAGCGGCTGGAGACCCTTGTAGAGGCCTCCGATGCCTTCTTTCGCAGTGACTTTGGTCCACCCGTCTCGCATATTGTTTGCATAGGGAGGCAGAGTCGTTTGCATTCGTACTTTGATGGCTTCAAAGGGGCACAGAAATATGTCTGCTAAGAATTCAGCCGACGCTGATGCTCCTAGGTACACCAAGGTTTTGTTCGCATTCGGGAACGTCTGCCACGAATAAGTATTGACTTTCAAGATCCAAATGTGCCGGCACGTACCTTCTCGCCATAGAGATACTTGAAGATCTCATAGAAGCCGTACTTCCCAAAACCCTGGAATGAGTACCCAACGAATGTGGGCGACCAGCCAAAGAACACGCCCCGGACCCCCTCTTTGGCGTAAATACTACGCCATGCAGAGAAACTGCTTTTGTAGATGCTCGGATCCACTTGACGACGGCATTTGACCTAGATTTTGGTTCAGCGACCCCAGCTAGGTACTGGTATTGCAATCAGCAGTAAGCTCCGCTGTAAGCTTACGAGATCGAGAGGCGTAACAGCTGTTGACGGTCAGTACTCATCTTTGGTACCAAGAGACAAGTCGTACAAGCATGAGTTGGTCCACAGGCAATGACGCCTCCCGCCATACAAGCAGCAAAGTATTGAGGTGAATAGAGCTCAATCTTGGATGGGGCTCTCCCCTGCGTCTTCGTTACTGCCATGGCTGAAGTGTACCGTGGGAAGCTGACTAGGGTACTTCGTTAGCTGAAGTTGAATGTGGAAAGTATCTCACGGTCCAGCCGGCCGTTCGATGACTTTGTGGAGGCTGGGATGTGAAGCTCAATCTGATGCGCAAGCACTCCGCCGTCATCCGGCATCTTCGGCATTCGCGGCCGAAGCGCGATAAGACACGATAAGGGCTGTAGAGTCACGTGCTTCTGTAACCTGTCCCTCAAGGTACCTTTACCTTACTGAGGTAGAACTTGAGACAGTGAAAGCTCGATGGAGAAATCACTACTGGGGCAGATAATTCCGTTTAAGTATTGATTGGACAGGTATTAGACATCATCTCTTGTACTTGACATCTATGGCTCGTCGAATCATCTTTACAACGTCTCTTGTCCCTTTCTGCCTCTTCGCTGCGGACTCGGCGAGGAAGTATGCTGCGACGGGCCAGGCATGTATTGATCCAGGTTCTTCTCTCACACTCACATGACATCCACTCCTGCGCAACAGTGCTATCAAAATTCTGATCTCTGGACCAAATACCTCTTCTGATCCGTACATGAAGCAAAACCCTCCAGCAGGTGATGCTTTAGACCACCACTCGGTGTCTTTGCAAACCCCAGGAGATACAAGGGGGTCCTGATGATCTCCCTTGGCTCCGGCATACTGACGGCCGTACAGATGCAAAGCTTCTGCATCTAAGAAATCACTCCGAGTGTTCCTATTGTTTCCGCTGATCAATGTCGGCCAAGCTGAGATCAGACACGCGAAACCGGGCCGGTGCTTCTCGGAATCTGGCAAGCCTGCAATGACTAGCAACAGGCTTAAGATCAGAGTAGCACCTGCAGAATCGCCACCAACGCAGATGCGTGAAGGGTCCCGTGTGATTGACTCGACGTATTTGTATCCCGTCACTGTTTGATCCAACTGTGTTGGAAATTGAGCATCCGGCACGAGATCGTATTCCAGTGCGAAGACAGCAGGGTTGCGGTACCCAGCCTCCTTCAGCAGGCTCATAAATGCTATGAGGTACTCGAGGTAGAAATAGCTGGAGCCCATGGAGAAACCACCACCTGTAAAGCCGCATTAATGTATTATACCAACCATCTTAACCTTGGAGGACGTACCATGACAATAATACAAAACTAAATCGGATTTCTGCGAGTCATCGTCTATAATCCAAAGACCTCGTATCTCAATACCATTATCCTCCTGGACTCGAATCAAAATGTGTAACAAATACAGTTCAGACGCCTTACCAACGAGACTTCACGCCACGCTACTGGCGACCTTATAAAACCGTTGCGTAATAGACGGAATCTGAAGAAAGGCAACGCAACCCCTTTTGAGAAGAAGACTCGACCTACAGCTTGTCAACACCAATACGTAGAAACCTACGAAAGCTGCAATACCTATGTTGGCAGGAACTTTGGCGAAAGCATAACGAACGATACGGATAACAAAATCCTCGAATGGAGTTGCTTGCTGAGTGAAAGGAGACCTTGCAGACGTGCGAACAATGAAACGCTCTGTGATGAATTGATAAGGTAGGTGTATTACTGACTACCCGTCAGACATTGCACTGGAGGTGACACTTATATGGCCTTACACAAGAATGGCAGCGCTTTCAGTCCGACCACGAGTAGCTCAAATATGCTTACCCGCAGTAGCAACTGAGGTATTAGAAATACTAAGAATGCGATACAGTCGACGTAGGCAATCTGGCCCAAGATCATCCTTGGCTGGAGGAAGTGCAGGGTGCAGCGCCTGGGCGACCAAAAGAAGAGGGGCAAGGGCGATGCAAGAATAATTCACAGCAATGGGAAACCAAAAGTATCCATGGGAATGGGAGCAAGTAGGAGATGACTAGAACAGTGTGGTATTATTGCTGATGAAGGCATTGAACGAAGGCTTAGCGTGAGGCTAGCGGCGTAGCGGAACGATTCTCCTAGTGGTCTTCGCCTGGAGTTTCACACGACGATAACATACTTTAGAGAGCAACATCACTTCACCCCAATGACAGCAATATCTTTCCAACACCACCACTGTGTTTGCGGGTCGACAACAAACTTCTTCATGTCATCCATAAGTAATCCGCCTTTGATCCTCCTCCATCGACCTAGCCTATCTCACAGCATATCGCACCCCTTCCTAGCTTAGAGCTTGTGATCGTGCACCAGCCCACCTCATCCTTCATTGATCTTTGCCTTCTGAATCCAACCACTACGAAAGCCGCCATCATGGCGGATGCGGCTGTTGCTGCCGAGATTGCAGCGTAGGTCGACCCACTTTCTCCCCAACACATCGAGCTGACCGAACATCAGGTCGCTCACGGTGGATCAGATCCCCGTAAAGCTTCGCTGTGCAGCATGCTCTCAGCTAGCCAGCAATGCATACAAAATGCCATGCTGTGACCAGTCTATTTGCGAGTCTTGTGAGTTAGATTTAGTAGCCGTCTGCTAGAATATGATACTGATGTTTCGATAGGTCAGCAGTCTCTGGATGAGGCTTGCCCTATATGCCTGCACGAGCCTGTTAAAGGCGATGATTGCAAGATCAACAAAGCGCTACGCAACACTATAAAGGCGTTCCTTCGGAAGAAGGGCATCGAACGAGATCAGGCACTGAAAAAGGAGTTGGCGAGCCGCGCTCCTGCTACGCCAGCGACTTCAGATAACATCACCCTCAACGATACTTCGAATCACGAAGCCTCTCGAGCTTCCGCAGCTGTGGCTGAACATCCAGTCGAACTAAACATTCAACCTCCATCAGACGCTTGTGAAATATCCAGATCGGCTGATGGTCTCGAACAAAAGCCAGACGGACGGGATTCGCCATCTGAAGCACAAATGGACATCCCAAGACCTTCTATTGAGGTAGGCATCAACATGTATCGATTTCTTTAGATATCGTGCTGACTGTGCTTAGTCTAGGAACGCGGATACGCCAGCTACCAACGGTAGTGAACAAGCTGACCGTACAAAGGAGCAGCAGGATCACGTGGGGAAAGAGGCGCAGGCACAGCAGGATTTAGGTGGCCCGGGCGGTCAACCAAGTCAGGAAGAAATGAAAAAGATGCAAGAGCAATGGGCGGCTATGAACGGGTCCATGAATGGTGGTTACGGATACGATGGTATGCTCGGTGGCTTCCCGAACATGGCGTTCAACAATCCAGCCGATTACGCACAGATGATGCAGTACATGAATGGCATGCAGAACGGTGTACCTGGTACATTTGCAGGCATGATGAGTAAGTCTTTTCAAAGGCAATCCTAAATTCTGTGCTGACCGCATCTCATAGCTATGCCCGATATGGGTATCAACCCAATGGCCATGGCTCAGGGTATGTATGGCGGTTACAACGGGCAAGGCATGGGAATGAATGGGATGAACTCTGGCATGGGCTACTCCAACGGACAAGGAACGTATGGAGGATACAACGCGGCATGGAACGGAGGTCAACATAATTACAATCAAAATGCATATGGCGGTCATGCGAGTGGTATGGTTGGTGATTATGGCTCCAACGCTGGTTACGGTGGATATAATATGCCTCCACATCAAGGAAACTTCAACCAGATGAATCACCGCAACTTTCCTAACAATGAATTTCAGAATGGCTATCATGGACAAGGCTATCAGAATCGCGGCCGTGGACGCGGACGCGGGTACCAGAATTACAGTCGTGGTCGAGGAGCCTATAATCAGGTAAATCCAGGTCATCAAGCTAACAATGAGGCATTCCACCAACAATTGCCATCCCAATTTACACATCAAGAACCCGATCACCAAGCGACTCCACACCAGCAACAGCAGGAAGATCAGTCACAAGCGAAAGTAGTAACTCCGCAAGATGCAGAGACCGAAACCGCGGAAGCCCAGAAGGTGGCCGATGATTTCTCCAAGTCGCTGGAACCAGGAGATGCTGAAGACCATGTGGAAGTCCCCAATGCTCCCACAACGGAGGAAGAACCAAGCAATGCTGCAGCTGAAGCCAGCGCGTCTCTGTTGAAGACCGAACAGCCATCGGCCATAGACACTGATCTTGAAGAGAAAACGCACGAGGATCCCTCCCCAATTGAGACTCTCGTTTCTTCCGAGCTACCGGCGTCGGAACCTTCTAGATCTGACAGCACGCCTGCTACTACAGCGATGCTGCCTCCACCTAGCCCTGTGGTCCCCACTGGACCTGCCGCACTCTCCTCAGCTGACCAGACGCAAGTGCAAGACTATAGTCCGAGAGGTCGAGGTCGCGGCTACCACGTTGTAGGTGTAGGGTCTCGTGGTGGATCACGTGGTCGTGGCTCAGGCTTTCTTCCCAACGGGATTTCCGTCCACGCACCGAGCGCACAGTCGTCTTCAACCCCTGCAGTATCTCCTATTGTTCCCAAGGAGCCCAAGGGCCTTGGCGTAGTAGGGGCTCCTACTGGACCCAAAGCTATGAGAGACACTTTGTCCAGTAACGGTGTTAACGGCGGCAAAGGCTTCTCCATCGTAGGCCGTGCGTCGGCGGCTGCCCAAGCTCATGCCCATGGGCATATTAAGTTGAAGAGGTACGTGCTCTTGGGACTACTAGTCAGTCTCTGTTGCTAACTTACCTGGTCAAGTCCATCGCCTACACGCTCGCGCTCACGTTCGCCAACCCGCTCTCATCGCCATCGGCACCATCGCCATCGTTCTACAGATAGCTCGCATAGCAGCGGGCGAGATAAGAAGCGAGATCGTCACCACCATCGCTCACGGAAACATGATGATGAACACAAGGACGAGGAAGACGATTACGGTTCGAGAGCTGTGGGTTCATTATCGCGACGCTCATCGCACCGTCATCGAGATGATGACAAGGAAAAGGATTCGGGACGAAGTAGCCATCGGTCTCATCGATCGCACCGAGATAGGAGCAAAGAGCGTGATGGCAACCACCGTTCTTCGAGGAAGCGTTCACGGTCGCCCGAGGACGACTTGTATGGGTCCAATCATGTTAATGGGGCTACACAAATTAATGGCGCTTCCCATGTCAGTGGCGTCCCGCCCACTGGACCAAAGGCCGATCGCGAGAGGAAGAGAGAGGAAGAATTGACTCACTCTTGTCGTAAGAAGCGCGAGAGAGAGGAGGACGATGACTTTGTTAGTGATCGGAAACGCTCGAAGCCCGATCATTCCGAGTCATTTGAAAATAGGGATGACCATCGGGGCACGAAGCGAGCACACCGCGAAGATACAGCCAAGTCTTCTTACAAGGCTTCGCAGGCGATCCAGGACGTGGCTCCTGAGAAGCCCCAACCACCGCCAACGCCAAAGTCAGCCCCGAATCCGCACGCATTAGAGCGCGAAGCGCGCAACCGAGAGCGTATGCAGAAAGAGATGCAGAGAAGATCAGCCGCGGATACTAAAAGCTCGGGTCCGAAACGGAAGATGAGTGGAGTAGGGCCAGGAGGAAGACGTGTGAGCTACAAGTACGAAGACGAGGAGAGCAGCGAGGCTAGGACCTCCAGAGTCGAGAGCGAACGCGAGGCCTCTAGGTGGGGCTAGAATTGGCCAGTAATGGGCATCGCACGGGACAGATCTACAGGATAGACGTAGATGCTGGGCTTATACGTGTACCATGAATGGACCTCAAAGTGGTCCTCTGCCTCTACGAGGGGTGTAAGGGGTGTGTGGTCGTAGAACCATGTGGCTTGAAGACTTAGGACATAGTGTCTATCTAAGTTCAGTATGTGGAATTGCTTGCATTGTTACTTCCTTCAGCATCTGTATCTGTGCCTTTCTAGATAGATGTTGCAAACGAAAAACTACTTCACTTCCTCTTAGTGCGTGTTGAGAAGCATGTGATCACGAACGCGCTCGGCTATTTTACGCGGTTTTGGATTTATTTCTCACATTTCGTGACTGTTTCCGACTTCTCTTCTTCCCGCTTGGCAGAAGCCAGGTTTGGCACCCACTGCCGCCATGAAGTATGTACTGGTATCCGGGGGCGGTATGAGCGGCATCGGGAAGGGGATCATTGCATCTTCCACCGGCTTGCTGCTCAAGACTATGGGGCTAAAGGTCACCGCCATAAAGATTGATCCCTACCTGAACATCGGTAAGCTTCTCTAGTGCGCCCAATGTCTTGGTCGGATGCTGATTGCTTTGTCTAGACGCCGGGACCATGAGTCCTCTGCAACATGGGGAGGTCTTTGTTCTTGACGACGGGGGGGAAGTCGATCTCGATCTTGGTATAGTCAAACTCCTTGCCTAAGACACAATCACTCATATTTCAAATCAGGGAACTATGAGCGCTATCTGCAAATATCCCTGAGAAGAGAAAACAACATAACTACCGGCAAGATCTATCAGTTCGTCATTGCGCGAGAGCGAATTGGTGGATACCTGGGTCAGACAGTCCAGGTGGTACCCCACATAACCGATGCTACCCAAGACTGGATCCAACGTGTGGCTTCGGTTCCGGTGGATGACAGCAAAGAAGAACCTGATATCTGCATAATCGAACTGGGTGGTACTGTTGGAGATATTGAATCGGCCCCCTTTATTGAGTCAATGCGACAGCTGCGAATGAGAGCTGGTAACAAGGAGAACTTTGTCAGTATGGTCCTAGGGTCGCAGAGCTCCGCCGCTGATTATTCTATAGCTACATATCCACGTTACATACGTTCCAGTGATTCACGGCGAACAAAAGACCAAATTGGTTCAACAGGCGATTCGCGATGTGCGAAGCGCAGGATTGTTCCCAGATCTCATCGCCTGCCGGTGTGAACGAGTGCTCGAGGATTCAACTGTAGCTAAAATTGCACAGTACTGTCAGGTGGCTCTCTGATATCCACGCAGGCAAACCCAGATGGTTGACAGTGTGTACAGGTGAATCCCAGCCAAGTCGTCGCCGTCCATGATGTCCTCACAACCTATCATGTCCCAGTCCTGCTCGAGTCCCAAGGCATGTTAGAAACGCTCCGAACCCTTCTCCGCCTCGGTGAACTCAATATTTCGAAGTCGCTGCTTCACAAAGGCTCCCAAACATGGACCTCCTGGAGACGCTTGACTCAATCACAAGACCACTTACACGAATCGGTCTCTATAGCCCTCGTGGGAAAGTACACGAAATTACATGACTCCTATCTGTCCGTCATCAAGTCTTTGGAGCACGCTGCGATGGCATGCTCTCGGAAGCTGGACCTGATATGGGTCGACGCCTCTCACCTAGAGACAGCTACGGAGCTGGCCTCGCCAGGGGATTATCACAAGGCATGGCACGAGATTTGTACAGCTAATGGCATTCTGGTTCCCGGCGGCTTTGGCACACGAGGTACGGAAGGCATGATTGCTGCGGTAAGTGAGGTGTCAGTTATGACTGTATGTAAACGACAGCTTATGACAATTGAGCTAGGCGAAATACGCTCGGACAACATCTAAACCCTACCTAGGTAAGCATCTATAACCCAATTCTTGCATCCGAGTTAACATCTAGCACAGGAATATGTCTCGGCATGCAGATCGCAGTCATTGAGTATGCCCGCCACGTCTGCAACATTCCCTTAGCAACATCTGAGGAGATCGATAAGAAATCTCCAGATCGCGTTATAGTTGAGATGCCGGAGATTGACCAAGTGGTAATTTCATCCTTTGCCCATCAGCCTACCAAAACCGGACTTACGCCTCGTCACAGAAAAAGGGCGGCACAATGCGTCTCGGCCTCCGCCCGACACACTTCCAGCCCGGCAGCGAATGGTCGAAACTCCGTGCACTCTACGGCGACGACACCGCCGCCACCACCGACAAGTCAGCTTTACCTAATGGTACGCCAGCCTTGCCCAACGGCACACCGAACAATACATCTAGCATCTCTAACGGCACACCAGCCATCCCCAACGGCGACCCCAACACTCCCAACGCAACCACAGCCAACGGCCCCACAGCCACTAAACCGCCAGCCTCGGATGCCTTGATCATCCATGAACGTCACCGCCACCGCTACGAAGTCAACCCCGCCTGCATCGACACCCTGACGCAGCACGGCCTGAACTTCGTGGGCAAAGACGATTCCGGGCGGCGGATGGAGATTATGGAACTGAAAGAGCACCCGTGGTATGTCGGCGTGCAGTACCATCCAGAGTACCTGTCGCGCGTGCTGTGGCCGAGTAAGCCGTATCTGGGGTTTGTGGCGGCGGCAAGCGGGTGTCTGGAAGAGGTGACGGGGAGGGGAAGGGGTGCGAGTGTGAATGGGATAGGAGTTTCTGCAGATAGGTTGGAGGGAGTGGGGATATGAGAGATGGTCTGCGTGAGGTGCATGGGTCATTGGGTAAAAGGAGGCTCAATTCGAATGATGCTCGGAAATGATTAGCGAGGAAGCAATGCATGGTGGGCGTCTGCATTGGGGTATTGGAGCTAGGGGACACTCTGCTCGCTCGGGTGGGGCGTAGATGGGGATACGTGCATGTTATCATATGCGCCGGCAGGAATGGGCGCACTATGTCTGCTAGATAGACCCCTGATAGACATTTCGAGATCTTGTTGCCTTCCTCTCAAGGTCCTTCTCCCTGGGTTGACATGACCAAGACCGCAATACGAACATGCTAGTTCTGGCTTTAGCTCGGGCACGCCATGGCTCGATCCAATCTATCGCAAGACGGTTTCTCGGGGATGGTGAGGGCTGGCTGTCTCCTTCTTCACTCTTTCAGTGGGTGCAAGCATGCTGATAGGATAGATGAGCAGCAAGCAGCTAGATAGGGATATATTGCCAGGGCATCGAATCGGGCATGTCATCTTTCGAAAAACCTAGCATTACTCTCAGGGCTGATATTTTGGTAATGTGCTTGTGCTGGCTGTGTTAAACCAAACTTTAAGAGCTATAAGCGGAGTTTTAAATGCAGACAGCATATATTTCAATTTCCGTGCTTGCCCTCGGAAATTCTTACCCGACGGAAAACAATTGAGAAAGTATACATGCTAGCCTCCTGGTCTCGTGTGTTCAAGTACTGACTTGCAGCGAGCTGGACAACGTGCACGCTGTGAGGAAAAATTTATCTCGATGTACACTGGCGCGGCTGGCGAAGCTCACTGACAGCGCAATACCGCATATGCTGAATCTTGACGTGACTGAAGATAGCTAGCAATGCAGAGGAAATACTATGAGACGGTCTGTGGTTGGTTTCCTTGATGTGTATAAAGAATTGTGTCCCAATCTCACCAAGGATATCAAAGAGTCAGGTATATGTCAAGTGTTAATATGATCATCTAGCGCGGACATGGCAACGAAGATACTATAACGCTTTATCTAGATAATTCTGTCGGCTTATGGAGGACTATTCCACATGGATCACCTCTTCTTTGGAGGCCTGGGACAGCTATAGTGTGATAATCCTCTATTCGTATATCCGTGTTGAAAGATTGGATACGATCCGTAAAGCAGGCAATCCATGAAAATTGGGCCGGGAATACCGCGGAAAGAGGACCAAAGGAATAGTGGAGCCATTCCAAACAATGGGCGAGAAAGGGTATATGTATAACCAAAAAGGGGTCGTCCAAGAACAGTCAACGCCAATCTTGCTCAGAATTTTCGGTAGGGCCCACTCGGGGCTAGCCTTTGATAAGTTCGAGTGCATCACTGGGCACGAACCCTTCGATGGGGACTTCCGTTGTGGGAATGGCCTGTCCATGAAAAACCAGCCTGGGGGAAGGATGTCGGTACGCTCATGAAAAGTGAAGTCTTGAAAATCGAAACATATAGAACAACCTAACAAAATCCTCTACTTCCTGGTCTTCCTGGGTTTTCCTCCGGTTTTCGCGCTGGGCTCTCGTGGCTCATCACTGGCACTTCGGTCGCTGGCTGTGCTGCCTCTTTTCTTGTTGACTTGCCTTGCCGAACCCTCATTGCCTTTCTTTACACTCACCGCGGCACCTTGTCGCTTGAGGTCTCTGGTCAAAGCTGTACTCGCTCTCATGCCCGGGAAGTCCTTGGCGCTAAAAACCTCGAAGACATGACTCTCGACGATCCTGACAACACTGGTACGGCCACCTACATTCAGGATCTCCGGGCCAATTTTCATGATCTGGAAACGCAGCCTGTAGCGTCCTACTTGACGGCATGATAGGTCCGAGAAGACGAAGAAACACCCAAGCCTAGCATTATCATTCCGGGATGCAGGGGCATCCAAGTCCGTACCCGCAAATGGAGAAGCCACGAGCGTACCGGTAAGCCTGCGAGTCATCCTCTCGGTATTGTTAGGTTCCGGGATAGCGGTGACATCATCACCCTTCTCGTACGGAGAGGGCTGGGCAGAAACAGAAAGTAGAGTACAATGAACGACAAGGAAAGGGGTCTTGAGCTCCGCCACATCAGCTTGTGACGTGGGATCATAGCTCGCAAGCGATAACTGCACTATTGGTGGGGGGTCAATGACCCGACGATCCCGCTCACCAAAGCCACAAGCGCGGGCAGCGATGGGCTGTTGCCTGACACAGAGGACATAACGGCTCGTGCTGACGGAGAGTCAGCAATCAATTGACATGACTCCTGTTGGAGCCCTGGTAATCCTCACATGTCTTGCGGGCTTTGCTGGAACGCGGTCAATACTTGTGGCTGTGATATATACGACAGAGCAGAGCCATAAGGACTAGAAGACGTCGCAGAGCCGCGATGTGAGCTTCCAGATTCCCGGCGTCCAGGCTGTTCAGTGAGTGGCGCATAGCTATATCTGGGTTCCTCATCCGCTGTTGGCCTGTGACACCTCCCAAGAGACGTGGGGGTGGGTGGGACCTCGGACATCGTCTCAGCTAAGCTTCTCCGGTCTGAGAGAGGACGTGCAGCGTCCCTAGAGGCTACATACACCGGGCCGGAAGGCGAGCGCAAATATAATGGATTACCCAATTCGGATCGAGGTGGCCGTTCCACAGGCGGCATGATGTGCCATGGTATATTGGATGGCTGTTGTAACCCCCGACGGTGTGCTTCCGGCGTTGGGAAATTGGGTTCTGCTAAGCCAAGTGACCTGGGGTAGCTGGAATACTGGACAGGATCCGGCCGTGAAGAAGAGTGTGGGTGAAGTGGAGGCAGCACTGGCCGCATTGGATATACTATGCTGGAGGGTGGTCCTAGCTGATGAGGTCCAATGGGAGGAAGCTGCGTTGCTGCCATCCTGGCTCCAGAGCTTGACGAGGAATCAAGTGGCGGCCGTCTTTGGTCTGAGGGCGAAGGGGGTTTCCGTTGCGCGGACATATGTTATCAATCTTGATGCCTAGAAGGTCTGAGACACAAATGCGATGCGATTGACAGCATTGAAGCTCTCGTCGTCGTTCCCTGATGGACACGTTGGGATCATGGCCACGACCAAGGAGAGAAAAAAGAGAAGGTAGGCGTGGGGTATACATGAGTCCAAGGGGCAACTTGGCTAATAAGTAGGATCGGGAGATAAGAGAGCAACTGTTCCGGCAACCGAATATGCGAGTGTTTCGAGATGTCCAGAAGGAAGTCTGGAGAGAGGGGAACGCTGGAAGGGCAGTGAGATGCACATTGCACATCTTAGCTTATTGCACTAGCGCTGGTCCAATAGCTGCAATTCCGACCAGCCGGACTCAAGAAAATTAAAGTACAATCTTACCAGTCCATCTTGGATGTTGACTCCCTCGCCGCGGAGGGTGATGGGATCTCGGTGCAAACCCTGGAACACAGAATCCGGATCGGATATTGCTGCAGATCAATGCGGTGATTTACAGCACCTTCACTGCCGAGCTGCCCGTTCCTCCCTCCCAGCCAAGATCGATCGCCCACCCTATCAAACTCTCCATATGGCTAGAGGATTCGAGATCCGAGCAGAGCTTCTCGCCCGGCGGACAAGGCCCGACGTCGATCAAGGAAGAACCCATCGCTCTGGCGAGACCAACCTTTCTCCTAAGACGACGGTCGACAGCCTTTTTGATGACGGTCTGGGTCACCGAAGCTCAGCACTACGGTCAGTGGCAGCCACCATCGTCGAAGAGCTGTCTGGGCCAGTTCAGACAGGCGATCAGTCGAATGACGTATCCAACGACTTTGATGGTGGAGATGCTGATAATCATTGTTCCTGGACACAACTGTATGTAGGCCAAAGATAGATTGAGCGACAGTCACACCCTAAGGTAAGCTCATGCAGCATGCAGCACCGATACCAGGGAAGGTTAATGCTGATTCCGAGCAGGGCTGACGCGACCCCGCTGTCAGAGCAGAAATAGCGTTACTGGTTCTTCTAGCCGCCTCCAACGTCAATCCGTCTGCTAGAAGTATTTTGGGTTTCGAGCTTCGACCGAGGCAAAACCGGGGAAGGGAAAGCAGCACACACTGCTTGTGACCTCGTCCGGAATGGGCAAAGGATCTGCTTTCTGGAACCCATCGAAGCACCTGTTTCTAATCCAGTCATGTGCTGGATGGGAGAAGCGTCCGCGCGTGGAAGGCGTTACGAAAGACAGCTAGGCTCAACGCTTCAAGCCGCTGGCTTGCGTTGATGCAACCACGGTAGCGGACTGTCCCTGCAACTCTCCGTTCGCTGTCGGGTCCAATGAACAGGCCACCCTTGCGCCTCAGCCACTTGTATTTTGCTCGTCCAAGGCACGTCAGCTGTGGACTACGACAAGTCGCTTAATTGCGATTTTGGTCCCGTATGTAAGGCCAGAAAACATTGTGGTGGCTGCATACCCACGCGACTGCTACATTGTGGGCCCATGTAGGACTTTAGGCATGGTAATCCGTCACTCGATGCACATAGTGAGTTTGTTTTGAAGCTTGCTACTGCAAACCTGTCATCTGATACTAGCGATCGAAAGCTACAGTCAACATGGATCTGATAATCGCAAGTGCCAGCAGCATTTCCAATCAGACCCTGACTAGCTCGCAAGACTGGTTCTATAGTCAGCATAAGCTGGAAAGTGTCCATTGTCGCGACCTGTTGTATGCAGGTGTCCCCACACTAGGGATCTCAGAGCTGTCAAACCTGCTTTGACGACATCTCTCATGTGAGACTAGTCATGCAGAGGCCCCAAGACGAAGCGCTACAGAGCGGATGCCTGTAAAGGTCATGCTTCCGATCTCACACTGCAGTATCGAGAGAGATTTGACAGGTCCACTTTCGAGCACCATGCATGAAGCATGTGAAGTCTTACAGCTACATCACGTAGGATCCTTCTTTTACTTTGGCAAGCCTACTAATGCTTTTCTCTTTAGTTCCGCATTGTATGATGTTGTGCAAAGCGGAGGTGGGGTCGTCAAGAATCTGAAGGTATCTGGCCCTGTTAACACTGGTGCACTATGTCATAGGTTTGCGTAAGATGACAAGGTGGTGGTAACAGACGCAATGCCCTGTTACCCTTGTCGTACACTCTCTCGACCTATCTTACTCGAGTTGTTTCGATACCTCCGTTCTCTGAGTGAGCACCGATCGGTGTCTCCAGATACAAGGTGATGCATCAATGTTCGAGAACAGTCCGTTAGTAATTTCCCGCAATATATCTTGTCCAGAAAACCATGATGTTGTGTTCGTAGTGGTCGTCTTTCTTGAAGAAGTCTCCAACACGTGGAAATATTAGTAGAGGAAGCTAGAGTATTCCAGTCTGAACAACGACTTGGAAGGGAAATGAAGCAAAGCACAAGTACAGTTACAAGGAGCATAATTGGTGAGAGGTAGTAGATTCTTCAAGTCCATCAGAGCATAGTAATGCATACGTGAAAGGTAAAGCATAGATACCTAGGGAACCTTCCCCCCTGTACGAAATATTGTCGCTCTCTCTGACCGGCTTCCCAATTTCCACATAAACTGCAACTCCGCATAAGATCCCTGAATCCATCATCAGAGATGTCACATTTCAACATTCCGTTCTTGATACACTTTCTCGGCGACTTTGGTGCGTCGTACGGGTTTTGTGTGCGCCCATCTTCCACCCTGCTCGAGCTGCAGCCATACGCACATCCAGTCATCCGTCAATACGCCTTGTTATTGATATCAACCCATCTGATCGCGGCCAACTTCCTGTTCCAGGAGCATCCAAGTAGCATCTCTTACCGAGTAGCTGGCGCACTTGCGCTTATCATCTGGGTCCACTTATGAGAGCGGCACTGAAGATCCGCAACGGGGAGAAGATGGGCATTTGGGAGGGTGCAGGTGGGGCCTGGGCGCATGTGGTAATTAACAGCGTCGCTTTAGGGGCACTTGTCTGGGAAGCGACGAGATTGCCGTGGTTTACTTAAACATTCGGTCCATGGAGAGCGCGCAAGTCAGAGGATCTATCATGCAAGTTGAAAAAGCCCGTCCGCCGCTATTCCATACCAGTACTAGCGTCAATTTCAACGAGCTCAACAATCGCCGAAGCCCGAGACCAGCTGTGATCTTTTTCCAGTTGCTTTCCTACATCACCGCTGCTATCGTCATGATGAGTCGAGCCTTGAGAGCACCACGGTGTATAGCACCGCTCCGACAGAAGGCAGCTGTGTCTCTCTCAAGGCGGGCTGCACAGCGAGCTGTAACCACCGATGCGGCTTCCTCTCATGCCGAGAAGGAGCATGTCCCTTCGGTATGATCAGCTGTCTTCGCGTGGGACCATCGGATTGTGAGCTCACCTGAATCATATGTATAGGAAGATGACAAGCCTTTCCAAGTTCGGCTCTCTGACGAGAGTTTCGAAACCTACGAACTCGACCCTCCCCCATATACACTCAACACGACGAAAAAGGAGCTGAAAGGGATGTACTCTGATATGGTCAAGATTCGGTAACCCAATCCACTCACGGTCCCAAGCTCAAGCGGGCATTGACGGTATCCCTAGACGTACGGAAATGGCTGCAGATAGGCTATACAAAGAGAAGAAGATCCGCGGTTTCTGCCATCTCTCAACCGGTCAAGAAGCGGTCGCCGCAGGCATAGAACATGCCATCACCAAAGAAGACCATGTCATCACCGCCTATCGCTGCCACGGCTTCGCTCTGTTGCGTGGCGGTACCGTCAAGTCAATTATCGGAGAGCTCCTCGGTCGACGAGAAGGCATTGCTCACGGCAAAGGGGGCTCGATGCACATGTTTTCCAAGGGCTTCTACGGAGGCAACGGTATTGTCGGTGCCCAAGTACCTGTTGGGGCGGGCATTGCCTTTGCGAATCAATACAACGACCAACACAACACCACGATCTGTCTTTATGGAGACGGCGCCAGTAACCAAGGTCAAGTCTTCGAGGCCTTCAATATGGCTAAGCTCTGGAACTTGCCTATCCTATTTGGTTGCGAGAGTATGCTCTAAGCTATCCGATTGGCGCTTCCCAGTGCAAAAGCTAACCTACGTCGCCAGATAACAAATACGGCATGGGCACCGCCGCCAACCGCGCCGCCGCTCTGACCGAGTACTACAAGCGCGGGCAATATATCCCCGGTCTCAAAGTCAACGGAATGGACATCCTCGCCGTCAAAGCCGCCGTTCAATACGGCAAAGAATACACCACCGCCGGCCACGGGCCCCTCGTCCTCGAATACGTAACCTACCGCTACGGCGGGCACTCGATGTCCGATCCCGGAACGACCTACCGTACGCGCGAGGAGATCCAGCGCATGAGAAGTACGAATGACCCGATTGCAGGCTTGAAGCAGAAGCTGTTGGATTGGGAGGTCACGACGGAGGAGGAATTGAAGGGGCTTGATAAGGAGGCGAGGCAGTTTGTGGACGAGCAGGTTGCGGAGGCGGAGAAGATGCCGGAGCCGGACAATACGCCGCAGATCCTGTATGAGGATATCTATGTGAGAGGGAGTGAGCCGGCTTGGATGAGGGGGAGGACGCCGGATGAGAATTATTACTATTAGAGGATACGGAGGAGTAATCAACGGGAGCCTAGAAGGAGTTCGGGATGTTGAGTGCTATGATATCGGCATGCCTATTGCGTTACGTCTATAACAAGGTCAGTCAGGTGGTGGAGTCCTAGCTCTCAGTTGCGGTCACCTGTATTCTACATACGTGTGACATTGCGACTCTGGTATCTTCAAAATAATCTCTACAAACCCTCAATGGGCATGCCCAACTTGCGTTATCAATGGCAACAACATCCCCCCCACAGCAGCCAAAACAAATTTCATACTCCTCCCATCCGACGCCTGCTCTCGCTGCCGCAAGTGACTTCCATCTATATAACCATTGTTCCCTAAATCTTCTAGAGCGCCACTGCCCTTTCCATCCTCTTCCTGCATCGTATGCATAGCCACATACCTATTCCCCACCGTTAGCCCACACCCACTCACAACCCCAACGACCGACAAACTTACAGAAAAGTACCCCCACTAAACAACAGCAACAGCCCTGTCCACCACCTCATAGTCTCCTCCCCTGCCTCTGGGCCCCCTGCCCCCAACGTCCGCACAACCATCCACGTGGCCAGCGCTCCCGCCGGCGCCGCAAGACTGAAAACCACCAGATGCGCCCTCGCCGCTCTTTTCCCCAGCCCTTGCTTCAGCAGCACAGCCGTCAGGCCAAACGCCGCGGGTGCTTTGTGCACCATGATTGCGAGAAAGATAATAAATGAGAGACCTTTCGTCGTGGATGACGAAGACGATGCGCCCAACGCTATGCCGTCGGCTGCGGCGTGGATGCAAAGGCCTAGAGTCGTGGAGAGAGATCGGGAAGGTGAGGGTGTGCGCTCCGTGGGCGAGGAAGCGGTCGAGAGGTCGGAGAGGGAGTAGATGTTTTGGCGGGGGGAGGCGCGGGCGGGGGAGGCGAGGTGGGGAAGGGCATCGATGAGGTACATGAGGATGAAGCCGAGGATTAGGGAGAGGCCGATCCAGGCGTGGGGAGTGCGTTGGTGAATTTCTGGTGAAGGAGACGAGGATGGGGGTTTGGAGGTATCGGTTTCGAGAATTGAGATTTTGCCGGGCTCGGTGGGGGTTTTGGGGGGGTCCGAGAAGGTGGAGTCTGTGGCGGCTGACTCGGGGATTACGGGGCCGGGCAGGGCTTCGATGGCGTGCGCGGCAGGGTTGGGGGTGTCGTCGATGAGGTCGAGGCGTTTGGTGTGCCATTGAGATGTGAAAGGGTGTTCGTGGAGGTGTAATAGAGGGCTTGCCCTTGCTTCCAATCCCATGCGTTCGCTCGGAGGTGCTGAGAGATCGCCTCTTCGTCGATGTGCATGTGGAGAAGCTCCATTGGCGCTGTATAACGTCTCGACGCCTTCAGGGATGATCACAATTAGAGCTGTTCCGACTAAAACGCCCATGCCAATCGTGGAGATCAGACGAAGCCGTGACGGGGAGAGGGAGAAGGAAAGTGGTAAAGAGCCAGCGAGGAAGGACCTACGTTTGATAAGCTCTTGTGTATTTCAACAGACTGGTGAACTCACGCAATGGTCATCAACGTGCTCAGCGTGAGCAGCATGAACAGTCCGTCCAGCATCTTCAAACGCCGCTCCTTGGAGCGATTGCCCTGTGGCCGTGTTCGTAGCTTTCGAGGAACAAATAGGCTAGTTTTACAGCATCATGACCGGTCGCTGAACCTGGTGATCGATCGCTCCTTCCTCAAGGGCAAAAGAACGCAATGACGATGTGACGACTGAAATATCTGTTCCTTCCCTACCTTAGTTTCGCGAAAAGACCCCTTGATACCGCCAAGGGTGCCAAGCCGGCAATCAACCTTATTTCTAGCGCGGCAGGGCTCTAAAGTGGATCGCGGTTCGCGACGTGACGGTCTTACCAGCTGCAACGTTTCTAGACCTCCAGGCTTCACCTGATAAAGTCGAGCGACAGCAGTCAGATAATGGCAGACCACGAAGAATGTGAGTTTCCCCACACCAGATGATTGCGCAAATGCTGATGCCATGCAGGGTCAAGCGATGCAAATGAAGCCGTCCAAATATCCATAGTCCGAGCTGGCAACGATTCACCCCCAACCGTTTCTTCATTTCACCCGCGCTTCACATACCCCATCTTCGGCGACGAGGAGCGAATCTTTGGTTATCAAGGGCTGAAGATTAACCTACGATTGGCGGCCCATGACTTGCGCCCAAACATCCAAATCACCTATGACAAGAAATTCAAAGCAGTAGGAGACACAAAGGCTTCGGACCTCGAAGGTACATTGAAGGATTGGACGCCGGAAAGTGAGTGAGATTATGTATCGTGTTGTTCCAGAATTCTGATGTTCTACCTCCGTAGTATCATTCACTAAGATCGCCAACTTCAACGCATCCGTGCAAGATGACCCTTCGGCGAAAGACTTCAAACCACCAGGGGAGCTACTGGAAAGCTACTCTAGCAGAGGGCGTCATTTCGAGATATGGGGTGGGGAATTAACAGATCCTACTGTCCAAGCGATTATCGAACGAATGCAAATCCTCGTATCGTTCTTCATTGAAGGTGGCACACCACTAAGCCTAGACGATGCTGAATGGACGCTTGATCGCTGGCGGGTTTTCTTCGTGTAAGTGCTCAGTCTAACGATTAGAGGCTGCAAATCTTAACAAAGCTTAGTTACGAAAAGCTCTCGACGCTACCATCTCCCAAAGCGTCTCGATACTCAATAGTCGGCTACTCCACCTCTTATCGCTTCCTAACCTACGCCCCCACCGACAAACCCAAAGACTCCAAAGCCAAGCAATCTCTTCACAACTTTTCCCTCCCTCCCACAACTCCGATATCACCCTCCTCCCTTCCATACCGCGCCCGCATCTCTCAATTCCTCATCCTCCCCTCCCATCAACACTACAGCCACGGCTCCTACCTCTACGCCGCCATGACCAAGACCTTCCTCGCCTCCCCAACATGCACCGAAATCACCGTCGAAGACCCCAACGAGGCGTTCGACGACCTGCGCGACTACTGCGACTACACACGACTACTCGCCAATAACACCCTCGACAAAATCGTCCTCTCCATCAACCTCGACCCGAAACTCACCTCCAAGCGCATCGGCGTGCGCGTACCGACCAACAAACTCCTCGATATGCCGCTCCTCGAATCACTACGCAAGAAAAACAAACTCGCCCCCCGCCAGTTCTATCGCCTTGTGGAGATGCATCTCCTCAGCCAGATCGCACCGCATGCACGGCAGGCGGGGACGGCGCGCCTCACGCAACGGGCTAAGACGAAGAATGAAAATGATAGGAAGTTCTACTATTGGCGGCTGCTGGTGAAGCAGAGGGTGTACAAGAAGAATAGGGATGTGCTGATGCAGCTGGATCGGACGGAGCGGATCGATAAGGTTGAGCAGACGGTGGGGGAGGTGGTGGGCGATTACGAGCGGTTGTTGAGGGGCTTGGCGGAGAGGGCGATGAAGGCGGAGGGGATGAAGAACGGGACGGAGGAGGGGAGTGGGCAGAGGAGAGAGAGGGCGAAGAGGAAGGTCGTTGAGGACGAGGAGGATGAGGATGGGGTGGGGTTAACGGTGGTTGCTGGGAACGGTATGGATGAGAGGGAGAGGAAGCGGGTTAAGGAGGTCTAACGCTTGGAATGGATTTTTTAAGCGGGCGCCTGGCAGTAGACAGCGGAATGGGAAGGCTGCCAGCATTACCACACACGAAGGGATCGAGAATCCTCTGGGAGAATGCAGCCTCATTACAGAAGATGAGCGGATACCCACGGCTTGAATGCCTTTATCCTTGGCTAATCCTATGCACATGATGGTCAATGCAACTGACCCATCTTCAGATATTCATCTCCTCTATCCCTCCAATGACTTCCCACAGGCCTTCCGTGGCCTCTGCATCTGAGCCGTCCACGTTCGATCGTGCTAGTTGTGATAGCTTCGATGCCTTGACGGCTTGCCTCTTTCGTATCCCCTTGGGGAGCTTGGTTAGCACTTCGACTGCCAGCTGGCATACGGCTATCTGAAGGTCCAGTGATCTGGGGCTTGGGAAAGTCCGACCTGAGAAGAATGTCAGCACTTGAAAAGTGTCTCCGTATTCGAGGGAACGTGAACATCAAGCGCGGTTGATGTCTCAACGACCACACTGGTATCATATTGAATCGTGAGCATTGGTGCGAGCACTGACGATCGAACGACTTGACCTTGGGGAAAATGGAAGGCTCGAAACCAGGGGAAAGCTTCACACGTGGACGACAGGTCAACGTAGCTCACCTTGTAGCGCTTCTATGGCCATATCTATAATCTTGACCCATTCTTGCTTGGCTGGACCCACGACCTCTGATTCAGCAACCGTCAACAGCGCACGAACGATTTCCAAGCCTCTGCCCTCTTCTTGGAGCTCCCCGGAAGACAAGATCTTCTGAAGGTCCTTTAATGAAATTTCCCAGCCATCCTCGCGCAGGAACGCGTCTATGCCCTCCGGAACTTCGAATATCCCTTCGAAAGCAGTCAAAACTGCGGAGCGAATGTCTCCTTTCGCGTCTTCTGAGCTGTAAAGACCAAGCAAAACATCCACAATACCAGCGGCCTCCCTCCGCAAAGCATCATTGTCATCTTCACGAAGCCATAGTGCGAGCGTCCGCGTCTCGGACAGAGTCAGAGGGTCCTCAGACATGCTGGTAGATGACGACTCCCAAGCGATGGATCGCGGAGTGCTCGATGTTGGGTCAGGATCCGTTCGAGCAGAGGGATGAAGACCCGCTGCTCCAGAAACAGAGGCGTCGTAGCGATCGCGGAGATGTTCGATGGTCAATGACATTGTTTCTGATATGTCTGCTCGCAATTGGAGAAGCTGAGAGGGTTCAAAGGATAGAGTTTGATGGCTGGAGGTGGTGCCATCTTCGTCCAAGCTTTGCACTAGATAGCCGATGAAGTTGGAAATGACATCGTAGGACTCAGCTATGCGAGAAGAAATTGATGGGTACTCGGGACTGTTGAGCTTCTCTTGCAGGGACGGTAGCGTAGAGCGTATGTCGACCAAGAGCATCTTCATAAATAGGTAAGGAGATGACCTAGGGTCCTGGGATTGACTCGACTGGAGCAAATGCGGGAACCGCAGAGATGGGAAGCAGATCGTGAGGGATAATTGTGAGATTTGCGAAGCAGTCTCTCGCGAACTGCAGCGACGATCAGCTTGCTAAGCCGAGCCTATTGCACGCAATACAACTATCGATCTGACGAACGCTTCCACGGAGCCCGGAGAGAAAGGCAAACTAAAGATAAAGCAGACACAGCTAAGTGCTATGGCTAAGTGAGAAATAAGGGGAAAACGGAATCATAAAGGTGCATTTTACTTGCCTGTAGGGCTCAGCCGCTGAGAGCTTGTCCAGTCTAGTCTTGAAGCTCTCATAATCCAAAGTCTCTTGGGGTAAAAGTGTCAAGAAGACATGCATGACAGCCACCGCTAGCCCAATCATATTCTGGGCTTCCTCCTTGGACCTCTTCCCGCTGGGCCTCGCCTTGATCAATCGATCCAGGAAACTGGCTGGAATTGCTTCCCAACATCTCTTGATTGTCTCTGGATTCTCGCGAAGCTCCGTGTGGTTGTCTAGCATGGACTTCAGTAGTGCCAGACCCACGAAGCGGGAGGTGTCGTCGCTTGCTCGGAGCAGTATCAAGGCCTTTTCCAAGCTGTGTATTGTTTTTGGCTTGTCTTCGCGCTCGTTCTTTTGCTCTTTAACCTGCTGTTTGTCATGACTCTGGCCTTGTTCCGGCATGTTGGACTCCGTGCGAACAGTGGTTGCACTTGTGCTCGGCGCCCTTTCTGGCCTTGAATCTGTCATACAATTGCCTGGCAGTATGCAAGCTCTGGACGCTGCCCCAAATCAGTACTGCGTATTCGACGATGATCCACTCCTGCCTGGAAAGATACAGATCCATGACTGTGTCGAGGTGAAGTTGAAGGTCGCGGGGTTACAGCGCTGCGGAGAAACCTGAAATAAGAAAAGGGCGCTAGCGAAATGTATTTTGTCTAGATCTACGAGCTCTACTGTACGCTGCTTCCTCGCCCCGCACCAGTCCTCTCACTTTCTGATACAATGTCAATCTGTAGCTCATATCCAACTCGTTGCTGTGCGCGCGCTCTGCGCAACCCTCCCCGACCGGTCTGCCTCGCTTCCTCAGCATATCAACAACGACAAAGACGAGTACCAGTGCGGAGATGGGAGTCCACCACCGCAACACCAACATCGAATCCCAAAATAGCTAGTATCGTCGACCAAATAGGCCAATTGACGCTGTTAGAGACCGCTGACCTGGTCTCGAACCTGAAGGTTCGTCCTCGACTCCTTACTTAGGGGTCCTGTGACTGTGATAATTATTTGATGCTCATGCTAATGTTCTCCCTCTTTAGACGCGCCTAAATATTCCGGATATGCCTATGGGTGGTTTCGCGGCCGCAGCTCCAGCAGCAGCTCCTGCGCCGGTAGAGGAGGAAGAAGCGGCTCCTGCTGCCCAGGAAAAGACCCTATTCACTCTTACCCTCAAATCATTCGATGCGGCTGCCAAACCGAAGATCATTAAAGAGATAAAGAGCATGCTGAGTCTAAGTCTGGTTGATAGCAAAAAGTTCGTGGAGAGCGCCCCGAAGATGATGAAGGAGGGTGTGGCGAAGGAGGAATCGGAGAAAATTATTGAAACGTTGAAAGGGCTCGGTGGCGTTGTAACGATGGAGTAAGTTTTCGAGGGAACAGGAAGCTGTAGCATATGTCCCGGAGTACTCGGGTAGAGACGGAAGTAAAGATGTGCTTCTACAACTCTGTAGCGAACATATGTTTAGATGAAATCTGTTCATTGGCCGGAGCGGTGCACCACCCTCGTGGAATCAAGCCTATTCACAGTAAATCAAGGAGCTGATTTGCTTGCAGCTCCGTCTGTATTGCCGGCAAGAAGCTGCGGTCAGAACTCCTTATGCTCATGTTCAGTCAACTCGCATCTACGTATAGGGTATCATGAATAGATAAAAACCATCAATCGGTCAACTCTGCCGCCTGTCTCCTCTCCGCGGCGTCCTCCTCTGCCGCGATATAATCATCTTCGTTTATCTCGCTAGCCTCATCCCACATTTTCTCAAACTCCTCGTCTCCGTCGTCACCGATAGCCCATATGCTCTCCCTCAGTCTTTTGTGCCGTTCACGGTCCTCTTCTATTCTCTGTTCTATCTGCCGCTTGTCTGTTTTGGTCACTCCATTGGTCATCTTTGACATAGTGGCTTGTGCCGGCGCATGCTCTTGCTGGCGGTTGGGTTCAATCGGAGAGAGCGCTGGGTGGGCGGGCAGGGTATCTCGTTCTTGAAGACAAGCCTCAATCTCGGTCACTCGATCTGGAGTAAGAATAGCTTTTTGCTGTAGACCGCTTAGTACCTACACCAGATTAGCACACCATCGAAGTCGAAAGTGTCATAGCTCACCCTTCTCACAACCTTTACATTAGCAGCTCCGGAACCATCACTTGGTGCAACCGCGTCCACCACGGTCAAGATATCCTGCTGCATCATCCTGACATAGTTTGGATGATTCTCTCGCTGGGCCATATCGCAGAGATGTTCGATAAAGTACATGATGTTTGCGCGGTTGTTCATATTGTTCTGCTTGATTGATCAGCAGGGCATATGTGCCACCAGACATCAGTGTGACGCACATACTCGCTCTATCTGCTCCAAGATACACGAGTGCAAGTCTTCGTCCATGTCCCTATGCTTGAGGGCATAGTGGGCGGCCTTCTGAGAGGAGTTGACGGAGGCGTTGAGATGCTGGAGCTGAGAGGTGAAGCGCATCCGTACTTCGAAAGGATCCGCCATGCTATGGATGTTATCAAACAGAGTGGACTATCATGGCTGACTTTATATCTCGAGCGAACAGCTTTGGGCTTGCTTCGAAACGGAGACGCTTCGCGGAACCGTTGCGGAGTCAAAGGCGGTGAGATGGCTTCGGCAGAAAAAAGACCGCCGTCCTCCGCAGTCCGCACGGAGAGACCGCCTGCTGCAATTGTCCACGACCACCGAGAACGAGAGCAAAATGTCACTGGGCGAGCTTCACGATCGCATTCGATCCTATGAGTCATTGCTCGATCGGCTCGTTGCTGCCAATAACACAGAGCGTGCAGGTTTGTTGGAGGACTACAATGACAGGCGCAAAGGGACGAGCATTGAACCGAATTCGGAAGGACTTGACAACGATCATGGGCTGTCACAAGTCAATGGGACGACAAAACTGCCCAGTCGGTTCGGTGCATCCAACCACGAAGACCAAGACACGACGCTCACGGTATTGGGATGCGGTGTGTTCAGCCTGTCTAACATGCTTCTGTCTCCCCACTGACTTGCTCGACCTTCAGGTACCCTTGGCGCCGCCATTCTGTCAGGTATCATCTCTTCCCTCAACTCCTCCGCACGATCCACGCCCTCCGAAGACGCTCAGCCTCCACCCCGGACTCCATCTCGCTTCGTCGCTTGTGTGACCCGTCCTCCATCAGTGACACGCCTGAAGAATAATCTTGGCTCCATGACCTCCTCTCTTACCGTCTTGCAAAACCAAAATTTGAAAGGAGTGCAATCGGCATCGACGATTCTTCTGGCTTGCAAGCCCAAAGATCTTTCTTCCATCCTTCTTGAACCAGGAGTCCGCGAAGCATTGGCCGGTAAACTTCTTATTAGCATCCTCGCCGGTGTGCCAGTCTCGCAGATAGAGGAAACGCTTTATGGAAGTACCGGTCCGGAGCCGCCGGAGGATGAAGGACGCTGTAGGATAGTCCGTGTTATGCCTAATACTGCGTCTGTGAACGGAGAATCCATGACTGTTGTTGCTTCATCAACACCTCCATTATCACCTCCACAAGCGGAGCTTGTGACTTGGATGTTCACTCGCATCGGGCGTGTAGTCCAGCTACCTGCATCAGCAATGGATGCCTCGACCGCGCTATGTGGCTCTGGACCGGCGTTCTTTGCATTGATGCTAGAAGCCATGGCTGATGGGGCTGTGGCCATGGGAATACCGCGGGCCGAGGCACAGGAGATGGCAGCACAGACAATGAGAGGTTGTGCTGGTATGGTATTGAAGGGTCAGCATCCGGCGTTGGTGAGGGAAAAGGTTAGTACCCCCGGTGGCTGTACGATTGGAGGGTTATTAGTGTTAGAAGAGGGAAGCCTCAGAGGGACGATTGCGAGAGGCGTGCGGGAGGCAACGGTTGTGGCAAGCCAGTTGGGAAAAGGCGCCCAAGGTGTAAATGGGACTTGGGGTCGATAGACTCCTCTTAAGACACAACAGGAATGTAGCCACGTAAGGCATCCGCGAAGACTGTCATTGCGAAGCCGCTAATCCTGGGGATCGCGCTTCTGTTAGGTTTCGGATTCCATCCGCTGGCTCATGAATTACTCGTTACCGACCTCGGGTAAGATTTCTATCGCTTTGCGCTCAGCTGAGGGTATGTGCAGCTCATGTTCGTAGCAGTTCTACCGCGATCCGCTGGAAGAGCGGTATCCGATCGTCCATATCTTGAGAAAATGCTAATCGGCATCTTGCTTTTGAGTCTGGCGTCAGTGACTCTCTTCCCATCTATTTCGATGGGCTGCGCAGCCACCCAATTCACTGCTGCTCAATATCTGACGGAGCTTGCAGCAGGTACGATAGCTGAACACTGAACAACCTAGGGGCAAGGTCTTTGCAAGAGAGTCTTGCAATCGCAAAACGTGATCTTAAAGCCCAGAGTGCGTTTCTAGGATGTTGTCCGGTGATGGATGCTGCTCCTCAAATTTGAGCGCGTCTTCATCTTTCGTCAACAGGACTAGCAAAGCTATCGGGGTCATCGTCTCTAGTCAACAGACCCCTAGCTTCACCCCTTGACTCCTCTCTTAGCAGCCCTACTCCAGCACTAGGCCCGCCGTCTTCGCTACTGTTCAATATGTACCATACATCTTTCTTCGTAAGCAAGCCCTGGAGTGCTCCTCTGTCGCAGAAAAGGACGTAGCGCAAACCCAATCTCTGGAACATGTTGACTGTGAGCTGCAGACTGCTTTTGCCATTCAGAGTAATAGGTGTCTGGTCCATCCAAGGTCGTAAGTCAAGAGTTTTTTGTGGGTCGGCCGTTGCTTGATGGGAAAAGTAGACTTCGGTCGATAGCGGTAAACTTCGTGGTTCTGCTGCAGCGTTCTTCAATGCGTATATTAATTCTGCACGAGATATATATCCCAGGAGAATTCTATTCGTGGAGTCAGATATAACTGGAAAGCCTCGGTACGGTTGGGCGACGAGAATATCATGGATGGACTGTAGACTGTGGCCAGTGGCTGTCAAAACAGCAAGATCCTGAAGCTGCGTCATAACCTGAGAGACGGGAACGTCTGGAACAGGTGAATCGTCCTTGTTTTCAAGGAAAGGGTATTCATTGAACCGGATCCACGTCTCATAGATGCCTCGTCTTTCAAAGGCGTCTCCAACCCACTTGCTGATCATGACAGCAATCATGATTGGGAGTACATAGGTCAGCGCACCCGTGAGCTCGAACATAATAACCACAATGGAGACCGTCATCCTTGTGACTCCGCCCAGGGCAGAGGCTGCACCAATGATTGCGTACGTTCCAGGAGTTACGCAAGCCTTATCTGGCTCGCATGCCGCAAAGATGAACGCGTTGGGATGTCTAGCTTGCCAAATCTCGACAACTATCCCAAGAGCTCGACCATATAAGGCTCCCATGGCCATAGATGGAAGGATGATACCAGCTGGTATATGAAGACCAAAAGTGGCAGACGCCAGAACAAACCCCAGGACTGCTGCTCCTAACAACAGAGCAATAACCCCAGCTGAAGCGGCTCCTGTCTTGCAAATCCCGAATTGATCATCGGTCACTGCTCTACACTCTGCGAAGAGCATGTAGACCAGCTCTGAAGATTGAGCTCTCATGAATTTATTGGGGAAGTTGATGATTGCTGTAATAACAGCGATGATCAAGACCTCGAGCACTGGAGCTTTCGCCCATCGCGAGGAACTTCGCCATCTTGCGATTCGCATGTTCATCTTGATGAAGAAAGCGCCATACAGCCCACCTATGATCCCAAGAAAGGCGAAGGGCACCATTTCAAAGCCATGCCATCCGCTAGTGTAGGTGACTTGATACAGGACTAGTTTTCCTGTCCGGAATGGATTGAACGCCTGCAGAGTCACAGCAGCTACCATAGCACATACAAAGCTTTGCCACATTGTCTTGTCTGGGAAATAGTAAGAAAGTTGCTTAAGATTATTAGCTTTCCGCTTCCAGGTAAGGATCATGTCATACCTCAAGGCTAAACAACACACCACCTATAGGTGATCCGAAAGCCACAGATATACCAGCAGCAGCGGCGGCCGAGAGAACTTCCCTTTTGCGCGCTGCGAAGGCATGAGCTTGCTTCGATCATCCGATTATTCATTGTTACCTTCGTTCTCATTCAAAGTTGGAGACAACTTCATCAAAAGATTTGCGCAGCAGCACGCGACATGAACCAACGGCCCCTCCTTTCCCAGCCATAGACCGGACGCTACTGCAAGACACTCGAAGGGATTATAAGCATGTGCTCTGTTCCTACCGCAAAAGAGCACATACCAATCCCAAAGACTTTATGATCAGAGTCCACAAGCCCATGAATCGACGCATCACGAAGCCGCCAAGAACAGTCTTGATTTCAGGTATACCACTATGTTTGGCATAGGTGGCGTAATTCTGGACTAAGATGCTAGCACAAAGAGCAAAAAGAGCCTGCGGGACTGGATGAGCGTAGATAACCTTGAGTAAGATGAGAAGGTTCTTACAGAGTATAGAATGAAAATGATATATTCAAGGATGTATTGTCCTGCAGAGGACTTGACGTGCAAAGCATCGCCCCAGGTCCTCCAGCCCTGGCATTGGGCTAACTCTAAGAAATTCATCAACAGCAAGATCATTCCTTACGTTCGGAACCCTTACCCTCATGTCCCCAGCAGCAAAACCCTTTGTTGAGATAGAATTGCCCGCCGTGGGCTCCGCTTCGACAATAGCCGGTCTTCAAGTCACCAAGCCAGTCACTTGCGACGTCTATGATGGCAGCAAGTACGCCAGACAGCAACCCAGCACCAATTAGTACCATCCAGACTTGGCTGGCATCGAGTATTTGTTGGAGTTGCCCGAAGATGCCCGTAGCGCGAGAGTAGAGCATCCGCAACCTCTGACGTTCCTTGGTATACTCGAATATCCAGTCAATTGCTGTGAGATCATCGTACCCGACTCTACGTCCGGGACCTTCCATATACCAATCTAAAGGGCCTCCATCTTTATTGTCGTTGAGCGGCGTTCCGTTGGCAACATGCCCGTTCCCTGATGCTAACGATATATCGGAATTGTTATGGGAGGAATTCTCACGCAGCCGACGACTTCGAGCCGTTGCGAGGGGTAGGTTGGGACGACTATGAGGCCGAACGGCGTGGAGCGGTGACAAGAACCGTGGGAGGGACATGCCGGTGGGAAGCTTCCGCTTCTTCTTAAAGCTCATACTGCAATCAGTCAGTGACGGTTGAGCCGAGCACTCTTGAGGAGACAGACCGAGGTTGCCCTTCGTCTTCCACAGCGTCTTCAGCCAGTAGCGCGCTCTCGTAGCTTGAGTCTGAAGGCTCCTCGACGTCGCCATCGTGTCCTGACCAATACAGCTGGGTCGATGAAGAGGTAGGATCGGCCTGCATGCCCGGTGAAGTGTCGCTCATCGTCGGTCGTTGAACCCAGCTTGTCAAAATGCATACCCAACCTTATAGAGCAACGAAAGGTCCACAGATGCGAATACTCGTAGATTCTTGATGCATGCATAAGGTACTTACCTTAGCCTGTCATCGGACCGAGGCGGGAAGACCCTGTCTGCAGCGGCTGGAAGCGCGAGCTACCGATCCCTTGGCACTTACTTGTGGAAGGACATACCTTAATGACGCAACATCGACTGAAAACCATTCAATAACCACAGATAAAGTGGCATATCATCGAGGCATTCTCCTCGCTTGAGCAAACTACTCCAACGCAGGGCTCTGAGAAGACCACGAACTCATATGTGAATTAATGAACCCCTGAGAAGTGCACCGTGCTGACGTATGGGATAGGTAGGAGCACTGCCCAGCTGGCATCTACAACGGAGGTATAGCTACAGCTGCTCCGTTTCGTCTGCCAGAAAAGTTCATTGATTGCCCTGATATCTTTTACTATTTTCACCAGCGGATGAAATACAGGATCGCTGTATGGGCAATGCTGGGAGCGCTTATATGGACTCGTTATTACAGTTGCTCAATTTTCTACCTTACCGTAGCGTAGGGGACATATCGCCTCGCACGAACACTCTCAATGGTATAACCCTGGAGGGAGCTCGTTTCTTGTACGGGCTCTTCCTCGGGTGCTGCAAAATTCTTCTTCCTGATGTCTTGTAGGCATGGAGCATAGACGGCTTCTCCTGTGCAAGTCCCCCTCAATGTTTTCACAGTGCCCACGCCCCTGTTGGAACCTCAAGGTCGGCGTGACACTTAACAGCAAAAAACAACCGCGATGGTTTAACGAGTATGCGTTTCCCGAAATCTTGGCAATATCCATTTTACGGTGCACAGGACGTGTGAGAGGATCTGGGGGTACTTACCAAAGCACGATGACCGAGAGCGGGAGAATGTAAGAACAAATCAATCCGCATAATTATCCATTAAGAACAGCCTGGGTCGGCAGCTGCATACGTACTCGTGTCGCCCAGGAATGAGTTCGTTTTCTGTTTGGGTTAGCCAGCAACGGCTCGCTTGTCGACCAATCTCTTGATCGACAATTCATGCTTGAGACACGGGTTCAGCGACGGATTAGCCGACAAGCGTACAGTAGCCTGCTAAACGTATTAGGAAGGGAACAAACTTCTGAGCAATACAAGTACCATTCTCAGTATACTAGAGAACTTAGTGGGCATCTCTTACCCAAGCGTGATCGTACTGAGGGAGTACACACCTAGTGAAAATGTAAACCCCAACCAGCCCACACAGAAGGGGAGCTTGGAGCGCGGAATGAATACAAGAGCGAAGAGCAGCCAGGCAAGTCCGAATCACCACAGTAATAAAGCGATGAAAAAGCCAACCATATACAAATTCTGACCGGCTAAGGGGTCCAGAGTATAATCGACAGGAAGTTAGGGAGTTTTGGAGACTGACTTGTCCTAGACATATGATGCCATAGCTAGCGGCCCAAAGGGGAGAAAGACAGACACAATGATTCACAAGCAGGTATGTTGTAAATGGTCAGACGACGGGAACAGAGTGCCAGGACTAGTATGGAAAGCGGAGTACCGATGCCCCACAGAATGTAGCTTAGAATAACAGGCTGCGGGGCGTGTTGCGGAATCGGATGAACCGATTCGACAAGCGCACCGAATGTAGCAGCCACAACAGTAGAGACCTATTTTTCGGAAGCTCATAGGTCAACATGAACCAAATAGGCAAGCAAGTCTCTTACAATTGGTGGCAAGGGCGCTGCAGTATCTGTGGATACCTTCGCACGCAAAACCCCTTCGGTCGTTCCCGTAGTCAAATGAATACAACAGAAGAATATACTCGGATCGAGATAGAGAGATAAGCAAGTCGCCACGGACAAGACTACGTCAATTCACAAAGTCGTCCACGCCATAGTGACTGCCCACAAACCCCAAGCGGGTACATAGACCAACACGAACGTGCTGACAACGGTTGCGAAGCCTATAGGCAAGGTGCCCCAAAACAGCGATTGTGTTACATATCAGATCATTGCCCCCCAGATCTCAGGGTGCCCAGTATGCGCAACAGTCGAGAGAGTGTGGATAGGACAAAGGGAATGATGTTGAGGACAACGAATACAACCGAAGTTCGGTATCATCAATGCGAATTGTAGGGTAGACTGTAAAGTAACATCAATACAGTTCCCGTACCCAGTCTTGCAGGAAACCATCTGTCATGAAAATGGAGCATTCCGAAAATGAGGTATGCTTCAAAGATACGATGGAGAGGAATTTCGAAAGATCTTCCGGAATCCTCGAACAATCCTGTCAGTCTCCTGTGAGCAGACTGAGCTGTCGTTCGCCGCGTCAACCGTGCTGAATTGGCCAGAGGCATGCGAAACGTCCAGCCTCCACAGGAACGCCACGCGCTGATGGATCCATGGATTTTTGTCCGTATCATCATTGCCCAGGAATTTTTTTTAGTGTGACATGATTGCGAGAGCGACTTCATCGGTCTGTTCGGCACGGCAGAGCAAAAGCCTGCGCAGGTCGTCAAGCAACTGTTCTGGTTTTAATAACCCTCAATCGTTAAAGCTGATCCTCAGCTGACAGATCCAGTCGTATCAACCAATGGGATCGTTCTTGACCGAGTGGTGCAGTACCGTCACAGCCTCCTAGGTCTGGCCTTGGTTTTGCGTTGCACTTCATTGTAGTAATGGTGTTTTAGGATTATCTTCAACTCCGAGTATTTTCGAAGTTGGTACGTCACTTTGTTAAGGTAAGCTTTGGGCCCTCTTGATGATTGGCTGACGGGCCTCGGTCGATTCCGCGCCTCTCATCCCTGCAATATAAATTTCTTGCTCCGAGAGTTGCCTCCAATACTTTATTGACTTAGATTCCAGACTGATCGTTAGTAACACCAGTCATGAATTCGTCATGGGAATCTACAGAGCTTCTTAAACACCAGCATGTCGTTGCCAATACTTCAGATGATCTTCTTCACTCCTTACGAGGAGGTGGCGACGGAGATCATCTAGATAGAATCGCAAGTTTAGCCTTAAAACCTGCGTATACGTCGCTAGTCTTCGCATATTATGAGGATGTCTTTGTTGAGATATGTAGCCGATGGGTTCTCATCTCGCGTTCTTCTGGCAATCCATTTTTGGTACTGGCTGCATTGGCGAGAATATTGCCACTCGCCCCACATCTGACAGTCTTCGTACGAACAATACTGTACGATCAGGCGAGCGATATCTCACAGGCATTTAGTCTCAGCAGAGTCACGGGGCTCCGAACAGACTCCAGTCGAACCATCCATGATGATCTGCTCACAATTTTTCGGCTCCTCTCCCTCGATCTCGAGGAGTACGCCTCGCTAGTCGCTCCAGCCCAGATCCAGTTGGTGCTCGGTCAGCCCGAGAAGACAACGCGATATCTCGCTATCAGAGTTCTCTGTATGTATCTTCATGCCTCCGATATGGCAATTGAGAAGATGATCCACGAATACGTTGGTGTTGACAACCGGCTAGAGGGCGACTGGGAAGACAAGATGATCGATTACACCTTTCTCAACCTCTGGGAGTCCAGACGGTTAGAAGACATGAGTCAAATGTTGGAGGGAAATCGTGCGTCTAGGCTAGCGGAAATTGAATACCCAAAAGCCATCGATCTTATTAAAGTACGGGACTTGAGCTCCACCACTGCTCGTGTCGGTAGAGTCCTCGTTCCGAGATTCAAAGCGGTAACTTCAAAGTCATCTCCGATCGTTCCTGTGGAAACAAGCACAAGGAATCTAGATTTACTTGCAAGAGCTTACATCAAGTCCAGTAACATTCTTGTGACTGGACCTCCTGGCGCTGGTAAGACCTCTCTTGTGCGTGACCTCGCACGTGAACTTGGTGAGAACTCATCCATGGTTACCCTTCATTTGAATGAGCAGACAGATGCTAAGCTGCTCGTCGGGGTCTACACCAGCGACAACTTGCAAGGCTCGTTTCGTTGGCACCCAGGAGTACTCACAAAAGCTGTGACAGAGGGTCGCTGGGTCATCATCGAAGACTTAGATCGAGCGCCTCCGGATATCATGAGCACTCTTTTACCATTGCTAGAGCGGAGGGAATTGCTGATCCCAAATCGTGGTGAATATATACGAGCTGCGCCGGGCTTCAGGTTGATTGCAACAATCCGCTCCTTTCTGAACGGAAAGCTAGAGCTAGTGACCCCAGGCGCCAACATGATTGGTTCTCGACATTGGACTACAGTCCCAATGCTCGTACCCCCCGATCACGAATTGGCAGAGGTCGTTGCACATCAATACCCGATATTGGCCTCTTACAGAGGTAAGATAATCGATGTATACAGCTGTCTCCGGGACCTCGACTATGACAAAGCGCGGGCGAGATTGGAAATCTCTGGGCTGACTCGGCCGTATGGGCCTCGCGACCTCTTCCGATGGTGTAGGAGACTAGAGGGTCTGCTTATTGCTGCCGGAGTTCAGAGCGGTCATGAGTTGATATCAGAGACCACCAACGATTATATTCTGTTAGAGGCAGTGGATTGCTTCGCTGGTTTTCTTCCTTCGTCCTTGGCGAAAAATGCAGTTGTGGGGTTCATTGCAAAGGAATTGCAGTTCCCTGCAGAGCGTGTGCAATTCTGTTTGCAAACGCGCAGGCCCGAGTATACACGGACGGATTTGCAGATAAGGTTCGGTCGCGCTTCGCTACCACGCCGAAGACTTCATCAGGACATGCGAACATCGAGTCATTTGATTGGTACAGCTCCATTTGCTTTGAATGACTATACCCTTCGATGTCTCGAGTCTGCAGGTGTTGCTGTGAGCATGGCAGAGCCGTGTCTGTTAGTTGGCGAGACAGGAACAGGGAAAACAGCCATCATCCAGCACTTAGCAGAGCTCGTGGATACCAAACTGACGGTAGTCAACCTTTCCCAGCAAAGTGAGATAGGAGACCTACTAGGTGGCTACAAACCGGTGAATATGAGGACACTTGCCATACCACTTCTGGAAGAATTCGAGGATCTATTTAAGATTACTTTCTCCTCCAAGCGAAATCAGCGGTACATCGATACCGTCACAAAAGCTGTTGCAAAAGGACACTGGAGACGCGCTCTGACAATCTGGCAGGAAGCACTTCATAATGTAGAGACCTCGTCCATTTTTGGTGACATGAAGAACATCGAGACGGCACCAGGGCATCCGCCCAAGAAAAGGCGAGTGGACCGGACCAAACACCAAATACTCAAGACGAAATGGGAACTATTTGGGTCCAAATTACAAACCTTTCGAATGCATCTAGCGAGCGGTTCCAAAGGGTTTGCGTTCTCCTTCGTCGAAGGCAACATCGTAAAAGCTGCAAGGTATGGATATTGGGTCCTCCTTGATGAGATCAACCTTGCATCCTCGGACACCTTGGAAAGTATTGCTGAGCTGTTGTCATCAAGGCGCAGCGAGGGTCCATCACTTCTCCTTTCAGAGACTGGGAATGTAGAGCCAATACGCGCTCACAAGGACTTTCGGATCTTCGGTGCGATGAACCCTGCTACTGATGTGGGGAAGCGAGAGCTGCCAGCGAGTTTCCGCGCGAGATTCACGGAGATCTTCATCGAGCCTCCTGACAAATCCTTTGAAAACCTTGTATCCATCATCAAAGTTTACCTAAAGAGTCATGTCTTCGTTGATGTCCGCATCCCGTCCGACATAGCTAATGTTTACCTAGAGGTCAAAGAGCTTGCGGAACAGAACGTGCTTGTTGATGGATCGCAACAGAAGCCGCACTATAGCCTACGCACATTGACAAGAACACTTGTTTATGCTGTGGATATCTCGCCAATATACGGTATCCGCAGAGCTTTATATGAGGGTTTCTGCATGAGCTTTCTCACGTCGCTTAGCTCAGAGTCAGCTAACTTAGTCGCACAAATAATCGAAAAGTATCTTCTGGGTCCTCAAAAGAATAGACGAGCTCTTCTAAATCAGATACCACGGCCTCCCGAAAGTAAGGCGGCCTACGTCCGATTTAAACAATACTGGATAGCTCAAGGATCGTCTCCAATAGAGGAGCAACCGAATTTCATCATCACTCCTTTTGTTGAACGCAATCTTCTGAACCTTGTGCGTGCGACGATGACACGCAAATTTCCTGTTTTGCTTCAAGGACCGACTTCGTCCGGTAAAACAAGCATGATTGAATACCTTGCCAAAATATCTGGCAACAAGTTTATCAGGATCAATAACCATGAGCATACGGACCTGCAAGAATACCTTGGTACTTATGTCTCGGACGCCAACGGTACTCTACAATACAAGGAGGGGGTACTGGTACGCGCACTAAGAGAAGGTTCATGGGTAGTCCTGGACGAGTTGAACCTTGCCCCAACAGACGTGCTTGAAGCGTTGAACCGTTTGCTAGACGACAGCAAAGAATTACTCATTCCCGAAACCCAGCAAGTTGTGCGACCACATGAGGACTTCATGTTGTTCGCAACGCAAAACCCACCAGGCATATATGGAGGGCGAAAAGTGCTTTCTCGTGCTTTCAGAAATCGATTCATAGAACTACATTTTGATGATATTCCTGAAGAAGAACTGGAAACTATATTGCGCCAACGGTGTCAAATTGCTCCTTCTTTTTGCACACGGATAGTCGCTGTTTATAAAAGACTCACAGTGCTTCGTCAGACTGGGCGCTTGTTCGAACAGAGGAACAGCTTTGCCACACTACGTGATCTATTCAGGTGGGCTCTGCGAGACGCCGTTGACCGGGAGCAACTTGCTGTAAATGGGTTCTTATTACTTGCCGAGCGAGTCCGCGATCCAGACGAGCGAAAAGCGGTAAAGGAGATCATCGAAGATGTCATGAAGGTTCGCATCAATGAAAGCCTCATCTACAACAGGGAAAAATTATCGCAGCAAGCCAGCTTAACAAAGCTGCCCAACAGCAATGTCGTTTGGACCAGATCCATGTGTCGTTTGTACGTCTTAGTAACAGAAGCCTTCAAGACTAATGAGCCTGTACTACTAGTCGGAGAAACAGGCTCGGGTAAGACTACAATCTGCCAGGTCTGTGCACAGCATACGCATACCCATGTGCATATAGTGAATGCCCACCAAAACATGGAGACAGGGGATCTTATCGGTTCGCAACGTCCGGTCCGGAATAAAGACGCGGTGAATTCGCAATTGGCTGAGGAGCTTGCTCAAGTCTTAAAGGTCTCTGCTGATCGAGGTGAAGATGTGCGTGCCAATATTTCAGCAATGCTCAAAGACTACGATGCATTAAGTGCCACAGAGAAAGCCAACATTTCCGAAGAAAGGCGATTACGTGTGGAGTCGAGCAGAACACGTTCGAATGCTCTCTTCCAATGGATGGACGGTAGCCTCGTCCATGCTATGAAGACTGGCGAGCACTTCTTACTGGATGAGATCTCGTTGGCAGACGACTCTGTATTGGAGCGACTGAACAGTGTTCTGGAGCCCGGTCGCAGCTTGTTTTTGGCGGAGAAAGGAACGGACGATGCTCCCATAGTTGCTTCTTCTGGGTTTCAATTTTGTGCAACAATGAATCCTGGCGGAGACTATGGCAAAAAAGAATTGTCCCCAGCACTACGCAATCGATTTACCGAGATCTGGGTTCCAAACACAGATGAGAAGCAAGAAATATTGGAGATAGCACGAGCTAAGCTTGCTGCGCGATGGACTACTTTTGCGGAACCGATGGTTGCTTTCGGTGCGTGGTTCAGTTCTCACTACAACACCATCACGCCATCTACCTCCATCCGAGATTTACTTGCGTGGATACTCTTCTTGAACCGGTCTGTCTCCGACAATGATTGCTCCGTAATACTTCATGGAGCAGCAACAGTCTACGTCGACAGCTTGGGAGCTGATCCAGCGGCTAAATTGACAATACCTGCCAGCGAGGTTGCTAGCGAGCGTCATGCATGCTTATTGCAGCTTAGCCTTACCTTCAAGCATGATATGGTCTCCATCTATTATAGAGAATATGCGCTCCTCGTTGGTAATAAGTATTTAACAGTCGGTCCTTTCAAGCTCAATCTCAATCACAGTAATTGGCGAGACCCACAATACTCCTTGGATGCTCCCACTACCAAGGCCAATGTCCTGAGGATCGTGCGTGCTTTACAATTGCCGAAGCCGATACTGCTTGAAGGTAGCCCTGGAGTAGGGAAGACAACGCTCATTGCCGAAATAGCCGGCACAATTGGGATGCCACTGACACGCATCAACCTCTCCGATCAAACGGATCTGATGGATCTCTTCGGCTCGGATGTTCCTCTGGATGGTGCAGAAGCTGGCAGATTCGGCTGGCGTGAAGCTCCGTTCTTGCGAGCCATGCAGAACGGCGAGTGGGTATTGCTTGATGAAATGAATCTTGCATCGCAATCCGTTCTAGAAGGCTTGAACGCTTGCCTCGACCACCGTGGCGAAGTATACGTTCCCGAACTCGATCAGACCTTCACAAGGCATCCTGATTTCGTTCTCTTCGCTGCACAAAACCCACATCGTCAGGGAGGAGGTCGCAAAGGTCTTCCCTCATCTTTTGTGAACCGGTTTACTGTGGTCTATATCAACGAATTTACCTTGCAAGATCAGCTGACGATTTGTAGACGTGCTTTCCCGACCTGTTCTGATGAAGTCCTTGAGAACGTTACCCAATGCATAACCGCGATGAGTGCAATGTTCCAGAACAATCCTGCAATTGGCATTTCAGGTGGTCCTTGGGAGTTCAATTTACGTGATGCCTTCCGCTGGCTTCACTTGATTACTTCGCATGACGCTCTTCTGCCTGCAGGTAGTGCATCATACTACGCGGATATGCTGTTCCTACAGCGTCTTCGAGACCCCAAAGATGTCATTTCCGCGGACCGGCCCTTACGGGCTATCATGCCGCGTGCTGATAGAGCCCACAGTTTATTCAACCTTCTAGGCACCTCTTTCCTTCAGGTAGGTCTAGGTCTCTTAACGAAGTCCAACAGCCGCTCTTGTTCAGCGCCCTATGAAATCTCCGGGAAGATATCAAGCCTCGCACTACTTGAATCCATCATACTTTGCATTGAGAATAGATGGCCCTGCCTCTTAGTTGGAGACTCGGGCTCCGGCAAGACTGATGCAATCATGCTGTTAGCCAACGCCGTTGGTGCTGAAGTCGTCACTATACACCTGAACGCGGATATGGATACAATGGATCTAATCGGTGGCTACGAACAAGCTGACCCACAGCGCAAGATTGCGTATGCCATGAAAAGGGTGAGGCAATGCGTGAGGGAAACTATCATTGAAGGGCTTCTACTAACAGCCTCCTCATCAAGTTGTCTTGATGCTCTTGAAAACCAATTACAGAAGAAGTCAGTTGGCCTGCCAGACTTGACCGCGATACTTCGCGATTGCGCTGAAAAGGTTCCCATGCCGGAATTCCTGGGCATAGCGAATGAGCTGGACTGCATCATGATGCAAGCAAGCGAGGATAGCCGGGGAAACTTTGAATGGATTGATGGTATCCTAATCAAAGCTCTACAGGAAGGTAGCTGGCTGATCCTTGATAATGCAAATCTTTGTAGTCCATCAGTTCTAGACAGATTGAACTCTCTGCTAGAACCCAATGGTTTATTGAGCATCAACGAACGTCGCTCTTCGGATGGAAGTGCCTTGGTCATCAAGCCTCACCCATCCTTCAGGTTGTTCATGACATCGGACCCGCGTCATGGTGAGCTATCTCGAGCTATGCGGAACAGATCTGTGGAGCTGCATCTTCCAGTTGCTGCTTCCCCCGCCGCTGCTAGCGAGCCTTGCTGGACAATCAAGTCCGGCCTCGCTCGCTATCAGATATTTGGAAGGTTAAATTGGGTCTCTCTGACGGAACCTTTCGTCGTCGAACTCGCTACGATCTGTCTCGATCATCTAAGTTTCCCCGATTTTTCATTAAGGCATCAATGGGTTGAGCAAGTCGATAAAGGCTTGTTGCCCTTACAGTTGCATCAGTTGCCCCTATTCTCATATGTTGTCGAGTTGTACGATCGCATGATGAGTTCGCAATCTACCTTGTTCCCGTCGATTCAGGCCAGGTACGAACACATTGCCATGTCCCTCAATCTGGACAGTGAATGGCTTCGTTACAGCCAAGCTCAGGTGAGACTTTACGTTTGAAGGTCTATCTAGTGTACTGACGCGAACATCTCCTGCAGACATTACATCCCATGAATAATCCAGCCTTAGTCTGCATCGGCGCTCAAAACGATACGAGAATCAGTCTTGGGTGGTTGGGCTCCTTGTTTGACGTTACGCTCACACTCTGCAAATTCGAGCACAGGCTTGACACCCTCAAAGAAGCAGGAAAGACAAAGCTTGCTAGCCAAATGTCTCTTCTGGAGAAGTCGTTCGCAGCCCCTCGACACAATAGGATTGAACCTACACTGCCCGTGGCAGCCTTGTTACAAGAGACCGAAACGCTTATGCGCCATTCATTGAGCGATAAGACGATCGAGAAGGTCGATCAGGAATGGGTACGTCAATTCAAGCTAGTCGACGAGCGTCAGCTGATTAGCTCCAAAGCTTCTATCATTTGAGAGATTACTCTCTTATCTCAACGACATCGCCGACGTCTTAGAGACAACCAACGTTGACGAGGGGGTATTTCAAACCTACCGGGCAATGGGCAAATCTTTCGCCTCTGAGCTGATGAACATTGAAGCGCTCATAACCGTAGGCGAGGCCTTTTCTCGTGGTATAGAGAGGTTTGATGAATCCTGGCGACTATCATACGGTCAAAGCATGGGAATATTATGGTCGTCCTTCGGTTCAGCCACAGCCAAGAGTCTCTCAGAGCTTGATTTCAGGCTTCAGGTTGAGGATATTTCGGATCGGCTGGATAGGATAGGTTGGTCCTCTGGTGCGTCCATTGAGCAACTTAATGTGCTACGCTGCTCTATCTTACGTGTCTCTGAACCGACTTCTCGTTCGGTTGAACGTAATGAATCATTGCAGGTTGGTCTAGGTCTTGGAACATTGGGATTGCGAGTACTGACATTGTCAGGATGTACGGGATTCGTTCGATCAACTTGAGAAGGATCGCAAAGCGGCAGGAGATCCCACCGAGCCGCCGTACTTCCAAGCGGAGTTCGAAGGCTTGCGCCAATATAGAGACTGTATGAATGTCCTGGGCTCCAATCGATCAAATACGGTTCTCGAATTGCTCGCTTGTTGGCCACTAAACATGTCGATGCATTTCGGTACCCCAAGCCAGGCCTTCAAGTATCTAAGCGACATCACCAACTGTACTGGTATTAGCCGGACGAACATTGCTTTAGCCCCAATTCGTGGTAGTCTAGCCCTATGCACATTACAGAAAATGTAAGTACAGACCTTTTGGCTACGTCATGGCATCATTCAGCACTTGCAACAGGTACTGACTTGGGCAGTAATCGCTTATCCGAAGTCCCTCTCAGATCCTTGGACATGGTCCAAGATGAGATCGAAGTCCTCGCCAGCCAAACGGCATTACTGAGTGACAGCCTTAGCCGCAACCATCAGCAGACACTGAACGGTCTGGTAGTATCGATATTCGCCGAGGTTCTGGAAGCACATAAAGACTTCCTTGACTCTGCCTCTCTGTCAGCGTCCGTTGAGCAGCTCAAAAGTTATACAAACCTGCCGCCTACCGCAACAAACTTGCAGCTAGTCCCTCAATTGAAGCCAAGTGCAGAGTCTCCTGATCCAAATTATTCCCACAAGATTGTCAACGAATGCTTCAATCCATCGCTCGAAAGCCTGCACAACGCTTTATATCATAAGGAAGGCGCACAGACCGAGCGTGAGGCGACGAACAGTGCCCTCGCCTGGGTACATGTATTCACAGGATGCCTGGCCCTTTACGTACCTGATCGCCCTTTCGATCCTGCCATGAAGCCACTGGTGGAGCGCGACTGGCATAGGAAGCGAAAATTAAAATTACGAACCAAGCTTGAAGCCTTAGAGACCTTTGAACGAGCCTTTGCCGGGCAAACTAGCAATTTACGAACTCAGGTATTGCAGGAAAAGCTGCAGGACTTGGGACCTGAACAACAGATACGGGCAATAGCTCGACCGCCAAAATCTAACCTTGCAGCCTTGCAGACAGTCTTTGACAGTGTTCTGATATCCGTCGTCCAAAAGTCCCCATCTTCAGACATGCTCCGATCTCTATGCGAGGGGAATCCAACGCAGAAGCTAGAGGTTGAGCTACTACGATCGAACATTGCCAGATTCATCTCAAGGCTCACAGTAGAATTCCGTGCTTACGACGATATGACCAATCCGCTAGTCGGCATGCTTCGAGGTTTAGACGCTGGGCTAGGCCTCGTTATCCTAGCTCACAGCCGTGCGAATGCGCAATGTACTTACGTTTCTTCAATCCACGAGTCTACACCTTTTCTCGGCATGAGACCGCATAACACCAGATCTAAGCTCATGAATGACAAGGACCCCGATTCATGCCTTATGTATATCCAATTGATAGCTCTTAGCCGGACAGTTACCGGGCCATCAAAAGACGATATCACGTCCTTAGCTCTCCAGACATTCCACGTTTTCTATACTGATTGGAAGCAACAGCTTAGCGAAGGCCAACGGGAACACGCTTCAAGATCTTCACTGTACAGATATCGTGGAATTGAAGACGACCAAGAGGATTGCTCGACAGAATTTGTCGAAATACTTTCTAACGGGCAACCCATGTTGGCGGGTGAGGGAGGCCGTACCAGCAGCGACCCAAGGGCGGTCTCCCAGTCTCTCGCTCGCCTTCAGAGGGAAATCTTTAAAAGTACCCAAAGCGGCTCTCAACAGATTCTTGGCATGCTTAAGGACGCTGCTTGCAGACTTGGCAATCTGCCAGCCAACATTACGGAGGGAGCCTGTTGTGCATCGCCAACAGCGAGGCTGTTGCCTGCATGGATTCTGGTTCTAGACGACAGTAGGGAGAGGCTTAAAGATCACAACGCCGCCCCCACGTCCTACAACTTTTATAGCGATGCTAATCTGGCAGAAGTGCGGAGGCTTGTGGTACTATTGCGGAGGGTTCAAGAAAAGTTTGTCGCCCTAAAAGAAGCGTGGCCTGAGCATGCAACGATAGATGACGTCCGAATGATCATCCATGAGCTGCTTAATACACGTCATACAGAGCCACTCGCTAAGCTCTTGACAAAGACCGAGCAGTTGCATCATTCCATGCACGAGTGGCAGGTGGTCTCCAGTAGGGAGTACTCTGCCGTTACATGGTACGATCAGCTCACGGATCTGCTAATTAGTTGGCGACGTCTTGAGCTGTCGACTTGGGCTCGTCTGTTGGAAATGGAGGACGAGAGATGCGTCGAAGACGTCCAGGCCTGGTGGTTCATCGCTTACGAGGTTGTTGTCGCCGCTCCGCTCTCAATCATTCACTCAGGGCACGAAATACAACCGCATGCGGAGCGTCTTGTAGACACCTTAGCTGAATTCCTGAGAACAACGTCAATGGGCCACTACGTGCTTCGCCTTCAGTTGATTGAATGCTTTATAAGCCATGTGGAACTGCTGGGGCAGGAACTTCAACCGATGCAAGTTATAGCAAACGCTCTTGAGAATTTTTTGAGATTCTATTCGCGCTACAACTCTCCTGTGCAGGATTTCATACGAAAAGGTCGTCAGGTACTGGAGAAGGATATGAAAGAAATTCTACTACTGGCAAGTTGGAAAGATACCAACATCAACGCCCTGAGGGACAGTGCAAAGCGGTCTCATCACAAGCTCTTCAAAGTCATTCGGAAATATCGAGCTCTGCTGGCCCAGCCCGCGCAAACTGTCCTTCAGCGGGATTTGCCGGACACTGACCAAGTCCAGCATGCACCCGAACGCTTTGATGTTGAAACAATCATTCCCTCCACGGATCCAGACGTGCTCCGAGTTTGTGAGGAAACGGTGCCTGGTTGGGCGGAGAAAGCTCCACGATTCAAAGATCCTGCGACAACAGCCACGAGAATGGCTAAGGTGATGAAGATCCCAGCTTCAAACGTGGTCTACCTTGATAATTACACATCACTACTGATTGAGAGTATTAAATCTTTGCAGATTGAGACACCAGCTACAATGACGAAGGATAATAAGAATTCAGTGAAGCACCTTAGGACTCGCAAACGAAGACTGCTTACAGACACTCTGAAAGACATCCGCCAGATGGGTTTCAAAGAGAATCTGAACGAAAACACTCTGGCGAAGCAAGCTTCGTCATCCAATATATTCGTTCACACCCCAGCTATAGTTAGCCAGGGGGGTGGCACCGAGATCGACGCTGCAGAGTTCTACCTTAACAGATTGTTGGAAGTCATGCCTCAAATCAGGGCTAATGCTCGAAATCACTCCGAGGATCTGAGTTACGGTGAGGTTTCGCGAAGTGTTGGGTATCTGGAGAGCATGCTATCCGTCATACTGAAACAGCGCACTACTGTAGCCGCTAGTCTAACGGAGCACGAACGGCTTGCAGAAACGATTAGGATGATGGAGAGCGTCTGGTTAGCCGGACAAAACGACATTCGAAGAATTGCTAGAGGTGTCGTATGTAGAGTCAGACATATCATGGAACGCCTTGAGTGGCTTCCGAGTCTTCTGGAGGCTGGGCACATACTTTTAGAGAAGCAAGGGAACCTCAGTGGCATCGATAACACCATTGTCCTCGAAAGAGTCGCAGGATTCAAGCAAAACATAAGCAGCATTCTGATCACTGACAAATCCTTAGCCAAATTGCCGGAAGGCTTAAGCTCTTCAGCGCATGACCGAGTCCGTCGGCAGGCCGAACACATGCTGGAAAGACTTGGAGCTGCTTTGAAGGCAGAGAAGAACAAGAATCCCGAGGCAGCATTCGTTTTGGAGCAGATTGAACCATGGTCCGAGGTCTCCACTGATGATGTAGAAGAAAGCAATGGTGTCAGTGTTGTCGATTTTGCAGATTTAGACGGTCAGATATCGCGAGCTTCAGATTCAATACTGGCTGCGGTACAGCGAGTAAAGACGGCTATGGGAGATACTCTTGTTTTTCAAAAGGATGCTGCCTGGCTGACACGGACAGATAAGTCGCTGTCTCAGGCGCTCAAATGCTTCCATGTAGGCGACGTAGTCCTTATCCTCAATGATGTGATGGGCAGTATGCAGTGCCTATCAGTCTTGGACGGTAAGGAGCTCAAGGCAGCCAGCGCTTCCATCGCTGTTATTTTGCCTATCGTACGTCAATTCAGTACAATCCAACAAGGACAACTTCGCCAGTACACCGATTTACATCGCGCCTTGTGCAGATTTGCGTCTATCTCAGCACAGTCTTTATATCAGCTAGTCTCTCAAGGCTTCTGTAACCCTGCCGAGGTCTCGGCATCTCACGATGGCAAGACGGAAAAGTTGGAGGGCGGGACGGGGCTCGGCGAAGGGGAGGGAGTGGAGGATATCAGTAGGGATATTCAGGATGACGAGGATCTTTCCGAGCTTGCGCAAGAAGGAAACCGGAATCAAGACCGGAAAGATATCGACCATGAGGAAGACGCAATAGACATGGATCACGATGATATGGAAGGAGAACTGGGCGATGCTTCTGGGGTCGAGGAAGAAAGCATCTCAGACGACGGAGAGGCAAACGATGATATATTAGATGAGGAGACCGGGAAGGTTGATACTTTGGACGCAGGAGCTGTCGATGAAAAATTGTGGGATGGTAGTGACGAAAATCACGAGGATGGAAAAGAAGGCCCGAACGGCACAGGCAAATTGCAGACCGATGAACAGGTGGCGGGCAGGGGTGAGAAAGATGATGAGAATATTGAAGGAGGATCGACAGAAAACGATAACAACCTAAGTGAAGACGATATAGGCGAGGCCGAAGAGGTTGCAGGTGGAGAGGCAGAGAAGCTTGATTCGCACGTCAAAGAAGAAGGGCACTTGGATTTACCGGATGAGATAGCTATGGACCGTGATGATCGTTCAACCCTTTCGGATTTTGAAGAGAGCGATTTAGGAGCGGACTTGGAAAGCGATGAAGGAGGAGACGACAGCGATCCGGATGCGCCAGAAGAGAAGCCTGGGGATGACGAGGTCTCCAGAGAGAAAGAGGAACCATCTGTGCAGCAACCATCGAATGTACCCGAAGATACGGACGACCATACAATGGAAACGAACGATGCAGGATCTCCTGTCGACACAGAGCCAGAGGACAATGGCCAAGGCAAGGAAACAGGGTTTCTCAAGGATCAAGTTGACGACGCGGTCGCAGACCTAGACATGCAAGTCCCGAATGATGCTCAAGGAGGAGGGCAAGACTATGATCAGGACCACGACGACAAAATTTCGAGAGACTCAGGCGCCAAAGGCAGTGAAGGCGATCAACCAAGTACGTCCAAAAGAGATGACAGACAAGCTGCGGCGGCAGAAGGGGAGTCAGGGCAACCTCGAGAGAACTCTAACAGAACATTCGGTGATGACCTTTCTGCAATTGAGAACATCCGTAACCAGGCGTTCAAGAAGCTTGGAGATGCGCTGGAGAATTGGCATCGCCAACAACAACAAATCCGCGACGCCTCTGGTGAGAACGGTCAGCCAGAGACAACAGAAATTGAAAAGACAGATCAACAATTTGAGCATCTCCAAGATGAAAATGCTGAAGCTGATGCGCAAGCTTTGGGCGCAGCTACCGAGGATCAAGCCCATGCTTTGGATCGGCGAGCCCTAGATACTGAAATGAAGGAGCCCCATGATGACTTTATGCCTGATGAGCCCGTTCCAGAAACGCTTGAAGACCAGGAAGATCTAGGCGAGACTTCTCTAGCATCATTTCCGGCGACTCGCAACGAGCAAGCAAGACCAAGCGCGTTCATCGGGCCAAATTATACGCGAGAGCCACAAATGCAGGCTCTCGATACCGGAGCTCTCGTTGACGAAGACGAACAAATGTCGGAAACGGCGGTTCCCTCTCCTGCATCCAACCCTCCTCTGTCTCCGACTGTCTCGAGCCATTCTCCCGCCGAGGCCCGCCGCCTCTGGTCTCACTACGAAAATCTGGTCCACCCCCTTGCTCTAATCCTTACCGAACAGCTCCGCCTCATTCTCACCCCTACCCAAGCGACCAAGATGCGTGGTGATTTTCGTACCGGAAAGCGCCTCAATATCAAACGAGTTATCCCGTACATCGCCTCCAACTACAAACGCGACAAGATCTGGATGCGGCGCTCAATGCCGCAAAAGCGAAATTACCAGGTCATGCTCGCAGTGGATGACAGCAAATCAATGGGCGAAAGCGGGAGCGGACAACTCGCGTTCGAAGCCTTGGTCTTGGTCAGCAAGAGTCTGAGTATGCTTGAAGTGGGCGAGATTTGCGTCGTCGGCTTTGGGGACGACGTCAAGGTGGTGCATGAGTTCTCAAAGCCGTTCTCGTCGGAGGTTGGCATCAGTATCTTGCAGCAGCTCGGATTTCAGCAGACGAAGACCAACGTGCGCAAGTTGATCTCGGAGTCTATCACACTGTTTCGTGAAGCAAAGGCGAAAGCACCATCGTCCTCGTCTTCGACTGAGCTCTGGCAGTTGTTGCTCATCATGAGTGATGGGCTTTGCGAAGATCACGATGACATACGAAGACTGGTACGACAGGCGCAGGAAGAGAAGATCATGATTGTTTTCGTGATTGTGGATGGCGTGAAAGGCGAAAGCATCGTCAACATGAGCCAGGCTGTCTTCGAGGATGATCCGACCAGCGAAGGTGGGCAGAAGCTGAAGATCAAGCGGTACCTAGAGGGTTTCCCATTCATGTACTATCTTGTGGTCGGGGATGTGAAGGAGTTGCCTGGAGTTTTGGCGACAGCGTTGAGGCAATGGTTTAGTGAGGTCGTGGGCCAAGGAGGCTGATTCGGACTACAGAGGATATCGACATAGTTTGAGTAGAGAGGTTCCACGTGTAAATATTGAATTGTAGCTTCCGTATGCTTTGCACGTAGTTTATGTACCTACTAAGAAAAGTATCGTCTTATGTATCATCGGCATCTCGCGGACTCAAGCCGGTTGAGAGGAAGCTTTCAGTCGTTTCTTTATGTCTCTCTGCTCGGTCTCGACTGGCAAGGTCGTGACCTTGTCTCTCTATCCGCGCGATCGATATTACAAGAAAAGGCAAGAAGTCATTCAAGATTGTGTCTGGCAATCAGCTTCACCGGAAAAACAGCAGAACATACCGACTTCTAGAATAGATCTGTCTCGTCTACGAACAGCGCCACAGACTGGCACTCTACGTATCCCACGCACCGTCAGGGTGCGAATTCCAAGGGCGGGATGACCAAGGACTCATCGCTTTACACTTAGGAACGACGCGTGGACGAGATTAGTCAAGGACCGAATGGCCGCCCATTGCCAACCCGGCAAACTGATATAGAGTATAAGTAGCATAGTCGGAGATTACTACGGAAAGATGCAACGTCAATGGGATTACCGAGAAACTAAGCACCTACTGGTGCCAGCGCATGGGATGGTAGTATATCTGGGGATATTGAATGCCAAAGAAATAGGAGCTCAAGCCACTCAACGACAATACCGCCGGCCCATCACCAGCCATATTTGCTTCCAGCTTCCTTTTTGTTCCTTCTTCCACTTGCAAAGTGTTCTTCCAAAGCATCCTTTTGTATACTGGCGGCATTCACCAGCTGCTTCAGACTGTGCTTTCCTGGCGCAATTGCTCGCACAGGGTTGTGTTGCGCTTGCTCACCAGCCTGACGAAGCATTTCATTAGCTGCATATTCCCGGTCAGTATCAAAATTGACAATATTGATAGAAGACTGATTAGCCTTGCTTCGGCCCAAGAGCTGCCGTTTCGCGGATGCAGAAAGGTTCAGGTCTGCAGCGATAATATCCAGAGACTGTGACATTTCCGGACCACTGTCGGGTGTCTGTGTCTCATTACCTATCAATGTAGCCTGGCCTTCCCCTTCATTCGTATAACTCGCATACGGATTACTAGCAGACTGTGACGTCCGATCTCCCAGGGTTTTCGCGCTTGCTGATTTGTAAAGCATGGGACGGTACTCTCCATGCTTGGACGAACTTCCAACCAGGAGATGATCTCCATCGCCCGTCGAGAACAACGAATCTCTCTTGGCCGGCTCAACGGTACGACTAGGCGTTGTAGCAGTGGCGTCCTTTGCCGTAAAACCGTCAACGGCGATTATTCTCTTTTTCTTGGGCTTCCTCGCGACCGAGAGTGGCTTGAACATAGCAATGTTGGCTTTCTTCGAAGCGTGGCCTTCTGTGACTCCATCCTCCGACGCATGCTCCTGCAATAATGTAGGACGGGTATCATCATCGTCTTTTACATTCTCGTGTAGTATCTCTGACCCACGGACCTCCTCGTCTTGAGATGTATCGAGGGTAGGTAGAGGCTCTCTGCTGAAGCCAGGCGCCGCTCCGGTCTTCAAGCTGAAGCCTCTACCCAAGCCACCTGCGGGCCTTCCGTTCGTTGCTGCATCACGTTTCGGAGCTGGCAAGAATGAATTGAATCCACTGGATGGCCCTAACCCGATCTTGGCTTTCTTCGTCGGCGGCCCTTGCTCTTCTTCGTCTTCCCCTGCTGCCCTGTTCGAAGGCTCCGGAAGATTGACTCGAATTTTGTGGGGATTTGAGCGATCAACGACCTTCTTGAAGTTGGGTATGGCCGAGTTATTAGTAGAGGGTTTCGAGGTGCTTTGAGTAGTTGGCTTTGGTTCTGAGTCTGAGCCCTCTGAGTCAGAGTAGGAAACTAGAGCCATCGTTAGGGCAACCCTGGCAATGGTGAGTTTGACTGAAAGCACGGCATACGAGTTGAGTGTAGAGAAGAAGTAACATACCAGGTAACAGGGTATGTTTAGGGTTACATCTGTCAGACAAACAATATCGTCACGTGATGGAATTCAGCACTCCGCCTGTAGTCGTTACAGCATTGTGCATCTTGGTGACCTTGGGGCTCGGGAGCGAATGTTTCTATCAAGTGGTATCCTGGCTTGATATTCGTGCCGAGTAGCATGCGCGAATACTGCTGGTAACAGTTAGCACAGTCTTTCTTGATGAGGGGCTTTAACCAAGCATAAACGGACTTTGATGAAAGAAGTCGCTAAGTAGAAGGGCGACATTTGTTCGCTCGGTCGAGAAGGTGGTCTTGAAGCGACGATGCAAGCATGGCTCTACTTCAGAACGAAGAGTAAGTTATACTCTCCTTCTCATAATACTCTACATATGTCTATGTCTGTTCTCTATTATATATTCCGAGTTATGTCTAATTCATGGCTGTTTGTCACCAGCTTCTTGATATGGCAGCTGCGCACTTCCTACCTAACCTATATCAAGGACGGCATCGGAGAACGCCTTATCAATGTCGACTCAAGTGTGCTCAATGACCCAAGCTTCCGAGCAGCAGGATGGTCAGCGAGTCTTGCAGAGCTCAAGAGGACGTATTCTCCGCCGATACCTACAACCGGCACTTCCGATTACTTCTCCGCTCCGCCAAGGTCTGCAGGATTCGCTCCTCCGAGTTACAACGACGAAGAAGATGAAGGGGGCATGGTAACCGGCAAAGGCAGCGCCGATACGGTGGGACCTGGGCCTCGTCCGAAGAAGAATCGTCAACGCGAGCAGCGCGATGACGATGACAGTAGCGACCTCACTGATGAAAGCGACGACGACGCGGACGGCGCACATCGGTGGGCTTACTAACAGCTACTCCATGTAAGACCATGGCTAACAATCTTAAGGGCTGCTCAGCAGATCAAATTTGCGAAAATGCCTCTTAGAGATAGATCAGGCTCTTCACCACTGCGAAGCTCGAAGACCAATGATGAGGTTGAGGTTTTTATTACCTCCCCGTCGCGAAGATCTAACGATGGTCGACTACGAGCAGGGTCTATTGGCGCTGTAGAAGCTATCAAGCAGCGAGCAAGAAGAGATACTACGACGAGCAGTGATTTGTCATCGGAAAACGACCTTGATCCGTCGGTCTTCAAGAGAAGGCAAATCAACCCAACACGTGCCGCCAAAGCCAGCAACCTTTTAGCGGGGAAGTGTAAAGAAGACGACCGGCAGTCATATCGAAACCCGACCCAGACAATCGACGAAGACTCTGCGGAAGACTCAGACAGAAGCAGTCTTTCCTCTGAGTTCGCAGAAGCAGCCGATTCAGAGTCCCTGCTGGACAATTTGCGTAACCCGCTGGCATCATCGTCTTTAGAGGATGTGCGCCGTACAATTAATCTCATTTCAGAACCCTCAAAGAAAGCTCGCACTGCAACATCTTCTACGCTGCAGGCACTGCCTCCGTCAAGACCCATAAGCACCATCCAGCCCGTCAGCCTTCTAGGCCAGGCTATTAAAGCCAAGCAATCGAAGCCAAAGAACCCTGTCGAGACGTTCGCCCGTTTATCGGGGAGAGGCGTTTTGGATCCTCTCTACATTAGGATTTACGCACCTTTCTCACAAGCACCAACCAAGCCTTTTGATATGCCTTTGCAGAAGACAGTGCAAGATAGCGACAGCGGTGAAAAGCCGCAAGTCACTGTTGCTGACGCTATAGGCTTGTCTTTGTGGAGGTACATCGAGGAAGGCTTGAGACCTCCGATCGAGACTTCGAGATTGAACGTTAACCGCTGGACGTTACGGATGATCGAGGATGGAGAGGTTGACTTCGACTTCCCTGCCTTGAACCGGACCAGGCCAATGGTCGACTTTACCTCGAATAATAATCGTGCTGCGCGAGGCAGATCCAGGGAGAAGCCTTATGATGGGTTTGCGCTCGTGGAAGCCAATGATGCTCAATACAATGAGTATAAAGCCTTGACACCCAAATATGAGCAACTGCTCTCAACCGCCGTAGAAGAAGCCTCTGAGGCACCACCTCAGCGACCGACTCTTGGGCAGAGGAAAGACAGCAGTTCCATGACTGCTGTCCCTAGCCGATCCTTCGCCTCGGCCGCTCCAAAGCCAGCTATGGCCCCAGCCGACAAGCCAATCCTAGCGACAGCCCATTCAACCCCTCGCATGGGCCCTCCAAAGTTGCTAAAGATCCATCATACTAGTCTAGAGGCTTTCACGGAAACTACCACGATCGAGGTCACGACAGACACGTACCTTGCCGAAGTCCTCGATACAGTCTGCAGGCGCTGGAACCTTGACAAGGGTCATCACCTGCTCAAAGTTTCCGGTACTAGTACTGTTGCGCCAGTCGACCGTACCGTTGAGTCCATTGGCAACCGCACGGACCTTGACCTCGTACGGCGCCGCTTTGTTGGTGATGGGGCGGTTGGCTTGTTTGGATCACCCGGCAGCAGTTCGCCCAACGCGCCGCTTTTCTTGACAGCAGAGATACCGAAGAAAAGCAAACGAGGGCCGCCAATGGTGCATCCGCTGGCGCACAAGCAGGATGTGCTTGGAAGTACAGCCAAGTACAAGAAGTACAACGTCGTTCGAAAGCAGCCAATGTCGTTCGCGCCAAACCATCAGCGGGTGCTACTCATGGATGAAGACTATCTCCATATCTTGCCGGGAGAGGCTGGCAAGACGCTCTTCGACAATAGTGCCAAAACGACTAGGATTCCCTTTAGTATGATCGTAGGGTGTAAAGTGGCGAGGAGACATCCTAAGGAATTCAGGGTACGTCGCCGAGGTGTTCTTTACAACCTTTGGGACGCTATCCCAACTCTATATTGATTTATACTAAAAGTAGAGTGTTTCAGGTGGTCATCTTCCGAGAGAAAGAAACTAAGCGCTATGACTTTGAAGCGCAGAACGCCATCGATGCTGCCGACATCGTCGAAGAGGTGAAAAGGGGGATGCAACCCTACCAAAATCAGGACCGAGAGTTGGTATGATGTTTGCTTGGCGCAGTCAATGCAAGTATCTGTCGAAGCGGGCGATGTGGTGATTAGTGGGATGCCCAGTCACGAATGCAGATCTCCGAAAGACACTTTGAATCATCAGGGAGCGAAGGGGCTGCTCGACGAGTAAGATCGCCATGCGGCTTTGGTGTCTAAATTCTATTTACAGGTCGTGAAAAAGTCAATCAGACCGCTTGCTTGCTAACGCTTCCATACTTGGCCTGCCAGGCGAAGAAGTATAGAAGAGCTGCGAGCGGCTGACCAACGAGACAGAAGCTAATCCAAAAGATACAATTGCCCATAGTCTTCCCATTGATACCTTGCATCTTCTCCAGCGGAAGAGTCACCGCAATGAGAGGCAATTGTACGAGCATCCCAACGAACGCTACGCCTAGGATATTGTGGGTTGGAACGCCCACAAGTAGTTCGTGCAGGAAGCCAGAAAATACAAAGACCATGGCACTTGCTGTGTTCTGTGACCACCCACGACCTATCAGAGGGGAGTAGATATGTTGCCGCATGAAGTGGTAAACTGGCTTGTTCCATGTTCGCCAATACGTTCCGACACTAGGACTATTCCACCATTCGGCGTAAAATTCTCGATCACCAAACCTCATCAATTCCGCCAGAGCGTTCAGGATAGACTGGAAGATCGCAAAGAATCCCGCCAGCCAGATGATGAGGGAGACGGTTGATAGCTTCATTGAGCGCTCGACGATTGATGCTACATCCAGCGAGGCTATCTTGTTGAGAGAATTACGTAGAAGTGGCGCGGCGTATTGCGCTGACGCAAGCCAGATAAAAATACTGAGGCCGACACCTTCTGCAAGGCGTTTGACGACGAAGGCCCAACGGATCTGTGGTGAGCGGGGATAGACAGGCTGGTAGACAAGAGTTGGCGCCCACCAGAAGTAAGAGAGATTTCCAAGGGTGACATTGCGTGGATACGGGCATTCGTCATATATCTCCGGCAGCGAAGCGTAGCTGGGGTTGAGGAGAGCATGTCGCAGATCCCGGTTGGTGAAAGCGTACGAGCAGTTCTTCAGCCAGACGATAAGCGCATGGATTTCCGAGACCGTGCCGATCAGCGGATGATGGATGTACGTGTACGTGTACACGGTAATGGTCGTTACAAGCAGGCACAGTGTTGCATTGATACCGTGAGCCCACGCAATAACGAGCCATGTCGAATGGAATGTCCTGCGTGCCTGAGCATCGTGGTAATCTTGGCTGTCGTCCGCATCCCGTGTCATTCGGCCGATAGCTCCTTTGGCCTGTTGAGCTGCTGCGAGCTCGATGATGTAGGCTACGAAGAGATGACAGGGCACGAGAGCATAGAGCATAGCTCCAAGAAGTAAGTCCTGGCGTCGATAGTCATGGCAGCCTATGCAGATGAAAACTCCGTACTGAGTAACAGTCAGAGAGGACCAGGAACGACTTGATGACTCTGTACCTTCATGAAGTTTTCGACGACTAGTCGCAGATTCATAACAACTGTTCCAGGTGTTAGCCAGAGCGTCAAACGACTGAATACTTGTCTGCAGCCACAAGGACGGTACTTACTCAATACAATCACCATCAGGTTTCTAAAACCCACAAAGCTAGTGCTTTCTTCATGGTCCGAGCTTAGTAACGAGGTCCTCGCTCGAGCGTGGACAGTGGCAACATGCCTGTATCTCTGGGGCACACTTTCCGCAGGCTTATCAGTATTGGTAGCCACGACTTGAGATCGTTCCAAATTCGTGTTGCTGTTGCCATCGTCAACGGCTTTCCTGTGCTGCGGACTCTGCAGCAAGCTCGTAGACTCCAGAATAGACGCCATTAAGCTTATCAGAAGATACCTTATGATGACGATTCAACGTTTCTGCGATGCCTGTTCTGGGAGGTATCAATCACCAAATCGGTCTGTTTAGAAAGCTGAAAGCCTCAGGAGAGTATGAGGTCCGCCAGTAAGCCATTCTGGAAAGCGTACTAAGGCACGGAGAGGAGAAAAGTAAGAAAGACACCTAGAGCAGGCGAATCCACATCGTCCCTGCACTTTTCCTTTCATTCATGTTGAGGAACCGTTGCGCGGGCACTTATGCACGTTTGATGTTTTATGCATGACACGCAACATCTACCGTGCATTAGCCGCCTCGCTTACGCTTACGTCGGACGCCTCTCCATTTGCGCTCTACAGTGAAGTCCTCGTCGAACAGATGTATCAATACCGATGAGTGGCGGTGTCTGGTGCGCCTCAGGTGGCTCTAGTTCTCCTATGAAACACACCTTTGCAGTCTGTCACCGGCGGCCTAGACTATGGATCGAGACTTTCAGGGAGCTCATGCAGGAGGCTACGATGGCGGCTTCCGAAGACAGGCTGGGAAGAGTGTGTATCCCGTCATTCACCATGAATTTATGGGTACACAAACTCTAGAACGATGTCTAACTTCTCAAAGGGCCAGTGACCGACTATGGGTCGTCAATGGTACAATGGATGCGCCATCGTCAACCACGATACAAGGGCGGAGTCAGGATGGAGATGGAAAGGTCGAGTCCAAGCTATATAGTCGATGTATGCAGCTTCAATGAAGAAAGCACTGGTCATGAGTATGGTCCATTCTGACGTGATCGGAACGCTAGATGCTCCCTCCAGCTGCCCTCGTCCAACGCGCTGCCGATGCCGTACCCTCTAGACACCTACATTCTTCCCTTAATAAGATCAAGCACCCTGTTAACATCGTACGATGGACTCCGGAGGGACGCCGGTTATTGACTGGCTCGAGCAGCGGGGAGTTCACATTATGGAACGGTACAGGCTTCAATTTCGAGACAATCATGCAGGTAGGTGGTTGGGGTAGGAGTGTCAAAGCGTAGAACGCATACTGAGCTATATATTAGGCGCACGACTCTGCCATACGAGCAGCGAGATATTCGCATGGGGAGGACTGGCTTGTGTCTGCCGATCAAGACGGCGTTGTAAAATACTGGCAGCCAAACTTCAACAACGTCAAAGCCATACAAGCCCACCATGATCCCATCCGTGATCTTTCTTTTTCACCCAAAGATAACAAGTTCGTGACCGCTTGTGACGATGCAACGCTAAAAATCTTCGACTTTGCAGGAGGGGTTGAAGAATCAATGCTTACTGGGCATCAGTGGGATGCAAAGACAGTAGACTGGCATCCTACGAAAGGTCTCCTAGTATCTGGCTCCAAAGATCATCAGGTGAAGCTATGGGATCCAAGAACGGGCAGATGTCTCACGACACTCCATGGGCACAAGAATACGGTTGCCAAAACAATGTTCGAACCTTTACGAGGCCAGCTACTGGCGACATGTGCTCGCGACCAAGCAGCACGAGTCTTCGATCTCCGCATGATGCGAGACATCTGTCTCCTTCGCGGCTTCGAGAAGGATGTCACGACTCTCACCTGGCATCCCATTCACACCAACCTCCTCTCAACCGGCGGTAACGACGGCTCCATCTACCACTACCTCCTCGACGAGCCCAATAATCCCCCGGGCACCGTAACCACCATTCCCCCCTACGATACAGCCGACCCCACCAACGCGCCTGCCCAAACCATCTACCCCGCCCATCGCATCCAACACGCCCACGAATACGCCGTCTGGTCCCTTGACTGGCACCCCTTAGGCCACATCCTCGCCTCCGGTTCCAATGACCGCGTAACCCGCTTCTGGACGCGCGCCCGCCCTGGCGAAGTCGACTGTTTCAACGACCGCTACCACCTCGGCGACTCCATGGCCGAGGCAGTAGGCACCTGGGACCGCCGCGGTGGCCGCAGAATGCTGCATGAGGCCGAGGAGCAAGAGTTCGAGGACGAGGCCGAGGGGCTCGTCGACCAGAAAATGCCCGCCAGGCAACCTATCCTGCCGGGTATACCGGGTCTGCCGATGCCGATGGCAGCAACTAAAGATGGCACCAGCACCGGCGGTGCACAGGTCAAAGCCCCACCAGGACTTCCAGCCAGTTTCCCACCTCCGCCTTTTCCGGGGACTCTTCCGCCGAATTTTGATCCCTCGAAGTTAGCTGAGATGTTCAAAGGTGGGCACTTACCGCCGCCGCCACCGCTTGGTGTGCCAGGTGTGCCGGGGCACGGTCTGCCTCCTCCGCCACCCAATTTTGATTTCTCAAAGATGCCGCCAGGAATGTTTCCCCCAGGCTTTCAGCTACCGCAGGGGTTCCCGCCACCGCCGGTGCCGAGTGCCGGTGCTGGTGCGCCTCCTGGTGTGGGGTTGCCAGGGATTGGGGATGGGAATGGAGGGGGTGGTGGTGCGGTGAGGAGGAGGGCACCGTTGCCGAGTCAGCAGGAGAGTTTGATGGAGGAGCAGAGGAGGGGGAAGTATAGGGTTGCACGATGATACCGGATTTTGGATGTTTGTAAGATACAGATTCAAAGACAAGGATAGCGTCTACAGAGCGATAATCTAAATGACGAGGGATACCATTGCATAAGTTCATTTGATATCATACGCCGGGGATGCTCGCTCATCCGCGATCCTAACGTTAAACGGGTAAACCGCTAATTCCCACTTCCATAAAATCGTTACCCGAACCCAATCCTCTCATCTTTCGCCTCACTCGCTGTACTTAGCTGCGCACATAACCTAGACAACGCCACCGTCTCCGTCGCAGCATAATAATCCAAGCATTCCAAGAAAATTCTCAGATGCCGATTGAAGCTCGCTTCGTACTTGCCCAATAAATCGTCCACCTTCGCCAGCCGTGTCGGATCATAGGATTTCAAATTCTCCGGGATGGGATGCCGAGCTGAAAACTGGGTTTCGAGGAAGGCGATGGAGCGAGGGGTGCCGGCGAGGGACGGATCGGCGGCGAAGAGGACGCGGGTCAAGTTTGCGGTGTAGGTTGCGAACAGTTGGCAAGTGGACATGATTTTAGAGTGTAGCTGTGGTATGTCAGTTTGGGGTTCCCGTGAGCATTACAACATCGGAGTTACTCACCTTCAAGAGTTTCGAGTTCATGAGCATGCATTCCTTGAGACACGTATCCAAGAAATCAACATGATCCTCCATGAGCTCGTCAACGGTGCGAAGCAGCTTCTGTGAGCCATCCCGATTCGCTTCCTCACAGCCGTTGACACGGTTCATGAGAGTTTGCCAATTCGGCTCAATGACTTCGGCAGTGCAGTAATATGTGAAATGCTGAACAAAGACTAGCATTCTTGCTCTTAGCGTCCACGCTCTTCGTTTCCATCTTTCAAGCATAGGGTCTGAGCTTTTGTTTATCCAGCTGAGGGCTTTATGATGGTCTTCCCAGCTGTTCACCAAAAGACCTTCGAGGTGTCGTAGGGAGAGCAGGTAGCGGAACAGGATCTGGTAGCGCAGGACGGTCTTAATGCTGATGACAAGAGATAGCGGAAACGGGACCGCGAATCTGAACTCGAGAGCCTCGAATCCAGTCATTTTGGTCTCCTCCTCTGTTGACGCCTGCGCGGCAGGTGTCTGGTAGTGGTCCATGCTCTCATCGGGTGCATCTTGGTCGATCCCTCGGACATTCACAACTCCCATTAAAAATTTCGTCAAACCTACTTCATTCATGTGTACTTTGACATCCTCCTTGCAAGGATCTTGAGCCGCTATGGTACCTGGTTGACGTAGCACCAGGTCGAGCAATGACTGCAATTTGCCGACGTTGACCGATCTCGATGGCTTTCTTAGCTCTGATGCGCTGAGATCAAGGAAATAAGTAAAGAAGTCCGATCTGTCGAGGAAAAAATAGTGCTTCATTGACCGAAGGCGAGAGGGTAAGGCATGGGTGGTAACCAATAGGTTTAGCAGTGATGAATTTGCATTTGCGTAAGCGAAATTGACATTCTCAAGAAATCGCGGATCGTCGAATGATTTCGGCACATCCTTGACCTCTTTGCTGATATCTATACCGCCGCATTCTCTTACAACATTCAGGTATTTGCCAGCTAACAAGACCTTTTCTTTCACACCTTCAAGCTGGGGAGGCACCTCAGTGTCTCGGATGGTGTACCGCTTTTCCCAGTACTCATCAGTGTAGTCGTCTTCCAGCTTCTCGCGTCTGATACTCTTCTGTTCTTTGACGAGAAATTCAGCATGTGGATCCTTAATGCCACCATGGTGGAGCCATTCATTCAACATCACCATGTACGGTCGACTTGCCTCCCTAAGCAGACTTTGTAATAGACTTCGGGCTATCGGGTCTCCAGACATGAAAGACAGCCGCTGGGTTAGTAAGCGTAGAACGTTCCCTCCTTTGCAAAGCTTTTTGGTCATTCCTCCTGGCGCAAGTTCGCCCCCTTCTCGAAGCTGTTCCAAGATATCATCATCGTCAAATCCATCAATTGAGTCATCAAGGTCTTCGTCCAGAAGATTATTTTTGCGAAGCAATTCTTGGGCCAAAGTATAAAGCTGTAGCATCATCTGGGTAGTCGCTACGGTGTGGAGATGGAGTAAGTGTAACGTGAAGGACTCGTTAGTCAAATATTGATGCTCTAACTGCGCAACAAGCACAAGATAGTCCTTTAGCAACTTTCGTATGGAAGCGCATAAAGCGTGGTTGGTCAAGCCAAACTCTTCTCTACTCTGAACCTCTACAAAAGCCTCAATAGCATTATAGTAGGTCGCCATCTTCAGAATCGAACTTGTAAGGTCTCGTAGGCTGGGATCCAGCCCCAGCAGTATCCTGTATGTTGGTCCTGCCAGGCGGCTTTTCTCGTCCGATGGGTCGTAGTCCTTGTCGAACCTCAGGTATTGTCCTTCGAAGCCCATCAGCACGAACAGTAGATCTTCGATTATGGCCGCTTCTTGTTTGTCCGGTGACAAACGCTTTAGGGGTTCTGATTCTAAGCTCTCTGGAAGCGACGAGCCAAGGGGGGGCTTCGAGACTCGAGAAGCTAGAGGAGCCGAAATGTGTGGTGTAAGGGAAGCTTGTGGTCTCCATAGCACTGCGCAGTCACTCTCAGCATTCCCTTCAAGCCTACTATGAGCAAAAAGCGCCACTTACGGCGCTCCGTCTTCTCCTTCGTCTCCGCAAATTTGGCATTGGATTTCCCGTGCTCTCGATGTTGTGGACTCACAGCATTCTCTTTGTCGATCGATGAAGGTTTGAGAGGATTTCTGACGCTGGTCCGGATGTTGTCGCGTATTGTAACCTGATTCCGCTCGGTCTGCCGCTCACTAATCGTATGTATGAGAGTGCCATTGAGTCTATCGCTACCGGAGATCGGTCTCCTGCTGCCGGAGTTGCTGGCCGAGTCCTGTGGTAAAACATCGTCTGCTGAGCCCAGCTGTACTTTGGCCTCAGGACGTGAGGAGGGGACGCGGGGCCTTGTACCTAATGTTGCTGAGGTTCGCCGGTCGTTGTGCATGGCAGCTCGCGTGTTTAGAGAGCTGGACATCGTTAAAGTCCAGCAATAGACGTAGAAAGACGCCAGAGCTCCTGCCTCTGATCCTTTTCATGCTGCGTCTATCGTGGATTTCATTGTTGATGCGGAGTCGCGGTTTCGGCGGGATGCCCCGTTTCGGACTAGCGCCACTGGAGCTCCTTTGCTGCGTAGACCAAGTAAACCCATATTGCCAACTGAAGAATCGATAACCAGTCGTCGACGTATGTAAATCAAGGCCCGTGCAGCCTCATATCTACCAACATGTTTCTAGCACGGTCAGAGTACGGTAGGCATGCCAACACTCGAAGCTGTACCGCCAGCTAACGATGCATAGATCGTGGAGTCAAGTAGGTGTACGCCTGATGTTCATCAAGGGCATCTCTGACTGCTGCTATTCAGCACTTTCTCCCCGGAAGGCCGTCTGTTTCAGGTCGAATACTCCCTCGAAGCTATCAAACTCGGGTCAACAGCCATAGGTGTACGATTGTTCACATCGATGAGACTCAGCAGGAGCTGATTGATGTTTCTGCAGGTTGCAACAGGCGATGGCGTTCTACTCGGTGTTGAAAAGCGCGTCACATCTTCACTTCTCGAAGCCTCCAGCGTTGAAAAGATCGTCGAGATAGACTGGCATATAGGCTGTGCCATGTCTGGCTTGCAAGCAGACGCTAGATCGATGGTTGAGCATGCAAGAGTCGAGAGCCAAAACCATTCGTTCCATTACAACGAACCGCTAAGAGTAGAAAGCTGTACGCAAGCTATCTGTGACCTGGCGCTGAGGTTTGGGGAGGGAGCAGAAGGCGAGGAAAGCATAATGAGTCGACCATTCGGTGTGGCGCTGTTGATTGCGGGTATCGACGAGGATGGACCACAGTTGTGGGTAGACGCTATCAAATCTGCGGATGGGAAGGCTTATGGAATATACCAGATATCACGCAGAGCCATCAGGGACGTTTTACCGCTACGACGCTAAAGCAATAGGTTCTGGATCGGAGGGCGCTCAAGATGGTCTGCAAAAGGAATATCATAAGTCACTCACGCTTCCTGAGGCGGAAATGTTGGTGCTCAAGACGCTCAAGCAGGTCATGGAGGAAAAGCTTGACTCAAACAACGTCCAGCTTGCGAGCGTCACTAGGGGCAAGGGCTTCCGGATATACAGTGACGAGGAGATGTCAGAGATAGTGGCGAGGTTACCGACTAATTAGACGATACCCAATAGACCTCGTGCCAGCCAAGCATACGCAACGAGAGCCATCGGCCTTAACTTGTGTACGGCATTCCGAGGTAAACTAGCTTCATACGATGTTGTCTTCGACCTTGCAATGCTCATGTAGGGGAAAGGAGTCCGTTCAGACCCTTTTTCAATTCAACCATTCCATCTTTTGAAATGCCATCAGAGCCGCGACCCCCAACGTCCAGCGCTATTATTGATACATTACGAGCAGCCATTACAACCAAACTGTACACTGGAACAGAGAATCCTTAACATGTGCCAACCAACGAACTCCCGAAAGTGTTCATATCTGCTTCTGAAACATTCGCATCTCCCATCCATCCGGCAGGTGCGGCTGTGGCCAATGCTTGGACCGCCGTAATAGATTGTCGCAAAGGCAGCTCTTTCTGACTCTTCGTTCGGGGCAAATACGGTTGAGAATGATTCGGCAGCTCATACAGGCTTTGCCCGTCTCTGACAGATTTTGCATGTTTCAGCAGCATCTCGCTCGTGACCTTCAACTCAAAATTTGTCACGAAGCAAAAGCTGACTTCTAGTCTGCCCAGCTCAGATTCTGTAACGCCGCCTACTTTTGCAAAACGCCGATGTGGGTAGCTAAGATCCTCAAGGGCTTTCATAGCGACCCTCAGCCCAGCTAGCAGCAATCTGTGGACGTTTCTAGCGGTCACGGGCAAAATGCTTTCCACGATCGCAAGCCGGTGGATATATAGGGATGTGGCCAAGTAGACAGCGGTTGACATCGGACAGTATTTGTGGAGCCGGAAGAGGTATTCTTTCAAGGGAATGGGCGGTGGCTTCTTCGAGTAGAATTTGCGGGCTATGGCGCCATGTTGGACATCCAGGGGTTCCATATCAGAGCCCACAATACGAAGTGGTTCAGTGGGATGTGCTTCGGGGCTGCCGATAGGGGTTTTGGCCCGCGAAGGTACATCTGCGTGGTCTTCGGCCGAAGTGCTCCTTCCATCGTCCGCTGCAGACTGGTCAATATTTGGAGGACGAGGGGTCGGCGGACGGTCACGACATGCTTTCTTTGGGTATGTGGCCGTATTCTCTTTCAACGCCTGTATAATCTGGGTACCCGGTCTTCTGGAAGTGCTAAGTGGGGGTGTAGGGGGCACATCGCCGGTCATTTGAACGAGCGTCTCGACCGTATCGCAGAGCATCCTCAACGCCGCTACAGGCGCCAAAGTGAAGATATCGAGACTTTCCGCCTCTGGGAGCGCTCCATCCTCCTCTGATGGAGTTGCCACTGGAGGCGAGATGCCTTGATCCGCGGAAGGCTCAGGCGGCGGTGGAAGAGCCAGCGTGGAGCCACTTATGCTAGAAGTCTCTGTCACAAGACTCCCATCTCCTTCGCGGTCGTGCTGGGACGATTGCATTGTAGAACGGCTGTCGGGTTTCCCTGTTTGGAGGACTCAAGATTTGGTCCCACATCGAAAACGGAGGACGACCAGCTATCGTCCCGGCATATATTCATGAGAGATCTGTACCTCGAGAGTCACATCTCTGTTCTCCCGCTTAGCATCCTCAACCTCTTATGAGTAGATCGGGCGGTGAATGATCCCTGAAATACTCTCGAAGAGTGAGGCGTGTGACTCGAGTAGGAGGATGTTGTCAAGCAGGGGTACTTTATGCAACATCTTGGTGTCGTTCACATTACTTTAGCGGGTGCGGGGTGACGGGCTTCGGCGCTAGCTCTAGACTCAACAGCCAGCCGCTAGGGCTTTCCACACACATCCCTGTGATTACCAAGCGTGGTGCATGGCAAGAACTGTGAATATGCTAAACAGTCAGGTCGTTCTTCCATGTTAGGCAAAAGGTTGTCTTGACCATGAAGCAAGATCACGCCTTCTACAGGAAATCTCCTAATACAAGATCAAACCCTTTCTCTGAGTCGCTCGGATGAGGCTAATCGAGACTTTGCAGCATACAGTTCATACGTGGGAGCAAAGCCATCCGTACTTTGACTGTAACGAGGAGTCGAGGAGTTACCAGAGTCAGTTTTCTGTTTTACCTGTATAAGGCAAGATGGATTCTCCGATACATCAAACGGAGGGCATCGAGTCCAGATATCCAGCTATAAAGGGAGATTCTAGAGGCAGAGGTGTCACGAGCCTTAAGCCGAAGAAAGGCCGCCCTCGTATCGATGCACAGATTGAGACTGCGGCGGAGGTAAGGCGTGTTTGTTGCCTTTGGCGTCTTGATTGAAAGTTGAGTTGTACCTAATCGCATGTGGATGGCTTTTCTCCACACAGAACTGGTGACATGCCAGATCTAGCAAGCACTTACCGTGCCGACGATCTCGCAGTGTGTACGATTGTCCTGACAATGTGCAGCGTCGACGCAAGCAGATCAGAATCGCTCAAAGAGCATATCGGGAACGGAAGGAAGCAACGATAAGTGGACTTAGTGATCGGGTACAAATCCTCGAGGGTACCATTGAGAACATGCGGAACACCTTTGCAGAATTCGGTGATATCGCTGCAAATTCCCAGACATCTTTCGTCACCGAATATCGCAGGACTAAAGTTAAGCTTGACAAATTGGTCCATGACGGTACCTACACATCCTTGCACAAGGAGCAGAGCACAGGGCCGTCGCTGCCCAACGCTGACAGCTCGAGCTCCCAAGGAGCTCAAATACAGCCAAGTAAAAGCAACCAGGACGTCGTACAAGGTCAACGAAGCCAGACCATTCCATCGCTGGCAGATTCCGAGCTAAAGTTCAGATCGACTCCAGAATATGAGAACTCCTTTAAGACTTACAGCGGTGCCAGTCACGATCCCGGATTTTACGGGCAACAGCAGGCCAGCTTTGGGTTTGGAAGTGAGCTGCGATATGGTGATCAGATCTCGCAGCTGGCGCCACTTCCTCAGTACCCAAATCCCAAGCTCGGCAACGAACTCCCTCTGCCGTCAAGCTACAGTCATTATGAGACATCCTTTGCTCGACGACTAATTCGAAGCACCATCGAGGAGGCTTACAGACTGCTGATGAATCCATGGTCCAGACCTGAAGACGCGAAACGCCTCTGTACATTTGCTTTTTGCTTCATCAATGCCCCGAAAATGCTCAATCGTTTTCAAGAGGTCATGAAGCGAACAGCCAAAGATAACCTGGAATTGTGGGCCGTGCCTTTATACCACATAGGCGATGCAGGGCTCCACTATCCTAGGGTCGGAATAGACGCTAGCTCGGAGCCGCCGCCATGGTGGGCTGACCGAGGGTCTATAGGCCCACAGCCAGCAGCACCGCAGCCCGAAATACCAGTCCCCCAGGGTATCGTCGATGTTCTCGAGTTTCCTGGGCACGATGGCGAGTGGTTCGATTCCAATGACGTTGCAGAGTACCTTCGCAGTAAGGGTCTGACCCTCGATGCAAGTTCGGTCATCGTGGAAATCAACGATGGCCAGGAAGCAATACCGCAATCCTTCTCTGTCGATACGGCATCATTGGAATACGGTGATCCTTGGAGTCGAACGCCGATCCCCTTGTCTCAGACTTCGAGCGTGAATTTCAATGGTAGCTTCGCAGGCACCTCCCCACTCAGCGATCAAATCATTGTCCAATCTTTTGGCCATCCTGTGCTTCCGGAGTCCATGATAGCTTTGCCTATCGTGACAAGCAAATACCTAGATGTTGAAAGATTTGTTAAAGGTATGTATCTTGAAGGAAATGAGTTGTGTGTGTGCTCACGAAAAGGATAGCCCTTGCCAGGACTACCACCTGCCTTGGCCGCACTGTTTGCTTCCGACGGGCATCTGTTGACAATGCTTTGGATGAAGCCACCATCGAAACATAGTAGAACAAAGGTCTTCACACATTGACTTGACTGCTGCGAAGATGCAAGAGTAATAGGTATGGCGAGTGAAGGGGGCTAGCCGTTCGATGGAGACTGTGTGCTCAGAATTACTACCAGCAATATTGCGAAGGGTTTCCCATGAGCTCAACTGCCATCTATCTTTATCAAACTGGTCTAGGCTTGGAGGCATATTTCGTGCCCCGGCGAAAACATGCCCAGCCAAATCTTGGCCTGCTGTATCCCTACCACTCGCAATTCCCCGATCCGTCGTGGCGAAAGAAGCTGTTGGATGACATTACAGAGAAATGTCGACAAGCGCTCTGCAATGATTAAGAATGAGAGGAGATCTATTTGGCCGTTCCCAAGCAATGACATACTGGTACCTTAAGTTAATGGAAAGTGGTGGTTCCAGAGGTTACCCAGAAAGCGGGAACCCTCGCCTAATGTGGCCCAGAAAGTTCTTCATCGCCTGTTATGCCCTGTCGCTTCTATAGTTCATCGATACCGTATCTGTGATTGTACGCTCATCAGAGGAAGAAACCCTGCAATGATCATGGAGATGCACACCCTTCGATCAGCTAAGAAAGAGCTACGAAGAGCTATTCGCCATCGTCTCTCATTGTTACCACAACAACAGATCGATCATCAGTGTCTGTAGCCACATTACCCATGCATAGCAGTGGCTGATCGAAAAATGACATACAGCTCAGAGAGTGGCGGATCAACTCTCCTCTTTACCCGAATACCAGACTGCGACAAGAATTAGTGCCTATCTTTCTATGCCTAAAGGCGAGCTCTCTACCGATCTTATCGTGCATAACGCTCTCCGGCAAGGTAAAGAAGTGTTCGTTCCGTACTTGTACAAGTCAGCTTCTCCCGAGCCAGGAGTGCCCAGCTCGGTTATGGACATGGTCTCTTTGCACTCGGAAGAAGACTACGAAGCTTTAGAGCCGGATGCATGGGGAATACCAACTCCAAGCCATGATTCAATCATAGACAGAAAGCGCTGCTTGGGAGACACAGATGGAGCCAAAAATGAATACAGAAACCTGCAATTGATCATTATGCCTGGAGTGGCTTTCGATAAGGACTGGGCGAGATTGGGGCACGGGAAGGGCTTCTATGATTTTTTCCTGCAGCGCTACGAACAAAGGAGTGTAGAGGCTACCAGTGAAACCAGAATGCCGTTCCTCGGTAAGGCTTTTCTTTGTCTTGTGGAGCCTAATAGGATATCTGATTGACTGTGCTCAGTCGGACTCGCATTAGAACAGCAGCTTCTCTCCCATGAAAACAAAGTTCCTACGGACGCCACAGACTGGCGACTGGATGCTATAGTCGTAGGTGATGGAAACGTGCTTCGACGGTGACGAGGTCCTCTGGTATGCTCCAATGAGCGTTCTCCCATGCGGCCTTAGGGGTATGTCGTTAACGCCATGCCTCCTATCTCCAGGAACAGCGGGTCATGATAGAGCCGGTATCGTTGAGATGATTACTGTAGTGCTTGTATCAGCGATACATTATCCCCTTTTAACAGTATTTGGCCTATGTACGCATCAGTACTGCAAGATTATGGATGTCTAAGCGTATGGACGGCCTACCCAAGTCTCTTCGCTTCTCCTCATCTGTCTTTGTAGCTTGCTTTACCTCCACTGCATCGTCGATGACCAGGTTCATAAATTCATCGAAGCCCTGCAGCATTCCTTAGTCAGCGAGAAGCCTTAAAGCTCTCATAGGCATATGGCATACCCTGATCTTGCCTTCGATCCGGATTGCCAGTTGCTCGTATAACCATATTGAGACCGTTGAGTGCTGCTGTAGAAGCTTGAAGATAAAGTTGATTGGCGGTAAAAGGACCTTCCCTCTGCCACCTCCACCACCACGACCCGTCATATTGGAGATTTAGATACCTTTGATCCTGGCTTCGAGCACACCGGTTCGCTCACTCTCCGCGAAGCTGCGCTTCTGTTCAATGAGCGGTTGGCAACGTGTGGTGACGGGGAAAGCGTGTAATTCCACGACGGTGTTCGCTGTGGCTTTCCAATTGCGATCCCGACGTTCCTGCGCAGCGGGCCGATTTGCTCCGAACCCCCAAGAATTGATTGTTTGTGACGATGATTTGAAGACCGAGGGTTAAACACTACAACTTGTCTCTACCGTCCTCACTCGACTGAAACTAATGTACCTCGGTTGCTCATACCGAATCTCCGTACATCATAACCGTCGCCTCAATCAACCCTTGAAAGTGACAACAACCAAACTCCGTATGCATGAGATCCTTGCATTACGATTCTCAAAGCCCCACCTAGAAGCTGTCGCCCACGATTTTTGCAAGTTCTACGGTCAGTATGGCTGCCGGAGGGCAAGAGGCATTTGCGCCTGTACTTGTAGCGCTTTCGACTATGCAAAGCAACGTGGATCGCTCTCAGAAAAACCAAGCACATGAGTTTCTGGAGAAGCTCCAAAAATCTGTAAGCACCGACCCTCTGCGCCACCACGCCATCCCTCATGGTCCTGGCGGCTGACACATCATAGCCAGAGGCATGGACAACTACACACTCTATTCTGTCTTCATCAGATGCTACTACGGAGGCCAAGCTCTTCGCCGCCACGACCATGAAGGGCAAAGTACGCACCCCACCCACAAGACGTTCCTCGACCCAAATTCGCCATACTCATAATGCTAGATCACCTACGATCTTGACCAGCTCCCTCGGCAATCCTTGCCAGCGTTGAGAGACTCCCTCCTGACACTTCTGGCCAGCTTTCGCGAAGGCCCTCGCCCGGTACGGACCCAGTTGTGTGTGTGCTTGGCAAACCTTGCAATACAGATGACCGAATGGAAAGATGTACTGCAAGTCGTTGGTTCAACATTGGGCACACAAGCAGGAGACTGCGTGCTTGAGTTCCTGAGGGTTCTGCCAGAAGAGGTCACCGAGGGTCGAAAAATCAATTTATCGGTAAGTCGATAATGATCCAAACCGACAGCAGCATCTGTGTCTTTCACCGAACCCGGCTGCTAACTCGATCCTGTCCTAACAGGAAGACGAATTGTCCAGTAGAACTACAGAACTATTGGAACACAACTCCCCAAAGGTCTTACGCCTACTTGTCCAATACTCCCAGTCATCAGGTGAGTACAACATTGCGGTCAACAACTATGGCTGACCATGAACAGCCAGCGCCGCCTCGAATCCTCAACTACTTGAGTGTGTCTCATCCTGGCTGCGAGAGATACCGGCGGCTGATGTGGTCAATTCGCCTCTATTCGATGCCATCATCAATGCCCTCTCAAACGATAGATCTTTCGAAGCTGCAGCCGATTGTATGTGTACGATCTTCAAGGATACTAGAGAGGTGGATGAGTCGATTGAGATCATCCAACTTATCTATCCTCGAATCCTTGCCTTGAAACCAAAGCTAGCCGAATCTGCGGAGAGTGAAGATCAAGATACCTTCAAGGGACTCACCAGAATCTTTGCAGAAGCTGGCGAAGCCTGGACCGTAATGATTGCTCGACTACCGAATGAATTCCGAGGCCTTGTGGAGCTTATACTGGAATCCTGTGCACGTGACAGAGACCGAGAGGCGATAGCGCTGACGTTTCTATTCTGGTATGAATTCAAGCAGATGGTCACACTGGACAAGTATAAAGAGGCACGGAACGTCTACGCTGATGTCTTTGCTAATCTTGTTGATATAATGATCAAGCACCTGGAGTTTCCGACGCCAGCCGGACCCAATGAAGATGATCTGTTCGACGGAGACAGGGAACAGGAGGAAAAGTTTCGAGAATTTCGACACCAGATGGGTGACGTTCTTAAAGACTGCTGCGATGTTATTACAGCCACAGAATGCTTAGCGAAATCCTGCAACCTGATAAGACAGTGGATCTCTCAGTGGGGATCCCAGGCCACCGATGCCAACGTTCCTCACTGGCAGGAGCTCGAAGCTCCATTGTTCAGCCTGCGGGCAATGGGTCGTAACGTTTCACCGGAGGAGAACGTTATTTTGCGGCAAGTCATTCCTCTCATCGTTCAAATACCGAAACATGATAAGCTCCAATTCCAAGCTATCATGGCTTTGGGTAGATACACGGAATGGACAGCTCAACATCCGGAGTTCCTCGAGCCCCAGCTAAATTTCGTCATTGCTGGGTTCAATCATAGCTCAAAGGAGGTTGTGAGAGCTGCCGCGCTTGCATTCAGATTCTTCGGAGCCGATTGTAAGAAGCTTCTTCAAAATCACATCGAGCAACTCCATGGATTCTATGTGTCTGTCATCGACAAGCTTCCGCCAGCAAGTCAAGAAGAAGTCACGGAGGGCGTGGCGTGTGTCATCTCGGCGCAGCCTATTGACCGAATCTACCCAATCTTCAAGATGTTCTGCGACCGGATCATCAAGAGAATGATGACCCTGGCTACTGGGGCGAAAAATCAGCAGGATGATGACAAAAGTCGCTTGGCTGTTGCAGACAATCTGCAATTGGTCACCATATTCGTACAAAGCATCCAACCATACGTATCCCCCAACCAAGAGAATCCAGCTGTGAAATATTGTCAGGAGATACTTCCCGTGATGTCCACTATTGCGGAGAACTTCACAGACTCGGTCCCTATACTCGAGACCGTCTGCCGTTGTTGGCGCAACATGGTACTTTCCTATCGAACCGCAATACTCCCACTATTGTCTACACTCGCACAACAGCTTGCCCAAGGATTCCAGAACACACGGCAAGGGTGCTTCTTATGGGCAACGGACTCTGTCCTACGTGAGTTTGCAGTAGGTGCTGAGTTCGTGGATCCCGCCACTTCCCAAGCCATCTACAGCTTCTTCGAGACTCAAGCAGTCGCCTTTCTACGCATCATGAACAGCTTGCCGCCTGGGGATCTACCTGACGGTAAACCTTAATAGCTCCTTATACACTCGTCTGCTCGCTAATGTATGTCACAGTCATCGAAGACTTCTTCCGCCTCCTTGTCGATGCTCTCATCTACTACCATCGGCAGCTATTTTCAGGGTCGATTTGCGAACCCATCGTCTCGGCCTCCATCAGCGCCCTCACCCTACAACAATACGCCCCTCTCACAGCTACGCTACACTTCCTACGTGATTTCCTCAGTTACGGTACTGATAACCCCAATTCTTCCACCTTTGACGACGGCGAAAACCGCTCCCAACCACGGAACCCTCCCGAAATCCAGCAATCAGTCAAGCGAATCATACACTCGCAGGGGGAAGTACTTGTGCAGCGGATACTGACAGGGATGATGTTCCATTTTCCTCGAGACTGCTTTGCAGATGCCTCGGGAGTGCTGCTGAGCCTCTTCGAGGTCTTGCCACAGGAGACTATAGTGTGGGTGCGAGGCACCGTTGGCATGCTACCCGCGGGTAGTGTCAAGGCAGGCGAGGCGGATAGACTGATGAACGGCATCGGACAACACATCCAAACCGGAGATCTGCGAAAAGTGAGGGTGCAGTTACAAGGTGACTATATACCTCGTCCAATCAGCCAATTAACTCAGAGAATCGGCTGACATGTGTGAAGACTTCGCGAACTCGTATCGTCGGAGGAATGTCGCTCCTAGAGAAGGGCTGGGGCGGCTTGAAGCCACTAGGTTTCGCTTTGCGGGTTGACCTGGCTGAAGGCTACCAGAGAACTTCGGCGGAGGTGCAAGTATTGCACAGCCGCTTCACTGACTTACGGGTGTAGTAAGTCAAGCCTAAGACCTTTAGTGATTTGCTTTTCTCTATTGGTAGCTGTGCATCATTGGTCTGGGTATTGGGTGTTTCGGGGCGAGATAGATATCCTCATAGGCGCCGGGCGTAGAAAGCATGAGTGACGCAGCGATCGCGCAAGTGGAGAAGACCAGCTATGGGCATTAGTATGATCGATATATAGGCGAGGGAAGATAGCATAGGCCAGCGAGACTTGAGACTCTCTTGCAAAGGCCAGATTTGGCGGTTGAGTGTCAGTAAATTAGGTTCAGCCAAATATGTTCTTCGAGACCACGCAGTATCAAAGATCCAGCACCGATATGTGAGCCACATGTACAATCAACCTGCGTATCCTGAAACTCGATATAGGCGCCAGTCAAACAATGGTTGCACAAAGGCATCAATCAGGCTTGCTCACGACACATCAATGTCTTGGGATCGGACATATTGGATAGCCTTCAGCTAACCCCTGCTTCTCTAACGATCCGGCGCCCGGGAATTCATGGAACATGCCAGGGTCGAGGGAGATTGCCCTACGAGAAGCCCATGCATCTCCTGTTGGTTCCGACTTGATGCCGTTGGTCTGAGTTTGATGGCGAGCTCGAAGTGGCGGGTGTACGCAGAGTCTATCTAACGGTACTCCTTTGAGGTTCGAAGGTACCGTTAGCGAAAAAAGACTGCGAGTCTTCCTTTCAGCACCGCTTGATGATCAAATTACCAATCGAGTATTTGAGGTATTGACGATAAGGATTTGGTGCTACGGTGAAGAAGAAGAAGGAAAAGGAGTCACTCGGGCAATATCGACCGTGAAATACCTCGGCAGCGCTAGTGTAGAGCTCGGGCTTGGCACTTGGCATTTGGTTGAAAGATTGAGTTTGCCGCCTGCACCACGTGCAACTCCACCTCACTTTCAGAGAAGTATCCAGGCATGATGACAATCATCGACTCCCTGATATTGCGGACCGCACATCTCAACTTTCTCAGGCATTGCCCGCAGATGCGATCTCTCGCCGAGCTGGGAAGAACATTGTAGATGATGACAATTGTCGGGTGTCCAGCTGAGGACTAGACAGGCGGCCGATGTTACAAGTCTCTTCGTCCATGTCTAAGGAAAGCAGCGTTGACGCCGAGGAATAGATGATGGACAATGTCCATAACGACCAGCTTTATGCTTTCCGCCATGACCAAAATTGACGACGCCTCCCACTTGAAGCTTCCCACTCTTGACATTTACCATGGCGCGCTCCCCTTGGTCTCGTTTGCCCTCATGCGCACAAGACTTCCTCTTCTCTCTGTTGAAACCTTCGTCTTTGCATCTCCTCCTTTCTACTCCTCTTGCGTACTGCGACCCTTTTGCCAGGGCTGGGTAAAGGTCCGGCCCACTTCAGACTCCTACGTCGCTTCCATACTCTTCTTGTATCATGTATACCTGACTGCTGGGTGTTGTTGCTGTAACCATCGTTTACATTACCTATCCTTCCATTTCATGACCGCCACAACATTGCCTTGTTGCAAAAACCCGAATCAGGCATCAGCATCCGTCCTTCTGGGAGGGGCGTCCATCAGTATCTCATATAGGAGGCCGTAAGGTCGCCCCTTCCTCGACTCTTACACGTTCGGAAAGCAACCTTTCACGTGAACAATGAGATCTAGTACGCGAATCCTCCCATAGTCCATCACGCAGTCCGGATCGCTGTCTCTTTCAACAACGCTCAACGGAACGCTGAGGGCAAGATGGCTCGGATTACCTATGGCAACAGTATTCGACGTATGAGCTCCTCAGATGGCAGGGCAGTTGCTTCGAACCTCACAACCAGTAAGACGCCGCCTCGATGGAACAGCGAGCCGATGTATCAGCTTCCGCCCTGGGGCGAGCCTTTGGTACGTATCAATGGATCTTCTACGCACTGCCGGAATATCGCTGAGGCTGGACATTAGATTGTGTTCAGTATTCTGATTTGGGCCATGTTTGTAACTAGACGACGAGATTATCCTATACTCCCAAAGCGGAAGAAATACTACGACTCTTTGCTTGATGACCAGAGCGCTGCCACTTCCTCCGACGATTTATTGTGGAACAATGACGATGCACAAGAGCCTCTGGCATCTTCGAGGCACCCAAAGAAACGACGGAGATGCTGTGGTATCGGCTTTCACACATTTAACACGTCACGCTTCGCAGAGCACATTCACAGCCGTATCCTACAAAAGTTCCCCTTCTTGATCGAGATGTTCTATTGGATCATCACCTACCTCTTCTACCGCATGACGAAGGTCATATCGCAGCGTATATTTTCCGAGGAGATTTGGCAGATTGCTGAAGACCATGGCCTCCAGATCCTCGAATTCGAAGAGTTCGGCCCGCTGAAATTTGTCTTTCTCTGGCGGGAGCAGCACGTACAAAATAGATTCTTGAGCGCACACCAGACAGCTTTGACAATCTTGAACCGAGCATACGCTCTGATCCACATTCCTGGCACAGTAGGGTAAGTAATTGTTCTCCGCCCCTCAATCGGCAGGATTTGATCAAAATTGTTCTAGCTTCATAGCATGGTATTACCACGTCGCGCCCTCCCATCCTACATTCGCCACCGTGCGCCGCACCCTTACCCTGACTAACCTTTTCGCCTTCCTAACCTTCACCCTATATCCCTGCATGCCTCCGCGCCTGCTTCCATCGGAGTACGGCTTCCTCGACACTGTGCGCCATGACAATGCAACCTCCATCTTCATGTCCGGCAACTACGTCAACTCCCTTGCTGCAATGCCCTCGATGCACTTCGGCTATGCGTTCGTCATCGGCTGCACGATCATCTACCACGCCGGTACTATCCGCCGCACGCCGAAAGAAGCGGAAGCACGAACGGCTTGGGGATGGAAAATTTTCCATGTAGGGATGGGAGTCGTTTATCCAGCGATGATCCTCGTCACCATCGTAGCAACAGCAAACCATTACTGGATGGATGCGCTGATGGCGACACTCATTGCGGCTTTGGCTTATCTGTGCAATGGCATACTGCTGGCATTGCTGCCGGTTGAAGACCTGTTGCTCTGGGCATTGAGGCTAGAGAAACCCATGCCAAGCACAGGCGAGCGCTTTAGACAGAGAGTTGAGCGATTATAGATACAAATTGCACGGCGCCTATGCGATTCGGCAAGGCATTTGCGGCGTCGTTTCTTTTTTCGGGGTCCACTATTGTACATCCTGGCAGGCCAAAGGACAGGCGACCCGATGAAGATTCGCCCTATAGATATTACTGTCCAGCCGCCTTCTACAATCATCAGATCCACCCTCTTTCACTGACATGAATCAACCCACACCTTTTACATAACCCCACTTTTAAGCCCTCGCTCTCTTCCTCGCACTCCTCGGCTCCTCCTCCCCTCTCCGCGCCCGCATCCGCTTCTCCTCCGCATCGAGCACGAAGCTCAGCACGTCAAACGCAAACTCCGGGTATTCAAGACACATCTGCCTGAAGCTGCCCTCAGTCTCATGCCGCAGCACATGCGACCTTTGACCCCAGAACGATGCCACCGGTTTACGGATAGTGCTATCCGAGGGCGCCGTGTGGCTGTAGACGTAGCGGGCGTAGGTGAGTTCCGCGGAGGCGGAGGAGGTGACGAGGTGGATTTTGGAGTGAGAGAGGGATTTGAGGGGCTGTCTTGGGGTTAGAATCCTACAACAGGTTTGTGTGCTATGGAGAAATTTAAACGAGCGGGGGAGACGAGAGGAGAAGTATACGTACAGCAACGCCCAGTTTCTCAGCCAGTGTGTACACTTTCGCATGTTTCAGCAGCTGTGCACCGTCCTCGTCGATCACGGGTGTCGAGGGGTCGGCCGTGAGACTGCCGTTGGGGAGTTTGGCGGGGAAGTATTCGCCCGTGTAGAGGTACTCGAGAAAGCAGCTCATGGCCTCTAGATCCGTGTCGGGCAGCTCGATGCGATTGCCCTGTACGACAAAATTGGATTAGACAGCGCAACTTCCATCCTTTTCCAGGAAGGGTGATGGAAGGCGTGGGGTCATACACTAGCCTCAGCGATATTCGACTCAAACCACGGCGAGCGCTTCAGCAGCCCCTGATGCGCGAACAGCACTGTCTGCGTATCCGAGGACCCGATCGCGAGCTCGATGATGGGCGATTTGAGATAGCTCCAGTACCCATCAGCATCCTGTCACTAGTGATTCCGCGCATTGAAGTAGACATACTCAACGAAAGTCACCCGCGGCGCAGGCTTCGGCGCTTCTTCCTCGCCCACGGTTTCTGGCTCCTCACCCTCCGCGCCCTCGGCGGCGCTTGTCTCGCCAACTTCCACGACGTCGTCATCGCCGCCCATATCAACGTCGGCGGAAGGGTCGGCGGTGGGGTCGTCGGGGTTGATGCGCACTTCGGCCATGGTGGGAGGTTGGTCTTGAGATACTATGCGCTAATTGGGCGCAAAGTTGTAGTGACGGAAGTCGAAACGAGTGTGTAAGATGTCAATTGACTGGAAGGGAACTGAAACTAAATGAAGGGGGAGAGAGGAAGAGACGAAAGAAAAGGACAGGAAAGTGATGGCTTTGTGTGAGGTTGGGGAAAAGAGATGGCGCAGTTGAGCTCTTCCCAACTGCAGGTGCACCGAGTTCCTGCATAAGCGCGACAGTGCACGGACCAAGTCGATCTTCCCGCCGGCCGAGGAAGCCGAGGGGTCAGAGATGGGGGGGTAATGAACTCCCCGGTCGGTCGAATGTACTTCAGGAATCAGGACTCGACGATCGCTCGAGTCTAGGTACGTCGAATTAAGGTTACTGAATTGTAATCCAACTCCTTCCAGCATCAGATATCATACTTCCGGCAAAATGGCACGAAGCGGGCGTTTCCGTGAGTGGTACCTATCTGCGTCGACATCGGACTTCGTGCGCTGATCTCACTCGCACAGCTAATCCTGCCTTGTTGTATGCTCTGACGATCCCTTTCGGAGCATTTCCAGGCTGAAAATTCGAACAGCATCTGCGACATCCAAGAGCGTTTCCGCCCCGTCATCTATGAGTACCCCAAAGTGTCCGCCCCACCTCCCCTCCCTGTCCAGTGATACAGACCTCACCGCTCACACCCTCCATCCTCCGCTAGCATCGCCACCGCCCAGAAACTCATCCGCGCTTCCCACGCCCTCTCCGTCCCCGTCTACACCACCACGCAGTCCTCCTCCCGCCTTGGCCCCCTCTGCTCCGAGCTCTTCCCCGCTTCCCAACCTCCGCCTATTCTCATCGACAAGACCGCTTTCAGCATGATGGTTCCCGAGCTACGGTTCGCGCTGCAGCAGACATCACCTGACCCCTACCAGGTGGCCATTGTCGGCATCGAGACGCATATCTGTGTCACGCAGACGGCGCTGGATTTGCTAGCCGAGGGGCACAAGGTGTATGTGCTGGCGGATGGGGTGAGTAGCTGCCATGAGGGGGAAAGAGGGGTGGCGTTGGAGAGATTGAGAAGCGAGGGGGCGGTGGTGACGACGAGTGAGGGGTGGTTGTATGAGTGTATGGGGGATGCGGGGAGCGAGGGGTAGGTTTGTTTTTTGCTTTGTTTCTATTTCTTCGAACGGGTTTGGAGATGGGGTAATAAGGTAGGCTGATGGACGTTGCAGGTTCAAGGAGATTGCGCGGTTGGTGAAGGAGACCAAGGAAAGTACTAGAGAGGCGGTGCAGACGCTTTGCAAAATGTAGAGGTGGGAGAAGGAGGCCATAACGTGAGGGCTCACCAGTTATGGAAGTTTTAAAGAAGAAAGGGACATGAGGACAGCTGATTGATGTCAGAATGTGCGGAATGGATCAAGGTGGGAAGACTGATGGATGTCGAATACTGTTTGATCTTCTTGTATCCATTGTAGACACTGCACTATTGTACATATCTTCGCACATCTCAGCAACGAATGCAAGACGTTGCATGCAGATCGGAAGGGTTGAAGTGTTCTAATCTCTGTCTTCTCACTCAGCCTGTGTCGAGGCCGGCTTCGACTCGCCAGCGTTCAACCAGCCGAATGCAGAAGCCCCTCCGATAGGATTCGAAGGCCTTGCTTTGCTAGTAGCAGATAGAGGTTGCGGCTTCGGGTCACCGGAAAATGATCTTCGTTCCCCGCCGGATCTTGAAATCTCTGAGCTCTCTACCGGCGTTGCTTGGCTACTACGGCGAGCGGTGTCTCCAAAGCGAGAAGGCGCAGCATCGAAACCCACCGGGCCCTGAGTTGCGGAAGTTGCACGTGCGGTGTTCAGCCTGGCCGGCTTGAGCACTTTCATGCCTCTGCCACCCCCACCGCGCCCTGCTCGCTGGTATCCCGAAGTAATGGTAGAAGAGGACGAGTCCGCTTTGCCGTTCTGAATGCTCCCGCGCCTCCAAGAACCCCAGATGTTGCCAGACTCCGTCCTTGTAGGAGTATCGGGTATAGTCCCGTTGGTCAGTACTTCAGAACCTCGAGTGTCCGTGCTCGTTGTTGTCGTCGTCGTGGGCGTGCGTTCCTCACTAGCCAATAAATCCACTGAATTCTTGCGGGCCTCGAAAATGGATGACGAGGCAGAGGCGGTAAGCGTAGCGACTGAATCCCTGAAGCTATCAGTCCTGTTCGCGGTCGGTGACTGGCTCGGAATTTGTCCAGCTTCGCCTGCGCTTTCACTATGAGTGCCGTTAGCGGCACGTAGCTCCGGATTCTGGTTTTCCAATGCTGAAGACTTCGGAGAATTGAAGCCACTCGACCGGGCATTAGTCGTGAGAAGCGTCTGAAAGAGCTTTGCATTCTCTGGGCGGACCAATGGTACCGAAAGCTTGTTGCGATCGTCATCGAACAAGGTTAAGCGATCAAGAGAGAACTGAATATCAGCACTACGAGCACGCAACGTGTCGCATCCGAGGAATATCTGCATATTGTCTGAGTCGGCGTGAAGGTCTTGGACCACGAATTCGACAGTCATAGTCGGCAGCTGCGGCGCAGGGCTGGCGGAGCGGGAAGACGACTGCTGGATCGTGGCCTCGGGAAGGTAGACTGGGAGCTTGACTATCCGCTCGCCATCGGGTCTTTCTAAAATCTCATCATGGAAGCCCAATTTTGACGCTAATCCAGCGTCTAATGTCGACCTGTAAGAAGCTGTGCAGACGGTAGCATACAGAAGTGTTTCATTAGAAAAGTTCGATGTAAGCCAACAGCGAATGATCGACGGCACGGGCCCCAGGATGAAGAGACCAGGGGGTGGACCAAGCGGTACGAAAGCAGGCACTGTCGCAGAAAGCGGCCTTGACTCCAAACCGAAACTACTTGCCCGTGCTGACTGAATTGAATGGACTGACTGTCCAGCGGAGCTTTGCCGACCATCCGACTTGTGCGACGAAGAACGCTCAGTCATGGGGTGACTGCCGAGTCCACTCCCCGTTCTCAGAGGGAGGAAGTCGGTAGAGGGTCGGGGAAAGTGACCGTGCAACGCTTTCTCGTCGAAACGAACGCTATTAGCTCTAGATGCTCCGCGCCGAGGCTCTTCTTCGGTATCAAGGTGCAGACTCCCTATCAAACTATGGGGCTGATCTTGATCGAAGTTTTTAAAAGCTTCCGCAGCCGGATTGTAACCTTGGTCTAGCAACCTTATCAGCGACACCATATTGGTTCTTTTGCTGACACTTACCTCGTTGGGGAGTTCCATTCAGGACACCAGGAAACGGAGAACCTGAGCCCCAGACAGATTTCATGCGAGCATCCTCATCGTGACGACGTTCCAGGCGAGTAAGGCGGTCGGCATGTTCAGCTTGTGTGGCGTAAACATTCTTCATCTCGTTCTGCAGCCGCCAGAAGTCTTCCCTGGTAGCCAAGCTAAATTGCCCATCCATGCCCAAAACCTCCTGCGGAAAGGTCCAAGCGGTCCTTCTGGGCGTTGAGTGCCGAATTATCTGTCATCTAGGCAATCACTGGCGCGAAGAGGCCCTCTCAACGTATGTAGAGCCGTCTCCCTGGATGCTTGGGCCAGCGACGTTATGAAGATTGTTCAGATCCGCCGGCTCCCTAGGTCCACCTCCCGCCCTTTGACACCACTGAGAAGCGATTGTGCGCCACCTTGTCCCAGTACGCTTTTGCCGCTCCTCTGTTAAAGTCGTATGGTTTAGACAATGGTATTAAGCTCAACCGATGAAGGTCGTGAGCGAGGACGGAGATTCGCACTGCTTCCCGTAGGTTGCACTCTTGAGGGTCGATGCGGACTTGGGCCGATAGATCTCCGTCTAAGGTAGGTTTGATTAGGCGGTAGGATCGTTGCGATAACTAATTTCGATGAAGGAGTCTCCTGTAGTTTCTTGTACAGAAACTAAAGAGGGGCCTGGTGGCAGTGATGCTGGGTAATCGGGGTGACTTCACGATCTTTCGGCGATTCCTTACGTTATTCGGACGGGCGAGATGGGTTCGATCGAAGTTGAGCTGGATTTTTTGAAGGTAGCCTTTCAAGGCCTTCGTATATAGACCACGCTTTCTGAATGTTACAGCCGTCTTGATTTCATGACACAGGGGAAAGAAGTTTTACAACGATGGTACTAGGTCTGAAGGGCGGATGTTTGAGCTTGTCGCGACGATCGTCTAAATCACGTGATTCCCCAGACTAACGATCGCGGGACTTTTAGGCGAGCCCGGAGTCATGCCCGCAATACCCGAGCTTCGAACGTACTTGAGTTGATGCAATGGAAGGGAGTCAACAGCCTACATTCAAGGCCTTACGTGCTTTCTCCTATCGCCTTGTACCAAGCACAAGTTTGTTGTGAGCGGCATATACACGGGACCATATTCTACTCTTATATCGACACTGGAAGCCCAGAACATATTCCTATATGTCCACATATTTATATATATATATATTATATCCCAGGACACTACCATGCTCATTCCCTTCATGACTTCTCGTCCGACCTTCCAGCCGCTGAATGACCTGTCAGCGTCAACTCCTCGCTTGTAACTAATAGGTATCGATACACAAAGAGGAAGACCCAAGGAAAAGCACAATACATCACGTATCTTAGGAAAACGCAATCATATCAAAGGAAGCCTACTCCCACAACCACGGCGCCTAAGAGACCGCCATAATGAGCCCGAGGAGCTTCTACTTTATAGCCTGAACCTTTCTTGGCCGTGCCAGTCTGCGTCGCGTGGGTAGACATCGTGCTCGAAGTACTAGTAGGCTCTGATCCGATGTCTGAGATGCCGAAACTCGACGCTCCTGGAGTAGGAGTAGAGCTACTGAATGAGGAAACGCTTGTAGGTAGATCGGAGGCAAAAGGAAGGACATTTCCCGTCAATGGAGCGCCTTGTAGGACGGCCGGTTGGGTAGGTGTGGCAGGCACTGGCCGGATGTTTGAGGCGTTGTAGTCGAGTATATTGTCGATGACATGTATAACGCCATTTGCAATGAGGATATCTTCCTGTAGCACACGGGCTGAATTGACAAAGAGTGAGTTGGATGCGAACGTGATCGTTAGATTTCCACCTTGACGAGTTCTTAGCACAGTACCATTCGGAAGATTGGCGCTGTAGCCCACGGAATGGCTCCCATTGACCACGTGGTACTCTAGCAAGCTTGCAAGCTCTACGGTCGACATGGCAGAAAGAGTGGTGCCGAGCTTTTGGAAAGCATCATTATAAGGAGCAAAGATTGTCAAATCTGTCGCTGTATTGAGATAGTCACCCAACTTTGCATCTGTAACCGCTCCACCGACAGCAGTAAGGTTGAATTGAGGGACAGTGCTAATGAAGTCGGTCGGTGGTACTAGGAAAGTATCGATTACGTGTACGAGGCCGCCGTTGAAAACAAGGTTCTGGTAGTGTAGGTTAGTATACCGTCTTAGAGCCGGACCATGGTCGGGCGAACTCACAGCCTGCACGAGGGTCGACCGCGATCCCATACCACTCGTGTAGATGTTCACATTCCCAGCTTGCTGCACACCCCCTACCACCTGCCCACCAGTGACATTGGTGTATGTTTTGTCGTTCAACCAGGTCGGAGTGAACTTAAAGCTGCCATTGTAGGAGTCTGCTGGGTGTAGGCCCGGGATGATGTGGTACTCAAGCACTGAGCGAATGATATTACTTTGGTTGCTCTGGAAAGCCGGCCCAAGAGTCGAGTATGGGATCTTTGCGAACGCATCATTACTAGCGGCGAGGATAGTAACATCGTTCTGGAAGGAGAGGTTGGCATATATATCGCCATATTGTTTAGTCAGCAATGTAGTGAATTCTGTAAGGTTCTTCTGCTCGTTGAGCAGTTCAGTAAGGTCGACGGGCTTTTGCTGAGCGAGTGTGAGACAAGCGAGCGGCGCCAGAAGTGAAGACACGAATGTCGGACGCATTTTGAAACAATGGGAAGGAAACAGGTAACATGACCTACGACCAGGAACGAGAGCGAGACCAAGGAGACGCAGAATGGCAGAATGCCAACATTTGTACGAGCGCCGCAGGACTGGTGGGTCCCAGGACGAAGGACCCGACGATTGAAGCCGGCGCAGGATTGTCTGCGTTGGCGTGGATTTCTTTAGCCCTCGATTGGATACGGGAGCGCCAGAAGGGAATGCGCAGACGAAATACGAGATCTGGACCCCTTTGCGCGACATCCTCAACCAAACGGGATTAAAGTTACAAGTCAGCTCCACGATTGCCTCAATGCTTAGACCTTCTTTGCAAAATTATGTTTGATGTTCGACAAGTTCTAATTCTAGAATAAATTCTACATTCAATTCTAACTATTTATAAACGACGTTACAAAATATAATGCAATAGCTTCGAACAATCGACGAGTAGACTGGTCGCGTCGAGCTGGGTCATCGAGTTCGAGCCGGGTTCCTGGCTCGCCAAGACCCGATTCGGGTCAGAAATCTTGGCCCGAGTATTCGGGTCGGGTCAAAGGGTAGATATGAAGTACTTAGCGTATAACTCGACTCGACTCGCCAAGACTCGAAAAATTTAGATTATTTTTAAAAAAGTGCATTAATCAACTTAATCAAGTTGATTAATTTAATTAATTTGTTTATAATATTATATAGTAATGCATTTAGATAATGCATTTGTACGTTATTTGTGCGTTATTATTTTTAAACTATTTTTAGTAATTTAAATAATGCGAATTTTTTTAAAAATAGAAAATCTTGACATTTTGACGTCATTTTTGATTGTTTAGCGAGTCGATCGAGTCGAATTAAGAAATCGTTAACTCGAGTCGATTTCAAGTCGAGTCAAGAGATTGATATCAAGTATCTAGGTCGAGTTAAAATGTTAATATCGAAACTCGACCCAACGATTAGTCTATCGACGAACGCTATAATAGATAGTGTAAACTATTTATAAAAAATAAGCGTCGACATTAAAATATAATTTTGCTAGAAGATCTAAGAAGAACATTTAATATTTAAAGTAAAAATCGATTACAATAATAAATAAGTCTTATTTGAGCAAAAACACACGAAAACGTTTGTAAATACGTTCAAGAATAATTTTATAACTCGTATAAAATAAAGTGTTATAACTAGAATAATTGTATTTGCAAATACTATATACGCGTTTATTATATATATTGTGTTAATAATTGCTTACATCTTGTCAATATTTATTAATTAAAAAATATTAGAAATTGCGAAATTATTTTATTGTAAAGTATTACAAGTTGCGAGATTACTTTATTGTAAAATATCGAAATACAAATTAAAATTAAGCGAATGCAACTTTAATTTTAGAAACAACTTTAAAAGAAGCGATAATTTTGCTTAATTTGTCGACAAACTCTCTTTTTAATATTTGATTTTTCGAAAAATTATAATATGCGTGCGCTATTTAATTAATTTTAATGTAAAGAAATTGTAAATAAGAATTAAATTAAAATATTTAGCAATTAGTTTTCTTTATTTAGCAATCGTTCAATATAAAAAATTGTTAAATAGTAAATAATTAAAGATTACGACGCTTTAATTTGTTAAGTCGAAAATAACAATAAAAATTGTAATAAAACTTTATTATTAATATAGTTCTAAAATATTATTTTGAAATTTCGAACTTAATTGTAAATTTTTTTTTTCGATATATTATTTTATTTTATAAGTATTAATGTTAATAGTTAATTATTAACATATTGATAATAAACACAAATCGAAATAATTTACTTAGCGTAATTCTTTATAACATTGTTAATTTACATTATATTTGACAAATTATTTTAAACTAAATAAAATAAAAAGAACAAAAAAAGAATTAATAAAGAGAAATTTTAACAATTCTAAACAAAGCAAAAGACAAAATCAAGATTGTTAATATTGTTGTTAACAAAGTTTTTAACATTATTCGATAAAACAAGTTATAACAAGTAAAATCAAAATAAGTAGGCAAAAAAGATGCAATAAAAGTAACTTAAATAAAAGATATAAAAGTTTTTAAAATTATTTACATGAAACTTTATAACAAAAAGATAAAAAAAATTAACAAAATTTGCGCTAATTGAGAAGTAAATTTCGATTATTTTTAATTAGACAATAGCTTCGAACATTAAGTTAAATAAATAACTTTAACAATAACGCAATTTTCTTTTATCGAAGTTAGTTTGCTTTTTGCTTAAAATATTATAATTTATTTGCAAAAAAAAAAAAAGAACAAAATTTTATACAAGATATTTTGTTGTTCGATTAATAATTTGTTACGCAACTTATATTGTTAAAATAAGAAATCGAACTTTGCGATACTTTAATGTCTTTCGCAAATAAATTAAGAGTATTCGAAATAATTTGAAAAGATCTAGCATTCAATAGCTCTTCGAAGACGTTAATAATTTTAAAAAAGAGAGTAAGATATAAGTTATTAAAATTATTAAGAGCAACAATTGTAACAATAATAAATAGCAACAAAAAAACAAGTAATAATAGTACGTCTTAACAAGATATTTGTTAAGTTATTTATTTTTATTAAACATTCGAAAACAAAAGAAATCGAAGAGATAAAAGATTGCAAATATTATTTTATAAATATTGATTTTTTAAAATAAATTAACTGCAAGTCAAGAAATAAAATCGAAATACGCATCGAAAATAAATATCTTTTTACAATTTATTTAATTATAAAATTAACGTTAACAAAGAATTTCTCGAATTTGTGTTATATTTATACTTGCAAAATCGCTAAGCATATTAAGTTAAAATTTAACAATATTAAATACAAGATTATTTCGAAAAGATTAAAGATTTGCTAATTTAAACAATTAATTTTTCAAAATTTCAAAATTAGTAATAAAATTTCTTTTTAATAATAAAAATAAATCGATTGTTTGTTTTGAAAAATTAATTCGAAGTCTTTATATATGCACATATAAAATATCTTCTTCTTGTACAATTAATTATTAACGTGTGTTAAATTGTAATTAACGAGATTTATAACAATAAAATCTAATTAAAATAATTAATAAAGAACAATATTGTTGTAAAAAACATATTCGATTAACTTTAAAATAAAATATACTTTAAGAGAAAATCAAGACAAAGATTAATAAACTTATAATCGAGAAATTTGCAATATATTAATATTATTAGCGAGAACAAAATAACAAACTTAATTATGAATAATTGCGAACAATAGTTTATTTCTTAAGTTAACAAGTTATTCGCATAAATTTAAGATATAAAATATTATATATTTGTCTTTAATTCGATCGCAATTCTTGTTTAATATTGAATTTTTATTATATTAAGTTTGTTATTAAAAAAAAATACAAGCTTTTATTATATAAACATATATATATTTAGATACTTAAAGATCGAACACAAAAGCGCAATTATTTAAAACTTAATTTTGTTAAACAACAAGAGTAAGCAAATTTGCACAAAAATAATATTCAATTTTTAGTAAATAATTAAGAAATAATAGAAGAATATTGTTGCGCATAAAAACAAATTTAAGAATATAAATATTGTGTTTATTTATAATTTAGAGAAATTATAAAAGTTAGAAAATGCGCAAAAATACAAAAACTTCGTAAAAATGTCTTTGAAGAAAAAAAAATATGCGTTATTAGGTTTAAGATTTTGCACAAATTAACGTCAAGTAACACTTGCATTTTTTAACAAACTATTCTCTTATAATATATCGACATACAAGAAAATAAAAAAACTTCAAACAATATCGAGTTTAATTAATAAAGCAATTTTATTGTTGCGCATGCGACTTAAATTGCACTTAAACTTACGTTGTCAAATTAATTACATTAATTTATTGTTTTATTATAAAAATTTCTTGCATTAATTTAATTGCATATCGATTTTGTTGTAAGTTAAATACTTGTTTATTAAACGTTTCAAAATAACTTTGTCGCGCAAACGCAAGCAAATTGATTCTTAAGAGAAAATCGAATAAAAACAACGCGAATAATAACGTTGCATCGAATAAAGTCTTTGCAAAAATTCAAAATTGTTTTTAAGAAAATAAAAAACGCAAAAATCGTTTACTATAATAACAATAAATATTTCGTAAATTAGAAAAAAAGAATAATAAAACGTAGAATTGCTTAATAGAAATAAATTAGCAATAACAATAAAGTTTAACGCGTGCGATTAATTAAACAATAATAAAGCTTGTTAATTCGATAATAACAATTATATGTTTATTTCTTTTACTTTAATTACGTAACTTAAATATCTTTAATATATTCGAAATTAAAATTTAATGCAAGAATAACGTTAATTTCTACTTAATTTTATAAGAATTGCATAATTACTAATTACATTTTACGCATATTAAAAGAGAGAAACTCGAGATCTATTATTAGCACTTATTATTAATAATTGCTTATTTTGACTAAGATAAAGATGCGACAAAGTCGACAAAACAAAATTGCACAAACGCGATTTTGTTTGTTTTAATTATTTTTTCTTACTCTCTAAATTAAATAAATCGTTGTTAAAATCAATCTTCTTTTTAATATACTTTACATTCGAGTCAAATTCTTTTTTGTTATCTTCATTAATATTGTCTTTTGACTTAAGTTTCTTCTTATTTAGTTCTTTTTTGTTATAAATGTTAGTTTCTCTCTTATTTGCCTCGCTCTTAATTAATTAAATAACGATTTTCTTTTGCTTCTTCTTTATCTTAATTAGAGCTTTAATCGACTTTAAATTGTTTAATTTACGAATAAAAATGTCGCAAAATTAAATCTTGAATATAAAATAAAAATTCTCTTTAACAACATCGATAAAGCGAATAATTTAATTGCTTGTCTTCGACTTTTCTTCTTTAAATTTGAAGATAATAAGCGAATTCTTTTGTTCGAACATGTTTTTGTTTAATTTCGTAATTTCTTTTATAAAATTGCGAAAGTAATTAATCGACATCTAAACAATAGTTTTAATCGATTTTCTTTAGAGTAACTTGTTATTATTAGTTATTTAATCTTTATATAAGAAACAAACAAAGTATAGACTCTTATTATACTCTTTCTTTTTTATTAAATAGTAAATATCTTTAGTTTAGTTGTAATGATATTTTGCTTAATTTAAATAAATAATGTAATTCTTGCGATTCTTTTCGCTTATGCGATAGCAATTTTTCGAAATATAATCGAACAAAATACGCGTTACTTTTAAGAAGTTATTGTTGTCAAAGTTAATAAGTTATGTATTTTTTTAAATATTAATGCTTAATTATTTAAACGCAACGCTTACAAAATAATTATTAAGACAAACTTCAATTTAAGATATGTTAATTGTTTTTTAATTTTCGAAAATATTAATTTTTAATTTTATAATAAGTTAATAATTCTTGAATACTTTAAACTTGTGTTTTGATATTTTTTTTGACTTTTCGCACAAGTTTGACTTCTTAACATTAAATATGCAACAAATCTCGTTATATTATTTCTTCTTTAATTTAGAAGATTTACAATTATAATTAATAATAATGTTGTGCTTGTTTTTCTTGATTTTCTTCGAAGAAATACTTAATTTCTTATTGATTTTGACGCATTTCTTTCTTTTTGCGTTATTTAATTCTTTCGACAATTAATTTTGCGTAAATTTTTTTTTGCAATAGATTAGCGCATGAGCTTGCATCTTCTTAACTTAATTTACACAAATCTTATTTTTATATTAATATTATTATTCTTTATCCAAATCTTATTATTTACAATTTCTTTTTCTTCATTTATCTTGTTGTCAACATTTATATGTTTAGACTTTTTCTTAATTATATTACTCTAATCAATGTGTAAGTCTTTGCTTAATAAGTTTATACTAATAATATCTAATCTCTTAATTAACAATATTGTCAAAAATTATAATGTTGTTTGTTATTCTTAAAATTGAAAAACGAAAGCAAAAAGCAAGAACAAAAGCAAAAAAACAATTAAATCAATAAAGAGAAAGATTGTGCTTAATTGTTGTTTGTAAAATAAATTAATTTACAATTAAGTTTCGCATTTTCAAAAATTGTATTAATAAAATTTAAGTATCGCTTTATTTGCTTGATAAATAAATTAATATTAATATGTTTATAAATCTCGCTTTATGCTTTTGTTACAATATATAAAAGTAGAAAGATAAACAATTTTATAAATTTAATCGTAATTTGAATTTATAGCAAATAAAGTTAAGAAAAATAATAATTTTAATAAATCGAACTTTATTCGACTCTTTATGTCGCGTAAAGTCGAAGAGTTGTCTATAAATATTTAATCAAATCTAATTTTCTAATAATTTTAACTTAATCTTGAATAAATTTTTTTAACATTAAATAAAGATAGCACGTAATATATTAAAATATTCGAATTTGTTTTCTTTTTTAATTGTGCGAAAATAATATTTATTTGTTTAGTCTTATATGTTATAATTTATTATTGTATAAATGCGCTAAATTACAATACAATTAGATTTAATATATTATATAATTGTTTTCTTGTTGCGCATTGTCGAACGTTAAGAAAAAGAAAAAAGTTTCTTAAATTAATTGTTTTAATAGTTGTTAGCAATAACATTGCAATTAAATTTAATGCGTTGGACAAAATTATTATTAAGCAACTTGTTTTTATAAATTAATCATCTTTTCTTAATAACAATTTTTGCAAGTTAATTTTATTTTTTTCTTGCAATGTTTTTCGATTATTTTAATTGTTTTTCGATTATATTAAATGCAAATTAAACAAATTGCAATTTATGTAAATTATCTTAACTTTAGTCTTTGATTAATTTTGCTAAAATTAACAACACAATTAGTAATTTAATAAGCGCTTAAATTTTATGCAATTTAGCTTTATTGCTAATATAAATCTTTAGAATTAATAAAATGTATATATTTTTAATGCGTTAATTTTACAACGTAATTGAATTCTCGCAAAGATAATTTCGCATTGCGCATATTTGTTTATAATACATCTTAATTATTATTATTTTTATGCATATTCTTAATTGCATTAATTTTCGCTTATTTTATATTTGTTAATTGTTTAAATATAAGTTTAAATTAAGATTTTTATTTACGAAAGTCGAGTTGCTATATTAATTGTTTAAACACAAGTTTGAATTAAAATTTTTATGCGCGAAAGTCAAGTTGCTATATTAATTGTTTAAACACAAGTTTGAATTAAAATTTTTATGCGCGAAAGTCAAGTTGCTATATTAATTGTTTAAACACAAGTTTGAATTAAAATTTTTATGCGCGAAAGTCAAGTTGCTATATTAATTGTTTAAACACAAGTCTAAATTGAAATTTTTATTCGCAAAACTCGAGTTGCTATATTAATTGTCTAAACATAAATTTGAATTAAGATTTTTATTCGCGAAAATCGAGTTGCTATATTAATTGTTTAAACACAAGTTTGAATTAATATTTTTATTTACAAAAGTCGAATTACTATGTTAATTATTTAAACACAAATCTAAAGTGAGATTTTTATGCGCAAAAGTTAGGTTGCTATATTGATCGTTCAAATTTAATTTCGAATTAAGATTTTTATTCGCGAAAGTCGAGTTACTATATTAATTGTCTAAATATAATAAATTTTGAAACAATTAAAATTGCAACTTATTCTTATATTTCTTTTGTCTATTAACAAGATATATATGTTTCTTCTTGATTTGCAAGACGCGTTAATATTAAACGTCTATAGTTTATTTTACTTCGAATATATATATTATAAATATTTTTATCTTTTCTTTAATACATTTTCTTTTTATCTTTTATTATTTATATATATAATCGAATTAAAACGCGAATGCGCTTTACAAGATAACTTTGTAAGTCTTAAATAAATAGAAAGATTAAACATTTATAAAATGTTCGAATTAAATCTTTAAGATCTTTAATATAATTTGTCGCGTTTAAATTAAATCTTCAAGATTTTTAATAAGAAAAACAAAATGAAAGTTGAGAACAATAAGATTTACTTTGTCTTACTATTTTATTCGATTAAGATAAATCGAGAAAAAAGTATTGTTTAAGTAAATTTCGAACATTAATTGTAATTAACAATATTAATAAGTTAACAAAGCATTAATTAGAGATAAAAAAATAGAAAATGCGAAACTAATAATAAATAATATATTTTTAAATTCGAAAACAATTAATTGCAAATTCTTAAGCGCGTTTAAGAGACATTAAATAAAGTTAACATTTGCATTTTGTTATCGAAATATATTAATAATATCTTATATTAACGATATTGTAACTAAAATTGTGTACAAATTAATTGCAAAAAATAATCGAAACGCGCATTGTATAAGTGTTGTTTCTTTAATACAAAACATCTTAATATTATTTATCTTAAATTATTAAGAAAGTTGTAGAAGCAATAATGCAAGTCAAAATATATTTATTTATAAATACATTAGCTTAATAATAACTAATCGTAAATATATATTTACTATTAAAAAAACAAAGAAAATCTAAAAAAGAAATAAATGCTTTATTATAACAAATAGCAAATTATTGTTATTTTTACGTTATTAAAAAGAATAAAAAGCGAATAGCAACGTAAAGCAAAAAAAATTGTAAAAATTCTCAAATATTTGACGCGAGCTTAGACGTTGTCTTACTTCTTTTTATAAACAATATACAAAATTGCGTTGCATTTATTAGCATTAACTCTTGTTTAATTAGCATATTAGATTAGCGAGAGAACTACTTGTATGTGATGCTAACTATAAATCTATTAATATTGCGATATTCGACAAAGTCAAATGTTCTTAGCATTGACAAACAAGGCGTTCGCAAGCGTTCGATGCAATTGTTACGACAAATCGATCGATTAAATTGCGAAGACAACAACAACATCAATTATTACTATTACTATTATCTCGAATCTCTTACGTATAATAAGATACGTGTAATTGAAAGCACGTAAAATTATTTATAATTATTATTATTTATTTCTTGTACGCGTCGATTGTCGTTACGATAATTGTTATATCACGATTACGAAAAACGTGTTTTAAAATATCGCAAAAAAGTTTCGAAACGCTATGCGTATAAATTTAGAAAAGCTAGAAAAAAATTATACACGCATACATTATATAGACAAAAGATCGAAAGTTTTTGTTGTACATAAATTGATTGCGTTGAAATTACGTGTTCTAGTTAATTATAATCGCTTTTTGTCTTAACTATGTATACGCTTAATTGCGCATTTGAAGTCAAATAATAAGAAGTTTTGTTTATCTTAATAGACAACAATAAGAACATTCAATTTTGTCGAAATCAACGTCTTTACTACATTTCGAATTGAAAGCGTTGCGTATATAATTATACGAAAAAAAGTTAACATTAAGTTTAAATATTAAAACTATGTAAACACAAATACAAGTACTACGTATTAAGAAACAATCTTTACATAGTCGCAATTTATAAAGAGAACTTATACGTAAATTCTTGAAGCTCTTGTTCTTAATGTGTACGAATTTAAGAATTTAAGATTGTCGAACGATATACGAGATTTTCTTTTGTGAATTATAAATTAACACGATCTTTACAATTCTTATAAAGAATTTCTTTATATTATAAATATTACTAGTAACATAAAATATTGAAGTGACGTGACTTGAATTTAAAAATTTAATCGCGCAACACATATAGAACTCGCATAGACTTCTAGAAGTGTTAAATTAAGTATAAAAAAAATTGATATATTAATAACTTATTAATTACAAAGTAAAAAAACAACTTGTAAACAATTTAAAATAATTTAGCAAAAAAAATTTAACAAAGACTTGAATGTAACAAGTAATATGCAAATATCGAAAACAAACGCAAAATAATTTAATTTTAATTAACTTATCAAGAAGTTTTGACTTGAAAGTGCAAATTGTTTGTAATTATTATCGACAATTCGAAATTATATATAATTGTGTAAATCTATTCTTCGATACGACGTAATATTATATAAGATTTGCTTTCTTAATTTTTATGCTCTTAATAATTTTATATTTGTTGTCTAAAATGAAAATTCGAAACTTCGAGTATAATTGACTTAAATCGAAAGTTGCGAACAATGCAAAAGTTGATAATTTAAATTTAAGAATATATATTATAATATGCGACTTTTGTTCGCGATAAAAGACGTTAATACTTAATAGTAATTGTTTAACAAAAGCAAATTTAAAAATAAATAAAAACTTATTATGTTATAATAAAGATGTAAATCGTGTATTAAAACTTAGTCTTCGAAATAAGAAAATTAAGAACAAATATCTTATAAAGATTTGACAATATCTTTACGCAATAACGCAACAATTCTCTTGATTACAATATTGTTACGCAATATTGCTCGAGTTTTATAAGATATCTTCGAGATATCAAATTAAATAAGTTGTATTTATAATAAATCTTGCATCTAAAAATAAATTCGACAACTAAAATATATTAATAGATTTAATTTGTAACTTTATATTTTGCAATTAATATTTGCATCTAATAAAATTAAATAACGTTAACTTATTACTCTTAATCTTTTATAATTGACGAAGATTTTCGACAACAAATTAATAATAAAATAGCGAATCAAAAGTTGTAAAGTTAAACGTAAAAAAGAGCGAAAAGTTAATTCGATTATTTAACTTAAATATTTGACGAAGAAATTACGTTTAACAAAAAAGAAAGTAAATTTTATAACAATTGTTATATAGCAATCTAGATACAAAATCGAAAATATTAAAGTTTAATCTAATTTGTTGCATCAATAACGTTATAAATATTAATATAAATACTCGCTCGTAATTAAATAAACAAAATAGCGTTACGTAAAATTAATTTAATTTATCTTTTTTTCTTGTTATTTTGTCAATTTAGAAATAAACACAATCTTTATTTAATATATTCGAGAATATATGAACTTAAAGTGTTTTTCGTTATATTAAAACTCTCGCATTATAATTTTTCTTTTTATTAAATTTTTATCGATTATTAAGAAGTTGACGTTAAGTCTTGTTTTATTATTCTTTTTGCAAGATTTTAACAATTAAGATTATTCTTTTGTTAATATTTATTTTGTTCGCTTATTATTTTTAGATCTTTTAATCTTTCTTGCGAACGTTTATTGATCTCGCAAAATCAAATTTGAAAAAGTAAAAAATATTACAAATCTAATATTAAGTTATAAGTTAACAATTGTTAAGTATCTAACTTTGTTAAGATAGCATCGCGATAAATTCGCAAAAAAATATAGCAAATTTCTCGATTATATCTATAAAAATTTATTAAAAAAAAGAATTCTCTTTTCTAATAAGTTTATAAAAGTTTGTTATTGTATTTTATTATAATTGATTTTGAACAATAAATAAATTGCGATTCGAACTAGATGCGTTAATAAAAAATAAAGTCTTCAAGAAATATTAGAAACTCTTAGAGATTATAAATTAAAAAACTTTAATCGATTTCGAGAAAATTAAAAAGACAATAATTAAATATACTTTTTGTTAATTGAAATTTATTGTTAGTATTAATCGCTTAAAATATTAGAGCAATCGCAACAAAAATATATTTAAAGCTTAGCTCTTAACAATGTCGAAGCTATATTATCTATTTTATCTTGTTTTTTAGTCAATTTTTGCTTTTTATCTTTATAATAACGACGTTTGTCGAAGAGTTGTTAACTTGCTATACTTCGTTAATCTAATTATATTTTATTGCATAATTTAATATTATATAAAAAAGTTAACAAATAAGATTAAAAAACAACTTAGATTAATAGAGAAACTTTCAATTACAATCTTAACATATAATAATTTCGATTATACAAAAGATAGAAGAAATAAAAGAGTTAATAAGATAAGACGATTCAAGTTTATTACAACAACTTTTATGTTTGAATCTTACAAATCTAACTTGATTTTGCTAAAAAAAAAATTATAACATTCTCGATTCTATTTGCTTTTAATTCGACAACTTGTAATAAAAATCAAAAACGTCAAACTCGACATAAACATAAGTAATAATCGAATTAATTAATATTGTTCGATTAACGAAACAAATTTAATTACGACATATTAAGATTGTTATACAAGATCTCTTTATAAATTCAAAGTACAAAAAGATAAAAACTAGATTTTTTTAATCGACGTTTATATTATTTATTCAATCGCTAAGATCTTATCGAATTAAGTATTATTCTATAAAGTCGTTTTTCAAGAATAAAAGTATAACAATTAACAATATTAATATTATTAACAATTTTTATTTTACGCAAATTGAATTTAAGAACAACAATTTATAATTCGATAATAACATGCAAATTTGCGCGAGTAATCTAAAGACTTATAAAAGAATAGAGTTAACAATAGTCTTGCAAAAATATACGTTTAAACTCTTTTTCGATAACTTTAATTAATTAATATTAATAATCGCGTTATAGAATCTTAGCTTCAATATAATGCAATTAATTTATTATATTTATTTCGATAACGCGCATTTTAAGAACAAATTAAGTTTTTAATATGCAACTAATAGATAGCAACGCAAACGCATTGTTTAAATTTAACAATTTTTAAAATATTAAGAAACTAATTTTACAAAGTTATAAATCTTGCGCAATTAGTGTGATCGTTGGGTCGGGTCGAACACTTTTTTCTCAACCCGACCCACCCTCTTGGGCCCCGTAGGGTTGGGCCAGGGTTAAGGCGCGAACCCGACTTCAGGGTCGGGTTTCGTCAGGTCAATGCCAAGAATCCAAGCTAACTTCGTCGCGTTAGCATTCGCTTATCTTATCTTATTTTATCTACGCGCTAATTCGATTAAGCTAGCGCAAGGGTTCACGCTAATCATATGCGCTTAGCGTGAACCTTGCGCTAGCCCAATCGAATTAGCGCGTCACGTTACGTCACGTGATCGGGTGGGTCGGGTTAAACACTCGACGCGCATTCTTCGCTCGTCTTATCCTGTTGAGCTAGGAAATTTGCCTAACCTTAGGGTTAGGGTTGGGCGAGCTAATCCGATTGGGTTGAAACCCGACCCGACGGTCACACTATGCGCAATTGACATTATAATGCGTTTAACTTGTTAAAAGAAGTACAACTTTAAGATTATTAAAAATACTCTAATATAATTCAAATCTTATATTAAGAAATTTATCGAATTTTAAATAAAATTATTTTGACATATAAAAGATTAGCTTTTCAAATTATTATTTGCGCAATTAACTATTATAATTTTATCAATTCTTAATTAAGAATTTCGAAATTATTAGAACTTTTGCAATTATGTAAAGTTATATATAATACTTCGATATATTATTAAATATGTAAATATCAAATTTTTGAAATATGTTTCTTGAAAGATTGCGATTGTTTTTTTAGACAAAAACAACAAATATGTCAAATTATGCTCAAGGATTACTGTACGTGCTTTATATAATCGACATATTAGCGATATTAAAAAAATTGCAAAATGCAATATTAACTAATAGTTTAATAAATTTTCAAAATCGAATAAATTTTAATTTCGAGATAAATTAATTGTTAAAGTTACTAAACTTAAATCTAAAAACATTTTAAAAAAAACCATTCGATATTTTTTGAAAATAGCGACAAATTACTTTAGAATTAAGTACTTACAAGTTTATATTTGTTAAAACTTAATTTATTTATAAAGAAATCGTTTGAAATTGTCGAAGTAAGTAAATATTTAAAAAAGAATAACTCGAAAGATATATAAAGCATAACATTGCATCTAGCAAAAAAATTATTAATTAATACTTTAAAAGTTTTATCGTACATTTGTATATAACAAGTATCGTTAAATTAAATAAGAATAATATTAAACATAATTATTAATATCAAACAAAACTCTTTGTTATCACAAAAAATATAAACAATAATAAAATTCCAAAGATTAAGTATATAAACAACAACAATAGACTAATTGTCGATTCGATATTTGGTCCCAAATTTGGAATCGAACCAAATTGCCAAGAAATCGAATGGAATCGAATCGCTTAAAGAAGCTAACTTATTACTATAATAAGTTTAGCTTAGTCGAAAAGTTACTATTTTAAGCAATTCAATTTCAAAAAAAAATCGAGAAATCAAATCTTGACGCTCTCACATGATATTTTCGATTCCTCGCGATCAATCTAAACAACAACAAATTCAAATTCAAAAAAAATTCTAAATTTAGATAAAAATTCTTAACTTCTCTTAATTTTTAATGTGTTGCTATCGCAAATACTTAACAATAAAAAACGCACATTTAATCTCTTTTACAATCTTTTAAATTTATATTTGTACGACTTCGCTTATCGCAATTATTGCGTTTATCTTTATTGAAACTTGTCGAATTATCAAAATTGCGTCGCGTGCGTTTGATAATCGAACTAAGTTTATAGTTGTTTAAGTAACTTGATTTCTTTTTTTGTCTCTCAATCTCTTGTTCGTTCTTAAACTAATCGTCGATTCGATATTCGATCCCAAATTTGGAATCGAACCAAATTGCCAAGAAATCGAATGAAATCGAATTGCTTGAAGAAGCTAGCTTATTACTATAATAAGTTTAGCTTAGTCGAAAAGTTACTATTTTAAGCAATTCGATTCTAAAAAAAATCGAGGAATCGAATCTTGACGCTTTTACGTGATATTTTCGGTTTCTCGCGATTAGTCTATTCGTTCTTTAACAATAATAAATTTTTATTAATATTCTTTAAAATATTCTTTAGCAATTCTTGTTTTTGAATCTTAAGTATTTTTGAGAACATTTTTGAAGAATTTTTATTTCGTTTATCTTTTAATATTTGTTAATCTTTAGTTTTTAACGCGATATTTTCTCTTATTTTTTGATTGACAAAGCTTGCATTTATCGATTTTGCGTTTGTTTTTTACTTATTCTTTTTCTTTTACTTCTTGTTACTTCTTATTAAAGATTTATAATTAATCTTAATTAAATAGAAGATTCGTCGTTATTAAAAAATTATAACAACTTTGTTTATTAATTCTTTGTTTATTTCGTCTTTATCGCGCAATCTTGTTGCAATTATTTTATTTAATTCAATATTTAATTGTTAATTTTGTTTTAAAATCTCGAACATCTTAATATTATATTACCTTGCGTTATTTTACATATTTTTTATAATTTGTTTGAAAGGTGCTTTATTAATTATATATTTGTTTCAAATTATTAAATTCTTTAATATCTTATTAGACATAATCAAGATAAAATAAAATCTAAGATAAAAATTAAGAAATATTGTACAAGGTTTTTGCGTTTTTTAGCTTTTTAATTGCTTCTTAAATTAAATCTTCTTTTTCAATATTCGAATATTCTAAATATTGATTTTGCTATGTAAGACAATAAATATTTGTTTATTTAAATTGCAACTTAAGTAATATAATTGAAACTAAGTTTTATTTTATTTTGCAAAACTTATATTATTAATTATCTTATTATTAAAGTATAACAATTCGATTCTTCGATAACAATTGTTTAAAATATTAATTAGCTCTTATATATTCTTCTTGAGATCGCAACAACATACAATATTTAACTTATTTACTAATTTGATTTTGTTATTTTTATCGAGATTTTGTCTTGATTAAAAAGTGTTCTTATTAAGATTTATTACTTAATTACTAACGTTATTTTCTTTTTTAAATACAATGTTATTAGTATTATTTACTTATTTGATAATTGCAACAAGACTAATATTAACATTTTTGCAATCAATTAATACTTTAAAGACTTAAAGCTCTATGCATTACTTTAAATATAATATTATAAAATATGCTTGCTTCTTAACGCATCGATTTGCGCACTTAAGACGTTAATATATTCGATTAATGTTTTTAAATACAAATTATTGAATAACTTGTCTAATATTCGAATTGTTTACTCTTATTTTATAGATTTTGATGCAAATTAGAATTCTAAGAAATAAATATAGATACAATCTTTTCTTAAAAGTATGTTAAATACGTTTTTTGTTATTTTTAATTATTAACGTTATTAAGAAAAGCACTTATTAAATAACTTTCTTTAAATATTCGAAATTTCTTATTTATTGTCGAAAAAACTCGCAAACTTAAAGTATTAAATTAATGTTATTTATATATATTAATGTTTTTAATATATCGAATGCACTTTACAAGATATTCGATAAAAAAAATTGAAATTCTAATATATTCTTAATTGTCTTTTTCATCTTAATAAATTGCAAAAATATCTTAAAATAATTTAATAATATTTGTAGCACTTTAATTTGCTTGTCAAACTTACATTAACTTCGAATTATTTTCTTAATTTTGTTATTTAAAATAGCAAACATTCTTAATATCGAAATTTTAATTAACAATTGTATTCAAAGTATATCAAGATTTGTATATTCGACTTTAAACTTTTGTTACTCTTCGATTAAATAAAGTTTATTAATAATTAATATATATAATTTAAAAGAGAAAGACTTGTGTTTTAATATTTTATTATTAAAGTATTAATTAATAGCAATTTTCGAATTAATAAATACTAGAACAAAATTAATTTAATTATTTGTTTATTGTTTAAATGTTAATAATATAATTAATTGTATATAAAGATATTCGATTTTATTTTATTTTGCGTTTTCGAGTTGTTGTTGTTATTATTTAACATTAACAATTTATATTTTAAAATACTATTTAACTTTTTATACAAATTATTCTTCAAGATTAATAACAACATAATAATTAATATAATCTTCGAAATATTATATATAAATAACGTTGTCTAAAATAGCAAACTCTTTTTAAAATTAATCTTTATTATAATAATCAAATCGTCAATTATTGTTTGCGTCAATTTATTAATTTGTTTTTGTTTTGTCTTGAAGTTAAAACAATTTTGTACAATTGTTTTAATGCGCCCTTAATTTATTTGCATTTTTTTGACGCTTTTGTTATTCTCGAATGCATTTATTGTTTTTGCGTTAATTTATAAAGTATTTAATATGCAACAACAATAACAATTAAGTAAGTTCAAACACTTATAAGATTTTCAATTGATCGATTGTTCAAATAATAAAATTGTAAAAAGCTTCGAATATAAAGTGTAAAATCTAATTAAGTTTAGAAATTGTATAATAGATATTAAATTTTTCGATTTTTTCGAAAATTACGACTTAAAGACAACAATAAAAGCGCGTCAAATATAATACATGTTTAATTCTAATATTATTAGATAAAGTATAAACAAGAGTAGCAAATCAAATAACAATAATATTTACAATAATTATAATCGACATTATATTGCACAATAAAGTTGATTAACAATATTTTTAAATTGTAAAAAAACAACTTTAATACATTTATTAATAAGAAAGTCGATTTTTTTTCAATTTAAATTATGTTGTTCTTAGATTTGTTACAGAAAAAATTTGAAAACTCGTTATAATATTCTTTATATCGAATTTGAACATGCTTAGACATACTAAAATCTAGTTCAAGTTATCGCGCATAAGCTATCGTCTAGCTTCAATTCTAGCGTCGTTCTAACTTAAGCGAGTATTTAGAGTTGACTTTAGGATTAAAGGTTTTTCTGCAGGCAGGTCTGAGTACTGAGGCAACTCCACGGCATGAAATATATCGTGATATCTCAATACTTTACAGTAGGCACCCACAGCGGGTGGAAAAAGTCCGTCAATGATGTTATTTCTTGGCGGCGAGCCTTTCCTGACCAAGGCAGCGTAGCGAGACTCTGACCAATTAAACGTCACCGCTGATGCCAAGCTTAGGTCGATGCTAGCGGGCACCTTCCATCCGCTGTGGGTGCCTACTGTAATAATACAAAATGTATAATTGCAAGTGGTATAGAACTTAGCACGATATACTGATACTTCCCCAGCCGTTGATGCTGCCTGTCGACTTCGTAACATCACGGTCATACGTTAAGTATGATGGTCCTGCTGGGCGTCGGAGGATCCAGTGTTACCTTGTGAGAACAGTCAAAGCTGGAACAATGCCTCGATGACCAGACATCTCTTTCTTCAGTAGCCTTCATGCCGAAGTTTCTTTGGAAAATTCGAAGGCGCGCGATCGCATGGCATAACGGTCGTATGATGGCCCTTTAGATCAGAGCTTGGCCCTTGTACATACCCTCTCTGACCTCCCGTACTATGTCCTTGCGATCCTTTTTACCCACGAGCACAATCCCTCGTCCTCGTCGGCCCATCCTTCCCGTCCTTCCTAGCCGGTGTATGAAGTCGATGGTCGAATGCGGTACATCATACAATATCACGTGCCGTACGGCTACGGTGTCGATGCCTCGGGATCCGAGGTCCGTACTCACAAGCACTTTTGTGTTTGGTAGCTGACGCTTGGGTGGGTCTGGGGAACTGGTTGAGCGATTGGCCGGCGTATAATTCGGTGCGCCCGGCGCAGCTTTTGGCAGCTCCGGTGCGACTGATATCGTCTGTTTAGATGAAGACGTAAAAGCACCTAGTGCCTGGTTTTGTCGCTGCTCCGGTGTATCTCTGCTCAATGCAACAGCATCAATACCCTTCGAGACCAAGAAGTCGGCTAGCTCTTGCGTCTTCTCGCGCTCGTTAACGAATACGAGAATGTATTTGAGGTCAAGAAGTTCCGCATCAGGATTGGAGACAATTATATGCTCAGCAGCACTCTTACCGATTGTCCAAATAGTGTCGGCGCAGGCGAGGTCCTTGTTTCCACGATACGGATCCTTTGCTACATCGACTACTCCAAGTTGGACCCTGCGAGGGATGGCGTGGAGATTAGGCGTGACAAGACGATGTATGTCAGGGAACCTCTTTCGAAGATACGAATCAAGGCTCCGAGGGATGGTTGCGGAGCACAGGATCAGTTGACGAAGTGAAGGCGTCGCTTTGTCAACTATTGCTGAGGTTGAGGAGGCAAACGAGCGGTCTAGCAATGAATCAGCCTCGTCGATGACGAGGTGGGAGACACGGCTGAGGATGTTGGGGTCAGATTCGGCGATGCTGGACAGAAGATGTGGGGTCGAGATCACCAGGTCGACGCCGCTTGGCGCGAACAAGCGGTTACGGATCACTCGCGCGGTATAGGAGGAAGAGAGAAGGGCAGAACGGAATTTCACCCTGTGAGAGAGCGCCTTGGCAAGGTTTCCCACCTGGGTGACAAGCTCTGACGTGGGGACCAGTATGATTGCCCGTGGTCTGCCAGTAGTAGGATGCGGCTGGTTTGTCAGAGGAGGCGGCTCAAGCTCGAAGGGGTTGTTTCGATTACGCTTCTCGTTGTCGAGCGCGTTCTTATGAGCTTCAATGTCCGCATCTTGTGCCTCAGCCCTCTTTACGGCGTCCATAATGGGTAAGAGATAGGCTAACGTTTTCCCGGAACCGGTCTCTGCGGCAATGAGATATTGCTCCATATCCCCTGGCGTCCCTTTAGGCGACCTTCTACCTGATCCTAGACGCTGACCCAGTAATGCTGAGATGGCAAGACGTTGGACCGGTGTAGGTGTAATCACTTCCAAGCCAGAAAGTGCATCTGTAACCACAGACTCTTTGATACCCGGAAGGAGGGGAAAGTCCTCGAAAGCCTGAAGGTTGCCTATCCTCTCCTTGATCGTATTTCGTTGCCCGTATGGCACTGCGGCAAGGGTTCTTTGCATTTTCAAGGCTCTGAATGGGCTCGATGGAACCTTGTCCGTCTGAGCTTGCTTTCTACCTCCAGTAGTCCTCTTTTGTTCGGCGACAGAACGCGGACGTGTCTGACGGCGGATGCGGGCTTCTGTTTGATTGAGACTATTGAACGGACCATCACCATGCTTTCTGGCAGACCTCGTATTACTTGTTGGTGTGTCCGCCTTCCGGGCAACCTTGGGCGATAGGTCCATTCTTGACGGCGGACGGCGGCGCTGCATTTGTGCCAATCCCCGCGCATGCTGTTGTAGCTGGTATGACTTTTTCTGTGTAGCAGTCCGTGATAATCGATATTGGCAAAACAGGCAGGCAGACCGCAAGCTAGTCGACATCGCTGGGGGCTAAGGCCAGATTCGCGCGCTCCAGTGCTGGACTTGGTGGAGGTATGGTATGCAGATCGGACAGGACCAAGGAATAGTTTGCACGGACATGACCCGTGCCCTAGAACACGGCTCGACTTCTCTGCTGGGAATTGAACTCTAGAATTTCGTTGTTAAGCTGGGGAATCCAAGACTCAAGGAGCGCATACAGTGTGCATCTCAAAAGATCCGTTCTTAGGGGAGTGCACGGATTACGCGGGCATGATGTAAGCACGAACGAGTCAAGCTACTCCGTAAAGTATTTGCCCACCAAAATTGAGACAGATAAGTGTCAACGACGATAATATGTAGGGAGCTGAGAGCAATTCTGAGCCATAAGCAAAGCGTCAACGAGTCTTTTCGACTACTATAAATTCAAACCCTTAATGCACTTCCCATGCAAAAATGTTGACCCCTGCCGCCCCTAAAGTAGGCTAGTAAGGCAACAGGCGCTAGTTGGGGCGGAAACCGGCACTAGATTGTCAACAACTCAACAGCAATAATAAACAGTAGACGCGCTCAATTTTTCAAAGCATACAATGGCTTCTGAATCGGTATATCAGTTTGATTCTCCGATCCACCATGAACAGCCTCTCCGCATCCAGAAGAGCACCCCTTCATCCTCTCCAAACAAGATGAGCGGGTTACCAGTGCAGCGACCGCTCACAGAGCTAAGTCCAATGGCGCAGCGAAGGAACTCTCCAAGCTATAATCAGGTTACTAAGGTAAGTCAGTCGCGAACTTAGTACAGAATTTATGCTGATGGGGTCTAGAAACCAATGTTCAACGAGCATTCCTCACCATTTGAGTCCTCGCCCATGGCATCCAATTCACCGCGCCTTTACTGGCAAAGTCGCGAATCTCCAAGTCGCTTCGGTGATGAGAATCGAAGCATTGGCGACAAAAGAGAAGGCTCGCCGTCGTCAAACAAAAGGTCGTCCATCGAAAACCTCAAGCGCGCGTCTCGCGTCAAGAATAGCAGTATGTTCGCCCGAGAGCATAAGAACGAATACGACCCTTCCTCAAGTCCAATGATCGAGAGGCCATTGGCTTCGGGCAGGCCCTTGAACGTTCAGGTACACGGCAATGCTTTCGGTGGGAAAGGTCTTGAGGGTCTCCGAAGTCAGAACCAGATGGATAGTAAGGTAACTTCGAGTCCCCTCAAGATTCCTGGAAAGCTCAACTTTAACCCGGAGCCGATTCAATCCCCAAGTAAAGGGCAAATCTCGCCCAGCAAATCGTCTCTTTCGAGTAAGAGCAGGTTTACACAAGCGCAAGGACTCGATCCAGAGGCTAGTGTATGGTCAGACGACGAAGACTCATCGGTCGAACGTCAGTTACCCGCGGGAAAATCACTACATCGCCATGCGAAGAGTGTGACATTCGCCGCTGCTCCACCGCAAGTCAACGAGTATGAGATGACGACTCCAGATCCATCTTCAGTCGCGTCTGGATCGCGCGACGGAAGCTACGACTCAGTCGAAGATGATGAGGATGAAGGGTTCGACAGAAGTACATCTTTTGATCGCGAGGACAGTTTCGATGCATCCCTTGAAGACACGGACAAGACGCCAGTTGTGTTGCCAGAAGATTGGCGCTTCATGAGCCCGGCAGTTGCAAATGACGACCTAGCAGCGCACGTTGATGATCCTTTCGATCGAGAGCAAAGCAGCCTTCCACCCCCAGAAAACCCGTCGTCAGCCCTAGATACCCGGTCCTCGCCCACACGGACCAATTCAGTCAACTCCAACGGCGAACGTCGGCCTTTACCACCCCTGCCTGCTCTGGGCCTACCAACATATCCGCGGGTTCGGTCTGACTCGAACGGAAGCCTCAATGTTGCGGCCGAACGTGCCAGCAGCGCCCAGCGCAACATCGCGACTCCTCCGTCACCTGCATCAATCACCAAAGCCGAGATCCAGGGTATAGGCGGATGCTCAATGTCCATCGAAGATCGCTTGAGACTTATGATGATTCAAGACGAAGCGAAACCCAAGACAGCCGCTGAGGAGCAACGCGAGGCGCGGCTGAGACATGGAACTCAAAGCATGAGCCCCGAACGTAACAGCCAGACTGAAGACGATGGTATTAAGATCTATGAAGACGAGGCTGAGAATGATGATGTCGCCGATCTTGGGGAGTACAAGATGCTTCCACGAATTTCAAGGGAATCCATCCTCCGCAAGGTGAAAAGCAAGTGCCAAATGCTCGAAGATGAAGAAAGGGGTATGGATTCTCCAGCATTCACTCTTGGCAATGATAGGGATCTTATCAGCAATCTGGATCCTGACACTCCACTGCCTTCATTGGAGACTGGAGATACGAATAGCTACACGGAGGAGGATGTCTTCATCAAGCAGGAGGACGATGAAAGCGAGGTCGATGTCTATGCCATCCCTGATCTTTACAGCCAGCACTTGGAAGCTGAAGCTCTCGGGGCGTCCTTAGATGAGTGCGAGCGACCACATGATCTACCTATCGATCACGGAGAATACGATGACGAGAGCCATTACTCGACAGATTCAAGGAGTGAAGAGCGATGTTCACCACCAGCTCCCGACACCAAAGACGAAGATGATGGACCTTTGACACCACGAGCAACTACTCCGGCCTCTGATGAGCAAAAAGAAGAAGTCAAAAGGAGCCACCGCATGTCACTGCCACAATTTGCGGCCATGTTGGGAGAGCAGGACTTTGGCTTCGGGCTGGATTCCTATCTGACTCCAAGTCCGCCAGTGGCGCTGGATGAGCCTGTCAAGCAAGCATTACTGGTGGAAACAATATTGACGGGAGAGCCTTCGCGGAGACCCGTCACACCCGTCGAACAACTACAGCCTCCTAGGTATCCAGCACATGGCTCTGAGTCTGATGACGAACCGCGAACACCAGATTCAGTAATTCGTCACCCAATCGCGGAATCGCCTAAGGCAGACTCTCCAAGCGTGCCAGAGCCGGTTGCTACGATCAAGGCTCCTGGCAGCAAGCTCAAGACACGTCCTTCTATTACTCCGTCAGACGTGCAGGCTATGGCCGAGGCACGCCGCCAAGTCAGCTATGAAGTTCCTGCGGTTCCATCGATCCCAGAGCGACATCAGAACCGCCCGTCGATAAATGTAGAGGCGGACACTTATGTACTAGGAGCACAAGAAGCAAGTACGGAGAGCGACACCACAGAAAATTCCTCTGGACCGTCGAAGCGAAAAAGCAGTCTAATACCGCTTGACATCCGCGTCGGAAGCAGCGAGGGCGCAGGTTTTGGTCTTGACAAGGAATTCGATCGTGTGATTGAAGCTCAGAAGGTGGCGTCCACTTTTCCTTCCTTGCATCTACCACAGCGGCCCAACTCGCGAGGCTACGCAGAGTATATCGGAGGACAAGGATTCAAACCTTTCCCAGAAAATCATGCTAACAAACCTTTCCGAACGCAGAAAGGATACCTTATGAGACAAAACACCAAAGTCGTCATTGCGAGCAGCGCTTCGAATGAGACAGATCCACACGCAACCGACGACCTTCAGGACCCTTCAATGAGAGGCACTAGATCCGCCGGGAATTCGCCTCGGAAGCCTAGCCAACAGACCTGGACGACAGAACCTTGGAACAGTAAGGTCAGACGCAAGAGCATTCGACAATCAGGCGGTAGCCCTCAAAAGAAAACAATTGGGGGATCCGCACCTCCACTTCCAGGTCAAGCCAGCAACGTCGCCAGCGGCCTTAACAGCGTCGCTGAAGATCAAGGTCCACTAATCGAAGACGTCTTTGAAGACGGGGCTGAGAGAGGCTGTCTGTTCGTGAAGGTCCTGCGAGTTAAGGACCTGGACCTGCCGCTGCCGAAAGGTAAATCATTGAAGCGCTGTATTGGCGATGAATCAAGATTTAACGGTATAACTAGGAGAGCGCTCTTATTTCGCATTGACTCTCGACAACGGCCTGCACTGTGTCACGACATCGTGGCTTGAATTAGGGAAGACGGCTCCTATTGGACAAGAATTCGAGCTTGTGGTTCTGAACGATCTTGAGTTCCAGCTTACGCTCCAAACCAGACTAGAGGAGCCTAAGATCAAAGCGGTTCTAGAGTCTCCTACCAAGAGCGTCAAGACACCCAAAGCCTCGACATTTAGCCGCGTTTTTGCATCACCAAAGAAACGAAAGGAGCTCGAGTTGAAACAGCAAGAAGAAACCCAGAAAGCTGAGCGGCAGCGACAGCAACAAGCTCAAGCAAATAGACGATCAATGCACCCAACTGCGTGGGACGTGTTGCATGGTCTAGTGGCTAAGGACGGTAGCTTTGCTAGATCATATATCTGCCTGAAAGACCACGAGGCCAACGCTTATGGCAGGCCATTCACTGTCGACGTACCTTGCTTCAATGAGTGGGCCACCGAGGACGTACAAAATACAAGCAGCGTTAAAAGTAAGCGAAGCACCGCGAGCATGGGCGTGCAGCGCAAAGCACCCTACAAGATTGGCAAGCTTGAGCTTCAGCTCCTGTTCGTTCCCAAGCCGAAGGGTGCGAATGATCAGGGCATGCCGAAGAGTATGAATGCATGCATCCGTGAGCTCAAAGAAGCTGAAACCAACGCTTCCAAGACGTGGGAAGGGCACTTGAGTCAGCAAGGTGGTGACTGTCCAGTAAGATCATGACACTCCCTGGAATGTGAGATCCGAGATCCACTAACGATCCGCGCAGTACTGGCGGCGCCGCTTCTTTACTCTTTCCGGCTCCAAATTTACCGCATACCACGAAGCCTCCCGGCAGCCACGCGCCACGATCAATCTCGCCAAATCCAGCAAGCTAATCGACGACAAATCCTCTCTGACTCAAAAGGAGACATCCGCCAAATCCGGAGGGCGCCGCAAATCAGCCTTCGCGGAGGAAGAAGAGGGATACATGTTTGTTGAGGAAGGTTTCCGGATCCGCTTCGCCAACGGCGAAACCATTGACTTCTACGCCGATAGCGCAGCAGACAAGGAGGGCTGGATGAAGGCGCTGGCGGACGTCGTGGGCAAGGACTCGAGTAAGCCGAAGGCATGGACGGATCTTGTGCTTACGAGGCAGCGTGCTGTGGCAGCGAAGTCCGCGGAGGACGGAAAGGCAGCCCCTATGCGCTTAGCGCCGCCTACACCGGCGAAGACGGAGACGAGGAGATCGTACGCCCCGCCGCCAGTGGAGAAGGATCCAAGACATTCGGTTATTGAACAGAGGAGACAGGCGGTGCAGAAGAAGACTAAATCAATGATCTTCTGATGTGGAGTGTCTTGATTCAAAGGCTGACATTGATGGTTATGCTGGTGCTACGTGGAATCCAGGGAATGACCGCACCGACGTGACGCAAACTTGTCTATGATCGAAGGCTTTTCTCATTGCAGCAATCAAAGTGGCTTTCATGTACAAAAGAGCTGGCGTATGGCTGTTTATATCTTAGCATGAGGTACAAAAAGTGCTCGCACAGTTTTCGTCGGAGTACATGTAGAAAATCCTGTACAATCAATAGAGGTGTCCTCACCAAGCTCTCTCTTCTGTCTGCAAAGCATGCTAGGTCTTCGGAAGTGAGAAGAGTCGGAGAAGCAGGACGGTTTGAAAAGCATATGGAGTACTTCTAGTCGTACGTACAAGACCGCCCCGAGAACATTTGAGCGGCAATAGTCTCCCTTACGTATGGGACACTATTACCGATGTTCGAAGTACCTGCATCGCCGGACGGACTGCTTATGGGTGACGCTGAGGTTTCTCGCCTTGCAATTCGAATCCGAAGAGCTAGCCTGTATTCCAGAAGGGAAAATTTAGCATCGTCTGCTGTCAATATCCACGAGTGTTGCGAAGCCAGTTAAGGGGCCTTTCGAATACATGTAGGCACTACCTTAAGTTTGCAACAGTACATCATGGAAAACCCCTTTTGAATAGCGTGTCCCAGGCTTTTGTGCAAGAGACGATATAAAGCAGACATATCAGATATGTCCATTACAGAGCACAGCATGACCGCAAGAATTGGTTTTCTAGTCTTTGGATAGATCGCCGAGAGCTAACCTATCAGCACTCGCAGCCCCGAGCGAGTATCTCACAGTGCCTATGTCCAAGTGGGCGCCTGTTGCGGATCGCCTACGTACTGTATACAGCCACTCTTGCCCTCCCAAAATCGTTTCCAAGAATTGATCAATTTGCTTGGCCAGTCCTCCAGAGCTACCTATGCAAACGGATCCAGCGGAAGGACGCATGCCCGCACATCGTCCGTGGTAGAAGGCGAAAAAGGAAAATCGTAAGATTCTGTAAGGTCCCGTCGGTACTATCTGTGACACAGTCGAGCCCAGATGTTGATCCATATATTGTACATCCAAAACGCCAGTTCATACTCACGAAGGCTGAAAGGCCAGGGGCAAAAGCAGTGCAGATGTTACGCCTAGAAAATGAATAAGAGGCTCGGTTCCCGCACTGAAGAGGGACATACTCACCCAGAGTAATCTATCGTCCTTCCCGACTCCAGCCGCCATATTGGCCTCCGTTGTGACCTTTATGACCATTTTGACCACCATTGTAGACTCCATTCTGGGCTCCATCGTGCCCTCCGTGTTGCCCTCCGCCCTGCCTTCCATTGTGCCCGCTAGCCTGACCAGTGTTCTGGTACCTCATGTATTGCTGTTGGTTCATCGCTATTTGCTGCTGCTGCTGTTGCGGCGTCGGCAGAAAGCCCAGCTGGTTGTATGGAAAGCTCGATTGACCCACCGTAGGGAATTGCGTTGCTGCGTACCCTTGCCCTGCCATCAAAGCATCAGGATTTAAATGCATAGGACGTTGAGGTTGCGGCTGCACACGTTGTAGCCCCATTGGATCAAACTGAGAAGGTGCCGACACGTAATTCTGAAGCCCAGCGTAGAAGCCTGCCGGAGACACGCCACGAGAGGCCCCATGGAACGGGACATTGGCATACTGCGGGTTAAGCGGATTTGACACGTATGCAACATTGTACTGATCGTAGGCGGTAAGATTGGGGTCAAGGGCCGAGGTCATTGGTACCAGGGCAGGCGAAGGAAACGCGGACCGCTGGGCAGAATTTGGGAAAGACTGGCTATTAGCATATCGGTCTGTCTCCTGGAGGTGTCTTCGACCGCTATGCATGTTGTGCGATGAAGAAGGCCGAGATCTGTCTTGATGAGAGCCGTGGCCGTGGGGACCTTGATGCTCGCGATCTGCCCTTCCCCCTTTGCCCGGCATGCCCACTTCGTCCATCAGTCGCCTATAGCCTTGCGACGGTGATACCTTGAGGCGGGTCAGGACAGCCTTGATATTGGCCACGATCTCTAGTCGCACGTTTTCGTCAAAGTACGGGGTGGTAAGAATTTTATAGATCAATGTTGTTCCTGATGTTTGATCGCTGAGGATGTCTTCAAGAACTTTGTGATCTTCCGAAAAGAAAAGAGCTTTACCAAGAATGTCCCTAGCTTCAGGCTCATTCCGCTGATTGATAACCTTGAGAACGGTCAAGTACGCAACCCTATGGGTACACAAATGCACCAAGTGTGGAACCAGGTGAGGTGCAAGGACGACTCGCCTACGAGGGAAGGTACAAGTATCGAGATACCAGGTCAGGAGAAGAGCACCGTTGGAATTTGTCGCTAGTTGCACACTGTGGAGGGCAACAGAGGCTGCTAGCATGCGTAGCTGATCCTTTGTTGCATGGGGACTTTCAAGACATGCTCTCATGGCTCTTGCTCCGAAACGGCCTTGCGCAATATCCCACATACGGCTGATCATGCTCTCAAAGACAAAGCTGTTGTACGTAGGACCAAATTGGAGGCATCCTTGAAGTACGTAGTTACCATACTGATCGAGAAATAGAGGCACAGCGTAAGGCCGGAGAGCTTTGGCGATGATGTCCATCTGTGCGGGGAGTCTGGTCGCGCCAATAATTTTCTGCGCTGCCCAAGTCCCATTTTTATGCACGCCCATCTCGGCCAGGTGTGGTTCGATCCTAATAAGCAGATCGTGCTTGATATTCTCGTTACAGACCTGGAAGAGTTGCTGAACGACAGTATTGCCAAGATAATCAGAGCCCAATTCTCCAATTTCTGGCAGCGTGGCCATTGCAATTTCTTCAACCTCTGCAGATGTTATGGCATTATTCTCCATATGTTTTCGAATCTCCCTAAGTTTTGGGGCATCGTGTATCCTGTTTTGGCTCGCTTCGGGTGGAGGTGGTATCTCGGATACATAGTTCGTAAAGCGAATTGCAGCGTCGACAATGTTGGCAATGTTATAGCAGTCTTGATCAGTAGCACCGAATTGGGGCACAATGTCGAGCATTGCGTCTCTGAGTCCCGGCAACTCAGGAACCTGTAGCGCAGCCGCAGCAGTCTGAATATGGACACCGTTTGTTGGTCGACTGCCATTTGTAGCTTTGCCTTGTGCATCCTGCCGTTCCGCTTGGCCGTTTCCATAAGGCTCTGGACTCCCTGAAGAGTATGCTGAATTATTGATTGGCGTACCACTGTTGGATGACGGTGCTTTTGCATAACCTATTCGTATGGCTCCAGCCCCGGGGAATATCTCTTTGCCGTTCAAACTGAATTTGGCCTGCGCGGCGCTTTCGATAGTTTCGAAATTGACAAAACCGCAATTTTTATGAATAAGAACCCTCGTGGACTCGATCTTTCCGTAAGCCATGAATATTGCCTGCAAAGAGGAGACCGTAGTAGATGTAGGAATATTCCCAAGCCACAATGCTCGCGTAGGTACGTCTTGATTGTTCTCGTCGGAAATATCAAGCGTTGGCCGAGCTGACGACGCACCGAGCTGAAGCGCTTGTACTGCCTCAGGGAGGCCTGTATAGTCTATGCCATTTTCAAAGCCTAAGCCACTTGCACCGATGCTCTTCCCAAGAGGAGACTTGACGAATCCCATCCCTGCCGATCTCATAGGTGAGTCGAGAACTCCGGCGGTCCTGGCGCGCGGTCTCTGTAAGGTGGCCGAATTGGCGTATGCTTGGACGGCAAGATTATGCTGATGGATCTGATACTGAGTTTCTGCATACGCCGCAGCCGTCTGAGACTCCTCGTTCAGATACTCCTCATCCTCCTCTGCCGCATATTTTTCTTTTGCGTTGACTGAATATGATCTGAGTCGGTTCGGGTTTTGCTTGACCTCCAAGTACGGCGCGAGTGAGGGCGGAATTGACATCTTCAATCCTTGGCCCATCAGTGCGGCCGGATCCTGCCGTGGGGTATCAGCCAAGCCAAGATAATCAAGAGTCTTGACATCCACGTCGTTTAGACCGTCCTTCGAAAACGATGACTGCACTGGTGATTCTGGTGGATCCGAGCGGACGCTCGCCAATGTAGAAGCTCTGTCACGACGGTTGCTCCAACTCGACGCAAAGAACGAGGAACCAAACGGACTCGATGAATCCATGAAATTCGACCGCTGGGGCATAGAACCTGCCCTCAAGCGCGATAGTAACACGGATGTATCTCTTGGCGTAAGAATCGTCGGTGTCTTGGTCGAGGCGTTCAGTCCTGTGTCCTTGATGTCGCTTAAGGTCAAGGCAGATGACTTGAAAGGCGTCGTTGCCGGCGTAGGCCTAGAGCTCTTGTTCTGCGACAGTGCAGGGCTTGTCAAGGTCGAGCCACCTTTCGGGGGAAATCTCGAAGGCACGGTCCCAGCTCGAGCGCGACGGGTTGGGCTCAGTATAGTACTTTCGGAGGGTGGTAGAAAATCCGGAAACCCATCTTGACTTGGTGACTCGGGAATTGTCTCTCTTAGAGGAGTGGAACCACCGCTCGCAGGTGGGCCCCAGACTGGTGTTAATCCCTCTTGAGCTTGAATTTCTCGAGCCCTGTCCAGGACGAGGGTTTCATTAGCGTACCGAATTTTGTTGGGGCCACATCAATATTCTCTCACCGTTTTGAATATAGCCTCCCTCCAAGCTCGTGCGACGGGGATCCAGCCCCTAATCTTGCACTTCCTGGCGCACTGCCCATCCCATTAACACCTGGCGGGTTCCCGAAAGGAGATCTTATCGAGTTATTTATTGGGGTATCTATCGGCGATGTATTTGCAGTTGAAGATCCCGATTTCGACTGATTTACCGCAAGCTGAGGAAGGTAATTCAAGTTCAGATGGTGATCTGGCTTAGGCGAAGGAGCCATCTGGGCTAGCAATACGAGGATATCGTAATTCTTTGATCCTGTGTCTAATCTCGACAAGCCCTCAGGTGGCAGTAACGCTCACAGGTAGTAGAGGCCGTAGTGAAGAGCTTGGCGCAATTGCGGGCCAATCAACGAGGTGTGTGTAGTGTATCTCCAATCCCCATGAAGCCCAGATGCTTTCCGATCAGTGATGTGGATGGACGATTCTCCGGATGTCGGGCAATTGCCTCCAGTTCCTGACTGCTCGGCCCAAGAATCAACGGTTCACAGCCGGTATTGAGTGGCGCCCCACGATTGATTGTTCTACTTCCGGTAGGCAAATGGTGTTTCTGACACTTTTTGGATAGCTGTGAGATATAGAATACAAGTGTAATGCAGTGTCGATGCGAGATGGTTTGTCGGACAGCTGGTCGTTGAAAGCAGTGTTAGAAGGGGCGTGGTGATGCGAGATTGCCTGGAAGGGAATTAGGACATGCAGTATTCGTCAAAGGGTCTATTGCCGGAAAATGAACGATTGATCAATAAAGTGGCGACGGCGCAAGAGGTATGGGCCTAATGAATAGCAGAGTATTTGCAGAAGAAGGTAATCATGATTGAGGGTGTCAGTAGGGAGTCGATAGAGAATCAGGAGTATGGGGGCAGGGATTATTTAGGCGCAGGAGCAGTAATCGTTTGCAGGTCACTAAACTGCGTTGCCATTCGTACTTCATCCGCAGTATAGCTCTTAGTGAAGAACCGCGAAGGCCCATCGTTCCTCTAACAAAATGCAGTATAGCAACACACAGGTACGCCATATAAGCACATCTGCTGTATTTCCACCGCTGGCGTGGTGCACTTCCCTAATTTTTTGAATGAAACGTATATTCATTGCCGGCTCCAGACCCTCCTGCTGGTTTCTTGATGGAGCAAGACAGTTCGTTGGCGATTTGCCTCTACATCTAAGGGGTCTCATTACTTGTCCAGCGTGTGTTAAAGTCGTGGATACAGTACTTTATGTTCTTCTGAAGTAATGCCAAGGACTGTGCACCATCTTTCGTCACTTGTATCGGACAAGGTACTTACTTACTTTGTGCCTCTCAGTACCTCGTGCTGAAAGTTCTTGTCCATGTGACCTGTTTGACATACACGATGCATATAGCCATGCAGTGCTGAATTCATTTGTGTGGCAGGGGCTGGAAGTGCATATGGCTCACTGGTGAAAGGAGATGGGCAGTCGCAGAATATGCACAATCGGAACAGCTAGCTTTTTTTGCGAATCGAGCTAGTCTACCATGGTGGCCTGCTTCGGATCCTGAAACTTGGGTTTAGGGCAGACAAGGCGATGCAGATCCACTGAGCCAACCTAGAAAGGAAAACATGCGACCACAAGAAGAGGATACTTGGACATCCCTACCAAAGAGTCACTTACTTTATGTATCGATGCTGCAGGGCGTGATCTGTTTCAATCCAGATTCACACTTAGTGGTCACGTCTTACATACTCTGAAAATCCGGGTCTGGAAGGATCTCAAGCTGCTGCAACGTCCAAGTAAGTACATCGCTCATATGAGCCGGCAGAGCAGACACGGTAACATTCGTCCATGCACCAAATCCTGGGCAGATTTAGATTTAGTGGCTGTGAACAGGCTTCGCGCAGGTTATCATTTCAGTTAGGGCCCGGGTCAGATCGCACAAGAGCGTCTTCATCGTCATTCACTTTGATTATGCAAGAAACGGCATTAGGTATATACCCTTCAAAGCCTTTCCATCTTTCCAAAACGCCCAGATAGTCCTCAAATATGCCATCTACCAACTTGATGGCGCTCTGAGAACAGACCTTTCCATAACAATCATTTCCCAGCAAATAACCCGAGTTTTTCATGACTGGCGAAGTGAGGGACACGCCTTTGGAGATCAAGATGGCAAATTTGTAGGCTGTGGATACAATTTCCAAAGTGGAGAATCGACACCAAGGCAAAGGCTGGTATCTCCGATCTGGTGGCCATAGCGGGCAGGGATGATGAAGCTTGACACAAGGCGGCGTACGCGATGGTAACAGATGGAAAAATTGGAGCAGCTAACTCCCACCAAGATTGTAATTGAAATTGGAATGCTTGCAGGTGAAAAATACAGAGAAGCTGAACCCTCAGCTGATTTTCAGATACTTTCTCGCGTGACAGTGATCTGGAGCTTTCAGCAACAAAAACCATCTCTTGCAAGCCTTGCGACGCCACGGCATAATGCTGAGAGCATTCGCTCTGGAGGCAGGTTCAGTAGTCACGGCATTCCAGTAGGAGGACTCGATGTATGATCTGTGAAGAGCTACTGCTCTGTTTGATGGAATAGCGTAACTGTCGTATGCAAGCCACCGCCAACATAAGCACAATCTGTCTATTAACAAGTAATCTCAATCTTGATATTGAATATTTTTATATAAAAGCGATGTGAATATCTTGTTTAATACTACGCATCTAAAACAGAACCACTCAAGAAGAGTGAGGCAAGGTAAAAGGCAGCACATCTTACTCCTAACCCGTATATATTAGCGTAACAGGGTTTATTTGTGTAAGAGCTGGGCAAAACAAACCCTGTCACGCTAACATATAACCTCCCCCTAGTACCTATTCGGGGGATGCGGGTTGGTCGCAATAAACTCAAAACTCTTGGCATGCTTTCGCAAGATCTTTACAGTAAAAACAAGATTAGAAGTTAAAAACAATAGAATTCAACTCGGAGAATTCTATTAGTAGAACAATGCTTGTTGATAGAACATAATTGAAATTGTAGAAGCTTGATTTAATAGATATACAAAGATATATCTTGTATATAGACTGGTCGCGTCGAGTCGAGTCATCGAGTTCGAGCCAGGTTCTCGGCCCGCCAAGACTCGATTCGGGTCAGAAATCTTGACCCAAGTATTTGGGTCGAGTCAAAGGATAGATATGAAGTACTTAGCGTGTAACTTGGCTCGACTCGCCAAGACTCGAAAAATTTAGATTATTTTTAAAAAAGTGCATTAATTAACTTAATCAAATTGATTAATTTAATTGATTAATTTATAATATTATATAGTAATGCATTTAAGTAATGCATTTGTATGTTATTTGTGCGTTGTTATTTTTAAACTATTTTTAGTAATTCAAATAATGCGAATTTTTTTAAAAATAGAAAATCTTGGCATTTTGACGTCATTTTCGATTGCTTGGCGAGTCGATCGAGCTAGATTAAGAAATCGTTGACCCAAGTCAATTTCGAGTTGAATCAAGAGATTGATATTAAGTATCTAGGTTGAGCTAGAATGTTAATATTGAAACCCAGCTTAACGATCAATCTACTTGTATAAAAGCAAGACTATTTTCTTTTAAAAGATTTAAATGTAAGAAAAGATAAAGTTAATATTTATAATATATATAAACTAGTATATTACTTCGATAGTTGTATAGTTAACTCAAAGTTTAACAAATTTTAGATTGAAGCTTAGAATTATATAGTTTACGCAAAGTTTACTTGGAAAGCAAGTCTCTAGAAGCGTATGCTAGTAGTATATATCTATTTAGAAGTAATTATAAATATTTATATATATATATACTTGAAGATAAATAGACTTTTGCTATTCTATATATTTCAATAATTTTTAAAGACTTCTCTTAACAAAAAATTCAATTATTAAAAGTTTTACTATATTACGTAAGACTTGTTGTATTCAAAATTTATATTATTTTAGTTAAATTAAAATTATTGTACTATATTATTTTGTCGACAAGTTATATTGTTTAAAAAGACTTAACAAAATCTTTAAAAGATTCTTATAATCTTTGTAACTAACTTGTATCTCTTGCTAAAAGTTTTTCGAATTTGCATTCGATAGAATTTAGTACTAATAATATATATAATATATTAGTATTATCTAAAGAATATTATTAGTACTAAGTATTATTTGAACTTAATTTAGTTAGATAGTATTAGTAGTATTATAGTTAAATAATTAGATAATATTAGACTATAGACTTGAGAATATCTGCTATTAGTACTAGCAATCTATCTACAATATATATGTAATCTCTTCTACTTAAATCTTAGAATCTTAGCTACTTATTATATTATTAAATTGTATAGTACAATCTATATATATATTGCAATAAGTCTTTGTTGTTATAGTTGTTTACTAATCGAAATTTTATTTCTACTTTCTTATATTGAAGTTTAAGATAGAACTTTAGTTACAATAACAAATATTAGAACAATCAATTATCGATATATCTTTAAAATAGTCTTAGAATTACAAGAATTCAAAAACACTAGAAGAAAAACATAAAAAATAGATTAACTTTAACAAATTATCAAAAATCAAAAACTTCAAAACTTAGAAATACAAGATTAACAATTTAAATATCAAGATATTGCTAAATTAAAAAAGCAAAAAAAAAAAGAACTAAAATCGAAGAATTAAAGATAGCAGTTAAAATTATAAATTTTAAAATTAAGATATTTTATCAAAATTGCAACTAGTCTCTATAATTAAAATAATCAATTAATTGTTAATCGAAATAATATTATTAAAGAAAATTTCGCAATAAAATAATTAATCTAATCAAATAAAAGCAAAAGTACTATTTAAGTTATTTTCTCAATTAAGATTAAAACAAATCTTTGATTAAAAAGTTCTTGCAATTAATTAATCGATAGATAATTAAAAGTAATAGTAGATTAAAAAAATTCGATTGCAAAAGTTCGAAAAAACAAAGAAGCAATAAACAAGAAAATAGTACGATATTGTTACGAGATTTGTGTCTAATGCTCTTGTTAAATAGCAAGAAAGCATTTAACGTCTATCGATAACGTTTGCTCTTAAACAATTAAGTATAACTTAATTGTTAACTTAGTTCTTAGAGAATTATCTTTATAACTATTATAGATGTTTGTCTTGTTTACTTACGTGTCTTTTTATCTTGTTTAGTTGTCTTATTTGTCTAATTGCTATTCTTTGTCTAGCAAATAGTAGTTTCAATATACAATTCGAGTTCATCGTTCGTCTAATTTAGACGAATAATATTAATTGTTAGTTCTTTTACTTAGTCTCGCATTTATTACTAGATACTAAGTTATTATATTAGACTTATTTGTCTACGTTCTGCAATTACTAGACACTAAATTATTGTATTAGAGTCAATATTTGTCTATTTTTCGCAATTATTAGATATTGAATTATTGTATTAGAGTTAATATTTATCTATCTTCTGCAAATATCTATCTAATTGTATTGAGATATCTTTCTTAATCAAACTAATTAATTTTGCTTTTTTTGTTCTTATCTATCAAATTCTGCAGTTTTGTACTATTGAATATTAATATATTTTTTGTATTAATAAATTAACTAGATTAAGAGTTAAGAAGTTTTTCAAACTTTTGTTTTGTCTATTTCTACTCGAATTAATAGATAGAACTTGCTGTTCTACTTAGTTTGCTTAATCTAGTAAAAACAAGCAAATTTGATTAACTAAATAGATAATTGACAAAATTTTACTTAAATAAGCAATTAATAAATTTGAAAGAATACAATAGACAACTTTATTTAATATAATTAACAACAAAGTTTTAACAAAAAAATTATTATTTGCTACAACTTATAATAAGTCTTCGACAAAGATATTATTGTCTATTGTTTTTAACTATTAGATTTCGAAGATATTACAATCTGCTATAATTAATATTGTTACTTTAAAAATATTACTATCTTCTATATTAAACAATACTATTTCGAAAATATTATTAGAGTTGTTAGCAAAGCAACTATCTAAATATTGAAACAAGCAATCTAAGCAAAAGAATCTAAATATCTATTTTAATAATATTTTAAATCTAGAATCTTTTAGTTCGATTGTTGTTTTAAAATATTCTGACAAAATTCTTATTGTTTAACAAAATAGATTTGTATCTTTAAGTATCTCGAGTTTTGTCTCTCTATTTGTATTTTCTATCTTATTTGCGTTCTTAGCTAAACAATTAATAGCTAGTTTTTTCGACAAACTAAAAAACAACAAAATTAACAAATTAAACAACAATAAATTGTGTAGAAATATATAACAAATATTAACAATCTATATTGTCAAAAGTAAGTTTTTTCTTTTGAGAAAAATAATATAAATTTAGACTAATCGTTGGGTTAGATTTCGATATTAACATTCTAGTCCAACTTGAATACTTGATATCAATCTCTTGACTCGACTTGAAATCGACTTGGGTCAACGATTTTTTAATTTGGCCCAATCAACTCGCTAAGCAATCGAAAATGACGTCAAAATGTCAAGATTTTCTATTTTTAAAAAAATTCGCATTATTTGAATTACTAAAAATAGTTTAAAAATAACAACGCACAAATAACGTACAAATGCATTATCTAAATGCATTACTATATAATATTATAAACAAATTAATTAAATTAATCAACTTAATTAAGTTAATTAATGCACTTTTTTAAAAATAATTTAAATTTTTCAAGTCTTAACGAGTCGAATCGAGTTATACGCTAAGTACTTCATATCTATTCTTTGACTTGACTCGAATACTCGAGTTAAGATTTTTGACCCAAATTAGATCTTGACGAGTTAGAAACTTAGCTCGAACTCGATGACTCAACTCGACGCAATCAATCTAGTTTCGAATATATTTTTAGACTTTTTGTACTTAAAAATAAGTATAACAAAAACAAGTTATTAATTTTAGATAAGATAAACAACTTTGCAACAAATATAAAGACTATAACTAAATTAATATAGCAAATTAAAAAAAAAATTAAATCTAATCGATTAAGATACAATTAACAAAATAGTTTAATTTAATTTATATCTTATTTAGACTAATCGTTGGATTAAGAATCGATATTAACTTTTTAACTTAATTCGAATACTTAATATTAACATCGTAACTTAATTCGAATTCTTAATATTAATATCGTAACTCAACTTAATATTAATTCGATTTCTAACTTAATTTGAATTATTAATTCGAATCGTTAAGCAATCGAAAATGTCGTTATAATGTTAAGAATTTCTATTTTTAAATTTATTACGTTACGACTTTCGAGAAATCTATACGTCAAAAACGAAACAATTTTTTTCTTTATTATTTTTTCGTCATTTACATTATTTTATTGCATTATTTTATTGCATTATTTTATTGCATTATTTTATTGCATTATTAGTGTTTATCTTTAAATAATTTATTATTGCTATCAAGATTGCTATTTTTTGCAAAATATATTGCAAAATGTTTAATTCTAACGATGTATATAGATTGATCGCGTCGAGTTAAGTTATCGAGTTCGAGTCAAGTTCTTGACTCGCCAAGATTCAATTTAAATCAAAAATCTTGACTCGAATATTCGAGTCGAGTCAAAGAATAAATGTGAAGTATTTAGCGTATAACTCGACTCAACTTGTCAAAACTCGAAAAATTTAGATTATTTTTAAAAAAGTGCATTAATCAACTTAATCAAGTTGATTAATTTAATTAATTTGTTTATAATATTATATAGTAATGCATTTAGATAATGCATTTGTACGTTATTTGTGCGTTGTTATTTTTAAACTATTTTTAGTAATTCAAATAATGCGAATTTTTTTAAAAATAGAAAATCTTGACATTTTGACGTCATTTTCGATTGCTTGATAAGTCGATTGAATCGAGTTAAAAAATCGTTGATCTAGATCGATTTCAAGTTAAATCAAGAGATTAATATTAAGTATTTAGGTCGAGCTAGAATGTTAATATCGAAACTCGACTTGGCAATTAGTCTAGTTACAATTTGTATAGACAATAAATTTGTTCAAATTTAACAATTTTAATAGCAAATAAAAAAGTATATTTAAACAAAAACAATCGAATTTGCTATAGACTTAATAATTTTAAAAACAAAGAAATAAAGTTGTCTCTTAACAATGCAAAAATTAAATTCGAGATAGTAAAGTTTTGTTTTTATAAAAAAAATAGTAAGTCGAATTAAACAATAATAGAAATTAGAGAACTTAGATTGAAAAGAGACTTTTCTAGATATTAAGTATTATAGAAGTCTTTGCTAAAAGAATCGACAAAATAGTTAAACAAAGAATTAGAAAGATTTTTTTTTAAAAAATCAAAAATGTTAGATCTAACAACTATTCGAAAATAGCAAAGATTTTAAATAGATCTAAATATATAATAGATAATATTACTAAAAAAAAAATCTATTAATAATAGATTCGAACTTTAGACTTATCAAATATTAATAATCTTAAACTAACTATTAGGAATCGAATTTTATGCAAATTTGATTCTCGATACAAATATTATGCAAATGCTAATTATATTAGACTAAAATATAGTCTAATACAATTAGAAATTCAATTCGATTCCTAGATTTAAGAAAAAACTAAATCGAACAATTAGTCTAAATAACCTAAATTTTAGAAAAATCAAGATATTTTTGTCAATTATGCGCAACAAACAAAGTGTTCGAAATAAATATTACAAATTGTTTAAAAATAAGATAACTCAAAAATATTATATAAAGTATTTTTATCTCGAAAATAAAAATAAAAATAATAAATCTTTTAGATTTTTGTTTTAATTTAAGTTGTTCTTTCTTTTGTTCTTTTTTCAACAAGAAATTTAATACTATTATAATTAAAAAAAAATCTCAAAAGTCTATTAAGAAAGAGAAAAAGATAGTTGTTACAATAAATTTAATTATTAAATTAAACAAGATTGTTTACTTTAAGAATAAACTAATTGCGTCAAGTTAAATCATCGAGTTCGAGTCAAGTTTCTAACTCGTTAAGACTTGGATTAAATTAAAATTTTAATATTAAAAAGTTGATTTAAATTACGATGTTAATATCGAGTATTTAAGTCGAATCACGATATTAATATTGAATATCAATTCGAATTTTTGATTTGATTCGTCAAGATATAAAGCAATTTAGTAATAGAATTTGTAGACATGAATTGTCTATTAAAAATTTTATAATTTTTTTTTTAAAATGTTTCATAGTAATGCAATTAAATAATGCATTTGATTTTTTTAATATTTGTGTAATAATTAGTTTAAAATTATTGTAATCTTTTGATTAACTTTATTGTTATCAAAAAAAATGCATGTTTAAACAACAATTTAGTTGACATATTTGTTAAAAAAATTGTATAATTAAACAACAATTTCGTTGACACATTTGTTCGAAAAAGTGCATAATTAATGTATGTAACGAAACAATACATTTAGTAAATAATGCAACAAAATAATGCAATTAATAAATTATATAGTTGAAAAACTTGTATTTTTGCTACTTATTCTTAATTTCGATCATCTAAATATAACGAAAATATTTCAATTTTAAAATTTCGAATATTACGACAAATGTTTATTTTTTATCATTATTATAATGAATTTCTAAATTAATTATTAATTGCGTTATCAATTGTATATTTTTTTGCTAAATAATTTTACGCTTTGCGTAAATAATAAATAAATTGTTGTCTACATATATAAAGCAAAACATTAATAAATGTCGTAAAAAATTAACAATAATGCAAATAGATAATGCATTTATTAAAAAAAAATTTAGTTAAAAACGCTTTAATAGTTTTCTAAAGTATTTTTAATGTTAAAATCTAAATTTGATAATTTTTATCACTTAATTCATTTTTAAATTTATTGTTAAAAGCTTCATTTTAAAGAATTTCTCGCATTAATCTTTCAAAAGATCTCTTAAAAATTAACAAATTCGCAAACTTTTAATATTGACGAATTTCTTTTAGAATTACAATTTTAGACTTAAATTTACGTTTTTTCTATTGCAAAAAGTTAATTAATAGTAGCTTATTGCATTATTTGTTTGCATTATTTGTTTGCATTATTTGTTTACATTATTTGTTTGCATTATTTGTTTGCATTATTTGTTTGCATTATTTGTTTGCATTATTTGTTTGCATTATTTGTTTGCATTATTTTTTAAATTTTAGACATTGTACTTTTAGATAAAGTTTTATTTTTGCTTTTGCTAGCTTCTTTATTGTTGCAATCTTGTAATATTATATTATTACAAATTGATTTTTTAATTTTTTTATGTTTTGCATTAAGTATGTTAGCAATTCGCAACAAAGAATGCATTATTCGAATGCATTATTTATTTATTTAATACGTGTCATTGTAAAATCGTAAATAAGAAGTTATTTACGTTAATTATTTAGAAGAATTGTATCAACTTAAAGATAATTAAATTAACGAACAATAATGCGATCAAATAATTGAAATAAATGCTTAATTATGTCGCAATATAAGATAAAAAAAATAACTTAATTAAAAATAATAATGTGATAATTGTAATAATTTTCAATTGTAATAATATTAGATAAAGATAAGATTTTTAATTCTAACTTTAATTTTAAGCGCAAAAATTCATTTTATAATTGCGACACTTTTTTTTCATAAATTAAACATTAGTTAACACAATTTCTAATTATTTATTACATAGACTTATATAGTTAAGTAAGAATATTAATTTGCATTATTTGTATATATTATTATAAAGACTAATCGAAAGCGTAAAATGTTAACTTTCTTTACTTTTTTTTAATTAATTGCTAATCGAAATCGTATTATGATGTAAAACGCAAATTAAAAATTATTGTACATTAAATAAAACGCAAATCGAATCGTTTTTTATAAACGATTAACAAAGTTTAAAGTTACAAATGTTTATCAAAAAGCGTCTAAAAACAAACAAATAAATATGAAGAACAATGTTTAAAACTTAATTATTAATGAGCGAGTTAAAAAGAGTTTTTATAATAATGCATTTAAGTAATGCATATATGTTCAAAAAACTAATTGTATAATAGTTAAATGTTTCGAAACAAAATTAATAAAAAAAATTAAAAAGAAGAATGCTACGAAGCAAGCAATTATTAATGCGATAACTATGAAAATAGCATTTGAAAGTCAACATTTAAACGTAACAAAGTCTACTTTTATTAACCAAGTATGTATTGTATTTAATGTAAAAAATAAAACTAATATACGTGTTAAACTACTACGAATTACGACGAATTTAATATTAATATGTCGAAATATATAATATTAATTATTTAAATCATTTAGTAACGTATTTTGCATTATAAAGAATTAAATAAGCTAAAAGCAACTTAAAATTTAAACGTAATTAATAAATTTGACAAATTTGTAAACATATTTTTTAGCGACAAAAATGTCGTAGATTGTAAAATATTTAATTTTTTCAATTCAATTAATAACGAATTAAAGAATTTCATTAAAATAAATAATAATAAAATTAAAATTAAGTACAAAAAAGTTAAAAATAATGCAAAAATAATAAAGAGCAAATACAAATTGTCGAAATATAAAGACGAAGATAATAACAATAAAAATTAAGTTAAATATAAGATTATAACGATCTTAAACTAGGTAATTAAAATGATCGAAATTAAAAATAGTTAACAAAAATTTAAGTTATTTAGTTATATATTTTATTAATTGCATTATCTTGTTACATTATTTATTAAATACATTGTTTTATTATATGCATTATTTATACACTTTTTTTACTAAATATATTTACTAAAAAGTGCACTATTTATATTTTTTTTTAACAAATATATTAATTACATTATGCACTTTTTTTTATTAAATATATTAATTAAAAGATGCATTATCTATACACTTTTTTTAACAAATATATTAATCACATTATGTACTTTTTTATTAAATATATTAATTAAAAAATGCATTATAATAATGCATTCAAATTATTTAGAAAATTAGAATTAAATCATTAATTTGATTTTTTTAGTTAAAGAGTTCGACAATCTTGTTTTATATAATTTTATTAAAGATTGTAAAAAAAAAAAATCATTATATTTTAAAAAGAATTTAAATTCTTAATTTTTTAATTCGCGATAACAATAACACACAATCTACGATATAATCTTAGATAACACAATAATGCTCTCGTAAATTATATTGTAAATAATGTGTCATTATTATTGCAAATTAAACGCGCTATTATTAAGTTATTAAAACTTTAATATTTAAGAATATTATATTTAAAAATATATAAAAGTTTAATATTTCTAAATATTTAACATAATTTCTAAAAAGTCAAATATATTAATTTAATACAATATAAATAATTTAAATGCATTACTAAATTGCATTACTAAATTATATTATTTTCTAATTATATTATTTTAAGATATATATTAATAATGCAAAATTTTTAACAAATATAATGATATTAAATTTCTAAATATTAATTAAACGCAAAACATCTTGTAAATTTATTTCTAAAAAATGATTAGATTCTTTAATCGTTAAATTATTGTTTTTCTCTTTTTGATAAATGTTTTACGCTTCAATAATAGTTTTTTTAAAATTTAAAATTATAATATAATTATAATACTTAAGAAGCATTATTTGTTCGATCAATTTTAAAGTTATTTGTGATCAATTTTATCAACAATTTTTTTTAACAAAACTAAATATTTTTTTGATACTTATAAAAAATATTAAATACGAAAAAACGTTTTTAGTTATTTAAGCTAATTTTAAGATATTCGAGACATTATTTTTTCAAAATTTTTATGTTAAAGTCTTTTTGACAATGACGTCAATGCGAAGATATTAATCGTTCTTGTTTAAAAATAAAGATTAACGTTAACTTTGTTAAAGAAAAGTTTATATAATTATTGCAACAAACTATATAATTACTAACAAATAAATGATTACATTATTAATTCGCATTATTTTTTCAATTTTGTTAGTTTGTTGCGTTTCAATTTTTAAAGTTGTTTTTTTTTTATAATAATAATTAAAATAGTTTTTGAATTTTTTCTTGTACTTGTCGTAATAAAAATGATTAATTTTATTAAAATTTTGTTTTTTAACATTTTTTGTGTTTTAATTTCAATACAAGTTTAACTTTTAAATGAAATTTAAAATTATAACAAAATTATATATTAGTTCGTCTTTGCTTTTAGTTTTAAAATAGTATTTCGCAAGTTTTGTAAAAGTTAACTTGCAAACTTTAATAACAAATGTTTTTAAAAAATATGCATTATTGCGTATAATTTTTTTAACAACATTAAAATAATTAAAAAAAGCATTAAATAATCGAAATTTTAAATATATGTTAACATTAATTGTTTTAGATATAATTAAAATTAATTTATAAAAAAAACATAATATATTGTTAACAAACAATGTTAATAATTATTCGTTATTTTTTAATTAAATAGCTTAAATCTTTAAGTTTTCTAAGATTTTGTCAATTATATATTAATTATGTTGCGCAATTAATATATACGTCGAAGCATTAAATAAATAGAGTTTCAACAAATGCGAATGTTTTGTATTAATGTTTAAGACTTTGTTTTAACTTTAATTTAAAACTTTTAAAAGCGAAGCTTTTGTTAAGAAGAATTAATAATAACAATTATAAAAGTGCGAATTTGATTTATTTATTAGCAAATGCATTATCTTTTTGCATTACTTATTTATTTTTTTTTTTTAATAATAGTGCATAAATTATTGCTTATAATTACATTTTTAACTTGATTGTCTTTTAATAATAACATAATACACAAAAATAAAATTTAAGCGAAGCATTTGTAATAATTGTCGAAATTATTTATTTTTAATGATTCGAAAAAATAGATTTAAAGCAATAAAAATCTTGCACAATACTTGTTTTTAATTATGTTAATTAAATTAAGACGCTAAGTTAATACGATTTTTCTTCTATTAATTTGTTAATTTTGCATTATTTATTTGCATAGTTAAATTAAATTTATACGATCAAAAATTAATTCGAGCTATAAAAAAGAATTAAATCGTTTTCGTTTTTTGCAAGCAATTGTTTTGCGATGTTCAAACATATTAATCGTATTAGAGTTACTTATAATTGTAAAATAATTAAAAATTTTAAGACAATTTTTGCATGCTATTTTAAGATATTTTTTTAATGTCGAAATTATTTAAATAAATATATTTTAAACATTAAATTATTTACTTGCTTTAGTCTTTTTAATTTAAAATAATTTTTTTTTTTTAAAATCTTGTTTGTAACATTTTTGTCAATAGATGTTTGTAATTATTATTGTTAAAATTGAACATTAGTATTAAGACTTCACTTAACGTATTCGTTGTTCTTTCTTAATTTTAAAAGAAAATTATTTTGACGAATTTTATCGATCGCTTCTTAAAAAGCTTTTTTTAAAAAAAAAAATTGTTTAATATTTTATAAGTTTTGACTTGCGAATTAATTAAAATGAAAACTACTTAAAATTAAATTGTGCAACATCGAAAAACTAGATTCTTTTTTAATCGAAAATATTAATAAATTGTATATATCGTTAGAATTAAACATTTTGCAATATATTTTGCAAAGAATAATAATCTTAATAATAACAATAAATTATTTAAAGATAAACACTAATAATGTAATAAAATAATGCAATAAAATAATGCAATAAAATAATGCAATAAAATAATGTAGATGACGAGAAAATAATAAAGAAAAAAATTGTTTCGTTTTTAGCGCATAAATTTCTTGAAAGTTGTGACGTAATAAATTTAAAAATAGAAATTTTTAATATTATGACAACATTTTCGATTGCTTAACAATTTGAATTAATAACTTAAATCGAATTAAAAATCGAATCAATATCGAATCGAGTCACAATATTAATGTCAAGAATTCGATTTAAGTTACGATGTTAATATCAAGTATTTAAGTCGAGTTAGAAAGTTAATATCGATTTTTAACCTAACGATTAGTCTATTTAAGAATATTGTTGTTAGAGTAAATTCTCTTAGAATACTGTATTTTGTTGTTTGCTCAATTACTTAAATACTATTAAAAAAGATAAAATTAAAACTATATTAAATAGTAATATAAATTAATTAATTATATTAGCAAAGATATAACAACTAAAATAAATCTAATTATTTAATAAGAAATTTTTATATTATTGATAAAAATTATTAAAGCACACATTTGCTTCGAAGAAGTAATAGAAGACGCAAAAATATTTGTCGAAAATATTATAATTTATACTTTTATTTTTGTTGTTTCTTAATCTAATTACAAGATACTATTAAAACAACTTTTTTAACAAAATGCTTGCATAAGTTTTGTGAATATAAATAATAAATTTCTAAAATTAAATATTTATTTTGCGAACAAAAGAAAATATATTGATATTTTGAAAATATTTGTTAATTACTCGAACAAAAAAAATAAAAACATTGTATTTTTGAAGAAATTTTTAAATCTTTAAAACAATTGTTTAGTTAATATAGTTGTTTAATTTTGCAAATCTAATTGCAAAAAATATCTAAAAGTAAAAGTAAAAATTATTAGAATAACAATATTGCAAAATAGAATTAAAAAAAAGATTAAATAAAGTTCTAATTAATTAGAATAAATTAATAGCATTAGTATCTATTTGTTTGTTAATTTAGTTAATTAGATTAAAGCAAATATTCGAATTGTTACTATATTTCAAATATCTTTTAAACTGTTAATAATTCGAACGTTTCGATTATATATTATAAAAGAAGTTTTTACTATTCGATTGTCAAAAAAATTCGATATTCTTTATTAATCTTTTGTTGTATTGCGTTTTTTTGTTCAAATAAATACAATATATAAGTTAAAAGTTTAAAAAACAAATTTAATAAATATAAGCAATTTGAATAGTTCTATTTTAGATAGATATCTAAACTAAAAAGAAATATTAAAACTATTAATTATCAAGAACTTCTAAAAGAAGTTTGACAAAAAATACATTTTTTTTAATATTTGAGTTTTTTAGTACTTAGCGCAACTCTTGATTTATTAAGAAATATATTTAGAAACTAATTATAGAATTTAAACTTTTTTTGCAAAGACAAAAACTCTTAATTACAATATTTTTCAATTGTAAAATTGCGTTAATTTAAAGTTTTTCTAAAATAAACAAAATTACATTAGAAATTGCATCTAATTAAGGAATTCATATTATAGAGTACAAAGTATAATAAGTTTTGAAATTTTTAATTTTTTGTATGTTAAATTCTATTGTAATTAAGATGTTAGAGAAATGTTTACAAACAAATTTGCTAAAATATTGTTATAAATTTTATCGAAATTCTTAATTTCTTGTACATAAAAAGAAGAACAATAAGTATTGCATAACTAATGTTGCTATAAATATAAACAAAATAATTGTTCGAAATATTAATATATTTTCTAATATCGAAGAGTTTGCAAAAAAAGTTTGTCGAAATAATTATTATATTATTATTCAATTTCTTTTTAAAATACAATTAAATAGATTTTGTATATAAAAATTGTAATCTTATTACTTTTATAACTTTTTTTAAATTGCTTGGAATAACTTGTTCATCGCAAAGTGCTACTAATTTAATTATTTAGTTTGTAAAAATTGTAATACGCATTCTTAAGAATCTTTTTTACAAGTGATGTTTATTACAACAATATAGATATAAAAAGATTTAAATCGAATTACAACAACAAAAAGACAATTTTAGAGATTAGATTGTTTGTTTTAAAATATATTTAGTAATTCAATACAATATTAATAAATATAGAGTTATTCAAATGCAAAATATTAGACAAAAAATCTTAATTTTAGAAGTTAGATATCAAAATTGTCGATTTTATATATAATTTCAATAGACAAATTTTTGATAGCATTAAAATTATCAAAATTGTTAAGTAATTGTTGTATAAAAATATTTTTAAAGTTAAAGTCTTTATAGAAGTATATATTTATTTTTGAATTTAAATATTAAAATTTGTTATTATTGCAAAGTTAATCTATTATTTGTTCAAGACTAAATATATCTTTGTATGAAGCTTAAAACAATACAATATTATAAACAAACTAAAAATTGCTTTGACAAAGACACTAGCAATATATATCTTAAACTACTCTATTTTAATTAACAAGATTATTCTAATTGTAGATTTAAGCTTAAAAAATTGAAGAGACATATTAATACAAATTGATATATTAACAAAGAAAGAATATTTTTTACAATATAAGAGTAAATTTTGAAGCAAGTAAAAGTCTCGATACAATGTCGAAAAGCAAAAATATCGAAAACTTATAGAAATTTAAAAAAAATTATTATTCTAATTATATAAAGTTCAATTTACAATCGAGATTAATATTAACAATTTAATTTAATTGTTTTGGAACAAACTTATTTAGCGCTTTAATAACTTGTTAATTAGTTTAAATTTGTTTTTTCGACTTTAATATACAATATATATTTGATAGAAAATATACAACAATCAACAGACTTTTAAGACAACTTAAAGAATTTTCTAACAATATAAATAAAACAAATAAAAAGAATATTATTAATTTTATTAATAGTTAATTAAATTGCGTTTGCATTTGTTTTGCTTAAGTATCTATATTAGTAAAAAATAGAAATATGTTCGAAATAATTTATTTCGATAAATTGAAATAGATTGTTCGATATCTAATTTTGTTACAAAAATTTAATATAAGTTAAAAAAAAATGCAAGTTTAAAAATTATATACTATATTTTTTGATAAAAAAAGAACAATTATTTCGAAAAATAGATAAGAATATATTTTTGCGCAAAATAGTAAATTAAACAAAAGACAAGAATTGTATTATAAAAAGCTTGAATAACAAAAACAATTACAAAAATAAAACAAAAATCTATCGACGCGTTGTAGATCGATATTAATAGTTAAATTTGTTTAATCTTTGCAAGAAGTATGTTGCAAACTAAAATAAATATTAGCAAAAAGTTTCTAATAAATTAAATAAAAAAAAATTATCTATTTAATTTATATTTTTAACTTGTAAAAAAAGATTGTTGTAAACTATGTTTATATATCAATTGCAAAGATATTTACAAAAGTAGATTTAATAGTTGCTCGAAATAATTTGACAAAATAGATAGAAGTTAAAATAATTTCGAATCTAAAAGAGTTAATTATAGTAAAATTTCTATAAAAGAACATTTTTTATTAATATAGATATATTAAGAAAATAATTATAAACAACAAATTTAAAAATAAAATCGAAATAACAACTAAATTTCTAAAAAATAATAACGTCAAGAAAGTAACAACGTTGATCTATTATTTACAAGCAAATAAAATAATAGAAAGAAAGTACAAATCTATTGTTAATATTTTATTAAAACTAACAAAAAAAGTTTCTACAAATTAATTACGTTATTTGTATACAATCTTGTAAATAGATAGAATAATAATTCGAAAATTTATCGAAAAAATATTGTTTTAACTTAAGTACGAATACAAAATTGTATTGTTAATTAAAATAGAATATTTAATCTAATATATTATAGATTGAAAAAAAGTTTGTACAATAATTAATCTATTGACGCTACAAGCAAAACAACTAAAAAAAAGAGATAATAATATAAAAGAAGTTGTATTGCGTCTTTGTTGTTTTAAAGAAAAAAACAAAAATCTTTTTAATAATAGTTATTAATTGCAAACGCGTTTATTTTAAACTAGAAATTTAATTTTATTATATAATATTAAGCTAGATAAAAAACACAATATAAAACTATTTTTTTAATAATTAGATTTTTTTGGAATAAAAGAAAAAAACAAAATTAAGAGTTTTTATATTCTAGAAGAAGTTAATAGCACAAAACTTAAAAATATCTATTTAGATAATCAACTTAAGAGATATGTCGAAAGAGATAGAAATTTTTAGATCTTCGCAAAATTAGAAGACAAGAATAAGAAGATAAAAAATAACTTTATAAGAGAGATCAAGAAACAATTTAATTGAGACAATAGAAAACTGTTTGCAATTGTTATACTATTGCTGTTTAATTATAATTACTATAATTACACAAAAGTGTAAAAAAAATTCAAATAGAAAAAAAGGTTGCAATCTTTATATTTGTTTTAATTGCAAGAACTTTATTATAGAGCTTATTAATTTATATATCTTAGATAGAATTTACGCATAATTGCGTAAAGTAATTTACAAGATATTATAATTCTAAGTATCAAAAAAAATCGATTTTTTTAATATTAACAGTTCTAATTAATTAGAAGCAAACAAACAACACTAATATCTACTTGTCTACTCTACTTAACTAAAATTAACAATTAAAAAGCTATCTAAAAATATTAATAAAAAGCTTTGATTAAATATTCTAATACTTTTAGGAAGTGTTCGAATTATAGAGAACAAGTTTTAATATTTCTTGTCGATAAATAGAGCAATATTATATACAAGTTATACTAGTTTTATATTTGCTTACAAATTAATATATAGATAAATATTAATATAGTTTCTTTATGTAATTGAAAATATAAATGCTACAAGTATCGATCAAATCTATAAATAACAATCTTTTGTATCTAGAGCTTTATATTTGTTAGATATTTAGAACAAGTTATTGCTCTATTTATTAAGATACACTATTCTAATACTAGAAACAATCTAGACTTTAGATTGATTGCGTCGGATTAGATTATCGAGTTCGAGTCGAGTATTCGATTCGAATCTTAGCAATTTGTGTTAACTCGACTCGAAAGTCTTGACAATTCGATTCCTAAAGTTGGAATCGACAATTCGAATCGAGTTGTAGACTTGAAATCGAAAAACAATCCGAAAAATCGATCTAAATTGCCAAGATATTAGTATAAATATAAATTACATTTAATAGATTCAAAATCTTAGTCTTACACTTTACTTAAATTGTTCAATTACATATTAATAATGTAGTATAATAATGCAAAAGAGTAATACAAGTAGCAACTAGTTTAAGAAAGCTGTTTTGAGATAATATAAGCAAGTGTAGCTTTTGTGTCGAAGCATACTACTTAACACTCTAGCGAAAAATCCAAAATTATAATGATATATATTCAAAAATAGAAAATCTTAATATAATAACATTATTTTCGGTTTCTTGACAATTTGATTTAATTTCTAATATTGAAATCGAAAATCGAGTCGAGTCGAGTTAAATCGATTTTAAAATAATAGAAATCGAATCGAATTTCGAATCGATTTCTAATATTAAAATCGACAAATTGGATTAATTTCTAAAGTTGAAATCGAAATCCGATCCAACAATTAGTCTACTAGACTTTTATCTATCTATCTATAGAGTATAGAGAGATAATAGAATTTGAGTTTTCGACTATTTGTTTTAATAGAGATAAGAAAGTTTTGTTATTTTAATTCGAAATTGAAAAGAAATGTTATAAATTAAAATTAAGTTAACAAACTAAATTGAGTATTTTAAAGCTAAAAATAATTTTCGAAATTATATAATTATCTTTTGCTTTAAAGAGTTTAATATAGATACAACAAGAACAATTTATTCTATTGTTGTTATTAATATTTCAAACAAATTTTTCGAAGTTACGTTAAAAGAGTTTACTACTATTGTTACTATCTCTAGAGAGTAGACAAAGTCTACAATAGTTAACTTTGCTAAGTACTCAATTTCGATTCAATAATTTTTTCGACTCTTTAGAGAATTCTATGCAAACTAATTTATTATATTTTTTACAAAATCAATTAGAATTTAGAATAGAAGAAAAACAAAAAGTCTAATATAGCAATTTAAAAAAGATAGAAGCTTTTTTCTTATTTCTTATTGCAATCTTTGCAAGAGCAGAAATAAAAACTTCTTTATTAATTAATTACAAAACGATTACTAAAAGAAAGAGAGTTGTATATAGTCGAGTAATCAAATAATATTAAGCTATAGACTTAAAAATATCTATTATTAGTATTAGCAATCTATTTGCAATATATATGCAATCTCTTCTACTTAAATCTTAGAATTTTAGCTATTTAATATATTATTAGACTATATAGTACAATCTATATATGCATCGCGATAAGTCTCTGTTGTTATAGTTGTTTACTAATTAAGATTCTATTTCTACTTCCTTATAGTATTAATTAAATCTCGCTTAGATCTACTAGCGTTTTTAGTTAAAGAAACTTTAAAATCTCAATTAAAGCTTTTATATATTGTAAATTTCAAATTGCTTGTATTTAGATCTATAATTTTAAGTAAAATTATATAGATTATATAATATATTGTGTAGATAATGTTTTAATATTTGCGCAATTTATTAGTCTCTTACAAGATTAAGTAATAAAGAATTATCGATTTTGAAAATAGATACTTAAGTAATATATCTAATACTAATTGTATCTCTGAAGAAATATTAGTACTATTGTAAAAATATATTATTAATAGTATTATATACGCAATAGTCGTAATTAATAAATCTTTCAATATTAATAGAAATTAAGTTTAAACAATAGTACAACTAGTATTGTTAGTACTAATTTAGAACTTTTTACCAATACTAATAGAACTATCTTATCGAATACAAATTCGAATAGATTCTAAAATATATAAGAAAGTACTTTAATAGTTATTGAATTGCATTTAACTATAAACAACAAAGTATATATAAATCTATAAGAGAGAGAATATGTTTAATATAATCAAAATTTAATATATATTTGTTTATAATATTTATCTATCTTAATACAAGTAGTAAACAAGAATTAGAAACAATACTATCTAATACTATCTATTATTGTTACAAGATTAGTGTCTAATACTCTTGTCAAATAACAAAAGAGCGTTTAGCGTCTATTAATAGCATTTACTCTTAGACAATCAAGTATAACTTAATTGTTAATTTAGTTCTTAGACAATTATACTTCCAATTACTATAAATATTTGTCTTATTTATTTGCGTATCTTTTTATCTTATCTAGCTATCTTGTTTGTCTAATTGTTATTCTTTGTCTAGCAAATAGTAGTTTTATTGTATAATTCAAGTTAATTGCTTGTCTAATTTAGATAGACAATACTAATCACTAGTTCTTCTATTTAGTTTTGTATTTATTATTAGATACTAGATTATTATACTAGAGTTAATATCTATTTATATTTCGCAATTACTAAATATTAAATTATTGTATTAGAGTTAGTACTTGTCTATCTTTTGCAAATATTTGTCTATTGTATTAAGATATCTTTCTTAATTAAATTAACTAATCTTGCTCTTTTTGCGCTTATTTATTAAATTTTGCAGTTTTGCATTACTAGATATTAATGTATCTCTTGCATTAGTAAGTTAATTAGATAAAGAGTTAAAAAGCTCTCTAAATTTTGGTTTTGTCTATTTTCTCTCGAACTAATAGATAGAACTTGTTGTTTTGCTTAGTTTGCTTAGTCTAATAAAAACAAACAAATTTAACTAGCTAAATAGACAATCGACAAGACTTTACTTAATTAAACAATTAATAAATTCGAAAGAACGCAATAAATAGTTTTATTTAACACAATTAACAATAAAGTTTCGACAAAAAAATATTATTTGCTACAATTTATAGCAAGTCTTCGACAAAGATATTATTATCTATTGTTTTTAACTATTAGATTTCGAAGATATTACAATTTATTATAGTTGATATTGTTACTTTAAAGACATTATTGTTTGCTATCTTAGACAATATTATTTCGAAAACATTATTATAATTGTTAGCAAAGCAACTATTTTAATATTAAAACAAGCAACTTAAGCAAAAAAATTTAAACATCTATTTTAATAATACTCTAAATCTAGTATCTATTAATTTAATTGTTGTTTTAGAGTATCTTAACAAAGTTTTTGTTGTTTATTGAAATAAATTTGCGTTTTTAAGCAACTTAAGATTTGTTTTTCTACTTGTATTTTCTATTTTATTTGCGTTCTTAATTGAATAACTAATAACTAGTTCTTTCGATAAACTAAAAAACAACAAAATTAGCAAATTAAACAACAATAAACTACGCAAAAAGATATTAGCAAACGTTAACAATCTATATTGTTAAAAAAAGCTTTCTTTTTTAAGAAAAATAATATAAATTATTAATATTAACTTGAAATTAATTAGACAAGTTTCAAAATAAATAATAGATTTAAAATAATAGATCTATATTTTAACAATTCTTTGCAAAGTAATTAACAATAGTTTGATTAATTTAATTTTGTTGCACAATTATACAATCTATAGATATTTAACTTATTTAACGTTGAGCAATATACTTAATATAATTAATAACAAGATATTAAATCTAGTATCTTATAGTTAAATACTTAATACATTTACTCTTTGCTAATTTAGTCGAGTATAATTATATTTAATAATATAGATTTGCAGTAGTAATAAGAGCTTATTTTTTAATAATTTCTTAATATTTAAGTGAATTTTGTAACTTTTAAATAGATTTTGTTTTTACAACTTAATTTTGCAATCTTTAAAGAAACTTTAATCTTGCAATTTAATTTTGCAACTTTTAAGCAAACTTTATTTTTTGCAATCTTTAATCTAGATTAATTGCAAGCTATATTGCGTAAAAAATGTTAACGCTTTTTAATAAAGCAAATATAATATTTATTTCGAAATAAATTAATTGATTTTTGTTGTTTCTCTAGACGCTTTAATAAATTTTTATAGAAAAATACAAATATATATTCTAATTAATTTAAAATATCCCGAATAACTATAAATTAAATAATATTATTTTTGTCTATAAGAAAACAATATATAGAGAAGTCTTTATCTTTGTTAAGCGTATAAATAATTATATATATATTGTTAACAAAGTTGTTGTTTAAAACAATCTCTCTCTTTATCTTTGCAACTCTATTATAATATAATATTTTAAAAAGATAAATAACTCTAAATATTAAATATTTCGAAGTTTGTCTTTTTTAAATTTTATTAATAAATTGTAGAATTGCTTTAAAATAAGAATTAGCAAAATACTTAACAAATTAACATTAAAAATCTTTATTGCTAAAAATACTAAAAATACTAAACAATTACAAAAAATTTGTAGAATATTATTTTTTATATACAATTAATAAATATCGACGAAATTTAAAAGCAATTAATTTAAATATAAAATTAACTTAAAATAAAATTGCATTCTATTGTTAATATATCTATTATTTATATATTATTTTAGAACTTTATTAAGAAATTTAATACAAAGTGCAAAATATAAAAGATAATACTTGTCTATTGTTTTAACTAGCAAAATTTAAATCGATTAAATAAACAATCAAAAAAATAAATTGTTTATTAATCTATACTATATATATTTTGTTACTCTATCTTTTTTGCATATTTTTCTATTAATAGTTTCACTATATATATCTTTCTTAGCAACAGTTTGCAAACTATAGATATTCTAAATAATCTATACAAAATTTGTAAGATTTTAACAAGTAGTTTTGCTAATTAATATAATAGATATTAATATAGTTCTAGATATTAAAATCTCTCGCAAGATTTGTGATTACAATAATAACAAATTCTTTTGCAAATAATTAAAGCAAAAACTCTTATTATTAAAACTAGAAAATAAAAGATAAATAAAATAATATATAACAAGATTAAAACAACTATTAAAATAAATATTGCAAAAATTATTGCAATAGCTATTAGAACAACTATAAACAAATAGCAATTTATTAAGTTTTTGTTGTAACAATATATTATACAAATTTTGCAAATTATATAAAGTTTGTTTATTAATTTATATTTTTCGAAAATTTCGCAAACTATTATAGTAACTCTTGTGCAAATATAACAACATACTATATTATTAACAATTAATTAAAAAATATATACTATATTAAAAAAAAATAGTAGCTATTTATATAATTAACTTATTATAGAAAGCAACTTATTATTTAAATATAATATGTATTAAGTTAAGATTTATATTGCTTTTTGTAATTATTAAGTGTAAAAACTATATCTTAAATTTTTTTATTAAAAATCAAGTCTTTTTAGCATATTAAAGACAAATATAACAAGATATATTGTTAAAAATTTATTAAAATATTTTATATTAATCTTATCTTTGTTAAGATAAATCTTATAGACTTAGAACTAATTAAATTAGATGCTCTATTATTGTATTAGAATAAATTAGTTTTTAGATATTAATATTATACAATATATTAAATAGCATTTTTATAAAAAATATTTTGTATATTGTTTGCGTTAACAACAAATGCATTATATTATTAATTAACAATAACTTTTTTAGTAATTTAAAACTAAAATATCTTACAAAATAGTCTAGTATTGTTGTATTTATGCGCAATATTAAAAATAACAAATATTTAATTAATTATTATCTTTAACTCTTAATATATTTTTAAGATAGAATAGATAACAAGATAGTTTTTGCTTACTTTTGTTAAGAAACTTATATTATAAAAAATTTAAAACAAAACTATTGCTTGAAATAAATATTATTAATTTCGAACATATAATTGTTGACGCAAACAAGCAAAAACTAATTATTAAAAGTTGTTAAAGTTTGAAAACAAAGCTAAAAATAAAGTTAAAAAACAATATTTAAATAAAATAAATTATTAAAATTAAAAGAAGTTTTGTAGTTGTTGTCTATTTTGTTCTCGAAATTCTAGTAATTATACAAAATAAGATTTTGTTTAATAGAGATTATCTTTTTAAATAGATTTTGCTCGATATTTATTTTTATATTGTAAATAAAAAGATATCTTTTATATATATTTGTAACAATTGTTGTGTTTTTTTTTGTATTTTGCAATATATAATATTAGAATGTTTGCTAAAATTTAAGAAGCAAGATTGTTATAAATTTAACTTTAACGAAGAGAGTTAAACAATTAAAAAAGACATTAAGATTAATATATCTAATAATAACTATTAAGCAAATTTAATTAATAGTATTTATATTTACAATAGTCTAGACAAAGTTATTGCGCTTTAATATTTTGTAAAAAAATATTGGCAAAATTATTAATCTTGTTAAGAAAAATTAAATATTAATTTTATTAAATAGCAACTAAAATTTTATATTAGTGTCGAAAATAAAATATAAGATTTATTTTTTAAAGAAAATGCAATTGCAAAATAGTTAATAGAGAATTCGACAAATTGTATATATAAGACAAGATAATATGATCAATCAAATCTTTATTGTTTAGATTTCTTGTCTTTGTAATTTAACAAATCTTGTTAGATAGAACTCGAAAGTATTAAGTAATAATTAATATTTGCAAATTGAATAGACTAACTACTACAAATAAATATTTAATACTTGTTTAAACAAATATTATAGCTTAAATATATAGATATAAGTATATAAGCTTGATAGACAAGTTAACTTTTTTTTGTAGTTCTTAATTTTGTTTAAAGATAAATATTAGTTCTTCTTTACTACTTATTAAAACAAAAAACAACTTAATATTGTTGCTATAAAATTTAAGAATTTGCTTGTCTACGTTCAACAAATAATAAATAGAGAACTTTGTCAATTTAGAGACTTTTGTTGTATATATATTAACAATATTATTGTTTTCTTGCAATTGTTCGATATAAATTTAGCTTATCTTATTTAGTTGTTCGACAAATTAGTCTTGCTAAATATTAGACTTAGTTTTAAAAAAATTTATCTTAATTATTTTAGCATTATTTTACTAAAACAAAAAATAAATACTTTTGACTTATTTATTACTAGAGAGCAAATTGTTGTTATTAAAATAATTAGATTTTTTAAGAATTTAAATATATTTAAAATCTATTTTAATCTTGTCAATTATTAAAGAGATAAAATTGTTTAATATATTTAGCAAACTAATATTTTACAACAACAAAAATCTTGTTTTTTAAAAAGCTCTTCTATTGTTTATAGACAAAAGTAAAAAACTTATTTAAACAATATATATATTAAATACTTGTTTGCTCTTCTTTAATTTTTCTATTAGCTATAGCAATTCTTGATAGCTTTGAATTTCTTAATTTATTTCAACAATAATTGCTAATTGTATATAGACTTAAATATCTTTAAAAATCGCAAATTTTATATTAAGATATATTATATTAAAAATAATTTAATTAGCGACAACTTTAGACAAAACAATATTTAATATATTTTATTTTTATTTAAGACTTTAAACTTCATCAAGATAAATTATTAATTAACTAAAATAAAAAAATTTAATCTTGTATAAACAATATAAAAGACTAGATATTTAGTAGAAACAACTAAAAGACTTATTACAATTTATATTAATTATTCGATTATAACAAATATTGTTAAACAAACTATACTATTCTTTTTATTAATTAATAAATTTAATTTTTGTCTTGTGCGTATCTTGTAATATCTTTTACATTTTTTATTAAATATATATTATTGTACAAAAGGATTGCATACAATTTCGAATATATTGTTTAAACTTCTTGTATTTAAAGATAAATATAATAAGAACAAATTATTAATCTTAGATAAAATAGACAACTTTGCAACAAATATAAAGATTGTAATTAAGTTAATGCAACAAACTTTTAAAAAGAAATTAAACTTAATTAATTAAAATATAGTTAATAAAACAATCTTATTTTACTTAAATCTTGTTTAAATAGATAAAATCTTTAAAAAAAGACTTCTTAAAATATATGTTAAATTTATTAAGTAAATAAAAATTCTAACAATAATTCGAAAATTATCTATATCTTCTAGTACTTAAATTTTTAAAAAAGATAATTTACTCTACTTTATAAATTATACAAATTGCAAAAAATTGTGCTTATTTAAGAAATTTAAGAGAAAAATCTTTTACTAGATATACAATATAAATAGCTATATTAATTTTATTTGTATATACAAGATAGTAATTGTTAACTTTTATTTTTGCAAGCTTGTCTCTTAATTGCATCGATATATTGTTTATTGTTAAAAGTATTATTTTTGTCAAATTAAACAATATTAATTCTATAGAAGTTTTAACTTAATTCTAAATTCTTTTGTATCTTTTTATACAACATATATTGACTTTGTTTTAAAATTGTTGTTATACTAAAGTTTCGATATTGCTTTAACAACAATATGCAAATTTTTTAAAAAAGTAACAATTTTAATTAATAAGACAATCTATATTGTAATAAAGTATACAAGTATTTTTTTTAACAATCTTATTAATTAACAAGTTCTATAAGCGCTTATATACAACAAGAATTGTAAGTTTATATTTAAATTTTAAATAACTATATTTTAGAAGTTGAAAACTTAATTTCTAATTTTAATAGCATACTATTTACAAATAAACAAATAAAGTAAACAAACAAATTAAAGTATTAAGATAATCTTGCAATATATTGTAACTAGCAATTCAAATTTAAATTAATTGTTTTTCTTGCTTGCACTTTGCGTTTGTCTTAATAATTTATCTAGTATATCTATTAAGTTGTAATTAAATTAAAAAATTATAGACTTTAAGATACGTAATTTCTTGTCTCTTTTTAGACTTAACGATATTTAAATAGATTAATTGTAGAAAAAATTTGTTAATATCTTCGAAATAGAAATAACAATTGTATAGACTAATATTGCAATCAAAACAATATACGATAAATATTATAGATTTATCGAATTTTCGATAAATAATATAATATATCTTTGTCTCTATAAGAGTTACTTTTTTGTTGTTTATTAAATTGTTTAAACTGTCAATTTAATATAATAAATCTTTTAAGATTCTTAAACAAAAAAACAATTTAATATACAAATTAAATCTTTTAGTAGATTAAAAGATTTATTTAGTTATGTTTAGTATCTATTTTAAATTAATGCTAGATAATAGAGATCTATATAATTATTTAAAATTAAATTATTTAGAGATTGTTATTAAATTGAATGTTAAATAATATTTTTATAACTTATTCGCATTTGTTCTGCTCGGATAATTCTTACTAATACTACTAACAATGCTTGAAAAGATAGACTTTTGTTAAAATTTAGATATCTTCGGATAAACTAGTTTAAATCGGGTAATTTTTCTAAAATTATAAAAAATATATAGTATAGTCTAATTTTACTACCAAAAAATACTATAAATAGTCTTTATATTACTTGATCTAGACTAGCTTGAAGTTTATTAATTTAACTTAAGATATTTATAATCAAACTAGTCTAGATCGAGTAACATAAAGACTGTTTATAGTATTTTTGGTAGTAAAATTAGACTATACTATAAATTTCCAAAATTCTCTAAAATTACCCGATTTGAACTAGTTTATCCAAAGATATCTAAATTTTAACAAAAGCCTATCTTTTCAAGCATTGTTAATAGTATTAGTAAGAATTATCCGAGCAGAACAAATACGGATAATTATAATCTGTGCATTATTCTTGCGTAAAAATCTTACAAATTGCTCGATTCTATTACTTAAATTACTATAATATAAACAAGTAACAAGTAAAGATGTAATCGAAGTACTGCATATCAAAATTTAGATGCAACTTTGCTCAAGTTGATCGAAATTCGAGTCAAATATGCGTCTATATAGAGTTAAACTAGAACTTGATCTCGCGCAGCTTCGAGTAACATTTGCTTAATCTCTAATTCGCCTCGGGAATTCCTGATCGATCTCGAAGCTCTATAACAATATATAGTTAACTTAGAATCTAGAGACAACTTCTTGTTTTGTCGACGTTTAAAAAACTACAATATTAAGTAAAATCGTTAGTATAGTAAGAATTTGTTAGATAATTCTACGAATCTTGTTAATAACTACAAAACAAAATACAAAATACTTATTCTTTTTACTATTAAATGCTCTAAAACAATTATTACAATATTTGAAATAATTGTTTTAATATTTTTGACAAATATTATTGTTTTCGTATTATAGTTAAAGAGATGCAATCGATTGTCTAAAATAACAAAAATTGCGTTTATATTGAAAAAAAAGAAAAAGATTGTTTTAAAACTAAGACTACTACAAATAGTAAAAAAGAAAAATTAAGATATAATATTAAATAATTATAATTTATTCACTTATAACAAACGCTTTATAAGTTTTAGTTTTAAGAGACAATTTATTATAATACTAATACAATTAATATCGATATTAAGAATATTACTAAAGCTTATCATTTTTAATTTTGTTAATATATATTCTTGTTTAGTATTATTAACTACTATTTTTATATTATCGACAATAATATTTTTATTACTATTATTGTATTGCAAGATTATCTATTTATTGTTGTTATCTAACAAGCAAGCAATATAGTTTTTAACAAAAAAAAACTTTTTATTTTAGTTAAAATGTTGCAAAAGCTTGCAAACGCAAAGTTGCAAATTAGATAATTATAAACAATTTTGCAAAAATACTAAATTAGCAAAATAATAATAATTAGATTATATTAAATAACAATAAATTAAGCTAAATAAATATTAAATCTAAGCGCAATTCTTTTTAAAAAAAACTATAATAGATATCGAGCAATTGATTTGCAAGATATTTATAGTTAATAGCTATCTTATTATATTTATATGTTGCAAAAACAATAATATATTTTTCGTTTATTTAGTTTCTAGTCTCGATATCTTAAGTATAAAAATAATTGAAAATAATATTGCTCTATTTTAATCTAAAAAAAAGATAAATATCGACAATTATTTTATCTATCTAGTAGCTTATACGTGTCTTATTAATTACAATATAAATTGTATTGTTTGCGTTAATACTATAATACGCAAGTACTTTGCTTTGTAGCTTGCAACTTTTAATTAAAACAACAATATTTATATATTATACAAGTCTCTAGAATCTATCTTTGTATCTATAAGTATTATTAATATTTAAAAAAAAATGCAAAATAATATTAATATCTAGTCTTTCTAGATTATTAACTTGCAAAAGAAGTACAAGACAACTAAAATAAACAATCTTACGTATAATATTATATCTTAAATTACGTTAATACACTTTAATAAGTTGTTATCTATAAAAAAAGACTAGATTTTTGCAAACTACAAAACTTGCAAATTTGTTTTAAATTTTGTTACATTTAACAATCAATTTTTAAATTTATATTACAAAAAATATTTTAAAATAATTAATACTAATAAAAACACTATATTAATTAAAGGTTATTAAACAATTAAATACAAAAGTGTAACTTTAATTAAAGTGCAAAAAATACAAAAAATAAATATCGATAAAATTTTATTTAAGACAATAATATTGTTTTGCAAATATCTAGCTTTAATAATAAAAATAGACAAATTAATTTTAAAAATTTTAATCGACAAAAATATTTTCTTTAATTTTGCTCTATTTTTTGTTTTGCAAAATTTAAGATTACTAAAGTATTACGCGAAAAAGCTTAAAACAATTAAGACAAATTTAATTAAATATTAAATATTAATTTTAAAAATAAATCAACTTGCAAAAACACAATTTATAGTTTTATAAATACTTTAGTTACTAATTGTTAAACAACTTAATTCGCGACAAATTTCAAACAAATATTAAGCAAAATAACAAATAAAACAAATAAAACAACAATATACTTCTAAGTTATATAAGATAGTTGAAATGCTATTTTTAATATTAATTCTACTATTGTAGTCGATATCTATACTTTTTTTAAGAATATTATTAAATTTGCTAGCAAGTTAGCTTAAATTATCAAAATTATCAAATTATTCGAAGATATTTTTTAAAACAATTTTGTAAAAACTAAAATAAATAAGATATAATTAAATACGAAAAAACGTTTATTACTAAAGCAACAAAAAGTTCTATAACAAACCAGATATTAAGTAGAATTAAATTAAGACTATTTAGTAATATAATATGAAAACAAATAAGAATAACAAATTTAGTACAATAGAATAGATTATTAAAGTCTAAATAAAATAGTAATTAAATTTAGAAGTTAGATAACGTTTAAATTTGCAATATAACAAGAGTATTAGTATTCTTTCTTTTAAGAAGATAAAAAGTATATATTACAAGATTTGTATCTAATGCTTTTGTTAAATAGCAAAAGAACGTTTAATATTTGTTGATAGTATTTACTTCTAAACAATTAAGTATAACTTAATTGTTAACTTAGTTCTTAGACAATTATACTTATAACTATTATAGATATTGGTCTTGTTTATTTGCTTATCTTTTTATCTTGTCTAGTTGTCTTATCTATCTAGTTGCTATTCTTTGTCTAGCAATTATATAGAATATTGTTTCTCGCTTGTCTATATAATAATAATAATATTGTTGTTAAGATTTATTGTCTCTATTAATTGCAAAGCAATAACTCGATTATTTTAAATTTTATTACTTGCAAATTCTTGTTACAAGTTGCGTACTAATAGATATTATTTGTTGCGTGTTGCTCTTTACAAGATAATTAGAAAGAGAAGATCTACTAATAGAATTAAGATAATTAAGAAGACTTAGCTCTTAAATATCTTAAATTTGGAATTTAGATAATAAGATAATTAAGAACTTGAATATCTTAGATATTTTTAAACTTCAAATAATAGAAAGATATATAGCTTTCGAACGCAACTCTCTTATAAATTGTGTTCAACTTATCTTAAGTCTTAACTTACTATTATAACTATTAAGTTGCAATCTCTTATTATTAAGTAATTGCTTGCATTGTCTAAAGACGTCTACAAATTTCTTTAATAATATAATTTTTTCTAATATTTCTTGCAAAAGTATTAGCGTAATACTTTGAATATTCTAAGAATATTTGTATTAGATTAACGTGCTTTTATTTCGAGCAATAGCTCTACAGTATTATATCGATTTTCTATTAATAAAAACAACAAAATAACAATTAATAAGTCTAACATCTATTATAGAGATTGAATCAATCTAAAGAATTAACTTATGCAAATAATTATTTACTTTATCTTCTATTTTGTTTTAGCAAACAAGAAGACAATTTTTGCATTAATATTTTTTAGAGAAAGAGTTTAGTATTAATTTAAGTTAAACTTACACAAGTATCTAAAGAATTATAACAAAAATTCTCGAACAATATTTAAAAACTTCGATAACTTTAAAAAAGAGCTTCAAAGAATTTTTGAAACATTTAATAAAGAACAAATTGCAAAACAAGTAATTTAGTATTTAATTTAACAAATCTTTGTAATAAATTATATAACAAGATTTTAGAAATATATTAATTTTATTAAGTAAAACAATATTGTATTTATAATAATATTTCGACAAGATTTTAAAAACAATCTTAAGAACAAAATTATACGCAATAATAGATTTATTAATAATAGATTTAATTTTATCAAAGTAATTATCGATTTTAACAACAAACTATATAAAAGAGCTATAAAAAAACAATACAATTAATTTTATAAAAGAGTGAAAATCTTCTTTAAATTAACAATCGAATATTAGCAAAACAAAAATTGTTCTAATTAGAAGTACAAAAATTTAAATTATTGTAAATCTATATTTATAGAATTAAATTTTATTTAGCAATACAAAGAAAAGAATTCTAGAAAAAAGCAAGATAATAAATTTTAGAAAACATACTATTTATATAGCAAATCGAATTATTTTGCAAAAGATTATCAATTATAGAACTTAATAGATTGTCGACAAATTAATATTATATTAAAAGAAATATTTAATAGTTAAAATAAGATTAGAAAGCAAGTTAATATAGAAACAAATATTCTCGAAACTATATCGAACAACAATTATTATCTAATAAAGAATTCAAATTAATTATAGAAAGTTCTAGATAAAATATTATTAGACAAGACACTTGCATTTACACAAAAAGTTAAATAAATATTTTAAAAAATTATTAAATTTTATAGTTTAGTTATTGACTTAGACAAAGAATATAATTGAAGAAACTTTTATAAATATATAGAAGATTTTACAAATTATCTTGAGACTTTAGTTAATTTATCGAAGATTATAAATAAATGCAAAAAGAAACTAGAAAGTAATATTATTACAAAAAAGAATATACTTAATATTATTATAGAATAACTAAATTTTATTAGAATATATATATAACAACCTGTTACAAACAAGAAACTCAAAATATTAATACTTAAATATAAAAATACTATTATCGAGAGAGTATACAATTTATACGCAGATTTTAGTTAAAATTTTTGTTATAATAACTTATACTAAATTTATCTAGAAGAAAAGAACAAAGTTAACTAATTTTCTAGAAAATCAAAATTAATAACTTAGTAATAGAAGAAAGTTTAATATAGATAGATATTTAAAGCAGAAGTTACAATAAAAAGCAAAAAAAAGTTCAAATTTCTTAATAAAAAGTATATTAAAGAAATGCAATATATTAGTTTAATAATAGCAAATAAACTTAACAATATATATACAATATTTTATTATATTAGTTAAGATTAATAGTTGTTAATTTACAACAATAGTTAATTCTAATATAACAAATAATTTTATGATTAAAGTTCTTGTAGAAAGAAAAGAGTATTCTATTTAAAAGAAGTCTAACACTTACAATCTAGTAATTGTAAATAAAATTCTATTACTCGCAAAAAATAGAAAAGTAGACAAAGAAACAAAATTACTATCGATAGCTATTTAGCAATATTACAAAAAACTAATCTTTAATATAGTAAGGATAGCTACTTATAACTTTATTTTAGAAATATCTTAATTAAAGCAACACAATTTAGAAATTAATTAAAATATATAAGTACTTAGATTTGCGCAATATAATTACGCAATTTATATTTAATCTATATATTAATAGTATTCGATTGCAAATAACAAGCTTATATTTTTGCAAAAAAACAATCTAATAGAGTTTGACTTAATAGATATTAATATAAATTAGTTAAATTACAAAATTAAAAAAAAATTGGAAATCTTCTAAGAATTCTAAATTATCTAATATAGCAAAAGAATTGCTAAAGTATATATTACAAATATACAACAATTAAAAGTATTTATTTTAGAAAGAGAAAATAGTCGAAACTCTATCTAAATATTAATTGTAAAATTACAAAATTAGACTTAAATTAAACAAGCAATTTACATTTGAATCTATATATATTTTATTTGAAAAAAGGCTAGAAATACTTTCAAATATTTAACAAAAAATAAAAAAATAAAAATGTATTAAAAAATCTTAATTATAGATAGAACATTCGATTCTCTTTATATTTAAGAAGAACAAAACTTTTTGTTTATATATCGATTATCGAATGGTAAACAATATTATAATAAAAAATCGATATTTACTATTGAATATTAGCAAGTTTTAGAATTTAATTCGAAGCAAAATACTTTATTAAATTAAATTTATAAAAAGCGTGCAATTAGATTAGAATAAAAATAGAAGAAAATTAAAAAACAACTTTTTGTATACAACATAGATTATATAAATATACAATAATATTGTTCGAACTTTCAGATATTTCGACAATATATTAGAAAATAATTAATAATGTATTATAACAATATCTAGATTAATTTATTATAATATACTTAAACAATATTATAATTTATTTAAATATCTTGAAAAAATATATAGACTATATTTTTAAAATACTAGAATATCTAAATAAAAGAAATTTATATCTTAAATTAGAGAAATATAAATTCTATTAAAAAGAAATTAACTTTCTTAAATCTATTATTAAACAATATAAAGTATATATAAATTTCGAAAAGCTACAAACAATTAAAGAATATAAATTGTCTATTAATATTAAGAAAGTTTAATTCTTTTTAGATTTTATAAACTATAACAAGAAACTTATTAAAAACTACTTTGTTAATATAATATTATTAGCAAATTTTATAAAGAAAAAGATATTATAAATATAAAAAAAAAATTATTTTAGAATTTTAAGTTAAAATATTTAAAGAAATTAGTATTAAAAATATACAATTTATAATTGTTAAGTAAAATTAAAATTAATATATTAGATTTAGCTATTAATATATATTTTAATTAAGAGTATAAAAATATATAATATTTAATAATATATTTCTCAAAAAAACTTTTGTTAATTAAACAAAATTATAATATTTACAACAAAGAGCTACTTGCTATTGTAGTTTTTCTAAAATTATAAAAAGTATATATTGAAGAATTATTAGAACTTATAGTTTTTATAAACTATAAGAATTTTTTGTACTTTATTATTATTAAACAACTTAATAGAAAACAAATACAATAATTAGAGTAAATCGAGCGATACAAATTTAGAATACAATATACTTTAGCCAAAAATAATAATAGAGAAAACGCACTTAGCAAAAGAAATAATTATATAGAAACAAAAAAATTGTTTAATTATAGTATATTTAAAGTTAACAAAAACAAATTACTATTAATAAGTAAGTATAAATTAAATACTATTTTACAAATACTTAGAAACAATAAAGAAGAATTTTTAATAAAGAAGAAAAAAAACTTTAAATATCTATTAACAAAATCGACAAATATATAAAAAAATATTATAATAAATTACTACAAGAGTATTCGAAAGTAATTAAAATTCTTTAGCTTTTATATTAGTATTATTAGTTTTCTTAGATAAGACAAGTTGTTAAGATTAGCCTAACCGTCGGGCTCGATTTCGCGGGGGAATCGCTAAGTAATCGGGCTCGAGAAGCTTAACTTTAAAAAATCTTAAATCCTAAAAAATTCATAACTTTCTTGTATTTTATACGTATTTTATAAAAATAAGATCATTTTGTAGAAAATTTAGCGTGCTTTTAAGCAAAAAAAGAATTACTTGATTTGTACTAGTCTACGTAGCGCAATTAGCTAATATAGCCTCGGGTTGAACGAAGAAGTCTGTCCGAATCCTCGGGTTAAACAAAAAAAAAGTGTTCGACCCGGTCCAACGATCACACTAGTTAAGATATATATTAAATAATATTTTAGTTGTTAGTAGAACAAATATAATATATATACAAGCTATAGCAAATTTTAATATTAGAAATTATTTAAATTGTTATAAAATAAAGTTATAATAAACTTTATTATTAAGTTGTTTAAATTAATAAATTTAGCAATTAAAAATAAATATTACTCGATATTAATAATAGTTAACAAACTTATTAAGTACTTATATATTATTATATGCAAAGAGAGATTTATAGCAAAACAACTAGAATATATTGTATCAAATTAACTTATACAATATTATAATATATTTAAAGAATTAATTAGTAATAGAGATAAGCTTTTTACGTCTAATTATTAAAAGGTATTTCTATTGATATTAGAAACAAAACTTAGAATATCTACTATCTATTATTTAATTACAAATAATTAGATAGAATAAACAAATTAAAGTTTAAAGCAATATTTAAAATACTATATTAACAATATTTACAACAATTAAATATTACTTTTATCTATAATGTAACTAATACTTAATGCAAAGATTTCAAATACTATTAAGATAAATCTATTCTTTGCTAACTATAGTAAAGAATTTAATCTCTTTAAAGAAAAGCAAAAATATTTGTTAACTTAATTAGTTATTAAAAGAATAGCAATACTAAAAAAGATATATAATAATATTTTAAAAATATAGAAAAAGTCGATTAAGTATTAGAACAAAAAACAAAAAACAATATCTTAACTAAAAGAAAAAATAAGATATATTTTTTTACCAAAAATCTTAAAACAAAAAAGTTAAGCAAGAAATTAAATTATATTAAAGTTAAATTATTTTTTGTTAAAAAAATAAAGAAATTAGTTAATTACAAACTCGATTTACTTAAGAATATTAAAGTATTTTTAATATTTAATATTTTATTGTTAAAATTAACAAATTTAACTATATTTTTATAGAATATATTTTATTTCTGTTTACAAAAAGAGAAACAATATAAAATTAAGAGAATTCTATAATAAAAAGATTAAAAATATCTTATTAAGTAAAAAAAATATTTTATCTTCGAGAATATATAGAAGTTACTTAAGAATTTGAAAAAGTATTTTAATAAGTTGCAACAATCTTGTTATTAACAAAATTACTTATAAGAGTTAACAAAGTATTAGAGAACAAGAAAACAAACAATAAAAAAACAATAATAATAGTAAACAAAATTTCGAATATCTCTTTAGTATATTTAATTTCTTTTTTGTTTTTCTCGATTTTTAGAATATTTTTTAATTTTGTATTACTTATATTTTTTAAACAACAAAGTTAGTATTTTCTTTGTTTTGTCTTTTGCGCAATTTTTAGACGCAATTTTGTTATTTTATTATTTAACTTTTTAGTCTTTTAAATAGTTTTATCTATTTTCTAATAGTTAGAAATTAGATTATATTTTCGATTCTTTCAATAATACTTCTTATATTTAAGATATTTCTTATTTATTCGACAAGATATATTAAATAAGACGTAGACTCGACAAGAATATATTGTAAAAATAGTATATTTATAACAACAATTAATAATAAAGTTGCGACATTATTTAGTAATTAATTTAATTAATATAATAAGAAAGAATAAATAGTTTCGAAACAAATTTTTTTAAAAAGAAAAGATAGTATTATAAGTTGCATATTAATAGATACTATTTGTTGTATATTGCTTTTTACAAGATAATTAGAAAGAAAAAATCTATTAATAGAATTAAAGTAATTAAGAAGACTTCATTCTTAAATATCTTGAATTTCAAATAATAAAAAGATGTATAGTTTTCGAACGCAACTCTCTTATAAAATGTATTTAACTTATCTTAAGTCTTAACTTATTGTTATAACTATTAAATTGCAATCTCTTGTTATAAAATAATTGCTTGTATTGTTTAAAGATGTCTACAAATCTCTTCGATAGTATAATTCTCTCTAATACTTCTTGCGAAAGTATTAGTATAATAATTCTATACAATAGTTTTATTGTTAGCTCTAATTATATATATATATTGTCTAATTGTATTTCAATTAATTCTTAATTATAAGTCTAACAATATATTTGTTAAAGCAAATAAAATATTTATATATTATTGTGCTAGCGAAGTTGCATAAAAATAAAATAGTTGTATCAATTGAAAGATTTATATTAATCTTTCTTTATTGTTAATAGTATCTATAGCTTTATAATAGCTTACAAAGACTTGCGATAATATAGTCGAATATATATACAAGATTTAGAACTTGTTTAGATTAATTGTCGATTCGAAAATCGATTTGATTTCAACTATTTTAAAATTAGATCGAATCGAATCGAGTCGATTTTCGATTTCAATATTAGAAATCGAATCGAATTGTCAAGAATGTCAAGAATACTAAGAATAGTATAAATTAAGTTTAAATTTAGATTTTTTATTAATTACTAGATAATGCTTAGTAGTAATGCATTTATAAAAAGAAATTTCTAACATATTTATTAATTAATTAAAATAGATTAACTATTTCTATTAAATTAGTAATTAATTGTTACTAAAAATAATTAGACTATTACTAAAAATAATAAAATTTACTAAAAATAGTAGTCTTGACAATTCGATTCGATTTTTCGATTCGATTTCTTGAATCGAACTCGATTTCCCAAATCGACGCGATTAGTCTAAACTTGTTATAAAACAATAAATAGATATAAAGTTAATAAAAAGAATAATTAATATAAACTCTTCTTTAATCTCTTCTTTAAGTTAAATAATATATTATATAAGTTGTTATCGAAACTCTATTTGCAAGACAATTAGTATCTTATAATTTAATTATTTGAATGTCTAAAACTTATTAAAGAAGTTTCTAAAGAACATCTCGAGAAATCTATTTTTCTTGCTCTTAAACTATTGTTCTTTATATTATATCTATATTATTTAAATCTATTGTTAACAAGTATATCTCTTTGTCTCTTATTTAAATAAATAAGAAGTTTCTTTTGCTTTATAATCTTAAAAATATTGTTATCAATTTCTTTATTTACGAAGAGTAAGTTCTAAAGATTAAGAATATCTTTTGCTAGAAAATCTATATAACTTGTAATATTGTATCGACGTATTTGTTTGCAATAAATATTTACTAAAACAATTATTATAAAAGATTACAATTATATATATAATTAATCGATATATATACTTTAAAAACAATTTACAATAAAGATAAATTATCTTTTTACAAGCTTAATTAATTAATACTATTTCGCGTATTATAAATGTCTATATTCTTACTACCGTTATTGCTATTCAAACTTAATTAAGATAACACTTTAATATATATTCTTTTTGTTAGACAATATTTTAAGCAAAGACTAAACTAATTGTTTGTTAAACTAGAGAAATAAATAACAACTTTAGAAAGATTTCAAATTATTGTTATTGCATTCTAGAATATGTTTTATTAAACAATTTAAATTATATAATAGCAAGAATTTTCTATTTTAAGAATATTGTTGATAGACACTTCTAATATATATTTACTAGTTCTAGTATTAATAACTATAGCAACAATTATATTCTTTTGTTTATTATTACTAACAAGATCTATATTAGGAATTGTTTCGCTACAACTATGCTTGTAGCATTAAACGAAACAACAAATAAAAAGTATTTTTAATGCGTTTCTTGCACTATAAAGAAGAATACAATATAATAAAAAGAATTGATTTTCTATCTAGAAGAGAGAATCTTCTTCTTATATTTAAGAGACTAGTTCTAATTAAAATTCTTGCTTAAGATAAAAAAGATCTTTATTAAAAAAAATTACAAAAAATTGTAATATTTTTTTTATGCTTTTTCTATAAATTACAATTCTTAATAGCAATTCTTTTAAAAAAAATTGCTTTCAAAAAAAATTGCTTTCAAAATATTACTTTCGACAATAATATTATTTTGTAGTAGTATATAATAATTAGAGCAGAAATCAAAATTTTGTAATAATATATTATTAGTTAAAGCAAGAATTAAGTTATAGCTTAAGAGAAAAAGCTAATAATATAATAGCAAAAAACTTTAATAAACAATGAATAAAAATATATAAGAATTAAAACAAAAATCGAAGTTTTGTAATAATATATTATATTGTTTTTAATTATAAGAGCAAATGTGTATCTAGAAATACTAAGTTAATAATATATTAACACAATAATAAAAAGTAAAAAAAGATAATAAAGTATAAAGTATTAGAATAATTAAATATTGAAAAAATTGCATACAATATTGTGCAACAGCAATACAAAAATAAAAATTGTAACAAAAATTTACAATAAAAAAAGATTAAATTTACAATAACAAAATAAGTATATTTTAGTAAACATATAAACAAAAGATAGATTTGTCTAGGTTAATATATTTTTTGAGCAAATATAATTTTTTTTCAAAGATTTTGAATTTTTTTTTATATATATAGAATTTTATATATAATAAAGTGTCTTTAATTTTTATTTTTATTTTAAATATATAAAACTTAGAAAAGCAAACAATAAATATTGTTTGCAAGTTTCTTAATTATATTTAGCAATTTAAAGATATTCTTTTTGTTTATTTTAATTAAATTAGATATTAAAATAGTTTTAATTAAAGATTATATACGCAATTGAATTTTTTTTATAATAACAAAAGTTTCTACAAATATTATTATTATTTAATTTGTCTAAAATAAAGATATAATTAAAAAAAATCTAAAAGTTTTAATTTTTTTAATATTGTTTTTACAATTACAATTTTTAAACTTTCTTTATTACTAATTTTAAAATTCTTTTTAATCATAATTTTTTTTAATCTAGAATTTTCTAAATTAAAGATTTGATTTTTAAATGTATATATTAATTTTTTCAACTTTTTAATTTTTACTTTGTTAATTTTTGAAATTAATATTTCGTAAACTTTTTTTTTGCGTTTAATATTATTTATAAGTTGTGTAATTCTAAATATTATAATACAATATAGCTTGCGTATAATAGAATTTTTCAGCAAAATTAATTTTTTGTTTTTAATTATATTAGCTTTTATTGTTTCTTTATTTTTAAAGATTTTGCGTTACAGCTTACTTCTAAATTTAGTTTTTATATTTTTAATTGTTTAAATTTGTTTATCGAAAAAAATTAATAAAAATTTAAATAAAAATTTTATTAAAAATTTCTTAAAATTAAGATTAAAAGAAATCTTTTTATTGTAGAACAATTAACGATTTTCTAAGTCTATTATAGTATTGATATTAATTTTGTTAAAATTTGACTAAATATTGCTATTAAAATCGATTATTATTTAAGTATAATATATTAAATTAGAAGACAAATAAAAGATTAAAAATTAATAAAAATATAATATAATAATTTAAAGATATTGTATAAATATAACTCTTGCATTTATTATATTAAAAAGAACGCAAATTATTAATAAGTTTAATAAACAATTTTTAATTACTATAATATTATTGTATTCTAAAAAAGAAACATAATAATTAGATATATATTATTGTTTGCGTTAAATTTCTAAAAGATATTTAAAATAGTTTTTCTCTAACTAATAAGTAAAAATCGCAACTAATTTTTAGAATCTCTTCTTCTCTTAATTTAATGTTGTAGATATAAATAACAAAAGATTTAAAAAGATTTGTCTTTAATTTATATTTTAACTACTATAACTAATTCGGATTTGTATTTTTCGCAAATTTCGATAAAAATATTTTCTATAATAATAAGATGCTCTTTTACTAAAAACTTTATAATAATATCTAATTTATAAATCTAATAAAAAAATTAGTAAAATTGTTTAAAAAGTAATTAAAAGAATTAATAATTAAAACTTAGTTAATTAAAAGTTCTATATAAAACTTTTAATATAAGAAAAATCAAATCTGTTGTTTTATTATAGTAGTCGATAACAAATAACAAAGTTAACTTAAAAAAAATCTAAATAGTTTTTTACAAAAGAAAAAACTTCGACTATTGCTATTATATTATATATTGCTAATACTAGTAATACAAAAATTAACTTCTTTCTATTTTTGCTATATTTATTAAACAATTTCTTTAAAACTTTATTTTGTTCTTTTAGATATTTATTTTGGTTTATTAAGATAAATGTTTTAAACAATTGTTATTAATTGTTGTGCAATAGTATTGTTCTATTATAGTACAATTTTATCGAATAAATTCTTTATATATTAACGTTAATAACTTTAACTTATATTTGTCGAAAATTAAAGTAATTGTTGTTTTCTTTCTTAAGTACAAAACAATATTAAATAATTGTAGAATTTTTAAGTTAGTTTTTTCTATTGTTTTAACAAAGATTTTTGTAAGATTATTAAACTATATATCAATTGCGTTTATTTTTATTTTTAGATAATTTATAATTGTAGTAAAGCAATTGTTAAATTATAGTTGTTTTAATCGACGTAATATTTTATTTCTAGAAAATTATTAACGCTATTTCTAGTTTTGTAGTCAATATAGCAATAATAATAATTGTTAAATCTTATATATTGCCATCTAATTTTGCGTTCAAAATTGTGCAATTTTTGAACTTTATAGTATATATTGTCTCTATATAGAGCGTTGTAAAATTATTAATTAATTTTCTTGTTTACATTGCTAGTGTTCGAAGATATTTAAGAGATTTTTTTTTTGCGCATTTGTTATTATGTCGCAATTTGTTTTTTAATACTTTTTTAATAAATATTTCTATATTAAATTAAATATTAAAGAAGTTATTTTTTTAAAAAAATTTCAAATAAATAATAAAGCAATATTATAGTTCTTTTAAGCAAAAAAGCACTTTTAAATAACTTTAATTATATAAATAAATAATGCAATATAATAAACTACTTTACTATCTTAATTTAAACAAAAATATCTTAAGATTTCTTGTTTTAATATTTTTGCAAATATCTTAAATTATAAAGCATTCGTATTTCGGAAACGTAACTCTAGCAAATCTGGAAGACATTTTTTCGAGACTTTTGTTCTAGCAGATTCGACAAATTCTGCAGATCTACTAGTCTAAAAAAGACAATATAAGAGCTTACTAAGCAAGATAAATTACAAAAAATACAAGAGTATTATATAGATATAATTTGTATTGCTTAGTAAGCTATTATGTTGTCTTTTTTAGACTAGTAGATCTGCTAAATCTATTAAATCTGCTTGAACAAAAGTCTCGAAAAAGTATCTTTTAGATTTGCTAGAGTTACGTTTCCGAAATACAAATAAATATTAAAAAAGTTGTTTATAAAATTGATTGTTTCGATTAAATTGAACTTATTGTACTATATATTATGTGCTAAATCTTAATCTTTTTACTTAATTAAGTACTAAACAATTTTTTTTCGATCTTTATTGTTGTGCAATGTTATACGTTTGTTAAGTAGTCTCATAAGCTTATATCGATTATTTTTTCCAATATTATTTATAGATAATAATCTAATATTTACAATTTTAAAATTTTTTTTTTTTTTCTTTAACGCAAATTCTAATATAGCAATAATTTTTATAAAATATTTTTTTTAGTTAAAGAGCAAATCTAGTTTAAATGTTAAATATTTATAAACTTCTAATATTGTAAATGATTTTGCTCTTTACTTTAAAATTTAAAACTTTTTTAAATCTAAAATCTTGTATTCGAAATAAAGTTTAGAAAAAAATTATTATTCTTTTTTAAAATAAGCAATTAATAATAGTTGTTATATTAAAGTTTTATTTTTACGTTAACAAATACTATAGATTTTGCAATTTTTTCTTTCTTTCTATTTTTGCAATATTCTTAATATCTTCTTTGTAAAAGTTAATTAATAATAGAATATTGCAAACAATTTTTTGATAATTTAGTTTATTTAAAGATTTTTTTATTAATATGTTCTTTAAGTTGTTTAAAATATTACGCAATTTAATAACAAAATATTTCTAATTTGTATTCGAATTTATTATAAATAGTAATATAGTATTATTTCAATTATGTAGTTAAATCTTTCCGATTAATTATTTAACTATAGATAATAAGCAATAAAATATATTAAATCAACTTCTAGCAAATAGAAAATTGCTTTCTATAAAATAAATAAAAATATTTCGTCTCGATTAAAAATAATATATAAAGAAAAACTCTAATTTGCGAAAGCGTCGATAAACTTAGTAGTTTATTTTTTGATTAAGAAAGTTGTCTTTTTAGTTATTATTGTAATTCTTTTAGAGAATGTATCTATTATTAATATTAGAGAACTGTATCTATTTAAATAGCTTCGACAAGATAAAAATAAAACCAATAATAATAATATAAAATATCTTAAGTTCTGTAATGATAAGTTTTAGTTGTTTATACAAGAAATATTTAGCTATATTGTTAAGCTAATATAATAAATAATATTTTAGATATCTTTTTTATTGCTTAATTAAGTTTCTTATATAATAATTAACTATAATTTTATTATAGATACGTAAGAATTCTTTGTACGTTTGTGTTATACAATAGTTTAAAGATTTTTACTTTTCTAGCTTTAAAAATACACGATTTTAGTTATTTTTTTTTGTTTGAAAAATAAACGAGTTTTTTTTTATATAAATTAAATATCTTGTATTTTAATTTCTTTTAATCTAATTGATTTCTCGAATAGTATTAATTTTTTCGAGATAATAATCTTTTTAAAAAAAATTAAAATTGTTAAAATTATTAAAATTATAATAGTAGATTTTTGATCTATTGTTTTTAACTTTGTTAAATTTTTTGTTATTGTATTTATTATATTAGATATTAAAACTACAATTTGAGTTTCTATTATTAAAGCTAAAACTTTTGTTAGAATAATAATAGCAAATTTTTGTTTTATTAATATTTATTCTAAATTAACTAAATAGTTTTGGCTTTTTTGTTAATTATTTTGTAGATTTTAAATTATTTTTTATTAATTTTATAAATCTTTATTAATTTTTTTTTAAAGAGTAAAACTATTTTAATCAAAATAATATAACATATTAATATCTTGTTTAGAATTTTGTTATTTGTAAAATATTTTTAAAAGTAATTTTTTTGCAATAGTTGTAAAAGAGCATTAAGAATAATATTGTATTTCTTGACTTTTTATCTAATATTAAAAGAAAACTATAAAATATATTATAAGACGCAAATAAATTGTAGATTTATTTAATTAATAAAAAAAAGAAAAAATTAATTTGCTTTGCAATATCGATTGTCGCAAAATAATTAATAAAAACTACAATAAACTTATTTAAAATATAATTTAATATATATTGAATTTTTTAAGTATTTAGACAAGCATTGCTACTTTAAGTTCTATTAATTAGTATCTCTTTTTAACGTTATTTAGCAGCTTAAAAAGATATATTAGCTGTTTAAATATTAGTTGTTTAAAAGAAATTTGTATCGAAATTATCTTTTATATAATAAATATGAATTTCGAACTTATATTTTTGAAATTTATCTATATTAATATATATTTATCTCTAGAGATTATAATAATTAGCTCTGTAGCTTTATATTGTTAAAAATAATACTAGTATTTTTGCAATATCATATATTATTATTTTTTATTTTTACTCGAAAATTTCTTTATTAAATCTATTTAGAACGTTTGTTATTTGTGTATAATATACAATTTTCGATCGAAATTAATTTGTTATCTCTAAATAGATTTTTAAGTTTTTTAATATTTTAGAGAAACTAAATTTCTTTAATGCAACATTTTTTTTTAAAAGTTTAAAGATTTAAATTATCAATACGCTACTTTAATAATATTGTTAATAAATATTTAATATTCAATTTCTTAAACTTTAAAGAAATTCTAATTTAAGAAAATAGAGTCAAAAAAAATTTAAAATATATTAAATGCTTAACAATATTACGCAAAAAAATTACAATATTATAAATATAATATTTATAGAACTTGCAATAAAATTTAAGAAATTTATCTATTTTGTTTTAAACATATAATATCAATTATTTAAAATCTATAAAATCTATAAAAATTATATTCGATTGTTTTTATTTGTACAAAATAATTGTAAAACAATTTTAATATTTCTTTTTAATTAAAAATTAATAAAAATAATTGCTATTGTTTACAATTATAATATAAAAGTGTTTTTGTAATTTAATTTTTACATTTTTCTACAATAATAAAGAATATAAATATAAGATACAAGTGCGTTTGCTGCTTGTTAACGCACTAAGATATAAAAGACATAAGATATAATAGACTTTTATTACTATATCTTAACTACATAGAGTAGATAGTAATAAGATTGATTGTTAAAAACCAACAAAAAACAAGCTTTCTTTCTATCTAATATTTGCTATAACGTGCAAGTCTGCTTTTTGCTTTCTAATCAAAAAGAGAAGTTGTACTATTTGAGACTTCTATAGACAATCGAGATTACGTACTTTGTTATATTCTAAGACACTAGCGCGTCGATAACTCTATAATATTACAATAAATTTGTAATACTAATAATATTTAAATCTTAAATATCAATTATTGTTTTACTTTTTTAAATAAGTTTTTTTTCTAGACTAATATATATAATCTTTAGAGTAATTCTTGGATTGAGTTAAATGCTATTTTTAGAATTCAACTTACTCGATCGAATCTCGTCGGATTCGAACAAGTTTAGAAACTATATTCAAAAATAGAGTTTTTGCTTTAACAATTTATATCAAGAATTCGATCTAGTTTAATCGAAGTTTTCGCATAATATTTTGTTAGATATATAGATTTTAAAATGTTAATTTTGCGTCGATTTTCGACAATACGCGTTTCAGAAATCCTGATTTAGCTAGTACGTTAAGATATGCTAGTTATATATAGCTAGCGCAATCTAATCTAATTAGATTTCTACTAATGCGAGCAAATCAAATCGGATAGTCGAACAAATCTTCTAGCTTAACTCGATTAATTAGATAAATAGATCTCTAATTTTAATTCTTTAAATCTAGATTAATTGTCGATTTAGTTTTTGATTTCAACTTCTAGAATTAACTTAAATCAACAAATCAACTTTAGAAATTAAATCGAATCGAATTATCAAGAATATTAGAAATACAAAAAATAGTATAAATTAAGTATAAATTTAGATTGTTTATTAATTACTAGATAATGTACAATAGTAATATATTTATAAAAAGAAATTTCTAATATATTTATTAATTAATTTAAATAGTAGTTTTAACAATTTGAGTCGATTTTTCGATTCTAACTTTAAAATCGAATTGTTGAGACTTTCGATTTGATTCGATTAATCTAATCGAATCGACGCAATTAGTTTTTTTGAACTAAATCGAATAGATTTATCGAGCTCTTAGTCCGACCCGAGGATTACGCTAATAATTTTCTATACTACAAAAATAGAAAATTCGAAAGATATAAAAATTTCGAATTATTTTAGTATGTTTTATATATATATTTTGTTAAATTTCTTGTTAATTAAAGTCTTTAATTTTTAACTTAATAAATAAACTTTATATACTAACTTTGCGTTAACAATAGTTTGTTAATTAATTACTATAGAAATTTTTATATACTTTTTAAGAGAAAAATCTATTATATTGTTAATAATCTTTTAAATTTTTGAATAACAATTAATTATTTTAATATATTTCTCAATCTTGTAGAGTAATCTATAAATAATAATATTATTTTTTAACTAAATTTTTATTTTTTTTCAAAATAATTTTCTAAAAGAGACGTATTTTAGTAGAGTTTAACACAAATAAAATTGAATAATCTTTAAAAAAAAATATTGCGAAAAAATTTTTATTTTTATTTCCGTATTTTACAATATATTTAATACAACAATAATTATTAAATTTTGGCAAAAAAAGTTTATTATTATAAAAATTAATTAAGTAAAAGTTTGTATTTACAAAATAAATATATATTTCTAATATTATAAATTTAAAAAAAAAATTAAAAAGCTTTTTTTTTAAAGTTATAGCAATTTTTGTTGTTAATTTTGCAATTTTTTTCTATTGTAGAAATTATTTGTGTTACAAGATTTGTATCTAATACTCTTGTTAAATAGCAAGAAAACATTTGATATCTATCAATAACGTCTGCTCTTAAATAATTAAGTATAACTTAATTGTTAACTTAGTTCTTAGAGAATTATCTTTACAATTATTATAGATATTTGTCTTGTTTACTTGCGTATCTTTTTATCTTGTCTAGTTGTTTTGTCTAGTTACTTTGTTTGCTTAACTATTATTGTTCGTCTCACAAATAATAGCTTTAATTAACAATTCAAGTTAATTGTCTATCTAATTTAGATAAACAATATTGATTGTTAGTTCTTCTATTTAGCTTTGTATTTATTACTAGATATTAAATTATTATATTAGAGTTGATATTTGTTTGCGTTTTGCAGTTATTAGATACTAAATTATTGTATTAGAATTAGTATTTATCTGTCTTTAGCAATTATTAGATACTAAATTATTGTAGTAGAGTCAATGTTTGTCTATTTTTTGCAATTATTAGATACTAAATTATTGTATTAGAGTTAGTATTTGTCTGCTTTTTGCAGATATCTATCTAATTATATTAAGATATTTTTCTTAATTAAATTGACTAATTTTGCTCTTTTTGCTCTTATTTATTAAATTCTGCAATTCTATATTACTAAATATTAATATATCTTTTGTGTTAGTAAATTAACTAAACTATGAGTCGAGAAGCTTTTCAAACTTTTATTTTGTTTGTTTTTACTTAAATTAACAAACAGAATTTGCTATTCTACTTAGTCTACTTAATCTAATAAAAATAAGCAAATTTAATCGATTAAATAAACAATCAACAAAATTTTACTTAAATAAACAGTTAATAAGTTCGAAAAATTGTAATAGATAACTTTACTTAATATAATTAACAACAAAGTTTCGATAGAAAAATTATTTTCTATTATAGCTTACAATAAGTTTTTAACAAAGATATTATTGTTTATTGTTTGTAATTATTAGATTTCGAAAATATTACAATTTGTTGTAATTAATGTTGTTATTTCAAAATATTACTGTTTTCTATATTAGACAATATTATTTCGAAAATATTTTTAGAATTGTTAGCAAAGCAGTTATCTAAATATCAAAACAAGCAATTTAAACAAAAAAATCTAAATATCTATTTTAATAATATTCTAAATCTAGAATCTTTTAGTTCGATTATTATTTTAGAATATCTTAACAAAATTCTTGTTGTTTAATAAAATAGATTTGTATCTTTAGGTATCTCGAATTTTGTTTTTCTATTTATATCTTTTATTTTATTTGTATTTTTAGCTAAACAATTAATAACTAACTTTTTTGATAGATTAAAAAAAAACAAGATTAACAAATTAGATAATAGTAAATTGCGCAGAAATATATTAGCAAATATTAATAATCTATATTGTTAAGAGCAAGTTTTCTTTTTTAAAAAGATAGTATAAATTGTTGTTGTTAATCTAAAATTAATTAACTAAATTTCGAAATAAATAATAGATTCAAAATAATAAATTTATATTTTAATAATTCTTTGTAGAACAATTAACAACAATTTAAATAGTCTAATTTTGTTATACAATTATACAATTTACAACTATTTAACTTGTTTAATACTAAACAATATACTTAATACAATTAATAATAAGATATTAAATCTAATATCTTATAATTAAATATCTAGTCTACTTATTCTTTGCTAATTTAATCAAATACAACTATATTTAATAATATAAACTTGCAACAATAACAAAAATCTATTTAATAGTCTTTTAATACTTGAGTTAATTTGGTAGTTTTTAAACAAACTTTATTTTTGCAATTTTAAGTAGACTTTAATCTTACAATCTAATTTTGCAACTTTTAAACAAACTTTATTTTTTGCAATTTTCGATCTAAATTAGTTGCAAACTATATTGTATAAAAAAGATTAATACTCTTCTATAAAATAGATATAATATTTGTCTCAAAATAAATCGACTAATTTCTATTGTATTTCTAGATATTTTAATAAATTTTTATAAAAAAATATAGATATATTTTATAATTGATTTAAGATATTTAATCTAGACTTCTTTTATTTAGACATTTCAAATAGCTATAAATTAAACAATATTATTTTTGTCTATAAAAAAACAATATATAGAGAAGCTTTTATTTTTGTCGAGTATATAAATATTTATATATATATTATTAATAAAGTTGTTATTTAAAATAATCTCTCTTTTTACTTTTGTAACTCTATTATAATATAATATTTTAAAAAAATATACAACTTTAAATATTAAATATTTCGAAATTTGTTTTTTTATTAAATTTTATCAATAAATTGCAGAATTATTTTAAGATAAAAATTAGCAAAATATTTAACAAATTAATATTAGAGATCTTTATTGTTAAAAATGCTAAAAACAAACAAGAAACTACAAAATATTTGCAAAATATTAAAGAAATTTAGAAGCAATTAATCTAAATATAGAATTAGCTAACAATAGAACTGCGTTCTATTGTTAATATATTTACTATCTATATATTATTTTAGAAATTTATTAAAAAATTTAACGCAAAACGCAAAATATAGAAGACAATATTTGTTTATTATTCTAATTAGCAAAATTCGAATTAATTAAATAAACAATTAAAAAAACAAATTGTTTATTAGTTTATACTATATATATTTTGTTTAATCTATCTTTCTTATATATTTTTTTATTAGTAGTTCGACTATATATATTTCTTTTAACAATAATTTACAAATTACAAATATTTTAGACAATTTATATAGAATTTGCAAAATTTTAACAAACAATTTTGTCAATTAATATAATAGATATTAATATGAATTTAAATATTAAGATCTTTTGCAAAATTTGCTATTATAGTAACAACAATTTTTTCTTGCAAATAGTTAGAAACAAAACTCTTATTATTAGAATCAAAAAATAAAAAACAAACAAAACAATATATAATAAAATCGAAACAATTATTGAAATAAATATTACAAAAATTATTGCAATAACTATTAGAAAAACTAGAAGTAAATAACAATCTATTAAGTTTTTGTTATAACAATATATTATATAAATTCTACAAAATCTACAAAATCTATTTATTACTTTATAGTTTCTGAAGATCTTACAAATTATTATAGTAATTCTTGTATAAATATAGCAATATATTATATTGCTAATAATTAATCAAAAGAGATATACTATATTAAAAAGAAAATATTAGCAATAATTTATATAATTGACTTGTTATAGAAAGCAATTTATCAAATAGATATAATATATATTAAGCTAATATTAGTATTTCTTCTTTAATTTTTTAAATATAAAAGTTGTATCTTAATTTTTTTTTAAAAACAAGCTTTTTTAGTATATTAAAGACAAATACAACAAGATATATTGTCGAAAATCTACTAAAATATTCTATATCGATTCTATTTCTATTAAAATAAATCTTATAAACTTAGAGCTAATTAAATTAGACGCTCTATTATTGTATTAGAATAAACTAATTTTTAGATATTAATACTATACAATATATTAAATAATATTTTTATAAGAAGATATATTATATATTGTTTGTATCGATAGCAAATATATTATATTACTAATTAATAATAACTTTTTTAGTAATTTAAAACTAAAGTATTTCACAAAATAGTTTAGTATTATTGTATCTATATATAATATTAAAAACAATAAATATTTAATTAACAATTATCTTCGACTTTTAATATATTTTTAAGACAAAATAGACAACAAGATAGTTGTTGCTTATTTCTATTAAAAAGTTTATATTATAAAAAATCTAAGAGCAAAGCTGTTGCTTAAGATAGATATTATTAGTCTTAAATATATAATTGTTAATACAAACAAATAAAAACTAATTATTAAAAGTTGTTAAAATCTAAAAGCAAAGCTAAAAATAAAATTAAAAAACAATATTCGAATAAAACAAATTATTAAAATCGAAAAAAAAATTTATAATTGTTATCTATTTTGTTCTCAAAATTTTAGTAATTATATAAGACAAGATTTTGTCTAATAGAAATTATCTCTTTAAATTAATTTTGTTCAATATTTATTTTTATATTGCAAACAAAAGAATATTTTTTGTATATATTTGTAACAATTGTTGTGTTTTTTTTTGTATTTTGCAATATATAATATTAGAATGTTTGCTAAATTTAAGAAGCAAGATTGTTATCAAATTAGCTCTAACAAAAAGAGTTAAACAACTAAAAAAAAAAAATATTAATATTTTTAGTAATAACTATTAGATAGATCTAATTAATAATATCTATATTTACAATAATTTAGACAAAATTACTGCGCTTTAATATTTTGTAAAAAAATATTGGCAAAATTATTAATCTTGTTAAAAAAGATTAAATATTAATTCTATTAAATAACAATTAAAACTCTATATTAGTATCGAAAATAAAATACAAAATTTATTTTTTAAAAGAATGCAATTGCAAGATAGTTAATAAAGAATTCGACAAACTATATACTTAAAATAAAATAAAATAATTAATTAAATCTTTGTTATTTCAATTTTCTATTTCTGTAATTTGACAAATCTTGTTAGACAAAATTCGAAAATCTTAAGTAATAACTAATATTTGTAAACTAAAAACCTAATTATTATAAATAAGTATTCGATATTTATTTAGACAAATATTATAACTTAAATTTGTAATTGTAAGTATAATATAATTATTAGATCGAATTGGACACTTTTTTCTCAACCTAACTTATTCTCTTGAATCTCGTAGGATTGAGTTAGAGTCAAGGCGCGAACCTAATTCTAGAGTCGAGTTTCGTCGAGTCAATGTCAAGAATTCAAGCTAACTTCGTTGTGTTAACATTTACTTATCTTATCTTATCTTATCTATGCGCTAACTCGATTGAGCTAGCGTAGAATTGACTTTAATCACATATAATTAGCGTAGAGTTCACGCTAATCGCATATAATTAGCGCGTCACGTAACGTCACGTAATCGAATAGATCGAATTGAACATTCGACGCGCATTCTTCGCTCGTCTCATTTTGTTGGACTAGAAAATTTGTTTAATTCCAGAATTAGGATTGAGCGAGTCAATTCGATCGGATTGAAACCCGACCCGACGATCACACTATATAAGTATATAATTTAATAAATAAGTTAATTTTCTTTTATTAGTTCTTAATTGTATTTAAAGATAAATATAAGGTTTTCTTTATTATTTATTGAAGCAAGAAACAACTTAATATTATTGCTATAGAATTTACAAATTTGTTTGTTTACATTTAACAAATAATAAATAGAGAATTTTGTTGATTTAGAAATTTTTGCTATATTTAAATTAACGATATTGTTGTCTTATTTTAATTGTTTAATATATATTTAGTTTATTTTACTTAGTTGTTCGACAAATTAGTTTTACTAAATATTATACTTAGTTTTAAAAAAATCTATTTTAACTATTTTAGCATTATTTTGCTAGAGAAAAAAGTAGATATTTTTGACTTATTTATTACTAAGAAGCGTATTGTCGCTATTAAGACAGTTAGATTTTCTAAGAATTTAAAGATACTTAAGATATATCTTAATTTTGTTAATTATTAAAAAAACAAAATTGCTTAATACATTTAGCAAACTAATATTTTACAACAAGAAAAAACTCGTCTTCTAAAGAGTTTCTCTATTGTTAACAAACAAAAGGAAAAAATATATTTAAGAAATATATATATTAAATATTTGTTTGCTCTTTTTTGATTTTTCTATTAGTTATAGCAATTCTTTATAGTTTCGAACTTTTTAATGTATTTTAATAATAGTTGTTAATTGTATATAGACTTAAATGTCTTCAAGAAATACAAATTTAATATTAAAATATATTATATTAAAAATAATTCGATTAGCAACAACTTTAAACAAAATAATATTTAATATATTTTGTTTCTATTTAAAACTTTAAATTTTGTCGAGATAAAATATTAATTAACTAAAATAAAAATAGTTTGTCTTATATAAACAATACAAAAGACTAGATATCTAGCAGAAGCAATTGAGAAATTTATTATAGTTTAAATTGATTATTCGATTATAATAAGCATTATTAAACAAACTATACTATTCTTTTTATTAATTAATAAGCTCAATTTTTGTTTTATATATATTTTGCTGTATCTTTTATAGTTTTTACTAAATATATATTATTATACAAATAGATTATATACAATTTCGAATATATTGTTTAGATTTTTTATACTTAAAGATAAATATAATAAGAACAAGTTATTAATCTTAAATAAAATAGACAACTTTGAAATAAATATAGAGATTGTAACTAAGTTAATATAACAAATTTTTAAAAAGAAATTAAATTTAATCGATTAAAACACAATTAATAGAACAATCTTATTTTATTTATATTTTATTTAAATAAGTAAAATCTTTAAGAAAAGATTTCTCGAGATATATATTAAATTTATTAATCAAATAGAAATTCTAACAATAATTCGAAAGTTATCTATATCTTTTGATATTTAGTTTTTCGAAAAATACAACTTGATTTATTTTATAGACTATGCAAATTGCAAAAAACTATACTTACTTAAAAAATTTAAGACAAAAATCTTTTATTAGACACACAATATAAATAGTTATACTAATTTTATTTGCATTTACAAGATAGTAATTGTTAACTTTTATTTTTGCAAACTTATTTTTCGATTGTATCGATATATTGCTTATTATTAAGAGTATAATTTTTATTAAATTAAGCAATATTAATTGTATAGAAGTCTTAATTTAATTTTAAATTCTCTTGTATCTTTTTATACTATATATATTAATTTTGTCTTAATTTTGTTGTTATATTAGAACTTCAATACTGTTTTAATAACAATTTACAAAAAATTTAAGAAAATAATTGTTTTAAATAATAAGAAAATTTATATTGCAATAAAGTAAACAAATTTTTTATTTAACAATTTTGTTAATTAAAAAGCTTTAAAAACGTTTGTATACAATAGAAATTGCAAGTTTATATCTAAACTCTAAACAATTATATTTTAGAAATTGAAAGTTTAGTTTTTGATTTCGACAATATATTATTTATAAATAGACAAAACAAAGTAAATAAACAAATCAAATAGTTAAAATAGTCTTGCAATATATAGCAATTAGCAACTCTAATTTGAATTGAATATTTTTTTGTTTGTATTTTATATTCATCTTAATAATTTGTTTAGTATATTTATTAAACTATTATTAAATAAAATGATTATAAACTTTAAGATATATAATCTCTTATTTCTTCTTAAATTTAACAATTTTTAGACAAATTAATTACAAAAAAAGATTGTTAATATCCTTGAGACAAATATTGCAATTATATAGACTAATATAGTAGTCAAAATAATATATAATAGATATTATAGATTTATCGAGTTTTTAATAGATAATATAGTGTATCTCTATCTTTATAAGAACTATTTTTTACTATTTATTAAATTGTTTAAATTGTCAATTTAATATATTAAATCTCTTAAAATTCTCGAGCAAAAAAATAATCTAATATACAAATTAAATTTGTCGATAGATTGAAAGATTTATTTAGTTATATCTATTATTTATTTTAAGTTAGCGTTAGACAATAAAGATTTATATAGTTGTTTAAAGTTAAATTATTTAAAGACTATTATTAAGTTAAATATTAAATAGTATTTTTATAAAATTAAAGTTCTTATTAAATATTGCGTTTGTCGATATAAATACGACTATTCTATCTCGAAGTATTTTATTCGATAGAAAAATTACAATATTAAGTAAAATCGATAATATAGTAAAAATTTGCTAGACAATGTTGCAAATTTTGTTAACAATTACAAGATAAAATACAATTTTTTTTTTCTACTATAAAATACTTTGAAACAACTATTATAGTATTTGAAATAATTGTCTCAATATCTCTAGTAAATATTATTGTTCTTATATTATTGTTAAAAAGACGCAATCAATTGTTTAAGACAACAGAAAACGTATTTATATCTAAGAAAAAAATAGATTGTCTAAGATTAAATTACTACAAATAGCAAAAAAATAGCAATATTAAAATATTATTTTAATATTATTGTTGTTAACATTTAAGAATTAATAACAATAAACTATTTGCTTAAATATAATATTAAACAATTATAGTTTATTATTTATTTATAGTAGATACTTTACAAGTTCTAGTTACAAAATACAATTTATTAGAATATTAATACAATTAATATTGATATTAACAATATTATTAAAACTTATTACTTTTAATTTTGTTAATATATATTTTTGCTTACTATTATTAACTACTATCTTTATATTATCGACAATAAAATTTTTATTATTACTATTGTATTGCAAGATTGTCTATTTATTGTTGTTGTTTGACAAACAATTAATATAATTTTTAACAAAAAGAATAAAAACTTTTATCTTAATTAAAATATTGCAAAAACTTGCAAATACAAAATTGCAAATTAGATAATTAAAGATAATTTCGCAAAAATACTAAGTTAGCAAAATGATAATAATTAGACTATATTAAATAATAACAAATTTAGTTAAATAAATATTAAGTTTAAAAGTAGTTTTTTCTAAAAATATATTATAGTAGACGTTAAACAACTTATTTGCAAGATATTTATACTTAATAGCTATTTTACTATATTTACGCTTTGCAAAGACAATAATATATCTTTTGCTTTTTTAATTTTTGATCTCGAGATTTTAAGTATAAAATAGTTAAAAACAATATTGCTCTATTCTAATCTAAAAAAGAAATAGAGATCGACAATTATTTTATTTATTTAACAAGTTATATATATTTTATTAATTATAATATAAGTTGTATTATTTACGTTAATATTATAATAAAAAATTGCTTTGCTCTATAATTTGCAATTTTTGACAAAAACAATAATATTTATATATTATGCAAGTCTCTAGAATTTGTTTTTGTATCTATAAATACTATTAATATTTTTTAAAAAAAAAATCTTGCAAAATAATATTAATATCTAATTTACTCAAATTATTAACTTGCAAAAGAAATATAAAACAACTAAAATAAATAATCTTGTATATAATATTATATTTCATACTATATTGATATATCTTAATAAATTGTTGTTTCTAAAAAAAGACTAAATTTTTGCAAACTACAAGACTTGCAAGTTTGTTTTAAATTTTATTATATTTAACAATCAATCTTCGAATTTATACTACAAGAAAGATTTCGAGACAATTAATATTAACAAGAAGACGATATTAATTAAAGTTTATTAAACAATTCAGTGCAAAAATATAGCTTTAACTAAAATACATAAAATGCAAAAAACAAATATTAATTAAGTTTTATTTAAAATAATATTATTATTTTGCAAATATCTAGCTTCAACAATAAAAGCAGACAAATTAATTTTGAAAATCTTAGTTAACAAAGATATTTTCTCTAATCTTGCTCTATTCTCTATTTTGCAAAATTTAAAGTTGCTAAAGTATTATACAAAAAAGCTCAAGACAATTAAAACAAACTTAACTATATATTAAATATCGATTTTGAAAAATAAATTAATATGCAAAAGAACAATTTTTAGACTTATAAATATCTTAGTTACTAGTTATTAGATAGCTCGATTTGCAATAGTTGTCAAACAAATATTAAACAAAGTAATAAATGATTTAAATAAAACAACAATATATTTTTAAGTTATATAAGATAACTACAATATTATTTTTAATATTGATTTTATTATTGTAATCAATATCTATACTTTTCTCAAAAATATTATTAAATTTGTTAACAAGTTAACTTAGATTGTTAAGATTATTAAATTGCTTAAAAATAGTTTTTAGAACAATTTTGCAGATATTAAGATAAATAAGATATACTTAGATGCAAAAAAAAGTATTTATTGTTAGTACAACAAGAAATTCTATAACAAACTAAATATCGAAAAGAATTAAATTAAAACTATTTAGCAATATAATGCGCAAACAAACAAGAACAACAAATTTATTACAATTAATTAGACTATTAAGATCTAAATAGAACAATAATTAGATTTAAAAATCAGATAATATTTGAGTTTGCAATATAATAAGAGTGTTAGTATCTTTTTTCTAAGATAGATATATATTACAAGATTTGTATCTAATACTCTTGTTAAATAGCAAAAAAGTATTTAATATTTGTCGATAATATCTGCTCTTAAACAATTAAGTATAACTTAATTGCTAACTTAGTTCTTAGAGAATTATCTTTACAACTATTATAGATATTTGTCTTATTTACTTGCGTATCTTTTTATCTTGTCTAGTTGTCTTGTCTAATTATTTTGTCTACTTAACTGCTATTCTTTGTCTAGCAATTCGACAAATTTAAATGTTAATTTAAATTTTTATTTTGCAAAGTATTAAAACTTTTTTTATAAAATTTAAATTTTAGTTTTCGATTTAGTATATTTATAATTATTTGTTTCGATTTTACAATATTTATACTTATAAAAAAAAATGTTTTGAAATTATTTTTTAAATAAACTTTGTAACAAATATAAATAATTATTTTATTACTATTTTTGTTTTTGCTTTTTAAAAAGATGTCTATAAAAACTATTTGCTCAAAATATATTTTGTTCTATCTGTTAGGAACCACCGGATCAAATGCATAATGTAATGGGTAAAATGATTGTCTAACTATCTATCTGACTGTTGGAGATAGATATATGGACAAACTGGCCAACACGACGATCCTAATGTCGACGCTTGACCTAATTAGGCAGGAGTGTTGGGCAGACCTCATGCGTCATGGCAGTCCATAACATTGTCGATATTTTTTAATCTTTATATTAAATATCTTTATTTTAAATATCTTTATTATAAATATCTTTATTTTAAATATCTTTATTTTAAATATCTTTATTTTAAATATCTTTATTTCAAATATCTTTATTTTAAATATCTTTATTTTAAATATCTTTATTTTAAATATCTTTATTTTAACAAAAGCACAATTTATTATAAATTTATTATAATTAGAATTTACGCAAAAGAAACTTAATAAATTGCTAATATTATAATTAATTATTGTTATAATATAATATTGCGCTCTAAATGTTATTTTTATTTTTTTAAAAATATTGTCAAAAATACTATTATTTTTTGTGCAATTATATTTGAAAAATTTAATTTTAAAAATAAATGTTGTTAAAAATTTCTAGAAATAGATTTTGAGAATTTTTGTTAATTTTTTTTATACAATTGTATATAAATATAAAGCTTGTTTTCAAGTTTAAAGATATTTTAATATTGTTAATGTATAGATTTTTTAACAATATTTTTTTGTAAAAGATATAGTATATTACGTTAACAAAGAAATTATTAATATTTTTTTTATTTTTTAAATTAAAAATCTTGTTACAAAAATAAGTTTTTTAATTTTAAGAATACGTTGTTTCGATATTTGTTAGTATATAATTGTAATACATCTTTTTTTTTAATCTTTGTTTTAATTATTAAAGTATTATTAAAGTTGCTAATATATTATTTGCAAATTTAAAATCTAGAGAGAGAAATTTGCGTTATTTGTTTTATAAAAATACAAGAATCTCTTGCGTTCTTTTTTTATAATAAAATTTTTATTTTAATTGTAAAATCTATTTCGATAAAAATTAATATTACTAACAATAATTATTAGCAATTGTTTTGTTAAAAATAAGATCATTTTTTAATCTTAAATATTTTAAATATTTAATTAACTTAAATAAGTTTAAGTTAAATTTAATTTAAATATATTTGCGTATTGTTAATTTGTATAAACTTTTATTCTATTATTGGCGTAAATTTTTTTTTTAAATCTTTTTCTTAATAAAAAAAACTCTATTGCAAAGAAGAAAAGCTTAGTTAATAAAATAAGCAATTTTGCTAATACAAAGAAAAGTTAAATCGCTAATAATTTAAACAAAAGTTATTTTGTTTTTGTCTAAAATAACAATTAAAGAAAAAACAATCTATAAAAGTTTATTTTTATCTATTTGTGCTTGCAAATAATTACAGCAAGATTTTTTATTAATTTTAAATCTATTTTTTAATCTTTTTAGAGAGATTAAATTTTTTCTTGTTTTTTTTTATCTTAAAATAAAGCAATACGTTATTATATATTTTTTAATCTATTATTAGTTTGTCGAATTTATAGATTAAATATTGGTTATTAGCAACAATATAATTATTTAGAACTTTAATAATAAATAATTTTAAACTTAGATTATCTTAACTAAATCTTTATTTAAATTTGCTAGCGTAATATATACTTTTACATTTTATATATATATGTACAACTTCTTTTTGTTCTACAAATTCTTTATAAAAACGATTTCTTAATTTAGGTTATTTTGAGTTGCTAATATAAAAAATTTAAATTGTTTTTTTAAATAACAAAAAATACAATTTAACTTATTAAATAAAACAATTATTGTATCTTTTTTATTATAAGTAAGATTATTTAGTTACTAATATAATACGTTTTTTTGAAAATATATAAATATATAACTTCTAATTTTTTTTTAATAATAGTAATATAGTTGTTAATTTTACAACAAAAAGTATATATCTCTCAATAAATTTTTTTTAATAATAACAATCTTGCTTTTGTTATAGAACTTCTTAAAATCTAAATAAAAATAGTTTAAATCGAAGACTTAAAATATAATATTATTTTCTAAGATATTATTATTGATTAATTTAATTAGTTTTAAAGAATTTTATTGTTTTAAAGAGCTTTGCTAATTAGCAAGATTTATTAGATTTAAAAGATTAATAAATAAAGATTATTTGCTCAATTAAATATTGTAGCTTGTTAATACTTCAATTATTGTCTAATTACTTAGCTCTTATATTGCGAGATTGTTTACTAGATCTTTAATTCTTATTATAGTTAACGTTGTTGTTTGTAATATATTTACGCAAATAAGCGAAATATTTTTTTCTTAATTATTTAAATCGTTTTGTTTGTTTCTTATCTTTTCTTCTTAAAGACGTTAATAATGCAAAGTTTAAAAAAATTTGATTCAAAAGAGGTTTAAGTAACAAGAGATATAAATTTGTTTCAAAAATTAAGAAAAGTTTTCTAAACAAATAAAATAAGAGAGATTAGTAAAATTGATACAAGAAAATTAAACAAATATCGATTTCTTTCTAGTATAAAAGTATTGTTAACTTTTTGAAATTATATAGCAATATATAAAGTCGAAGACTTCGAAATCTAAAAAAAAGCTTTTTTTTTAATTAAATTTTCTAGCTTTTTTATTTGCGAAAAAAAGAAAAACGCGAGAGTAAATTAATATTTGTTAATAAACTTTTGTATTTATTACAAAAGTCTTTATAATTTTTGTAAAAATCAATTAATCTACAACTTAATTTGCTAAATAGTAGAACAACTTTATTAATCTTAAACATTTACTATTTTTAATTATTGTATAAATAGTTACTAGTTTAAAGATATTGCTTAATATATTTTACAAAGTAAACAAAAACTTTTTAAGTTATTTTAACAATAATTTGCTAGTTTTTAGTAAAAAATTGTTTAGCTTTTACGTAAACTTAATAATTTTATTTAACAATTTTAACAATAGCGCTAAAATTATTAATAAAGAAAGTTGTAATATTTGTTTATAAAGTAGACTTCTATTAATACAAAATATTAATAAGAATTTTTTTATAGTTAATTTTTGTTGTAAAAAAACAAACTTTACAATAGTAAAAAGCAAACTTCTAACAAGCAAAAATAATAATAAGATAATTTCTTTCTAGTAAAATATTTTTCTTTAATTGTAATTAATATAGAAATTAATTACTAAATATAAACAAAGTTATTAGATAATACGTTTCTTGCATTGTAAAGAAGAACACTATAACAATATAATAAAAAGAATTGAATTTCTATTTATAAGAGACTAGTTCTAATTAGAATTTCTATCTAAGATAGAAAAAATCTCTACTAGAAAAGATTTGCAGAAAACTATGACAATTTTTTATTTGTCTAATTTTTGATTAAATTAAAAACAAAGAGTATCTAGCAACAATTCTTAAATTTGTTAAATTAAATCTATTTAAATCTAAACAATATAAAGTTGTTAACAATATCATTGCGAAGACTTGTTGTGCTTTCTATATCTAGTAGCTTGCAAAAAATATAGAAAAGATTCTAGACAAAATTTGTGCAAGAATAGTAAAGTATTTAGAATATGCAAACAATAATGCAACAATAAATAAAAATATAAAAGAGATACTTAAGAAGAGTAATTCTATAAGTTAATTCTATTTTGCGATAATTTTATCTTTCTATATAGAAATTGCTATTTTTTTCTTAGCGTTGCTTAAAGAAAGAATTTTAATAGTAATATTGCGTAATTTATTACTTAAGATCGATTTTTAATTAATATATAATTACAATTTGTTATAAAATATACGAGTTAAAAATTAGTTAAGATCGATTCTATAAATAAATCTTTGTTTACACTTTAGTTTTCCAATTTCTTTGCAAACTTTATTATCTTTTGCAAATCTTTCTTATTACTTTTAATTTATATTAATATAAAAATTTGCTTCTTTTATTGCTTTATCGATTACGTTTCGCGAATAATTGCATTTACTAATATATATTTGTTCAAATTAGATTGTTTTTATCTATCTAAATATCTTTCTCTTTAACAAATTTGTTAAACAAGACTTTCTAAATTGTTGATATAATTATATCTCTTCTAGTATTATAGAATTAAATAATATCTAACTTGTTAAAGTTAAACTCGACTTTATTATCTATATATTATATAATATCTAATATCTAATATCTAATAATTAAGTAATATTGCAAACAAAAGACGAAAACTTACAATAATTCTAGTATAAACAACAATATTAAGAGTCTATATATTTCTTTTGTAGAGCAAATATTAATTAACAGGTAAATATTTACTTATTAGTACAATTGTAACTTAATAATTAATTGCGAATAGATTGATCGTCGATTCGATATTCGATTCCAAATTTGGAATTGAATCGAATTGCCAAGAAATCGAATTAAATCGAATCGCTTAAAGAAGCTAGCTTATTACTATAATAAGTTTAGCTTAGTCGAAAAGTTACTATTTTAAGCAATTTAATTCTAAAAAAAAATCGAGAAACCAAATCTTGACGCTCTCACGTAATATTTTCGGTTTCTCGCGATCAATCTAATTGCGAAGATAAGATAGAGAAATAGATATTTAATTTGCAAATAGATAACTATAATCAAAGAATCTATATTTGCTTCTTTATTTTATAGAATATCTAATTAGATTATTGCAATTGCAAATAATAGCAAGATATATAATTAGTGTGATCGTTGGGTCGAGTCGGACACTTTTTTCTCAACCCGATTGAGCTGGCGCAGGATTCATGCTAGCCCAATTAGGCTAGTGTATGATTCACGCTAATCACATATGGTTAGCGCGTCACGTGACGTCACGTGATCGGGTGGGTCGGGTTTGACACTCGGCGCGCATTCTTCGCCCGCCCCACCCTGTTGGGCTAGGAAATTTGCCTGACCCTAGGGTCAGGGTTGGGCGAGTCAACCCGATCGGGTTGAAACTCGACCCGACGATCACACTATATATAATTACTATATACTTACAATTTATTCTTATAATACGCAACTTATTGCAACTATTAACAATACAATTTTTTTTAACATATACAAAGTAACAATTAGTATATATAAATAATCTATTAGACTTGTTTAAATTAATAATCTAATACTAGATGCAATCTTATTATTGTTAAAAGTATATACGAAAAAAAACGAATAACAGATTAAACAATAGAAGACAACAAAATTTAAGAGTTTATCGAAAAGACAATACAATCTTGTGCAAGCAAATTCTACTTAAGATTGTTTTGATTGCAATAAGAGTAGATACAGTCTAAAATTATACGAGTATCGCGACATATCTCTCGACAACATAATATTAATCTACTAGATTGTTAAAAACAATAGATAAGAAATGTTTTGATAAACAAACGACGACGACGACGATCGCAAGAGCAATAACAGCAATAGCGAGATAAAGAAGAGTAATATATACACAGATAAAGAATAATTTGCAAGGTAATGAGGCGTAGATAGTCCTGTTTGTAATGCTTGCCCATTTGCATTAAGGTGGGTAAGCATTATAAACAAGCGCATACTAAAAGTAACCCATGTTAAACATATCCTCTGTAAGGGACGTACTAGGGTATTTCACACCGATAATACTTTTTAGTAAGCAGCATCTGAACTTTCAAAGTGAAGCCGTAATTTGACCTACCTACCTACACCTCCTTGATAGATTGTTCACATCTACAAAGGGTGTGCGCTGATATCACGGACTGAGCATACCCTCGCAAGTGGCTCGAGGCTCGTCGCACAAACAGCGGGCCATGACCGCCAAATGTCGTACAAGAAGCGCTGCTAGGAATCCTTCATAGCAAGTCAGCACCCAAGGACATCCGTCATGGCAAAGACTGTCTCTGGGTCTGCCTCAAGCGCTTCTGAAGATTGCTCGTCGGCATCTGACTCTGGTGCGGAATCCGAAGCCCCAGTCGAATACCTGGTCACTGGCAGAACAAAACGCGCAACAGCTGGAAATCGAATTAATCCCCTGCTTCGGAAGGAGCAGGATGATGTAGACCTTATATTCGAGAAGGAGGCAGGCGATGTGGATAGCGAGGAGGACAATGACTTCGTGGGCGATGAGGATGATGCAGGCTCCGACGCTCAGCTGGACTCCTCCTCTGATGAGGAAGATCGAGGTCCTGATAAAGCCGACGACGAACTTGAAGGGGAAAAGGAGTTACAGAAGCAGGTCAGGGCAGAGCGTCAGAAAAAGCGAAAAGCTCAGGCGGTATTCAAAACACCTACTGCAGCAGGGAAGAAAGTCAAGGTAGATCAAACCGCTGTAGTAGCGCCCAAGGTACCACCTACTACACCGCAATCGCGCCCAAAGAAGAAGTCGGAGCGAATTTCTTGGATACCTACGTCCGAGGAAGGTCCAGTACGGGCTTCCTCCCGTAAGCAGACAATGCAAAATAAGGAGACCGTCCATCTTCGCATGGCCGAAAAGGAGAAGCAACGCCTCAAGCAGATGAAGCACATGGAAGAGGCCGAGAGAAAGAGGCAGGTGGCCAAAGCACCACCAATGACCCAGGCGCAACGCATGGCAGAAGCCGCTCGGACCGAGAGGAAGAATGCGAAGAGCTTGAATAGATGGGAGGAAGCGGAGAAACAGAAGGCAGAGACTCTCAAAGCCAAGTTGGAGGCTCTGCACAACAGACAGCTTACCGGTCCAGTGATCTCATGGTGGAGCGGATTGGCCCGCTGGGTGAACGGCGAGCTGAGTCATGTCGGCATAGGAGAAATCAAAGGATTGAACGAGCCAGAAGAGCAATCACACCATACGCGACAGGATCCAGACTCAGCGGAAAACGCACGACGCATAGATATTCCAGGATTTGGGCCAAGGTCGGTGGTTGGTATACACGGTGCGCAACCCATCGCATTAAAGCCTCCGTTGTCAGAGTCTGCAAGAGCCATTGATCTGGTTCCCACAGTCACGTTCGCCCCGCCCATAGGGCCTGGCGGTTTCTTGGATGGAATACACTACTATGCTTCTCTTCCATCGAAGCATGAACAAAATGCTATGATAGTAAACAAGGAGGATCAATCATATCTAGTCTCTAATGAAGCTTCAATGGCACCTCAGCGGAACTCAAGATCCGAATCGCCCGTTCCCATCGAGCACCCTGCGGCTTTTGTCGAGAAGCCCGCTACAAATATCCGTACCAGCATCATACCTCCAAAAGCCTGCCAGCATACAAATCGATCGATTGTGGAATACTCCAGTCGGAACCTTGTAGCCTTACGGAACATTGATGGGAATTCGATCAGCCTCCCTAAAATGCAAACTTCTGTGTTACTGAAGAAGCGCAGCGGCAAGCCACAAAGTCAGTATCATTCTAATTCTACTGTACTCGAGCAGCATCTGCTAATACATTGTACAGAGTCCGCTCAGGAGCAGTGTGCGATTTCTGGACTTCCCGCTCGATTTCACGATCCCAAAACTGGTCTCGCATATTCAGATCTGTATGCTTTTAAAGAGATCCAGCGGCTTCGGACTGGTAGATCTCGATGGAGCAGCCTTTTAGGTTGCTACGTAGGGTCGACTACGGCGGCAGCCCGCGGTGTACCAGAAAGGTTTCGAAGGTCCTTGAAGGTGCAGTAACGATAACGTCTATCTCCGAGCTGAATCGGATAGAGTGATACACGCTATACCTTGTCTCGCATTGCGGTGCGAGCCGTCTGCAGCCTAGCTACAACTTCCGTGGGGTCAACCTGACAGGCCGAAGGTCCATGAGCTGCACTCGCACCTTTAGAGCGTCCCGCTCCGAGTTGCAACGGTGTATGCCTTCACCCGACATTGGGACTATTCATGAAACCTACGTTCTAGCCGGTAGACGCGGCCATGTTGATTGTCGCCGAAGCTCGACTCGCCCTCTCACATTTTTGGGCATGGAACAGGTTGTGTTTAGACACGAGAGAACTGGATAAATAGCGCTATCTGTACCAAAGGACATTCGCCAAAGTAGAGATAGTGGAGTGCGCAATAGTCGTCGGTGAGGCAAGTCACCGAGCGCTGTATGTACCGACAATTCCTCAATCGAGTGCGGGCACAGTACTTTGGAAGCAAAGGATGCTCTTGGTGAAGTGGAACCGGACATGATTTCCGCGTGCTGCGCAGTTGACGGGAAGCTACAGAATTTCCAGCCACTGGTCAGAACCCACCAATACATATGGGTTCATGACTGGTTTGATGGAATCGTCTTGTCACCCTTGTTTTGTTATATTTGACTTGTAAGTACACTTTCAGCAGCGTCGAGCTGAGGTCAATGCAAAAGTACTTCAGGGAAGACTTTAAGGTAGTACCCTAGGTCAAGTAGGGCTAGCGCCGGAGTACCTTGTTCTTATCAATCGCCAGGGTCCAAGTCCAAGTCAGTACCTTATCAGGCGCCTTTATCACGAACAACAACCTGAACAGTGAACACCCGACGACCTCCGTGTTCGGAGAGTATCCTCCCACAATAACCATCCACCTTCTGTTCCACAGTCTTGACTCCTCGACTTCCCTCTGCACCGACTTGTATTCACTCGCTTCACCCTCCAACTTATGCATGCCGTCACCTAGGTCGCATTAACTCGGCTTCTTGAACCTCACCATCCACAACAGGCGCAATAGCTACTCCTCCTACACCTCGGACAGCCGCTGAGGGTACGTCATCAGTGGGCTCCGCCTGTTGTTGCACCAACAATCTTCGAGTCGCTCGAGATGCCCGGTCTTTTCAAATATTCTGACGCAATCGTGACTACAGGCTTTCTTCCAGAATGACTTCGGCACATCATCCTCACGCTTCCTTCCATCATCATCACGCAAACAAGACAGTCGTCCGGGCCGCTCGCTCTGTACCGGTGTACAAGGCCTCTCTCAAGGTCAACAAGCCGAAGTATACAAAGAGCGATGAGGACTTTTTCATCGACAAACTCGACGACGACGACGACGATATGATCTCCAGCTTTCTTCAGTTTTGGTAAGAGACGCGCAATTCCCCGCTCTGTCTTGCCAATCCACTGACGTTCTATGTGCAGTGCAATGTGTGAGAAGCAGATCGTTATACCCAACAACACGATCCTCTACTGTTCTGAGAGGTATGATCCATTGTTCTCGACCGTCTATGCGTTCATCTAGGCATACACAAAGGCTAACGAAGCTGCACTACTAGCTGTCGCCGTAAAGATGCCCAGCTCCATGACACCAACCCGTCCCTCTCCATCTTGAGTCATCACACTTTCTCGCCTGCCCACGAACCAGAAGAATCAGGCTTCACAGCCCGTACAATCCTGCCTCGCAGACTTCCAACTCCCCGTCCTTTGGACCCTAGGATACCGTCCGCAGCCCATGACGGCAAAACGGATCTGGATCCAACTGAGTGGAAGCCGGCCGATCAAGATGGGCCCGAGGGAACACCGGCTGGCGGAAAAGCTACCACTGGGAAGCCAAAGCTCGTGCACCATCCAAGCAGTGAGGCCTACAGCTATCTCTCCCAATTCCATCGTTCAACACCGACCAGCAGACGTCCACTACGGAGTACTCCAAGCCTGTCTCATACACCCACTACCACAGCAAGCTCTGCTGACAGCATGGCTTGGACGCCGTCCGAACTTGTGATGACTTCTTTAGGCTCCAAGACGGACACCTCGCTAGCTTCCCCTGCGAAAACGAAGGAAGCCGAGCTGGTTTCGCCCACTGTGATTGCCATCAGTGAAAATGCCATCAGTGATGCCAAGCGTAGCCCCCCAAAGAGCGGTGGCGCAGCAAGCACACTTGGCGGCGCTCTAAGCTATGAGTGGAAGTTGAATTTTGACAGCAAAGGCTCGGCCGTCGGGAGCTTGAAGAGACGTCTCGACAACGGAATCGTCGACAACACTACTTTATTCGCAATGTAGGGCGTTCACGTAGAGAGTGAAGCTGAGAAACGCGGTGAGAGCGAAACGAGCACGATATCAGTGCCATGGCTTTTTCAAGTCAAATCCCGACTACCTTATGCTCTCCCTGTGGGTGGTTAGTTCTCTCAGTGTCTGCCTGGTGTTATGTTTCGAGGAGTGGTGCTTCTAGTTTGAGTCACATTCTACACCAACACTCACAGATGGCGAGATATAAATAGAATAGCTGTCGTAGAATAAGCATCAGCTCAAGCTGACTGTTCCACGTTTACAATAAATGCTATACACGCTACAAATTAGACTTACAATCTTAAAATAATAAATCCTCTAGAGATTTGTAAAATAACTATAAATTTATAAAGGAGGCCCGGATATTCTTATCAAAAAAATATCCGTCGAGAGAGATTCTGGGGTTGTTCTAGGGTTACAAATCCACAGGTTATAGTGGTGTAGGTAATTTGAATAGGCAAGCGGAGAGGATAGAGAAAAAGCATGCTTTTTGGCTCGTACGAATGCTATATAGATGCGTCTTCTCTTCTATATTCTCGTTAGCAGATGCAATAGGCAGGCGATGATTATTTACCTAATTTAGGAGGCCTTACTTACAGTATAGGGCGGTGGAAATTATCGTCGTATGTAGGCTTGGCAGAGAATCTAACCCAGAATAAGTACAAAACACATATCGAGAGCGAAGCAAGTTCCTATACGATCCCAGTAATCTTACGTCTTGTATTTGGCGAGATATACTTGTTTAAACTTATTATTGTAATAATTAAGTATAAAAATGTTGATGAAAGTCTATGCTTACATTGCCTCAATAGTTAGACTCTATAAGAAAAATTATGTTTAAACACGTCGCTTCGCGACTCTAATCTTCGATTAAAATTGATAAATTCTTAATTCTAGCATAAATTCTAAAGTCTTTTTTTTTAGAAACAAACGTTTAATAAACTAGTTTAACGCTAAATGCAAAGTTTTATTTAATTTTTGTCTACTAATTTCAATAGATAAAGCGCGCGCTTAAATATAATTTTTTTATAGAATCTAAAAGCGAAATTCTATTTTTTTGTCAAAATAAAGCAAATCAAAATTTAGAATTTATTTTGTTAAAAGCTTGACAAATACGAGATTTTTAAAAATTAATTATAGCTCTTCTATTTTACAATATTTCTCTATAGATGTTCGCAATTTTAAATAGATTTTCGAAATATTACTATTGAATTACTATTAACGCAAATATCTAATAAACGAAATAAAAAGTTGCAATCGAAATAGATATTTAATTGCAATTACGAAAAGATGCACAAACATAAGTTATTGTTTATTTATTGCTTAATCATCTTGAATTACAAACTATTTTAAAGAAATTTTAAGTACAAAGAAGACACATCAAATATTAAGAACAAATTTTTACAATATTAAAGAAACATCGCGCGTCTTTGTAATAAAAATTATCTTAAACAACGTTGTCTACTCTTAATCGATCTTTCTTTCGCATTTAAACTAAATTCTTTGTTTTTTAAGTTTTAGATTTTCTTTAGATATTAAGTTTTTATGCGATACTTCTTGATTTTGTTTGCGAGCTTAGTAAACTTGTTAACGAACACAATTATTTCTTCGATTAACTTAATAAATTCAACAACAAATTTTATTATATCTTCGACAAATTTTGTTATTTTGTAAAAAAAATATCTTGAGAACGCTTATGCGCAAAATAATCTTAAACTTCTTAATTGTTAATTAACAAAAAAAAAAAATTTCTTTTGATTTTAAATTGTTTCGAGAAATAGATTTTATCGATAAAATATTTTAGATTATAATAGAATAAGCGTACAAGAAAAGTCTTTAAGTTAAAATTCTTAACTTCGCAAAGCAATAAAACATCTTAATATTAAAGATAATATTATCTTTCTTAATCGAACTTTAAAATACAATTGTCGAAATCTATAATATTAATGTTAAAGAATTGCTTTGCTAAACTTCTTAACAATATACAACAAACGCGCGAATCTTTGTTTTTATTAAACTTAATTAAATATATTTTGTAAAACTAGTTAATTGTTATATTAGAACAAACAATTAAGAATACAAATTTATTATTTAAACAAATATCGAAATTAAGTAATTTCGAGTTTAAAAAAATCTATACATTGTTAATGCGTTTGTTAATTATTAGCATATAATTCTTATATTGTTCAAATATCGACAAATTAATTTTTTTTATTTTTTTTGTTCAATTGTTATTCTTTTAATTATATTGTACGTAATTATTTGTGTAATACTTTAATTTTAAAACGTTAAAGAGACAAAATAGTACAAGTATTTAATTCTCGCAAGAAAAAAAAATGATAAATTATTGTTATTGAAGTTTTTGTTTCTTGACTTATCTCGCTTCTTAAAATTGTTCTAATAGTAAAAATATTAACAAAAAAATTAATAAAGATTGCAAGAAAAAGAGAAATATATAAGCTCTTAAATTAAAGTTGTTTTGTTTAATATCTTTGACGAAACTTTTCTTGCGCTATTAAGCGCATTTTTATTTTTTCTTGCTTTCTTAATTGTTTCCTAAGATATGTTCTTAAATTTTTGAGTTTTTCTTATAAATAAAAAGCTTAATTCGAGAGCTTGTACTAGTTTACTTAATTTTTTTCTTGTTAAAATAATCGATAGCAAAGCGACGTTTATATTTAATATCTCGAATAAAAAATTTAATAAAGTAACAATTGTTTTGACAAAAATTCGACAATTAAATATTGTAAAACAATTAAAAGATATTAAATTTTTAACAATAATTGAAAATATTAAATTTTTGTTAATAGTTAAAAATATCGAAGTTTTAATAGCAATCGAAGACATTGTCTTTTTAACAACGTTAATTGACGCAATCTTTGAAAAAAAGTTGTACTTATTTATAATGCGAAGAGTTTTGTATTGAAGAAAGCAAAATGTGCAATAAAATTCGATTTAATATAGCTAAAAAAGCACAACAAAGCTTGAAAAAGCAATTATTTATTTTAAGAAAATTAAATAGATAAGAGAGTTTATTTTTCAAAAAAAACTTTAGCAAAAGATATAAATAATTAAGTATTAAATTAAACGACAACAAGAAATATACAAAGTCGCAAAATTAATAACATTTAATAGTAAATAAATAAAATAAAATATTTAACAACAAATAAATATTGCGAAGTATTAATAAAATTGAGCAAAACTTGTATTAATAATCTTATTATATTAGAAAAAATGTACTTTTCTAGAAGTGCATTGCGAGTATTTTTTGACTTATTAAGTTATTAACGATCTTGTGTCAATAAAAGTCAAGACATAGATTAAAAAAATAAAAAAATAAAAAAATAAGTAAACAATAAAAAGTAAATAACGAAGATGCGTTGTATATCTTTGTCTTAATAATTTGTAAATAAAAAAGTATTAAATTGAGCGTTTCGAATATTAATATTATTTGTTAATTGATTTTTTTATTTTTAAATCTTTTTTTTTATTTTTTTGTTCGTAGATAAAATTCTTTTATTTACAATAATTGACAAAAATAAATTAGATTTTGCAATTGCGTTCGCAAATTTACGATTATTTTTTAAAATTTAACACATTTAATAATCGACTACAATCGATATAATATTGTGCAAAATATTAATAATTAAATATTATTCTTTGCAACAAAAGAAGAACAATTCGAGACTATTATTAAATATTTTAAATATATCGATAAATACATAAAGATTGCTAAAGAAGTTGTAAGAAAAACTTAAGTTTTGCTTAAATATTAAAAGCTTTAAAAGCATATTTATCGAAGTAAATACAAGATATTTGCGAATTTAAAAACGCTAATTTTAAAATCTTTTCGCAAATGTTAAAAGCGTTAATACAAAAAATATAATTTTTTTTTTATTAATTTACAAGTGCTAAAGCAATGCAACAATCAATTAAGAATTTAATTATTTTCGAGAAATTAATATTTTAGCAATAACAAAGATCGCGAAACGCATTTTAAATATAAATTAAATATACAATTTTATAAATTAAGTTGTCTTACAACGTTTGCGTCGAAACGCAAAAAATCAAAAATTAAAAAAATTAATTATTTTAAGTAACTAAAAAAAGATTATCAAAATGTTAAATCTCGAAATAATATCTCTTTTTAAAAACTTAAGATTAAATTTATTTAATTAAGAAACTTACAAGTTTAATAAAGTTAAAATAGATATCTTTAATTTGTTAAGAAATCGTAAGATTAAAGTTGTTAAAAACAATATTCTAATATTAGCGTCAACAACAATTTAATCGAATAAATAGTTAGAAGTTTGCAAAAAACGCTATCGACAATTAAAGTTAACGCATTAAGTTTTAATATTAATATTGAAAAAGAAATCGAATAACACATTAAGCAATAAATATAAAATCTCCCGAATTAAAAAAGTTATAATTGAAATACGAATTTTAAATTTTTTTAACAATTAATATTAATGTTGCGATGTTAACAAGACGTTAATTAATCGCATAAGATAATTAACAATAAAAGAAACAAATATGCGTACTAAAAAGCAATACTTTAAAGTTGTTTGTTCGTTATTAAATTTTTTGTCGATAAGTAATTTTAAGTATGTTTGTTTTAATTATTTGCGAAACGTTATTAATTTTATAAGACTTGTAAACAATAAAGCAAATATAACAACTTTAATTATTAAAAGTCGTCTTATTTAAGTATACAACAAACGTCTCGCGTTAAATTTATTAAAGCGCAAAAATTCGAACTAGCAAAAATAACAAATCGATAGAAAAACAAAATAAATATCTTGAAAATCTTTTAAATATATTGTCGAGAAATTTAATCTTCTAATTAAGTATAATAAAAATATTGCTAAAATAATTATTATTGAGATTGCAAGTCTTAATGTCTAAAAGAATTAATATCGAGACAAAAACGTTGTTGCGTCGTAATTATTCGAATAATTTTAAAATAAAGTTGCTAACAAAGATAATTACAAATTAAAAATTAAAAATCTAATTAATATCGAATATAATATGTATTTTTATTATCTTAACGCGCGTAATAGTAAATCGAATTTGAGATAATTTCACAATATAATATATTTTCTTACGTAACAAATTATTTGAATCGATTTTTTCTATTAACTTCTTTACGTCGCATTAAGACTTAATCGAAATTGTTAACTTATCTTTTATTTATATTATGTAAAGTATATTTATAAAAACAAAAACACGCATTTCTTTTATATCGATATTAGTATCTTAAAGTATATCGAGATTAACAAGAGTTATAATATAATTTAAGACTTTGTATTTCTAAACAATAAATTCGAAAACAATTGCACTTTAATTATAAAAGACTTTTATTACAAAATTCGATTATAATAATTCGATTATAATAATTCGATTATAATAATTCGATATTATAGAAAGACGCAATATATTAATTAATGTTAAAAAAGTATATATTTATAGTCTTAAAAATACGTTAATATAAAGATTAATTAACGTTGCAAAGTACAAAAGTTTAAAATTTATTATTTGCGATTAAGAAAATGTACGTGTAACATAATCTAAAATTGTGCATAATTTAATTATGCAAGAAGAAAAGATTGTTAAAAGAACAATATTGTCTTAGTATATAACAATTTAGTTTAACAGAAAATTTCTCGATAGCATTAAGTTAAAAAATATTGATTCATTAATTGTCTATTATGCTTAACAAATCGCTTTAATTCTATTGTTGTTTAAAAAACACAATCAATATAATCGAATTAAAAATAAATTTCTCGTATCGACTTAATTTTTCTCAAGAAATTTTATTAGCAATATCTTAGTTTGCAAAGTTAACTAAAATAATCTACAAATAAAGATAAAGACAAATATATTGCTAAGTAACAAATGTATTGCAATTAAAAGAATTATTAATTGTTAGCAAGTTAATTCTTTGAAAGTATTTAAAGAGACTTGAATATTTGTTGTGTAAACAAAAAAACGAGTTTATTTTTTAAATAACTTCTTTAAGAAGTAAGAAAAATAAATTAAGAGTTGCAAATTTCGTCTTTAATATAAAAGTATTAATATCGCGTGATATAAGTAAAATTTGCGCAAATAAAAGATAAAAAAATAGAAAGACAAATAACAGTTAAAATTTTTTTAATAAACAAGAGATTCGATAAATTCTAATTGCTAATTGAACAATCAAAAATGCGCAATACATCTTTAATGCTTCGAAAGCTCTCGCTACTTAAGCGACAAACTTATTTTTGTTTGCACAATTAGACTGGTCGCGCTGACCCGGAAATGTCACGTGCAAATGCCAAGACCCAGGTCAAAAAAAATTCGAGAAATCGAATCGCTCAAAGTAGTTTAGTCGATTACTATAAGTAGTTTAGCGCGAAGCGCGCTAAACTAGTTTGAGCGATTCGATTTCAAAAAATCGTCGCGACTCGATCTTGGCGTCGGGTCGAGCTAGAGGGGTAATATTATAATTTGGCCCAACGATTAGTCTATGCGCAATTAATCAAGCTGCACACAATCTTTCTTACGAATATAAATACTTATTTTACTTAATTTCTTGTTGCAATTACAATTGTAATCAATTATAAATAACTCTTTAATACGTTTCTTTTCTTTTTCTTTACTTAACATAAGTTCTTTCTTGTTGTTATTTTTTGTTTTGACTTTTTATTGTTGCAATTTGCGTTTCTCTTATCAAGTTTTGTCGATAAATAGTTGATTTTCGTTATTATTTAATTGCAAGTTGTTTATCGAAGATCGATTTTCTTTTGTTACAAATTATTAAGAATTAAAGCAATTTATTTTTAAAAAATAAAGCAAATAAATAGTTTATTGAAGCAATAACGATAAATTTTACTTAATTATCTTCGAAATCTTATTTGCTTTCGAAAAGACAAAGCTTTTAAAAAAAAAAAAAAAGCTTTCTTAATTTTATCTATAATATAATAATCGACAACAAAGAATTTTTACAAATGCAAAAAATTTGCAAAAATCAATTTATAAGTTGTTGCAATTAAAAGTAAACTATTAATAATCTTTGCAAAGAGCTTATTGCGTTAATTAAAAATTAATTGTTCGATTAATTTCAAAATTCTATCGTAAATCTTAATTAAGATTCTTTTATCAAACTTAAGAATGCAAAAAAAGCAATAAAAATTGTTGTCTCTTGTTAATAGAAGATTATCGCTATTGTTATTTGCTAAAACTTGAAAACTTGAAAATTTAAAAATACAATCAATTAATAACTTGTTATACTTTTTACTCTTTCTTATTTTTTGCACTCAAAATTGTCGTTCAATTTTTAAATTATATTTGCGCTTTATTTGTAACAAAAAAACGCAAAACAAAGAGTAATAAACTTGTTATGTTTGTTTAACTTAACAATATTCTATAAAACAATGTAAAATCGATTAAACAAACTAATTGACTTCGCAAAGATACGTCTTATTGCAATAGAGAAGCTTTTTACAACAATTTTAATTTATAATAATCTCGAATTTCTAGAGAATTGACGAGACGAAAGAATTAAAAAGGTTTAAAATTTAAATCAATTATATTTGCTATAATAATTTAATCTTATAATTTTAATATTGTATCTCTCTATCGAAATATATAAACTTCGAAAGAATATTTATTATTAATTATGTCTATTGTTTTAACTTTAATTAATAAGAATCTTAATATCAAGATATAATATATTCTTTTTCTTTTTCTTTATGCAATATTTAATTTAACAAGATTTAAATCTTTTATATAAAGAAGGTTATTTGAAAACTCTTCAAACTATTAACGTATATTAATATAAACTTTTCTTGAATTATATTTATGCTTAAGCTTTATGCACTAAAGTTGCATAAAACAAAATTATATTTTACAATATTGATTTGAAAAGATAAAAGCACAACAATTAATAGCATTCTAATTATAGAAAATCTTTATCTCAAATATATAGAAATTGATTTAAACAATTTTGTTTATAATAAATATCTTTGTCTTATTACAAACAATCTCAAGATATATAAGCGAATAAAAGAGACAATTTAATTGCAAAATTATATCTTTCGAATTTCGTTTAACAAATTTTATTAAATTTTGTTATTTATCGAGTTTTAACATTTAAAATTCAATATACTTTAACTTATATATACAATATATATAAAGAGAATCTTCTATATAAATAAAATTCCTTTGTAATTTATCGCAAATAAATAAAAATATTAACGCGTTGTTTGTCTTAATAACTTTTAAATTATTAAAAAACTAATTCTTTAAAGTTACGCTATGCGCATTGTTAACACTTGAATTAGATGCATATCTTATTTGTTACAAAATTAATTTTTCGACAAAATCGAAGAAACAATTTCTTGATTTAAGATGTAATCTTACGACAAGAACAATTTGTAAATAACTATATTGCATCAAATTAATTAAGATTTTTATATAAAACTTTTTGCAAATTTCTTACTCTATTAACTCTTAATTATTAATTAGAAGTTTCGTAATTATTAAAATTTCTACATCTATGTTAAGACATATTTAATACTTAAATATGCTATCAAAATAATTGATATCAAATTGCTTTATTATATATTTTGCAAAGTTACTATTATATTTTAAACAAAGAAGATTGAAACGCTCAATTATGTAAAGACTTTGTTGCGCATAATATATATAATAAATTCTTTTATTGTTATTAAGAAATTGTAGAATGTTATTCTATTTAACAACTTGATTAATCTTTAAAATAAAAGTAATATCAATTTTGAAATCGATTAATTACTAAAATTGTTAAATCTAAATTTAAAAATCTTTTAACAAGAGCAATCTTAGTTCTTATTTAATAGCGATTAATTATTTAAGAATTCAGCATTTAATACTTCTTACTTAATGCGTCTTTAATTAATATTTAAATCTATTTTTGACTCAATTAGTATTAACTATTATTTCGAGAGAAAAAACGCAAAGAATATATAAAGTTTAATTAAGATATTATTGATCAAATTATTAATATTAAATACAAAAGAAAGATACATTAAGAATGTTATTGTTAATCTTCAAATAAAGAATTTGAAAATGCTTAACAATAATAATATAAAATACAATTTGTATTATAGATCTCGAGTTAAATTCGATAATATTATTGAGTCTAATATTGTCGAAATCGATATTAATATTAAGATTAATATAATAGAGAGCTCTTAATTTTTATCAATTTCTATAAACTTAATACAAATTCTTTTAATATTGTAGTGCACAATATTCTTTACTCGCGATCTTATTGTTTGCGATTCGAAAATATTATATTAAGAATTTTAATTAAGATTTCAATACAAAACTTCGATACTATATAATGTTTTTTATAAATTTCGAAATGCAAATAATAGAGCAATTTCTCGTCTTATCTTTCTCTTGCGTTCACGCTTTTAAATGTCTCGCAAAGTATTAAAGCTAGAGTTAAAGACGTATTGTACAATATTAATTGTATTTAAATTGCGATTATTTAAATAAGTCGATCTTTTTTGCTTTTTATTACTAAATAAGAGTGCAATATCTTAAGAAAGTATCTTTTGCAATACGTTTAACATTATGTCTTTTAACAACTATTAACGTCGACAAGATATTTGCGATATTTGCGACAATCGAGAGATTTCGCTATCGAAAACGTTGTTGTTTTTAGTATTTTTTCTTAATAAGTTAATTTTATTTTTCTTAATGTTTGTATCGAATCTTTGTTTATTACTTTTTTATTTTTTTTTCGCGAACAATGTTTTAAAAATATTGTTTAATAGTTATTAATTTCTTCGCGTCTTATACTTTATTTTAGCTTTCTTTGCATTAATTTTGTTTTTATCTCTCTTTATTTTTATTAATATTTTATTGCTATTTTTATTTAACGTCTAATCTCGTTTTAGTATATCAAGAATCTTAGCATTATATTTTAACAAAATATCTTAAATGTTGTTTAATTTGTGTTTTAGAGTTTTGTTGTCAATTATTAGATATTTTTATATGTCGAGAATTTTTAGTACTACATTCAACATTTATAGATTTGAAGTAAATCGCAAAAAAGAACTCTTAAGAACATTTGTTATCTTTTGCTCTTTTTATTTTTTAAGTTAACGTCTAATTTAAAGACGTTTAGATTTATTTTTTTCTTGTTTTGAATTTAACTTCTTATATTAATTAATCGAAATTTAATTATTCGAATAGCAAATCAAGTAACACAAATTTGATTTAATCTTTTTAAAAATTAATAAAATTGTATTGTTTAGATTTATGTTAATAAAGAATTTTAGTTTTGTCTTGCAATAATAATCGTATTTCTTTTCCAATATAAAATTGATTAATTCTTATATATCTTAAGATATGTCGCGTCTTCGATTTATTGCTTTTGATATTTTCTTCTTAGATTTAAACTTCTTTGTTTTTGTTAAATCTTTTTGCTTATTATTAGTTTTGCAATTCTCGAAATTTGTCTCTTTTATTATCGACTTCTTGATCGATGTTCAACTTAACATATTTTTTTTACTTCGAATTTCTTTACATTATTGCGAGAATAAAAAGATAAAATATTTTTGCTCTTTGTCGTATTAATTTGCTTTATTAAGTTGTTAATATATTTTTGCAATCGACAAGAGAAGCATTTAAATATAGATTTTTTAAATATTTGAATTGTTGACATCTAATCTATACACGTTCGTGCATATTAGAATTCTTAAAAAGAAACAATTCTTGAATTTGTTTTAAAAAGCGTCTTGAATACATTTTTTGTTATCGACAATTATAGAGACGAATATCGATTACATGTACTTTGTTGTCTTCGGTAAATAATTTGAAGTTATTATTTGTTATTAAATGTATTTGCATATTCTATTTATATTGATTATTTTATTTATATATACAATTGTTTTCGAAATATTTTAAAAGCTTTTAACTTGCGTTGACAATATATGTTGCAAATCTTTTATATATCTTTCGATATATTTAATAAGACTAAATTGCAAGTATATTTTCAATATGATTAGAGATATTTTAAATATCTTTACATTAGAGATAAATTTACATTATCTTTTTATATTTTCTAGAGTTTTGTTATTAAATGTAATCGACATATTTACTATTAATATTTTAGAACGCAATCGCGTACAAAGAACGTTAAAACAAGCGTAATTTATTTAAAACTCTTTCTATTTATTTATAAAATGCAATTTGTCGATAACAAATATACAAAGTTGCAATTAATAAAATTCGTAACGCAAAATATTGTTAAAGAAATTCTTAAATATAATAATCTTAAGATTTGTAAATATTGTTTTAATTAAATTTAATTATTAAATACTTTATATTAAATACAATAGCAATATCAATTATGCGTATAGTTTTTCTTACATATTTTCTTTAACGTCTTCGATTTGTTGTTGTTGTCTTTTAACATTAATAGTTAACAATTAATAATCTTTTTTAACTTTTTACATTAATCGTTTTTTAAGACAAGAAAAAACATAATTATTAACGCAATTTTCGATAACAAAAACATAAATAATAACGTTTAATATAGCAAACTTTTCTTGAATTTCGTCTTTATTATTATAATTATATTTTTCTTTAAAGCAATGTCGAACGCATTTAATTGCTTTTGTTTAATTTTAAATTCAAATATATTTTTGACAATATCAATAATTTTCTTCTTAATTGTTTTTATAATTAACGTTTCGCAATCTTTTATCTTGTTCTCTATTTTAAAATATCGCAAAAATTGAGAAATAAAATTTAATAATAGTTGTCAACTTTGTTCGATACATTAAATTGAAAAAATAATTAATTTAAGTTAACAAGATAATAGAACTATAAGAAACGTCGAATAAGATATCAAAACTATAAGAGAAGTAATTGTGCCTATACAAAAATTGCAATTTTATTTTATTTTAAAATTATTATATTAAAATCAATACTATAGTTGATATTGGAACTAATTAATTCTAAAAAGAATGTTATTAAATAAAGCATAAACAAAAATAGTGAAATTAGGTTGTTATTAAATGCAAAAATCAAAGTATTTGCGATTATTAGATAATAAAGTTGCGTATACGTGTTTAAAAAACATAATATAAGTGTTTTTAATATATTATGATAAAAATAATGTTAGAATAACAAGAAATAAGAGTTTTGTTCTTAGATTTAATGCAAAAAAAGATAAAACAACTAGATTGATCGCGTCGATTTGGGAAATCGAGTTCGATTCAAGAAATTAAATCGAATCAAAAAATAGTAGAAAATTATGTTCTATTTTATAATTTTTCGATATAAGATTATCTAGTAATGCATTATAATAATGCATTCAAATTATTTAAATAGCTAGAATTAAATTATCGACTTGACTTTTTTAATCAAAGAGTTCGACAATCTTGTTTTGCATAGTCTTGTTAAAGATTGTAAAAAAAAAAATTATTATATCTTAAAAAAAATTTAAATTTTCGATTTTTTAATTCGCGATAACAATAACACAATATCTACAATAAAATCAATAAAAACACAGTAATGCTCTTGATAACGTTATTATAAATATTGTGTTACTATTATTAAAAATTGAAACGCTCTATTATTGAGTTATCGAGACTTTAATATTTGAGCATATTCTATTTAAAAATATATAAAGAACTAATAACTCTAAAGCAATAATATAATTCTTAAAAAGTCAAATACATTACTTGAAAAATCGACTCGAATTGTCAAGACATTAATTTTATTATAGATTATAATTAATTTATTTAAAATCTTAATTGTACATTTTAAATTTAATAATACAATATAATAATGCAATATAATAATGCATTATAATATTAATTCGTAATAGTAAGTTCTCTAAGTTAAGTATATAAAGTTATTAGTTCAAAATCTTAATAATTTTGTTTGTTATATTATTATTTTGAACAATTTAATTCAAGTCGCTTTCGATTTCGTTATTATTCTCGTTGTCGCAATCTTAATTTTTATCGCTCGCATTCTTTTCTTTATTATCATTATTAACATCAATAATTTTATAGTAGTTATAATTTAACGTTTTAGCATTTTCTTAAGCTATATATCGAATTTCTTGATTTTTTTTTAACAACATCGTCAAAATTCTCTATCTTGACATCGATAAAATTAGAAATTTTTCTCTTTTTCGCGTTTTTCGATAATGCAAATTCGTCAACAAAGCTATTATACAAATTGAAAGAATTAACATTATTAGTTCTTTTCAAATTATTTAAATTATTATAATAAATTACTCGTTGTTAAATAATTTTCACAATTGATTTTATAAATATTAAAAAACTTTTATCAATATTAAACTTATTGTCGATGCTTAATTGCAATATTGATTAGCTTAAATATAAAAAACAAATAATGCATTTAGATAATACATACATTTTGAGAAAAAAACGTTATTATTACATCTATATTCTTACGCATTGTTTGCGCTTTTTAAGTAACTTTAAGTTGCTCTATCTTTTTAATCGCAAACTTCTTCTTTGTTTTTTGTCTAAACTAATTTTCAAAGCACTATACTATTAAGTTGTTAACATTGTGTGTTTTATTGCATTACTTAAATGCATTATTATAAATGTCTTAATTGATTCAATATTTATTAATCTTATTTCTAATATTGTTCTTTATAACTTCACAATTCAACTAAGAAACTTTTATTTAAATAAACGTTTCACGCAACTTCTTAACGCGAATCAAGATAATTTTGCGATTGTTGCTTTATTTTCGATACAATTTCTTTTTATTATTATTTTATTCTTGCGTGCGATTGCAACTTGCGATGCTTTTTGAATTAATTAATAGTAATTTTATTGTTTGTGCAATTTCTTAGCTTAGTTCACTAGTAATGCATATAAATAATGCAATCGTACACTAGATTATAAGTATATCTCGATATTTAATAGAATTTTATAAAATTTAAAATGTAAAAGAGTTTCAAAGATCAATAAAATTATAAATAAAATATTAAGAGATAATTTTACAAATTAAAGTAAAAATTATATGCGTTAAAATTAGAATTATCTCTCACTTTTACTTTTACTTACTTTGAACTTTTTACTTAACACAATTATTATTTCTTTATATTAATATTTATTTAATCTTATCGATAAGTAATGCAAGTTTATTTATATTAATTTCTTTATCGTTTATTTCACGTAATCTTGTCGTTGATTGTTAATTTAAACTTCTATTTTTACGCAATTTTTAACGCGATTTTCGACGCGTCTTTATCGATAAAAGTTCTAAAAATTATCGCGCTTTTCTTTATAACTTCTTACGTACACATTAATTTATTTCAATTAATATTATTATTTTCGATAACTTGCACAAAGTAAACAAATAATATATGCAAGTATTGCAATACGTCTTGTTTATAATTAACAAACTTAATTTGCTAATTTAAAAGTTTGTTTCGAAGTTCTCTCGCGATAAGATAATTTCTTGTAATTAATTTAAACAAAACGAAATAAACAATAATAAAAACAAGAGTATTGAAGACAAAAGTATTGAAAAAAAAAGTGTTTGCAATGTTAACGTAAATAAGATAATGCAAATAAATAATGCATTTTCAACTAATATACTAATATTTTGCGATAGAGAGAACGAAAATAAAAGTCTAGAATTATCGCACTTCAAGAGATCAAAAGATATTAGAAGTTCATTGACTTTCTTATTTTTAAACGCTCATTTTAACGTCTAATTCGCGAAATATTACACAATAAAATCTAGAATTACGATTGTTAATAAAACGAATATCGCATTTAAAATTCGATCTTAAACGCACTTTAAGAAGTCGCAAAAGCATTTATATGCATTTTTTCCTCTAATAAGTGCATTATCTTGTTGCATTATTATTGTAACTACAAAACTTAATTAATATTTTACTTTATATAGACTTGAATCTTGCGACAATTTACGTTAAACGCGTAACAATCTAATTTAAAAATTGTTAATTTATTAAGCGTTTAATAAAGCAACTCGATCTTTTTTAGTAATAGAAATTCTAAAGTAATTCTATATTTTTTTTTCAAACAACTATAATGTGTTCTTTGTGCTAGTTGTAAGTCAAATCTTCGAAATTTAATAATTAATAATTTTTTTCTAGTAATCGAAATTATTAAATGCATTATTTTTTTGCATTATTATTAATAAAATTTGTTTATTTATATTGTAATTCTAAATGCAATATCTTTAATAATATAATACGTCTATTAATAAATTTAATTTAAAATAATCTCGAACTTTATTCGAAAAGAATTTTTTTCTTTATTTATTGCTTAATTATTATTCTTTTCTTTGCAATATATGTTTTACAATTCGACAACAATCTTCTTTAAGTCTAAATGTATAGTACAATTATAATATTTAATTATTATAATTTGTTTAATTGTTTACAAACTTATTTGAGATCAATTTTATCAATATATTTTTCAAACAAGACTAAAAGTTCGTTTAATATCTATTGATAACACTAAATATAAAAGCACATCTTAAGTTATTTACGTTAACTTGAAAAAGTTCGAAGTGTTATCTCTTTAATACTTTTAAGTTAAATATTTATTCTTTATAATATTAATTCGAAAATATCGATCGTCTTTATTTTGAGTCGAATAAAAGCGTTAAAATTGTTAAAATAAGAATTTCGCAATAGTCGCAACAAGTTACAAAAATATTAGCAAAAAATTACATGCATTATTATATTGCATTATTTTTTTAACAATATTTGCTCTTTATGTTTTTGCTCTTAAATTAGCAATTAAATTGTAATAACATCGAAAATAAATTTTGAATTTGATTTTGATTTTGTATTTTGTCTTGTAATTAATAACATTATTATTATTCTTCTTATTTTACATCTTGTAAAAACTTAATTTTTGCGTAGAATTTAAAATGTTAACAAAATTATATAATGTATTATTAAGTTCTTTTATTTTCGAATAATATTTTGCAAGCTTTTTTGAAACTTTATTGCAAGTTCTTGTTACAATTTTTATCGAAAAACAAATATTAATTTCAATTGTTTTCTTTAGATATTCGAAATAATTAAATATTGCATCAAATATTTGAAATCTTAAATAAATATCTATATTAGTTGTTCGTAAAACTATAAGAGTGCATTCGTAGAAAAAATTTAACATATTATCAACAAGTAAAATTAATTGTTACTCGCTTTCGTCTAGTTTAATTTGCTATATTTTTTAATCTTAAAAGTATTTCTCTATTTAAAGATTAATAAAATCGCATAATTAATATGTATAACAAAGCATTAAATAAATAAAGTTCTAACAAATACAAATATCTTGTACTAGTTTTTGTGATTTTTTTTCGATTTGTTTTTAAAAGATTTTAAAGCGAAGCTAATGTTAAGTTAAATTATTAATAGCAATTGTAAAAGCGCAAATCTAAATAAAATTTAACAAGTGCATTATCTCTTCACATTATTACAAAAAAAAATCTCTTTAATTACAATAAATAAGTTTGTATTTTTTACAATATTCTAAATTTGTACATTCTTCAATTACATAACAATATTGTTAATTATTTCTTTTAATTTTAAAGTCGCAATAAAATCTTAAATTACTAGATTAATAATATAAGTTAAACAAAAAAAAAAGTTTTGCTATTTGTTTTATTAAAATTCTCGCCATTTTAAAGTTCTTTCGAGTTCATCTTTTAGAGTATTATTATTGCTCGCGTTATTAGTAATAACATCAAGAAATTTGTCTTTAATTTTAAAAAACTTCAAAATCTTTATAAACTTTAACATCAATTAACAATTTATATATTCAATATCAAAAAAATAAATTTAATAAAATATTCGCGAAATTGAAATGCAATGTTAACTCAATATATTAACACTTCTAAGTAAACAACTCTTTAAGAACTAAATTATGCATTTAAAGCAATAAAGATATACTAAACATCTCTAAAATTTATCTTGATTTTCTTACAAATTTGATCGAAATTCGAAAAATTTATTTTTAATAACTTCGTGTAATCTAGAAGCACTAACTTTGATTAAAGAATTTTTAATAGCTTTCAAAAGTAAAAATTATTAATAATTCGAAAAAGTAAATTTAAATTAATAAAAGTTTTGCATAATTAATTTTCTCAATTATCTTAAACAAAGAAGAACGACAAATTGACATAACTTTTCTTTTAATAATATGTTAGTTTTGCATTATTTATTTTCATTATTAACTATAATTTACGCGATTAAAGACTAGATTAATCGCGATTTGTAATTTAGATCTTTTTCGTTTTAAGCAAAAAATAAATTAAAGATATTTCTTTATATTTGTTGTGCTTAAATAATTGTAAACAATAGAATAATTCAAAAGCTTATAACAACTTTTGCAAATAATTTTAAAAAAACTCTTTACAATCGAAGTTACTTAAACAAATTTATTTCAAAACTTAGATTGTGCTTTTGTATTAATCTTTTTTGTTTAACATAAATTAACAAATCTTGATTAAATTTTGTTTAAAATACTCTTGTTAATCGCAATTTGTAATTATTATTTTTGAAATTAAATGTTAATATTTAAACTTTACTCGATATATTCGTTTTTCTCTCTTAATATAAGCAAAGAAAAATTGTTTCTAATTTTGTTTAATATTTCATAAAGAATTCTTTTTCTATTGTCGAAAATAAAATTGAGAAAATTTCAATTAAATTGACTCGCAAATTGATTAGAACGTAAACTACTAAATAACAAATTGCGCAAAATAAATTTGCGAGAATTATTTTTAATTAAAGATAGTAATTGATTTAAAGCTCTTAAAGAATTAGATATATTGCAAATAAAAATAATAAAAACAATGTCTTTAAATAATATATAAAGAATTTCTTCAAAATAAAAGAGTAATGCAAAATAATAATGCAAGTAACAATTAAATTAAACAAATTATTATAAAATAAAGTGTAGTTATAAACTCGAGAATGTTAAGAAAATCTCTCTAGAATAAAAGAGTAATGCAAAATAATAATATAAGCAACAATTAATTCAAGTAAATTATTATGTAATAATATAAACAAGTCTAATTGTAATCTCGAAGTATATCAAACTATACTTTAGTCAAAATTTCAAAGTTATAATAACATAAGTCTAAAAATAGTAATTCTTAACATAATAACGTGATTTTCGATTTCTTGACAATTCGATTCGATTTCAATTTTTGAAATCGAAAACCAACTCGATTCGATTTAAGTCGATTTCAAAATAGTTGAAATTAAATCGATTTTCGATTCGATTTTAAAAGTTGAATTGTCGATTCAAGTTAATTTTAAAAGTTGAAATCGAAAATCGAATCAACGATTAGTCTAAAAACAACGCTATAACAAATATTATATTGGATGCAAATGTGCTTAAATATGCTAAATGCTAATGCAACTATCGCGTCGAAACTAATCTCTAGTGCTAGCTCTAGCGCGACTCTAACATAAGCGAATTTACTAGAGTTTGCTTAAGAATTATTTCTTTTTTTTGTATAGATCTAACTACTAAGACAATACTTATAACATAATTTAGAGAAACAAACAATGTCAAGTCAAGCGAATCTACGACAATAATTTCCACTATCTAGTACTGTAGTACGCATTAAACGATAGACGGAAAGAATAGAGAGATCGACTAATTTTCTATCTATAGAGATATTATGTAGATGTGTCTTCTCTTCTATATTTCTATTAGCAAATGCAATAGATAGGCGATAATCATCTACCTAATTTAGGAGACCTTAATAGGCAATAAACGACAGACGAAGAGAATAGAGAGGTTAGCTAGTCTTTTGTCTATAGTAATGTTATGTAGATGCGTCTTCTTCTCTATATTCTCGTTAGCAAATGCAATAGATAGACGATAACTATCTATCTAATTTAGAGAACTTATATCTAATTAATGCAATAGATAGGCAATAATTATCTATCTAATTAATAATGCAGTTGCAACGTTAAGACAAACAATATTTATAATAAAGAATCTTTACAACGAGCGCTTTCTACAAATAGTGCAATCGTCGAACGCAATATAGGAGACAGATGTTTATCTTGCAATAAATTTGGCAATCTTGCATAAATTAATGCAATCGAAACTATCTTATTATTCTTCTACTTAGATCTCTACTAAACAAGATTACTTAGTAGTATATTATATACGTAAATGCATGCGTTGTTTAAATTGCAAGTTAATACTCTTCTACTTTTAGAAATCTATTGAAATACTTTTGATAAGCTATCTAGTAAACTATCTATTAACTTTGATAGACAAAGAACTTCAATCTAGTATAACTTCTGTAGTATTGTATAAAATTAAGTAATTGCAAACTCTATAGAATGCGCTTACTTAATAAACTTTATCAATAAATCAAGTTATAATATATCGAAATTGTAAATATATAGATAAATATAACTGCAAGTTGCAATTCTTTTAATACATCAAATTTCTATAGAGCTTATTAACTTATCTTGTAGTTTCAAATTAAGTAAGATTTCTTCAATTAATTCGAATAATTGTTTTATCGAATTTTGAATTAAAATATTTCTATCGAAAGAACTTGCACTATTAAGCAAGAATAAGAGATATTCTTTTAGAAGAAGATAGTATAATAAATTAGAGATTGCAATATACTTATATAATCTTAGATAATTATTTTAGAAGATCTTATATCAATTACTCCGGAAGAAATGCTTTATATAAGCAAATTCTGCTAAGCATTCTCTACTAAGACAATATTAACTAGATTGTCTCTAATCTGCTTGCGCTAAATTATTTAGGAAATTTTTAAAGCGCGAATCTATTTTTAAAATCGAGAAATTATATTTTCAATAATTTATTACGTACTTAGTACTAGCTCGATTGAGCTAAAAATTTCAATATAGCGTTCAAATAATATAAACTTTCTTATATATTCAAAGATTTCCCAAATAATTTGACACAAACAAACTAGAGACAATCTGGTCAATATTATTTTAATAGAGAACACTTAGCAAATACTAGACAAAGAATAGCAACTAGATAGACAAGACAACTAGATAAGATAAAAAGACACGCAAGTAAACAAGACAAACATCTATAATAGTTGTAAAGATAATTCTCTAAGAACTAAGTTAACAATTAAATTATACTTGATTGTTTAAGAGCAAACGCTATTGACAAATATTAAACGCTCTCTTGCTATTTAGCAAAAGCATTAAATATAAATCTCGTAATATATGCTCTTCTTAAAACAAAAAATATTAATACTTTTGTTATATTGTAAATTCAAACGTTATTTAATTTCTAAATTCAATTACTATTCTATTTAGATTCTAATAGTCTTATTGGCAATTTGAGGAACCGATTCTTCAATTTCAAGATGCTAAGATGACGCGAATGATTCGAGATCAACCTTGAGAGCGTTCGAGAAGCGACAAGAAGCTTGCATTTGATCTTAATTTTTGCAAAATTGTGCTAAATAGAGTATTCTCGAGTTACTTTTGCTATTCTCTTAATCTTAGAAATCTAATGTTAATTCTAAAAATTTGAAAAACTTTAAATCTTAAAAAATAACAACTCGTGTAATATATAAGTAAAATACAACGCTAATAACTGATTTTGTAGAAAAAAGCTAGTAGTTTTATATAAAGTTGAAATTATCCGATTTAATTAGCTTGTTCTATAGTTATTAGCGTATCGAGATCTTGAGTCAAGCTTATATCTCTATCCAATTTGTCGGATTAAATCCAAAAAAAGTATTTAATCCGATCCGAAAATTCCTCTAGTTCTAAAAACTATTTTTGAGCAATTCGATAATCTTAACAATTTAAACTAACTTGTTAATAAATTTAGCAATATTTTTAAGAAGAGCATAGATATTAACTACAACAATAGAGTTAATATTAAGAATAATATTGCAACTATCTTATATAGTTTAAAAGCGTATTATTGTTTTATTTGTGCTATTTACTATATTGTTTAGTATTTATTTAGCAATTGTTGCAAATCAAATAGTCTAACAACTAGTAACTAAAATATCTATAAATCTATAAATTGCTTTTTTACAAATCGATTTGTCTTTCGAAATCAATATTTAATATACAATTAAATTTGTTTTAATTATCTCGAACTTTTTTGCGTAATACTTTAGTAACTTTAAATTTTGCAAAACAAAAATAAAGCAAGATTAAAGAAAATATTTTTGTTAACTAAATTTTTTAAAATTAATTTGTTTGTTTTTATTGTTAAAGTTAAATATTTGCAAAACAATATTATTGTTTTGAATAAAACTTAATCGATATTTGTTTTTTGTATTTTTTGTATTTTAATTAAAATTATGTTTTTGCATTTAATTGTTTAACAAATTTCGATTAATATAATCTTTTTGTTAGTATCGATTATCTTAAAGTCTTTCTTGTAGTATAAATTCGAAAATTAATTGTTAAATATAGCAAAATTTAAAACAAACTTGTTAGTCTTGTAATTCTTGCGAAAATTTAATCTTTTCTTATAAATAACAACTTATTAAGATGTATTAACGTAATATAAAATATAATTTGTTTTATACTTCTTTTGCAAATTAATAATTTAAAAAAATCAAATATTAATATTATTTTGCAAAAAAAAATTTTTAAAATATTAACAATATTTATAGATACAAAGATAAATTCTAGAGATATATATAATATACAAATATTATTGTTTTTATCAAAAGTTACAAATTATAAAATAAAACGCTTGTATATTATAATATTGATGCAAACAATACAATTTATATTGTAATTAATAAAATAGATATAAGTTATTAAATAGATAAAATAGTTGTCGATCTTTATTTCTTTGTTAGATTAGAATAGAATATTATTGTTTTTAACTATCTTTGCGCTTAAAAGACGAAATCAAAAATTAAATAAACAAAAGATATATTATTGTCTTTACAAAGTATAAATATAGTAAAATAGCTATTAAGTATAAATATCTCGCGAATAAGCTGTTTAATATCTACTATAGTATATTTCTAGAAAAATTTGCGTTTAAGCTTAATATTTATTTAATTTAGTTTGTTGTTGTTTAATACAATCTAATTATTATTATCTTGCTAACTTAGTATTTTCGCAAAATTATCTTTAATTATCTAATTTGCAACTTTGTGTTTGTTAGCTTTTGCAATATTTTAACTAAAATAAATATTCTTATTTTTTTTGTTAAAAGTTATATTGCTTGCTTGCTAAACAATAGTAATAAGTAGATAGTTTTGCAATACAATAGTAATAATAAAGATATTATTGTCGATAATATAAAGATAATAGCTAACAATAATAAACAAAAATATATATTAATAGAATTAAAAATAATAAGCTTTAGTAATGTTGTTAATATTAGTATTAATTGTGCTAGTATTCTAATAAATTGTGTTTTGTAATTAATGCTTGTAAAGCATTTGCTATAAGTAAATAATAAATTATAACTATTTAATATTATATTTAAACAAATAGTTTATTATTATTAACTCTTAAATATTAGCACTAATAATATTAAAATAATATTGTAATATTGTTGTATTTCTTGCTATTTGTAGTAGTCTTAATCTTGAATAGTGTTTCTCTTTTTTTAGATATAAATACATTTTTTGTTGTTTTAGACAATTAATTGCACTTATTTAACAATAATATTTATTAAAGATATCGAAACAATTATTTCAAATATTATAGTTGTTGTTTTAAAGCGTTTTATAGTAAAGAGAATAAATATTTTGTGCTTTATCTTGTAGTCGTTAACAAGATTTGCAAAATTATCTAATAGATTTTTGCTATACTATTAATTTTACTTAGTATTGTAGCTTTTCTATTAAACAAAATATTTCGAAATAGAACAATCTTATTTATATTGATAGATATAACATTTAATAAGAATTTCGATCTTGTAGAAATACTATTCGATATTTAATTTAATAACAATCTTTAAATAATTTAATTTTAAATAATTGTATAAATCTTTATTGCTTAACGTTAGCTTAAAATAGACAATAAATATAACTACATAAATCTTTTAATCTACTAAAAGATTTAATTTGTATATTAGATTTTTTTTTGTTCGAAAATCTTAAAAGATTCGATATGTTAAATCAACAACTTGAACAATTTAATAAACAACAGAAAGTAGTTTCTATAAAATCAAAGATATACTATATTATCTATTAAAAGTTCGATAGATCTATAATATTTGTTATATATTGTTTTGATTGCTATATTAGTTTATATAAATGTCGTTTTTGTTTCGAAAATATTAATAGTTTTCTTCTACAATTAATTTGTTTAAATATTGTTAAATCTAAAAAGAAACAAGAAATTATATATTTTAAAATCTATATTTATTTTATTTAATAAGAATTTAATAGACGCATTAAATAAATTATTGAGACAAACGCAAAATGCAAGCAAGAAAAATATCTAGTTTAAATTAGTATTATTAATTGCAATATATTGCAAAACTATTTTAACTATTTAATTTATTTGTTTACTTTAATCGTCTATTTGTAAATAGTATATTGCTAAAATTAAAAACTAAACTTCTAGCTTCTAAAATATAGTTGTTTAGAATTTAAATATAAACTTGCAATCTCTATTATGCACAAATACTCTTAAAACTTTTTAATTAACAAAATTATTAAAAAAATAGTTGTTTACTTTGTTATAATATAGATTGTCTTATTAATTAAAACAATTATTTTTTTGAAAAATTTGTATATTGTTATTAAGATAGTATCGAAACTCTTATATAATAATAATATTAAAACAAAATCGATATATATTGTATTAAAAGATATAAAAGAATTTAGAATTAAATTAAGACTTCTATACAATTAATATTGTTTAATTTGACAAAAATTGTATTCTTAACAATAAGTAACATTATATCAATATAATTAAAAAACAAACTTGCAAAAATAAAAGTTAACAATTACTATTTTGTAAGTGCAAATAAAGCTGGTGTAATTATTTATATTGTATATTTAATAAAAAAAATCTATCTTAAATTTCTTAAACAAATATAGTTTCTTGCGATTTGCATAGTCTATAAAGTAGAGTAAATTTTTTTTAAAAAAACTAAATGTTAAAAAATATAAATAACTTTCGAATTATTATTAGAATTTTTGTTTACTTAATAGATTTAATATATATTTCGAGAAATCTTTCTTCAAGTTTTTTATTTATTTAAACAAAACTTAAATAAAATAAAATTGTTCTATTAACTATATTTTAATCAATTAAATTTAATTTCTTTTTAAAAGTTTCTTATATTAGCTTAGTTACAATTTATATATTTGTTGCAAAGTTGTCTATTTTTTTCAAAATTAATAATTTGTTTTTGTTATATTTATCTTTAAGTGCAAAGAGTCTAAACAATATATTCGAAATTATATATAATCTTTTTGCACAACAATATATATTTTATAAAAATTGTAAAAAATATTGCGAGATATATTCGCGTTTTGGGAGGCAGATCGAGCTAATAGGAATCAAGATATTTGCAAGATCTTGTAGATTTTATAGTTTCAACTACTCTACGTACTCAAATTAGTATTGTCGAAGCAAAACTTGCTCAAAGAACTCGTTTTGTTTTCTTTATGTTTGACAAAGTTGTGAAATCCCAATTGAGTTAGATTATGTTTTGGCGCGTAAAGTTTTGATGTTCGCAATGCGCAAAAACGTTTGCAATTGCTCGCTAGTTGCACAATTACGTTAAATTATCACGTTTTTCGATTTAAACGTTAGATTTTGTCGATTCGAGCAAATTTTACTTTTGAGACGAATCTAATGAATCAAGAGAACGTGTGCGCATCTCACGCAAGCAAATCATGATTACTATATAGAACGAACGCATTTACGAGCGCAATGTCGAGAAATGCCAAGATCGTCTCTCGCAAAGCTTGGCTTGAACTTCTAGATTCTCGCAAGTAGTGCAAGATTCATTAGATTAAATTTTGATCTCGCACGAAGTCAAGATATTAGTAACACAAAATTGCAACTTTTGTTATAATAGATATATGTACATCTAGGACTAAAGTTAGGGTTTATCAAATGCGAATGTATGCACAAAACAAAAATTAAGCTTATTAATTAATTTAAAAAACAATATAGTTTGTTTAACAATACTTGTTGTAATTAAGTAGTCAATATAAACTATAATAAATCTCTTAATTGCTTCTACTAAATATTTAGTTTTTTGTATTGTTTATATAAGACAAATTACTTTTATCTTAATTAATTAACAATTTATTTCGACAAAACTTAAAGTCTTAAATAAAAACAGAATATACTATATATTGCTCTATCTAAAGTTATCGCTAATCGAATTGTCTTTAATATAATATATCTTAATATTAAACCTGCGCTTTTTAAAAATATCTAAGTCTATATATAAACAACAACTATTTTTAAAATAGATTAAGAAATTCGAAGCTATTAAAAATTGCTATAGCTAATAGAAAAAATAAGAAAAAATAAACAAATATTCAATATATATATTTTTTAAATATATTTTTTGCTTTTGCTTGTTAACAATAGAAAATTTCTTTAAAAAACAAATCTTTTTTTGTTGTAAAATATTAACTTGCTAAACGTATTAAACAAATTTTGTCTCTTTAATAATTAACAAAATCAAAATAGATCTTAAATTTTTTTAAATTTTTAAAAAATCTAATTGTTTTAATAGCAACAATATGCTTTTTAGTAATAAACAAGTGAAAGATATTTACTTTTTGCTCTAGCAAAATAATTCTTAAATAGTTAAGATAGACTTTTTTAAAATTAAGTATAATATCTAGCAAAACTAATTTGTCGAACAACTAAGTAAAATAAACTAAATATATATTAAATAATTGCAAGAAAACAATAATGTTGTTAATATAAATACAATAAAAGTCTCTAAATTAACAAATTTCTCTATTTATTATTTGTTAAATATAGACAAACAAACTTTTAAACTTTATAATAACAATATTAAGTTATTTCTTGTCTAGTGTGATCGTTGGGTCGGGTCGAACACTTTTTTCTCAACCCGACCCACCCTCTTGGGCCCCGTAGGGTTGGGCCAGGGTTAAGGCGCGAACCCGACCCCAGGGTCGGGTTTCGTCGGGCCAATGCCAAGAACCCAAGCTAACTTCGTCGCGTTAGCATTCGCTTATCTTATCTTATCTTATCTTATCTACGCGCTAACCCGATTGGGCGAGCACAGGGTCTACGCTAACCGCATATGGTTAGCGTAGACCCTGCGCTCGCCCAATCGGGTTAGCGCGTCACGTGACGTCACGTGATCGAGTGGGTCGGGTTGGACACTCGACGCACATTCTTCGCCCGCCCCACCCTGTTGGGCTAGGAAATTTGCCTGACCCCAGGGTTAGGGTTGGGCGGGTCAACCCGATCGGGTTGAAACCCGACCCGACGGTCACACTATTCTTGTCTTAATAAATAATAAAGAAAAATTTATTTTTATTTTTAAACAAAATTAAGAATTATAAGAAAAAAGTTAATTTATTTATTAAATTTATATACTTATATTTACAATTTTAAATTATAATATTTGTCTAAATAGATACCGAATATCTATTTATAGTAATTAGTCTATTTAGTTTGCAAATGTTAGTTATTACTTAATACTTTCAAATTTTGTCTAACAAGATTTGTCAAATTACAAAGATAAAAAATCTAAATAACAAAAATTTAATCAATTATATTATCTTGTTTTAAGTATATAGTTTGTCAAATTCTTTATTAATTATCTTGTAATTGCGTTCTCTTAAAAAATAAATCTTGTACTTTATTTTTAATACTAACATAGAGTTTTAGTTGCTATTTAATAGAATTGATATTTAATGTTTTTTAATAAAATTAATAGTTTTGCTAGTATTCTTTTACAAGATATACAATTGTTTAGCAAGATACTAAAGCGCAATTATTTTGTTTAGATTGTTGTAAATATAAATATTATTAATTAGATTTATCTAATAGCTATTACTAAATATATTAATCTTAATATCTTCTTTAGTTGTTTAGCTCTCTTTGTTAGAGTTAATTTAATAATAGTTTTGCTTCTTAAACTTTAATAGATATTCTAGTATTATATATTGCAAGATACAAAAAGATACGAAACAATTATTACAAATATATATAAAAGATATTTTTCTATTTGCAATATAGAAGTAAGCGTTAAATAAAATTAATTTAAAAAGATTATTTTTGTTAAGCAAAATTTTGCTTTATACAATTACTAAAACTTCGAGAATAAAATAAGTAACAACTACAAGACTTTTTTCGACTTTAACAACTTGTTTTACTCGAATATTGTTTTTTAATTTTATTTTTAACTTTGTTTTTAGACTTAGACAACTCTTAATAATTAGTTTTTGTCTATTTGCGTTAACAATTATATATTTGAAGTTAATAATATCTATCTTAAGCAACAGCTTTGTTTTTAGATTTTGGTAACTACTAGCTAGATATTACTCTACTTTTCTTGAATATTATCTCTACTTTGCTCGAATATTACTTCTTTGCACTAAATCTAATCGAGTAATTTCTAGAATTTAGTAATCTTGTAAACAAACAATATTAATAAGATTAAAGAAAAACTTTAAGAAATATATAATTTTGCGTCTCTTTATTATTAAATTTGATATATTTTCTTAAGAATCTCTTGATGCAAATTTAAATCTAAAATATATCTTTTCGCATAATTAGAATTATACTTAGAATTAATCTCTGATTGCATTTATAATTTACATCTAAAAACTATTTATATAGAAATTCGAAACATTTGTATTTTAACTCTTTGCAATATTCTTTTGTCTATTTTGTCTATCTTGTCGACAATCTTCTTGTTTATTTTGCTAGCTTTGTATAAACAATTAATTGTTAGATATTTAACTAGAGAACAGATTCGAAATCAACTTAAAGATAAATAGTATTTACTAAATAGAGTTTGCAAAAACTATTTAATGTCGACATTATAATTGCAAAGATGTTATCTATATTTTGTTTAATAAGTTTCGTAGACAATTTTTGGACTTAATAGCAATAAACTTTTGTACGCGTAATATATTATCAAAAAATGTTCTATTCTTAGACAACAATAGCAAAAATAGAATTTCTAATAATATTTCTTGCATTTCTATTTAAACTAATCGCGAGAAATCGAAAATATTACGTAAGAGCGTCAAGATTCGATTTCTCGATTTTTTTGAAATCGAATTGCTTAAAATAGTAACTTTTCGACTAAGCTAAACTTATTATAGTAATAAGCTAGCTTCTTTAAGCAATTCGATTTTATTCAATTTCTTGACAATTCGATTCGATTCCAAAGTTGAGATCGAATATCGAATTGATAGTTAGTCTATTTCTATTATATTGTCGCTTTCTATATTATAATTCTCTTGCTTCTTTGTTGTCTATCTAGTTTGCAATAACTTAGTAAATCTTTAATAAAAATATATATTCTCTAGCTTTAATACGTTGTTGCTCGTTCGATTGTATTATTGCTTTTGTATTTTATAAACACACAATAATTCTATTGTTTTTATAAAAATATTGATACAATATATAATAGCAATAGACTTGTATTTAAGATATTTAAATTGTGCATTAATTGTCTTCAATACTAACAATATAACAAGAACGATAAAATCTCGAAATATAAATAGTCTATAAAGTTTCTAAAACAAACAAATCTTTGTTTTCTTAAATTTTTATTCGTAACTGTAACATTAATCGATAAAAAACTTATTTAACTTAATATTTACTACTATATACAAATTGTTTGCGCAAACAAATATATTAGCAATACAAGATTAGCTTGCAATTATTATTTATCGATAAAAAATTAAAACTTTTATTTAATCTAGTAATAAGTATCTTTATTATACAATAATGCAATATTGTTGAAGTACAAATACTAATTAGTATAATATTTAGCTTACTTTTTGCGTCTAGATTATAGATATTCTTCAAGATAATTAAAGATATCTTAATTTGTATTTAAACAGTTGTAATACAAAATATTATAGTGTTTCTCTACTTAGAAGTTCTATAATAGTTGCGTATACTATATTCTTCTATTGTCTATAAAAAATCTCTTACTTTTTATTTGTAAAAAAATACTTCTTGCAATTAGCTATTACGTTCTAATTTATATATTAGATATATAGTATATAGTTAATACAATAATTTTGCTTCGCAAAGATATTATTCGCATAATTACAAGAAATACAAGAGTATTATATAAGTGTAATTTATATTGCTTAGTAAGCTCTTATATTGTCTTTTTTAGACTAGTAGATCTGCTAAATCTGTTGAATCTGCTTGAACAAAAGTCTCGAAAAAATATCTTCTAGATCTGCTAGAGTTACGTTTCCGAAATGCAGATAATACAAAAGTGTTAACAATAAAACTCTATTGTTATTAAATATTACTAGTATAGAATATAATAAATCTAGATAATTGTAGAGACGCACTAGAGCTTTTATTATTTACTTGTAATCGTTGTAGTTTTTTCTCTTTATAAAGTAGAATTCGACATAAAAAGTAATATTTAAGACAATAACTTCAATAATAATAATAAGAGATATCTTGTATTTGTTTGTTTTGTATATATAATCTATAATCAAGATCTCTATATTTAGATATAGTAGCTTCTGCATGCATTTCAAAATAAAATAAAAAACTAAAGCTTGTTGTTATATTCTTTCTTCTTAGAATCTATGTATTACAAGAGTAATATTGTTAGATATCTTATTATTGTCTAGATAGACGTTAGAAAACTTATTGCTACTATTTTAAAAACAATATTTGCGTTTCAAATATTTTGTTGTTTAAATATAGATTCTTCGAGATCTAGACAAAGTTTTTTAAGAGTCGAATTAATCTTGCTACTTTTTCGTTAATTTTTTTCTAATTCGCGTTGTACTTTTGAATTTTTTGAAATTTTCTTTCGATATATTATTGAAATAGATAATTTTGTAGAAAAATAATTATAATTGAAACACTTAACAATTAGAGTCTATATATCTAAATTATATTTATTTTTAAAATTGTTTTTTAACTTTGCAATTGCTTTAAAAAGATATTCGATATATCGACTACTAGTTATTCGATAATTGTATTTTTCTTATTTCGTAATACAATTGCAATCGCATTGTATTTAATACTTTATACAAATATTTTGTTTTAAAATCTTGTTTCGATTTTGAATTATTGTATAGTCTTGCGTTGTTGCGTATTTGTTTAGATTTTAGATAACCAAATTAATTGTTATTCTTCTGTAGTAGATATTGAGAAACAACAAGAGTTTTATAGCTGTAGATAGACAATAATATAGAAGATATAGAAGATATAGAAGTTGCAAAAGATACAAAAGATGCAAAAGATAGTAGAGAATAGCGACAACAACGACAAAATAAAAAATGCATAGATTCTAGAAATTACTTGATTAGATTTAGTACAAGAGAATAATGTTCGAACAAAGTAGAGATAATGTCCAAGAAAAGTAGAGTAATGTCTAGCTAGTAATTATCTAGATTTTTTACAATATAAACTTTTTGACAGAAGTAGACAACAACTATTTTGTTATTTATTTTGTCTTAAAGATATGTTAAGAGTTAAAGATAATTATTAATTAAATATTTGTTATTTTTAATATTGCGCATAAATACAACAACGCTAAACTATTTTGTAAAATATTTTAATTCTAAGTTATTAAATAGTTTTTATTAATTAGTAATATAATATATATTGTATCTATTTAATAAATCGCTTTCTATAATAAGTTAATTATATAAATAATTGCTAATATTTTCTTCTTAATATAGTATATTTTTTTCGATTAATTGTTAGCAATACAATACGTTGTTGTATTTATACAAGAGTTACTATAATAATTTGCAAGATCTTCGAAAAGTATAAAATAGTAATCAAATTCTATATATTTTGTAGAATTTGCGTAGTATATTGTTACAACAAAGATTTAATAAATTGCTATTTGCTTATAGTTATTCTAATAATTATTGAAATACTCTTCGCAATATCTATTTTAATAATTATTTCGATTTTGTTGTATATTATTTTATCTATCTTCTATTTTTTAATTTTAACAATAAAAATTTTTGCTCTAATTATTTGTAAAAGAATTTATTGCTACTATAATTGCAAGTCTTGCGAAAAATTTTAATATTAAAAATTGTGTTGATATTTATTGTATTAATTAATAAAATTATTTGCTAAAATCTTGTCAATTTTGTATAGATTGTTTAAGATATCTGTAGTCTACAAACTGTTATTAAAAAAGATATATATAGTCGAATTACTAATAAAAAAATATGCAAAAAAATTAGATTAAACAAGATATATAATAATATAGACTAATAAATAGTTTGTTCTTTTAATTATCTATTTAATCGATTCGAATTTTGCTAATTAAAGCGATAGACAAATATTGTTTTCTATATTTTGCGCTTTATATCAAATTTCTTAATAAAGTTCTAAAATAATATATAAGCAATAAATATACTAATAATAGAACACAATTCTATCTTAAACTAATTTTATATTCAAATTAATTACTTCTAAATTTCTTCGATATTTGTTAATTGCGTATAAAAAATAATTTTTTGCAAATACTTAGTAATTTTTTGTTTGTTTTTAGTATTTTTGGCAATAAAAATCTCTAGTATTAATTTGTTAAATAATTTGTTAATTTTTATCTTAAAGCAATTTTGCAACTTATCGATAAAATTTAAAAAAGACAAATTTCGAAACATTTAATATTTAAAGTTGTTTATCTTTTTAAAATATTATATTATAGTAGAGTTGCAAAGACAAAGAGAGAGATTGTTTTAAACAACAATTATGTTAATAATATATATATAATTATTTATATATTCGATAAAGATAAAGACTTCTCTATATATTGTTTTCTTATAGACAAAATTAATATTATTTAATCTATAATTGTTTAAAGTATCTAAATAAAAGAATTTTAAATTAGATATCTTAAACTAATATATATTTATATTTTTCTATAAAAACTTATTAAAGTATCTAGAGATATAATAAAAATTAGTCGATTTATCTCGAAACAACTATTATATTTGCTCTATTAAAAAGTGTTAGCATTTTTTATATAATATAGCTTGCAACTAATCTAGATCAAAGATTGCAAAAAATAAAGTTTACTTAAAAATCGCAAAGTTAAACTATAGAATTAAAGTGTATTTAAAGATTGCAAAATTAAATTGCAAAAACAAAGTTTATTTAAAAGCTACAAAATTAGTTTAAGCATTAAAAGATTACTAAATAGACTTTTGTTGTTATTGCAAGTCTATATTATTAAGCGTAGTTATACTTAATTAAGTTAGCAAAGAGTAAGTAAACTAAATATTTGACTATAAAATACTAGATTTAATATTTTGTTATTAACTATACTAAGTATGTTTTCTAGCGTCAAATAAGTTAGATATCTATAAATTGTACAATTGCGCAACAAAATTAGATTAATTAAATTGTTGTCAATTACTCTATAAAGAATTGTTAAAGTATAAATTTATTATTCTAAATCTATTGTTTATTTCGAAACTTGTCTAATTAATTTTAGATTATCAACAACAATTTATATTATCTTTCTTTAAAAAAAGCTTGTTTTCGACAATATAGATTGCTAACGTTTGCTAATATATTTCTGCGCAATTTATTGTTATTTAATTTGTTAATTTTGTTGTTTCTTAGTTTATCGAAAGAGCTAGCTATTGACTGTTCAATTAAGAAAACAAATAAGATAAAAAATGCGAATAAAAAAACAGATCTTAAGATGCTTGAAGAGGCAAATCTATTTCGTTAAATAACGAAAACTTCGTCGAAATACTCTAAGACAATAATAGAACTAATAGATGCTAGATCTAGAATATTATTAAGATAGACGTTTAGATTCTTTTGCTTAGATTGCTTGTTTTGATATTTAGAGAGCTGCTCTACTAACAATAGTTGTTCTACTAACAACTTTAATATCGTCTTTGAGATAATGTTGTCTAATGTAGTAGACAATAATATCTTCGAAATAACAATATTAACTATAGCAAATTATAATATCTCCAAAATCTAATAGTTAAAAATGATAAACAATAATATCTTTGTCGAAGACTTCTTGTAAGCTATAATAGATAGTAATTTCTCTATCGAAATTTTGTTGTTAATTGTATTAAATAAAGCTATTTGTTGCGCTCTTTCGAACTTATTAATTGCTTGTTTAAGTAAAGTCTTATCGATTATCTATCTAACTAGTTAAATTTGTTTGTCTTTACTAGATTAAGCAAACTAAATCGAACGACGAATTCTATCTATTAATTCGAGAAAAAATAGACAAGACAAAAGTTTAAAAAGTTTTTTGACTTTTTGACTAGTTAACTTACTAATACAAAAGATATATTGATATCTAATAGTGTAGAACTGCAGAATTTGATAAGTAAAAGCAAAAAAAGTAGAATTAGCTAGTTTGACTAAGAAAGATATTTTATTACAACTAGACAAATATTTGCAAAAAGCAAATAAATATTAACTCTAATACAATAATTCAATGTCTAATAATTGCGAAAAACAAACAAATATTAACTCTAATACAATAATTTAATATCTAACAATTGCGAAACACAAACAAGTATCGACTCTAATATAATAATTTAGTATCTAACAATAAATGCAAAGCTAGATAAAAAAAACTGGCAATTAATATTGTTTGTCTAAATTAGACAAACGATTGACTCGAATCGTACGCTGAAGCTACTATTTGCTAGATCAAGAATAACAGCTAGATAGATAAAACAACTAAAAAAGATAAAAAGACACGCAAATAAACAAGATAAATATCTATAATAGTTATAAAGATAATTGTCTAAGAATTAAGTTAACAATCAAGTTATACTTAATTGTTCAAGAGCAAACGCTATCGACAAACGCCAAATATTCTCTTGTTATTTGGCAAAAGTATTAGACACAAATCTCGTAATAGCAGAGTTTGCTTATATAAGGTGTCTCTTCCGGAATTGCCAATATATATATTATATTCTCTAAAATTCGAATACAATACAATTGTAGAGACAATATATTTAATAGATAGTTATATAATTATGTAGTAGTCTTATTAATAATATAGTAGAGTTTCTATAAATTGCATAATTTTATTTTAGAGATAAAAAACAATACTTTAATTGCTTTGATATAGTCATTATTAGAGAGAAATTTTAAATTAATTACTTAAATGTTTATATTTAATATCTTTATTAATAATTTTATATATTTAACTTTAATTTAAATATATTAGAAAGATTACAGATAATTATACTAGAAAAATATTTGTTAGAAGAGACTATAAGACTATATATAGATATATAATAGGATATTGTTATATTAACGCGCTTAAGATAAAACTATATAATATATAGAAGTATAGTTTAAAGAAATATTAAGTTACTACTAGATATTAGAGCTTATAAATATTAGATACAATTAGATAGAATTAAACAACAATTCTAACTATAAAATTAGAATCTTTGTATAGATATTACAATTTGTAGATAATTGAGCTATAGAGTTAAGAGTTAAACGCTAGACTCAAATAGGTTGCAATATTGCGCCCGTAGGTCTTGATAACATAGGGGTGAACGTTGGCGAATTGCGCTTAGGAAGTCAGGGTCTTTCTCTAGCTTGCGCCACTTATTTTAGTAGGGTGTAGCCAAGAGACAACCCTAATTATCTCGTCTCTGAAATCGATAAACTCCGATTTTGCATCGTTTAGTCCCGGCGGCCCTAGGACCAGTTTTCTGGATTGCTGGCCCCTAGAGTCCAGGCCAGTTCTAAGCGCCCGGATTTTAGTTTCCGTTTTGTCGACAAATACTTACAAGCTTGTCTACAAGATTATATTTCTTCTAGATACTCGATATATGCGAGATATATATCTAGTTAGATAGATTTCTGCTAGATAGCAATTGGTCAACCAATAGTTAACTAACATCTATAAGACAACTACTATTTAGAAGTCTATTTTGAATATATATTGAATAGTCAATCTATAGTCAATCGATAGTTTTTTTTCAAAATTTATACTCGATTCAATATCTCTAAAGATCTATCCGAAATCTATATATTTTTGCCGACGCAACGTATACGTTCCGACAACGCTTTGCTTTTGTATCTCTATTGTGCTTTTTATAACACAAGAAACTTTACTATACAAATTATATCTCTCCAATAACTTATCTTGTATCTTAAGATCTATATACTAAATCGTGCTTAATTTAACAAGTCTCTCTTCTAGCGAGAGATTTAAAGAGCTTAGATTCTATTAAGTTGTAACTATATAGATATTTGAGCTTCTTTTATAGATTGCAATTATATAGAGCTTATATTCTCGTATATATTAATAATATTATCCTCAATGCTCAAATACTATCTAATCCTTATCTGAATATATATATATATTCTATCTTGCATGCTCGAGACATTGCATCTGCATATTACTTACGCAATTATATTTTTAACTTACAATATATCTAAGATATTACGTTTGCGTATTGCTTATACGACAAGATTCTTAATTCGAGAAATAACAAAGTTATTGTTTTTAATAGAATTGAAGTTTTGTGTTGTTATCTCTTAGAATAGACAAAATCTCTTATTGTTTAGTATCAAACATATAAAGTAAACTCTATAATCGATTTATATATAATAGGAATATCAAGTCTTTCGTATGTACTTAATGGCTCGTAAATAACAAAAGTAGTCAAGAATATTAGATTTCTTGTATATACTCAATAGCTTGTAGATAACAAAAGCAGCTAACTCGTGCATATACGCGTACGCGTACATATATTATTCTCTCTCTTCTACACTTTTTTGAACTTTTGTACTCGAGAGATAGACAATCTCTCTTATAGACAAAGTTTATACTGCATTGACATAAAGAGAACGATAATAATTGTGTCGATCGCGTCTAGAAAATTGAAATAGTAAAGTTAAATAATATCGATAGAAGTGTGTATCTAGACTGATCGCGTCGGTTCGATTAATCGAGTTCGATTCGATTTCTAAGATTAAAATCGACAATTCAATTTGACTCCAAACTTGGAAAAATCAACTCGAATTATCAAAATATTGATTCTATAAATTATAATCAATCTATTTCAAATCTTAGTTTTATATTTTATATTTAATAATGCAATTTAGTAACATATTACTACTTAAAAATATTAAATAGTATCTATAAGATCTATAGAGAGCAAGTAATGCATAATAGTAATATATTACTATTTAAAAAAAGAAAAACATTAAATAGTATCAATAAGATCTATAGAGTCTATAGAGTGCAAATAATATATTATAGTAATAAATAGTATCTATAAAGTCTATAGAATGCAAAATCAACAATAAAATAATAGAAAATTAATAAGAAAATCTATAATGTTTTTAATAATTTGGTTTTAAAAATAGTAATTCTTGACATAATAACGTAATTTTCGATTTCTTGGCCACTCGATTCGATTTTAAAATTTTCAAAATAACAGGTGATAGAACGCTTAGTTTCTATGTAAGAGCTGGAAGGCTTGCTCGTCAATATATATTGATCGATACTACTCGACTCGATTACGTGATGTCGAGCCAAGTAGTGCCAGACCAAATAGTACTCGACACTAGATCAAATTAATAACAATATTTGGACACTTTTATTTGATCTAAGTCTAGAAATTAGCTTCTACATAAAAAATATATGCTACAATTTTATTAGGTTCGAAATCTATCTCAAAATTTTCAAGTCTCGAGCATCTTTCTAACAAAAGTAAACAAAAGTGCATAAAAGTCTCCTGTAAGCAATTTATGTACAAACGTATATATGTTTATAATTTTGAGATCAAGTATAGCTTGAAGAGTATATAGAAGACAAAATCTATGTCGAGGGCTATACAAACGTTGTTAATAATGTTTGGTAACTATATTAGTAGAACAAAGAAAACAATAGATGCAAATTTGAATAAATAGTGCAAAAATTAACAATAATGGATATAGCAACTATCTAGTTGCGAGTTGTTCAAATAACTAAGTTTAGTATCTATGTTCAAGATTACAAATAATTTAGTTATCAAATTAGTTTAAGAATTTGTTAAAACGCTTTAAATACTTTACAAAAAAAGCTTTAATTGACTTGTCAACTATTTGCTTCTTAACAAAAATATACTCTAACTTAATTTAATTATTTACGATCTTTTTGCAAACAAATTAAATTTAAATACTTATATACTTAGTTCAAATATAGTGCGCAAGATTTTTAGCAAACGCTATTGTTCTCTAGTTGTTGCCATATATAACAATAGCAACTAGACACAACGCAAAAATTGTCAAAAAAAAGTCTTAACAACAACAAGAATTCTAAACGTAAACAACAACAATAAAAATAAGTAAAACAATTGCAATTGCTTTAATAGCGCTTAAAGTTAAATAATTTTCTTGACAATCTATATTTAATTAATATACTTGACTTCGCAAATAGAAAGAGCAAGAATTAATTAACGTTTTAAAGAATTAATTGATAACAATACTCTCTAGATTAAAAATATATCTAGAGATAGAACAACAATTAGCTTGATTTTCGCTCTAGTTAACGTCGATATAGTCTAACAAATAACAAATACTTTTACAAAAAGTAAGACAAAAATTAAAAGTATCTCGAAAATAACAAAATATTTGTTTAACAATCTTTCAATAAGCGTTAATAAAATTGAAAATATATTTGCTTATTATTGAGACAACAAAAGCAATATCTAGTCGAATATCTAGTATTGCGTATATAAGAAAATTAACAATCAATTAATAGATATAATAATAATCTAAATTTGCAATGTAGTTTAAGTTGACAATATATATTTTAAATATGTCTATAAAAATAGTAACTAGTTTACACTTTTATATCTTGTAATTCTTTAATATCTTTTATAGATATATTTTCTAACTTAAATAAAGAATTTGAATTGCAAAATTGCGTTTAATTTCGATTTCTAAATATTATTAAATAGAATCTAAATTAATTATCTTAAATCGACTAACAAGAGTTCTCTTAATAACGTTAACAAATTTCTTGTTAATATTAATAATTAAGAGATTGTCTATATAGATAACAATAATAATAAAGTTATTAATGAAGACGCTTAAATTGAAGTTTAATAAACAAAAGTAATATTTCTTTAAAAATGTTGCAAAAGTATTATATTATACTTGGGCCAATTGTTTTAATTTATAGAGAGCTTTTCTAAGTTAATAATTTTTTTTATCTTGTTCAAAGTTATAAAACAACTCGATATAGATTTTTTTATTAATATTTTTGTAAACAAAAACAATAACAATATTTATTTGCTTTAGATTCTAGCTATTAACAATAGCAAAAACAAAAATAATTCTATAGCTTATAAACTTAATTATAGCAACAAAAATTTCGATATGATTTAGATTTTTGTATTGTTTAAAGTTTCTAACAATCTAGCAAACTTTATAGCAAAGAATTTTGCTATCAATTTTATATTTAATTTTGTAGATTTATTTATTACAAAGTATACAATATTTGCTAGATACTAAGCAAACAATATAAATACTGTTTTTTTTAAGAATCTAATTTTGTTTTGTTTAACTAATTGTTAGTTTATTTTGTAATAGATATTTGCTTTAGCTTTAGTATAAATTCTAAATTTATATAGTTTTAATAATATAATTTTAAATAGCAAAGCAAAAGAATTTGCGAATTTATTTTAATACAATCGAAGCTTTAGATATCTTTATAGCGTCAAACTTAAATTTTGAAGCAATATTAAATTTTAAAGTATATTTAATAATTTTAGCAAGTTACAGCTTAATCCGGGTGCAGATTTCTTATTCGGGACGAGCTTATCCCGGGTAGAAATTTCTATCTAAGAGAAGCTTTGTTTATGCTAAGCCTATACTTAACATAAATCGAGCTTAACGAAGCGAAAAGATTAAAAGTAAAGAAATAAATTGTGCTTTTTAAATTTAATATATGCTCGATATATACAACGCTCAAAAAAGAAAAACTAAATTCTTTTATATAACAGACGCGTTAAAAATACGTTGTATATATTTAATATATATTAGATATATAAATTGATCTTTCTATTATATAAAGTACTTGTAATTTTGTTCGATTTCTAAAACTTAATATAAGCTAGACTTATATTTAACATAGTTAATAGCAAATAAAACAAAAACTATTAGCTTAATTTTAAATACGCAATTTTAACGCATCTATGCAACACGTAGTTTAAATATAAATTTAATATTGCTATAATATATATCAAGACTATATAAGATTTAAGTGCAAGTCGCGCGTTAAATTTTTAGCATATTTTGCAAAATTAAAATACAATTATTGCATTTTTTATTACTATCTTTTTTAAATATTTGCAATAGTCTAGTATATACTTCTAGTTTTATCGACAAATATATAGTATAAATTTAGCATATTCTTTTATTTTATTGCTTCTAGTATCTTAGTATATATTTAATATAAGTATTGTTGCAATTTAACTTACTAATTTTAGAATATATTACGACAATTCTAATATAACAAATACAAAGAGTTTATCTTTTCTAGAATACTATTATAGTAAATATAGTATATACAACGTTTGCGCCTAGTATATATTAATTATGTACTTAAGAATTTTATTTTAATTCGAATTTTAATTTTGTAACTAAATATAATTATTTAACAATAATACAATTTTATATTAAATATATATTGAGTTTATATTTAGCGCAAGTAAGATATATTTGAGAAAATGACAAATCTAATAAAAAGAAACTTTTTGTTGCAACTTAACTTATACTAAGTATTAGCAATATCTATTGTTAAAATTGAGAAAAACAATAGATAATTTACAATTAAATCTAATTTAAGTTTAGTATATATTAAGTATTATTAGTTGCATTAAATTTTAAAACTCGAATCTTATTATTTAATTCTATTATAGAAGTTGTATAAATTTAGTTGCAATTCTATATATATTAAGTATTAGCAAATACAATTGTATAATAGTATTAACTAATCAAATATATAAAATAACTTTTATTATTGTTAATAATTAGCTATTTATATATATAGTTGTAATTTTATTTATGCTTAATTTATATTAAGTCAAAATTAAAATTAAGTTATATTATTATATAAAAATATATTATATTAAAACAAGTAAGCAAATATCTTAGCTATTAATATATATTATATAAGCTAAGCATATATAGTTACAAATTCAAATACAAAAAATGTTTCTACAAATATGCGCTATCTAACAAAGAAATATATATTTTTTTATACTTAATATATATCGAGTTTATACTAGTTTAATATTTTAAAACTTTAAATTAAATTCGAAAAATAACAAGATACAAACTACTTTACAAAGTCGAAATATAACTTTAATAAATATTGCTCAAATTAAGCTTATATATTTTATAAATATCAAAATATTGTTAATATACTTATCTATTAATATGCAAACAACATAAAGTATATTGCGTAAACTAAGTTAACACTAAGTATATGCTAAGTTTATACAAGACAACTGTTACAATTAAGAATTTGCAATTCTTTTCGATATGTACTTTTATCGCAAGATATGCTTATTTTGTACTTGTTACATATTTGATTTATTTTTTAACTTTTCTATTCTTATACTATATATACAAATACTTATTTTGTTTTTAAAACTTTAATAACGCATTAATTATATATAGACTCGACTTATATTAGATTTGTACTAATATAATTGTTAGTTAGTATTACTAATCAATTATTGTCTATTATTTTTCTTCGAGTATTTGTCTTTTAATTTAAAAAATATTTGCAAGACGTATACTTTTAGTCTACTTTTAAGTTATACTAAACTTATATTAATTTACTCTTAGTATTAAACTAGTTTTTCGATCGAAAAGCTTGCTTTTATATATTTTATTGTATTAATTTGTATTTAGTATATACTTAAATTATACGCAAATTAATATATTAAATTTATATTTATTATATACTTTGCTTCTATATGGTTGTTGCGACAATTATAGTTTAATAAAAAAAAATTGCAAATTAATTTGTATTAAAGTTCAATCTATATTTAGTATAGAATTTCTATATATTTTATTTTTATTCTAAACTAAGACTCTACTTTTAATTATACTTAAATATATATTTTGTCTATATTTTGTCTACGCTTGCTATATATTTATTTTATTTATTATTTTAATTTTGTACTTATTTCTTCTATTTTTAATACTATTGTTTATAAAATAAAGCTAAACAAGTAATTATAATAGCTTGTTGCATTGTTGTACTTGTTAGTTTTACAAATAATATAAATATCTTGTATATAATTTTGTTTTCAATTATTTCTTTTTAATTTCGAATTTTCTAATAAAGTAATAAATTTCTTTTAAATTAATGCTCGATATAAACTCGATATAAGCTAGATCTATATATAATATTTCAAAATTAAATAAAAGCTCTTAAACTATTAATATTATACAATATTTATAAAACAAAGATATAAACTTATAAGCTAGTTTATCTTTGTTATTATCTTAATTGCTTAACAAATATTGTTATTTTGCTTGCAATAAAATTACATTCGAAATATATTTTGTATTACTAGTAATATTAAATTGCTTTAACTTAACAATTTTTTTGTTAATTTTTTCTCTTTTTTTTGTAGAAGTTTATTATAATTTTAATATATATATTGCATGTGTTATTCTTGCATTTAATTCTTAATTTGATATTTTAATAATATTGTTATATATTTTTTGCTTGATTTTAATATGTTGTTTATAAAGTTTAAGTCTAATTTATATTTATTGAAGCTAAATAACAATATACGTCGAGTTAATACTTGACGTCTATTTCTTTTAAATAGTATCTCTATATATCGAGATAATAGAGAAGATATTTTAGAATTTTTATCTAATATATGTTAAGTTAATACTTAATATTTGTCTCTTTTAAATAGTATCTCTATATATTAATATAATAGAGAAGATATTTTAGAATCTTTATTTAATATATGTTAAGTCAATACTTAACATCGATTTTTTGTCGAATAAGTAATTCTTAAATTGCAACTTTAAAATATATAAAAAATCTTATTATTAAATTCAAATACTATATTTGTGTCAAATTTATACTTAGAATTAAGTATATTAAGAAAAAATATTATATAAGAATTTTTCGAATTAAAGGAAAGATATAAATATTGTTGATAATATTTTGCAATTCTTCGATTTTTTTTATCTATAATTTAATTAACTATTAAATTAAATTAAATATAAATTAATTGTATATATTTTTTTTAACTAGTTAAGCAACAATGTAATTCGATTATTACAATTACATTAAATAAATAGAATGTCTTTTTCTATCTTAAAATTGTTTTTTTCAAATATTTTAATAGCGTATTTTCTTATTTTAGTATATAGTTAGTATATAGTTAGTATAAATATAGTTTAAAACAAATATAAGTTCTATCTAAATATAGAAGCAAGTAACAATAGCTTTTGTCTTGCAAACTTATTGTTTTAAAAGTAATTACTTTCTTCTATATTAATATAATTGCAAACTAGTATTTATTAATACAAAGAAATCTTTAATTTTTCTTTATATAGTTTGACAAAAATTTATTTTGTCTTTCGATATTTAATTTATATTTTAAGCTTAAAATGTAATATATTTATATTATCTATGCGCTATACTAGTTTGCTAACAATCTCAATCTTTTAAAATTAATTAATAAGATAAATTGTCAAATAATTAAAATAACATTTTCGAAAATTATATTTAAAATGTATTCGACAAAAAATTAATATATACTTAAAATATTTAAATTACTCTTGAAAATTGTCAAAATTATAAAAATATTTCTCAAATTCTTAAAATAAAATATTAGTAATATTTGTATAATTCTAGTATATACTAAGTATATTTCGAGCTTGTTTTTTATTTATATCTATTGTAAAAGTTTGTAATTCTTTATTTTTATAATTAATATAAGAAATTTAAATAGTTTGACAAACAACTTTTTTTAATGTTTTAAATATTTTAATAAATATTGTAAAATAATTTTTGATAATCTTTATATTAATTTATGTATAGCAATAGACGTTAATTTCTATTGCAATTTAAGTATATACTTAATATATACTATATATATATTAAAATTTACAATAATAATTCTTGTTTTAATTCGAAATATTATATAAATTTGTTTTATTTTAAATCTATTTAAATATAAAATTTATTTCGAAATACAATTAATTTAAAAAGATTTTAGTCTAAGTATAAATACAACATATAATAATATATTGTTAAGAATTTTTATTAAAATAGATAATGCTTTTAATTTATTGCTTTTCTAAAAAACGCAATTAATTAAAAGCAAATTCTTGTTTAGCTTTTATAGATTATAAATTAAATTTATACAAAGTTTAAACTAAATATAAACAAATCTTTTAAAACTATTTTAATAAAGAATTTCTTAAGTTTTTGTTTGCAAATTAATATTGCTATGCGATTTTTTATATTAAGACTATTGTATATATAATATAGAGCAATCTCGCTATATTTAATGTATAAATCTAATATAATAGAAAAAATAGCAAAGTATTTGCAAAAAATTTAGCGCAAATATAATATATATTAAATATTAAATTTAATTTATGCGTTATTAAAGATATTAGATTTTGTTGTTTAATTGTCGCAATTATATTATTGACAATTTTTCAAAATATTTTGATAAAATATAATAGATAATAAGCATAATCTTTGTGTGCAATTAGTATAAAGAATAGAAATTGTTCTTAATTAATAAAAATATAGATATTTAATTGCGTATTATATATACTAATCTTAATTTTGTTGCTTTCCTAAGAATAATTAAATTCTATACATATTTAGTATATATTAAACTTGTATTAAAATAAAATCAATTGCAAATAAAATTTCTAGAAGTTAAATATTTAATAAAGATACAATTTTGTGTGCGTTATTATAGTTTGTAATCTATTAAGATGCAAAAATAATTAATATCGATATATATTAAATTTGCGTTAATTGTTCGATTTGTATATTATAGTTTTGTATCGAAAAATAGAAAGCATTTAATTTAATAAATCTATAAAATTAGTTTACAAACAATATAGATTAAGTAAGAGTTTATTTTATAAGTCTTTTATATAGTAGACTCTTAATTTTTGTATACGCAAATTATAAATTCGAAATGTATATAATATATATATTAATCTTGCTATTTCTTAAGAAATTTATAGTATTAAATTTCTATGCAATACTTTAATTGCACATTAATATTTGTTATATATATTAATTAAATAAAGTATTGTCGAAAATTGTTAATATTTTTAAGTTTAACTCTATTGTATACTAAATATATATATAGTATATTCGAATACGCGTATTTGCAATATTTAATTTCGAAATATTTAAAACTTTAATATTAAATTTTGCTTACTTTATCTTTTTTCTTAATTTCTAAGAATAAAAGAGCAACTTAAGTAATCTTAAAGTTAGTTGCAACAACAAAGAATTAAACCTAATTTTAATATAAGTTAAAATTATGTTATACTTAAATTAAATATACGCTAAATATATATATGTTAATTAATGGTTTAATAGATATATTAATTAAGATCTCGACTAATATTGTGCTTTTTTTATCTACAAAATAAAGAATTCTCTTTAAATACGTATATAAATATACTAAAATATTATAATAATTTTGCACTTCTAATACAATTACTTAATTGTGTTTTTCGAAAATAATTGTAATTCTATTAATATTAATAAAGCTCTATATATAATAAATATTAATTTAGCATACAATAAATATAAAGTATAAAAAAGAATCTATCTTTTTAAGTCTTATAAATAATAATTTGTCAAAACTATTAAAATCTTAATTGTTTAATATATCTTGATTTTTTAAATTATTTATAGAAGTATTATTGTTAACATCTTAATTACTTAATATTGTATTTAACTTAAAAATATTAATATTAATATTATTAAAATTTAAAGTTTGCTTAGATATTTAGCAAATATCTAGTATATAATAAGTATAGAATAAATCTTAATTTTATTTATCTATTGCAAAATCGCTTGTTAATCTTAATTTGCAAGATTCTTAAACGCAAGAGAATTCTTTTTGCTAGAAAATATATAGACGTCGAAGACAAAGAAATTGCTAATACTATCGAAAGATATATTGCTTTAGGATTTGAATTAAATATAGACTAAGTTTAAATATAATATATATATAAAATAAGTAGCTAAATTGCGTAAATAAAAAACTATATTAAGTTTATACTACGTCTAAAAGCAATTTATGCTATAACAAAATTTAAATCTTGCAATACGAAAATCTTGTTTTTGAATTTTAATTAATTGCGTGTTATAGACTTTATACAATTTTAAAAATACAATAGATATAGAAAATTGAGTTCATATCTAGTATATATCGAGAAGAAGTAGAACTCTATGTATTAATTTTTACTTAATACTAAATAAAGAAGTTTATATTCTATATGAGTTGTATATATATTAAGTATGCATTTCGATCGCAAGCAAAGATTGTTATAAATTTCTTTAATTCGAAAGATCTATGCTAAGCATAGACTTAACATAGACAAAGTTTCTCCTAAATAAAAATTTCTACTCGAGAGAAACTCGTCCCGAATAGGAAATCTGCATTTGGGATAAGCTATATACTTATAATTTAGTAACTTCAAAAGACTTATCGAAGCTAATAGAATAAGAAAAAGTATTATTTTTGAAGTTAAAGAATAATTTAGAGAAAATAGTGCTCTTAGAGCTTAAAAAAGATAAGATTGTAGATAAAATAAATAAAATATTTAGATTATTATTAAAGTTCTTGATTTAATTCGAGAGCGAAATAGTTTTTTGTTGCTCTTGTAATATTATTGCAAGATCTAAAATAGTTTCTATAGAGTTTAGAAATTTGTTAATAATATTAATAGTGTTTGATTGTCTAGAGAGAGAAAATCGACAAATATTGTTGTTTTAACAACTAGTTTTATTGTAATTAATATTTGAGTAAAATAATATTTGCTTGTTGTTTAACTAATAGATTCTCAATATGTGTCAAATCTTGTCTTTATTATTTATTATATAATAGATATACTTTCTTTTATAGTTTATTAGCATCAAAAGTTTAATGCAATTCTAAAACTTTTCTCAATTAGTGCTTAATTAAGTTCTTAATACTTCTTTTTGCTAATCTATATATTAAATATGTCTATAATTATAGAGATGTTCAATACTTACTTCCAAAAGAATAATAAAATATTTAATAATAAAAACAATATTGCAATACAAATTGATTGTTTAAATTATATTTAATTAGAGATTAATAATTAAGCTAGTATCTTTTATTATAATGCTAGATTTTTGTATTAGAGTTTAATTAAAACATTTAACGCAATTCTTTATATTAAAGAAAATAGTAATAATAGATTTTGTTTGTATTTTGCGCTTTTTGCGTCAAATTTTAAAGACTTTACTTATATATTTACTCTTATTGTTAACATAGATGCAAATATATTTGTTGTCTTTATATTTAAATTTTTCAATATAGCATTTAAAGAAGACTAAAAGATTGATTTTATTTTTATTCTTAAATATTTTATTTGTTAACCCTTGGTTTTATTATTTAATTAAGTATAAATATAACAAGTGTTATCGAATTTATCTACAAATATAGACTCGCTAAGTAAAATATAAAAATATTAAAATTTCTTGTTATATATTAGTTGCATTTAATATTAAAGACTACTTGTATAAAAGATAACTAACAACAAAAGCTAATATAATACTTGCAAGTAAAGACAATTTAAAAATTACAAATAGAATTGTTATAACAACAAAGACAAAATAACAATTATAGACTATTATTTTTAATAATCTTTTACTCTTTGTTATTGTTGTTTTTGTTTTTATTTTTTCTAGATTTAGACTTTTTTCGATCTTTTTTTTAATTATTGTAATTTTGACAACGCTTATTTTGTTTTTGTTATTGTTTTAATTGTTATTAAAACTATTATTTTTCGAAGCAAAATACAATTTTAAATATAAGTTCTAGCAATCTAGTTTTTAATAATTTATTTTGTTGCAAGTTGTGTATTTCTTTTGTTTAATATATACAAAGCTAGAATTGTTAACAACAACAAAAAAATCTTTTGTAGTAACAACTAGCTTAGTAGTTGTTGTCGAAGTTAAAATATTATTAGTAGCTAAAATCTTTATTAAATTGACACATTAAATCTTGTAATTATAAATAATAATAAACAATTCTTGCTTTCGAATTCTATCTTTATTAAAAAGTTTATACTTAAATATTTATCGATTAATAAAGAGACAAATAATATTGTTATAATTAACTAGATATTTAAAGATAAATCAATTCTTCTCTATAGCTAGATTACTTAAATAGATAAATAGTTTATCAATAATATTGCGAAATTTAATTTCGTACTTGTTAATAATCTAGCAATTAATAATCTTAAGAGACTCGAATTTAACAAAAATTCTTATTAGTATACTTAATTCTTTAGATTTGTATATCTTAACAATCTTTTAATAAGTCTCTTTAGCTAAATCGATTTTCTTTATATTGTAACATAAATTTCTATTAACAATATTTTGAAACGTAATTATGCACTTCTTGTTGCTAGTATTCTATTTAACTTGTTCTTCAATAACAATATAAAGCAAGTCTACAAATCTAATATTTAAATTAATATATTTTTAAAGCTTAATTTACTTAAGAACTTTAAATAAGTCTATATTATTATTAATTTTAGCAATTTGTTTGAGTGTTGCAAAAGATAATACAAAAATGCTAGTAATTATAATAGTATTAACGTAATTTGCTATTTTAGAGTTCTATTAATAATATATAAGCAATAGATAATGCTATTAGTAAATGTAGTAAAAATGCGCAATTGTGCAATAAAAATTTTAATAAAGATGTTTTAGCTATTAGATTACAAAAATCAAATAAGTTAATAAATTCTAAATTAGATATCTAGTTTAATAGATATTTCTCGAAGAGTTTAAATGAAGAAGATAATTAAATATATTTCTCTTTGTTAATATTATTAAGATAATCAGTTTTGTCAATTATAACTTGAACAAAGTTCTAATAAATAAACGATCAATAGATTCTTAAATAAGTTTTACTTTTTTTGTTCTATCTTAAGATTATAACAAATGTAAATAAGAGTAGAATTGATAAACTTGATTTGTTCAATAAATAAAGACGTATTAGTATTAGATAATTTCTAGTTAAATTGCTATTTTTTGCTTAATTATAGATAAAACTCTTTGACTATTTTGAATCTAGCTAGACTATTTAATCTCTTTATTCTTTTTTTTAATCTTAATAATTATAAAGATAACAATGCTCTTTTGCGTCTTTCCAATTATCGATTCGATTCTTTTAGCTCTCTTATTTTAACAAGATTGAATATTAATCTTTTCGATCTAAATCTTTTCCGTCTTTGCAATAATTAAGATTTTTTCAATCTTTTTATTTAGATAAGATTGAAAATTATTTAATCGAAAGTTGTATCTCGACGTTGCTTTCAAAGTAATTAATAAAGTTGTTTCGATTTTCGAAATATATTCGCGATTCAATTTACTAATTTGCTTTGTATATTGTAGTAAGAAAAATTAACTAGCACTTGTTTTAGTTATCAAGCTAACAAGTTAACTTGTTTAATTATTAACAAGAGAATTTTGCAATAAATAGAAAAATAAAAATTAAGAAGACTAAATAATCTAGCCCTCTTAGTAATATGTTAAAGCAGAATTTTGTCCTGCTTTAATAACGCGCCTTCAACTAATTATTAGTTATTTGATTATCAATTTTTAATTGTATAATTGCTATATAGTTGATTCTTCGATCTTTAGAGCTTACTATTGATAGATATTTATTAAAAATAATTAGCGTTCTTTAACAAAAGCAACAAGTTGCAAATAAGATAAACTTAGCTATTTTTAGAACTTATATTAGCTCTCTTTAGTAGAGCGTTTATGTCTAGAATCTTTAACTAAATGTTAGTTATTTAATTGTTAATAATTGAAGATTTCAATTATTCAAGTAATTAAACAATCGATTGTTCAGCAAGTTTCGACAACTTTTTCAGCTATTGTTTCGACAACATTCGATATAGTATTAATGTTCTAAATCTTGAAGACTAATCTAGATATTAAGACAATTAATTGTTAACTTCTATATATCGAAAATCAACAAGAACTTAGCTAATAATAGTAATTGTAAATCTATTGTCAACTCGATCTATCAGCTATGCTCTAGATATTCTAGTTAATAAGCAGATAAGTTACTTGCTTTGTTTCGAGCTTATAATTTTTCAAAATAATAGATAGTAGAACGCTTAGTTTCTATGTAAGAGCTGAGAGGCTTGCCCATCTCTATATATTGATTGATGCTACTTGGCCCAATCACGTAATGTTGAGTCGGATAATGTCGAGCCGAGTAGTACTCAACACTAGGCTAGATCGATTACAGTATTCCGACAGTAATATATAGATCGAATTGGTTTTTGGTTCGATTTCTATAGTTGAAATCGAAAATCGAATCGACAGTCAATCTAAATGTATCTTCAATTCTGCGTGTCTCTCTATACGCAGACGCTCGAGTAAATTGACGTATATTATTGTTGTTGTTGTTGTTGTTGTTAATAATTACTAGAAGATATAAATTGTCGCAACAATTGTGTTGATATCAATTACAATAATAATTGCGTTTTCGTGTATAAAGTTGAGAATATTTAGCTCTATTAAGTACTACTTACAAGCAAACAGTACTAGCAGGTTCGTAGCTAGCATCTCGTATAGATAGTTCTTCTTGTTGGTCTTTAATCGATAGTTAATCGCTATATAGCAGCTATCTATCTGTTATAGAATCTATAGATGCTTATTTTCCTCAAATTTGGAAAATCTAAACTTTAAAAAGAAAGAAAAATTGACTAACTCTCGACGCTAGCCCGATTGCAGTTTCGACAAAAATTCCGTCGAGTAGCAAAGTATATAAACCATTGATTCGAAAGCAACAAAAAAAAAGACTTTTTCGTTTCGGGAAGAATAATAGAATTTTGAAGTCTATAAGTCAAAGAGTACACTTAGACAATCCAAACAAGTTTGTGTATGCATTTAAGAACAACATAATTACAAAATTATAGTTTTTTATTGTTATTATCGATTTCGATAGACGGAATACGCGTCTCCAAAAACCAAATTATCAAACAAATAATTATCAATTCTACAGATATCTATTTAAGACAAATACTTACTATATCGACTCTCTCTTATATAATATATCAACAACTTAATAATCTATTGTCTTAATTGTAGAACAAAAGCTAGAAACACACTATGTAGAGTTTTTACGTCAAAATTAACAACAAATTCGACAAACAGTTGTTTTATTAATCTTATTGTCAAGTTATATAATTAGAAATTACAGGCAAACAATAGAAATATAATAGTTTTATAGTATTATAATTGCTTTAGTATTTTCTTTCTAGAGTATACTTACAGGCCTATCTATAAGACTATATTCCTGGTAGATGTTAAGAACATGCCAGGAATTTATCTATTTAGATTAGATATCTGCTAGATTTCGATTATTTAATCGATTGCTAACTAGCATATATTAGTTATTTACTAGTTATAAATCTATTTTGGTTATCTATCGATTAACTAATTGATAGTCAATCAATATATAGCAATTATCTATCGATTATAGATCTTATAGATGCGATTTTTCTTAATTTTGAAATGTTAAGATTTTGAAATGTTGATAAATTTAACTAAGTCTCGATGCTAGTTCGATCGAAATTTCGATTTTTAAAATATCGAATAGCAAAGTATACATATTGTTGATTTGTTAATACGTAAAGTTGTTGAATTATTTTTCTATTTATAGTTTAAAGTTTTAATCTTAGTTTATAATTTATAAATATTCGAGAAGTATCTAGCATCGCAACTATCGACATTATCAAAATTTTAACCATAAAATTACGTAATTTACGAAATGTATATACGCGCGTTAGACTCTCTCTACTAGCGTATATATACTATATAACTTAAATAGATAGTATTAGTTATTCTACTTAAGTAATTGAAAATTTTAAAAAAGTATTACTAGTAAGATTTATATCGAGAATTTATTCAGAATTTATTCGAAATATAGCTAAATTAGTTATCATTTCGCGTGTAGTTTATTTGAAGCAAATTCGCAATTTATCAAGATTTTAACAAATATTTGTCAATTAGAAAGCAGATTTCTATCAATTGACTAGAAGTTATTCAATCGAAAGATTTTCAAGAAATTCCGAATAAATTCCAGGTAGATTCCGAGTAAATAACTATATAAGTTGGCAATACAATAGTATAGAAAATCTATTTGTAGTAATTGTCTATGCGAGAAAAACTACAAATAGATTTGCAAAAAATATAAAGTAGCAACATTAATATAAGAGCTGATAGATTATACGTTTTATTTTTTAGATAGAATTATTAACTTAGAAATCAATCTAAACAAATAAAAATAAATTAGTTAAAATTAGAATTAGAACTAGACTTAGAACTAGAAACTACTTTTTTGTCGATAGATGTATATATAAATACAAAAGTAGATATAGATACAAGTTTTAAGCTTGCATCTACTATATTAGTAATGGAAGTAGCAAAAAATATATTTAGAACAAAAATAGTTGGAAAAAATACGTTTATATTTAGAAGACTAGAAAAGACTGCAATTAAGAATTGTAAAAAGAAAAATGCAATATTACTATTGTCTATATCTATTTTAAAACATATTAAAAGCTCTGTTCTAGTTACAAAAAGCAATTGTATATTTAATATAACAGAAACAATAACTATAGAATCTATAGATACAATTTTAGAAAATCAAATATTCAAAAAAGCGAGATTTGATTTAAAGAAGTCTAATTTAGTTGTCAAAAAGCAAAAAGCGCAATAGTTGTTTATTAAACACGTAACTAGTAATCAAGAACAAATAAATCTAGACAAACAAAATAGCGAAATAAAAAAGAAAATCGAGAAACTGATTATTATAGCAAAGACTATTGAACAAAGAAATTCTCTAAGATAGATTATAGATTATTTAACAATCACATTTAGATACTAATATATTAATTATTCAAAGAAATTATTCGAATTAAAGCTAAATTAAATAATAGATTGTTAGGACAACTTAAACAAAACAAAAATACAAAAGGATCAAATTTTTTTTACTAGAAACTCAAATTACGTAATAGAGGCAAATTAGATAAGAATATTAATTTTGCGTTAATTTGTTAACAATATTACAAACGATCAACTTATTTAGATCTCTATAGAAGTTAGAACTTAAACAGAAGTAATTAACAAATTCAAAACTATCATCTATAAGATTCAAAAGCAATAAATTGCAACTAATATTTAGACAATTTCAAAAACGAATATAGTAAAAAGACATCTAATAGTAGAAGAATATATAGACGAAAACTCTATAAAAATACAAGACAATATTAACAAAACAATAGAGAAATTAATTGTATATACAATATCAAAATCTATAAAAGACATTTCTACAATTATAACTACAATTGAGAAAGTAAATGCAAACGAACTACTAGAATACAAAAATAGATAGAAATTGCTATTTTTAGAGACTACAATTAAGCGCAATGTCAAATAGCATAAAATATTTTTTAAGTTTTTTAATTTCTTTATTGAGTGTATATAGTCTTAGACTATAGCACCATATAGTCTATATATATCGAACTAGTAAATTATGTAACTCTATTTATCTCTCCATTATTGTTACATATAGTATATCAATCGTTTCTAATACTTGCTAGCATATAATTAAAATTTTTCAAGAAACTTTCAAATTCTTTTATCTCTTCTTAAACTCTTTTGTTGTTTTTAAAATTTACTTTTTTGTTGTTATTTTTGTCTTTTTTAAATAATTTAAGACACATGCTATGTTCTTCTAAGTCGGAAATTAAAAAATTATAGTTAAAACTTTAATTTTTAGCATTCTTTTTATTAGACTCTGCTTATTACAATAGTATTTGCAATCTAATATTACATATTTTGATATTTGTAGTTCTTTGTATATACTCGTATATTTAGAGCTATTTCCTTTTTCTTATTTGATCAAATATTGACGAAAATATTTATATTCTAGCTTTGTTTGCATAAAAGTCGCAAATATAAGTTTGTTAACACTTTTTAAAGATTCTTTTTTTGCTTTTTTGATCTTTAATAACTTTAGAATACATCTAACATAGTATTTCTTTTTGTTAACTTTTTGCTATTCTATTAGTCAACTTCTTTTTCTTTTTTTGTCGATTTATTTTCTAAAATACAAAATTGTAGTTATAGAATTTATAAATATTAATTTTGTTAATTTGTTTATTTGCTTATTTTTGATAACACTTGTTTTGACTAAAATCTACATAATATATATTTTGCATTTTTTATTGTCTAATTTGATTAAACCAAGTCTAATCTAATTTCGAATCTTTGCAAAATCTTGATTTTTTACATTTTGTAATTTCTTTAATATTAATTGATTATTGATAAAAATCTAGATATTAATATTTAATCTCTTTGATTCTCAATAGATCAAAATTGCTTGTGCAATAGGGAGATTGCGCACATTTATTCAATAGGATTATTCAATTGGTTTGCGAGAACTAGTGCTAGCGCAATATCGGAAAAACGTGTTGCCATTTGATGCTACACGAATCTAGCCCAATTGAGAAATTAGAGTTTCTCTGTTGGCGTCCGCCTAGCTTTCGCGATTAGAACATCAAAAAGTTGAGATATCTTAGAATTGTCTTCACTTGATGTTCACGCAATGCGTTATCGTACAAATTATCAATATAATTGCACTGTTTGTAGAGCTCGATCTACGCTTTCTATCAACGCAAAAATCTCAAAAATCGAGTCGCTATTAACTATATTGTACGTTATTAATAGTCGAAGTCTCGAGCAATTGAATATTTTGAGTCGTTGGGACAATTGAATTAGTATTCAATAATTGAATAGTAATTCAATTCAATTATTCAATTGCCAAATTACTTGTTTTGGCAAGTCGTATTCTTGATTCTAACTAAGATCCAAGATGATAATTCGTCAATTGAATATTCCAATTGAATCAGATTGCGCAATCTCTCTAATTGCTATAAATTCTGCATTGTCTGTCATATCTAGTGTCTATAGAAAATAAACTTCTATTTCGACGCGCTTTAGTAATTGAAATTCTTCTTGTAATTTTCTAATTTGTAATTTAGATTTAATAATATATATTACAATATTTGTCTTGTTTTGAACTAGTTTAATTTTCAAAGTAAGATAGTTCTTGTCTATCAGTTTTAATTTTTCGAATTTTTGCTAAACTTTGTTCAAATATTTGATTCTTAAAGTTTAAAGAGACTTTCAATACAATAAATCGATTTTAGTTATATAGTTTACTATATCTTTTATTTTATTTAGTACTCTATATATTTGTGTAGAATATTTTCGACTTTTTTTGCGAAATCTTTTGATTTTGATTAATAAATTCGCATCTATAGATTCTATCGACTTATTTTTATCTTAATTCAAATATTTTTTCTTGTTAATCTTTGTTTTTGTATTATATTGCGATACAAAAGAACTAGAGATATGTCTTCTTGTCGAATAATTCTTTGCTAACGTTGCTAGTCTTGACAGATTCTATAGACGAGCAAAAAGCTTCGAGAAGAAACATCTGGAGTATAAGTAGTTTAATTGCATATTTGTCGTATTTTTGTTGCAAGCGCAAATCTACTAGAGATAATTTTGCTTTTATTTTTATAGCAGCAACTAGTAATGTTCTAAACATTTCTAGAATTCTTCTTAAAGCTATAGATTACAATTGTTAAGATTTGTAAACATAATTTGTTTGTTTGTTCTATTATATTTTTGCTTTGTAGTTGCTTACTAAAGTAACGTATATTAGATAGAGTTGTTTATTAGTGTTTACAATTAATTCTTATTGAAAGTTTAATAGTCTTAGTAGAGAGTGTAATGCTCTTTTTGTTGTATTAATTTTTTTAATAATATATCTCTTGAAGTTAAGTTTTTTATTTAGTTAAATACCTAATTACTTTACGTAATCTTTTGATTTAACAATTGTTTTATTTAGTAGCAAAACAAATTCTATAGAGTTCTTTCTCTTTTTTAAGAAATAGATAAACTCTATTTTGATATTATTGAATTTTATTGCATTGTTACTTGCTTATAAAAAAGCTATATCGATTGCACGTTAAAGTATTGTAACATTTTTGACAATATTATATTCTTTAATATAAATTGTTACGTTATTAATATAAGTAGTTAGAGATAAATATATTGCATCTTGCTCTAATTTGAAAAAATAAAAAGTATATATAAATTAGAAACAATATTGGCAATATTAAAGATTCTTAAGATATTTTTGTAGCAACTTGTTTTAATTTTTGTTTGTTTTTGTTAAATGCTAGACTAATTACTTGTTCTTGCAAAAAATAAGTAACTCAATTAACAATATTGCATAACATATTAAATCTCTTGAGTAAGTATATTTATTTTTTGTATAAAAGATATGTAATTAAAAGTTTCTTTAATATTTATAAACGAATACAATAAAGTATTTTCATTTATTTTTGATTATTTGTGCGTTGTACACTAAGTTTAGAGCAATATCTGTAGTTTATTTTTGTTTTCTATCTTTTATTTGCTTGTAATTTAAAATATCTTTGCTATATAGTAAGTTTTCTATGAAGTATGCAATTCTTGTAGCAATTTTTTTTGTTATCTTGACATGACAATTGATTAACGTAATAATTCTGTATTTTTAGATATTATTTTATCTTTGCTAGATTTATATTAAATAATATTTATTTTCTCTCGATAGCATTTGAAATAATATCTAGCATCTATAATTGTTATAAATATTACGTTAAATAACTTCAAGACTATTTTATAGACTTTGTACAATATTAGAAATATTATACAATTTGATCTAAATACTTTTTTTTTAGAAAATACCGTAAAAATAGTATTTTTTATCTTTTTTGCTTTAGTCTTTGATTATTTCTAAGATTTTTAGTTTTTTGCAATATTTGTATCTATAAAGATTATAGATAATTTTAAATCTATGGTTGACAAGAAAGCTTTGTACTTAACTTCAAGTTCTATTGCTTAATTTTTGTTGATATTTTTGATTAGTAATAGTATCTCGACATTATATTGTTTTGTATACTTGTATACTTAAAACATATTTTTGTTAGTTGTTTTGTTTATAAATTTTGTTCAAGTAGACTTTTAATACTTTTTAATAGTTTTAAATATCTATTCTTGACGTTTATAATCGCATTTTAAGTTTAATCGATTCGAAACTTTCTTTGTTAATAACGTGCTATAAATATTTTTTTGTGTAAAATTTCTAGCTTTTTAGTTTATTAGAATTTTAATCTAGAGCTTAGTTTTTGCTTTAATATAATTTTATTTAGGTAATCACTAGTCGCACACCACCCTACTTTTCTCGCACACCACCTCAACTTTGCTCGCACACCATCCCCTCGCACTAAGCCTAATTGGGTAATCCGGCGACCTCGTAAACAAACCAAATCAACAAGTCAAGAGAGCTCATGGAAGGTACTTGATTTTGCGCCTCTTTGCCACCAAATTCAATGTATTTTCTCATCGATCTCTTGGTGCAAATTCAAACCTGAAACATATCTTTCGCATGCTTAGAATCAACCTCTATTTGCACCTCTAATTACATCTGAAAACTGCCCATGTAGAAGATTGAAACACCTGAAATTTGCCCCTCTGTCGCTGTCCCTCTTGCACCTCCTCGCCTACCTCGTCGACGACCCCCTCGTCCACCTCGCTGGCTTTGTGTAGGCGGTTGACTGTTAGGCACTTGACTGGAGGATAGATTTGGGGTCAACTCAAAGGCAGACGACTTTGTAGGAGAATAATTGTGATCGGGGCACTTGACGATAAAAGTCTAGCTGCCTAAATCGTACTTATCTTCGAGGTTGTTTTCTAGCTTTGCGATCGCTTCGAAAGGACATTCAATGCGACGACTACTAGTATTTCGATAATCGTGCATTTCTAGGCTTGTTATTGCGATCGCAATGTATCCAGTATTTTATGCGAACGTTTCGCTTGCTAACCTTGTTGCAACCTTTGACTATCGCATAGTCTTGCGTCGTCGCATGCTTGTTAAGCTTCGGAACGAGCAAATCGATAGATGCTCTTTCGTAGTAGGCATTAGGCGATGGTTGAAGCTTCATAATCATTATTAATGAGTAGGTAATAATGCAGATAATGTGGATAGCGAAGGTGGATGGCAGCGACGACGACGATGTAAACAACAGACGTGTTGATGGACCCTAAAAATTACCCGATTAGACTTAGTGCGAAGGGGTGGTATGCGAGCAAAGTGAAGGTGATGTGCGAGAAAAGTAGGGTAATGTGCGACTAGTAATTATCTTTATTTATACATTTCTTAAGTTTTAGAATCAATATATAAGCTTTTCAATCCAAATCTTAATTGTCTTGAATTTTTATTAATTATTTAGTCTTATTTGCACTTCAATATATACTAAACTCTTTCTAGTTTGCTTTAACAATATTGTACAATGTAGTAATCGAATTTTCTACTGTTTGTTGTTTGTTTATAATTATTTTTTATCTAATAATCTTGTAATTTAATTTAATATTTGCTTTCTTGTCAATATATTAATTTTTAGTTTCGTTAGTTGAATTTGTTGATACAAAGACTAGATTTATAACAAAATCTCTAGTAGTGTTTATACTATATTGCGTAAAAATATCTGGAATATTAATTAATTATTTTTTATTTTCTCTTAATTAACTTATTAATATAACAAAATATGACAAATTGATAACTTGATTGTTCTATTAAAAATAATATATATTTAGATATTTTGCTAAAATGTATCTTTTTATACTTTTTAATTAAAATTTTGTCAAAATTCGATTTATAGTATAGTTGTTGGACTTAGAGTTTTAAATTTTTTAATAATAGATATATAATAGTGCAATACTATTATTTAGAGTTTTGTTGTCAATAGATTGATCGTCGATTCGATATTCGATCCCAACTTTGGAATCGAATCAAATTGTTAAGAAATCGAATAGAATCGAATCGCTTAAAGAAGCTAGCTTATTGCTATAATAAGTTTAGCTTAGTCGAAAAGTTACTATTTTAAGCAATTCGATTCTAAAAATAAATCGAGGAACCGAATCTTGACGCTCTTACGTGATATTTTCGGTTTCTCGCGATTACTCTAAATCTATAGTCTTTATATACTAATCGAATTCTTGAGAAATTCAAATAATTTCGTCTTGTATCGTATTTTCTATTGTATATTTAGAATTTTTTGATTAGCAAAATATTTGTTGTTTTTATTGGGTTTTGCAACTACAATTCTATAATAAATTTGCTTCTAGCGCAATTGTATTATAGAGTTCAAATTTTTTCTTATTTGATATCTTTGTTTAAAAGTATTGTAGAGTTTTTTAATATTATTATTTGTTGTTTATTTGCAATAAATTGTTCTTAATATTGTTAAATTGATTACTAGTATAGAATATATATTTGTTACTTGTAGCTATATATATTTCTTTACAATAAAATATCTTAAATTTAAATAAATATACGATTTTTTATTAATGAAAAAGGCATATTTATAACTTTAAAATGCATAATATAATTTATAGTACGTATATTTAACTTGTCGAATAATAGTTTATCTCGAATACAATCTTTCGACCAAAAATAAGCTTATTTTAGATGCAAAATCGAAGTCAAGATAATCTGCGCATATATGCATAAACACAATTTATATTAATTAAAGATATTGAATTATATTTAACATATTAGAAATAAATTGTTACGAGATTTGTGTCTAATGCTCTTGTCAAATAACAAGAGAGCGTTTGACGTCTATCGATAATGTTTGCTCTTGAACAATCAAGTATAACTTGATTGTTAATTTAGTTCTTAGAGAATTATCTTTACAATTATTATAGATGTTTGTCTTGTTTACTTGCGTGTCTTTTTATCTTGTCTAGTTGCTTTGTCTATCTAGTTGTTATTTCTTGCCTAACAAATAATAACTTCAACGTACGATTCAAGTCAATCGTTCGTCTAATTTAGACAAACGACATTGATCGTTAGTTCTCTTACTTAGTTTTGCATTTATTACTAGACATTGAATTATTACATTAAAGTTGACATTTATTTGCGTTTCGCAATTATTAGACATTAAATTATTGCATTAGAGTTAGCATTTATCTATCTTCTACAATTATTAAACATTAGATTATTGCATCAAAGTTAGCAAATCTATCTTTCACAAGTGTTTGTCTAATTGTATTGAGATGTCTTTCTTAGTTAAATTAACTAATTTTGTTCTTTTTGCTCTTACTTATCAAATTTTGCAGTTTTGCACTATTAAATATCAATATATCTCTTGCATTAATAAGTTAACTAGACTAAGAGTCAAAAAGCTTTTCAAACTTTTGTGTCGTTTATTTTTACTCGAATCAATAGATAGAACTCGTTGTTCTATTTAGTTTACTCAATCTAGTAAAGACAAACAAATATAATTAATTAAATAAATAATCGACAAGATTTTACTCAAACAAGTAATTAATAAATTCGAAAAAACGCAATAAATAATTTTATTTAACACAATTAACAACGAAGTTTCGACGAAGAAATTATTACTTGTTATAGCTTACAACTAGTCTTTAACAAAAACATTATTATCTATTATTCTTAATTATTAGATTTCGAAGACGTTATAATTTGTTGCAATTGACGTCGTTACTTCAAAGACATTATTGTTATCTATATTAGACGACATTATTTCGAAAACATTATTAGAGTTGTTAGCAAAACAATTATCTAAACATTAAAACGAGCAATTTGAGCAAAAGAATCTAAACGCCTATTTTGATAACATTCTAGATTTAGAATCTTTTAATTCGATCGTCGTTTTAGAGCATCTTAACGAAGTTCTTGTTATTTAACGAAATAGATTTGCGTTCTTAAGCATCTTAAGTTTCATCTTTTTATTCGCATCTTTTATTTTATTTACGTTCTTAATTAAACAATTAATGATTAATTCTTTTGACAAATTAAGAAACGACAAGATTGACGAATTAAACGACAATAAATCGCGCAAGAACATATTAGCGAACGTTGACAACTTATATCGTCGAAAGCGAGCTTTCTCTTTTAAAAAAAATAGTATAAATTGTTGTTATTAATTTAGAATTGATCGAACGAATTTCGAAATAAATAATAGATTCAAAATAATAAATTTACGTTCTAACAATTCTTTGCAAAGTAATCGACAATAGTTTAATTAATTTAACTTTGTTGTGCAATTATACAATTTATAGTTTTTTAACTTATTTGACGCTAAGCAACATATTTAGTACAATTAATAACAAAATGTCGAACTTAATGTCTTACAATTAACTATTTAATCTATTTATTTTTCGCTAATTTAGTCGAACACAATTACGTTTAATAATATAGACTCGCAATAATAGCAAGAACTCGTTCGACAATCTTTTAACGCTTAAGTTAATTTAGTAACTTTTGAATAAATTTTGTTTTCGCAACTTAATTTTGTAATCTTTGAGCAAACTTTAATTTCGCAACTCAATTTCGCGACTTTTGAACAAATTTTATTTTTTACAATTTTCGATTTAAATTAATTGCGAACTATATTGCGTAAAAAAGATTAACGTTCTCTTGTAAAGCAAACATGACATTTGTCTCGAAATAAATTAACTAGTTTTCGTTGCGCTTCTAGATATTTTAATAAGTTTTTACAAAAAAATACAAGTGTGTCTTTTAGTTAATTTAAGACGCCTAATTTAAACTTCTTTTATTTAAACGCTTTAGACAATTATAAGTTAAATAACATTATTTTCGCTTATAAGAAAACAATATACAAAGAAGTCTTTATTTTTGTCGAACGTGTAAATAATTACGTATACGTTGTTAACGAAGTTATTGTTTAAAACAATCTCTCTTTTTGTCTTTGTAACTCTATTATAACGTAATATTTTAAAAAGATAAACAATTTTAAACGTTAAACGTTTCGAAGTCTATTTCTTTTGAACTTTATTAATAAATTGCAAAATTGCTTTAAGATAAAAATTAGCAAGACGCTTAATAAGTTGATGTTAAAGATCTTTATTATTAAAGATATTAAAGACAAACAAGAAATTATAAAATATTTGCAAAATATTATTCTTTATGCGTAGTTAACAAATATCGAAGAAATTCAAGAGCAATTAATTTAAGCATAAAATTAACTCGAGATAAAATTGCGTTCTATTGTTAGTATACTTATCGCTTACGTATTATTTTAAGACTTTATTAATAAACTTAACGCAAAGCGCGAGATATAAAAGATAATGCTTGCTTATCGTTCTAATTAGCAAAATTCAAATTAATCAAATAAACAATTAGAAGAACAAATTGTTTGTCAATCTACATTATATGTGTCTCGTTTAATTTATCTCTCTCGCATATTCTTTTATAAGCAATTCGATTACGCGTATTTTTTTTGACAACAATTCGCAAATTACGAATATCTAAAACAATTTATGCAAAATTTGCAAGATTTTAACGAATATTTTCGTCAATTAATACAATAGACGTCGACACAATTTTAGACATTGAAGTTTCTCGCAAAACTTATAGTTACAACAACGATAAATTCTTTTGCGAATAGTTAGAGCAAAAATTCTTATTATCAAAATTAAAAGACAAAAGACAAATAGAACAATGCATAACGAAATTAAGACAATTATTAAAATAAATATCGCGAAAATTATCGCAATAACTATTAAAACGACTACGAACAAATAACAATCTATTAAGTTCTTGTCGTAACAACATACTACGCAAATTTTGCAAAATATATAGAATTTGTCTACTACTTTATGTTCTTCGAAGATCTTATAAATTATTATAGCAATTCTCGTGCAAATACGATAGCATATTATATCGTTAATAATTAATTAAAAGAGACACATTATGTTGAAAAGAAAGCATTAATAGTTATTTATATAATTGATTTGTTATAAAAGGCGACTTATTAAACGAATGCAATGCATATTGAGTTAACATTAGTATTTTTTTCTTAATTTTTCAAATGCAAAAGTTGTGCTTTAAGCTTTTTATTAAAAAACAAGCTTTTTTAGCATATTGAAAATAAACATAACAAGACGTGTTGTCGAAAATTTACTAAGACATTTTATGTTAATTTTGTTTCTATTAAGATAAATTTTACGAGCTTAGAGTTGATCAAGTTAGACGCTTTATTATTGCGTCAAAATAAATTAATTTTCAGACATTAATATTATGCGATATATTAAATAAAATTTTTATAAAAAGATATCTTATATGTTGTTTGCGTTAACAACGAGTATACTATGTTATTAATTGACGATAACTTTCTTAGTAACTTGAAACTAAAACATTTCATAAAATAATTTAGCGTCATTATATTTGTGCGTGACATTAAGAACGACAAACATTTAATTAACGATTATCTTTAATTTTTAAAATATTTTTAAGACAAAATAGATAACAAAATAGTTGTCGCTTACTTTTGTTAAAAAGTTTATATTATAAAAAATCTAAAAACAAAGTTGTTACTTGAAATAAATATTATTGATTTTAAACGTATAATCGTTGACGCGAACAAACGAAAACTAATTATTAAGAATTGTTAAAGTTTAAAGACAAAGTTGAAGATAAAGTCAAAAAACGACATTCGAATAAAACAAATTGTTAAAATCAAAAAAAGTCTTGTAATTGTCGTTTATTTTATTCTCGAAATTTTAATAGTAGTACAAGACGAAATCTTGTCTAATAAAAACTATTTTTTTAAATTAATTTTGTTCGACGTTTACTTTCATGTTGCAAATAAGAAAATGTCTTTTGTATACATTTGTAACAATTGTCTTATATTATTTCGCATCTTGTAGTATGCGACGTTGAAACGCTTGTTAGAGTTTAAGAAGCAAAACTATTATTAGATTAACTTTAACGAAGAGAGCTAAGCAATTAAAGAAAATATTAAAATTAACATGCTTAATAATAACTATTAAGCGAATCTAATTAATAACGTTTATGTTTACGATAATTTAATCGAAATTACTGCACTTTAGCGTCTCGTTACACGATTGCATGTCTTGTAAAAGAATACTAACAAAATAATTAATTTTGTTAAGAAAAATTGAATGTCAATTTTATTAAATAGCGACTAAAACTCCATATTAGCGTTAAAGATAAAATACAAGATTTATTTCTTAAAAGAACGCGATCGCAAAATAGTTAATAAAGAATTTGACAAATTGCATGTTCAAAACAAAATAATATAATTAATTAAGTCTTCGTTGTTCGAATTTTTGATCTTCGTAATTTGATAAATCTTGCTAGACGAAATTTAAAAGCATCAAGTAGTAACTAATATTCGCGAATTAAATAAATTGATTACTATGAATAGACATTCAATACTTGTTTAAACGAACGTTATAATTTAAATTTGTAATCAAGAGCACATAAGTTTAATAAACGAGTTGACTTTCTTCTTGCAATTCTTGATTGCGTTTAAAAACAAACATAAATTCTTCTTTATTCTTTATCAAGACAAAGAACAACTTAATGTCGTTGTTATAAAATTCAAAAATTCGTTTGTCTACGTTTAACGAATAATAAACAAGAAACTTCGTCAATTTAGAAACTTCTATTGTGTTTACATTAATAATATTGTTGTTTTCTTTTAATTGTTCGATACATATTTAATTTGTTTTACTTAGTTATTCGACAAATTAGTTTTACTAAACGTTATGCTTAGTTTTAAAAAAAATTATCTTAATTATTTTAGCATTATTTTGCTAGAGCAAAAAGTAAACGTCTTTAACTTGGTTATTACTAGAGAGCGTATCGTTGTTATTAAGACGATCAAATTTTTTAAGGATTTAAAGACGCTTAAAATCTATTTTGATCTTGTTAATTATTAAAGAAACAAGATTGTTTAATACGTTTAGCGAGCTAACGTTTTACAAAAAAAAAATACTTGTCTTCTAAAGAAATTTTCTATTGTTAACGAACAAAAACAAAAGACATATTTAAGAAATACGTGTATTAAACATTCGTCTATTTTTCTTTAATTCTTCTATCAACTATAGCGATTCTTAATAGCTTCGAACTTCTTAATTTATTTTAACAACAATCGTCAATTATATATAAACTTAGACGTCTTTAAAAAGCGCGAATTTAATGTCAAAATATATTATGTTAAAGACGATTTAACTAACAACAATTTTAGATAAGACAAGATTTAACATATCTTGTTTTTGTTCAAAATTCTTAATTTCGTCAAAATAAATTATTAATTAACTAAAATAAAAGTAACTTGTCTCGTATAAACAATACAGAAGATCAAACATTTAATAGAAGCGATCAAGAGATCTATTATAGTTTATACTAATTATTCGATTACAACAAGCATTGTTAAACAAATTACGCTATTTTTATTTTCAATTAACAAGCTTAATCTTTGTCTCGTACGTGTCTCGCAATATCTTTTATAATTTTTATTAGACGTACGTTATTGTATAGAAAGACTATATACGATTTCGAATGCATTGTTTAAGCTTTTCGCATTTGAAAATAAACATAACAAGAACAAATTATTAAGCTTAAATAAAATAAACAATTTTGCAACGAACGTAAAGATTATAACTAAGTTGATGCGACAAATTTTTAAAAAAAAGTCAAATTTAATTAATCAAGATACGATCGACGAAACAATTTTATTTTACTTATGTCTTGTTCAAATAAATAAAATCTTTAAGAAAAAACTTTTCGAAATATACGTTAAATTTATTAAGTAAACAAAAATTCTAACAATAATTCGAAAGTTATCTATGTCTTCTAGCATTCAATTTTTTTGAAAAAAATAACTTACTTTATTTTATAAATTATGCAAATCGAAAGAGACTATACTTGCTCAAAAAATTTAAGACAAAAATCTTTTATTAAACGCATGACATAAATAGTTATGCTAGCTTTACTCGCACTTACGAGACAATAATTGTTAACTTTTATTTTCGCAAACTTGTCTCTCAATTGCATCAATACATTGCTTATTGTTAAAAATACAATTTTATCAAATTAAGCGACATCAATTGTATAAAAATCTTAACTTAATTTTAAATTCTTTTATGTCTTTTTATACTATGTATATCGATTTTGTTTTAAAACTATTATTATGTTAAAGTTTTAATATTGTTTTAACAATAACTCGCAAATTTTTCGAAAAAATAATTGTTTTAAGCGACAAAATAATTTATATTGTAACGAAGTAAACAAGTATTCTTTTTAACAATCTTGTTAATTAAGAAGTCTTAATAGCGTTTGTACACAATAAAGATTGCAAATTCATATCTAAATTCTAAACAATTATATTTTAAAAACTAAAAATTCAATTTCTTGTTTCGACAACATATTATTCACAAACAAACAAACAAAGTAAACAAATAAATTAAACAATTAAGATAGTCTTGCGATATATAGCAATTAGCAACTCTAATCTAGATTAAATTTTTTTTTGCTCGCACTTTGCGTTCGTCTTAATAATTTGTCTAGTACGTCTATTAAACTATTATTAAATAAAATAATTATAAATTTCAAGACGCATAATCTTTTTCTTCTTCTTAAATTTAACAATTTTTAGACAAATTAATTGCAAAAGAAGATCATTAACGTCTTCGAAACAAAAGCGACAATTGCACAAATTAATATAATAATTAAAACAATATACAACAAACATTACAAATCTATTGAGCTTTTAATAAGTAACATAATGTATTTTCGTCTTTACAAGAGTTACTTTTTGTTGTTTGTTAAATCGTTTAAATTGTCAATTTAACGCATCGAGTTTCTTAAGATTCTCGAACGAAAAAACAATCTAACGTACAAATTAAATCTCTTGACAAACTAGAAAATTTATCTAGTTATATTTATTACTTATCTTGAGTTAAGGTTAAACAATAAAGATTTATACAATTATTTAAAATTATTTTATTCGAAGACTATTATTAAGTTAAATGTCAAATAACATTCTTATAAGATTAAAGTTTTTATCGAACATTGTATTCGTCAATATAAGCGAGATCGTTTTATTTCGAAATATTTTGTTCGATAAAAGAATTACGATGCTAAGTAAAATCAATAATATAACGAGAATTTGCTAAACGAATTTGCGAATCTTATTAACGACTACAAGATAAAGCACAAAATGTTTAATTTTTTTATAATAAAACGTTTTAAAATAATTATTACAATATTTAAAGTAATTGTCTTAAGATCTTAAGTAAATATTATTGTCTCTATATTATTGTCAAAGAAGCGCAATCAATCGTCTAAAATAGCAAAAAACGCGTTTATGTCTAAAAAAAAAGACAAGTTATCTAAGATTAAGACTACTACAAACAACAAGAAAGACAATAACGTCAAGACATTATCTTGATATCATTATTGTTAACGTTCAAGAATTAATAACGATAAATTACTTGTTTAGACGTAACGTTAAATAGTTGTAATTTATTATTTATTTATAGCAAGCGCTTTACAAGTTTTAATTACAAGACGCGATTTATTAAGACACTAACACAATTAACATTGATGTTAATAACATTATCAAAGCTTATTATCTTTGATTTTGTTAACACGTATTCTTGTTTACTATCGTTAACTATTATCTTTATATTATTGATAATAATATCTTTATTACTATTATTGCATTGCAAGATCGTTTGTCTATTGTAGTTATCTAACAAGCAATTAACATAATTTTTGACAAAAAGAACAAGAACTTTTATCTTAATTAAAATGTCGCAAAAGCTCGGGAACGCAAAGTTGCGAATTAAACAATCAAGAACGATTTCGCGAAAATACTAAGTTAACAAGATAATAATAATTAGACTACATTAAACGACAACAAATTGAGTCAAATAGATGTTAAGTTTAAGAGCGATTTTCTTTAGAAGCACATTATAATAGACGTTAAATAATTCATTCGCGAGATATTTATGTTTAACAATTATTTTATTATATTTATGCTTCGCAAGAGCAATAACGTATCTCTTGTTTATTTAATTTTTAATTTTGAGATTTTAAGCGCAAAGACAATTAAAAACAAAATCGCTCTATTTTAATTTAAAGAAAAAATAAAGATCAATAATTATCTTATTTATTTGACAAGTTATACGTATCTTATTAATTACGATGTAAGTCGTATTGTTTGCGTCAATATCACAACATAAGATTGCTTTGTTTTATAATTTGTAACTTTTAATAAAAACGACAATATTCGCATGTTACGCGAGTCTTTAAAGTTTATCTTTATGTCTATAAGCATTGTTAATGTTTTTAAAAAAAGCTATATTTTGCAAAATAATGTCGACGTTTAATTTATTTAAATTATTGACTCGCAAAAGAAGTACAAAACAATTAAGATAAGCAATCTCGTATATAATATTATGTTTTACAATATATTGATACGTCTCAATAAGTTGTTATCTTTAAAAAAAGATTAAATCTTTGCAAACTACAAGACTTGCAAGTTTATCTCAAATTTCGTTATATTTAATAATCAATTTTTAAAATTTATATTACAAGAAAAATCTCAAGACAATTAATATTAATAAGAAGATTATGTTAATTAAAGTTTGTCAAACAATCAAATGTCAAGACGTAACTTTAATTAGAGCGCGAAAAACGCAAAAAATAAACGTTAATTAAGTTTTATTTAAGACAATAACGTTGTTTCGCGAATGTCTAGCTTCGACAATAAAAATAGATAGATCAATCTTAAAAATCTTAGTTAACAAAGATGTTTTTTTTAATTTTGCTTTATTTTTTGTTTCGCGAAATTCAAAGTTGCTAAAACGTTACGCGAAGAAGCTCAAGACAATTAAGACGAACTTAACTATGCGTTAAACATCGTTTTCGAAAAATAAATTAATTTGCAAGAGAATAATTTCTAGATTTACAAATGTCTTAATTATTAATTGTTAAACAATTTGATTTGCAACAATTGCTAAACAAATATTAAGTAAAATAACAAATAGTTCGAATAAAACAACGATGCGCTTTCAAGTTATACAAGATAGTTACAACGTTATTTTTGATGTCGATCTTATTGTCGTAATCGATATCTATGCTCTTCTTAAAAATATTGTCGAATTCGCTAACAAATTAATTTAAATCGTCAAGATTGTCGAATTGCTTAAAGATAGTTTATAAAACAATTTTGCAAGAATTAAGCTAAACAAGACGTACTTAAATGCGAGAAAGAACGTTTATCGTTAGCGCGACAAGAAGATCTATAACGAACTAAGCATTAAAAAGAATTAATTTAAGATTATTTAACAACATAACGCGCAAACGAACAAGAACGACAAATTTATTACAATTGATTAGACTATTAAGATCTAAAATAAAATAATAATTGAGTTTAGAAATTAAGTGACGTTTGAGTTTGCAACATAATAAGAGCGTTAATGTCTTTTCTTTTAAGAAGAACATATGTTACGAGATTTGTGTTTAATGTTCTTGTTAAATAATAAGAGAGCGTTTGACGTTTATCGATAATGTCTACTCTTGAATAATTAAGTATAACTTGATTGTTAACTTAGTTCTTAGAGAATTATCTTTACAATTATTATAGATGTTTGCCTTGTTTACTTGCGTGTCTTTTTATCTTGCCTAATTGCTTTGTCTATCTAGTTGTTATTTCTTGCCTAGCATAAATCTAGTATATACGTGACATAGAATATACATCTAGAAATTTGTAGAATAAATAAAAATTTAAAATATTAAAGAAAGAATTAAATACAAGCATAGTATATATTAAGTATTAACTTTCGAAAATAAAATAAATCAACAATTATAAGTTACAAAATAACATTTGCTAGACTAAGTATATATCTAATATCGATAAAGACTTAAGTATTTAAACGTGTCGAAAATTACACGTTAATAAAAGACGTAATCTAGATATAAATTTAATAATCGCGTAGTATAAACTAGATTCAAATAAAATTAAAACGTTAAACGCAACAAAGATACTAATGTTCTTTGTTAAATTAAAGTATTGTTTTTGCACTTTCTATCTTTATCTTTCTTACTTATTTGTATAGATTTAATATATAATATTGTTTTTTTAAATATATTTTAAGTACAATATAGATTAAATTTATTTATATACGAATATTTTAGTATATATATAGTATAAGCGCTTTTAATTAGTGTCGAAATACTATAATTCATCTAATCTAGTATCAAGTACTACTTTATCGACAATTTGGAATAACTCTCTAGAGACTCTATTAGCAACTCGAAACTTCTATGATCGTTGTGTCGATATTTTAGTTCTAAAATTACATTAGTAATATAAAGTTGCTTTAGAATCAATTTTAAGTTAAAATATCTATCTTCGCAAAACAATATTGTTATAAGTTATAATGTTTCTCTTAATTTATTTTGCGACGTTTTAATTTATGCTTATAACATAAATTATAGAAAGCATAACGTTTCTAACGTCTAAAATTATTTAAATTCTTATTCGATTGCAACTTACATACACAATAGTATTGCAATTTCTAATATAATTTATTTGATTTATATTATAGCATTAGATGCATTGGCGCTTATAGAAATGTTCAATGCTTCTAGCATTAAATGCATCTTTCTTATATATGCGTTATACTTTTACAAGAAGTAAAAATTCTTTTTCTTATTATTTATAAAGATATTTACGTACAAACATTTTTTTGCATAAGCAACGAATCTCTTGTATCTCTTTGCATTATTTACAATCAATAAGAAAATTCTTTTTCTTTTCGTATATCAAATTGTATTTGTTTTACTTTTAACATTTAGCTTTTTTCTTTAAGCAATTTAACTAAATATCAATTTTAACAATATATCTTTCTCTCGTCTTTTGACTTGAACTCTATATTTATTTTATTAAAGATTATTTTTAATGTTAATTTTCGACTTGACGATTAACTTGTTCGCAAATTATATTAGCATAAATAATAATATAAAGATAACGAACGCAACTTATTATATTAACATTTCTTTTTTTTAATATATTCTATTTGTTGTTCTTTAATTAGTCTTAATTGATTTAAAACTTAATTACGATTATTGAAAACAACTTACATTTTTCGCTATGTTTTTCGAGAAATTGTAATCGTCTAATTGCAAATAAATATAAGTATTCGATATTTAACTTAGTGTAATCTTCACAAAATATCTTTTATTAAGAAAGTCTATTTCGACATTTTTTTTTTTTAGATTCTCTCTATAAGTATTTTTGTCGTCAATTAACACGTACGTTGTTATTCGTTAAATTTGAACAAGATTTAATTTAAATTTACATCTTTATTTAAGAATGTTTATTTAAACGTTATTTTGTGTGATAATTTCTCTTTGTAAATACGCTCTTAATTAATTTATTTATTTGTTGTTATTTGTCAAATTTAGACAAGATTTAATCTAGATCTTCTTCTTTGTATGTAAGCAAATTTATCTAATTTTTATTTTTTTTTAGATTCTTTTTGTAAATATTTTTCGCAATTAGTTTACATAATACTTGTTATTCGTTAAATCTAAACAAGATCTAATTTAAATTTAACTTATATTTGCTTCTTCAATTAAGAATGCTTACTTTTATGTTGCTCTATTTGTTAACTCTTCTTTACAATCATTCTCGCAATCAATTAATACTTTCGTCGTTATTTAATAGTTTAGAAAAGATTTGATTTAGAATTGATTTAGAATTGATTTAGATTTGTGTCTTCAATTAAAAATGCTTACTTTAATGTTGCTTTAATTGCTAATCTCTTTCTATAAACATTCTCGCAATTAATTAATATTTTCGTAATTATTCGTCAAAATTAAGTTAGATTTTCTCTAAGTAACTTACATTTATACGATTATTGCTAATATATTCGACGCTCTTTCTTTATTAAGATTGTTAATTGATCGCTTAAATTAATTTATTTTTACGTATTCTATTATCTCTTAAGCTTTTAAGCACGAATTTTTTATTCGAAGCATTTATCGAATTCTTGTTACTATTTTATCAATTACGTCGCTTTAATAAACATTCGAATTTCGATTTACTAGTATTTAAATTTGAGAGAAATTTTCGAAAAAAAATACACAAGATTTTGTTGTCGTCGATCTTGTTAATAGCTTTCTCGTTGCGAAATACAATTTTTTATCGCAATTTTCGTATACATTTCTCTCTTTGTATTACGAGTTAATCGTTTTATTTTTGTTGTATTTTCTTATAAACATTTGTTAATACATTATAAATATAAAGATCGTAATCGTTAATAAAGTAAAGTATATAATTTCGATATATTGTTTTTCGAAATAAATAAATATTTGCGTCTTGTATTTGAACTTTTCGATGCAATAACGAATTATAATTTTTATAATTTTAATCGCTTCTAAAGTTATAAAATTAAACATATATTTAATTAAAAAAGTAATTTCAAAACTTTTTCGATTGTTGTTAAAAAACAAAGACGTAAAAGTCTTAATTATTATCGAATTCGCAAACAATTTAAGTTGCTTCTTTTAATTATAATTTAGCGAAAAATTAATAAAGATAAACAAACTTACATCTTGAATATTCTTGCTTAAAAAAATCGATTTTAATAATGAAATTTAAACGTAATTACGCGACTTTTTATTGTTAATAAATTTGTAATAATTCTTGATTATATCGCGAACTTGCTTTATTATGTAAGATTAACAATTCTTTATTGCGTCGTAAAGTTACAATTAAATAAGCTCTTATTTACAATAGAAAGAAATAGAGACAATATTTTTCTTGTTTTTTTCGACACAAGAATATTTTTTACATTGTTGTTACGCTAATTCTTGACGCTTTTTATACGATTAATTATTCTTTTTTATATACATTTTATTAGCATTAATAGTTTAAATTTTTGTTAAAAATTAGCTTAAGATTTATAATTTTTAACGTTGTACTTAATAATAAATGTAATTTGCAAAAAGATATATGTTTTGCGCATAATAATTTTATGTTTTAACGTAAAAATATATTTTGAACGTCGTTTTATTTTGTTTTATAAAACGAGAATTTCGATACAATATTAAATCTTGCGTAATAACATTGCATTTTTCGTTTATTTATAAATTCGAAGATTTATAATATAAACTTCGTACAATTAATCTCTAAAAACGTAATATTAAGCTCGTCGTTAAAAGATTAAGTTGAACGTAAAAAACGCATTTTTTAACTTTGAGATTCGTTCTTAACGAACGCGAAATTAATAGTAAATTGCATTCGATTAATAAGTATCTTTATAACTAGAAATAAACTTACATTGTGTCTTATATATAACAATAACATTTTTATTGCATTGTTTTCTTAATTGTTAAATAATAACGTTTTTCTTTTACGTTTGAAAGAATTGCGCGATGTTTTAAAAATCTCGAATTTTATTTTATTAATCAAATTGTTATTATTTTTTTACGAGAAAATCAATGTATGTTTTTAAAAATTTGATAAATAGTAATTGCGCTTATCGCTTATATGTGCGAAGTTCGCTTAAGAATTACTTGTAGCACAAAATTAAATGTTCGAATAAGTTAATAAAACACTATATTTAAAATAGCGTAAATTCGCTAAAAATTAAGAGATTAGTAAAAAGCGCAAAGATAAAACTGTACTAAAAAGAAAAATAAACGAAAGAAGTTATTGTAATGCGTCGAGACACGTTAGTCTTAAATTTAAACTATATTTGATCAAGATTTAACTTAGATCTTAATTAGATTTTAATTAAGTCTTAACAATTTTTACTCGAGCAAAAAAGATAGCACTTATCGTTACTTAAAAATGCTTTGCTTTCGCTTATTTGTCAAAATCTTCTTAATATCTTTTACAATTTTATTTGATATTATTGATTTAAATAATTACACATAGTTTAATAATTTTGAATTCAATTGTATGCAACTTAATAATAGTAATAGTGCGAACAATCTTTACAATAGCGTAGAAAGTAGCGATTTCAACAATAATAAAACAACTATTATAAATATTGAATTAAACAATAATAGTAACGACAATAGCGAGAAAGATAATAATAGCTAAAAGAAAACTAGCACAAAAATCGAACTAAATAGTGACAATAATAGCGATAGCGAAGAAAGTAGAAATTAAAAAGATAAAAACAAACAAGAAAGCATTAAAGAAGAGAACTATATAATCACAAACAATAGATTTTACTCTCTTAACATCGATTTACTTGTAATAAATTATAGCAAAACATTATTTATTATCTCTAATAATATTAATACGTCTATTAAGAATAATTTAAGTTTTGTTAATTTAATTAAGATTTATTTTGTCGCTTCAATTATTATAAAGATGTATTTTACATTAATAAAAATTAATTCTTAAATATTAAATTATTGAAAAATCGATTTTGTGTCTTTTTTACAATTATCGCTTTTTATCTCGAATTATTGTTCTTTTATAAAATCAATTAAGTCGCATTGCTAAAGTAAGAATAAGATTGTAAGCAATAAGCATAAATTCGATGAACTTAATACTTATAAATTACGTTCAATTATTAAATTTATAACAATTAAGAATATTCGCATATATTATATATTTAATTGACATTAAAAGACGTCGTTAGATGCATCTTTATGTTTAAGAACATAAAAAAGACATTAGATTTAATACTTTTAATCTCTTGATACAATTGATAAGTTAAGCAACATTCTTATTACTAATATAAAGTCGTCGTTTTTATTATCTACAATATTAGACAATTAAATCAAGATATCACTCGTACGACTAACAAATAATAATATAAAATTGTCGTTCTTGTTACTTAAATCAATTGTCGCTCTTTTGTGCTTTAAAGATTTCGTATTATATATTGTTAACGACAACTTATTTGTCAAATAACGATTTCAATTATTAATTTATTTGTCGTTTTCTTCTTCGTTTATAGCAATAATTAAAAAATCATAAACAAAATTGTTATTGTCTCTTTCTTGTATATAAAGCAAAGCGACATTTTGTGATTCGACTTTATTATTTTTGTCGAATTTATTCTCTTTGTTTTTATCTCTTATATACGAAGACTCTATTTCGAGTAAATGTTATGCGAGAGAATAAAATAAAAAGAGACGAACGTTAAGTCAATTATTGTTATATAATTTAATAAATAAAACTTTGATTAAGTTGCTCTTTTAAGAATTTAATAACAACGACGTAGCATTAAATAAAATTAAATCGTAAGATTGCATTATTGTTAACAATAATACATCTAAATCGTTATATCTTGTAAGAGAAACTTAATTATATATCAAAACAAGCAATAATATTAATTTTGACAATAACAAAGTTAATAATTTGTCGATTTTTGTGTTCGAACACTCGCACTATATTACAATTAATTTTTATTTTTATTTTTATCAAAATATATATATCTTAATCTCTTTATTAATTTCTTTTTATTTAAGATTGTTATTTTTTAAGTTTTGTAACCTTTGAACGAATTGTTGTCGTTGCAAATTGCGTAAATAATTAAAATACAAAATTACAAAAATTCTTAAAAAAAACGTAGATTTTAAGAATTACATATTAAATGTTATTCGACGAACGTTTAGTCTTGCTTATTGTTTTTTTAATTAATTATTTTATAATTGTCTTGTTTAGATTTTGATTAAATTTTAAGCTTTCGAAGATTATTAATTTTAAAATTTTGCTATTTCGTAAAAATTCTTTTGTCAACATAAATAGAATTCGCGTCTTTGTTCTTATTTTTAATATTTATATTAAGAGTTTTACTATTAGCGTAATTATGAATGTCAAACGTGTTTCAACTTACATTAATTTCTTTGTTACGAACGAAGACAATAATGACAAGAAAAAAACAATCTTTTTTTGCGCAATCGCTCTTATAATTAGTATTATTAAGAAGTGTAGAGATTGCATTTCAAATTTCGTATTTCGAAAATTCGTTTTCTTCTTTAGTTTGAACGCTAACAATATTAATTAAGGTCTTGCGTAGAGTAGATGTTCTTAAAGACAAGAAATTTGACGTAGAAATAGTTGCTTCTTAGACAAAAGATCTTTAACATTCGAAGAACAATTTGATTTAAATTTGAGTCACGTAGAATAGTTGTTTCTTAGAGAAAAGACTTCCAACATTTGAAGAACAATCTAAGTTAAATCTAAGTTAAATCTAGTCTAGATTTGATCTAGATTTGATCTAGAATAGTTGCTTCTTAGAGAAAAGATTGTTAATATTCGAAGATTAATCTAGTCCAAATTTGAGTCACGTAGAATAGTTGTTTCTTAGAGAAAAGACTCTTAATATTTGAAGAACAATCTAGGTCAAATCTAGATCACGTAGAATAGTTGTTTCTTGAAGAAAAGACTCTTAACATTCGAAGAACAATCTAGATCAAATCTAAATTACGTAGAATAGTTGTTTCTCAAAGAAAAGATTCTCAATATTCGAAGAACAATTTGGTTCAAATCTAGCTTAGATTTGGCTCAAAACAATTGCTTCTCAAAGAAAAGATCGTTAATATTCAAAGAACAATTTGACTTAGATTTAATTTGAATTTGACGTAGAACAATTGCTTCTCAAAGAAAAGATTGTTAACATTCGAAGAACAATTTGACTCAAAATAGTTGCTTCTTAGAGAAAAGATTGTTAATATTCGAAGATTAATCTAGTCCAAATTTGAGTCACGTAGAATAGTTGTTTCTTAGAGAAAAGACTCTTAATATTTGAAGAACAATCTAGGTCAAATCTAGATCACGTAGAATAGTTGTTTCTCAAAGAAAAGATTCTTAATATTCGAAGAACAATTTAATCTAGATTTGACTTAGATCTAATCCAAAACAATTGCTTCTTAAAGAAAAGATCGTTAACATTCGAAGAACAATTTAATTCAAATCTAATTTAGATTTGACGTAGAACAATTGCTTCTTAAACAAGAGATCTTTAATATTCGAAGAACAATCTAGCTCAAATTTGAGTTACGTAGAACAATTGTTTCTTAGAGAAAAGACTCTTAACATTCGAAGAACAATCTAGCTTAGATTTGACTTAAATCTAATCTAGAACAATTGCTTCTCAAAGAAAAGATCGTTAATATTCGAAGAACAATTTGATTCAAAACAATTGCTTCTTAGAGAAAAAATTGTTAACATTCGAAGATTAATCTAATTTAAATTTGAATTACGTAGAACAATTGTTTCTTAAAGAAAAGACTCTTAATATTCGAAGAACAATTTAGATTAAATTTGAGTCAAATCTAATCTAGATTTGATCTAGAATAATTGCTTCTCAAAGAAAAGATCGTTAATATTTAAAGATTAACTTGACTCAAATTTGAGTTACGTAGAATAGTTGTTTCTTAGAGAAAAGATTCTTAACATTCGAAGAACAATCTAGATCAAATTTGAGTTAAAATTAATCTAAATTTAATCTAAAACAATTGTTTCTTAAAGAAAAGATTGTTAACATTCGAAAATTAACTTAACTTAAATCTAAATTAGATTTGACGTAGAATAGTTGCTTCTCAAAGAAAAAATTCTTAACATTTAAAGATTAAGTTAACTCAAATTTAAACGTTTAGGCGACAATAATACGATAATCTCTTTGTCGATATTAATAACAATCGATTAAAAAGTATTCTAGTTTTTACTTTGTTATCTTCGAATGTTTGTCGCGTTCACAAACTAGTTTAAGTGACTCAATGCGAAACGTTTTAATTCTTTGCTTTTGTTCGTTCGATAAACAATACTAAAAAGACACTTTAATCGCGTCTTTACTTTCTTTTTCTTAATAATAAAGAGAACTTTCTTCTTAATATATTGTGTGTCGTAATGTTCGACAATAAGTTAAAAGTCGCATTTGAAGAATTTCTTAATATCTAACTTTTGTTGTTTTTGTCAATAATTTCGCTAATTTTTTTGAGTAACTTCTAAAAATTCGTTAAGAAATTTTACTAAAAGACAAGATTTTTAACATTATAAATAGAAAATTAATATAACGTCGAAGAAATTAATTATTTTTTTTGTTTTCGAAGTTATAGTCGCAAGCATTTTGTTGTAACATATTTTAACGCTAGTTGATAAAAACTTGTAAAAAGATAAAAAGACAATATTATTATGTTGGAAAATAATTTATTTCTTCGTTTTATCGTTTTTGATTTGATAGAATTTTTCTTTTATTAATATTTTTTTTATCTTTAATTTCTTGATCTTGCATAATATTTTTGTTATTTACTCTCTACTTTATTTTCTTTTTAACAAGAATTAATTTAAATTAAGTGCGATTTAAATTAGCAATTGCGTCTTTAAGTCTCGTTTTATATTTAATAATGTTTTGCTTATTTGTTTGCAATTCGAATTTTTTAGTCTTAAATTAAGAATTATACATTGTATTGTATTGATCTTAATTAATAAAATTGTTAACATAATACTTTGTATACTTTTGATTTGTTAATACAAGATATACGTTGCGAATAATATATAACATATTATAGAAATGTTAAGATTGCAAACGTTTAAATTTTTTACTTATATTCTTTAAATAATTTATTACTTCGTACATTTTATATATTTCGTAATTCTTTTCTTTGTTAACTTAGCGCTTTAATTTAACAAACGCTTTTATATATCTTCGTAATCGCTTATTACGCTTCAATTTCTTATAATCAAGTATAATGATAATAAGTTATACGCTTTTTACACATTTGTTACTATTTATTGTTGATTTATTGTTTTAATATTTCTTGTTCGACTTTTTATCTTACACTTATACGCAATCTCTTTGTTAATTGCTTCTATTGCGTTGATAAAAAACGCATTAAATTATATTCTTTCGTAATTAATTTAAATTAATATAATTTTTCTCGCTTCGTTTTTAATACGTCAAAGACTTGTAAATCTTAACAAAATAATTCTTTGCTCAAAACGAGTCTTGTTTTCGAATATTCGAATTAGCAATATCGCATCTTCTTTTGCGTTTCTCTCGAATAAATATTGCTAAAATCTTTATAAAGTTAAAGCATTTAAATTGACTTTTAATAACAAGTCTTTTAACTTTTCGTTAATGTTAGTTGTTTTAATTTAAATTAGTAAATTGTGCATTATTGTAATTGTCGAAATTAAGCGTTATTAACAAATTTATTAAATTTTAACTTAATATTGTAATACTTATTTTCGACTTTTGTTTCGCAATAAATGTTATTTAAGTTTTTAAATATAATATTATGTTTTTTATAATAACAATGTTAAGATGTTGAATGTTATGCATCAATATTTATTTATTTTAGCTCTTTGTTTTATTTATTTTTGAAAAGAATTGCTTTAATAAAAACTTATGTGTTGCTTTTTTTGTAAAGAATATTAAAATTTTAAGCATTATTAAATAATCGAATAAAAATTATATAGTGTGTTGAGACATAAAATTTAGAAATGTTAAAATAAATTTTATTTTTATTGTTCTTGTTGTGCGTAATATTTTGCGATCGATATTTGACAAAAATTATTTTTAGATTGTTAATCTAATATAGCGCATACTTTAAGTAATTTAATGTGTTTTTGTTATATAAAATGTATTGAGCAAATATAACGAAATTTATAATTGTTTAAATATAATATATTGTCGCATTTTGTTTTTTAGCAATAAAAATATTATTGCAAAAACAAGTTGCGATATTATTGTCTTTTGTTCGATTTCGTTTTATTATTAAATCTTGCTAAAATGCTTAAATTTCTTTAAGTTAATAAATTTAGAAATTTAACAAAAGCGTTCGTTAAATTGAATTAAACTTGTTAATATAATAATTATTTATTTTTTCTTTTTGCGCTTTGCTAATTTCTTAAAATAAATATAAGAAATAATATTGTTAATTAAAGCAACAAATTAATTGATTAATTTTATAATTATATTCTTAAGTAATGAATAAAGAATGTCTAGATTTATTAAAATATAAATGTTGCAATATTTGTAATTTTATATTTAATTCTTTACGAAATAAATTTTTATATTTGTTTTGTTTTGTTTTAAATTAAAATTTTGTTTAACAAACTTAATCTAAATGTATTTAGAAATTCGATATTTTTAATTGTTTGTAAAATTTTCTTGTTTGTTAGAAAAAACTTTGTAGATATTGCAATGTTTGTTTTTCTTAATATTAATAATAATTATTTGCTCTTCGTAATTTATTATTATTTTCTTAATAAATAAATAACAATTTTTTGTAAAATTATTTGTACATCGAACATTTATATGAAATTTCTTAAAATTCTCGAAATCTTTATCGAATTAATACGAAGAACACACACGTTATAGTTAAAATACATACGTTTAAAAATTATTTTTATAACTTAATAATATATTTTCGTTTATAAATATAATTAATGTTTCTTTTTAATCTTTTTAATCTTTATAATTGAAATTAATTTTATTAACATCATTTTTGATCGAATTTAACTTTGTCTAGTCGTGCGATTAAGACTATCAATAATAAGATAAATCGATTATAAGTTTTAATCGTTATAATAATGTATTATTTGCGTCTTATTTATAAATATAAAAATTAAAACAATAATTATCTTTGTTAATACTTAATTTTGTGTACTTTATTATTAATTTTTCGTATGTATCTTTGTGTAAACGCGTATATTGTTCGTCGTTCTAATTTAAATAAACGCGTACGTTAGATTTTCTTTTACAAGAAAACATAAAATATATTTATCTTATTGCTTTACTTATAATGTAAGAGAGATACTAATTTTTATTTACGTTCAATTAAACATTAAGACGAATATCGATAATTATTATTATAATGTTCTTATATAAATTAAGTTTAACAATTAGATTATTGTAATTTATAATCGATCAAAATGTTAATTAAACAACGTTTGATTAGTTGTATAAGATATAATCTTTATTATTAATAATTGTCTCTTTCTAACAATAGCATCGTTTTTATATGCATTAATGCTTAAGTTTAAACGTGTTCGAAACAATTATTTGTATTCTAGATTTTAGAGCAACTTCTAATATTAACAAGAAATTAATGTTGAAGTAAGAAAATGCGCTTCGTTATTGCTTAATGTTTAATGTTTATAAATGTCAAGTTCTCTAAATTAAATAACTTAGATTTGACTCAAATTACAAGATTATACTATAAATCAAGAGAAGAAAAGACATTAAGCAAGCACAAACTTATATTTAGAATTAAATTTATCAAATTTGATCAAGATCTAATTAAGATTTGACTTGAATACAAAATTATGCTATAAATTAAAAGAGAAGATATTGAGCAAATACAAACTTATATTTAGAATTAGATTTGCTAGATTTGATCGAAATCTAATCTAGATTTAATTCAAATACAAGATTATATTATAAATTAAGAGAGAAGACATTAAGCAAACACAAACTTATATTTAGAATTAGATTTGTCAAATTTGATCGAGATCTAATTGAGATCTATTTTAAATTACAAGATTACGAGATAAACGCGTAAATTAAAAGAAGTTTAATAATAATTTTATTGCGTTTAATTGTAAAAGCTTTGTGCTACTTTATTTCAAATATACTCTTATTATTATTAAATTTCTTGCACATTCTTAATATTAATAAGCGCATTTATAAAAGTATTATTTTATTTAGCAACTTCAATTCTTTGTTTTTTTTTAATATTTACAATCTTGAATGCATTAATAATAAAGTCGAATTTTATTTTCTATTTCTTGTTTATTATGCGTTCAATTCTCGCTATTGTATAAAGCACACAATAGAATATTCTATTAATGTTGTCTTAATAATAAGCGAGCTTAAGAATTTGTTTGCTTAACTTCGAATTAATAATAAATTTAAATATAGTAACAATTGTCGTTCGCTAAAGATTTAACATTGTTCTTATAAAACTTGTTATATTAATAAAAGTATTTAATTAATTATTATCTAGAATATTGCTAATTTCTATATTTTTCTTAAGCATAAACGTGTTAACTATTACGTCGCGCTTTACTTAATTATTGTAATTTATTTGTGTACGTCGATTTAATATAAGACGTTCGCAAAAAACTTTATAAAAAAAGATAATGTTTGTTGATTACAAAGTGTATTAAATGTTGTGCTCAATTTATAAGATAGTAAACACTTCAACTCTTGTAAATAAAAGAGTTAAATTAAAACATCGACTTACGCGTTTTATTATTAATGTTATTTTAAGAAACAAAAATATAATAGACATTAAATCGTCGAAATGTAATTTAAGAAATGATTTAATAACTTTTAATTTTAAGACGTTCTAAATAAGATGTAAATAAAAGTTCGCTAAGAAACAATAATTTCTTGTTCGATCAATAATTGAATTTCTACATACACTCTTTACTTTAACGTTTGTTTATTTTATTTTTTGTTTAAAAGAATTAATATTACGTTCAATTACAAACAATACATTGTTACAAACGTAAAGCGAACTAATTTCTTTATAAATTCTTTCGAATTTTAATATTGTTAATCTTTTTAAATGTCGTCAAGAATAAATTTGTTTATAACAATTGCAATTTTAGATAAATTGCAATTCTTTAAGTTGTCGTAAACGCACACTTTTTTATTTGATTATTAATTATTTATAATTAATACAAGATTATTTAAGAATAGAATAAGAACAATTTTTGATGCAATCTTTTAAACTTGATTAAGCAATTCTTGAATTAACAACTTTTTTTGTAACATTAAATAATAACGCGAAGCACAATCTTCGCAAAGAATTAACTAAATATATTTGTCTCTTTTTCAATTTTTTTATTAATAATTACTTAATGCTTTTTAATAGTTTTCTATATCGTTTTTATTATAATTAATTAAAAAATATAATGCAAATGTTTTAAAACTCTAGTGTGCTTAAAAGTTCGCAATATTATTATAATTAGCGACAATAATAAAAACAAAGTGTTGATTAATTTTAAATAAAAGCGTTTGTTAAAATCGAAACTTCAATTTGTCGTTCTTTATTTGTCGTTAAATTTTTCAAATTCTTTTCTTAAAATCTTGACGTTGTAAAACTTATTAACATTGAAAAAATTGCAAAAAAGACAATTATTTTATTGTATTTTTTTCGTTCTTTTTGTATTTTTTTACAAGAAGTAACTATAAGTATTGATAATCTTATTGTAAACATAAAATCTTTAAAAGTTTTAAATAATTTATTGTTATAACGTAATGTCAACAATTATATTGTAGTGTTTGTCGAAATTAAAATCTCTTTCTGTTTAAGATAATTGATCTCTAAACTTTTAGATAAATAAATATAAAAATCTTGAATTATTTAAAGTCGATTTCTTGACTTGATTAAAAGTTTTATTTTAGATTTTTTAAATAATTTATAAAGATGTAGAAGCGTAATATTTAGCTTTGCTAAATCGATAATTTTGATAATAACTTGATATTAATTGTTAATATTAACGTTTAAAATTACAAATAAGATTAATTTTTTAATAAAACAATAATTATAATAATCGAAGTCGAATTCGCACAAATAGACGTTTAATCAAATATCAAGAATGTTAACTAAAGAACAAGTAAAAACCTTAAATGCTTAGTAGAAACAATAACGATAAACAACAAATTTCGCTTTTTATTCGAATAAATTTTTTTTCAATCGACGCTATAAATAAATTTGAAGAACAATAACAACAATTACTTCAACTATTTGTAAATAGAAATTGTTAATCTTTATGTTATTTTCTCTAGATTTATCTTGTTTCTTACAAAAACGTTACAAAGATCTTAAATACTTATATATATTCTAGTTATAAATTAAATAATCGAACATTGTCAATAAAGATAAACAATAGTATACTTGACAATAATTATATAACTTTTTTATCGATTTTTGCAAAAATTGATTTTATAAAATATATAGCGCGCTCTTATGTATCGTTGACAAAATATTTACAAAGTTAACGAACTTGTTTAAAACTTGATTAACTTTGTCGCAAAAAATATTGCGCATTCGAAGTTAAACTTAAAGAAAGTTTAAATAAAAGTCGCTAAATTGCAAGCAAATTCTAGATATAATTATAAAAAGCTATTTAATTTTGAGTTTGCACAAAAGTATAAACAATTTTATTCGAAATAAAATACAATTAATTATAAACTCGCTCAACGCAAACTTAAAGATAAACGGAAAAAAAAACGAAATAAAGAAAAGAAATAAAACAAAAAGAGAGCTAAAAAAAGCGAAAAAGAAATCTATTAATAAAGAATGCTTTCAAAGATTAACGTTATAATTTTATTTTCTTATTCTCTTTGCGAGTTTTTCTCTTATTACGACTTTAATATCGAAGTTATTAACATAAGTAATTACATTTTTATTAAGACGTTTAATAAATATAAAGTATTCAAAAATCTTTGTAAAATTCTAAGATTTTTGTTGCAAAATACGAACGAAATTTACGCACTTTGATTCGAATGCTATTTTGAGATAAGCGTTGTCTCTTTAGACTTTAAAAAAACATCGTTTTGTTAAATAAGCTTTAATGCTTAAATAAAAGATCGTTTGACAATATACTTGTAAAATAAGAAAAAGACTCGCTTAACAAATACTTTAATTCAAATATATGTATTATTTTTGTTAACGAAATTAAGAATTATTACAAGTAATGTTATAATAAGTTGTTAATAAATAATGTCTTAAAAATGTAATAACAAGAAAAATACAAATAAGCTATAAATATTAAAATTAGAATTAAATAATTATAAATTTATTAAGACAAAATGCATGCGCATTAGAGTTAGCGCAAAAATAGCGATTTATAATTTAAGTGTTAACTTGTTGCAAGACGTCAAATGTTAACAAAGTAGCAACATTAAAAAACTCGCTATTTATTATAAGTCTTCTTAGAATTGACGCAAATAATAAAGATTTCGAAATAAAGATTAAATATTAAGAAGTCGAGTTATAGAGAACATTTAAATAATAGATTAAGACGAAAATGTGTTTATAAGAGTACTTTAACGCGCTAGAACGCAAAATAAATAATCGAAATTAAATTGATCAAAATCTGATTTAGATTTGACTCAAACCTTGATTACAAATAAGAAATACTTACGAGATAATATTAATTCAAGTAGCAAGTTTAGATTTTCTAAAAAACTTAATTAGAATTATTAGGACAATATGTAAATTTAAGTGTTTATAGATATTCAAAGATCGTATATTCGAATTTCGAAAAATGCGCTATAAACATAAATCTCTTTGAAATCGAAAAAGATCAATTTTAAATATTAAAGAAATTACGTTTTTTATTGTTAAAGTTACTATTTAAGCAATAAACCTTTAATGCTTAGTTTTTAGAGTTATTTTGTTAAATTATATTTAAACTTCTTTTTGTTAATTTGACATAATTTTAATAATGTAATTTATCTTATAAATGTATTTAAAACGTAACGTTTAATAGTAAGTTCTATCTACAATTATATTGTAAACAAAGAAAACTTAAAGTAGCAATATCGAACACAATTAATAAAATCGATTATTATTGTTCAAGTTAAAGAGAACACATTTACTTTATTTCGAATTAATTTTTATCTTTTTTAGATTTTTAACTTTTCTTGTAAATCGATAGACGCATTCGTTGTACTATTAATTTTATTAACATTCTTATTTCTTTGACTTTTTATCGCACTTATTGTCTTAAACTTCTTAGCAATAAAGTTTGTCTTAGCTTTTTGTTTTTAACTAATTACGCGTTCGATTCTCGTTTTCGCATAAATAATGTAATAAATTATTTAATTAATGTTATTTTAACAATAAGCGCATTTAAGTATTTGCTTGTTAAGCTTAAGATCGTAAAGTAACTCGCATAAAATAATTATTATAATTCGTTACAAATTTAAGTTTGTTTTTATAATTTTAATTACTTTAATAAAAATGTTTGATTAATTTTGATTTAGAAGCTTCTTGATTTTTACGTTTTTCTTTAGCATAAAAGCATTTATTGCTAGTTTGCGCTTCAATAAATCGTCGTAATATATTTAAGACTTGCGATTTAATATACAATGTTTACAAATATACTATGCAAAAGAAGTTAATGCTTGTTAATTACAAAATGTATTAAACAATATGTTTAATATACAAAATAAAGAAGATTTCGATTCTAAAAAATAGAAAGATTAAGATAAAACATCGATTTACGCGTTTTATTACAAGAGTTATTTTTAAAAAAAAGAACATTATAAGACTTAAAGCATTAAAATGTTCTTTAAAAAACATTTTAATTGCGTCGAATTTTAATGCGTTACAAATAATTTGTAAATAAAAATTTATTAAAGAATACTTATCTTTTAGTCGATTAATAATTAAATTTATGCAAACTCTTTTAACGTTTACATTAATTTATTTTATTATATTTTTAAAGACAATAAAGACGACAAAGACTAAATACGAAAAATTATTACAAATACGAAGAAGACAAATTGCGTTAAAAACAATTTTAATTTTTAACAATTTTAATCTTGTCGAATGTTGTTAAAGATAAACTTAAATATGCTAATTTTAATCTTATTCGATTTGCAAATCTTCGAATTGTTTTATTTTTGTCTTAAATAAAAAGTCAATTATTAAATTGTATGTTGCAAGATGCTTTTTTAAGAATTTTGCAATAATTAATAATTGTATAAGATTTTTGAGATTTACAAGACATTTTTCGTCTTAAAGACTTTTATTATAACGTTAAATTAAAACGTAAAATAAAAGCTTTGCGAAAACTTGAACTACTTCGTTTACTTTTTTTATCAACTTTTTCGTCTTAATATTTCGATATCTTTTAATAATCTTCTTTATAGATTGTAAATCGATTGATCGAAAATTGTAATAAAAATGTTCAAAAAAATTTTAAAATTTGAAGCTCGCAATTTCAAAAAAAGTTGCGATATTAATAAAGTTAAAATTAATAATTGTTTTTGACAAAGTTGTAAATCAAAATCAATGTATTAATTTAACATTCTTTATAAAATCAATTATTTTTTATAATTATTTTCGAAGATTCTTTAAATTATATAATTTCTCAATTATAAAAAATTTACAATATAAACGAATAATCTTTTTTGTTTTTATAATTGTCTTTTTCTTTTTCTAAAAGTTGTATATATGTAATTTTATAAATTTATTTTCTAGACGCAACTTTTATAAGTTCTAAATTGTTAACAATTAGATAAAGATACCTGTTAAAAATAAAATTTATGTTAATTTAATTAATCAATAAACGTTTGTTTCGATAGCTTAATGTTAAAATGTTAAATAATCTTAAATTTATTTTTTAACATTTGCGATAATTGTACGTCAAAATTCTTAAAAAATTCGTAAAGCTCTATAAGTATAATCTTAAAACTTTTAAGATTAATAAACTTAATTATAGCTTAATGTTAATTATTAATGTTGATCTTCAAGACAAAAAAGACAATAAAATCGCTAATAGAGCGAATTTCGTAAAACTCGAAATTTAATTAATAGAAGCATACGTTTAATTAAGAGTAAAAAGTTTTTGTTAAAGAACAAAGAAAAAACTTCGATGCTTTAAAAGAACAATAAAGACAAACAACAAACTTTTACTTTTATTTATTTCGAATTTTTTGTTATCGAAGTTATAGCTAATATCGAAAGACAATAGCGACGATAATCTTTATAGTTTGCATATAAGCATCGTTAATCTTCAAATTATTCGTTAAATTAATAAAATTTATTTTTCTTAAATTTATTTTGTCTTCTACGAGTTCTTTATATAGATTATTTTTATTTGCGTTAATTATCGCGATAAAAAAAGCGATCAATTATTGTTAATAAAATATAAATAGTAGTGTGTTTAACAAGTAATACTTGACTTTATTATTAATTGTAATTAAAACTATAAACTCAAACTAAATAGCGTGTAATCAAATATTATCGATTAGATGCTCGCATAACTAGAAATTTTAAATTGCTTTAAATCTAAGATTTATATTAGTCTTTATATATAAACAAGAGAACAATATATTGATTCGACGTTTATATTTTTAAGTTAATTATTGTTTTTTTCGATATTTTTGTCTTGCGAATTCTTATTATTCGATTTCGACTCTTTAATATTAACAATCTTTATTTTCGTATTAATTTCTTTAATTGAAGGCTTAAGTCTAAATAATTAATTTTTCTTTTTGTTTAAAATATTGTTAATTATTTTTCTTTTTACTCTGTTTTTCTTAATTTTCTTCGATAAAAATAAAGAGATCGTTAACTTTTTTTTATTGTTAAACTCTAAATATTTAAATGCGAAGTACTTCGAGTTTAGAGCAATGCAATGTTAGTTTTAAAAATGTAAAATATAAAGAGTATTATAATGTATTGACTAGTTTTACTAATTTTCTTCGACAATTTTGCTAAACGATATAACAAAGTTTTCTTTAATTTAAAGACGTCAAAAGAAAGAAAATCGAACAAATTATTTTTAAAATTAATATTAATAAAAAGTCTTTGCGTTTTTTTGTTCTTTAATTAGATTGCAATACAAAAGCGAGAAATTAACTTATCTATATTGTCTTATATTTAAATTAGAATTTGAAAATAATTATTGTTTATTCGTTGAGTTTGACAAACTTCATTGCGCAAATTATTGTTTTCGACTAGCTTATATAATCTCTTCAATGTAACATACATTAAAATTTGATTTATTTCGTCTATAAAGATATTGTGCGTTTGCAATCGAACAACAAGAGAGTTTAAAAAGAAATCGCTAAATTGTAAATCAATATTAAAAACAATTGTAAAAAGTTGTTTAATCGTAAGCTTACATAAGAGTATAAATATCTTTATTTAAAACAATATGTAATTGAATTCGAACTAGCTTAACACAAGCTATAAAACGAATTAATAAAAAGAGAACGAAACGAAGAAGAATAGAGAAACGAAGAAGAAGTTAAAAGAAGTAAAGAAAAATTTATTAACGCAAAAAGCTTTTAGAGATTAGCGTTGTAATTTTATCTTTTTATTCTCTTTGCAAATTCTTCTCTTATTACGACTTTAATATTAAAATTATCGATGTAAGTAATTGCATCTTTACTAAGATGTTCGATAAATGTAAGATAATTAGCAATTTTTATTAAGTTTCAATTTTTTTTTTGCAAAATACGATTAATCTTTGTTCGCTTTTAAGTAAGTGTTGTTCTAAAATAAAAATGCGCTTAGTACGCTTCTAAAGTAACGTTGTGTTAACGAACAAATTGTAAGACTTTATTAAAGAAGTTCTTAATAATGTTTAAGTAATCGAGAAAATATGTTCTTTTCGTATACGTTTGCGTTTAGACTTTTAAAATTTTGTTATAGTTAAAATTAAAAACGATTAAATAAGATGTTATTGTAAGTTCTTAATAGATAAGTTCTTAATAATTGAACTAATAAAATAATAATAAAAAAGAAAGAAATAAGCAATAACATTTAAAATTATTATTAAAAATCTAAGAGCTTATTGACGCAAAATGCATGCGCGTTAAATTTAATTTAATAATAGTAATTTACGACGCGCTATTACGTAATTTGTATATTTAAATAAGATCTTAATCAAATTTGAGTCAAATTTGAGTCAATTTTTTTAAAATAAAAACAAAAAAAAGATCAAGTTGTCGAATTACAATATTTACATTAACAAAGAAATTGTTATATACACATAAATAGAGTTCAAGCAAATTAAGCTACGTAAAGCAAGATTTAAAAAGCGATAAATTAAATTGTCGAATTACAAATCTATTTATTTGCGAAAAATATGTCAAAATATGCATATAAATTAGATCTAAGCTAATTTGAGCTAATATAAGCAAGTTTTGATGAAAAAATAATAATTTATAGACAATTTATATTTATAAAGAATTGCTTAAGATGCGCGATGTAGTAGTTAAATAAAACAATTAGAATCGCAATATACATTACTAGAATTACAATAAAAAATTTCATTTCGTAATATTAAATATATGTTTCAACGAAACAAAGTAAATATAAACTATAAAGTTGTTAATAAAAGAATATCGCTATTATAATCAAGAACTAGCTATTAGTTGATCTCGAATCATAATAGCGATATTCGTATCTTGAAGCTGACGAGTCGCTTTCTCGAATTGTCGATGTTGATTCGACATTATCTAGCTTAATATTACGTAATCGAGTCGATTTGCATCAATTAATATATATAGTTGAGCAAATCTCTTAGCTCTTATATAGCAACTAAGTATTCTATTGTTTATTGTTTTGATAGATTATAAGTTTAAAACAAAACAAATAATTTATTTGTTTGTTAACTAGAATATCTAGAGCATAGCTAATAAGTCGAACTAATAATAGATTTTCAACTACTATTACTAACTAAATTTATATTGATAACTAATATATAGAAGCTAACAATTATTTTAATATCTAAATTAGTCTTTAAGTACAATATCAAATTTTGTCGAAACAATAACTAAAAAATCTGCTATTGTTAATTAAATAACTAAAAAAGACTGTCAAAATACATTAAATAATCGATTGTCTAATTTGAACAACTAGAATTTTTAATTATTAACAATTGAATAGCTAGTATTTAGTTAGAAATTCTAGACATAAACGCTTTACTAAAAGAAGCTAATATAAACTATAGAAACAACTAAGTTTATCTTATTTGCAATTTGTTGTTTTTGTCGAAGAACAATAGTTATCTCTAATATCTATCTATCAATAATAAGCTTCAAAGATCGAAAAATTAGTCAAGTAACAATTATATAGCTAGAAATCGATAGTTAGATAATTAATAATTAGTCGAAGACGAGTTATTAAAATAGAGCAAGATTTTGCTTTGACGCATTAATAAGAGAACTAAATTATTTAGTCTTTTTAATCTTTGTATTTTCTATCTATTGCAAATTTACTTAATAACAATCGAATAAGTTAACTTGTTAGTTTAATAGCTAAAACAAGTGCTAGTTAAATTCTCTTACTACAATATACAAAACAAATTAATAAATTGAATTGCAAATATATTTTAAAGATTGAAATAATTTTATTAATTATTTAAAAGCAACGTCAAGATGTAACTCTTAATTAATCAATATTTAATCTTATCTAAATAAAAGAATTAAAAAGATTTTAACTATCGCAAAGATGCGAAAAATTTAAATCGAAAAGACTAGTATTTAATTTTGTTAAAATAAGATAGCTAGAAAGATTGTTTTAACAATTGCAAAGACACAAAAGAGTGTTGCTATCTTTATAACTATTAAAATTTAAAAATGGAATAAAGAGATTAAGTAGTTTAATTAGATTTCAAATAATTAAAAAGCTTTATCTACAATTAAGCAAAAACAATAATTTAATCAAGAATAATTTAACATTATTAATACATTTCTGTTTATTAAACAAATTAAGTCTATTAATTCTACTCTTATTTATATTTGTTACAATTTTAAGATAGAACAACAAAGATACAAAATATATTTAAAAATCTAGTAACTATTTATTTATTAAAACTTTGTTCAAGTTGCAATTAACATGATTAATTAACTCGACATTGCTAATAAAGAGAAATATATTTAACTATCTTCTTTATTTAAACTCTTCGAAGAATATCTATTAAATTAAATAACTAATTCGAGATTTGTTAACTTATTTAATTTTTGTAATTTGACAACTAGAATATCTTATCAAAATCTTTATTATGCAATTGCGTATCTTTACTATCTTTACTAATAATATTATCTATTACTTACAAGCTATTAATAGAGTTCTAAAATAATAGACCACGTTAATACTATTATAGCTACTAGTGTTCTTGCGTTATCTCTTATAGTTCTTAAATAGATTGCTAAAATTAACAGTAATATAGACTTTTTTATTTAAAAACAAGATTTGTTTAAAGTTTTTAAATAAATTAAGTTTTAAAAATATATTAATTCAAATATTAGATTTAAAATTTTGTTCAATATTATTATCGAAGAACAAATTAAATAAAATATTAATAAAAAGAAGTATATAAATGCGTTTCGAAACATTGTTAATAAAAATTTATATTACAATATTAAGAAAATCAATCTAGATAAAATAACTTATTAGAAGATTGTTAAGATATATAAATCTAAAAATTTAAGTGCGCTAATAAAGAATCTTTGTCAAATTTAAGTTTTTTAAGATTATTAATTGTTAGAATATTAATAAGTACAAAATCAAATTTCGCAATATTATCAATAAACTATTTATCTATTCAAATAATCTAGCTATAAATAAAAACAAACTTATCTTTAAATATCTAATTAATTTTAACAATTCTACTTATCTTTTTATTAATTAATAGATATCTAAGTATAAGTTTTTCAACAAAAATAGAATTCGAAAGCAAAAATTGTTTACTATTATTTATAATTACAAAATTTAATATATTAATCTAATAGATATCTTAGCTATTAACAATATCTTTGTTTCTATAACAATTATTAAGTTGATTGCTATTACAAGAGACACTTTTCTTGTTATTAATAATTCTAGCTTCGTATATATATTAATTCATACTCGATTTAACATTTCTAGAGATCTATGCGAGACTATATGTTTTGGTCAAATTCTAATCAATTACGATTTAGCAAGTAGTTTAACGTCTATCTTTTAAATCGTAATTGATCAATTTAATAATATTGTCATTTTTTGCGCAATTGCGCTTCTTTCGCTTGTATCGTGATATTTATATACAAAGAAATTCTTTATTAAAATGTAAAGATTGTGTTAATTTATTATTTACAAAAAGAAAACTTCATATATTGTTCGACAATCTTAAATTCACAAAACTTATACACATTAAAAACAAAAGCTTCAAGAACTTATGTATAAGTTCTCTTTATAAATTGCGATTATGTAAAAATCGATTCTTAATACGTAGTACTCGTATTTGTGTTTATATAATCTTAATACTTAAACTTAATGTTAACTCTTTTTCGTATATTTATATACATAGCGCTTTGAATTTGAAGCGTAGCGAAGACGTTGCTTTCGACAAAATTAAATATTTTTGTTGTCGTCTATTAAGATCAACGAAATTTTTTATTGTTTAACTTCGAATGCACAATTAAGCGTATACATAATTAAGATAAAAAACAATTACGATTAATCAAAACACGTAATCTTAACGCAATCAATTTATGTGCGACAAAAAATTTCGATCTTCTACTTGTGTAATGTACGCGTGTATAACTTTTTTTTAGCTTTTCTAAATTTATACGCACAATGCTTCGAGACCTTTTTGCGATATTTTAAAACAGGTTTTTCGTAATCGTAATATAACGATTATCGTAACGACAATCGACGCGTACAAGAAATAAATAATAACAATTATAAATAATTTTGCGTATTTTCGATTACACGTATCTTATTATACGTAAAAGATTCGAAATAATAATAGTAATAATAATTAATATTGTTATTGTCTTCGCGATTTGATCGATCGATTTGTCGTAACAATTGCATCGAACGTTTGCGAACGTTTTATTTGTCGATGCTAAAAACATTTAACTTTGTCGAATATCGTAATATTAATAGATTCGTAGTTAGCATTAGATACAAATAGTTCTTTCGCTAATTCTTCGTATATATTAAACAAAAAAAAAACAAATTGCGATAAAATAAATTATTAAAAATTAAACTACTAAAATTTATATTTAGAATTGTTTTTTGTCTTAAAAAGCAATAGCTTCGATAACAACTAAAATAATAGCAAAAACAAATATTGTTAAAACTACAATAATTAAAAAGAAAATTAAAAGAAGTCTATATTTGTAAAAAATAAAAACAAAAACAAATTTAAGTTTAACAAAAATAAAAACAAAAACAACAATAAAAAAAAGTAAAAAACTACTAAAGCAATAATTTATAATTGTTATTTTGTTTTCGTTGTTATATCAATTCTATTTATAATTTATAAATTGTTTTTATTTGCAAATATTATATTAGTTTTTGCTATTAATTGTTTTTTACGCAAATAAATCTTTAATACTAAATACAATTAATATATAGCAAAGAATTCTAATACTTTTATGTTTTATTTAGCAATATTTTATCGATTAATAAAAAGTATAGAAAGCACTTTAATTACTATAGATATCGAAATTATCTATCTTTTTGTTCGATACAAAAATAACAAAATCTAATATATTACTATTTATAATATCTAGTATGTATTAAACTCTTAATAAAATCTAGTTTTTTATAGTTAAATTAAAGACGTTAATAAAATTCGAAAAACTATAAATTATAAACTCTCTATTAACGTTTAGCAAACTCGAGCAATTTAAGATTTTAATTTTTACTTTCTAAATTTAAAAACGTTTATTGTATTTTTTGTCTTTATTATTGCTTTATTAGCGATTAATAAAGATACAACAATTATATAGTATAAATATTTTAATTATTTAAATAAACAAAATATTTATTAGTTTGTTCGAAAAAATATCTTTAATTTTACAAAATTTTAAACTATTAATATTTATGTCTTTTGCGTTTGCACAAAAGTTAAAGCAATAATTTATTAAACTTCTATTAAATTTAATTGCTAAAATAACAATCTTATTTACGTTAATATTATAAAATCTATATTTATAGACAAATTTAATAGCATCTATTATATTTGTATTTAATTAAATAATAAAATTAAACATTTATTAATAAAACATCTTAAGAATAAAAATAAAACTAGTTTTTTTATTTTCTTTAAACATTATATTGACAAATTTAAGTATAACAATAGCAAATGTATTTGTATTTGCGTTAATAATAAAAATAAATATATTAATAAAGTTTTCAAAATTTAGTGCAAGAATAGACTAGTCGCGTTGACCTAGAAATGTCACGTGCAAATGCTAAGACTTGGGTCCAAAAAAATTCGAGAAATCGAATCGCTCAAAGTAGTATAGTCGATTACTATAAGTAGTTTAGCGCGAAGCGCGCTAAACTACTTTGAGCGATTCGATTCCAAAAAATCGTCGCGACTCGATCTTGGCGTCAAGTCGAGTCAAAGAGATAATATTATAACTTGACTCGACGATTAGTCTATGCAAGAAGTGCAAAATATATATAGAATCTATTGTTGTTAACCTTAAGAAATAAACAATTGCGTCGAATATCTTAATTAGATTTTAGTATAAAAAATTAGTATTATAATAAAAATGCTTGTTTAATTATTAATTTTCAATTAAAGATAATCTAAACAATTAATTTGTATTGCAATATTGTTTTTGTTATTAAATATTTTATTATTTTTTTCGAAACAAATATTAAATATCTTTATAACTATAAATATCTTTAATATATAAATTAGCAAAAAGAAACGCTAAGAATTTAACTAAATATTAATTGACAAAGTTTTTAAAATTGTATTAGATTTTTAATATTAATAGACTATAAAAAAAAGTATATTTATTATATAATAAATAATAAAGACAAAATTTAATATAGATTGAAAATTTAATAATTAAACAATAAACAAATATTATTTTGCTTAAATATTAACTATAATACAATTAATTATTAAAATAACAATATTTGTCAATCTTTTTTTTGAAAATAGTCGAATACTATTAATACTATTAACAATGTTTTAAATTTTACAAAAGCTAATCTAAATCTTGCGATAATACTACAGAAGTAACAAAGAGTTGTTTTATTTTCGAATTAAATTAAAAACTCTAATAATAAGTTAAAAATTCTATTTATTTTATTTACAATTTTATTTTTTTTAAACTTTAAAAATATCATTTTCTCAAAATTATTTTCGAACTTTAAAAATATTATTTTTTTAATTTTATTAATTTCGATAAGTTTTTGAAAGCTATTAAATTATTAAATACGTTTTAAAATTTAATATTGCTTCAAAATTTAAATTTGACGCTACAAAAATATTCGAAATTTCGATTATATTAAAATAAATTTACAATTTTTTTGCTCTATTGTTCAAAACTATATTATTAAAACTATATAAATCTAAAATTTATATTAAAACTATAACAAATATTTATTATAAAATAAATTAGCAACTAGTTAAACAAAACAAAAATTAATTTAAAAAAAACTATATTTATATTATTTGTTGAGTATTTAGCAAATATTACGTATTTTATAATAGATAGATTTACAAAATTAAATATAAAATTAATAATAAAATTCTCTGCTATAAAATTTGTTAAATTATTAGAATTTTTAAACAATTTAAAAATTTAAACTATATTAAAATTTTTATTGTTGTAATTAAATTTATAAGTTACAAGACTATTTTTGTTTTTATTGTTATTAATAGTTAAAATCTAAAGTAGATAAATATTGTTACTATTTTTTTCTACAAGAATATTAACAAAGAAATCTATATTAAATTATTTTATAATTTTGAATAAAATAAAAAGATTTATTAATTTAAAAAAATTCTTTATAGATTAAAGCAATTGCTTCGAATATAATATAATACTCTTGTAATATTTTTAAAAAAGTATTACTTTTGTTTATTAGACTTTAATCTAAGCGTTTTTATTAATAATTTTATTTTTATTGCAATCTATATAAACAATCTTTTAATTGTTAATATTAACAAAAAAATTATTAATATTATTAAAAGAACTTTTGTTAATCGATTTAAAATAATTGATTTAGATTTTGTTTAATAGTATTTAGAAATCGAAATTAAGCGCAATCTTACAATTCGAATTCTTCGTTTAAGTTAAAAAGTATATTTAAAAAAAAATTAAAAAACTATAAAATATAAAAGTGCAAATTAAATTACTACTTTTATAAATATGTTTAAAATATATATTGTCGATTTGAATTATATTATAGAATTAAATTATTGTTATGTTTATTAATTAATTATTAATTTTTTTATATATGCGATGCTAGATATTCGATTAAATATTGTTTCTGCTATCTTAGTAATAAACAAATATACTTTTAACTTTATTAACGTTTATTAAAAGATTATTAAATAATCATTTTGTTATTTTCGAATTTTTTTTTTTTGGTTTTATTTTCTATAAAAGTCTTTGTTTTCTATTAGACTATATTAACATTAATTGAAGCAAAAATTAAGATATTTGTTGTTTTATCTTTAAGTATATTTTTAATCTAAAGAGTATTGCTATCAATAAATTGTTTAAATATTAATTAAATATTGCTCTTTCTATTTGCGAAGTTAACTATATTGAATAAATATAAGTTATTAAGAAGGTTATTTAGTTTCTAGCGCTATTGAAGCAATTGCAATTGTTTTTATTTATTTTTATTTTTATCGTTTATGTCTAGAGTTTTTGTTATTATTTAAAAAAAAATGATATTTTTTGCATTGTATTTAGTTACTATTGTTATATATTGCAACAATTAAAAAACAATAATGTTTACTAAAAAATTTGCGCAATATATTTAAACAAAATATTTAAATATTTAAATTTAGTTTATTTAAGAAAAGATCGTAAATAGTTAAATTAAGTTTAGATATATCTTTATTAAAAAACAAGTTGTTAATAGACTAATTAAAGCTTTTTCTTGTAATATATTTAAAGAATTATAATAAACTTTTAAATTGATTTAATAATTAAATTATTTATAATTTTAAATATAAATATTAGACTTAATTATTTGAACAACTTACAATTAGATAATTGCTATATTTATTATTAATAATTTTTTTATTATTTATTTAAATTTACATCTATTGTTCTCTTTGTTTTATTAATATAATTATCGAATATTATTAACAATATTTGTATTATTTTTGTATAGATTTTTAACATAAATTCTATCTTCTATATATCTTTTAAGCTCTACTTGATTTCGAAGTTGTAAATATATATATATTTGCACATAGACTAATCGTTGGGCCGGGTTATGATATTACCCCTCTAGCTCGACTCGGCGCCAAGACTGGGTCGCGACGATTTTTTGAAATCGAATCGCTCAAATTAGTTTAGCGCGCTTCGCGCTAAACTACTTATAGTAATCGACTAAACTACTTTGAGCGATTCGATTTCTCGAATTTTTTTTGACTCAAGTCTTGGCATTTGCACGTGACATTTTCGGGTCAACGCGGCCAGTCTATTTGCACATAAATTGTTAACAATTTTTTTTATATATTTTTGTTAAAAAGATGCTCAAAACTTAGAAATTTAAAACAAATTTCGAATTTAATAAAATTATAAAATATAATTTATATAAAAACTAATTTTTGAACTTAGACCAAATAAAAGTGTCAAAATACTATAATTAATTTAATTTAGTATTAAATGTTATTTGATTCAATATTATTCGATTTAACATTACATAATTGAATTAGATAATATCAATTAATATATATAGTTAAGCAAATCCTTAGTTCTTATATAGCAACTAAGCGTTCTATTATCTATATTTTAGATTTAGACTAAATAGAAGTATCGAAATATTGTACTTAATTTAGTTTAATGTTAAATACTATTTGACTCGATATTATTCGACTCAATATTATATGATTAAATTGAATAGCATCGACTAATATATATAGTTAAGCAAATTTTTTAACTCTTATATAGCAATTAAACATTCTATTATCTATTATTTTAATAATTAGATTGTCAATTTTAAAATTTATTACATTAATTTTTACGTTATTAATGCAATATTTTTGTTTGCTTTTGACATATATTATAGTAAACATAAATAGCGTCTATATATAATATATACTTATTATTTTATTAAAACTTATATTTTTATTTAAATTAAAATTATGTGTCTTTAAGTAAATACTTATAGATTCATTTATAAGATTATGTTCTTAATAAATGCCAAAAATATACTAGAAATGTATTTATTTTAATTAAACATTTGCTAGATTCCAATTAGTCAATCGATTGTTAACCAGCATATATTAATTATTTACTAGTTATAAATCTATTTTAGTTATCTATCGATTGACTAGCTAGTACTTAATCGACATATAGCGATTATTTATCGATTATAAATCTTATAGATGCGATTTTCTTAATTTTGAAATTTCTAAATTTTTAAATTTTAATAAATTTGACTAAGTCTTAACGCTAACTTAATCAAGATTTCGATTTTCAAAATATCAAATAATAAATAAAGTATATATATTGTTGATTCGTCAATACGTGAAGTCGTTGAACTATTTTTCTATTTATAGTTTAAAGTTTTAATCTTAATATATAGTTTATAAATATTTAAGAAGTGTCTAGCTTCGCAATTATCGACGTTATCAAATTTCTAATTATAAAATCACGTGATTTACGAAATTTCTATACGCGCGTTAGATCTCTCTATTAGCGTATACTTATTACATTACTTATATTGCTAATATTAGTTAATCTACTTAACTAAAAAATTTAGAACTTTTTTAAAAAAAATTATTACTAATAATATTTATACTCAAAATTTACTCAAAATTTATTCGAAATATTGTTATTTTAATTATTAATTCGCGTGTGATTTATTTGAAGCAAACCCAAAATTTAATCGAAATTTAATAGATTTTTGTCAATTAAAAAGCAAATTTCTATTAATTGAGTAAAAATTAATTAATCGAAAAATTACTAATAAATTTTGAATAAATTTTGAGTAAATAATTATGTAAGTTGGCAATATAATATTTATTTATTGAACAATTTTTGCAAAATATATACTAAAATTATATTTAAATTAAATTAAATATATACAAAATTAAGATAATATTAATATATAGTTACTCTTTATCTAAATTAAGTCTATATTAAATATAAGCAATATTTGTGTTTAAAGTCTTAAAACAAAACAATAATCAAAAATAATTCTATTTAAGTCTAGTATATATTAAGTATTAAGAACAATATTTAATCTTAAAACTTATATATTTTTGTTTAATTTAATTATATAAATACTATATTTTATTGCAATATAAAATACACTAAATATAAACAACTATAATATTGCTATAAAAAGTAATTAAATATGCGAAATAATTTTTACTATAATTAATTGTTAGTTGTCTATATATTTAAACTTAGCTAAATTTATACTAAATTTATGCTAAACAATAATAATATTTCGATTGCAACGCTATATATATATATATTATGCTAGTGCAAATAAGCAACTATTTTTTATTATTATATATAATATAGACTAAGTATATTTAATTGCGAATTTTAATATTAATAATATATTAATTAATATATATTATTTTGTCAAAAGATATATGCTTTCTTTATATTTAAAATATATTGCACTTATACTATTATAATACGTTTAAATTATAAATTTGATTTAAAAATTAATATAACGCAAATTATATAATTAAGTCGAAACATATTTAATGCAAATATCAACTAAGCTAGATATAAATCTATAATAAGTACATTTATATATTAATATATTATTAATATAAAATATATTGCGTAAATTAAATTTATAGTAAGTATAAATATATTTTAATTTTTGCAATTGTTATAGTCTAGCTTTTGTATCTTTGTATAATGTATATTTTTATTATAAAATAAATTTATTTTATATTTGTTATATTTATAGTTTAGTTTTTATTTTCTTTGTTATCTATATTATATATATAAATACTTATTTTATTCTTTAAATATTCGATTATGTATTATATATATATTAATTTAACGTATATTAAACTTGTATTAACATAAGCTTTAAAGTTATTTTCTAATTATTGTTTGTTGTTTTTCGAAAATTTATCTTTTAATTTTAAGTTTGTTTGCAAGAAATATATTTTTAGTTTAATTTTAAATAATACTAAGTTTATACTAATTTATTTTTTAGCGTTAAACAAATATTGTAATTAAGAAATTGACTTTTGTATATTTTAGACTATTAATTTAAACATATAGTTTATTTCGAATGCAAATCTTTAATTCGAAATAAACTTATTTCGAATTAAATATTTGATTCGAAACAATTTTCGTATATATTTGGCATATATATTGCGATCTTTTTAATTTTTGTTGTTAAAATGGACGTATATATTTGTTTTATATATAATATAGATATTGCTTTATACAAAAAAAAATTCTTAATACGTAAATAAGTTTTGACGTAAACAAGATCTAATATATATTAAATATAAATTAAATATATACATAATACATTTTAGAATTATTTAAGATTTACAATATATCTTAATTTAATAATATAAAAAAATAGATTTTTAAATTGCAAGATTTAAGCTTTATCGTAATGTAAATTATTTTTATACTTAATATAAGCTAAACACTATTTGTTATTTGTATAATTTAGTCTTAAAATTGTATTTATATTATATTTAAGTTTTGCTTATATTTAGCTTAAATCTTAATTAAAATATATTTTTTTTAATAAATTTTTTTTTTAAAATTGCTTACATATTTATAAAAGATAAAAAAAATTTATTGTTTAAAAATCTCGCGAATTAAAAGAATTAACAAGCAATTTTGCAATAGACAAACAAAGTTAAGATTACAAATATATCTTATATATATTAAAATTAAGTTAAATTTTATAGAATTTCGCAAATATAAAAAAGAATATTGTTTAAATTAACTCGAATACAATATTGAGTTCTTCTAATATTAATAATATTGCTTTTAATAGCAATAAAGAAAACAAACTTATATTAAATTGTTATCGCAATTTTTATTAATTATTACTTATAAAATTTAAAGAGATAAATCGTATTTTTGTAATTTATACTTATTGTATATTAAGTTTATACTAATTTTAAGCAAAACTTTATTAATATTAATAAAATAACAATTACAATTAAAGAATACAATTACATTGTAATAATAAAAGTACAAAATTATTACAACGTATTGATGTATTTATATACGCATACAAAGAAAATTCTTTACTTTATATATAAGAAAAGCATTATATTAAACGTTATGTTAATCAATATATTAATTAGAGCGCTAATTGACAAGTATATATTTAAGATATATATTATATTAATGTTTAAAATATATTAGATTAATATTAAGTAATAAATTTAATTCTCTTTTGCAACAATCGACGTCAAAATTACTTAACTTACTTTTTTATTATTAAAAATTACAAAAAAGAACAAAGTAAACATAGCTTAATAACAAAGTTTTAAATATTTTAATATTAAATATTGCAAACACATATATTTAGATATCTTTTGCGCATATTTTGTATACAATAAAGTTAAGCTTAAGAATATTAACAATTTTTGTTATTACTTGATTTAATTAATATATATTATAAATATCAAGATACAATTGAAATATCGAACAAAAATTTAATATTATAATTTTTTTTAAAATTAACAAGAATATTGTATATATTATATTTATTTCAAATCTATAACTTATATATGCGAGAATTAAGAATTAACAATATTTAAAATTAATAAAATAAACTCATATTTAATTTATATTAAGTATAGTTTAACTATATAGATCTAACAAATTAATTGTTCTTTATTTTCGAAGATTAAATTATAATATACTAATTAAACTATTAACGCAAACTTAATACGTATTAATATTGAATATTTTTGCATTTTAATAAACTATAATTTGCAACAACATATATAGAATTTTATTTATATTAAATATTTAATATTTTGCAATCAAAATTACAATTAGTTGTAGCTTAAACTTGCGCTTATTATATATTAAATATATATATAATTTGATTAACATTTGTAATACGCAACTAAATATTTATATTTTAATTAAGCAAAAGTAATTTTTGTTTTTTATATTAATTGTATGCAAAAATTATACTTATTATTTATTATAATTTATCAAAATATTTTAAGAAATTGTCGACAATATAATTTAAATAATTAAATAATAAAATTTACTATATCTTATAACGCGTAAATTAATTTTATATTTAATATATATTATACTTAAATTAATATTTTATTTTATAGAACACTTTGCTATCTTTTCTATAATATTTAATTTATATATTAAGTATAGCAACATTGTCTTATATTATATATATACTAATAATCTTAGTATAAAAGATTGTATTGTAACATTAATTTATAAACAAAAATTAAAAGAATTTTTTATCGAAACAATTTTAAAAAATTAATTTATATATTGCTTAAACTATATATAGATTAAACTTATATATAATAGAAGTTAAGCGCAAGTTTGTTTTTAATTAGTTACGTATTTTAAAAAAAAGATAGATTAAAAATATTATATATCTAAATAATTTTTTTTAGCAATATATTATTGTATATTATATATATGTTTAAGCTAAAATCTTTATAAATTAATTATATCTTTAAATAAATCTTGTTTTTAAACAAGTTTAAAATAAAACAAATTTGTATAACATTTTTAATTAAAACAAGAATTATTATTATAAGTTTAATACAAACTTAATATACGTTTAATATATATTAGCATTACACTAAATATTAACATATATTGTTATGCTTAAATTAATATAAAAATTATAAAGAGTTATTATATAATATTTAGAAAGATATTTAAGATTTTGCAAAAAGCAACGTGCAAAACAATTTAAATATTTTATATAAATTGCAAGAATAAAAAATTACAAATATTTATAATAAACATAAACAAAAAACAAACTAAAAATATATTTAATTTATATTTAATTTATATTATTATATTTTAAATTATTAGACTTTAAAAAATATCTTTATAATTTAAATTTTACGCAAGAGTAATATAAGTATTTGAAGTATATACTAGTCTTTGATCAAATATATATTAAATACAATTTTTGAAAATATTTTTTTAATTATTTGACAATTTATCTTATTGCACAACTCTAAAAAGCTAAAATTATTAACAAATTAAATTAATATATGAATAGTATAAATATATTATATTTTAAACTTAAAATATAGATTAAATATCAAAAAACAAAATAAATTTTAACTAAATTATACAAAAAGAAAACAAAATTTTTGTTGCATTAATAAATATTAATTCGTAATTTTATTAATATAAAAAAAAATTACTTTTAAAACAATAAGTTTGCAAAACAAAAATTCTTTTTGTTTGCTTTTGTATTTAAATAAAATTTATAATAAAACTAAACTTTGTTTATGTTAATTTTATACTTAAAATAAAAAAGTATACTATAGAGATATTTAACAAAAACAATTTCGAAATAAAAAGAGAAATTTTATTTATTTAATACAATCGCAATAAATTTACTAAAACTATTGTTCAACTAATTAAGAAAAATATGTATAATTAATATATACATAATTTGTTTTTATAACTAATTAAGTTTAAGATAAAAAGTATCGCAAAGTAAACTAATCGCATCGAATTAAATTATTAAGTTTAAATCAAATATTCGATTCGAATTTTAACAATTCGTATTAATTTAATTCGAAAGTCTTGACAATTTAATTTTTAAAATTAAATTAATAACTTAAGTTGATTTCTATATTTAAAATCGAAATTTAATTTGAAAAATCGACTTAAATTGTTAAGACTTAATATTAGTATAAAGAGATTTTGAAATAAATAATAGAAAATTATATTTTATTTTATTATTTTTCGATGTAAAATTATTTAGTAATGCATTATAATAATGTATTCGAATTATCTAAATAGCTAAAATCAAATTATTGACTTAATTTATTTAGTCAAAGAGTTTAACAATCTTGTTCTACATAATTTTGTCAAAAATTGTAAAAAAAAAATTATTATATTTTAAAAAAAAAATGAATTTTCGATTTTTTAATTTGCGATAACAATAACATAATATTTACAATAAAATTAATAAAAACACAATAATGTTCTTAATAACGTTATTATAAATGTTGTGTTACTATTATTAAAAATTAAAACGCTCTATTATTAAGTTATCGAAATTTTGATATTTAAGTATACTTTATTTAAAACTATATAAAGAACCAATAAGTCTTTAAAAATAGCATAATTTTTAAAAAGTCAAATATATTATTTGAAAAATCAATTCGAATTATTAAGATATTAATATAAATATAAATTAGATTTAATAAATTCAAAATTTTAATTTTATATTTTACTTAAATTGTTTAATTATAACTTAATAATGCAATATAAAAATGCAAAAAAATAATGCATTATAATAGTAATGTATAATAGTAAACTCTTTAAACTATATATATAAAGTTATTAATTCGAAATCTTAATAATTTTGTTTGCTTTACTATTATTTTAAATAATTTAAATTATTTTTTATTTTGTCGTTATTTTTATTATTTTTATTTTTATCAATTTTATTGTTATTGTCTTTATTTTTCTTGCTTTTTTTTTTTGCTATTATTATTATTATTCGTTGTTATATAATAGTTATAATTTAACTTTTCCGCATTATCTTAAGTTTTATATTAAGTTTTTTGCTTATTATTATTTTTTTTAATTACATTATTAAGATTTTTTATCTTAACAATAATTAAAAAAATTATCTTAACAATAATAAAATTTGATTTTTTTTTTTTTTTTGCATTATTTAAAAATGCAAATTCTTTAACAAAGATATTAAACAATTTTATAAAATTATTGTTATTAGCTCTCTTTAAGTTATTCAAGTTATTATAATAAATAATTTGTTATTAAATAATTTTTACAATCGATTTTATAAAGTTTTTATTAATGTTAAACTTATTATTAACGCTTAATTGTAATATTAATTAATTTAAATATAAAACACAAGTAATACATTTAAATAATATATATTTTTTTTAAAAAAAATCTTATTATTATATTTGTATTTTTACGTAACTTTTATGCTTTTTTAATAATTTTAAGTTAATTTACTTTTTTAATTGCAAATTTTTTTTTTGCTTTTTGTTTTAATTTATTTTCGAAATATTTTGTTATTAAGTTGTTAGCATTATATGCTTAATTATATTATTTAAATGCATTATTATAAATTTCTTTATTAATTTAATGCTTTTTAACTTTTTTTTAACATTATTTTTTATAATTTTATAATTTGACTTTGCGACTTTCTTTTATATAGAAGTTTTACAAAGCTTCTTAATTTATATTAAAATAATTTTTCGATTATTGCTTTGCTTTTTATATAATTTTTTGCAATTATTATTTTAGTTTTTTGCGCAATTTTGACTTGCAATAATTTTTAAATTTGTTAATAGCGCTTTTATTATTTGTATATATACTTAGCTTATTTTACAAATAATGTATAAAAATAACATAATTATATAATAGTTTAAAAGTTTTTTATAATATTTAATAAAATGCGACAAAATTTAAAAAGTAAAAGATTCGAAAAAGTTAACAAAATTATAAATAATGTATTAACAAATAATTTTATTAAAACAAAGTAAAAAATATATATATTAAAGTTAGAATTAACATTTATTTATTAATACTTACTTTAAATTTTTGTTAACACAAAATTATTATTTCTTTATATTAATATATGTTTGATTTTGTTAATATATTACGCAAGTTTATTTTTGTTAATTGCTTTATCGTTTATATTACGTATTTTTATTATTAATTATTAATTTAATTCTTTTTTTTGCGCAATTTTTTAACGCGTTTATATTAATGAAAATTATCAAAATTATCGCTTATTTTATTATAACTTCTTTGAATTTTATTTTAACGTCTAATTTGCGAAATTTTGCATAATAAGATTAGCAATTTTAATTATAAAAAGAAAAATTATCGTATTTAGAATTTAAGGTTAATAATACTTTAAAAAGCAATTAAAACATTTATATATATATATTTTTTTTAAATAAGTGTTTTTTTTTGTATTATTATTATAATAATAGAGTTGTAATTAATATTTTGCACATTATAGATTTAAATTTTACGATAATTTACACTAAGCGTATAATAATTTAGTTGAAAAGTTTAAATTTTATTAAATATTCAATAAAGTAATTCGATCTTTTTAGTTAGAAATTTTACAATAATATTATGTTTTTTTTAAGCAATTATAATATGTTTTTTGCATTAATTAAGAATTAAATCTTCGAAATTTTATTATTAATAATTTTTTTTTTAGCAATTTAAATTATTAAATATATTATTTCTTTGCATTATTATTAATAATATTTAATTACTTTTATTAATAATATTTAATTATTTTTATAATTATTAAAGATTTTTTTTTTAAAATTAACTTATTTATTGATAAATTTAATTTAAAACGATTTTAAAATTTAATATAATTTTTTTTTATCGCTTAATTGTTATTCTTTTTTTTACAATATATATTTTATAATTTAAGAACAATTTCTTTTGTATTTAAATTTATAATATAATTAAAATACTTAATTATTATAATTTGCTTAACAATTTGCAAACTTAGTTAAAATTAATTTTATCAATATATTTTTTAAGCAAAACTAAAAATTTGTTTAATACTTATTAATAAAATTAAATATAAAAATATATCTTAAGTTATTTGTGTTAACTTTAAAAAGTTCGACGTATTATCTCTTTAATATTTTTAAATTAAATATTTATTTTTTACAATATTGAAGCGAAGATATTGATTATTTTTATTTTGCATTAAACAAAATTATTAAAATTATTAAAGTATGAATTTTGTAATAATTATAATAAACTATATATATTATTATATTGCATTATTTTTTTAACAATATTTGCTCTTTGTGCTTTTGTTCTTAAATTAGTAATCGAATTGTAATAACGTTAAAAATAATTTTTAGATTTTGTCTTGTATTTGTTCTCGTAATTGATAATATTGTCGTTTTCTCTCTTATTTTACGATTTATAAAGATTAACTTTTTGTGTAAAATCTAAAATATTAACGAAATTATATAACGTATTATCTAATTCTTTTATTCTTAAATAGTATTTCGCATATTTTGTTAAAACTTTATTGCAAATCTTAATTACAATATTTGTCAAAAAATAAATATTAATTTTTTTTTTTTTTTTTAGATATTTAAGATAATTAAATATTACATCAAATATTTAAAATTTTAAATAAATGTTTGTGTTAATTGTTCGCAAAATTATAAAAATATATTTGTAAAAAAAAATTAATATGTTGTTAATCAACAAAATTAAGTTTTACTCGTTTTTATCAAATTTAATTTGTTAAATTTTTAAATTTTAAAAATATTTTTTTACTTAAAGATTAATGTAATTGCGTAATTAATATTAGTGTGACCGTCGGGTCGGGTTTCAACCCGATCGGGTTGACTCGCCCAACCCTGACCCTAGGGTCAGGCAAATTTCCTAGCCCAACAGGGTGGGGTGGGCGAAGAATGCGCGTCGAGTGTCCAACCCGACCCATCCGATCACGTGACGTCACGTGACGCGCTAACCCAATTAGGCTAGCACAGGGTCTACGCTAATCGCATATGGTTAGCGTGGACCCTTGCGCTAGCCCAATTGAGTTAGCGCATAGATAAGATAAGATAAGATAAGATAAGTGAATGCTAACGCGATGAAGTTAGCTTGAGTTCTTGGCATTGGCTCGACGAAACCCGACCCTAGGGTCGAGTTCGCGCCTTAACCCTGGCCCAACCCTACGGGGCCCAAGAGGGTGGGTCGGGTTGAGAAAAAAGTGTTCGACCCGACCCAACGATCACACTAGTTTTGTAAAAACAAAATTAAAGCGACAAATTCGCATTATTTACGCAAAAATTACTTCGATAACAAAATTAGCAAATTAATATTAAAGAGATAGCGTTTTAACTATTTTATAAAATTAACTCAATTAAATCTCTATTATAAAAAGAACTTTAAAGAATAAAAGAATTAAACTTGAAATGCAAAAAACTTCTTCAAAATTAATAAAAATTAATTTTCAACAAAAAACTTAAAAATTTGTTAAGTTTAATAATATCTTTGCGATACGTTAATAATGCGATAAAAAAATTATAAAAACAAGCAAACAAACAAAATAAAAGAATAAAAATAAAAACAATTCGCACAATATCTAATTAATTTTATTAAAAATTCGAAAAATTGTTGTCTTGTTTTCTCTCGCAAGTATAAGAAAATTAAGCAATTAATTTTAAAGCGTTAACAATTTTGTAATTTATATTAAGATATTAAAAACAAATTTTGACAAATATATTAAATGTTAATAATGTAATTATTTCTTACATTGTTTAAGAAGAAATTTTTGTAAAAAAATTAATAACATAACTTAAATTCTCGAAATAAGAAGCGCTCTTATTGCGCTAATATAACGCATAAAAAACGTTTTACTTTTTCGATTTAATATTAAGAATAAAATTTTGAATTAAAAATTGTTCTCAAAATTACGCAATAACTTTAAAAAGAATTTGTATAATTATAAATCGAAAAAAACTATATTGACAGCTAAGATTTGCGAGGTTTTAACGACAAAAAAGTGTTAAAAAAATACAAGAATTTTTTTTTTATATAACTTTAATAAAGCTAATTTAAATATGAGAAAAAAGTGTATTTGTTACAATTGTAACAAAAAGAAATATATTTAAAAAAAAAATTTAAATTTGTTAAAGGTAATTCGCAAGTTAATATAATTAACAATTTTTAAAAAAGTTTTAAAACGAACGTTTTAAAAGCGTTATTATTATAATTTTTATATCAAAAAGATTTTCAACAATTCGAAAAACTAAATAAATTCGCAAAAATTATAATTGCGATTGCGAATTAAAAATACAAAACAAAGATTCTTTTTGCAAAACTATTAATATTTGTTAACAAAAAATAGCATAAATAAAAAGATCTTTTTAATAAAAGCGCTTATATTAATTGCATTAATAAACGTCTTGCAATAATATAATATTTAGAGAAAATTAAACGACTTGTAATTGAAGCGAAAACTTTTACAATTTAAAAGATTCGATTTATAAGATTTTACGTTACAAAAATCAAAATTCGCAATAATAAGAAACAAAAATATATATTAAGACAAATTTTCTATATATTTGATAAAATTGTATACAATATTATTGTCAATTTTTTTTAAATAATAAAAGCTAACTTTTACGTCGACTAATATACGTTAATTTGACGTTATTAAATTACGAAAAATATTATTGTCGTTAAATTCTTAAAGAATTTTCTAAAATTTAAGAAATAAATTTTAATATTTGCTTTAATTTATTGCAATCTTAATGTTAATAAGACGTCAACAATGCGCGTTATACTTAAAAACATTTAAAATTATAACAATATCTTTAATTTAAAAAATGCATTTATTTTCTCTAAATACGAAAAAAAAATTATAAAAAAAAATTTCTTTTTAAAAGAAAATCGTCTTATAACTTGTTATACATTTTGTTCGAATAAAAATTAATTGTTCTATATAATTATCTTTTAAAGAATTTAACTTTAAATAAAATTTGCAAATTAATTAATTAAATTAAGACATTAATGTTGTTTATATTAAAGAGCAATAAAAGTCTAAAATTATGTATTAATTGACCCAATCTTAATGCGATTACAATTAAGAATTAATGTTTTCTTTCTTTTATAAAGAAGACGTTAAATTGTCTAATAAACGTCGCGTATTTTACGAAACTAAATTTGAAAAACACTTATTATTAAATTTGAATTTGTTAAAACAATAAGTAAAAGACGATTTTTTAAACACAATATAAATACCTCGAATACGCAATAATAATATTTAAAATTAACAAACGTATTAATTATTTTTTAGATTTTAATTAACAAAGTCTTAAGAGATTTAATAAATTATCTTTGTGTAATTTATTTTAATAACATTTTAATCTACTTTAAGACATAAAAGAGATATTAGAATTGCGTATATTAAATATTTAATAAATTAAGCTTTTACAAGCTTTATGCAAAGCTATTTAAATGTTTTTTTATAACAATTTTGATTAAATTTCTAAAATATATTATAAGCAATTATAACGTATTAATAAATTTACGACAAATTAGCTTTATTAAGATATAATTTTAGCTTATTACTTTATATAAGTTTTAAATGTTTCTAAGTTTCGCAAACTTTTATTAACAATTTGTAAAATATTATGCAAAAATTATTTAAACTTTAACGAAGCTTCTAAAAAACAATAAATAAGACAAACAAAATATTTTTTTTGTATTTAACAAAAATGTTACTTTGATTTTTTAAAAGTTTATTACGATCTTTACGCAAACGTTTATGCTAATTTATTTTAATTCAAAAAATTATATTTGTATTAAAATAAACGCTTCGAAATTCGTAATTGCGACAATTTTGTTACAATTAATTTATTTTATAAGAAAAGTCGATTAAATAATGTAACACTTAATAATATTTTATTTAAGAAAAATAATTTTTGCGAAGACTTAATACAAAATTTACAATTAGAAGTTGCTTGTTATTATTATTAATTTTAAACAATATTAACACTATTTAGAAAATAATTATTATTCAATTACTATGTTGACGAATTATAATAATCTACGATATTTTATAAAGACAATAACGCTAAATTGTTGTTAATTTTAATAAATACTTTTGTTAACAAAATACGACTTCAAGATTAAATATTGCACAAAAAAAACGAATTTAATTAACAAATTCTCTTAACATCTTAATTACGAAAAGAAATTAAATAACAAAATTTATTTATTTACGCTTCAAGAAAAGCTAAAGAATATTACTATTGTTGCTATTAAAATAACATTAATATTTATAAGAGACGTTCGTTAAACATTAATATTACGCAATAAAAACGAATTTAAGACTTAAGTATCGAATATTAAAAAAAAAATTAATATTAAACTTTTTAATAAAAATACTTTAAATAAAGAAAATACAATTAGTAAATTTAAAAAGAAAGAAATTGCAAACACAATTTAAAGCGCAATAATTTAACAATTGCGTTACAGTAACGTTCGCATTATATACAATAAAAAAATTAATTTAAAAACTTTCTTATTTTTATTGCTATTCAAAATAAAAAAGCTACAATTTTTTTTTTATAACGTTCAAAATTAAGAAGCAATTAACGTTGCAAATCTTAAATTAAATTTGTGCAAAAAAAAATTAATTAATTTACAAAGAAATAGTGATTTTTTTATGTTACTCTAGTTTTTGACAAAACATTATTAAAGAGCAAGCTATTACGTTTGCATTATAATAATGCTTTAACAAAATATTTTAAAATTAAAAAAATACGCATTCTTATAAGCAAAGAGTTTTACTAATTAAAGATAATCGCAAATATTAATATATATATTAAAGATTGCGACACTTGTTAACGAAATAAGATTTCGCGTTATTGTTTTTATAAAAAGCTAACGTCGTTTTTTATTTTTGCTTAATTAGAAATTAAAATTTCGATTAATTTTATAACGAAATTATTTATCAATTGTTACAAAAATAATGTGTTGAACGCAATTCTAATAATAATTGATTAATATTTTATTCGAAGAAATGTTGCTTATTTATTTTGAAATTTGTAAAATTGTTTTCGATCGTAACTTGTTCTTTATTAATAACTATTAATTCGCAATATATTATTATATACGCTTTAAACGAAAGATAAGTATTGCTTTTTATTTTTAAATTAACAAACAAATTAAAAGATAAAATTAAATATTAAAACACTATTTGCGTTGCTATTGCAATTATAAACAAAACAATTAAAATTTATTGTTAACTTTGATTTAATATATTTACAATAACGCATCGCATACGTCGACTAAAGTGTTATTTTTCGAGTTAATATTTAAATTTATTGCAAATTTTTAATTCAATTAAAACGACAAGAATTGTCTAGACGTTTCTATAACTTAAGAGCGAATTTAATCTTTATAAAATAAACGCAATTAATTAAGAAATTGTTTATAAATTGCGCAACAAACGTAGACTTAAAATTACAATAAAAAAATTATTTTAAAAAGATATTAGGTCGATAACAAAATTATGCTTTTTATTAAAAAAAATTTAAACGTTTATTTAAAGAAGAAGTTATTTTATAAGTTTACAAAATCGTTTAAAATTAAAAATATAATCAAATCGCAAATATATTATTTGCATTTTTTTGTCAAATAACGTATTTATTTTGTCTTTTATATTTTATTACTAAAATTATATTATTGTAACTCAAATATTATTATCTCGAAAAACATAATATTAATTGACAAAAATAAAAAGTAAAAAGTAAAAAATATATTTAATTATAAATTAAAATATAACAAGTTATAATATTTTGTTCGATAAAAATAATTTTTATTATATAAAAATAATTAGATATTAAAAAATTATCTTACGAATGCAAAATAAAAGCTTAAGAAATACAATATACATAAGTCTTTCGAAAATTAATTGCAAAAATAAGAAAATTAAAACGTTATATTCGCAAAAAAAATTCGATAATAAAAAGTAAAATTTGATACTATTATATATACTTAAGACACAATAATAATATAGATAATATATATACTTAAGACACAATAATAATATAGATAATATATATAAATAATACTATAATTTTCTTAATAAATTAATTAAATATTAAGAGTTATAAAAATGCGACATAAAGTACATTTAAATTTAATTACTTTTATCACTTAATTTTTGTTAATAAAAAGCTCTCGCATGCGTATTATTTAATGCAAGATTTAACATTTTATTTATAATTAATTATATATGTTTCTCTTAATTAATATTTTAATTGTTGTTGCTTAATTGTCTTCGATAATGTACGAACGTTGCAAAAATAAATTGTTAATAACAAAAATAAAAAATGCAATCTTTTAAAATGCAATTAATTTTATTATTTTAAACATAATAAAAGCATATTTTGAACAATAATTTTTTAAACAAAATTTTTATGTAAAGATTGCGAAAATATAATGTTTGCGAAAAATATAAATAAGATTCGATTTTTTAATTGCTAATTTTTATATTATTAAATAAAAAAGTTGCTTATTTTAAATGCTTTTGTTTGATAACAAGCAATTTAACATATTTAAATTAAGTATATAAGCTATCGAAACAACTATAATATACGAAAAGAACTTTGCTCAAATATTTACGTCGTTCTTTTTTTAAAAATTCTAATTAATAGAAACAAAACAAATAAAATCGTTCTTAACAAAATTATTAAGTTATGCAAAATTTACAAATTCTTAAATTTGTTGTCTACAATAACATTTTTAAACACAAATTTATTGTTTTTATTTAACTTTTTTAAAAAAAAAGTATTAAGATTTGCTTTATAACGCATTACGTCGAACATTTTCTACTAAATATTGCATAAATAATTTAATTTAATATTAATATTAATTAGAAAATTCTTATAAATTGAACGCGAAATCAATTTGTTTTTTTATTGTTATGCGTATATAATAGTAAGACAACGTCGCATTTGTAAAGCGAACGCAATTTAATTAATTTTAACATTGTTTTTATCGAAGATATATATATTAAATTTTAACAAAATATTAATTCGTTTAATATATTAAATAATAATAAGAACACACTAACGAATTAAATTAAATATAAGAGTATATAAATAATTTTCGATTTTGCGCTTTAAAGCGCAATATTTATAACGAATACTTTTTCGCTTAATATATTGTATGTTATTAGATCGCAAAGCAAACAAAAGTTGAAAACGTATTTAATAATTAATATTTTTGTTAATGCGAACAAAATATCGCAAGCAATAAAAAAAAAACATTGCGTTTGTGCGCGAACAAAAAGAGCAAAAAAAGATATTTCAATTAATATTGTTGTTTTTATTACTTTTTTCTCTATTAAGTTCTTGTTAAAGCATTGCTTACGTAGTTGATTTGCTATTACAATAACAAAAAATTAATAAAAATTTACAATTATTTTTATTGAAAAGAGATTGCAATACGTTAAAATAACTAAGAAAATTTATATTAAATGCAAGATTTGTAGATTGATCGCGTCGAGTTGAGTCATCGAGTTCGAGTCGAATTCTTAGCTCGCCAAGACTCGATTCGAGTCAAAAATCTTGGCCCAAGTATTTGGGTCGAGTCAAAGGGTAGATATGAAGTACTTAGCGTATAACCTGGCTCGACTCGCTAAGACTCGAAAAATTTAAATTATTTTTGAAAAAATGCATTAATCAACTTAATCAAGTTAATTAATTTAATTAATTTGTTTATAATATTATATAGTAATGCATTTAGGTAATGCATTTGTACGTTATTTGTGCGTTATTATTTTTAAACTATTTTTAGTAATTCAAATAATGCGAATTTTTTTAAAAATAGAAAATCTTGGCATTTTGACGTCATTTTCGATTGCTTGGCGAGTCGATCGAGCCAGGTCAAAAAATCGTTGACTTGGGTCGATTTCGAGCCAAGTCAAGAGGTTGGTATCAAGTATCTGGGTTGGGCCAGAATGTTGGTACCGAAACCCGGCCTAGCGATCAATCTAATCCTACGAGACTTAGACTAATCGCGAGGAACCGAAAATATCACGTGAGAGCGTCAAGATTCGATTTCTCGATTTTTTTTTGAAATCGAATTGCTTAAAATAGTAACTTTTCGACTAAGCTAAACTTATTATAGTAATAAGCTAGCTTCTTTAAGCAATTCGATTTTATTCGATTTCTTAATAATTCGATTCGATTCCAAATTTGGAATCGAATATCGAATCGACGATCAATCTAACGAGACTCAAGAGAATAAGTCGGATTGAAAAAAAAGTGTTCGATTCGACTTAACGATTACACTAATCTTGTATAGACTCTTAGAGATATTAAATCGAGTATAACAAAAAATAAAAAATAAACTTATATTAAATTTAGATTTAATTGTATTTAGTTATAATAATTATAGAATAACATTAACAAAATTGAAACTTTCGCAGAATTATTCGAAGTCTATCTCGAATTAAGAAGTTAAAGATTTACAATATTTGTCTAGAATTGTTTAGAGATTAATAGATAGTTGTGCAAAGATTTTCGAATATATTTTAAGATCGAAACTATGTTTAACGCTAACAATATTATTAATAAGTTACTTGTACTTAGTTACATAATATACTTGACATTACTTATATATAGTTAAGAGTCTTTCTAATACAAGCGCAATTAATTACGTATATATATATTATACATAATAGAGACATTGTAATTTGCGCATTACTCTTGCGTAGAAATCTTACAAATTGCTCGATTCTATTATTTAAATTACTATAATATAAACAAGTAATAAGTAAAGATATAATCGAAGTACTGCGAGAGTTTGTGCGCATCTCGAATATTAAAATTTAGATATAACTTCGTTCGAGTTAATCGAAGTTCGAATTAAATACGCATCTATATAGAATTAAACTAAAATTTAATCTCGTGCAATTTCAAGTAATATTTGATTAACTTCTAATTTGTTCCAAGAGTCTCTAATCGATCTCGAAGCTCTTTAACAATATATAGTTGATTTAGAATCTAGAGATAACTTCTCGTTTTGTCGACGAGATTTATCTTTAATTTTTACTAATATATATTTTAAATATTATAAGACTTAAATACTAAATTAGTTGTATAGTTTTAAGACAAAGATTTAATTTACAAGTATAAATAATATCGAAAAAACTTTAATAAATTTCTTTTCGATTTTCTTCTTTATCTTTTTATTTATAGTTGCTTTATAGTAATTTAACTATATATTTTAATTAACTAAAGAATAACTGTAATTAAAAGTAATTATAGTAGAATATAATTGTTCGATATAATACTTGTTCTTATAGTTATTTTTTAATTCTATATTATAATTAAATTAATACTTCATTTATCTACTAGATATAAAACAATAATTGTAATTTGTAAATATTATTTTATTGCAAGTATTATATATAATTGCAACTTAAATAAGAAAAAAAAATTAGTAGTTTAAAGTAACATTTCTTAATTGTATAGTTTTTGTTCTTTGCGTACTTATTTACAACAATAACAAGAATATCTAGCGTAATATATATCTTATTAATAGACTAATCGCGTCAGGTCGAGTTATCGAGTTTGAGTCAAGTATTCGACTCGAATCTTGATAATTCGTATCAACTCGACTCGAAAGTCTTGACAATTCGATTTCTAAAATTGAATTTAACAATTCGAGTCGATTTCTATACTTGAAATCGAAATTCGACTCGAAAAATCGATTTAAATTATCAAGATTACTATTCTTAGTAAATTTTATTATTTTTAGTAACAATTAATTGATAATTTAATAAAAATAGTTAATCTATTTAAATTAATTAATAAATATATTAGATTGTTTTTATATTATATATTACTATTGTGCATTATCTAGAAAACAATTAAAAAAATCTAAATTTAAACTAAATTTATACTATTTTTAGTATTCTTGACATTCTTGACAATTCGATTCGATTCCTAATATTAGAACTAAAAATCGAGTCGAATCGAATTAAGTCGATTTCAAAATAATAGGAATCAAATCGAGTTTCGAGTCGATTTTTAAAGTTGGAATCGAAATTCGACTCAACAATCAATCTACTTATTAAGAAGAATATTTAACAAAGAAGCAAATATTATAAATATTGTAAATATAGAGATAGATAATAGAGATAAAGAAGAAGAGTAGAATAGAAATAACAACAACAACAACAATATAAACAATATAACTACGAAGATTGATCGTCGATTCGATATTCGATCCCAAATTTGGAATTGAATCAAATTATCAAGAAATCGAATAAAATTAAATTGCTTAAAGAAGCTAGCTTATTACTATAATAAGTTTAGCTTAGTCGAAAAGTTTAGACTGGTCGCGCTAACCCGGAAATGTCACGCGCAAATGCCAAGACCTAGGTCAAAAAAATTCGAGGAATCGAATCGCTCAAAGTAGTTTAGTCGATTACTATAAGTAGTTTAGCGCGAAGCGCGCTAAACTAATTTGAGCGATTCGATTCCAAAAAATCGTCGCGACCCAGTCTTGGCGCCGGGTCGAGCCAGAGGGGTGGTATCATAACTCGGCCCGACGATTAGTCTAGAAAAGTTACTATTTTAAGCAATTCGATTTCCAAAAAAAATCGAGAAATCGAATCTTGGCGCTCTCATGTGATATTTTCGGTTCCTCGCGGTCAGTCTATAACTATCGAAAACATAATAGAAGATAGAATCTATAGAGTAATTAAGTATCTTTTAATATCTCTTGATAAAGAATTCTTGATCTATCTGCAATCTTTCCCTCTTGCTCTTAACGTAGATTAGTGTTCTAGAAATAGTTCTTCGATAAAAACTTTGAGTAATTCTCCTTTGACTTGTTGTTGATTAGCGCAAGCCTTTAGCGCCGGCGTTAAATTTTAGCATTAGGGCTGTTGATTTAGCATTAGAGCTGTTGCTCTTATGAATATGGATGATATCTGTTGCGCTTCTAATTTATAGCAAGCAAGATACTTTCAAGATTGCGGTACTCCCGCAGATCCTTTTCACTGCCAAGTTCAGAGAATTAGTACTTGTAGCTTTACAGCAACCACCTAGGCCCTCTATCCACGCTTGTGGGAGTGTCACGCTTGATGAAATATGCTAATATAACTGCGCACGTTGTTAGGGCCCCGGTTCAATGGCTACAGACTCGATATTCGAGGCTGTAAGTCTTTCTGCGCTTTCCTTGACATGTCTTGGGGTCCTTATCAATACATTTCATGGCGACGGCGAGCCTGTAATCGCTTCAATTGCTTTTAGCGGTATCGCATTTGCCCTTACCTGTTATCTGATACCGCGTCTTGGACCTGTCTTTGTGAAGGCTGGACTCCGAGGTCGTGATATGTCAAAGCTGAAGAAGCCGGAGATGTACAGTCCATGTCCATACCTCTTCTGAAACTCGGTCTGCCTTGCTGACGACTACTATTGCAGACCAGAAGGATTGGGCGCCGTCTCTGCATTGGTCTATCTTCTTATTGTCATTGTCTTCATACCATTCCCTTTCTACAAGGACATTGTGGCAGCCACAGCTCGTGGAGATCACATATACGGGCAAGACCTTGCTGAGTCGCGAGATATGCAGTATGTGATTGAAGGCAGAATGCTACACCGGTTCCCCCACAGCAAGGTATGGAACACGTAAGAACCTTGTGACAAAGGACCTCGAGGACGCTGATATCGGGCTTGAACAGTTGGCTACTTATCTCTCGGCGATTCTCTCTCTTCAATCGGTCGTCATTCTTGGCATTGGTGACGATCTGTTCGATATTCGTTGGCGACACAAATTCTTCATCCCAGCTTTCGCCTCCATTCCAGTGCTCATTGTCTATTTCGTGGATTATGGTGTTACCAACGTCGTAGTCCCCCTCCAGCTTGAGCCCTACTTTGGTCAGCTGGTGGAGCTTGGGTGGCTGTACTACGCCTACATGGCAGCGATTGCCATCTTCTGCCCAAACAGCATCAATATACTTGCAGGCATTAACGGTCTCGAGGTCTCACAGTCGATTATCATTGGTTGTCTTCTTCTGCTCAACGATGTCTTATCGCTCTACTCGGCGCCTAGGGACCCTCAGCCACATCCAGCTACAGCTCCACATTATTTCTCGATCTATCTACTTATGCCGTTCCTCGGCGTCTCTCTAGCCTTGTGGCGATTCAATTGGTACCCAGCCAAAGTGTTCGTTGGCGATACGTACTGCTATTTTGCTGGAATGGTGTTCGCCATTGTCGGCATTCTTGGGCACTTCAGCAAAACTTTGCTCCTTCTACTTCTGCCCCAAATCGCCAACTTCATCTATTCAGTACCACAACTCTTCCATATCGTACCCTGTCCTCGCCATAGATTACCACACTACAATGCCCGAACAAATCTGCTCGAGCCATCGGTCACCCAATGGCAGCACCCTCCTTCATGGCTTTTAGCAAGATCGCTAAACCTTCTGGCGGCGTTCCCCATACCTCTTATCCGACTCGAAAAAAACTCCAAGGGTGAAATAGTGCAATCCACAAATTTCACAATCCTGAACCTGTGGCTCGTCTGGTTTGGACCTATGAGGGAAGACTCCTTAGCGGTAGGCATTTTAGCATTACAAGTAATATGCGGAATATTGGGCTTGTTTGTACGGCATGAGCTGGCACTTTGGGTTTTCAGACAGGACAACAGGCGATGATGACAATGTACTGCAAGCTGGGCCCTTCGTCCTACGTTCACCGTATCTAATCGAGTTGAGAGCACAGCTATCCTCACCATATTGATCAGTTGTATGCGAAAGCTCTCTGGCAGAGCAGATCAATGACTTGATGCCATAATTACAGAATTCTCGGTGAGTAAGGTTGTACTTTGCTGAAGTAAAAGGTTTGGAAAAAACGGTTCCCCATGTTGCGCTAAGCTTCAGGGGCCTCCGGGCCGAACCTTCGGTGCTATTTCGCGGAAGCTCGGTCGACTTTCCCGTGTCTAGATGTTGCAGAATTATGACCGCATTCCAAAACATTTAATGCTTCCAATTCGCGCTTAGTCCCGACGGTTGCGAAGTGGGCAATGGCGCCTCAGAGATTCCGAGGTATCCAGGAGGATTCAAGGTCGGAAAGCTCGGGCACGAAAGAAAGGCAAGCTGGAGGACTACTGTCTGGCATATCGAAAGTACGACGCTATGCCGCAGCTACCACTGGAGGGGGTAGCAATTTAAAAGATGTGACACTGGCAACAACCTCTGTCATTGCACAGCACATTGGACAGGACGGTCAAGGCACAGTGGAAAAGGTAACGTTTGGATGACGCCAGGAGTGGTTAAAGCTGACTTTGCATTCCATAGGTTCACTGGCCGTCGTTCGATGGCGAACTTCTCAATGCCTACAAGCAAGCGCACCGCTTGAATAACCCATCGACATTCAGCTCCTGCTATAACCAATTCGTCCTCAGTCGCCCTGGCCTTGCAGCTGCGTCGCCTACCATGGCCCTTCATAAACAACGGAGAAGAACCAGTAAGAATCAGCTTGCGCTTGCCGTCAGAAAAGATTTCAACGCCGCCATGGCAAGTGAGCCTGAGACCATTACGTCTTTCTTGTACACAGTACAGAACCAAGGTATGAATGGCCTTGGGCGGCAATTCTGCGGTCTTGGTGCTTACTATCTTCAGATAAGAACTTTCGCATGCGATTTGCTCCTCGGCTGAAGTAGAAAGGACCAAGAGGACTTGTTTGTCTGTTATTGTAATGTATGTCTATCGTTGTAAATCACTGGACTAGTGAAAACCGGAGCTTGTCTTTGGAACCCCTCGGATGAGGATAGTTGTGATTCCTGTACGGTATGTGGGTCACTTGGGACTATTAGACTGTATGTAGAAGGTTCTGCTATTGGAATCGTAGGGAGCACCAATAACGTTGTGTGAAGCACATGGAAATATTGGGGGTTCAATGCTTGATTGGCGGTCTTGAATCTTCAGTAGCTGAGTCATCCGTCCATGAACTTTTTTCCACAATACCATACCACATCCTTTAGGCTCTCAAAGTCCATTACACATGTTCCAGCTGGGATACTGGTAGCAGATCTAATTTCTCCTTTTGCCCAGATCCTCACCTCGTCCGATCTGCCGCCAGCATGAGCTGCGCAGGCCAGAGTATGGCCACCAGAACTGTCATCTCCATACGATCAACAGGCCCGTCAACACGAAGGTGCCATCGGAAAGGCTTCATTCGAAAAGCGCAGACGAGACCGCTTTGCGGTGTATCTTCTCGCAGATCCGATGTCCGTGAACGGCCAATATTGTCATTTCTAAGGCCAGCCATCACGGCGCCTTCGAAAAGAGTACGCCGTTCCTTTTAGTGCGTCCCTTACTAGTCTACGTCACTGATAAACGTGCAGTCATTCTACAGTAGTCCCATCTCACTAGCGACTAAAGACCCTTACACGGTACTGGGCGTAAATAAAAGCGCATCTGCTTCGGATATCAAGAAAGCATACTATAGCCTGGCTAAAAAATACCATCCAGACACGAACAAAGATTCGGGAGCCAAGGATCACTTTGGAGAGGCGCAAACCGCGTATGAGATGTTATCGGATCCGAAGAAGAAAGAAGCTTGGGATACCTATGGCGCAGCGGCATTTGACCAAGGTGACCCCACCGGAGGCGGGGCTGGAGGACCGTTCGGGGGAGGTGCCAGCGGCTTCCAAGGGTTTAGTGGAGGGTTTGGGGGAGCTGACTTCAATTTCGAGGATCTCTTTGGGGCGTTCACGGGTGGAGGTCGGAGGGGACGGGGATCACGCCAAAACCCCTTTCAAGAGGAGGTTTTGGTGGGCCAGGATATCGAGGTTCAAACAAATATCTCCTTCATGGACGCTGCGAAGGGTACCGCGAAGGAAATCTACATCACGCCTCTCGCGCAATGTAAGACATGTTCTGGGAATGGGCTGAAGAAGGGGCAGTCAAGATCGGCTTGCAAAAAGTGTGGAGGATCAGGGACTCGAGTACATTTCGTGCAAGCTGGCTTTCAGATGGCAAGCACATGCGACGCATGTGGTGGGCAAGGGGTGGCTATTCCCCGTGGTGGAGAGTGCGGCACATGTAAAGGCAGCGGTGCGGTACGAGAACGGAAAACGGTCAGCATCGATATACCCGGTGGTGTCGAGGATGGTATGCGTCTGCGTGTAGCAGGGGAGGGTGATGCTCCACCAACTGCCGCGGCCGCGAATCCCGGCGCCCGGACGTCAAAAGGGGACCTATATGTTTTCATCAGAGTTGCTCAAGACTCCAAGTTCGGAAGATCTGGGGCGGATGTGCTTTACACAGCCTCGATCCCCTTGACGACAGCAGCGCTTGGAGGCGAAGTCAAGGTGCCAACTCTGGACGGGGAAGTCAAGCTCAAAGTTGCCACTGGGACGACCACTGGAGACAAGGTCACATTAGGGGGCATGGGTATGCCGAAGTTGGGAAGTCGTCGGAACGCTGCTGGCGACTTGCGAGTCGAGTTCAAAGTAGCGATGCCCAAGTACTTGAGCGCAAACCAGCGGACTATATTGGAGATGCTGGCAGATGAGCTGAACGACCCGAATGCGAAAAGAGTGATGAATCTTGGAAGGACAAGGTGAAAAAGCACTGTCCTCTACCCCTATTGGACCTTCTACTGACCAGAGCAGTGAAACCCCATTGACATCAAGTACTACTCCAGGCTCTTCGAAAGCGGCAGATTCACACAAGGGCGAAGGTTTCCTGAAGTCTGCCTGGCACAAGCTCACCCACCAGCACGACAATCTGCCTCCAGACGAGCCGAAGACTGGCTCAAAAACCGACGAGAAAAGCAAGACCGAAGAACCAAAAAAAGCCGCCGGTTCTAGCTGAAGGATCAGTAGCGTCGTCCCTGTCTTTTAACATAGCGCTGGCATGCTGGGGGCGGATGAAGTCCGGACATGTAGCATTAGGAATCCTTTTGTTCTACTAGGGGCTTCAGGCATAGCGTGGAACCCGTGTACTGACTCATTGTAAATATCCTCGTAACCCAGAGACCGCAAACGTCAATCTCCACTAGATGTCGAACGCAACCTTATCATCCTTGACATCCTGAACTTCGGTAGATATTTCTCACGCTGTCTTTCCAGACGACAAGCTTCGACCGTACCTTGGGCAGGTCACGAGGCAGTATAATGCGACGCTAGCGGGCACGACATTACTACTGGATCTAAGAAAGACGGTAATTCAAGATGATCAACAGGCTCGAAGTGACAGTCCATAATCAGAAGCATCGTGAACCCAGAAGTGACAGACTCTCCAGGCTAGTAACTAATGAATCCGTAGACCAAGAAGAGGCTGTTCGTCACGCACGAATGGTCAACGTCATGGACTTCCATATCTAGGTGACGGCTATGAATGGCTGATTGAAATTTCATCATCATAAATCCATCCCATTCAGGTTGGTCTGTAAATTTCGTACCTACAAAGATTGAGAAAGGACATGGCTCATTGGAGCCCACAACTTCCTTAGCAGCTACCATGGTCATGCTGCGCGCTATGACTTGAGCAAAGACAATGAACCCAACTCATGATTCTCCATATGCCAGTATGATAGCGTGGATAGATGAGATGTGGTCTCGCAGATTCATCGTATATCAAACTCTGATATCTTCAACGCACCAAGGAGTTCGGATCAAGATGCTTGGCTTGTGTAGGGGAGCGCTTCCGTAGCATCTATGTCAAAGTCGCCAACATCGCTTTGATCATTCCCGGTGTAGGTGCTACCGAGTAATGATTAGCTCTCGCCTTGTCCTCATTTTATAGCGAGGACAAACATCAGCGAACAAAAGCCATCCTACCTTTCTTGTCCTTCTCCACCTTGATCTCCCTTTCGGGCCTTTCAATGATAATCTCAGGCTCACGGTGTCGGCTGCTCCTTTCGATGATCACGTCTCCATCATTGACCCGACCTTCTTTATACCGTGCGGCCTTCCGATGTTCTTTCTCAATTTCTCTTTCGTACTTGAGCATCTTCTTTTCTGCTTCCAAGGCACGAATCTCGGCTTTGATAGTCTTTTCATCCTTCTTCGTATGGTGAGGTATTATCAATGCCAGAGGTCCAGCAGCTATGCTGTTCGATTCGCCAACCTCCTCATCGACATGCATGGAGCGCGAGCGGTGCCTGGAGCGGGAATGGGATGGCCGACGAGTAATTATCGTGGGCGAGGGTGACCGGTGCGAAGCGCGACTATGGTGATCTGAATGGCCGCCGTGTTCAGAATGCCCACCTCCATGTTCAGAGTGACCGCTGACCGAATGAGCCCCTTTAGTGGAATGTCCGCCTTTGGTAGAGTGACCTCCCGCATGACTACCACCTCCTGCATGACTGCCATGTTCGGAATGCCCACCTCCATGTTCAGAGTGACCGCTGACCGAATGAGCCCCTTTAGTGGAATGTCCGCCTTTGGTAGAGTGACCTCCTGCATGACTTCCACCCCCATGGCCTCCACCCTTGATAGTCGACGCACCGCTGCCGCTCATCACATCCCACTCGTGAACCGAACGGGGTACCTCCGAAGGTGGCTTGTCCGGTAGATTGACTATAATCTCGGTGCGGCGTTCGACGACTTCAGCCTCTGGAGCCGGCGCTTCGATCAAATAGGTGGTTCGACCTGGACAGAGATGAGCCAAAAAGTTATAAGCAGCGCGGAAGGGGTCATCGACTTTCGCCTCGCTCGTTCATCTCCTTGCTAACTCTGATTATCTCGTCAATGTGCTCTTTGGCTAAAGCTTTCAGCACGATGATGGTCTCCTCCTGAGATACGATCAGTTTGGTCGAATCCGGGACATGTGCTGGTGACTGACCTCCTCATCGAAAGGATACCCGAGTTCAATGATTGCCCGCTTGTTCACCAGCCTCCGAGGCATTCTGGTCTTGCCTTTTCGCGGATACGGCTTCTCGATTTCCTCTTCCTCGACGTCATAACTCTCCTCTTCCTTGAACTCTTCTTGGAACTCGACATCACTGTTACCCCTCCTACGGACGGTAGATCTTTCACGCTCCCTGTATCCGCCATAATAGTTTTCTTCGAAGAGATCCCGCTCTTGGTAGTCTTTTTCGACATATCTCGGTGGGCTGGGCCTCCTGCGTCCGCCGGCCGGCATGACAATTGCCTCGGGCGGTGGTCTAGTTGGCGCTCCATAGCGGGGCAATGGCTTGCGATCGAAGGTGTCTAAGCTCGACTGCCGCCTCAACAAGCCCGGCCTGGGAGGGGCTCTCCGAGGGGATGGTCTGTAATCCTGTCGGCTGTCGAAAGGAACCATCTGGCCTCTGCTCGGCTCCTCGTCGAAGCTGTCGAGATCTTCTTCGTAGTACCTCCCAGGACCGCCACGAGGTCTCCTAGCTGGCGGCCCATACCGCTCTTCTGAGATGTAGACATCCTTTTCTTCAAAACGATCCATTCCTGGCCTACCGTAATAGCCGTCAGCAGACCTCTCCCGCACCCGAGGGCCCCCACCGGCACGAGAAGGTCGCGGTTGGAAGACATCATGCTCTTCATAACGGTCACGCTCGACCAGCTCTGGCCCACGAAACCGTTCGGCTCGCTCACGCTCGAATCGCTCCGGGTCCCATCGCCCGCCTCCCCGCTCGTAAGCGGCATAGCGAGGCTCACCACCGTAACGTGACATCTTATCTCAGCGGCAACGAATAGACTTGGGTGAGAGAGGGAGAGCGGGAGTTGAAGATGGTCGAGTGCGGGAGAGGCTGGTCATACCCTAGTGGATGGAGGTGGGATAGCTGGACAAGGACCCCACTATGAGCTTAGTCAGGGTGAGTGTTGAGCAGTGAGGTCGGATGTGGAGCTGTTTTCGAGACGGCCGCGGCGAAGGTAATTGAGAAAGAATTCCTGAGTGAAAACAAATAGGTGGGATGGATCGAAGTGCTCACCTAAAAGTATGGCAAGGTTCAGAGAACAGAGAAGAATAGAGTTATGAATCATCAAGATTATTCCTCGGTGTCAATTCTCATTTCTCATTTCTCACTTTTCACTTCTTCAACTTCGACTTGTAGCGTTGGCCAGCTAGCGACGAGGAACTGATGCAGATGTTGCAATGCTCTTAGATATTTGGCACACGCAAGATCGTCGACTTGAATCCAAGTGTCTTGGAGTGTCTCAGTGGGCAGCTCTACCACTTCTGTGACATCATCCACACGCACCATGCTCGGAGCATTGTGAACAGTACTGCGCAATTGGAAGCCCGTTGATGCGATGCCACATTTTTTAGTCTAAGAGCTCCAATGCTACAATGCCCTTGCGCTCATCGTCCCGTGCAATCCTGTCGTCAAACATATGCCCATCTAAGTCGTTCTATAGCCTTGGATATCTTCTTTTGCCCCTTGCCCTCGACCTCACCATCCATTGACGCCGTGGCTACTACCAGCCCTTCCATGCCCTTATCCTTTCCCATCTCATGTCCCCAGGTATATAGCGCCAGAGACATGGTGGAAGTCCGTCTCTTACCCATGATCCTCCATTCCAAGAGCGACGATTCACTAAAGCAGAAAGTCGTCTCAACATCCCCAAATACGCCTCGGTACAGCTCGAAGAAATGAAACAATCAGTACCTGGTTCCCAGTACAACGCCGTCGGCCAACGCGGCGGATGTTAGCCATCAGTATCATGGCCAACGGAAAATGTACGTAAGCAAACATCATAAAGCTGGTGTGGCCGGATAGTATCCTCGACTTGTATCGACGCCTTGGAAACGTCCACAGCTCCGTCCGCCAGCAGCTGTGCTGCCTAACGCTCCGGAGACGGAGTGATGATTCGGCGTGCCAAACTGAAAATGTGTCGTCTCTCCACCAGCACTAATACTGGGCTCAGTCTTATGGTAAGACTTCGGTGCCGAAGTAGGCGCGTAGACCACTGGCGGTGATGGGACGCGAGAGAGGCTCGGATGATGTACCGAGGAATTTTGATTACGTTCGGCCTTCAGGGCCGTATCAGAAGTAATGAGCGGCAGCTTGTTGTGTCGTCCGTGGCGATCGTGCGACGGGATGTCGAACAGAGGCGAGGGATAGTACTGGTATCCTTCGAATTCCTCAATTGCGCTCGCCTCTTCACTTGTAAGTACCGGCTCGTCCACATGCCTGTGGACTAAGCTTGTGCTGTGTCGATAGCCTGACGATGCCGAAGAGTAGTTGGAACTGCCTTCGGAAGACGAATGACGCATCGAGGCGTGATGCGAGAGATAACCTCCGCTCCCAGCACGCGAGGGGGCAGAATATGCCATCCCAGAGCCACTACTCCGCGACCCAGCCGATGGACCGGCTGAATTGGGGTCTCGGGTGCCTCCAGTAGAATCGCCACTAGAACCTCCGCCTCCCGGACCCATGCTTGTAGAGCTACTGCGCCGATCGTCTGAGTAATGGCCAGGCGAACGTCCGCGCACAACCATAGGGGCGGACATTTTTGTGGCAACCTTCACCCACTGCCCTTCGGAAGACTGGCTACTGGGTAGCTGCGCGAACATCTCGGCCACCAGATGAAAATATTGTTGTGCCGCCCGTCTCTTACCATTGTTCGCGGTGGCGTTCTTGAATTGAATACGGTCAAAGTTTGCGAGACGCGGATTTTGCTCCCGACTTGGAGGATAGGCACCGTCATAGTCTGGCGACAACTGGGAAGCCGGACTCAAGCTTGATGACGATTCAGGGTAACCCAACGTCCCTGGGATGTGCGGCAGAAGTTTGATCTTCTCTGGCGCGCTAGTGGGTCCTTTATCACGTTTAGGGGTATGCTGTACCAATTCGATGACTTTGCCGTCTTCTCCATTGACTCTAGCAGTAATGCATATGGCAAAGAACTGAATACGTTCTGGGGCCGATGCATTGGTTCGACGCAAGAAAAGCGGTTCTGACGGCAAATCACAAGGCGGCTGGAGGGTGTAGGAGCACGCGACGGAGAAGTAATTGCGGCGGTAACAGGTCCAGTCTTGGTCAGCTTTAAAGAAACCTTTATCAATCTTTGCGTATATATCTGCACGCACTTCTGAGGCTTTGCCAGTATAGATTGGATGAATGACCTTCGTCTTCTCGAAGGGGGGTACATTCTGGGAGTTCAAAGCCGATTGGGTGCTAGGATCGTAATGCATTGGGAAACTCTGGACGTTGTAAGCAATGCCAGCCGGTGAGGATATATTGCTGAGTGACGAGTCGAAATTACGTGGAGTGACCAGCGTTGATGAATGTTGAAGGTCCGGAGGGAAGGTAGGGTTCGCGTGGGTTTGATATGGGTATCTCGAGGCGTATGGCGCCGAAGTAGTGTAGTTTTCTCTTGCGTTCGATCCAAGTGTTGGTAACACGGAGCTTGGGTCTCTTGAAGCCCGCGTGGGAGGCGGCATACCCGAGAATGATGGGCTAGTTCTCGTGGGCCCTGGTCAGAGATGATGCTCGCCTTGACCCAAGAAACAGGAATGGGGATGTACAAAATATGCGAGGAGGGTACTTACATCAACCTAGTATGCTCGTACTTGATTGGCATATAACCTTGCATATAATTCAGCGATGGCGGACATGCCGCTGGTCCTGCCGAGGTGAAGCTTGCGACAGAGCCATTTGTAGGGTAGTCTGGGTGAGGAGACAGAGCAAATGAGGATGAGGCTGAACTGGGACTAGTTGAAGTTGAGCCGCAGCATGAGTCGAAGGGACTGATCGACGTTCCAGATCCTGTCTGGAAACTGAATGCCTCGTTCTAACAGTTAGCCATCGTCTTTTAGACCCGCAGCGCGGCTGACTGTGGAAACCGCATATCATAACAGGAAACGCGGTTTGGTGCGACGGTCAGAAAGGCTGGGAAACAGCTAATGCATGACTAGAGAAGCGGTACGGCCAGGATCGTCGTGTGATCAGTGTGACCAGCCATGACACTGGAAACGATGCACGTAATATCGCGCGTTCCATGGCAGTGGTACCAATGAAGAAGGACACCAATGGGACGCCGGATTGGGAGCCAAGTGAGGGCAGCACGGCAAAGGCTTGACGAGAAAATAATTGAAGAGTGGCATACGCCTGGCAGGATCAGGTAGCTGGACCGGGCGATATCGCAGCACCAATGAAGGGCGTGTGGGAAAGCAAAAGACTGCTAAGATACTGGCAGATGGGAAAAAGCAAAAAGGACAGCACTCACGGCGGCAGATCCACTATGTCGGGATTTGATGAGTAACGGAATGCCTTGGCAGAGGTTGTCAGTGGGACCGAGTGCAGCATGGGCTGGTCTAGCATGCTGTAGCCGTCTGGCCGGAGAGGGTTCGCTGTGCTGTCGTTGGCCAATTGCCCTGCGCTTGCATAATGCCCGAAATGCCCTAGTGAGCCTTCGTCGCTGTGGGGAGTAATGTACTCAAACCCATTGTGAAGGAGCGCTAGTCACCATGTCAGCTTCAGCCTTCTGCTTGTTTGAGTCCAATGTCCGACATATGGCATTTCGCACTCGCATTCGCCGGCAGAGAGCGCTTGCTTCGCTCTGATTGGAGGGAAGGCAGCCTATGTCTCAGATAGGGCGCAAGACGACACACTCCCCTGACGACCCAGACACTGCTTCAGCCTCCCGCACTCTTAGATGTGTAGGGTGGGGGCCGACCAATTATGAGCTTGAAGTCAGGGACGAACACCGAGTGCAGATGCTCAGGTACCCCTGCTACTCGGCTTTAAGAAAAGATAGAACACACCATGGTGAAAGCAGCCTCGAGTACGCGGGATGGAGAAGGTGGGGTGTATGAGAGGGTAGAGAAAGAAAAGAGAAGAGTTCGATGATTTTTATAGACGAGGTCCGCTTACTGTCTCGATCCATCGCAGTAGATACGGCAAGCTGATCTATCTCCAACGGCTGCCACAAGAAACGTCAGGAGCCCAGGGGCCTTGCAAGCGTTCAGTCAGCCTTCGTCAACTGGATTGACCGCCTCGCTTTTGTGGGAGCTGTTTGGACCTGATCAAAGCCGTTGGTTCGCTTGACGAGGGCGAGCTGTACGGGACCAGTAGCGAGACTTAGGCTTCGCCGGCCCGAAATCTTAGAGCCGGTAGGTAAGGCTTAGGCGGTGCGGATCACAGACAAAGTTGCGGCCGCTAGACTACACGAAGTCAGCACTTGCACCTTTCTCCCCGTGGAGCTTCGTAAAGTAGGTCCCTTACCGCACCTTGAACACCCTCCCCACGCTCACTGGAGCCGGGACCACAGGCCAAGGTCCGGTCTGAATTGGGTTCTTGGTTGCTGAAAGGTCTCGATGAAACCGTGGGAGCAAAGTCAAAGTACCTCGTACAAGCGGATAGGAGAAAGGAATGAGTGGGTGTGCGAGAAGGGTAAAGTCCGACAGGGGATGCTGCAGGATGCGTTTTGGCGAGATCAGCTTAGTGTGGGGACGATCTGACACCGTAGAAGGAAGTTCCGCTATTCGTCGAGAGTGTTGCTTGAGTCGATGAATGCTCCAGCGGTTGAGATCTTAAGGCTGATGACCGTCTTCGAGAGAGTCCTTTGGCAGTTGCAGAAGATCTCTTTGCGATAGACTTTCGAGAAGCAACAGAATGCGTAAAAGCGGGCACGCTCACTTCACATGTATAAAACCTTTACTAGATGCACCCGTGGTGGTCTCTAGTGTCGCCACAACAGAAAGGTATCCGGTGCGCTCCAATATCGAGTAGTTAGGCCAGACCCGCCCGAACTCCGTAGCGCTATCTCCAATATCAGCAATTCCCTGTCATGTGCGGCATGTGGGCTCCATACTGATCTTCTAAGCGCCCCCCAACAGCTGAAACGGCATGCGTTCACGTGGACCCGAAGAGAAAGTTGGAACAACGAAGGAGACTGGACAAAGAGGGCGAGAAAGAAGGGCTTTCGGTTCGATGTACTGGGACTAGCCAGCCACCGTGACCGTCTGAGGCATGCTAGGAAGTAAGATATTCGAAATGCAGCGACGATGGAGGACTCAAGGTCTATGTCTATATGGAAGCATTGAAGGCTGGCGAGGATCGACAAACAGCTGTCAAGGCTACGGGAAGGGCGTCCGAATTCTCCGCGATGTACCTTAGATTAAGAGTGCCTTTGCGCCGTTCCCAGGGTACCTCGACACAGGCTCGCTGAGCATGTGGGCATCTTTGCCCCATCTGATGTCTGATTGGCAGCATGCAGCTCCAGTGACTGAATACGAGGCCTGACAGATAGCAGAAAGAGCCAATGAAGCAGACGCACCCGGGATGCTTGGAATCAGACCGAATGAGTCCGGACAACGATCGCGAAGCGTGGTCAGGGATAGCCTCTGCACCAAGTGGAGTCGTCGAGGGCTATTGCTGTTCTGCTTCGATTGTCAACGGCCGTTCAATTCCAAATCGACGTTGATGCCAGCCATTTAAGCCCCGTGGAATAAATGTCCCCGTTGCTGCAGGAACACGAGGTCCGGCAGTCGTTTCAACCGTTCTGCTGCAGCAACCCATCTGACGCATACTAGTATTGCATGCCTTTTTATTTCTCCTTAGATGCACCGTCGGCAGGCACTAGATGCACAATAGCATCCACCTGGACGATCCGCTTGCTTCGCCCGTTTCCACCGTCAAGAGGCTTACGTCTAGCTCCGGCGTGTCGATCTCTGTGGAGAATTTGATACTCCAGGCAGACGGCGGTGATCAGTGATTGGATGTCATCTGCAGGCCGCAGGGGTGGCTCGAGTCATGGGGGTGGGGAGGGAACAAAGCAGAGTGGAGGAGAGTCTAGTGTCAGCGACTGCCAAGACCTCGGCTACTCCCGCCGCATAACATCCGACCGGCGACGTTTTTAGGGGGCCGCGAAGGAATGTTTCTCCAACAAGGCTGTCTTCACCATGACATCCCCACAGGTCCGAGATTCAACGGCGTAGCGAGACTCAATCACGAGACTCAATCACGACCATGGGGATCGCCGTCTCCATCTCGCACGTACTAATCGTCGGCTGTTGACCAGGGTCCCCGGACTCTGTTGTTCGTTCGGTGGTAGACACACATCGCTCACCAGTCAAATCGAGCAGAAGTCCGCATTGTCGTTCATGCAGGGCCTGCGACTTACTTTATCGATCGCAAAGACCTGACACCAGATCCCGTCTTCCTGGGCTTCTGTCCAAGCCTTCGTAAGACACTCGCAAATGACAAAGTTGCAACTCCCGCCTAAAGCTCCTCCATGACTAGTGCACCAATCAAACGGGCTGACCAGCAGGAAGTCTATGCTGGCTTTGGTAACGGCCTTGGAAAGGCTGCATGATATCCTATGTTTTGCCCCTGAATCATATCACATCATCAAATACTAGGCCAATCAGCACACCTCATGAATTCTGCATACCATGGGGCCAATTCCAGCTCGCTGCAATGCCGCGCTGGACGCCCTTCGACTGATTACAGAGGGTGGGTCTTAGGATTTCCCTTTCAAAGCGCTGACGAGACAGACGATCACTGCCCCACGGACTCATTACGAGGTAGCAGCTTGCTTAAATCGTATACTTGGGCGATTTCCTCGTCCCAAGTCACCCGTGCGCCGGCAGGATGTTAATTGCAGGCGCTAGCTGGATAAGAATCGGTTGCTTTACAATCTGGAAATCGCCTTGACGAACAATGGACCGAAAGCCAGTGACAGTCCATTGCCAAAGCGACAGAATGTTCAAGGATGTTAGTGACATAGTCGGAGAAACCGAGAAAAGCAACCTGAAAGATTACCATGAAAGCTGCCTACTGGCTGAGCACCCATTGGTGCCAGCGTATGGAATACGATGTTTTCTTCTGCAGCGGTTCTCTGCACGTATTCTGCCCTGGTTGATAAAACCTAACAATTCCCACTCAGAGGGGCTCTTCTCATTCGACAGACCCAAGCCCCCTTCCGTACGCCCCAGGATCTCATGCTTTTACTACTCTCGACTCTGCCCCTTAATGGCGAGTTTGACCTTTCATTATCGGCAGGGCTCACCAGCAGTTCACCTACAGCAAGGCCGCTGATACAAGGACGATCGCCGTTTTGTCGCCAGCTTAGCTTGGCCGGCGGGTAGCTACATGTTAATGCTCTTCGGTCTTGTCACATGGCTGAAGCGTGGGATGTGCAAGGCGAAATTAGCCTATTCCACCCTCGTTGCTCCTTTTTACCTAATCTGGAAGTCATCGAGAAAAGATCCTTAGGGCCCCAAGCGCTGCTCAAGGAGCCAAGAACTTCCTTGGGCAACGTTTCCCAACATCATACGTGCATGCGGAATACGGCAGGCCGCATGTGGCGAGAGGTTTCTCTTACGAACCCGTCACACAGCAGTCCGGAAATTTGGCGAAAAGAGCAAGAGAGCCTACGTGTTGATGCAGGTCGGAAGCTGAAGCCGCATAACTTTCCGAACGTGCCAGCCGTGGGGACTTGACCGTCCGAGCGTGGCCAATTTGTTATCAGAGACGAAACTCTGAAGATCGTAGCTGGGGTGTGGCCCTGCGCATTCAAGCTGAGGGAGTTTGCATCAGCGCTTGCCTATGAAATTGCTGTGCACTGGCCATCGGTTCCTCTTCACTCCAACCGCCTCTTTGGAGCCTGACCCGACCATTTGGTTCAAGCTTTCCGAGAACGGCATAAGGAACTGCATTTCGTAAGGTCAGCGGACCTTTCTCCACTCACCCGTCTCCACTGGATTTTGTTGTCAGCTGATCCTGTTCGGAGATCTGAGCACGGCGCTTCCGGGGCTCTGTCGGAAACGGGCAAGATACGTTGATAATCTCTCATAAGGCCTATCAGTGGTCACTGTTGACGATCAGTGTCATCATTTTTGTCTCTTGCATTGGGAGAGGCAGCGTGATCCTGCCGGAAATTGCCTGCTATCCTCTAGTACTGAAGACAGGCATGGTCTTCGTGAGCATTCAAATCTTTGTAGTGGAACAATCCTGGCCAGCGCTTCTGAACTCTCTTTTCCACAGGCTCGGTGGATTACTGCGCGTTTCGAATATGTCAGCCGGCTCTCCGAAACCGGATTTTCTGTACCAAAAGTGCTCAAATATTTTCAAGTGAAGATGTGGGACGAATGACTCAACATCAATGTCGTATGAGTAAGTACTGTATATTGGGTCCCGTGATGGAATCGCAAAGAGAAACTGATGTCAAGGCGCTGAGTGAAGTGCATCTGTGATTTGCTGTTCACAGATCCCAGAGCTTCGATGACCGTAGTAGTCGTCGTTAGAAAGATAAGTCGCATGAATAGACAAATCTGTCAGCCGTTCGGTAACTATACCTAGTGGCAAATTCGGCTCCGCTGCAGTAGGTGTTGAGATCCGGACGCTTGCTTCAGTACACTTGCTCCTTCGCCTTTTTTGGTGACATTGTCTTGCCTGCTCTAATCGGATAAATGCTTCCCCACTGTAGCTGTGGATCGTTGCCGACAGCCCCAGTACGTACTTATTGTACTCTCCAATATCATTCCTTTAAGGGGTGCCGAGCTGTGTGCGTACTACTTTACATCTTACAGCGCAAAGAAGGGTAAGTACAGGCGCGCAATTTATATCAGCAAGCCTTTTCGAAGGGCGCTACTTCCTTGCGTGGACGTTCTTCAGGGGTTCAGTACTCCATATTGCGAAGCCTACGGGAAGGAGCAATCTCTTTACTTGCTACAACTAATACCATCCTTTCCTCATGTAATTTCCAAACAACGACCTCAGGATGTGTTTTGGGGCACTATGATGGATCCTTAGCGGCTCCCATGTGTCAACTGATTACTACTATCTGGAAACCCTGTGACCATCGTCGAGAAAGGCATTTCCGCCTATACTGCTTGTCTTTTGCACAATTTGGCGTTTGTCCTACTGGAAACATTGAAGTAGGCATCAAAAGACCAGCAGACGGCAGTTCTAATGCTCAGGTGGGCATACCTTGTAGCAGGGGATTCTGTCCAGACTGCCTCACAGAGAAATTAAGCGCGCTGTACAAGGTGGAACAGCAATGAATGGTACGAGCCACGTAAACGGAGCCTCCAGCCCAGAGCCAGAATCACCAAAGAGTCATTGGAGTAACCTGACAGGCGCCACATCAGAATCAGATGCTGCTGATGACGAAGATGGTTCACGGCCTGCGGCTCCAGTGCAGCCATATTATGGCACACCTAGCGTAGGACACGCACACGATAGCGCAGGACTACCTCTTGAGAGAGATGGTCCTGTGGAGCCTTGGAAAACCGGGCCTCGACTTTCGGACACACAGAGTGGAGCTCTGACAGGCGATACTGCAAGACTTAGTGAAGATTCAGAGACCGATCGAGCAAGAGTTGAAAACAATGTCCGACTTGATCCGGCAATTCCAGGTCTCCCTCCGATACTGCGGCTGTTCGATGAAGACATTTCGCCCATGACACAAACACCGAGAACTGAGATTCCTACCAGTGAGAACCCGGGTGAACAGGTTCACGAAAGCGAGGCGTCAAATAAGGACTCCATGCCCGCGACACGAAAAAGGGCGACCGCGACTTCGACGAGAGAGGCCTCAAGCGAGCAGGACGGCGAAATTTCCAACACGGAGACCATGCCCACGATGACCACTAGAATGTCAGCCAGGGAGACATCGACGGAAGTCGAAACGGAGACGGCAGATACCGAAACTTCATCTGGACAGCCGATGTTTTTGACAGCCAATAATAGGCCAATACAGATTCTTCGAACCGGACAGCATGCCCGCGAGGAGCCAGTTTCAGTATACCCAACCAACCCAAGTGTCGAAGACGTCCCTCAGCAACGAGACAGAGAAGTGCCAAGTGAGCCGCTAGATCCTCCACTCCGTTGTGAACGTTCTGACGCCCGACTTTACAGACAGCAACCCGGCTGGCAGATCCTCTACAGAGCAGCGTCCGGCTGAAGAATCTTCAGGAATGCCCCAAACCAAGCCTACCGATGTAGGACCTCCAGAACCCATGACTCCCCCTTCTAGTAAGTACGTATAGCACAATGGCTAAGACGGACCCTGACCGTTGCCCATCAAGAAAGGATCCGCTCCGAGCAGTCGTCAGCAGTCCGAACGTCTACCGTACAATCTCCACCATCATCCCAGAAGCGGCGGCGCGCGAGCAGTTCTTCTGGTGGGGGAAACCCGGCATCTGGTGAGTCGTGCCAGTTCAATGACTCCTAGAGTTTTGTATTGACAGGGACATAGGTGGGTCTCGCAAACGTGCACCGACGAAACAAGCGGCCTAGGATGCTCAGAATAGCCCTAAGTTCTCGAAGGCCTCAGCGTCTCGCGTAACCAAGTACAGAGACATGAGGCACTCTGCATGAAATTCACGGGAGTATGCTGTCTTCGCTCTGTTCGTGGCAGCATTCATCATCTAGAAAATTGGTCCGGCCGTTGTGGGACACCCACACCTATCGATTAGCGTGTCCATTGTCTGGTGTAAGCTTGTTATCCGCATAATTACCGGGCCTCCAAGGCCTCCTAGACCTTTCTTTGGCAAAGCAGCAAACAGAGCTTAAGTAGCATAGGTAGTGAAGTATCTTGATCGAGAGCTCCTCGTCGTACAAGCACCAGCCCTCGTATCTATAGGCCTCGGCTCATTGTCCCATACAATTATCTTTCCAGAGCATGTCCTTTTCATTAGCGCTGCTATTGCAATCTGCGAAGATCGAAATCCTATCATCGGTTCCCAAAAGCATGCCTGTACCTTCTCAGCTGGAAAGAGACTATAAGCTTGGGCGTCAAACAGCTGAGATCGGTTGATGGTTACGCGATCGAAAACACTTTGATAGCAAATCTTCTGCAAACGCTCATCTGTCATATGTGAGTGAGAACGGTGGTCACATCAACGAGAGATGAATGTCGAGAAGCCAGCAGTTTCTGTCACGAACGCATTTCCTATCGCAGCAACAGCACGTCTCGCTTTATCTATGTTGCCCGCTTAGCAAATTCCACACGCAAAATAAGATGCCCATAGCCATCTACCACCCAGGTTAGTAGGTTCGACGATATTTCAAAATAGAGTACCTACAGCCATCCAGCTTCTCACAAGCTTTCGCAGCGTTCGCCCGATCTTGAAAGCTGATAAATGCAAAACCTTTCGCCCGCCCTGTTTCTCGATCTTTCGCAAGGAAGACGCGAGTGACATGCCCAAATCTTGAGAAGATGTCCCGCAGATCGTTCTCTTCTGCAAATTCGGAAACCTAGGTCACGTGCCAATCAGCGACAAGGCAGATCTAAGACAAGTCGCTTGCGCTTACGTTCGTGACCCTCAGTGTAGCTAGATCATCCCTTTCGTATTTCCCACCCATACGCTCCCCACTAGCGGCGGCTCCCTTTCTCAGATGTGGCGGCACGTATCCTCCACCACCGCCCCCCAGTCCACCTTCTTTGGGAGGCCCATCGTCATCTCCATCTTGAGCACCTCCCAGGCCTCCACCAGCCGCTTGCCCATCCTCGCCCATCGGAGTCATAGTATCTTTGAAAGGACACCTCGCTGTGAAATGCTCGCCATCGCAGATTCTGCATTTGACCTTTTTGTCCTTCAGCTGCGCCTTTACGCTATCTGCTGCAGGCTTCTGCTCCTTGTCGTCTTTCTTCCATGTCACGCTTGGTCTGAATATGATATTCTCTCCCACGGTCGTAGTGTCAAAACTTGGACCGGTTGGGTGACCTTTTTCGTTGCCGAACTTCGCCCAGGCGCGACGCTCTGCTACCTCCGGATTGACGGCCTCCCGGACAATGGTGGTGCGGATGCGCCTAGTTGTTTTCACTTTCTTGCCAGCATCGTTGAAGCTGTAGGTTATGCTGGTTTTGGTGCCGTCCTTGTTGGTTGTAATCTGGGGTGCGGGCAGGGCGGTGGGATCATCTACATTGTTGCGCGTTAGTCTACACAGAGCCAATTTAACACATCTGTAAAAGGCGACTATCGAATCTCGCAGCAAGATTGTCCCATGAACGTGATCTCGAGAGCGAAGCACTGACCGAATTCTTCGTCATCTGCCCAATCGGCGGCGCGACTGGTCGAGTAGGATTAGTGGCTAGTCTGCACAAGTGGGTAGGGGCAAAGCACTCTGCAAGTTTGGTCATTCTGGTGCTTAATGTGGCTATGTACCAGGATATCTGCGCTGTTGAATGATTTCTCCAAGATGTGGACGGGAGGTTTTGATAGTGTGGCGGATGCGGCAAGATTTGGCGCTAGCCGAGACAATTCCCCGTTTCCTCGATCCATCACGCCTTTGACTCGTTCACCCTTGGAGAGCTATGCTGTACCATTCTGCTAAAGATAGCATCTCGGTCCGACTGGAGTTCTAAGAAAACTAGTTTTCAAACTTCAGACCGCTCTCTTGCCTGACCGCCCCGTACATGCCAGCAACATCACCTTTCGATCCCATACGCTCTTGCACGTCCGCAAGGTGGCCATCTGCGACCTCGACGTTCCTCATCCTCGTGCCAGACGACTTAGCAAGGTCCAGCGCGTGTCGCGCATCTTTCCGCGCCAGATCAACGCCGAATAGAGGCTAGAAGGGCGGATCAGCCATTAAGAATCCTAGGCCAACATGAGCGCTGTCTCTCACCTCCGCCCTCTTGTAATAGTCGCCTCCCATCAGCCGCTTGGAATATGCTACATACGGGCCTGGAAACATGATCTCCACAAAGGCATGTAAGTTCTCATTCCCCTGTCCACTCTTCTCTGCAACGGTGTGGCCTTCCGAAAGCGTCTCGATCATGTTTAAGATGACAGTATTTCCAATGACCTTCATGAGCGTTGCCTTGCCGTGTGGCTGATCACTGAAGTCTATGTTCGCACGGCCCATGACCCCTTTCGTGTAGTTTTTGACTTGATCAACCGAAGCCGCTGGGCCAGCAAGAACGCAGACGAGTTGCCCATTCTCGGCCATTGCAGGTGCGCCAAACACTAATCCACGTTCAGCGGGCGTTTCGTACGCCAGGGTCGGGCTCTGAATATCTACCTGGACAGGCAACAAACTGAGCCGAATGCGCTTCGATGGTTTTCGCAAGCGTGTTCGTGGTATCCGGATGGACCGTAGAGCAGTCAACGAAGAGCTTTCCCTTGACATTGCCCTTCATCATTGTCGCTACCGTATCCTTGACGGCGGCGTCATCTCCCAGACACGTAAAGATGATCTCCGACTTTGAGATCGCCTCTTCTATGCTTTTGGCAACTGTGGATCCCCCGGCTGGCAGCTCTGCATTCAAGTCTTCGGCGCGCTTTACAGTTCGATTGAAGATGATCAGTGGCTTATCTAAATTTCCTTTCTCTACAAGGTTCTTGCACATGCCCTGTTATCGTGAGCTACATGGAAAGAGGAGGGGACAGACAGAGGGGTTTACTCGGCCCATGTTCCCCAGGCCAATCCATCCTAGTTGTGGTGCCATATGCGGTTTTCGTCAAGGTATTTAATGGAACAGATCCGCAATGGAGCTTCAACTACGGGGAAGGCAAGTATCTGTACATTTAGAACACCTTTTCAGCATCGAGTACTCTAGATACAAGCTTCGATATTCGGAACCATGACGTCGATAGTCCATGTTCGGTACCGTACAGGGTAGATGCGGCTTGTGTTTCGAACGTCCTTCAAGCACTTATTTTCAGCCTTGAAGGCTGCAGTCCCTCCGAGAGCCGTCGTGTGTCTCTCATGGCCACAATGGTTCCCACAGTTAGTTGTTCTCCCCACAGAGGATCATTCTTGCATTTGCGAAGTCCCGAGAGCACATGGGCCGATAAGGGTTGGACCCTACTTTGCTCTGCCTAATCTTAGCGACGGGAGCGTCAATTGGCGGCATCGGTCTCTCAGTGACGCATATCTCTCCGCTTCACCACGCGATGATACAGCCCATCGCTTTTGTAGGCTTATGTTATCTCGGTCGCAGTTGGGTCGTGGAAGATTCCGACCACCATGAGCTATGAGATTGGGCGCGCGGCCCTTGAAATCAGGCCCAGGCCAAGGCCTTTCCAAGGTCAATGTATGTTCAGTGAAGTGGTGTGAGCCTGGAGCAAGCTGATGCTCTCCTAGTGTGGCCAACTGCTTGGCGCGACACCTGACAGATGCTCCAGACATCGTAGGGAGAGTTCGACCTCCACAACAGAATCTCTGAGATCAGAGACAGTCGAACACGCTAGGACGCCAGGTAGTGACTCGACAAGGCTTCCCATTCGAAGAAGGGCAAGAGACAAGATCAATAAGGTAGGTCACGCAAGGATCTTCCTCGCGGGGCTTTGAATTGAAAAAGATCAAGGGACTCTTCCTCGACGTTCTCCAGTCTACTGCCACCAAGCGCGAAGCTAGATCTTACCTCTCGCGTTACACTCCCAAAGTAACCAGGCCGGAGCGGTCGACCAGGGCCCCTCAGTTACTCCAAAGAGCAGGCGTGAACCTTGGAAACCTCTATCCTTCGATTCGTTCGGTCGACGAAAGCCCCGTGTTCACCCAGGGTCCCCCAAACGTCATATTCGATGACAGAAGTGGAGAGCCTCTTCATGTGGCCCTAGTGAAAATCAAGGCGCCACAATCGGTGGACAATATTACACTGAAGGGCGTTGGGTATACTCTATCGCAGCTCACTTTACTTGGCTTGAGCTGCGTCGTAGTCGTGGATCCGTGCATCGCCTCAACGCAACAGACCATTGATGGCATCCAGAGAGTTGCCGAGCAAGCGGAACTTTTAGTGTCGGCCATTGATGGCCACGGAGGGCAAGGTGGCCGTCGGCTCGACAATATACTCCAGACCGTACCTCACGTGCAACAGCATGCAGCCTCTGCCAAGGTTCGCGGCTATACACGAATTACCAATAGAGATCTGATTCTGGCGCCTTTGAGAAGAGGCATAATACCGGTCATTGCACCAATAGCATTTTCTGCCGATTCTTCAAGGCTTCGTCCAGTCACTGCAGATGAGGCTGTGCTGGCATTGACTCGAGAGTTCGCTGGTATTCGAACAAACTCACTCGAGGAGATTGACCCAGCTACGGTAGTAGAGAAAATCACCTCCCTTCAAAGACAGGCATCATTGGATCGGTTGATCATTCTAGACCCCGTTGGCAGCATACCGTCGACAGATAGATCTAACGGCGCCCATGTTTTCATCAATCTTGAGCAAGAGTATGATGGAATCCGCGAGGACTTGCTCAAAGCTATAGCAATCCCCGTCGTTGGAATTCACGAAAGTGGCGCTGCACCTACGACAACCGATCCATTTCCAGCTTTCGTTTCGGGCAGCCCTTCTCCGAGCTCTGTAGAGACTGAAAATGTCTCCGAACCCGTCACAGAGCAGCCTCCACTCTCGGCCGATATTTGTCTGCGTGCGGCTGATGTGAAGGCACATGTAGAAAATCTAGATCTGCTCAAGAACGCCCTAGGACTCCTGCCACCTTCTTCCTCTGGCCTCGTCACGACACTCCAAGAAGCCGCCAATCTCAGGCCCGCCCCTTCACCATTCCAGGAGAACCCCGGAGTCGGGACTCGTCCACGGCGAAACTCTCTCATCCATAACCTGCTGACTGACAAACCTGTCCTGTCACCCTCACTGCCAGCCCGGCCAGCCCAGCTCTTGTCACGGCCTGTTCACACTCCTACTTCGGCCACATTCGTCAAACGTGGCATGCCTGTGAGTATCTTTCCGGATCCACGAACCCATCCCTGGAAGCCTCCAAAACAATCGTCAACACGGCTGCAGCTCACAGATCCACGCTTGGATCTTGCCCGTCTGATCCATCTCATTGAGGACTCCTTCAACCGCGCCCTCGACGTGCCGCATTACCTCTCCCGCATCGAGAACCGTATAGCCGGCATCATCATCTGCGGCGAGTACGAAGGCGGCGCTATCCTTACATGGGAGTCCCCCGCGCCCAGTTGCCAGCCAGAGCGGCTCGTCCCCTACTTGGATAAATTCGCTGTACTCAAACGCAGTCAGGGTGCTGGCGGTGTAGCGGATATAGTGTTCAAGGCCATGGTCAGAGACTGTTTTCCTGATGGGGTTTGCTGGCGGAGCAGGAGGGACAATCCGGTCAACAAGTGGTACTTTGAGCGCGCCAAAGGAACATGGAAGATGCCGGCATCGAACTGGACGATGTTCTGGACGACCGACGGAGTGGAGGTGGGGAGCGGAGGGGGTGTCTTTCAGGACTATGAAGCCGTCTGCAAGAACGTCATGCCCAGCTGGGTGGACAAGATGGCAGTGGTTGATTAGGATACGATCTCACGTGTTTCCAACACTCTCACAAACACCATCTCCGTGCCCAGCTTGTGGACCCCTCGTATTCCTACTACCCCGTACCTCGTACGGTGCACTTTCTAGGGCTTTTGTCGAGTAACGGCTATTCCCATCATAATACCATGCCTTCTTTAAACCCTCCCGTTCGTCATGTATGCCTGAGTAAGGCAGATGCTATGAGTCTTCCCGGGACGTCCAGTCCCTCCTCACCCCATATAGACCTTTTTGAACAGAACCACAATTCCAAGTAGCGAGTACACCACTTCCCAACCAGCACATAGGTTCATCACCACCTCCGCTCTCCTAGAAATCATCCTCTACAAAACCCTAACATCGGGTTCCCCATCCGAACCAGACTAACCGCCATTGGCCCAACGCCTCCAAAATCCCAGATCTCGATGAAGACAATCGCACGCACCGCACTAATCGCTTCGGCGTTCTGTGGCTGGCTCCTGTCAAGCTGAAAGGCGGGTCGAGAATTCGCGATCGAGATTCGGAAATCCCTCTCACTTGGCTTCATCGACGATCTCACTGCAATCTCGTTGAGGATATGTTTGCGATGCATCAATTATATATAGTACACGCTTGTCTAAAATGCATCACCCCAATTGATCAACGGGGAGCCCTGGTCTTCGCATATCGCGCACTCCCATTTTATTGGGCTTTCCGATAGTATTGTTGTTGACCCGTCGCCCCATCCGCGATGGCAATACATCAACGTCTTCGCGTATGCACTTTTGGTATACTCCTAGAAAGCGATTGTATTGATCTCTCTTCTTGTTGTTTCGAGTCTCAAAATGCATAACAAGCAAGAATCAATATATTATTCGATAGCATCATCGAAGGCTATACGTTGCAAGCCAACAAGAATGCTATCGTAAATATTGGAGAGTTGGATAAAATGTAGAAGAGCGATGAGAGCTTCCTGCGAATGACTTGGGGTGATGCATTTTAGACAAGCGTGTACTATAACTGATGCATCGCAAACATATGCTCAATCTCGTTACTTGTATTCAGGCTTCAAGTTTTGGGTTTTCAGCCGGTATTCCACCAAATGGGAGGCAGGGGCCTAGATGCTGCTTTCTGGATCAGCGCAACGAAGTTGATATGTCTACGACGCGCCAGTTGCAAACGAAGGAATGGTATAGCCGTTCAGCGTGGGTGACCCCGTTCCTGATAAGGTAGCGACTTGGCAGTTGGCACAGAGGAGCAACATGTGACAACGCAAAGGGTATAGGTTAGGAATTTATGCTTAGTATAACACTGCATCTCGGAAATTTCAAAGGTGTAAGGCTCCTCCCAGAATTGCAACAACGCCATGACATGGGTCGGGGCTTTTGCTGATAGCAGCAGTCCCCATCTCATGCATGTCGTACACACAGCCTCGTGTCATCCCCAACGCAGCCTCCAGTGTCTAGTGTGCCCTCGCGCCATAACACCCTTCATAGACGCACACTGTTCGTCAGACCCGTCGACAATATGCTGCTCAAAAGTCGGAAACTAACCGCCGTAAGATAACATGTTTATATGTACAAAAACCCTATGAGGGCTATTCTCTTCGTCACGCTTATTGGCCGTGGCCATGGCTGGATGTGGGGCCAGGCATCAAACCATCCCAGTGATGTGTTGGGTGTGACGGGGATAGCCAGGGAGGTGCATCCCCCGCTGTAGCTCCGTTGTCACCATAGGAGCCGTAGTCATTGGTATTGCCATCGAGATATGCGTTCGTGCCAGTCCTATTCGTAGCGTCATCATGGCCGTATTGCCGTGGATCACTGTTGTATCCTAGATTGTCTGCGCCCCATGGGCTCGCTGTCCCATTGACGGTCTTCTCGGTGTGCATACCATCGTGGATTTCATTAATAGGTGGCTTGTGGATGACATCGACAGGCCCACTGTTGTAGGAAGTATATGATGAGCCATGGGTCCCATTGCTGGGAGTGCTGTATAAGTTGTGCTCATAGTTATGATTGTATGCATCGCTTGCTTTGTTCGAAGATGGACTGCTGTTGCCATTGCCATATACACAACCTGGCTGATTGTACGAAGGACTCCCGAAGGCATTGCTGTGATCATCTATTAACTTATTGTTGAACCCATCATGTGGCGTACCAGACTGCTCAGGAGGGCGAGGGTGGTGTCGAGTCTCCTGAGGATCGTTGCCATGGTAAGGATGTCGTGCCTCCTCGGCGAGGGTATGTGAGTCTGGCTTCCAAACAGGCAGACCATTTGGGGGCAACGATTCTCCCATAGGTCTGCCTCGACCGTAGCGAACTAAAGAGCCATTGATGCCTGTGAGTGACCAAGCAAAAACGGCGACTTCTCGAATTGAATTCATAAAGTCTTCTTGGTCAGGACCTCTCATGGCTGCGGTGTCCGCTTGCGCCATTGTTGGCCGTAATGGAGTAAGGCCGGGCAGGTACTGGTCGGGTTGATCGCATCGCCGTTGCTCCATATTCGGGAGCATGGGGTCTATAGCCCATGGGGAGGCGAAGAACCCATTCTGATACGAGCGTCGAACTGGTGCTGTTGTGGGTTGAGCGACCTGGGGGACTAGCGCTCTTGCACGCCGGAGGACTACCACGAGTCCGTCGGACGTGCAAGACACTACAGCTTCCAATTCAATCTGCGAGGGTCCAGGGGAGGTGGCCGATGGCGGGAGGTGTTGACGTTCATCTGGTGTAGAAAAGTCTAATGACGAAATTGACGATTGACGTGTAGCGGGCTGGTCGAATATGGCATCATTATCTCCGCTGTAATGATCAGTACTATTGCCCGAGGACGATCTGGAATTAGGATCCAACATCGCATCGTGGGCTGAGAGACGATGTGAATGGCTCTCCCAGGAAGATATTTCTGTAGGTTCTTCACCCGCAGCTGACCCAGCTTGAGAAGCTGCAGAGTCACTTGGAACGGCGTGCTCGCTCACAGCTTCGTCCATGGGATCATCAAGATGCACGCCTCCTTCCTCGTCCTCCCCACTGCTGTATACATCCATATCTTCGTCCTGAGTTTGATCCTGCTGTCGCGGGTCTCTGAACCAGAAGCGTAGGTAGGCAATTGAATCATTGGCTTTCGCACTCTCTAAGCACTTCACCGCGTCTTTCAAACAGTTTTCTTGTATGCAGTAGTAGAAACTCTTGCCACATAATTCATCGGCGGGAACACCCAGGAGGTTTGCGAGACCGTTCGTTGCGTAAACTATTGTTAGAGTTCGAGTGAAACGGTTGAGAAACAAAGCTGCTCGTGGTTCATGGGTTTGCGGTTTTATCTCCTGCTCAAATTTGTGAGAAATGTACGAGAGCATGTGGTATCGAGGATCCTTTGGCGATGATGAAAATAATTGGCGGATTACAGGAGCGTCTGCAGCTCGCTCTGTGAGGAATTTCAGCGTCGACGATTCAAGAACGGAATGATGATGGCACCTACTTTGACTGCTAGCCCCTGTCTTGTATATGCTGGTACTTGCGACAAGAACATCGTGTACGATTGTGAAGACACACTCGCATCCCACCCATCTGCCATCTCGATTTTTAATCTGGCAATAATTCAAAACAGCAGCCTTGTCTAGCTGGACTCCTCGACCGTGAATGGCGCGGGCAAAAGGAATTTCATCAGGGTGGAAATACTCCCAACATGACTTTCCCACCACTTCGTGAGGCAGATAACCCAGTATATCCGTTATCGATGTGGAAACGTAAAGTAACCGTGCATCTAAGGATAGATCTGCCGCGTACCAGGTCAGCACGACGATACTGTAACGGTGCGAATCCTGGAAAGATACCTACCATGAATGGAGATGAAAGTAGTCTCCATGATGGGTCTTGGAAGATCAGACGGATCCACACGCTTGGCCAACGATGGGACGGAACGGTGATAATGTGGATGCCACTATCAAGACTCCAACATCGATCTACCCACGATTGCCAGCAGACTTGCGTGGAGTGATGTGCAAGGTAAAGAGTCGGTGACGAGCCTCAGTACTTCTTGGACTCCACAACCTTTCTTATCCCCGGTTTCTGACGAAAACGTGTGCGACAATGATACCGGAACAGTGCAGGTGGTCGGTACGGCGTACACCCTGGGCTTGCAGTAAATTTTGTGTGACGAAGCTCACGTGGATAGCCTGGGACACCTTGACCGGGAAACGTCTAATTGTCGAGCCCTCTGACCACAATGCCGACTTCTTTTCCAGCGCCGCTACTCAATGTCTTGGTGATGGGACCAGGTCGACTCTGCTCCAACAATCTTGAGTGTTGTTCAGGCAATATCGCTCATCGAAGGGGCCTTGAGTCGAGGTGTGTAGGTCGAAATCGAGGACGACAGCAATGCAAGGTTCTTCTGTCGGATTTATGTCGGGAAATGCGGCGTGCCGATGGAGTAATAATACGGCGATATCAGTGGTGATCGCAGCTTGAAGTGGAAAGTCCGGACTCCGAAACAGTACCCTACTATCAATGCACAACAATCACGACGAGTTCATCGCATTCGAGAGCCACGGAAGGTACAGAGGAACTGCGTTGACGATTACATCCGAAAGAGCGAGGGGCAAGCCGGGTCGACAGGAGGGTAGTGACAGGGCTGGCGTGTGCGGAAGGTGTGGAGATTTGGAAAGAAGAGGAAGTCGGACTGTCGGACGCTCTGTCGGTGGCGTTTTTGGAAGCAAGCCGAGATGGCTCGCGTGGGGCAGTAGCGTGCAGGCTGGCTGCAGACGGGGAAGAGCGTGACAGGGTACTGGAGAGAAAGAAGAGGGAATATTTCTCAACAAGGTGTGGTCGACCCGCCCATTCGGTGTAGCAGACAGCAAAGGAATTAGTCTGTGAGTGTGTGTGGAAATAGAGGCAGCATAAAGTAGTGTGACTGTGTGACACCAGTCATCAGCAGCGAGGGAATGTAGGGTCGGTAGAAGTACCTCGTATCAGAATGGCCTATCGCAAAGATCTGCAGCGCCGACGATTCCATTCGCCGTTTGCCTTGACGCGTTTCTTACTCATCACCTCTTGGCAACGTCAAATCACTGTTAGGAACTTAGGACTACTCTCATCGAGATCCCCATCAACGCCCATTGCCCATACTTGTTCCCATATCCGCTCTTTAGGGCTCGCGTCCTGCGGGGAACCGTCAGCCCCTCAAACACTCTTCAGCAGGACCTTGCCTTATCAGACTCGGTGACTGGCAGAGCAAACACTGCAATGCTCAATGCCTTCACGACCGTGCTTGGTAGCTGGACCTGCAAGCACTGCTGGACAATTGCAGATATTGTCATAGCCGGTCCTTCATCCGTGGTGATGACATTCGTTCCCCTGCACGCGCGTATCGAAATATGCGTGACCGAGCTTGGCCATAACAGACAATTGAGCCCTGAACAATGTACCCGCAGTTGTGGCCTTGACAAGGCCTCAGTCACAACCTGCGCTGCTAGAAGTCTTGTTGAACTATCGAGCTGCCCTCTACCTAATCTCGACTATCGGTTGCAAGAATCGAGAATCGAAGGCTATCTTTAGTGACGAGTAGGTCAGCAGCTACAGCTGCACCTAATTGTCTCATGTCGAGTCAGATTCCTGGTTCTTTCATGGGATCATACCAGCACTAGATATCGATCACGCATTGAGAAGCAATATTTCGGGCCGTCTTCTTACTGGGAAGCAGCGGACACGTTGACCTTGAATACCAGATCTCGTTCTCTTCTTTCACTCAGTTGCGCGTTCAGCAAGTACAGTAAGGATGGAGTGGGCGCGAAGCTATGTCACACGTCCCTCTGATCATGGCACGGACGTACTGCGCAAAATCGAAGCACAGATGAGGCCGAGGAATTAATGACCGTTCAGGAACTTGCAGCAGGAAAATCAGGGACAATGCGGCGTGCCATGTGCGCGGTACTTTAGTTGATCACATGCGATTCAATCGACAGTGTCGTGTTCTCACCGAGACCGCAAGCATCGGCTTTGTTCGCATAGAAGTCGTTTCTATCCGAATTTCCATGTTTCGACAAGCTCAGACATTTGATTTTCGCTTTTGTACGCTGCTACGTGACCCAGTCGCGCAAGGGTCTCCAAGCTTAGATGATTGTGTGTGCACATGCTGACGAAAGTATGGCACTATCCCACCGAGCGACCTCCGAGTCTTCCACAAATGGCTTGATCCAAACAGCATGTGGTGATGGTTGAGGTTTTATCATTGTGGTACGATAACGAATTTCCGTGGGATGAAATCCAGACTAAGACTCTCCGAACACCAGACATCAGCTCTTCGTTGCTCCCTTTTGCCCGTAGATATAGTGGTCGAACTGCTCGTAGTTCAGGGAGTATGTTCACGCCAGATAAGGGTTGGCGCATTATTAGGGACGCTGGGAAGAGCTGACCGAGACAGTGCAAGCGTACTGAGCGCTAGTACTTGATATTCTCCCATTCTCCTGGCCTTGTTCGATCGATTTGTACTTCACCAGAGGTCATCTGTGAAATGTGCCTGCCAAGTGCCAAGCAAGATTCGGGTGTTCAGCCCTACGTCGAAGTGAAAGTGACGTATGACTTCGGAACGGCATCAACCTTCCCCTAGTCGACCGGGTCCAGTCCCGTCCACACGGGAGTTCCCTCTCGATATCAAGTTGGTAGCGTTCTCTCGATATCACCGTTGACATCCATGTATCGTTAGCCAGCAATTGCGCACTTCATTGCGCTCTTCACCTGATCTTCCCAGTTCGCTGTGCTATCTGACACTTTACCATCATCGGTGCTTGTTCGACGGTGGATGACGCAGCGTCTAGTCCTACGGCAGACCCAACATATTACTTTGCTAAGGTAGACAAGACCAGCAACGACAATTCAGAAACGCGCGAATACCCTCGTGTTTAGAGCCACTGGCTCTGCAACTCGTGCAGATAATCCATCCTCGAAGGGTTTTATGCGATGGCCCACCAAGGCGCTGCCGACTCCTATTACAACAATGGCTCTGCCCAGCCGCCACTGCAACCACAGATGCAGTATCCTCCCCAGGGCTACAACAGCAATGGATATCAAGAAGGTCCAGACTCCAGATACCAACAGCCTCCACCCAACTACGGGCAGAACTATCAGAACGCTGGCCCACCTCTGACGGATGGCAAGCAGACCTTTGACCAAGCTTTTAAGCTCGACAGACCCAAGTGGAACGATCTATGGGCGGGTATTTTGGTATGTCGGAATCCTTACCTCTGGCTTCGTACTGACTGTTCGGCTGACTTGATAGCTAATTCTCACATTCCTTGGGTTCGCTGCCGTCTCAGGCCTCTCATTACAAGGATATGCCGCGAATAAGAGTGGGAACGCTGGTAACGGGATTTATCACAATCCTAACAAATTCTCCTTGAACACCAACACGATCATACTATTCGCTTTCGTCCTAGCTGTTGCCTTTGTCGTCTCCTGGATTTACTTCACCATGGCACGCGCCTTTACAAAACAGTTCATCTGGATCACAGGCATCCTGAATATTGCCTTCGGAATTGGGACGGCTGTCTATTACTTTGCTCGGCATTATTACTCGGCGGCTGTGGTCTTTGCATTGTTTAGCATCTTCAGCATCATATGCTTCGTAAGCTGGATACCGCGCATACCTTTCAGCGTCGTGATGTTACAAACGGCAATGGACGTCGCGAAGAACTTTGGCCACGTTTTCCTAGTCAGCTTCATCGGCGGACTTGCGTCTCTGCTCTTTGGCGCATGGTTCTCTGTCACCCTGGTTGCTATATACGTCAAATACGAACCGAATAGCAGCGGTAGGAACTCCTCATGTCAGTCCGGTAGCTCCAGCACCTGCTCCACGGCGAAGGTCATTGGTCTTATCGTATTCATTACCTTCGCCGGTTATTGGATCACAGAATGGATCAAGAATACCATGCATTCAGTTGTGGCAGGTGTATATGGTTCATGGTTTTTCTGCGGCGGCAAGCCGGGTGGGATGCCCAAGGGTGCAACAAGAGGCGCTTTCCGCCGTGCCATGACCTACTCTTTCGGCAGTATCAGCTTCGGCTCGTTGATAGTGGCGCTTGTCAACATGTTGCGCCAGGCGGTGAGCATCGCCCAGAGTTCGGAAGCAGGCCAGGGCAACATGGTTGCCTCTATCCTCTTCTGCGTGCTGGGATGCTTTATTGGTCTCTTGCAATGGGCTGTACAGTGAGTTTGATCGACAGTTGTTCCTCCAGAATTCCACTGACATATCTGGTAGGTTCTTTAACCGCTACGCTTTCTCCCACATAGCCCTCTATGGAAAGGCCTACATCCCCGCCGCCAAAGACACCTGGACAATGATGAAAGACCGGGGCATTGACGCTCTTGTGAACGATTGCCTGATCGGGCCAGTCCTAACCATGGGCTCGACCTTTATTGGCTACCTTTGTGCCTTCCTCACATACCTGTACCTCGAATTCACCAAGCCAGCATACAACGCCGGCGGCACCTACACGCCTGTTGTAATGGCGTTCTCCTTTCTGATCGGCCTGCAAGTATGCCAGATCTTCATGACGCCGATAGGAAGCGGCGTCGACACCATCTTCGTGGCTGCGGCTTGGGATCCCCAGATTTTGATCAGGGATCATCCGGATATCTACAACAGAATGGTGACTACCTATCCGAAAGTACAGCAAATGATCCATGCATGAGTCTGGAGGATGGTAGGTGTTGTAGTGGGTAATGGGACACTGCATTGGACCAGGTTAGAACAAGGTTTGCGAAGACAGCATATTAAGAGCGCGGACACAGAGCTTAGACCTTTAGTATTTTCTCTCCCTAACAATACTAGTCTCATTCATCCATGCGACTTCAGGGGCTCAGTGTGCAATTCATCCAAGGCCACGACGTCTCGTGCAGTCACGACCACGAGCCCCTAATTAGCATTTTACGTCGATATCTCAGGAATTGCCGCGGTCATCTCCCCTTTCGATACGGTCTTCCCATCTGCTCAGGTATCTCATCAAAAGGTCTACACCTTCCATCTCGAGACGCCCACATGCTAGGGCTATACATTTCCACCACAACAAGACGTTTGAAGTGGAAAATCATCATTCCCTTGTACCTCTTGTGCCCAAGTGATGATGTCTATATCACGACACCCGAAGAATTGAGCAAGAAATCCATGCACAATGTTCTCTGCCCTCGAAATCCATGATTCTTGCTTACTATCCTCTTCAAACATTTGAGAAATCAGGGAGTCTTGACCTCAAGTTTTATTCGATCAAGAAAAAATATTTGGAGTAGGAAACAGGAGAGGAGACGATATCAAGAAGGGAATTGGGTGAATGCAGCAGCTCCTTATTAGTTTATTACGCAGGAAGCTTGCCTGTAGTTTTATAGGGGCATTATGGATTGGATCCTCGAAAAGTGAACGGGTCAGAATGTTATCGACGGTGTAGATGCTTGCAGGGCCATAATTAGTCGTGCGGGCCTCAATATGCGCTCCAGTGTATGACTTCTCAGTTTAGACTTTTCTAGTACACACACCATTATGCAAGAGAAGTGCCCACCACAGCCAAGCTCTGGGATGACCTTCAGATCATCGAGCTCGGAAGGTTGACATCCTATGCTTTCGTCTAGTGCCGTACACTTAGTGTACACCATTCAACGGACAAGTCCGCTCACGACGGGATAGCACCATAGAGAGAGAAAGAGTAGGCTACGTTTTATCTATCTCATTTCGCCGATACATTGAGCTCTCTTACTCTGCATGGCAAGAATGGAGATTCTCAACATCCTCGACATGCAACTCTCACGATCCGATTTTTGGTACATTCACTTTCCAAAACAACGCCAGGGGATATCTTCGTGAACGCCGATGCATACGTCGTTACCTCAACGTGTGCTCTATCCTCAACCGTAACGCCTGGCATTGCTGCGTCCTCTGCTCATCCAGCCCGCACTGCATCAACACCTGCAGCAACTGTGATACCCCTTCCGCATTGCTCTCGCCCCCAAACACTGCCTCCGCCCCGCGACTCGTCTCTCTAAACCACAGACTGATCACGTAGATCAGGTCGTTGGCGATATACCGTCGGTTGCGACCTTGGAAAGGCGCTTCCTCGTTGTAGAACATGCCTTCGAGCACGGACACGAGTGACTCGTAGGGAACTTGAACGTCGATGAAAGTGTCCATAACCCAGGTCTCAGGGCCGACGTTGTTTTGGAATTCGTACGCGTAGCGCTTGAGCATGGGGACGAGGTCGGGGATGGGGAACATGCTCTCTGAGAGGTTCAGGCGGTTTCCGAGACTTCGAACCTTCTCACTGATTGCTTCGTAAGGCAGGGGTTCTCCTTGTTCTGCGGCTCCTTCGTGGACCCGTTCCAGAAGGTTTTGCCAGGTCATCTTGATGTCGCTGGGGTTCCGATGGTCGGCTGCTTGGTAGATCAGGATGCAGATGTCGAAGTAGCCAGCCTGATCGGCATAGTCATTGTAGAGCTGGGTAACGCTGATAATCTGACCGTTCAGTGCTTTGATGACTTCTGGTCTTCTTTGGGCAGTAACCCTCTCATCAGCTTTCAGCCGCTGCAATACATCGTCTTGAATATTGGCCACGTCTAGCAGATCAGAGACCTCCCGCAATAACACCTGGCGTGTCTGACGTGAACCCCCGAGCACAGGTGTGGAGGCGTTTGCTTTTGCCCTACTGAGGTACTCTATTCGTCGATCCAGCGTCAATGTGAAGGCGCTCTTTGCCAAGGCTAATTGGACGGCTGCTGCATCGTGGTAGCGCTCCGACTGCATGTGGTACTTCCATAAGAGATCGGCGTGGGCAATGTCATCCGAAGATTTCCGTTGCAAGTACGAGATAACATACGGTGACTGGATCTCAAGCAAGCGATCCGCTCGACCCTGTTCAAGATACCAATCGTATAGATCGGTCTGGAAGACCTCATCTTCTGAGCTGTCAATGACCTCATAGGCTTCTCTTCTGCGCTTTGCGGCAGCAGTGAACTGTCCTTCTATTATATCAGGCGCTTGGGACGAAGCCTGTTCCAGGCAATGTATTACTTCATGAATTAGATTGTAGCACTGTTTTCGTGACTGGAAGACAGATGCCCGTGAGTCCTAGGGCCGTTAGCAATTATAGCTGAGAGCGCATTACTGGACTTACATTTGCTGGCCGGCCTTCTTGTATCCACGTGAGCGCGCGGTTTCCACGATCTGAGTCCTGGGCGACATTGAGAGAAAGTTGGATTGCTCCAGCATAGAATTGCGTTGACACATAGTGTTGCACCGCCCACTGCAGTTGTTCCGTCGAGAGATTCGAGACGACCTGCTTGAAGAGACTCAGACTCTCGTTTAGTAGGTTTCGCCCATATTCTGAGTCGCTGCCTGCCTCCGACGCTCTTTTTACTAGCTCTTGCGCTTTAAAAATCTTGACATCATCCGCACTGCAAAAGCTACCGCATCGCCGCCGCAGTGCTTCTGCGACAACCTCAACATTGGATCCCTGAGCGATGTTCCGTTTAACAATCGCCTTGACTAGGTCTTTGGCCAATTCTCTCCCGTTTCCCGTGCTGAAGAGAGCTTCGTAGGTTAGATTGCGGACTTGTTGCCTCACATCATTCGGCAGAGATAGCACGATCTCCTCGATACGCTCATCGAAAAGAACTAACACGAAAGAGATGCCTTCAATCATGTGGTCAATAAGTACGACTAAGGCGTGGAGCGCTCTATGTTCGGCTTGGAGAGTCACTTCTTCTTGCTTGCTCGACACTCGTCCCAGCGCACCAGGGCCTGCAAGACCCTCGATAAAACTCTTGTTGGTATCCAAGAACTCCTTTAGTTTCGTAAGGTCTTCTTGAGTATTTCGGAGCTTACCAAGGCTGACCGCAGGTGATACCGAAAGACCTCCTGTGGGCGTTACCATCTCCCGTGCAACAGGGGCTTTCCAAATTGATCGGACAAGTCTCGCGACGTACAGCGACAGGCCTTCGTGTCTCGGTGATGGTCTCACCAGGTCGATAGCTGGGGTGGACTGATCCATGACTGAATTTTCATTATACTGAGGCTTTCCACCAAAGTCAATGAAAGCTTTCCGCGCATGTTCGAGGACTTCTGGGTCCGTGACCCGTGATACTCGTAGGTCGGATGTAACATCAACTCCTTGTCCGCAAGCCACTGCCAGTGCCGTTGATGCCGTTTCTCCCCGACCATATAGCCGAATGAACTTCTTAGTCTCGCCTTCAAGTCCATCATCACCACCACCGGTTCGGATCGTACTTGCGAAAATATCCACAAGCCTCCGTCTTCGTAGCGTGTGAACGCCCGTGTTGGTCAAGATGGCAACTTCAGAGGCAGGCTTATCGTACTGTACAGCAAGCTCATTCCCAAAGCCAACTGGTGACCATGCAGCAGAAAATGGTGCCGAAGCAAGTCCTATATCCTCAGCGCGGCCCCCTAGGTTTAGCCACAAGCCCAGCTCAGCGTATCTTGAGTGCCGCGAGGGATCCTGAGGGCGACCTATCCGGCCAGTATCTGGGGCGGATATGAAAAGACTATCTGATTGTGCTTGAGCGTCCTTGGAGACCAAAGCGAAGAAGAATCCAGGGGCGTATCTATGAGCGCTTCGCGTCTGCATTAAAGCCTTAGATGACGTATTAATGCCTTGATTACTGCTGTACGTCGACATCTGCATAGAACTGGAGTTTTGGTCTTGCTGCTGCGGAGCAGGATCTGCGGGTGGGAACTTGACGTGTTGTACCTGCATGTTATTGGGCGCATTGGCGGAATCGGTGATAGAGCCCCAACCGTAGGACGATGTGGCACTCATGAATATACGACAGCCGGTCGATGTGGTTGCCATAAGGTGCAATTTCGAAGCCTCTTGTGAAGAAATAGGATAGATGGAAACGATTTGCATGTTAGGGGAAATCAGTTCCGATTGAGATGTCATGTGTGCGATATTGTTCAGGACCTGATCCAGTGGCTTTGTTATGACGAGACTGAGACCACCGTTCTGAGTGATGTGGAATGTACGGATCGTCGACTTAGACGATAATGTATAGAGCAACTTTCGGGTGTCATCCACGATGATTTGTTCGACGTGCTCTTGCTGTGGCTTTTGACCGAATGGAGAGCTTGGGACGAATGCAGATATACCTCTGCTAGTGTGGCTGACCTTAACGCATCGCTGTTGGAACCAAGTTTCTTCCTGTTTGTAGACGACCTCATAAAGGTCGTCACTGGCCCTGCCGGAGAAGAATATCCGTCCTGTGGCAGGCGACCCCTCAATTGCATTGACGTCGATACCGCGAACGGAAACAACGAGACCTGTTTTATACAGCCCGAGAGATTTACCACCAGTTGGCGCTGGTTCCGTAGATACACCGACAATGATAACATCCGCTGTCGTGGCTACAACCAGCAATCGATTAATCTGGGGTCTAAACACCCCTGCTCTTGGTACGACGAGTCTAACGGCTGTGATTGTGTTGTTCTGCTCCTCGAAGCCAATCAGGTCCGCATTAGGCAATGTATAGTCCCAGATATAGAGCGCGTTATCGATAGATACCCAAGCGTGATTCACGTCCGCGAAAAGCCCCATCGCAGTTGAAACTTGGGCTCGATTGTATTGTTCGAAGATTTTGTCAGGGATGGCGTAAATTTTGGCCCTCTGAAACGGAGCCCATGCGGACTGTGCCGAGATGTCATAGTCGGAAGAAATACCCTCTGTAGACTGAGTGAGCCATGTAAGAGTCGCCTCGATGCTCCGGAGCACTCACGACCAATATAATTATCTAATTCAGGATACCTTGACTCCTGATTCAATGTCTCACTGATACTTCTGGCGGCGCGCTCGATTGGCTTCAGATCCCCTGCTGTCGATTTGCCAATACTCTGCGTTTGCTGAGGCTGCACTGACAGTGCCTGTCCACCTAACTTGGGACCATTTTGTTGCTGCTGTAATGGCGCGGGAACGGAGCGAAAGGCAGGCTGAGAATTAGAGCCCATTTGGAACTTGTTGAAAGCAGGCGTTTGAATGTAGGCACCAGGTAGGGCTTTGGGTGGTGTTTGTGGAATAAAAGACATGCTGCAAAAGCGAATCGCGAAACGTAGCGCACCGCCAGCGTCCTATATGCAAGACCATGGAGCGACCGTTGACTTTCATTAGGAGATCTGTGAGGTTTTAAGACATGGTGAGTAGGCATACATCGGGGAGGAAGATATTGTCAATATTCATTCACTCAATCGCGTTCCAGAGACATCAGAATTGACCTTTAAACCGGGTACGCTATTTTAAGCTCAGGAACCGGAATTGTTCCGCACGCATGTCCGGTTCTGAGCTCGAAGAAGAACACCAAGCATTGTGCTATCGTCGTCCTGATATGTTAGGGCCTCGCGTTCCCATGGCCAGTCTGAGCGCCGGTGTACGCTTACGGAGGGTATGCTTGCGCTGTTCACATACGATCAGACGGTTCACGACTGCCACTATAGATGCATCTCAGGAAAAAAGCTTAGAGCCACCGATGTTGCTCAAAATGCGTTCTGATATGAAAGATGCCATGAGATCCAAAGATAGCAATCGGTCAGTGTCACGTCACTCAATGGTCTCCATGATCCACCCAAGCTTATATACCCAATGACAGGCTTGACGTTCTCCGTGGAGTTTTTGGTGCTGCATCGAATGCCTCGAAAACTCCGGTACCGATCAATTCAGATTCTCGCGTTCTAGTCTTGCTTCAGAAACAAGCAAAGTCTTCCAGAGTTGCAGCGGCCGAATTTGAGGCTGCTAAGAGGGTAGACCTCAAAGCCAAAGAAGACGCGCAGCTTGCCGTTCTGGAGGAATACATCGGCACCATACCTACTGTAGGAGACGACGAGATTGAAGAAGCTGTCACTAAGATTCTGGCAAACTTGAAGGCGAACGGGAACCACACTCACTATGGCAACGTCATGCGCGACCTCACCGGCCGCAATGGGATTTATGCTAGCAAGCCCCTAAACATGGAGCGCGTTCACAAGATAGTACAAGAGAAGATCGCGGCGCACGAGAAGAAGTGGTTTTAATTAAGCGAAAAGGTCAATGGACCAATCCTCCGAGGCTGTTCAAGTTCATGGAGCATCATTCTCCATTCACACAGAGAAGCGCACGTGTATATAAGATTCCGAGGATCCTTGTGAAGGGACTACAGAGACGTCGTTCCGCGGAGGCACGCTTATCTGTCGGACTCACACAGCAAACGTGGTATCGACTCGCAAGATCGGGTGGTGAGGGTGTATGGTGTTGGAGGTCAATGTCGCTTTCGCCAGATTCCAGTGCAGCTGTAGGTGTATACCTGAGAACATATCTTTGCAATCCTACTCTAGTCTAATACTGTATCAAGTGGACATGTCTTTCCATTGCAGCCAACGTTTGGGTGATTAATATATAACTCACAGCAGTCAAGCCTTGTGTCGTTAGTAGAACGTCTTCACACTATTACAACGTCGTTGCTGACAAAGGATCCGAATACCATAGCCTTGCTCGAACTGGCGCTGGTTTCGAGCAGTGATTTCTCGACAGCCAAGAGAACATGAGTGGTACGCACGAGCAGTTCTAGAGACATTAGCTTGGGGCCATTGTAAGAAACAAAGATAAAATTTGTCGCCATTCAGAATAAACTTGGCTGTGAAATCAGATTCGCAATGAAGGTCTGTGGGAAGTCTAAGAAAACTGCCTGTCTACCCACCTTCAAGTTCCAAAGAATAGCTGACCGCTTGGTCTTCGTCTTTGTGAATCAAAATGGACTCGTGTCTTCGCCACCTTCGCTCTTTCACATGTGCACGTATTCCTATGTTTCTGGCATTATCGGCCCAGATAATGCGACGATACTGACACTCATTCTCCAAATCCGTGGGCTTGATACTAGGACCGTCAGGGCTTTGCGCGCCTTCAGCGAGCCAGTCCCTCCAAATCCTGGGGGTCGTCTTCCTCAGAACGTCAACGCAGCTGAGAAAGACCCCTCTGCGTGGACCCACTTGGACCAGATTGACGCTGACACATAGTTGGGAGAAAAGCTCATGCGAGTCCAGATTCATGGTCTGAGACACCAGTTCGATGGACTTGGTAGGCTTTGATAATGGACCGTCATAATATGTCCTGCTCCCCGGGACATCCCCGGCTGGATGGGAGCGGAAAGGTGGATCTGCGTCTGGTCTTTGAGGTCGAAACCGCGAGTAGAGTCCTCGAAGTCTGCCCAGGCGGTTGTCCTTCTCAGAAGCCTCATATATCCAACCTTGGCCTTCAATCTCGTCACTCAATCCTGGCGTCCCGAGATAATCGCAAAAGAGATACGGTTCAGTATATTGCGCGGATGGGTGATAACATTCAAGGATCAGCTTGCGGTCCTCGAGAGATGCAGCCACCAGAAGCCGCGCGTGTACGATTCGGAGGACCAGGTTCTGGAAGCGATGGCTGACCGGTATCAATTGCAGCAACGAATCTGTGGGGATCGGAAGGAGCACGTGAATCAATATCTGCGTAACATCAGTATCATTGCATCCATCCCCGGGACAAAGGAAGCTGACCTCATTAGGTAGATCGAATAAAGCTGGCATTGTAGCAATCAAGGCCAAGCACCCTGGCAACACACCACGAGTTGATGATGGACGACCGTACTTGCCTCCACGGTACTATGACAGCCGTTGGGAACCCCGCGCTCTTAGAGCAATTATGCCGAAGGCGCGTATGGTCCACCCACAGTGACCCCGCCATTGTTCGGACGTCAAAGAGCGCTTTGAAAACTCCACGATGCCGGAAGCTATTCTGAATGATATATCACATCGACGATACAATCCTCTCCGAGGAAGCTGGCTTCTAGTGTCCCCGCATCGCACGAAGAGACCCTGGCAGTAGGTCTCGGTTGAGCCAACGCAGTATCGTGGGTAGACTGAAGACATGCAGAGGGCAGCGAGAAGCCTTGTCGGAATCTTCTTTGCCAGCTTACGATCCCTCATGTTACCTTTGCCCCGGCAACAAGCGAGCACAAGGCGACAGTAATCTGCAATACGAGAGCACATTCGTTTTCGTGAACGACTACAGCGCTGTCAGGGAAGGGCAACCAGAGTATCGGCCCTCGGACGAGGATGGAAGTATGTAGTGCTCTCAGAGAAGGATGGGTGTAGGGATTGACCATTGCAGGCCTGCCCTCTCTTCTCCTTCGCGCAGAGGCTGTCACAGGAAAATGCTACGTGATCACATTCTCTCCCTCCCACAACCTCACTCTAGCCGACCTTCCTTCCTCATCGATACTGCCAGTCATACGAACATGGACCTCCCTGTACACAGCTCACATCTCGCCTTCTTCACCGTTAGCGAAAGTATCCGCACCCACAACCATGGCCCCCATGAGCCATCAAGACCAGCTTTTCGCCCGTCCTAATGCCCAATATCGGTTCATGCAGATCTTCGAGAACAAAGGTCAGGCGATGGGCTGCTCAAACCCGCATCCACACGGGCAAGTCTGGGTAACGACGGGGATGCCGGAAGAGCCGGGTCTAGAGCTCGAGCAGCTGAGAAAGTATCACCGTGAGCAAGGAGGTGCGCATATGCTGGTTGACTACGCTTCTCTCGAATCGAAGCAGCAAGAACGTATAGTCTTCGAGAACGCTGCTTTCATTGCGTGTTGTCCATGGTGGGCTACTTGGCCCTTCGAGGTCATGATTATAAGTCGAGAGCACAAGCGCGCATTACCAGATTTCACCGAAGAGGAAAAAGAGCAGTTGGCTGAGTCGATTGCCGAGGTCACAAGACGATATGACAACCTGTTCGAAACTCGATTTCCGTATAGCATGGGATTACACCAGGCGCCACTTGAGGGTACGGATGCGGAGATCGAGGCCAGCCATTTCCACATACATTTCTATCCTCCACTCTTGAGAAGTGCGACAGTGAGGAAGTTCCTAGTTGGGTGGGTCGCTCCTCCGTACAATGCGAGAGCGTGCTGACTCTTGCTTAGATACGAATTAATGGCGGAACCACAAAGGGACATCACGCCCGAGCAGGCTGCTGCTAGGTTGAGAGACTGTGGCGGAGAGCTTTATCGGATGAGGCTTGAATAGCGTTCTGGCTGGGCAGCGGTCTCGTTACGAGTGTACGTACTGTGTGTGGTTTTTCCAATGTTAAAGATCGCCCGTGGACCTCATGCAGCATTCCCTATGATTCGCCAAGTGCCTTTGTGGATAAAACATGTTCTCAAGAAGCTTTCTTTCCTCTGTCTCTTTCCATTTTCCTCAACGCCCTTTTCCTTATGCTTTCATGCATGGTCTTATTAACCCCCACAACCAATTCATTTGAGATTCCCGCAAATGTGACCAAGCTCCATTGCATGATTGCATGCGTCCAGTATGGTGTACTCGTCCACCCCCAACCTTGCGCTCCACCTGTGCGTCCCAATCTCACGAGCACAGCCTTCACGAAGCCCCTCGCGCTAGGAACCATCAAGGATGGCTTCCGTATCTTCGACATTGCAGACGTTACAAGATAGCTTTGCACCAGCTCGACCGTGACGCCGTGGGGAGCTAATTCAGAGCCCAGCGCTGTAGACCATTGCTGCAAGAAAGCTTTGCTCCCGCTGTACGTTGCTAGTAGCGGTGTTGGAAGGAGGCCGCCGAAGGAGCCCATCGTCAGAATGAGCCCCCGTTTACGCTGTATCATGCCCGCTGCTATGATTTGCGTGACTTTCAGAGTAGCCATGCAGTTGATCGTAATAATGTCATTCATTTCATCCTGCGGTGTCTGCACGAACGGCACTGGGATGTCATGGCTCTTCCCAACATTGTTGATCAGGATTGCTACGTCGAGACTGTCCACCAAGTCCTTCAATCTCGCATATTCGGCGTCGCTGGCAGACGCGAAGTCTATGGCGAGTATTTTGGTAACATTGGGCCGGGGAGATTTGGATTGTATGGTTTCGGCAAGAGCTTGGAGTTTGGACTCTGTGCGAGAGACGAGGAGAATGTTGAAGCCGCGCTGAGAAAGCTGTACGGCGAATTCTTTGCCAATGCCGTCCGAAGCACCAGTTACGACGGCCCAGCTGGAACGGGGTCCGAAAGTCCGGAGCTGTAAAAAACAATGTGAGCATGCTATATAATACGATAGCGACGAAGGGGGATTTTGCAAGATAGAAGCTTGAACATACTGGAGTGCCAGGGAATATGAAGAGACTGAATATCAATCTTAGAAAGCTGATGAGCTTCGACCCCAGGAAGAGGAAGCCGATCAAGGAAAACAGTATGGTCCAGGGACTATAATTAGCCAAGATCCTCGGTGGAATGACTCCAGGCCCACTCGCATCAGAATTTTCCATTACTGTCCTGATATCGCAAAGCAATTGGGATTAATGTGCTCGACCTAGAGGACTGAAGGTTAGGTTTGCTGGTAGGTCGAAGTCAGCGCTAACCGAGAACGAGTCACCAGAAGTCGATGACAGCTCAAGCTTGAAGTTGTCACATCTGAATTTATGATTTCAGCCACGATTGTATATAGGGATGTTGAAACGTCCTATATTACGTGTTGCGACTGCTTCGACTTGTCCATGGTATAATGGAGCTCCACCAATTTTCCTCGCACCGTTGCTGGCAAGCGGCAATTGCTCTTCCCACCAGACGACTCAATTCTCAACATCAGCCCCCTTGATGAAGCGACGGAAGATGCAGAAGCGCGACAGTAATCCTAGTCGAGGTGTCTCTGCATTGAGGAGAACAGGGTTGAGGCACCCTGTGAGCATGTCCAAGGTACCGTTGCCGCAACCAGTACTCGATCCCGCAAAACGATCGAAGCCTACCGTCGACGAGTCTCACGGCCTCTGGGGCTTCTTCAATGAGCAAAGAACCACACTTTCGACGCCAGACGAGGATATTCAACATGGTACGGGCTTTTCAGCGCTCCCGTCATAACTTCATTCGCTAATTCCTCTTTCCTAGGTCGATCATGGACGGTTGAAGAATTACGAAACAAATCTTTCGAAGACCTACACGCGCTGTGGTGGAAGTGCTGTAAGGAACGGAATATCATTGCAACGCAAGCACATGAGCGGAAAAGGGTCGGGAGATTATATGGTGATGTGCAGGCGCAGCACAGGGTAAGAGCGGTATGTTATTTGTCTTGCATTGATATGCCCAAATCCAGAAAGTAGTATTGATGCTGCCTGCAGGTCCAGCAAACACAAAGAGCAGTTAAGCACGCTCTTACAGAGAGATACTATGCTTGGGAGGATGCCCGCCGCGCAGCTCTGAAAGACCCAGAGGTCAATCTTCAACCGTCAGACGGTGCTCCTGCCTATACACCTAGCCCATATGATGTATGTCCTTTATTATTCCCTTCCTTGCACTTTTTGACCGCCAGCAGGAGACCTTGGAGGAATCCTACGAAGAGGAGTCAGAAGAGCAGCCTAGAGCAGCAGCGGCGGGGGCTTAGAACGTGGATCTGAGAGTTCAGCATGCATAGGAATGTATTGTATAGCCGATATCATACGGAAAAGCTAGACATCGCTTGGGATCCAGTGTTCTTAGACGTTGTTTTAGGCCAGCTTTTATCCAAACCCGTGATGAGCGGCTACGGCGTGCGATTGCGATGAGAAGGACGAGGATTCATACAATGGTTCGTTTCGAAATCATCCTAGGGATCTTCCACTGAAAAAACGCTTGGGAATGTCTGGCCTCTTTCTGGAATTTTGCCCTTGATTTTTCCGTATGACAATTGTTCAAATCTAAGAATAAAGGTTGTTTGACTAGTAGAACAAGCTCTGCACTTCTAATGTACATAAGTTTTGTAGTATTTGAAGATATTGTGAAAACTTAAGAAGCTCTTGATCGCAGTAGCAGAATAGTGTTCCAACGCATAAAGTCTTGCCACAGCAACAATTCTTGCAACTCTTGATTATTTTTTATCAACTAAAGCAGAATTAAAGATCGCAAAGCGTCTAGAATAACATTAACGAACCTTCGATCATGTTAGATAGACAAATCAACTCTTTGTGGAAAGTCGAGGGCGAATTTATCAGAAAACGCCAAGCATGCCGAAGCGTTTTGACTGAAATGCTTGGCGTTGTGCGATGCATTCATGTTCTCCTGTCGAGTCCCAGTATTTATTATATCAGACGACCTTAGATTCTCCAACACTTTGAACTAATCATAGTTCGCAAGTTTCTTATCGAGCTGCGCATATTCTTCCCTGCGATCAGCACAATGGACGAGATTGCACCGGAATATGACGTGGTAGTTCTTGGGACCGGTAATTGCCCCTCCATTGTTGAAGGCCAGAATGACTGACTATATAGGCCTGACCGAGTGTGTCTTGTCTGGGTTAGCTCACACACATCTGCAAAATCGGGTCGCCCCCGCTGACCCTGATCAGTGTGCTGAGTGTGAAAGGGAACAAGGTTCTCCATATCGACCGAAACGACCACTACGGGGGTGAGGCCGCGTCGGTCAACATAGAAACTGTACGTAAGATTGACTTTTGGTCAGAGGTCTAGATCTGAAATGCAAGATAGCTCTACAAGAAATATGGCAACTACAACAAGGGCGAGGAGCCTTGGAAGAAATTTGGTCGTGTCAATGACTGGAATATCGACTTGGTGCCAAAGCTACTCATGTCGAACGGCGAGTTGACGAACATACTCGTCTCGACAGATGTCACAAGATATCTCGAGTTCAGGCAGATCGCAGGGAGCTATGTTCAGGTCGGGAGCGGTGCAAAGGCGACGGTCGCCAAAGTGCCGTCGGATGCTAGTGAAGCACTAAGATCGCCGCTTATGGGGCTGTTCGAGAAGAGAAGAGCCAAAAAGTTCTTGGAGTGGGTAGGAGCGTTCAAGGAGGACGATCCTGCGAGCTATGGAGGTAGCTACAAATCGAAGGCCCATGTCCGCCAATGTTGGGGCTGAAACAATACATAGGGCTCAAGCTCAATCAGTGCAGCATGAAAGAAGTCTACGACAAGTACGGCCTTGAAGCAACAACCCGGGACTTCATCGGTCATTCTATGGCTCTATATCAAACCGACGAGTACATCAATCAGAAAGGCGTAGCAAAAGAGACCGTACAGCGAATCAGATTATATGTCAATTCAATGGCACGGTACGGAAAGTCACCTTATATCTATCCCTTGTATGGTCTTGGCGAGCTGCCGCAAGGTTTTGCTCGTCTATCGGCGATATACGGTGGCACTTACATGCTTAATACCACTATTGATGAAGTAATCTATGATGGCAACAAAGCAACGGGCATCAAAGCGACCATGAAAGAAAGAGGCGACGAGAGCGAGGGCATGAAGTTCTCAACCAAAACCAAGAAGATCATAGCTGATCCGTCCTACTTTCCCGGCAAAGTCCAGGTCACAGGACACTTGCTGAAGGCTATCTGCATTTTGACGCATCCAGTCCAATATACAGATAACAGTGACTCTGCTCAGCTCATCATTCCTCAATCTCAAGTTGGCCGCAAGAACGGTAGGCAGGATCTTTGGATAATGACATGCATTTCTGACGGTATGTGTAGATATCTACATCGCCATTGTTTCATCTGCACACAACGTATGCCCGAAAGGATACTATATCGCCATTGTGTCAACCATTGCCGAAACATCGAGTAACCATCACCTTGAGCTACAGCCTGGATTTGAGAGACTGGGTAAGATCGAAGAGCGATTTCTAGGGCCACCTATTCCTCTGTATGAGCCGCTGGAAAGCGGCAACAACGACAACATCTTCATCTCGAAGAGCTACGATGCAACGAGTCATTTTGAAACTACGACAGGTATGCAAACCTGTATGTAACGAAGAGACCTAGCGCTAACTCGAATGTAGATGATGTGAGGGACATTTACCAGAGGGCCGAGAAGGAGGAGCTGATTGTGCAAGGTCTGCGGGAGGGCACCAATCTCGTCGCTGAAGAGTAACAGTACGTATCAAGCTACGAGCTCATGATCTATGCACATAGGCGGCTGTTGTGGCGTTATGCAGTTGTTGCATTGGGAGCGTTCGGCGTGACCAGATTTGAATAGCATAGGGACATCCAGATTACCGAGAAATGCTACAGGTCATGTCCTTCCGGTCTTACGAAACGAACAATTGGTATCTTGATGGCACTGGTTGGATCAGCCTATCCAATGCCTGATTAGGTGGCGTAACGGCCGTGCGTGCGTGGCGCTGTGGTGAATTGACTTTCAACGCTGGTTGCCCTACTTCATCTTACTCCCTCAAGAGTCATCATCGGACTTGTGGACCGACCAGTGAACCGTCATTACCAAACGGTCAAACCTACAAGTCGAGCTAACAGATACTTGAACGCTTTCCAGTCTTATACAACATTATCTGGAAGCCTATGAGCGTTCGGCTCTGCCAATACCGAGAACATTCTTCCGAGGTGGAATCTGAAGACAGCCATAGACGCTGTGAGTTGAAAGACCTCTACTTACCCCCAAGCTTTGGCTTATTTGCACACGCTTGGGATCACCGATGCTGTTCAATTCATCCGGAGCTTAATTTCACCGGGATGTTGTTCCAATGCCGATCAGAATCTACTACCAACGCCGCAGTCGCAAACTGAAGTGGAGTGACTGAGACCTTCACAACAGCTCCCTATCGGGCTGTCCAGCTTTCAGATTCCTTGCGATTATCTCCACGCATGACCTGCATTACATTGCGTTCAAACGTCATTCTATCTCCTTCACTTGACTCTCATCGCATCCTCTTGCCTATTCTAACCTGATCCTCCCCAGATTTAGCAATGCGGAGCACTTCCATCCTGGTGTGAGAGGCAATCTTCCACCCGACCCTCGGAAGTAAGTGATAGTATTTCTCAGAAACCTGCAGCGACTTTCTATATCAGGTGTGCTAACTTGAGATATCAGATTCGAGCTCGTATCTTTCCATCTAGCTTTTGTTCAACTGAGTTCTCAGAGCACAATTTGGACTCGTGTAGCCACTGGGCCGGCTGTCCCAGCTTCCAGTGCGAGAGAGCAAAGCAGCAGGTCAACGCAACCACGTGAACACTCCCTACCTACCACTTTTTCACAAGCCTTCAAGTCCACGAGCGATCAAAGACCTCAATGCCATCAATCTGATTCCTTCACTACCTTGGCAACCTCTACTGGCCTTGATTGAGATGCTTGAGAGATGCCGGCGCCCTCAATATCCCTCGTCGAACTGTAATTTAACTACGGACGTTACATCATTCGCGCACGCTCCTCCGATTAGCAGGACAAGATGTCGAATATGATCGGTGAAGACATGAGCGGGTACGATATCGTTATCACTGACCTCGTCCCAATACTGATCTCTGGCGCTAGATTGTTGTCGGGTCCAGGAGTCAGTATTTTCGTAGGACCCAAGAGAAAGTGCTTCGTCGTTCACGCAACACTCCTCTGCCAATCGTGCGCATGTTTCAAGAGACGTTTGAGAGGCATCGAGCAGAACGAGGACGCCAATAAGGAATTCTACTTGCCAGACGACGACGCCGAAGTTTTTCAGCTCTTTCACACTTGGCTATACTCGCAGAAGCTCAAATCCATAGTGAAGAGATGCAAAGAGAAGGGAGGTACTTTCGAAGACGATCATATCGGTAGTACAGACCTCTACTTCAACCTGTATTATATGGCAGAAGCAAGAGGGTTGCACAGCCTACAAAACTTGACGATGGACCGATTGCGCCAGTATTACGCTACGGAAAACAGGATATCCGGCTCCGAGCGTTGCAATCAGGTGTATCAAAGAACCAACCCTGGATCGCCTCTGAGGAGTCTAATGGTCCAGCAATTCCTCTCGATCTATACGGAGAAGAAGCAAACGAGCGAAATAGCGGCCAAAGCGCTGTGTGCTCGGCTGCAAATGAAGAAGAGCGAGACATTCATGGTCGACATGTTCGAAGCTATGCGGCGAAGAGTTGGCAAGAAGGCCTGGCAATCCCCTAACGACAGAGACGGCTGTGTTTTTCACTACCACGATCTTGGACAAAGGTGTCAGGACTCAGAGACTTGATGAGCGATGGCGACGTTCTCACAGCACATGGTTTCCGTTGAACATCGGCGGTTTCGTTTTGAAGGTAGTGGAGGATTTTCCTACAATATTCGGTCCCAAGTCTGGCGATTTTAGCAGTCTTATACGGCGTTGTTGGGCGAGCAGATATTCTAGGCGTCAGGTTATTTATTATCAAGCCATGAGCGGGTTAAGTCTCCGACATGAAGCTGTGGAGGCACATGGCTGCTACTAGAAGCTAGGCAAGATACAGTAATTATCCATCTCCGTGCCTGTAACAATGTATGCCTGAATCGAATCGACGAGCGCTGTTCACGCCGCTTTTTCTGCATCACACACCTTCGTAACGTAACAGGTACCCATTAACAGTTCGAGTTATCTGCCAATGGAATTTGAGATGCGAAACAGTTCGGCGTATACAAGACAACATCTTTGGCAATCCGACCGATTCAGTCCAAGAGGTCAAGCGTTATTGAGTCCTTTGTCTTGGAGAGTGGAATTTGATGCTGAAATCCACTTCTTTGGCGTGCAACGCTGAGAAACCAGCCTAAGTGGGCAACAGCAAACGTGGGCCTGTGATGCCGGAGACTCGGTTGATGAGCGACTTCGGGGAACCCCGCCGTAATGAGCAAAGTGTCTAAGGAAGTACTATTCTCACTCAAGCCTATCCCGTATTAGGGTGTCTGCCGCCCATTCATCGTGTATGGTAAGCAAATGGGTTCCCTATGGACTTCCATGCCACTTCATCTGGCTGTATGCGGCTAGCGCGACACTGATGCAGCTCGACCCGTAAATATTGACAGCGCGTCATTCGACAGCTAGATCTAAGACCTTACACATAACTTTTGCGCATCATGAAGGTGGTTGAGATTGTGATCGATGGATTCAAAAGCTATGCCGTTCGGACTGTTATCAGCGGCTGGGATGAGAGTTTCAACTCTATCACAGGTCTCAATGGCAGCGGGAAATCCAACATTCTGGACGCCATATGCTTCGTCCTGGGGATAACGAGCATGAGCACTGTGCGGGCGCAGAACATTCAGGTATGCGCTGCTTGGATTGGGATGGCTTCCCCATACTGAGCTTCCCCTAGGACCTCATCTACAAAAGAGGACAGGCAGGTGTGACGAAGGCTAGCGTAACAATATGTTTTGACAATCGCGACAAGAAGAAGTCACCCATAGGCTTTGAAGAGTATGCCCAGATATCAGTTACCAGGCAGATTGTTTTAGGTGGCACCAGTAAATACCTCATCAATGGCCACCGTGCGCAGCAACAAACCGTCCAAAACCTCTTTCAATCGGTTCAGCTCAACATCAATAACCCCAACTTCCTCATCATGCAAGGGCGGATCACCAAGGTCCTGAACATGAAGCCTGTGGAGATACTCGCAATGATCGAAGAAGCGGCTGGGACGAGGATGTTCGAGGACAGAAGGGATAAAGCCTTCAAAACGATGGCGAAGAAGGAGATGAAGGTGCAAGAGATTACCGAGCTGTTGAAAGACGAAATCGAGCCGAAGCTGGAGAAGCTGAGGACCGAGAAGAGGGCTTTCCTGGACTTCCAGCAAACTCAGAGTGATCTTGAGCGGTTGACTCGACTGGTGGTCGCCCACGACTACGTACGCAACAAGGAGAAGCTTAAGCAGTCTGTTGCCGACTTAGGAACTAAAAAGCGGAAGTCGGTGGAACTGGAAGAGTCAGCGACCAGGCTTAGGAATGAGATCGCACATCTGGAAGAAGACGTCAAGAAGGTGAAAGCCGCAAGGGAGAAGGAGCTTCGGAAAGGAGGGAAGTTCCAGGCTTTGGAAGAGGAAGTCAAGGCTCATTCGCATGAGACTGTGCGGCTAGCCACTGTCCTTGAGCTCAAGGAGGCAAGCGTGGGCGAGGAACAGAACAGGCGAACAGGAATTGAGATATCGGTCAATGAGCTCGAGTCGTTGGTGTCGGAGAAGAAAAGAGTCCATAAAAAGCTACAAATACAATACGATGCGGCTAAGGCTGACCTAGATAAACAAACCGCAGATGTCGAGCAGAAGGAGGAATTACTACAGACACTGCAGACTGGGGTCGCATCCAAAGAAGGCCAAGAGAGCGGATACCAAGGCCAACTGCATGATGCTCGGAACCGTGTCAGCGCTGCGGCGACAGAGCAAGAGCAAGCCAAACTCAAGATTACCCATCTCAAAAAGCGGATTAGAGAGGACGAGCCCCGGGCAAAGAAAGCAAAGGAGCAAAATGCGGGCCTACTCAAAGATCTGGAGAACCTGCGAAGTCACGCGAAGAAGTTGGAGGCTGAGCTGGGGAAGCTTGGTTACGAGCCCGGCAAAGACGAGGGCATGCTTGATCAAGAAGCTTCTCTGCATAAGGAGATCAGAAGCCTCCAAGATAAAGCAGATTCTTTAAAGCGCAAAGTCACAAACATCGATTTCAGCTACAGTGACCCTACTCCGAACTTTGATCGATCAAGTGTCAAGGGACTAGTCGCCCAACTATTTACTTTGGACAAGTCCAAGACAGGAGCAGGGACAGCACTAGAAATTTGCGCTGGAGGACGGCTATATAACGTGGTTGTCGACTCCGCGGATACAGGATCTCAACTCTTGCGAGACGGGAAGTTGAAGAAGCGGGTGACGATTATTCCACTGAACAAGATATCTGCTTTCCGTGCAGCGGCAGACAAGATCGGTGCGGCTAGAAAGCTTGCTCCAGGAAAGGTCGATCTTGCTTTGCACTACATTGGCTACGAGGAGGAAGTCACCAAAGCCATGGAATATGTCTTCGGGTCAAGTTTGATTTGCGAGGATGCTGCAACAGCCAAGCTTGTGACATTTAATGATGCTGTTAGGATGAAGAGTGTCACTCTTGAAGGAGATATCTACGACCCATCCGGAACTCTCTCAGGTGGAAGCTCACCAAATTCGAGCGGCGTCCTTGTGACGCTACAACAGTTGAACGAGATCACCAAGGAGCTTGCAATTCGGGACAATGCTTTGAACGAACTCCAGTCTTCTTTGGCGAAAGAGAAGAAGAAGCTTGACTCTGCACGGAAAACCAAACAGGAGCTAGATTTGAAAATGCATGAGGTCAAGCTGACGGAGGATCAAATCAATGGGAATTCATCGTCTTCTGTCTGCTCTGCCCATCTGTGCTCTTCAATTGGACAAACGCTGATATCGAGTGTAGATCATTCAAGCAGTAGAGGAAATGAAGACCAAAATTGATCAGCTGAAGAAGGACATCTCGGAGGCAAAGGTCCGCCACACGGAAGCCACAAAAGACATAAAAAGGATAGAAAGGGACATGAGCGACTTCCATGATAACAAGGACGATAAATTGGCCGAACTACAGTCGTCCGCAGAAAAGCTTAGAAGATTGCAGATCAAAAGTTCTGTAGCTGTGAAGACCTTGCAGAAAGAGTTGCAATCTGCGCGATTGGAATCAGAACAGGCCGCTGCCGATGTTGCCACCGCTCAGGAACAGCTCGCCGAGGTCGACGCATCCTTGAAAGCGCAAGGGTTCGAGCTTCAAGACCTGCAAGAAGAGCAACGTCAAGCAAAGGTAAATCCTCTAGGTGACGTAGATTGACTGCAGCTTTTTTAACAACCCTTCCAGAATGCGCATGACCAACTCCAAGCTCGCCTCGCCGATGAACGCGCCAAACTCACCGGTTATGATGAAGAACTCCGATCTCTCGAAGACACGTCCCGCTCGAAAGCATCTCGCATCACTGAAGAAGGTCTCGAGATGCAAAAGCTTTCGCACGCCATCGAAAAGTCTCAGAAAGAACACACCGCCACGTCGCAAACCCTGGCCCAGATGGAAAGCGAGCATGACTGGATCAGCGACGAAAAGGACTCGTTCGGCCGCGCCAACACACCCTATAATTTCCACGGTCAGAACATCGCCGAAAGCAAATCCTCGCTGAAGAACCTCACCGAGCGCTTCCAAGGCATGAAGAAGAAAATCAACCCCAAGGTCATGAACATGATCGACAGCGTGGAAAAGAAAGAAGCCTCGCTGAAGAACATGATGAAGACGGTGGTGCGCGACAAGCGGAAGATCGAAGAGACGATCGTCAGTCTTGACGAGTACAAGAAGGAAGCGTTGCACAAGACGTGGACGAAAGTCAATGGCGACTTCGGGCAGATCTTTGCAGACCTGTTGCCGGGGAGCTTCGCGAAGCTCGATCCGCCGGAGGGAAAGGCGATTAGTGACGGGTTAGAGGTCAAGGTTAGCTTGGGGAAGGTCTGGAAACAGAGTCTTACCGAGCTGAGCGGTGGGCAACGGTACGCAGTCCCAGGCAAATTCCCAGTCGTTGCTCCCAGACATATATTCCTGTCGCCCTTCGATAGTCTCGAGTGCTGACTTCTGCGCGACAGGTCACTGATAGCCCTCTCCCTCATCCTCGCCCTCCTCCAATTCAAGCCTGCACCCATGTACATCCTCGACGAAGTCGACGCGGCCTTGGACCTCTCGCATACGCAGAACATTGGCCGCCTGATCAAGACGCGGTTCAAGGGCAGTCAGTTCATCGTGGTAAGTCTCAAGGACGGCATGTTCCAGAACGCGAACCGCATCTTCCGGACCCGCTTCCAGGAGGGCACGAGCGTGGTGCAAAGTCTCACCGCTGCGGACTTGAAGTGATTTGGCTGGGAGACGGTCTGGTTGGGGATACGGCGTCCTGGGGCGGCTCTCGGCGGCAGCTCTGGATGAGGAACGGGCTTGCTGCGGCAGCAGGCGTTTGAACTCTGGCAGATATCCTGATACGACGCATCGGGATTTATGAAACGGAATTAGTGTACGTTGCTTCAGCCTTTCTGCTTCTGTATGACCATATCGACACATAACCACGTCCTTCCCTTTCCCCACAAACCTGATCCCCGTTTCAACTCTCTTTCCCATCCCCAACCCTGAACCGATACGCATCCTTCCGATCCAAATACACCACCCGATCCTCAAACCCCGCCTCCCTAACCGCCTTCTTAAAGTCCTCAAGCGGCGACAGGAAGACATCGTAATCACTACCCACCACCCATGTCAACCATCCATCCTCTCCATTCATTCAGAAAACACTCAACACAACACAAGAGAGCATGAGGGAGACAACACTCACTCATAGTGTATCGGCACCGTGACATCCGGATCGATGAGCTTGATCAGCTGCACGCCCATCGCCGCATCCATGGTCACCATCAGCAGCGGGATGCTCGGCGACGGGATCGTCGTGCCGCCGAGGTGAACGAGCATGAGGTCGATGGCCTGCCCGCTGTAGCGGCGCGGGATCTCGGCGAGTTCGGGCACGAGGAGGGTGTCCCCGGAGATGTAGATGCTGTTGGGGGGAAGGGGGGGGTTAGGGGGGGGCTGGGTTGGGGGGGGATGTGGGGATGGGGAGGTGCGTGGGGAAAGGGGAGGGAGGGGGGTGGTGAGACGAACCGATAGCCGCAGTGGAAGGAGGAGTCGGAGTCGGAGGACTTGTAGCCTAGTTCGAGCATCCAGCCGTTGGTGGGCGGGATCTGTTGTTGTTGTTGTTGTTGTCAGTCAAGTTCCCTCTATACTCCGTTGAATCTCTTTGCCTTTCCTTTCTACCGGCGGCTCCTCCCGCACACCTCTTTCCTTGCGCCTACATAGCAAAAGCAGCAAAACAGCACACAGACAAGGAAAGAAGCAGACACCCACCGCGTTGATCAAATCATTCAACGTCCCCAGCACCCCCGGCGGGACATGCTTCCCCGGCATGCCAGTCACTTTAAGCGCAGGCCGCTTCCCTTCGCCTCCTTCAGAGGATTGGATGTCGACGAACATGTCCTGGAAGAAGTCGAGGTCGTGGACGGCGGTGAAGGCTTCTTCGGGGCTTTTGGAGTCGGCGAGGTGGGTTTTGGCGTGGGGGGTGGTGATGATGGGGAGGTCGCGGCGGAGGGAGGCTTCGACTTTGTCGTCGAAGTGGTCACTTGGGGGGGGGCGTTAGTGGGTTGGAGGGGGTGGAAAAGCGAGGAGAGAGAAGGGTTGAAAGAAGGTAGAAGGGGTTGAGCGCCAAAATCGCAGGGAAAAAGCTTGATGAAAAACACCTATAGAGCAGAGGAGGGGAAGAAACAAGGAAAGAAAATGGAACGGGAGAGATGTGTACAACTTGTGTATGAAGAGGAAGGAGAGGCACGTACGCATGGTAGTGCGAGAGACATATCAAGTCAATGCGAGGAAGATCATGAAGGTCGATTGCTGGGTTCGTCTTTCTGGTTCCCGTAACCTACAGAAGTCGTCAAGATCCATGGAACAAGTTGGTTGAACGGATCAATGGCCGGCATACCCCTGGACCCAAATGAACATGATCACCAGCATGCAAGAAATTCTGGATGGCTTTTCATCAGCATCGTCTATCTAGAGTATTCTTCAAATCTTCATAGTAAACAGGGGTTGACGTAGGGTTCACGTACCGGATCGGTCATCAATCTAATGCCCTCCCATTCTCTGGAGTGCTCCGTCAGCCTTCCAGCTAAGTCGCATATCTCTTAGCCGACCCACAGAATCGTAGTCGCCGTTCCCACAAAGAGCAAGCTTGCATTCTCACCACCGGCGTTCTTGGGATGGACTTGAGTCTCTTTGGCGTCCGGAAGCGAGCTGGGGAGTTTGGCGCCGGCAGGGAGATCTCGAGTCGGAGGTTGAGCTTTGGAGGGATCGATGGTCAGATGCTTGGGTGGACCAGCTTCTGTGCGTCCAACGTTGGCCATAGTATTTGTCGATGTGGATTCGGACAAACCGATGTTCGAGTTTACTTCCTAACTTGTGCTCGAGCATGGGACTCGGAATGATTAGGCGGTCTTTCATCAATCATCATGACGACAGCGGGACGACATTGATTGGACCTTCAATTGTTGCCCACCTAGACAGAAGGAAATACATAGAGTGATGCGGCCTATATTGCCCCTCTCCAGCGCACACTTTACTTGGGCGATCAATCCCACATGCGTTGAATTGTAGTGACCTTGATTGAATGGTCGAAGATGCTCCTTCGGTGAGGGAAAGTGTATTATCCCATCTGGACGAAGAATCATATACCAAATGCTTCACTATAGACTACTATGTTACAAGATGCTTCACTATAGACTACTATGTTACAAGAGATAACCTCCCATACGACTCGCTAGGCAGCATGAGGAGGACCGATTATAGAGCTCCGCAAGTTCGCGCTCAGAATGCGGTGCAAAAGCCCAACCATATTTCCAATGCATAGTTCATGTCATGTCAATTTCCGTGACTGTCGTTATTTTCGAGACTTAGCTCGTCTGCTCCTCCGCGAGGAGTACCGTCCCGTCTATATTTGTTGTCGCCTCTCAAATTCTCATGCTCACCAACGCCATTCAATAAGTCCATGTCCGCTAGCCCAGAGTCCACATGTGAAAATTGACGCCCAAAGCCTGGTACAACTGCTGGAGAATGACCGTTGAAGGTCTGATAGGGAAAGGAGTCCCTCTGCACAATGTAAGGGGTGCCGCCAATCTCGAGTTCACCCCACCGATGCTCTCCACTTGGTGAGACGGGAACGATCTGTGGCTCGTAGCTTTCGCTGTGTCCAGGTGACGCAGGCCGGGACCGGTTGTAGAAAGATAGATGTGAGATGTTCGAAGGCGGCCGGCGACCTCTACCAATATCCATATACGAGCCTGGGCCATCGAAGGGTATGTCGACCGAACCGGGTCGGCTAGACTGAACATAGTGGCCGTGCGGCAACTCCCCATCTCTGATGCTATAACCATCTAAGTCATACCCTTCAAGACTTGGTGCCCCCAGATCTGCTTCCAATTCGTCCAAGTTGCCCGCCGGGCTCTCGTGCCGTGGGTCCAAGGGTTCGAGATTCCCACTGTCCAGCAGTGGAAACATTGACAGGAGGTCTCTTGCGGCCCATCGCCGCTTGGGATCTTTACTAAGACAACGAGCTGTCAAGTCGCAGAAATACGGAGGAAGATCATCCCGTACCGCGTGCAAGGTCAGATCCCGTGGATGTCGTTCCGGCTCGTCTTCTTCCTTGGCAAGTCCCCAAAGTACCATGCCAAGCTGGAAAAGATCGGACTTTACTCCAATATACATTGAGATCCTCAGACCACTTTCGATTAGCTTTGAGATTTCTGGTGGCTCCCAGCCCACGGGACACCCTCGCCGGTTGATATCAATGATCTTGGCGTCGTCGTGCTCATCGATGACAATGTTAGAAAGCGTGAAGTCTCCCTGTACGAAGCCAGCTTCATGTATTTCGGAAAGGCCTTGCGTTATCTGTTTTGCCCATTTTTCTCTTCTCGTCCAAGACAAATGTCCCTTGTTGTCATATAACATATCTACGAGCGCCCCTTGTTCCGCGAAGCCGATCAGGAGGCCCTTGACCAAAGACTCCCCTTCGTCAACGACCAACCCTTTGAACTGTACTACGCTTGTCGAACCTTTCAGCTCGGTCAGTGCGTTAATCTCGTAAAGGAACTCATCGACGCTGTCCGGCCCCGGTATTTCCTTCTTGATCCACATCTCGTTCTGGACCTGGACCTTGTAGACAAAACCAGACATATGAGCCTCGAACTTCAATTCGCTCTCCTTGAAACGTTTGCCTGGGATGTGCTGTACCGCACTGACCGCTGGATAGGGGATGATTTCATTGACATCTTCCGTGACATGAACATGGAGCCTCTCATCCCTGGTCTCGAGCTTCAGGTTAGTGACAGTATCGTAGAATTGAATGTCAGGCAATGACATGCGAATGGACTCGTAGATACGTGCACTTTTATCTCGTTGAAAGTGTAAAGCCTGAAGGTCATTCTCTAAAGACTCTACTGGTGCATCTCGATAGTCGCATGAGATGGTTACCCGTCTCCATCGATGTGGTGTTTCTGCGTAGGTGAGGAAGAACTTTTCACGCGGTGAGTGATCCCGAAAGTGCATGCTCAGGTTCAGGATCCATTTCTTCTCCAATTCTTCTTTGATCTCTTCATCCATATCTTGATCACCCGAGGCTTCGGAAGGCGCTGGCTCATCGACGTTGGCGTTGTGGTCTGAGGGTGGGGGAGGAGGGGGAGAAGGTGGAGGTGGATGCTGGTGAATGTCGGTATCGTGGAGTGATAAGTCTGGACAAGTGTCTCGCCTCCCGACGGAAGGGTAGCCATCGTCGAGCTCTAGCACTGCTGGGGCAGAATGTTTGGGTATGGCGATTGGTGGAGGAGAGGCAGGTCGAGCACTCAGCGCTCGGCGGCGTTCAACCGATACGGCCCTACGCTCGACAACCGATGGCTCAACCGGTGTAAGCCTCTCCCTTCGCTCGGAATTTTGACGTCGAAAGGTGCCCGGTCGCGGCAAACCTGGTACGACCTTCCGTGACAAACGGCGGCCCAACCCGGGTCTGGGTGTCTGCGATTGCTGCTTTAGATCCCGGTTGGGACATCGCACTTGCTCCTCACGCCCCAGCCAGTTTTTGATGCTGAAGCGGTGCCACATGCGGAGCCTTTGCTCTTTTTTTGCCAATTCGACGGACAGCGGCGGGTTGGTCATGGAGGCCATCGCAATAGCCATGGAAATTTTAGTTGGATCATACAACGCAAACGAAACTTATTGTCGTCGGTCCCGGAGGAGTATGTGAAGGCGGAGGTGGAGGTGGAGGTGAAGGTGGAGGTGAAGGTGGAGCTCTGGAGGTATGGTAAAAATGAGGTCAAGTAGCTGGGAGGTCATTGAAGTAAGGCTACAGTACATTGAAGGCCTCAGAGTTGTATATGGTCAATTCGCAGCTTGGGGAGAAGGACGAAGATAGTTTACAGATGCCATTCGCTGCCCCGAGGTGGCACAGAGGGGAAGCAAGACGGCCAACAGGCGCTGAAAAAGGTAGGTGAGGCTTTTTGGTGCCGAGCTTACGCCCATCGAGTAGCGGCCCCTGGTGGCCCCCTTACTCTTAGGCACCTCGACTCAGGCAATTCCTCCTTAAAACCCAAACGCAGTCCCAGGCCGATTGGTTTGTTTGGTACGAAGCCGTAGCTCTCTCACTACTCCTGCTCCGGGCTCCAAGCCTCCATCACCAGTACATCAACGCGCGCCAGTCAACTCTGCAAGATCCTGCTCCCATCGGTTGGTGGAGAATGCGCGCAGATCTCAGCATTGTCAAGTAATGTCACATCACTGATCTTCCCATGCGAGCGGGACCGTGCGTTCAATGGCAGTGTTTGCGTACAGGACTCGTAATGACAGCCAACTCATTATTGTTCGTACCCGGTTCCTCTGGACGCGCTCGCTTCGGCTGAGGAGTCCCCAGCTCCGGTGAGCTCTACTAGATGCTAGCGGTCCGATCCCTCCGACTTTGCTCGTCTGGCAAGATGATACCATGGCCGACAGTCTCAGAACGGTTGCTTGCATTCCCATACTTGGTTTGCTTTTCCTCATTTGGTGGCATGGCTGCAAGATGTCGGGATTGGGCGTGGAAGGTGGTGTGAGGCTTCCAATCATTGTTCGGTTGCTGGTGCATGCGCATTTCGCTACGTTAGTCTGTCTTTATGTCTTTCACTTTCTTCCCATTGACGTGGCACCGTTGACACTGTGGGTATTCTGCTCCGCCTCTGCTTCCATTCGTGCATCCTCTTCGCCGTCGAAGGCGGCTTTGCCTAATGACAGAAGCCGGTCGCAAACTAAAGGAACAGCGGTCACCCTTGCCATGCCATGTGCTGTCCTGACTGGACGGCCCGTGCTTAGTATGCATAAGCACGTTGTTGCTGGAGATCGTCAAGAAACGTTCCACAGTGGCAGAATAGCGATAATGGTTCGATAGGCTGTACCAGCAGTCGAAAACATTGAGCTTTGTGTGCTTTAACATGCAGAAGGCCTGGAACTAACTGTGCGATTTGACACATTTGCAGGGCAGACTGGCCGGTACTCGAGAATCCCATTCGTCTTTGAAACATCTCATTGGGCCGTCCTACATGACGCTGTACGGTCCCCTCTGGCACGCTATGACGCTGATTCTCGTCCGAGTACAGTCAGTCGACGACCAGTAGGTCTGGACATCGCTCTCATCCTTCGTCTGGCTTGGGGTCCGTCAGTCCTGGCGCGTATGCGATGGCAGCTTGTTGCATGACACGTTAATTCATTTTGTATGTCCTCGTGACTCGGATTTCTTTGATTGTGATGGGCAATCGATATATACATCTTATATATCTACATGAAGGTCTCTCCCAGCCAGCGCACTATCTAGATCTCTTCGTGCCTATACATATGTCCGATGCACCATAGCGGAGATGTTCTTCAGCCCTTCGATACCTTGGCTTGTGGTTCCAGATCACTACCCAAACGCAAATGGGTGCCACCAAACGCCTTAATAATGCCGCTTATTGAATCCCTGACCATGCAGATATTGTCGCCTTTAATTAATTGTGATACTGCGAATCTATTGGTGTATGAAATCGTTCATTCCTCATCGTGCGACTCGGCATTGTCCTTGGCTGGCTTTGCCAATTGTGTTTTCCACAAGTCATTTGCTCGATCATAGTCGATATCTGGGAATACCAGATCAAAAACGTCGGAGTACCAACTGGCCGCGTGGCCATCAATTCCTTCTTTGATATTCTAATCATCGTAATCAGCCACCACAGTCTGCGGTCAAGGACGTGGATCGCTTACTTCAGGCAGCTCGAGCCAGTCGGACATGTTGTCCGACGGAAAGATGATCGTCTTGGCGCCAGCTCGTCGCGCTGCAACGGTTTTTTCCCGGAGGCCTCCAATGCGTAAGACTTTACCGGTCACTGTCAGCTCGCCGGTCATTGCAACAGTGGGGTCCAGTGGCATGTCCAACGCCAACGACAGCAGTGATGTAGCCATCGTGATGCCTGCAGAAGGACCTGCTATTTGTTAACTGCTGCGGCGCTGATTTTCCTACAGGCTCTGTAGAAACTTACCATCCTTCTTGACAGCGCCCTCTGGACAGTGCAGATGCAATTTGGCTTTGTCGAAGAACTTGTTCGCAGGGAACATGCGAGCCATGACTGACTTTGCGAATGAGTACGCGATGACGGTTGATTCCTTCATCACATTCTTTAGGTTCCCTGTTCTTTCAAGCCCGGGCCGTGATGAGTAACCGAGAGCGGACTCGAGGATTGACTCCACATACAGAGCCGCACCGCCCATGCTGGTCCAGGCAAGGCCCATTGCGACTCCCGGCGGTGTCGTTTCGTAAAGACGGTCAGACGTAAAGACTGGAGGCCCGACATAGTCCTTAAGATTGTCCTTGCCAATTGCCACGTGTACATTGTCAGGAACCTTCAAGCTCTTGCGTGGCTCTGTGGTGGTTTCTTTCTCAATGGACCCTGGCGTCTCTTTTACATCGCTTTCGTCCTTCATCGACTCTTTCATGGCAGCTTTGCCTTCATCCGTTAAAGCCTTGTCCTCCGAGAAGACATCCTCACCAACATCGCGAATGATATTCAATGCTGACTTGCGATAGACCTTCTCTATCTGCTTCTTCAAGTTGCGGACGCCGCTTTCACGACAATAAGACTTAATGAGCTCCTCTATAGCTCCTTTATCAAGGGAGACGTCAACTTCCTTGAGTCCACTTAGCTCTTTGGCTGCTGGGGCAAGGTATCTTTCCGCAATGGCCATCTTCTCATCCGCTACATAGCCCGATAACTCGATCATTTCCATCCTGTCGAGTAAAGGTCGTGGGATGGTGTCGGTCATGTTAGCAGTACATACGAATAGTACTTTAGACAGATCAACAGGCACGTCCATGTAATGATCGAGAAAGGAGTTGTTCTGCTCGGGGTCCAATAGCTCGAGAAGGGCAGACGAAGGGTCACCCTGATGGCCTCGGCCGATCTTGTCGACCTCATCGATGAGGATTAGTGGATTCTCCGTCTGGCATTTTTTCAGCGCTTGGATGATGCGACCTGGAAGAGCGCCGACGTATGTTCGTCGATGACCCTTGATCTCAGCGACATCTGTCAAACCCCCGACACTGAATCTGTAATATTGGCGATTGAGTGCCCGCGCGATGGACTTCCCAATGCTGGTTTTTCCCACGCCAGGTGGCCCCACAAAACAGAGTATCTTTCCTTCAACGGTTCCGCGCAGCTTTCCAACCGCAATGAATTCAAGTATGCGATCCTTGACATCTTTCAAACCATGGTGATCCTCATCCAACACGGTCATTGCGTTTTTGATACCGAAATTCTCCGCGCTTTGCTGACCCCAGGGTATCTGCGTAAGCCAGTCAAGGTAATTTCGAGTGACATTGAACTCTGACGCTGCAGGCTCAAGATGAGCTAACTTGTTGAGTTCTTCATCAAAGACTTTCTTCACCGCCTCCGGCATTGCAAGCTTGTTGGCCTTCTCTCGAAACTTCTCGACCATCTTGTCCTTACCGTCTGATTCGATGCCCAATTCTCGGCGTATACCCTTCATTTGTTCCATAAGCCAGTATTCCCTTTGTCGTTTTTGGATCTTGCTCTCAACATCCTTAGAGATCTTATTTTGTAACTGCGCGTTCATGAGCTCTTTCTTTAAGACCATCAATGCCTTGGACAACCGTTCTTCCACGTTCATGGTCTCCAAAACCTCTTGAAGTTCCCGAACTTCACCGGCTGAAACTGCTGCAGCGAAGTCAGCCAATTTTCCAGGCTCATCCAGAATATTGCCAGCAGACTGGCTCATTGAGAACGTAGAAATCTGGTCCCGGAATAGATGGTTGAGTTGTGCCACTTCCTTGAAAACATTCACAAGTTCACTTGTGACGGCCTTGATCACAGGGCTTTTCTTGTCGTGCTGTTCCTCGACTAGATTATCAACGTTTACTAGACTGACGGCGAAGTCCCGTAGGAACGAGGTGGGCTCGTATGCTTGTATTTGCGTGGACTGCGGTGCCGCATTTGGTTCTTCGAAGCTTGCAACAACGTCTCCAGTTTTGTCCGGACTGTCATCCTTGCCACTTTCTTTATTTGCGGGATCATCTAGCGGACGAAATTCTGCCACTGGCGGGGCAGGAGAACCTTCCGCAGCATCTGTGTGGACTCTAGGCGGTATCAAATTGGACATTCGTATTCTGCGATGCGGGTAAAGAACCGCCGTAAGACTCTTTTCTTCCCCATTAACGGGGAACGCACTTGTGACTTGTGCGAAGACTCCGACATCATGTACATCATCCATGCTCTCTATGACATCCTTGTCCGAGTTCTCATCTTTGAACAAAAAGGCACCAACGTAGGGCTGGCCCCGTCGTATCATCTCCTGAATAGCTGACGATACGTTCGGGTCTCGAATAGTGATCGCCTTGTAGAAGCCTGGAAATAATGGGCGCTTTGCAATAGGTATGGCCATAACTTGAGGGTAGACATCGGGAACGCTGGGTTTTTGTATCGCCTTCTCTGTAGAGACCCTGCGTCCACTTTTTCGGCCACCGTCGCTACCTCCCGACCCAGATTCACTGCCGCTGCTACCACCCTTTAAGTTACTCCCGCTGCCAGGAGCTGTAGAGCCGGAAGTAGGTGCATCCGATCCCTTTTTTGCTTCGACAACCTCACTGACAGCGCTTCCTTCCGACGCCGAAGGGTCTTGCCTCTCGGCCTTAGCCTTGGTCTCGTTCGGAGGCGGTATTGGCTCCGGGACATCATCAGGGGGCGATTCTTTCCGCCTAGGAATCGAGGTGCTAATGAAGCGGTATCGCCGGGACTTTGGGGGCGGGAATTCAGAAGAATACTGCGGCGTACGGAGGACTGAGGTCTGAACGCAACAGGTGGTAACATGAAGGCTCCGTGATCGTGCGACGAAAAGGATATTCGGAGGCTGTCGGCGAACTCTGCGGAGAGCACACCTCCATGGTAGGGTTTGGCTACAGACCATGCTCTGAAAACGTTTTGGGACGGAAACGAGTGGAGTGAAAAAAATCAAGAGGCTTGCATGACAGCAGACATGGTCGGATAATATGAAACGACAATTCTTTTATCAAAGAGCGGTATGAATGTCAAGATTTGGCTTGTGGCAATTCGAATATCGAGATGCTGGATCATTATCAATCGATGCGCATCATAGTTCTCCCGTATACACTAAGGACACTAGCGGTCTGCTTCCCGGTGGTGCCGGTCAAGCATCCGCAACAGTACATGTAAAGTAGTAAACTCTTGGAAATCCGTAAAACTTCGAACTCAGCTACCCACGCTGTGACGCGTTCGGTATCCATGAACAGCAGCGAAAGCGGAAGGGATTGGGAGACTCTACGTGCGACCCAGATCCTATTGCCGTAGACCACCATTGGTCAATACAACCGGTGAGGAATGGACATTTGAACGGACAACTCGGTGCATGATTGAGAGATTTATGCCAGCATATGGACCCATTAGCTGACTTGGAAGAGAATATCAACCTTCCGGAGTATTGAAGCTCGGCGATGCATGCCATAGTGAGAAAACTACCATGCTCTGGGCTTACATACTCGTTAAGTGGTGGTTCGCGATGCTAACGGCGCGTCCACGAAATGTCACCCATTCCCAGCACCTAAAGGCAAAATCCATCTCTTATTGCGTGTGGTATTAAACTAGATGTGGAGCCTTACTTCGTTCTGGTGTACCTTGTTGTAGCTGTTGTAGCGCCCTTCCGAACGGATCGCTCCTTCTCTGTTCTACCTTTACTATCTCAACCGCAGCTGAACAGTTCGGACGTGTGCCTATTGAATGCTCGGAGCTATGCAAGCTTTCCTTTACTTCTGCTCTCAACTCCTTAGATCCCTCAGTGCAGCGTGTCTTATCTGCTAGGTTTCTCTCCTATTATTCTTCTATCATGAGCTCTCGCGATAGCTCTTATTTTCCAAGCGCCAGGAGCAAAACCACACCGGAGGTTGAACCAGCCTTCTTTCGTGCTTGGTCCTTACGCCCATCAAGAAGCTCGAACCGGTCATCGGACACTGCGCATTCCATTGAGGTCTCTCCACGAACAAGCCCTGCACCAACCTCGTCAGTGGGTACTGTACGAAAGGCACAGCGACGTGCAAAAAGGCCAGAGCATCAGAGATTACGATCCGCGCCAGCGGCGGGGAGATTATCCGACTCAGGCAAAAAAACGCCCACTACTCCACTGAGTCCAGGCCTTGGAGGCACACACGCAAAGGAGTCAACGTTGGGGAGCCAAATGTCCGTAGGATCGTTGCGCTCAGAATCGACTGTGTTGCCGGCATCGCCTAACACTTCGCCTTTGCAGAGACTTGTCCATTTGTCTAGTCACTGCATCACCCCGTCTACTGCTGGAGAGCCAAAACCGAATCACAAGGCTAGAGAAGGCTTCAACTGGAAGCTTGAGGCATCCGGGCACTGGATCGAATTCAAGATTGGACGTAAATCGCAGGCTGCTGAACCTCACAAGGCACCGGAGGGAACTCCCCTTGAAACCCTTTCCAGGCCCATGTCCGCTTTTGCTTCTCCGGCATCTCTTAAAGTGGTAGCCTTGCCCGAGCACCATGGGGATCAGCACAGCACTGGTCCTAGACTGGGAACAAAGAAGGCCTTGGCTGGCACAGTTCAAGCGTCTACCAGATCTCCTCCAGTAAGTCCTGGAAGGTATGGTGTATTGACCCGCTGGAACAAGCGTCGTTCGAGCATGAAGCATGGGCCAGAGGCTCACCATCCGTCTAAGCTTATTCAGACAAGAAGTTTGACCGGACACCTTTTACAGCGAGCCTCCAGCGTCCTCAAAGATCTGAAGGAAAAGCAAAGGTCGTCAACAAGCTCCGCGAGTAGCACTCTCTCGATTGCTGCTAGCTACACCCGGAATGCGCATCTCTCGCCACTTTATGGAGGACACTCAAACACCAGCTCCATCCGCAATGTGCACATTGGAAAGGCACCGCTGGGGACGCCTGTAACTCCTGATTCAGATATAATGTACCTCGGCTCTGATTCGAAGCAGTATTTCCGAGTAGAAATCTCCGAGCCTGGTGCTCCCACCTACCTACCCTCCGAAGCGCGCAGAATTGGGACGCCTCCATTGCCAGGCGAGGTTGGCCGGCACAGGGGTTTCTTCTTCGATTATAACGCACCGGACGACGAAGGCAGCACACCGAATTCAGAAAGGAAGGAAGGTGGCTCTCCCCGTTCGCACCTAAAGAGGAAAGACGCGTCGGACGTTGACTGGTACAGAGCCAAAATGGAAGCCGACGAGGCACGAGATGCTGCGATGAACTTTGAGCTCAACGTGCCCGATCATTTGCCTGGTAGCCCACTGTGTCCGAAACATCCAAAACACAAGTCTGGGGGAAAGGGTATCTGTGTCTACCACGGAAGGAATCGTAATCCTGGAGATGACCCTTGAGATTAGTCAAAGGATGACAGCTATTACTACTACCATGAGCAGCAAAGTTGTTCGTGCTTTTGCGCGAAAATCGAACCTGCCCCAAAACCTTGTGAGCCATGTCGCTTCCTCTCACATGCAGATCCTATTCACATATGAACCATGTTCCGAGATGAAAGAAAACTTGCTCAGGAATCTGGGGCTGTGGAAGCACGTGATCGTTGACAAACAAGTTCTCAAAGTCCTCGTGCAACCTGCCGTGGCCTAAAACATAAAGGTGCCATAAGCTGTAGCCTGGTCTCGCAACTTCAAAACTTCTAAGATTTCTCCAACTTTATGATCGTGACTCACTACATAGACTGAATACAAAGACTGAAGTACTTCTTCTATTATCTAATTTTCCATCGTCACGACTGGATGCGACACGTTCACTCTCTGTCTTACTTCTCCTTATCTTCACTTCTTCTACCGGCCACCGCCCCTTCACCTCCTTTTGTCTTTCACTTACTATCCAAACCAGCCCCGCAGTAATTGTATGTTATTCGACCACTTGAATGACCAAAATCGCCGCACCGAGAAGCCATGTCATCCGCCACTGCGCCCACCCCAATACATATCCACATCCCCCAGTCGCTCGCTCACCTGACCGTTCCCCTTTCGACTTACCTTCAGAAGAACTCCCCATTCACCAATCTAGCCGTCGGAGCCTGCATCTTCGCGCGCACTGCAGCCCATCAGTCAAGTCCAAGCCAACTTCGTCTATTGTTAGTTCAACGTGCCGCGACTGAGCGCGGCTTTCCAAATCTCTGGGAGATCCCGGGTGGTTCTGCGGAGGAAGGCGATCCCACCATTCTCCATTCAGTCGCACGAGAAGTCTTCGAGGAAACGGGGTTAAGGCTTACTCGGTTTGTGCGTGCTGTTGGAGACGGAATACAGTTCACTACCGGAAGGCAAAACAAATGGATGAAGTTGACTTTCGAGATCGAGGTGCAGGAGGGACTTTCTGATGCCGTGGAGGGAATAGCTGGAGGTCAGTGGATGTCTGATGCGGCTTCCCTCTTGACTCAAGTCTGGCTGACGAGGGTCTAGGGGTTGGACTGGTCAAATTAGACCAGGCAGAGCATCAGGCGTTCAAGTGGGTAATGGAGGATGAGCTGAAGCAATGGGGCCCGGGCAAGATTATGACAGAAGAACAGAGGCACATGATGCTGCTGGCGTTCGAGGCTCACCGAATCCTGAACTGACGTCGGACCGCAATTATGTCTGCGAGATACAGGACGGGTTCATCATGGCTCCTTCAAAGTCATGAGATAGATAAGAAATTCGAGCTGGAAGCTACTTCTTAAGACTTGATTTTACGGCTACTGGAGATGTTAATCTGATACTGGTGATTTCCCAGGCATAGACGGAGTCTTCTCCCTAGTCGTGGCGGATAGTATTTGTCTTACTAATAACTCTCTTCTAGCCCTTGTAGATTACGATATGCCCCTAAAGGATATCAGATGCTGCAAAGGCGCAGAGTCAAAGCAACCGAATGTTGTTTCGGAGGAGAGCCTCCACTGTCGCGGTGTCATTGTAGATCAATGAATCGGTGGTTTGGCGATGGGGGCGCTCCTAGTGTTGATTGATCGTGAATTCATGAAATTCCCTACGGACATGATAAGCCCTAAGGTAGTAGTATCATGGTCTCAAGACATTCGAGGAACAATGGACTCGGCAAGTCGGCTGAGCGTTGATTCATCAAGTCGTGGAAACATCAGGGACCAGAGTCCAGACCCAGGCGAGCCAGGGTCCTTGGTTGCAGGAGACTAGGGTTGGTCACGAATCCTTCCACTGTTCCAGGCTTCGACTCTTTTAGCCCATCGTGCATCAGGTTGGCAACGCCTCACTAGCGAGCTGCCATGCTCGTTCCAGATTAGACCCTCTTCCCAAGCGTCGTCTGTCTTGCAGGCGAGGGGGTCTGTGCTGCACTTGTCTTGCGCCTGTTCCCCACAGCCAAATACCGAGCGGCAGAACTAAAGATCAGCTAAATCCCAGGCCCAATAGACGCGCTCGAGTCAAAGGTCGTCGGCGACCTCTTCTTGCGACGATATGCCCCGGCGCTGTATTGCAACGTCGCTTCCTTCACCAGATCCAGATCTACCAGTATCATATCCTCGACCCTTTCCAGCAAGGCGTCTCTTCCGCCACCCCCTCGACGTCAAAGCTCCTCCTACAATTCGCCGGCTTCATTCTTCGCTTGCGTTGGGACCGAAACAGACACATCAAACGCCTCTGCCTGCTTTCTGTGCACCTCCAATATCCAATACCGCTTCGAACTAGGACCGCTCTCCCCGTTCCGAATCGGCTCGCCCCTCAGGTCTGACACCTTTGAGCACCTAGCCAACATTCATTCACCCATGCTACTTGATACCGGTTTCGCTTCACAGCCCACCGTCAGGAACGCATGAGAGCCCAGGGGCTATACGCGCTGCGTGAAGCCTGTGCGCGAGCGTCGGAGCTTTGACTCGCGTGGGCATCCGCGTGTACTGTGAAAATCGTTTCTGCCTCAACTTTTGAAGAATATATTCTGAGAGCCTTTCGCCACCTGTTCAATATTACCAGCTCAAGGCCATAGCACTGGGGTATCGATCGAATCATAGATTCAAGGATGGGATCGCAGAGTATAACGACGGCATCCGTGGAACTGGGAAAAGGGGAAGCACCCTACAAGAGTCCGCCGTCGTCTCTGTCTGATCAGTCCCAACACGATGGCGAGAATTTTCGGGGTCGAAGGCAAGAACGAGAGCGTAGTCTAACTGCAAGAGCGGAGGACGAGAGTGGGGAAGACAAAGAAGGTGGCACGGAGGCTTCGAACGGAAAAACTAGGAAGCGTAAACGAAGCAGGAAGGGTTTGGAAAAAAACTTTCCATGTCCGCAGCAGGGATGCGGAAAAAGCTATTCGAGAGCCGAGCATCTCTATCGACATCAACTGAACCGTAAGCCACCGATGCCGTAGTGCATTATACTCAGGGTACTAAATGGGAAGTAGATACTCCGAAGAAAATTTACACGTGCGACTTTCCTAATTGTAATCGCCAATTCGTTCGGCAGGATCTTTGTACGAGGCATCGTGAAAGACACACTGCTCGGGGCTCACATTTACAACGGAAAGAACCTTATCATCAAGAGCTGGAGGGCCAACCAGTGCTTTCTTCCCCAGCCGCAGTCTACCACGATTCGTTCAATACTTCCTTTCGGTCCTTGGCCGACATCAACGGCGGAAGCCAGGGACGAGTCAGTCAAGCAATTCCCCCGAACTTTACATCTCCAGTGGGACTATCACCGACCATAGGTCGAGCTTTAGAACCGCAGCATCCGCGACCTCACAGCAGCACACCCCTCGGAGCCCACTTAAGATCGCCGTCGTCCTATACGAGCCCACCAGGTTCAGGGTACGCATCTGTTGCAACGCTCAACAGGTCGAATAGTGAAAACAGTTACTACTCAAACTCCACGTACAGAGGTTACGATCCTACTACTGCCAGAAGTGTGCCTGCGTCGACGTATATTAAGTCGGAGAGCTTCGAAAACAGAGTTCAGCCAACAACGACTTCCGACCTACACGCATCGCAACCAAAATCTGCGACGTTGACCGGTTCACGAGGTTGGAGTACCTCCTCACCCACTTCTTACAACACCTCAGACCCCCATAATTACAACGCTCAATATCAGGTGCAGAATGGTGGGAACACGAGCTCGTACATGTCAACTCAAAGCCATTCTACACATTTGTCGACTTTACCTCCGCCCCCTTTCGCCAATGGACCTCTCAACCCCTCTTACCCATCACACGGCCTGTCCACAGGATCTACAAATTCAATTGCCATGGATCCTACAGCAAACATGGCCGCTCCAGGCCTCTATAACCTTGACTCGAACATGAATGGTGTTCCGTATCCGGGATCGGCGTACGGTAGCGAAAACCAGAGTCGCTCCCCGTACGCTATGGCAGAAGACTTTGCCGCGTGGCTTTTCAGCGATTCCAATGTTTTCAACACTGCATCGCCTGGGGACTTCCAATCCGGGTCAATGTCTTTCGGTCCACCGAATTTTATGGAAGATCCGAGTGCAATGCCTGGCATCCAGTATGGCGATGAGGAAACTCCGTTGAACGCTCAATACGTCCATGCACTGCCCCCGGAGCATCCCATGGCGGTGAACAGTATTCTAGATTCTGGACAGGCTCCCACGATCCTATCAGAAGAGAAATGGCAACAATTGTACGAGCTCATAGACCTTCGTTTCAACGAGACCGACCATGCTCCAGTCCGAAAGCAGAAAGAATCCTTGTTAGAGGGCGACCGTAACGAAGAGAGCCATGTCATGAGCCTCCGAATGATGAAGACCTACATTGGCTCTTACTGGTACCACTTCCATCCACAGATGCCCATCCTGCACAAGTCCACGTTCTCAGCAGACAAGACACCAAACCTTCTGTTGGTGGCTGTGATTGCTATCGGGGCGTCATGTCTGGACAAGGTACACGGTCATCGGGTTACCCAACAAGGAGCGGAGCTGTCGAACTTCTTGGCCTGGCACCTTCGGTGGAAGATATTCGAAGAGAGAGACTTCACGCCTCCTGCCAAACTTTGGGTCTTCCAGGCCCTTCTTCTAATGGAGACGTACGAGAAGATGTACTCTACGCGCATATTGCACGAGCGTGCACACGTCTTCCATGGTACGACCTTGACTCTGATACGGCGGGGCAGCTCACTTATTGGACGATCACCGCTCGATTCACCCCCTCTGACCAAGGAAGAGATTTTTAGTCAGAATGCGAATGGTGAACATCAAGAATCCGCGGGTGCTACCCCTGATCAGTGGTGGAATCACTGGGTCACAAACGAAGCGACAAGGAGAACCGCTTTCGCTGCTTTCATCATCGACTCTCTTCACGCAACCATGTTCGGGCATAACATTACCATGGTTGCTCATGAGATGAAATTGCAACTACCGTGCGACGAGTCGCTGTGGTCCGCTACCAGTGCTGCAGATGTCAGTCGATTTGAGGCGAATCTAGTAGCTGGCGGGATCAAGCCAATCACTTTCTTCGATGGACTGAAGAGTACCTTGGATGGCAAATCTGTGAGGACCAACTCCTTCGGACGTACTGCATTGATGGCCGGGCTACTCAACGTAACTTGGCACTTGAATCAAAGAGATGTACAGAATCGTACTTTGGGAGCCTCACAAGCCCTGGGGGGTAGGGGAAGGTGGCGGGGTACAATGACCAGAGCCTTCGACTTTTGGAAAGACGATTTCGAGCGATTTGGCGCCAAAGGCACGGGCTCAACATCTGCCTTCCACCAAGTCGCAGGCCGTCCCGACGAAGAGAACATCTTCGAAAGCAAGACCGTACTTCATCATCTCGCACACATGGCCATGCACGTGGATGTTGTAAGCTGTCAAATCTTTGCGAATGCGAAACGGCTCCTTGGCCGCACCACACTGCAATCAGACTTCGCCAAGGCACAGACAAGGATCCGAGAGCACTGGGCGCCCAAAGCCAGTGCTCGAGACGCAACATTCTATTCCCTCAAGTTTCTTCAAAAGGTACTCCTTCCAGATACAGTCCGCTATCAGCAGGGGTCGACCGACGCGGGCGACTTCTCCAGCTACTCGGCCAGAGATGATTTTCTGTTGAATCGACCATGGGTGCTATACTTTGCAACACTGATCGTCTGGTCCTATGGCTATGCTCTGGATGGTGCAATCAAATCACCACCGGACATGAGCACGGTTGACCAGCAAGTGTACGACATGCAGCGATTTCTTACCACAGTGGGGGCAATCAAGGCCCCCGACGACCTTGCCAACTTGCGAGACCGTAATGCTTGCATGGGCATGCTCTACGTTTTGAGGGACATGTTTAACAAGACCCGATGGGAGCTACTCCACGAAGCCGCCAGCCTGCTTTCCAACTGTATCGAGATGCTGAAGGGATCTTCGTAAGGAAATCGAAAAGTATCGATCTATGTCATAGTTCACATGGCGGATGTTATGACTGGCCTCGAGCATTTTTCATGATACCCAGGGCGTATTGTGGTTGAGCGCTATTTCCGGTACCTCAGGCTTGGGGGTTTCAAAAAGCAGCGAATGATGCAGCACTGGCTCTTATAGAGATGGAACGTCGTCAAATTGTCAATGAAACTATGGATCCACGGACCAAGATGTTGTCGAGGAAAGCAGTAGGGTCGCTGTGAGTTCGCAAGTAAAGTCTTCTCGTAGATGCACCTGCCCGTTCCTGAACATGGCGGCTTGTCACCTACCCGGATGGCCGTCTTGAATAATATTGTCGAAATGGTAAGCATGCTTGCTTGACATGTGTAGCATAACGTTGGAGAGTACCTTGACTGGCCTGTAGACGGGAAACCAAATAACATGTGTGGAGCCAATCAGGAGTGAGCTGATGACCGAAGCCGATATCGGAGTATTGCAACCTGAGCCGAGGATCCAATTCAACCTCCAAATCTTCTCCGCTGTGTACTTGTAGATTCTTATTTTTCCTTTCACTTTTGAAGGGATATTCTTGTGCATAGTTTGGGAATGCCTTCAGCTACTAAGAAGCCTCAGACATTGTACGACAAGGTCTTTCAAGACCATATCGTCGATGAACGCAACGATGGAACCATACTATTGTACATTGGTAGGATCTAGCTCGCAATCCGAGCTTCTTAATTTTGGGCTGACTCGGGTTTACCATAGACCGTCATCTCGTTCACGAAGTAACATCACCTGTAAGCAGTCTCTATGCTGTCACTTACTATGTCCTGACTGGATGTTCAGCAAGCTTTCGAAGGCCTACGCAATGCGGGGCGAAAGGTTCGGAGACCCGACTGTACCCTCGCTACCACAGACCACGTACGTAGTGCCGCCCAAGATATCCTCGCCATCTAGCTCACGTGTGGCAGAACGTACCAACGACGCCCCGCAAGAACTTCAAGAATGTGGGGCAGTTTGTGGAGGAGGCCGACTCACGAATACAATGCCTTACGCTTGAAGACAACGTCAAAGCTTTCGGATTGACTTATTTCGGCCTGGGGGACAAGCGACAAGGGATCGTGCATATCATTGGACCAGAACAGGGTTTCACTCTTCCTGGAACAACAGTGGTGTGCGGTGACAGCCATACTTCAACCCATGGCGCCTTCGGCTCTCTGGCTTTCGGTATTGGGACGAGTGAGGTGGAGCACGTGCTCGCTACACAGACTCTGATCACAAAAAGGAGCAAGAACAAGAAAATCCAGGTCGACGGAGTTCTTCCGCCAGGCGTTAGCAGCAAGGATATCATACTGCATGTGATAGGCATCATCGGAACAGCGGGTGGAACCGGCGCAGTCATCGAATACTGTGGATCAGCCATCAGAGCCTTGAGCATGGAGGCCCGGATGTCTATATGCAACATGTCGATCGAGGCCGGTGCCAGGGCCGGCATGATTGCACCTGATGAGACGACTTTCCAGTACTTGGAAGGGAAGCCTCTAGCACCCAAGGTGGGAAGCGCCGAATGGAAAAAAGCCGTTAATTACTGGGTCAGCCTCAAGTCCGATGACGGTGCGACTTACGACGAAGAAGTTTACATCAACGCTAAAGATATTGCCCCAACAGTGTCTTGGGGAACTTCACCGCAAGATGTTGTATCTATTACTGGCGTGGTGCCAGACCCTAAAGACTCACCCTCAGAGGCGAAGAAGGATAGTGCAATTCGCGCTTTGGAGTACATGGGCCTGGAGCCCGGTACCAGAATGACGGATATTGAGCTGGACAAAGTCTTCATCGGATCCTGCACCAATGCTAGAATAGAGGATCTCCGCGCCGCTGCCAAGATTGTTGATGGGAAAAAGATCGCGCCCAATATCAAACGTGCCATGGTGGTGCCGGGCTCCGGTCTTGTCAAGAAGCAGGCAGAGTCTGAGGGTCTCGACAAAATCTTCGAAGCAGCTGGTTTTGAATGGCGCGAAGCAGGCTGCTCCATGTGCTTAGGTATGAACCCTGATATCTTATCACCTAAGGAGCGATGTGCAAGTACCAGCAACCGCAACTTTGAGGGCCGTCAGGGCGCTGGGGGAAGGACTCATTTAATGTCGCCGGTGATGGCGGCAGCAGCAGCAGTCATTGGCAAGCTAGCCGATGTTCGTAAGGTGTTGGGCGAAACCGCAACACCTGCGAAGGCATCACCCAAAGTTGACGTTGATCCGGAAACGTCTCAAATAGATAGTGACGATGACATCGAGCGCTTGTTGGATTTACCCGAGGACCAGGACGAGACCAGTACCGACGCTCCCAAATCATCAGCCGGCCTACCAAAATTTGGAAAACTGAAAGGAATAGCCGCACCAATGGAACGCTCGAATGTCGACACCGACGCGATTATTCCCAAGCAATTTCTCAAGACCATCAAGCGCACTGGTTTGGGCTCCGCCCTTTTCTACTCTCTTCGATATAACGAGGATGGTTCCGAAAAGCCTGATTTTGTACTGAACAAAGAACCTTATCGCCATTCCAAAATTCTTGTAGTGACGGGCCCGAACTTTGGTTGTGGGAGTTCACGAGAGCACGCACCGTGGGCATTGCTTGACTTCGGCATTACCTGCATTATCGCCCCATCTTATGCCGACATATTCTTCAACAACACGTTCAAAAATGGCATGCTCCCTCTTACGATCGAGGACCAAACCATGTTAGAGAAGATCGCCGACGAGGCTAGAGCTGGCCGGGAGGTAGAGGTTGACCTAGTCAATCAGCAGGTCAACAATGCTTCAGGCCAAAAGCTCGCAAATTTTAAGGTGGAGGCATTTAGAAAGCATTGTCTTGTCAACGGACTAGATGACATTGGCCTGACCATGCAGATGGAGGGCAAAATCGGGAAGTTCGAACACGCGAGGACTATTGATACGCCGTGGCTCGACGGAAGTGGGTACTTGAAGAGAAACCGGGATGGGCCTGTTAAAGTCGAAGCGGCCCCAGTACCGAAGACCAATAGGGGAGAACCAATTGATGAACCTCTGGAGTGGTAAATTAGACGATTGTATACGCGCCTGGCTAGTAAAGCCTTCCAGTGTCCGTCCCCATCCTCGGCCGTTACCGCTCTCTGAGGTTCCAACACATTGCCTTCAGTCAACCTCTTCATAAGGAGCTCTGGACCGTTTTACTCTAGGCTCCCAGCTTCGGACCGTGGAGTGAAGCCCATTTATCTTACAATACACACTTACAGTGACGACACGAAAGTACTGAATCACGAGGGTTGATGAATCATTGGCTGGGGCTAAGAATTGCGAACTCGCTGGATGTGGATCGGCTACAGTGTCAGTTGTAGAAGTTGAATGCGTAAGAGTCCCATTCTATGACGCATCCGTTCATGACATCTCTATCTCGCTCTTCAAGTGATTGAAAGTATCACATGTTATATACATACCCGCCACTTTCTGTTCTTAAAAGGCGGCTGGTAAGACAACTTCTGCCTCACTTTATAGGACTTACACTACCAACATCTGCGGCCAAAGAGGCGGAGCACCCGTTATATTCGTGTCTATTAGCGCTTGTAGCATCTGAAATCCCCTTTCATGTTTACAGTCGAGTCGACGGGTGATTGCAATTATGCAGATGTATCGTGATGCGCGCTGACTTTTTGTGGGCTGCCACACTATAGCTTCAAACATGAAGAGTAGGCCACTTGAGCGCCTAGGACGCTTGCTCTCATTTGAGGATTCTAACATCGGTTCCATTGTTCGCCTCTTCAAGAGAACTGATGCAGGACCACGACAGAAAGCGATCAGGGGCGTGGTATACATTTACCCCGGATCTGGGGTAAGGCATTGCCGATGCTAGCGCCAGAAGGTCTGAACGGCGTCTCTACGCGCAGGTATCAATTATGAGGATCTGGGACACAACCTACGGTCGTTCGTTCCACTGGACGGCGCTAATCTTCACTGCAGGAACGACAATCCAGTCCTCTAGTTGCGGTCCTTGAAGTTTCACCTTACACAACATTCTCGTCGGCAGTCGTCAACTGACTCTATCCGGCTACCTTCTCACAGGCGCAGTCCACCTCTAGACAGGCGCACGGTCGTTCGTCGCAGTCACACGGCTTTGCACCGAAGAAGATTTAGTAGCATCCGCTGTACCCCAGACCAGCTATGGCCGCCCAGCGCCTCCAACCACCGTTAGCAAAGAACCGCCAACAGTCTCCTCTACCTCTGCGACGGCGACGCCTCAGCGGCTGTGGGGATGAGGAATTTTCCCTTGTCCTTGCCAATCGGCACGTACTGAGGCCCGAACTGGGGATGGACGATGCTTATATTTACGGGTCTCTTCCCTCCGCGGAACTCCGAACGATACATTCATTAAATATCAAGTAATATCTTTACGTAAATATACGCCCTTAACATCGATCCGGCTTAGGTGTACATGACTTTCTGGAACGACTCGATATCTAACCTCTACGACACCATGGAGGACCGCAAAGGGAGCAACACTAGTTCCAACAAGGAAGGCTTCAACCCAATCTTCCCCTCGCTACAGAACGTATCGGAAGACTCCGGCCGCCCAAACTACATCGACTCCGTCCCGTATCAAATCAACGGCGACCACTCTAGCGAGGAGGCTCTGCGGAAGATCAGAACCGCGAATACGGTCGCCATCAGCCCGGAGCTATTCGAGAAGATCTACCTTAGCCCGCAAAGCAAAGTCAAGGGCGATCTTCGATCCACGTTCGCGAACCCAACGCCTATCGGCCTCCTTGGCTTCGTCCTGAGCCTGAGCCCGTTGGCATGCGAATTGATGGGATGGCGAGGCGCAGGTGAAGCCGGCATCGCGGGCGTAGGCTCATACTACTTCATCGTAAGCTCCACCATCCCCTCTCCGAACCCCGATCGAAGCTCGCTGACCCCATCCAAAAACAGGGCGGCATGCTCATGACCCTCGGCGGCCTCCTCGAATTCTTCCTCGGCAACACCTTCTCCTTCGTCGTCTTCTGCTCCTTCGGCGGCTTCTGGTTCACCCTCGGCGCGACCCTCACCCCCTCCTTCAACGCCTACGGCGCCTACGCCGCTCACCCCACAACCACCGACCCCTCTGCCGGCCTCACCTCCGCGGGCTTCCACGCCAGCTATGCCTTCTTCCTGCTCTTCATGGGCCTTCTGTCGCTCATGTACCTCGTCTGCGCCTTACGGACGAACCTCATCTTCGTGACGATCTTCCTCGGGCTGTTCCTAACCTTTGTGCTGCTGGCGGGCAGCTATTGGACGTTGGCGCTGGGGATGACGGGCACGAGCGCGAGGCTGCAGGTTGCGGCGGGGGCGTGGGGGTTGATTGCTACGTTGGCGGGGTGGTGAGTTTTCCTTCTTTCCTTTTGGGTTTTTGCGATGGAGGACTTGGTGGAGAGTGGCTGGCTGATTATGGGTTGATGCAGGTGGATCTTCTTCGCGCAGATGCTCGTGAGCGTGGATTTCCCGATCGAGATGCCGGTGGGGGATATCAGCCATGTCATACGAGGGGCGAGCGAGCGGAAGAAGGTCAAGGAGCAATTCTCTGCTTGAGTGCCATTCACAAATGCCAAATACACGTTGAGAGCAGACTAGACCGGCATTGGACGGGGACTGGGGATATCTTATGGAGGTGTTACAGTGGGGCTCCCTCGGTAGCTTCGGAGAAAGCTATCTAGAAGGGCGCAGGAAGGAGTGCCGTCTTCCAAGCTTGTTCACAGAGCAGGAAAGCAGGCAAGGAAGGGGTGTGTGATACCAGTACAAAAGCGTCTTTCAACTTATCTGTCTCGCAGCATATCCTGTACATCTACCACTAGTACCATGTTCTCATATCCCTTTACCCTTCACATCCCTCTACCCTTCAAACCCGACTCCTGTCTATCAGTCCTGCACCACCAGCTCACAGCGGCTCGAGACCCCGATCTACATTGGCAGGAGCATCAAGATAGATCTTGGGCAATCTGCCCTCTGCAGTAGTTCGTAGTAGAACCAGCCTTAAAGCGCGCATAGCGTGAAACGGGCGCGTAAGCGGCTGCTGGCCATGCATCGAGAAGCGCATCGGATCGGCATGTCTGTGCGGCTTGCCCCGAGGGCTGAAACGGTGGCTAGATGTTGTGATGGATTTTCAACTGCTGCGATCGCTAGTGGTGGCGAGTGGTACCAGCGAGCTGTGCTTTGATCCAAGGGTAGGCAAGTTGAAGTGTGTAAAGGGGCAGGAGCCACAAGATGCAACAAGCCACAGACAGATACGAACCCGAGGCCTGTTGATTGCTCGAATATTCCTTTACGTGGATATGCACATAGAACTACTCGTTCAAACAACGCATCGAACGCCAGAACTTCGATGCCCAACCCGCATCTTCATGCATGTTACCCATGATCATTCCAAACCGTTTCAACCCTCAACCTATGCCCTGGACGCCAGCTTCCCCATCATCTCCAAGCATTAAGCCCCGCCCAGGGATCGTTCTGCGCCTGCGCCTGCGCCTGGCTAGGAGGCGGCACACTGCCACTCGCCTGCCTCGGCGGTTGCTGATGGTAGGCATACCCTCCGGGACCTGACGGGTACGCTGCACCGGGGATGGCGAAATTCATGGGCTGGGAGCCGGGCGGAGGACCTGGTGGTGGTGGGGGAGGGACGTAGCCTTGGGGGAGGTACTGCTGGCCCTGCGGTGGGTATTGCTGATGCTGGGGTTGAGTCGAGTAGTAGGCGGGCATCTGATGGGGGGCAGGAGAGATGGGTGTTTGGTAGGGGTAGGCCATCGGGTTGTATGGGTCGCCTTGTGGGTTGGGATTTGGACCGCCGTAGGGAGAGGGGTTGCGTTGGGGTTCTGGCGGGTGGGTTTCGAGAGGGTGGTGGTATTGTGGGTAGGTTTGATAGGAGGTGGCTGGAGAGGGTGATGTCATGCTTGGAATTGAGGGTGGCTTCGAGTAGTCGGTTATTGGATGAGATGGTGATTTGGCGGAAGGATATGAGTCGTGGTACTGGGATGGGCGAGAAAGGGGCGCCGGACGAGATGAGGAGGCTCTTGGTGGGGACGACAACGGAGGATCCTTTACAGACATACGCTCCATGAGGTCACGTAGTCGGTCTCTTTCGCGATCGGCTTGACCCCCGGCGGCGTTTGCCTTATCCCGTTCGATCTGGCTTAAGAGCTGAGCACCTTCGGATCTCCGATTGCTTAGGAAAGTCTCAACGTTCTTCTCGAGGCTCTCGACTGTGTCCTTCATTTCAGAATAAAAGCTTTGAGCCCTCATCAGACCATCGATGAGGTCGTTGAAAGCTTGGAAGATCTTCCTGTATCTTGTCAAGACCATGGTGCGCTGCCGGTTGTAGCTTTCGTATCTGCTCTGTTCGGATCGGACTCGTTTGTCCTGAAGCAGGGTACCGTAGGTCTTTGTAAGTTCCTTCATGAGTGCGGATTGCTTGTGGGTTGCCTGCAGTAACCGGTTCTGATGTGGTCTAAACTTTTCGAGTTCTGCTTGGAAAAGCTGGTTTTCGTGATTCGCTATCGATTTCTTATTGAGTATCAAGACATTCGATATGTCGTCATTGTGGACCTGTCCAACTATCAGCACAACTGTCGACAACGCCGCGATATAGTTTAATTCACTTTTTCCTTGAGGTCTTTCAATACCTGCGTCCTGTCCCGCTTGATCAGGTTAAGCTTCTTCAACAGGTCTTCTACTTTCGCTATCTGTTCGGCAACCGTAGTCCCGTCCTCATCGTAATCTTCGTCTAACAGACTGCCTTGTCCGTTGGGCGACATTGGACTGCCGACACCATTCATGCCCTTGCCACGATTCGCGCCCGCCTTCGACATTGCTCTTTGATATAGAACATCGGCCTCGTCGGTCTCACCAGCAGATCGCATCTCATCAAAGTCAGATTCGTACTGCCGTGACGTACTCAGAAGTTGATTGTCGCTCCCACTAGCTTCATCGATCGTGCTGCGGTAGTTTCTGAGGTCACCACGAAGTGTCGATGTGAGCCTAGAGCTTGGTTGTTGCGTCCAGTCTGAGCCGTATTTTGACCGCATTTTCTCGCAAACACTCTCTTCCATGTCTAGCTGCTTACTACACCTGGCCAGAGTACTCAGGATCTCATTCTTTTCAGACTGTAGATGCTCGAAGGCCCCGCCGAAAGGCTCATGACCGGCCAATTCCTCACACCAGCCTCTGAATTCCTCGTCGACGGTATTTGTCTGGTCCATACCGCCTTTGAGCACGTTCAAGCTGCTGGGAAGCTTCAAATAGTCAAGACTTGCTGCCATTTCGCCGTTCGCTGTTTCAACAGCTTCCGCCTCCGCCCGCACAAGCTTGGCCTTTTCTTCATCGTATAAGCTCGCGGACTCGGTGACCGACATTGGTACGATCTTTTGAAAAATGTCTGGACCGATGATTCTCTGGATATCCTGACCTTGATAAAGCTCGCTTACCGGTATTGCTTTCGCTGCGGGGAGTTTGGGTATGACACTCAAGCCGGCTTCAGCAGGGACACTCTGATGATAAATGAAATCATTGTCCTTGTTGAACGAGACCAGCTTCTCCTGTACATTCGCAAGATGCCGCTTAGTCGCCTCACTTAGGCTCGAGCCGGTTTCCGAGCTCAGATTGGAATCAGGTGATACTGACGAAGGGAAGGCGTTCGCAATTCGAACCGCATCTTTACCTTCGGTCTCTGCGAGCTGCAACCTTGCAATTGCTGTACCATGTGAATTTGCATCGTCGTCTGCCAAAGCCTGATAATATTGGGCCATCGAAGATATGTAGTTGGCTTTGATCTGAACGACCTGCATCCATAACTTATCAAATACTCCCCGAGCGACATTCTCTTGAACGCCTTCTGCCGCTTGAGCATACAAATACGCAGCTTGGCTCGCGAGCTTTGCAAGCAAGCCAACCTTTTTCTGATCCACAATCTGTTTCTCCAGAAAGACCTCCTGCCCTTGTGCCAGCATGATGGATATTAGCGTCTTGACAGTATCCCTGCTTAAGTCCGTGGAGGGCGCATGTAAAAAATTCTCGTTGATGTAGGTGAACATGCCGGCAGAAGCTTGGAAGGAATGGTACGCTGTCTTCAATCCTGTGTCGTCGAATCGATTTTGGTGCGCTGCATGGCATGAAAGGACGGCGGAGATGTTGAATATTATGGAAGCCTTCTCGTACGCTAGAGAATATTGCGAGGTAGCCTTGTGCGTGAAAGCATCAAGCCTGTCAGTACAGGGTCAGTAATGCTTATGCCTTCTCAAGTAAAGATCTTTAGCACACCATGTAAAAGATATCTTTATATGATTTTCATCCACAGGGAATCTGAGATCCAGCAGCTCGAGCTGACCGTAGTATCGATACAATAGATCCCTTCCCGCAGCACTGTCTTTGCCTGCGCCCCTCATATCCTGGCGCAACCTGTTGAGGGTGTTGCACTCCTCAGCATACTTTTCTGGGTCATCGCCGTACGTCTGCCTGATGTAGGCTTTCAGTGGTTGCACCCAATCGATCTCGTTGGTTTGCTTCAGCGGTGCTGATATCATCGGTGGCTGCAACATCGTGGCTGCTGATCCGTTTTCGCGGCCTTCGTGAAGAGCTTCAGTCCGAGTAGGAGTTTATAGGTCTTGGATGTGTTGGCATCTCAGGTTGGGCTTCGCTGGCAGGCTGTCGCCTGATCACTCGAGTCGTATATTGTGATCATCTCCGCAAATACAGCTACTGTTCGTCTTACGCTGGAACAGCCTGGGACCCGGCAGAAGAGGACCGTAATGGCAATTGCAGTGTCAAGTGTTGGTGTCTAAAAGGGGAATCTACCGCTCAATCAATATCCAATCAAGGTCTAAGCTTTCGACTAGCAACCCTAAGCGCCGAGATGCTACAGAAAATGCAAGTCATCCCAACATTTCCCACGTGGTCTTCGTCATGTACTGGGCAGATTCGAAAGAGCGTTACTGGTTTACTGCTGATCCGATTTCATCTTTCGACTCGAGGACTTGTCCGAATTTCTATCCCTGGACCCTGTGCGTTGGCATTCCCTCTGCTCGTAGAGACGTGAAAGAGTTCATCACATGATGCCAGGCCTGCCGATAACAGTACTGGCGAACCACTAAATTTAAACTACAATCCTGTGCTTATTGGTAGGGAAACAGAAAGCAGATGAGGCTTATGATGATTGAAGAGCACACAGCCCAACATGCATATATGAACATCTTAGGAAAAAGAGGCTAGTCGACATCGACCTGATGTTTTCTATCGCTAACGGAAATTCTCGTCCTAACATTGCAGCATGGGTATCTTTCCTCACCCAGTAATTTACAGGTCCTCAGTATCTCCTCCTCTCCCTCTCTCCTGAATGCAGCGGCTGACTCAAACGATGTCCAATCGGAATACCCGGCAGACTGACTCTCTTCAGTGGACTGCCTGGTCTCTTCTCAGGACTTACGCTCCGTTCCCTGAAATTGGTGGACTGAGCTTTCCTAAGTGGCGAATTGGTATGAGAATAAACCCCTAGGCTACCACCGTCACCTGCTTCCGGACCTACAGATGCTCTGATATGCGGTTGTCTTATCGCAGTTCGTGGTCGAATGGGTGAGGAGGCATCGCGTAGATGCGCTGGCGTCTGGTAAGCATGAGCCACACTTTTTGATGGACCTTGTGAAGGGGTCGACCGTTGCTTATAGCCCTCCGGATCAAAGTGCTTGACGTAATTGGGGTTTGGCCGGGTGTAGAAGCCTCTGTTAACTATTACTCTCGGACTGTACGTCTCGACTGTATCGGAGACGTCTTCATACGTTGGTAAGTCGTCTGTGGATGTCGAAGTACTGGAATATTGTGTTGCAACATCCCGCATCAGCGGTCGGGTTCGTGGATGAACAAACTTCGTATCATACTCGTTCAGGACCTCCTTATGTATTACAGATGTATCCTTTGACTGCTGCGAAAAATTCGACTGCAAGGCCAGCAGCTGGGCTGACAAGAGTGCCGCCAATATGATGGTCGTTACAACTGTTGTACTAGGTCTCGGATCTGCTAGCGAGGTGGGTAGGAAGAGCCAGTATACTAGGATGTGTCCAGGGCTGAATAAACAAAACATCCTGAGGGACAAGGGTGTGGGATCCCATACCGCGAGCTCCCACACGTCCCTTGTAGCATCTGGATGCGCCCTGGATTCTGCGGAGTTTGCCGCAAGCATAGAGGCTAAAAAGCGGAGCGGAGAGGAGGATACTGGGGACAAGTCAACCCGGACGCGTTGAGCGGATGGGGTACTTGGTGCTGCATCTACCGAGGCCTCAAACAGCCTGTAGTGACGCCGGCGGTAGAAGGCGTAGGCCGCGTTCAAGAAGGAAAGTAGTGACAGCAAATGGACAAGGAAAGCTGCCTATAGCTCGTTACTTCAGAATCATTAACCACTTTGCAAGTACGGGAACCATACGTACCAACCAAGCCAGCCAGCCTGTATATCCTTCAGCTTCGCCAAAAACGTCGTCACCCCGTTGTGTGCTTGGGCCACTGTTTGCTCTGGCTACAAGGAAAACGAAGTTGAGGCCAAGGCCTATTGGCGTAGCCCAATATTTCTGCCACTGATCCCAGTCCCCCGAATCGAGCTCTTCTGAGAGCCATAGCACGAAGTCCAAGGGATTGAGGTACGCTTGGATCCTCTCGCCTAGAGGTCGGCGACGGACGAGCCGTGGCATAATGAAGCGTTATGCGGGAAAAGTACTGCTCGGAGGCTCTGCGCTTGGGGGCATGGCTAGGAGCCAAGTGAGCAGGTATGGAGCAGGCAACTCGACCCAAGTTCACTTCGGTAATGTGTTGGCAAACTTTGACAAGCTGTTCGCGGCGATAATAGTCAAGCGGGTAATCTTCGGGTGTTCCTGCAGCTTTTTAGGTTCTAGACAGGGATCAATACACGAGTGGCATGCGGAGTACCAACTTTACTTACTAGGCCTTATAGAGCTCGAACATTCTCTTGTGATAATAAAGTTTGACACACCACTTCTGTGCGACAGTAGAAAGACAGTCACTTGCAGCAATGGCAGCGCCTCCATCGGCGTACAAAGATCGACAGTTCCTCGCGGTCATCGGTGATGAGGTCCGCCGACAAACTCGGTATGGCCGCTTCATCAGCTAAAGTGGATTAGGACTCAGTAACAGGCCTGTTGCTTGCTGGCATCGGCGTAAGCTATCCTCAAAAATGCTGTTCGAGGATTCGGGTAGCAGCTTTAATGTTCGCTTTCAGCACGTAACCCAACCTCCCGATGCCCAGAAGAACTTCCTTGTCGTTGATGCCAAAACCGAGACTTCCACAATCGAGCAGGCCTTCGATAGATATACACGTGATAGAAAGGACATAGGCATACTGCTCATCAACCAACATGTACAGGCACTCCCACGCATGACCGCAATCGGCATTGCCATGACTGATCGTTCAACCTAGATTGCGGAGAGAATACGACATCGAGTGGACACGTATACAGATGCCTTTCCCGCAGTGCTCGAGATACCTAGCAAAGACCACCCATACGATCCCGAGAAGGATAGTGTATTACGAAGGGTCAGAAGGTTGTTCGGCGAGTGATGAGATGAAGAGGATCTTGTTGCGAATTGTTCTCTGGTAGTTTGTACAGCCACAATGTATCACTAGCCACGCATTGGACCTCGAGGTCTTCGATATCAATGAGGTCATGAATCTCTAAAGATCACAAGGGGGGTCGCACGTTTTAAGTGGTACCTCCAAAAGAGCACCTTGAGCGAGCTTAAGATGGTGGGCTGGTTAAGACATCAATACATTTGTTTGCACTGGTGTGAAACTTGACCGCTAGAGCTTGATGGGCCTTGCGATTACCATAGTCTCCAGCACCTGCAGGAATGCATCTATCTGGCACGGAAGCAGTGCCAGACATTGTAATGGTGCGACTTTACCAGTAAGGGTTGTTTTGAGACCGGTTGAATTAACAAGGAAAGAATGGTACTCCGGTGGGCCATATATTCCGGACATGAAGACTCAACCGGTCAAACGTGGTCAGTCACAAACACCTGAGGCATCCTTTTGATATGTTTCAATGGAATATTGCCCCATTGCGCCTACTCCTGTAGTCAATCGGCCACCTTCGCGTGATCGGGTATGTACAGCATGCTTCGTAGCCGCTATGCTATGGATCGCTCAAAAATGTACCTCCGCTTTCAAGCAGGTGACCTTTTCGTTGCCCTTGGTGTACACGTCCGCGAGCACAGTATACTTTCCCTGAAACCGTATTAGTGAAGCCCACAAACAACAGCGCTTTCCTTTCCGTACCGGAGGTATCTCTTTAGGTAGTTCGACGTCCTTCGTGACCGTTTTGAAGCCCTCTAGCGGGCATGGTTCGTCGATATTCTTCATTTGTTCACATAAGTCCGTTCTTTGGTTGATGATTCGGATTAAGCCGTACTTGACAGACAGGTTGATGTAGGCGCCATCTTCGACCTTCTGCGTAAAGTTACCTTTTGCTTCGATACTAAGCACCTTCCCCCTGTTCGGGCATCAGCATGCATCTAGAGTCTCAAAGAGGAGGGGTAAGCTGACGGTGACGGTGGATTTGGTGTCAGATCGACGTTCGAGATCTTCAGGCTGTAATCCTTGTCGTTCTGGCAGAAGATCAAGGGATTTTCACCGGGTACGGAGTGGTCATCGTCAAGGACCTTTTGTTCATTACCAAAGAACGAGAGAGATTTGGAGGCGGCAAAGGAGGAGAGAAACAGTGGTAAGAGGGTGGTGGTAAACTTCATGATGAAGCTGGCTGATGTTTGAGGAAGCGAGAAATCGTCAATGTGGTACCGTAAATAAGATGTACAGAAGGACGAAGACAAGTACTACTTGAATATGGCAGTAGTACTAAACTAACGTTGTTCTCAAGCTGCATGAATGACGAAAGCATGCAGAGGCTCAGAGGCAGTCCAACTTCCAAGGCTGCGCCTTTCATAAAAGGCTTGGCGTCTCTCCCGGAAAACCACGCATCACATGAGGTGCTTGACGATAAGGAGCAAGGCTAGACGAGGACCTTTCCTCTATTCCACTCCACTCGAGAGCTTCACTTTTATCATTCTGAGACTGACACTCCATTGTTCGTCAATCGAGAAATTCACTTGGGAGCAACTCCAGCTTGTCTACTTGACCACGTTGGACCAAGCGAGATGTCGAGCTTAAGCACCAATCTGTTGTGGCGGAATTCAGGGGCTCGCACGGCACAAAGTCGAAGATGCAGCTTGCTCAGGTCTCGACACAACAGTGGCCTCGCAACAAGCACGAATGAAGTTATGACTGTGTGTTTTGATGGATTTCCGCTTCCACGATCAGCTTCAACAGTGCCCCTGGAATCCTGTGGACTGGCATTATTGCCCATGCCTTGTCTAAACGGGCAGGCAAAGAGGGGTTCGAGGGGCTGCATAAAATCATGTGCCGACTGTGCCTTGATTGGTCACGGTGTGTAGCGCGGGTTCAAAGGCCGTCGCTCCTCGACTCTCTCGAAACTCTGTACGATTTTCCTTCCTCATCCTCACCCTCCGCTGCCGACCAACTCGACCAACGGCCCTAACACCCACTACACCGCCTCACCTCTGCCTACTCAATCATCAAACGCCTCCCATCCGCCATCTTTGACAACAAGCTGACCTCTTCGCGTCTTCATCCCTTGCGCCTGCTGTCGTTGCCTTTGGTCTGTTGTCCTTGTCCTCGAAGGGCTCCTTCGCAAAGCACCGACCTGTTTGGACCATCAAGATCCGAATGAAGGCTCAGACTCGATGACAAACCATTTCCATTTCCATGACAGTTCAAATCATATCATCTTCGGAAACGGTCGTCCCGACTTGCTCTAGCCTACCCTGCGGTGAATTTGTCCATTATTAGGTGATCCCAACCTTCTGGAAACCGTTGCTCAAACGCTCCATCACGGCTCCATAAAGGACGTCAACGCTTCCCACTACACATTGTGTCGCGCCATCCATACGAGCCATGCGATTGAGAACACGACTGCCTTGAACCCTCCCGCTCCTGTCAGGTCACAGGCAGGTCATCTGTCATAGTATGACAGATCTTCCTCTACATCCTACTACGTACACAGCGCCGTCGCTCAACTCTGTTGTCGTGCCGGTCTCTTCAGTCGACAGGCCGGTCGCTGTCTCGACTACCGCTGGTTCGCCGGCGGACGAAGAGGAGGATTACACCATTAAATGTTTCTGTAGCTTTCAAGTTGACGATGGAAACACAGTGTTCTGCGATCGATGCGAAACATGGCAGCATATCGAGTGCTACTATTTCCAGGATTTCCGGGATGGCCATCCTCCCGACATCAACAAGATCGAGCACAAGTGTATCGATTGCGATCCTCGTCCATACGATAAGAGAGGCGCATCGGAACGACAGAAGGAAAGATTCTATCCCGAAGAGCGGAAGGTCAAGAAACCGCCCACGAAGGCTCCCAAGAGGCGGCCGAAGCTGTCGGAGGCCCACGCTGGTCTTACGAATGGCTACACACACGATGGAAACGATTCCTTACACCATGATCGTACCGTTGGCAGCCCGAGAGAGCATGGTCCACCATTGAAAAGGCCCAAGACTAGCCATAGGTCTTCTCATTCGATTAATTTCTTTTCGCCGCCATCGCATGCTGAGATGCACGCTGCGAAGTCTACTGTTTCAACATCGCACACCTCTCGCAAGTCAATCAACGCCAAGCACTCGCTCAATGGTTGGCCAGCCCCACCCTACAGCCCTGAGTTCCTACACCTCTATGACAATGATCGAGGCGAGGCGCCTATACAAGCGAATGTGTTCCACGACATTACCATCACACAAAGCCTCTCCTCATGGTCGCATGATGTCGAATCGCTCAGCGAGGCTGCCAATGGCCTTTCCCCTCAAGACATTTTCCACCGTTGTGACGAATCTTTGGACCTCATGAACCTGCCACTACTCCACAAAGAACAGAGAACAGGCGAATTATCGGAAGGCGGCGGGCGGCCACCAAGATGGACCTATTTGACCGTTGATACAGACACACCAAGGGACGCAATAATTGGCGAGCTGAGAGGGAAGATTGGTCATATGCAAGACTATGTCCAAGATCCTGCTAACCGATGGGACTACTTACGGCACCCGGCTCCCTTCGTCTTCTTCCACCCCAAACTTCCCATCTACATTGACACAAGGCAAGAAGGCTCCATCTGCCGCTATCTGCGGCGCAGCTGTCGGCCCAACCTCGAGATGAGGACCATTCTCGAAAACGGGACCGATTATAGATTTTGCCTCATCGCCAAAGAGGACATTGCAGCTGGCTCGGAGGTGACAATATGCTGGACACTGGACGAGCACATTCGAACCTATCTCTACCTCCTCAATAATCCCGAGATAAAGCAAGAAGGCAGCTTGGACGTGACAGCTTACATATCTGACTGGGTCGAGAAAGTTCTTGCCAACTTTGGCGGTTGTGCTTGCGAAAACCCAGACCAATGTGGATTGGCCAAGTACGATCGCAGATGTGGATTGTTGCACAGCACAAACGGCAAGACTTCCAGAGGGCGGAACGGGTATGTCAAATCTATGAGGACTCCTGACATTGGGCATAACCCAAATAGCAGAGCGAGCAGTGAAGGCAAGAGACGGCACGATGACGACGGGCTTGATAGCTGTTCAACCTCCGGCAGCAATCCACGAAGTCGTGACATGACCCCAACAAAAAATGGCAATGGCGATCTTGGAACCACCCTGGGCTTGGAACTCTCTGATCGGGAGAAGAGGAAGATCGCTGCGCTGGAGAAGAACTTCGAGCAGCTGGAGCAGGAGAAGCACCAGCCTGTCCAGAGGAAGAAGAAACGGAACAGCGGCGGGTCTGCCATGAATACACCGATCGCAGCCAGCTCAGTAAGGCTCTCTCCTAAGGAAGCAATGCAACAATTCGTTGACAATACAAAACAGAAGCAACTCGGACACGGCATGAACTTCGCTTCTCTGCCCAACACCCCCGGCTTCTCTGCTAGACCTCGTTACTCCGATGCCAGTTCGTCTGGGAAAAGATCCGGCTCACCCGTGAAAAGGTCGAAAGCCGATATTGGTGGACTTACTAAAGGCCCCCAACCAAACACTTCTAGGATGAATTCCCCAACTATTCGTCGGGATTATGTAAGTGTTTCTGTGCAAACTGACACCAACGATTTGGCGGACGATGCAACACTATGGTCACACCAGACTCAGAAGCGAAAGCCATACATATCCCTCGGAAAACGTCTGCTTATGCGTTGCGAACAAGACCGCCAAAGGATGGATGGAAAGCGAAGATCATCGTTCAAGGGTGCCAGTGAGCCCCTAGAAAACGATCTCGTTGCAGACACCGCTGGATTAGGCGCATCCGAGCACAAGGCGCCTGAAGCGATTACCAACAACACACCGACGCCCCCGTCTGTAGATACGGAGATGCGGGAAGGTCCTTTCGCAGAAGGCTTGACAAACGGAGAGTTGCCCTTCAGTCACACGTCTGTCAAACATCGTCCTCCAGACAGGGCGGAAGGCAGTCCCAGTCCCATGCAAAGTCCCACAATAAAACCTCCTCCGCCGCCAGCAGTTTTACACGCCGCAGCGACTGCTCTCGATCGAGATAATCCTGTGAATGGCTTCCGCTCAACGAATCTCCGTGTTCAGCTGCCCTCAATTCCTCAACTGCCTCACGATCCCGCATCAGCCCCATCCATGACTACCGATACTACCCCTACTGTGGGACGCTCTCCGTTCTCCCATACACCCAGCAGCTACCCTCCTCTCTTCTCAAGCTCGATTCCCGGCGCTGTCGCGCCCAGTCCGATCAAGAAAGTCAGCCTCAGCGAATACTTTAGTCGACAAAAGAATTCGTCGCACTCCACGGATAAAGGAGTGGTCAGCAGTCCTACCACGCATCAGAGTGTATTCAAGACGGCCGCGCATGTGGAAGAGGAGGCTAAAGGTGACGGCGTAGAGGGAACTATGATTGTGGATACACCCAAGGAAGACGATATCAATCCGATAGCCGACCGCAACGGGTCTATATGATGGACGGTTCTGGGTTTTCCTACTACGATAATGATGTTGTGCTATTAGCGAGGCGTTGATTTCTAGCGCTGAATTGTTCGGTGCCCCGTAGACGGTGTACGTTGCGCAGGGACCTGGAATCTTTCCTCTACACAGTGTATGAGCTAGACAGGGCCGCTTCTGCCAGCGCAGGAGCGGCGGCTTTTCCAGAAAATAGCGGATGTAGCTTGGTGATGGGCTAAGCAACCCTCTGGTGAATCCATCAAGCTCCTTTCACATATGCTGTGCTCTCTCGCGCATGGAAACCGTGATCTCATCTCGGTGCGAACATCCACCTTGGGTGCACATAGGCCACGTTGTCGGGATATTCCTCTGGCCACTTCTCCTTGATAAGGTCCATCGTAGCTTCAAAAAGAATCTTGTATGCCGCCGGATTGAAATGCAGTCCTGCTCACGGGGCTACCGTCAGCAATCTTCCACACCACCATCAACCCCCCTTTCGACTCGCCCCCCCATCCACCCCTCCCCAAACACACCAAAAAGGACATACACACCATCACTCAACAACTCCCCCAGCACCTCACTCCTCTCCCTCTTCTTACTCCCAATCAGCTCCTCCCCTTCCTTCCCCTCCCACCCCGCCTTCCGCATCATCACCCCCCACAGATCCAAACACGCCACCCCGGGCATCGCCCGCCCTACTTCCAGACACGCAGTTGCGTAACGTTTTGTGGTGGAGGCGGTGCGCTGGATTTCGGGGTTGAGGTCTTCTTGCTGGTATTCGTCGAGGGGGGCGGGGGTGCAGAGGATGAGTTTTGGGGGTTTGTGGGAGGAGGAGTATGAAGAGGGGGAAGAATGGAGGTGGGAGTGGAGGGAGGGGTGGAGGAGGATGGAGCGGAGGTTTTGGGCGTAGAGGGGGAGGGGAACGTGTTGGTTGGTGCTGGGTGGGGTGTCAGCGAGGCGGAGGGGTGGAAGGGGAGGGGGAGGGGAGGACCTGGAGGTGGGGAGGCAGGCGTCGTTGGCGCCGAGGAAGATTAGCTGGGGAGAGGGCGTTAGTGGGGTGGCTGAGGGGTTGCGGGCGGAGGGAGGAGGTGGGATTGAGGTGGGAAAGGGGAGAGGAATACTATGAAGCGGATGTGGGCTTGAGAGGGCTTCGGCATGAATGAAGGGAGGAGGCGCAGGACTTGGCTGGTGTTGTAGCCGCTGGGGAGGGAGGTCAGGGAGGTGTGAGATGGGACAAGGGGGAGGGAGGGTCGTGGGTACCTGAAGCCACGGTTGATGATGTCGAGGCGGCGGATGAATGCTGGGGTGATGGTTAGTGGATGGTAGTTGTTTCTTTGGCAGAGATGAAATAAAACAGATACTCCACGGTGTTGCCTGCATGAAAGCCAGATTGAGACGACGAATATGATGAGACAACAATCCAAGCAGGGATAGTGTGCGATCTGACTCGTTTGGGCTGGGTGGACTTCACGTTGTGGAAAACTCGAGATAGCACAAAGATTCTGCGGAAAATGGAAGCATGGAGATAGATCAAGGATTGCTATATGATGCACGCAGCCCTAGGACTCTTGGCTTTATGATGAGATACTAAAAGGGCTTACCATTCTGCAACGCCGGCTGAAACCCGAATCCCAGTTCCTGCGAAGACGATTGTTGAGTGATGCTATCACCCCTATTGATTCGTCAATCGATATAAGCGAGGAAGAATATCCAGTAAATGTACACTGACAGCAAGATGAACTGGTCGTATGGCCCTTTGTCAGCAGCATCAGCGTCAGGAAATGTCTCCTCCTCTATTATCTGAGTCATTGATCTTGTATGATGTAGAGTAAGCTGATGCAGGTCAGATGCGCAGATGTTGAGATGTGAGAGCTCTAGAGAGAAAATCATCCGGCCAAACTTCAAGCCGCGTAGGGCTGGCGAGCCAAGGCCGAAGGTGATCCCCAAGGCAGCACAATACGTCTACAGCTTTTCTGGCGGCGCTCCTCGACCTCGAGACACTATGATTAACAGTCTGACACAAGTCACTGGTCTTACAGCTGTACCACGGCTGATGCGGTGTCGGTCCGTTGTGCTTTTATTGGACGCATGCACGACTGGCAGGTTGAGTAGAGGCTACCGGAAGGTTCAAGCCAGGATTTGCAACCCGGGGGCAACACCGCACATGGCTAGGCTCAATCAGGGGAGAGGTTTTCGAGTCTAGAACTGCAACTATTGCTGCAGGTAAGCATGGTAGTTGACTCAGGCTGAGGCGCGGCTCTCACGACCTGGCAATGCGGCACACCTTATACAGCCTCACTCCCAGATTTTCCTTGGCTCAAGTTCAGTTCTCTCTTTTGCAATGGTTTTGTTTTGGTTCGCTCTTCTGTTTTCAGCCCTTCTTTGCGGTCTCTATTGGTGCTTTGAGCGGTATACTTGGTGCGTGGTAACCCGCAACGCGACCAGTTTTTTAACTCAGGATAGCCGTTGTAAGCAAACCACGCTTTTGGGATTTGCCATTTCCTCTCGTCGTACTCGGAATACAAGAATTATTGCCAACATGTCCAATGTATGAGTGAGAAAGGGTTCAAGATGGCAACGCATATACAGAATACTAGGGACCCCGACCTCAACCAAAAATTGAAGAGTATTCAAGAGGCTTTTGTCAAAGATCTGACTCCAGATGAGCAAATACTGCTCGGAGCTCCTGACCCGGCCGACGCGATTCTGCAGGATGCAGTCGAGTTGGATAAAAGACACAAGAGCAAAAGTAGCGGCCGCAAAGTCGCCAAGAAGTTGAAGCCACTGATTGATGGCATTAATCAGTATGGTACTGCGCTAGACGTTCTTCCAAACGCAAGTTCTACCTTCTTGTGCCCTATTTGGGGCTCAATGAGAGTCATTCTGCATCTGGCCAATGAATTCGGCGAATACTTCGACAAATTGACCAGCATGCTCGAACGAATTGGACGAGACCTATCATCTCTAAGAAGATACCCAAAGCTTTATCCGGATAATGAAAGGTTAAAGCATGAAATGGTTCAAGTTTACCAAATCATATTCGAATTTTGCTCGAAGGCCCGGAATGTATTTTTGAAAGGAGGTGAGGGCGACAAGAAGTATCTTGCGAAGTTCACCCCTGTAGGTCTTCGAACGTTATCAAAATTACTCTGGAAACCTTTCAAGCGCCAATTCGGTGATCTGCTGGATCAGTTGAATGATGCGATGGATATAATCAAGCAAGAAGTCGCTCTGGCGGAGAATGAGGAGAGCAGTCTCGAAAGACGAAGAGCGCAAGAAGAGCGGCAGCTTCAAGCTCTTAGGTGGGAAGTGGAGTCTACTCACATCACTGAAGCGAAGGAAGAAAAGCTGAGAGCGCTAGCAGAGCGCGAAGCTCAGCTGGCGAGATGGAAGGAAATTCGACAGACTCACAGAACCTTGGAGATTTTCGTTAGTGACCAGGACTTTGCAAAGATTGAAGCTTGGCTATCGCCAGCAGATTACAGTACAAACCATGTTGCCGCTCTGAAACTCCGCCACCAGAACACCGGTCTCTGGTTCTTGTACGGCGACGGCTTCCAACGTGGGGTAACTAGTAGCAACTCATTCCTTTGGCTCCATGCCAAGCCAGGCGCTGGCAAGACTGTATTGATGGCAAGTGTTGTCGACCATCTCAGAAAGAACGTTCAGAGCCAGGAGGTTGGTGTGGCTTATTTCTATTGTGACTATAAAGACATGCGGAAGCAACAGCCATCAGCAGTCATTAGTTCGATCTTGATGCAGCTGGCCAGGCAGAACACCAACGTATTCCTCAAGCTACAAGGGTTCTTTCAGGAGCATCAAAAGGACAAAGGGTCGTCAACCCCAGAATTTGATGAGCTACGTAGCAGTTTCAGTACTTTTGTAGCTGACACTTTTAGAGAAGTGATCATCGCCGTGGACGCCATTGATGAGTGTATGGACCGAAGGTGCATCATGTATGGTCTTCAGAGTATAATGGAAACGACCCCGTCGGTGAAAATAATTGTCAGCAGTCGCGAAGAGCAGCAAATCGTTGATGCCTATGAAGAATGGTCGTTCTCTCAGAGAGAGGATACAAAGATCAACCAAAGCGACGTCGCGGACGACATTGAGAGCTTCGTGAAGGCAGAAGTCATGTTCAGGATCAAGGAGAAGAAATTGAAACTCCGTGACGAAAGCTTGGAGAAGACTATTGTTGCCGTACTAGTAGATGGCGCCCATGGAATGTAAGTAGTCAATGGTTCATATCCTCGAGCACGCCAAACGCCAGCGTCTTGTAGCTCTGGGCAAAGGGCACTTGAGTAGCATATCGTCGGATTGTGGAGCGCTACTCGTTCACTGCTCCAGTGCTGCAAGGCGTCCCGCCCAACGTGGGTCCATCGAGAGCTCGTGATATAGGCATGGCCCCCAACTATCACGGGTTCGGCCACGTTACCCATTCCTTAGATACACTGCCATTCTGGGAGACAAATCACAAAATGTTCAAGATCTTTGCGAGTACGCGCCGCACGAGAGCTCAAGCTGATTAGTCTAGGTTCCTATGGGTTAAGTGCCAAATTGACAATTTCTGCACGCTCAGATCCGACAAGGCGATCAAAGAAGCGCTCACCAAATTGCCGAGAACGCTCGAGGATGTTTACTGTCACATCCTCCAGCGCATTGAGCGTGATCATGAGAACGACCTCTGGCGCGTACAAAAGTTGCTACGATGGCTTGTTAGGGGTACTCGAAGTCTATCACTCGACGAACTTTCCGAATGCGCTGGCATCGACCTCGAGAGCTCTGCTCAGAGCTATGACGACATGGACATCATTACCGATCCAAAGGACATCCTTGAGATGTGTAGTAGTTTGGTGACTATCTCGGATGATAAGGCCTTCGTATCTTTGGCTCATTACACCGTCAAAGAGTTCTTGACATCCGATCGGATCTCCGCTGACCTTCCTACGTTCCATGTCGGCAATGCGGAAGTTGAAGCTGAATTAGCAGCAACGTGTCTCACCTACCTATGCTTTGACGAGTTCAAACATGGAGCTGTTGCAACGCGGGCTGAGCTTGACGATCTTCTATCAAGATATAAATTTCTGAAATACGCAGCTACTGGGTGGGCAAAACATGCGCATCGCGCGGATGGTAACGATGATCTCTTTAGGTTGATCATGAGACTGTTTCAATTGCAAGACGACGGTCGAGCCAACTACTATCTATGGCTCCAAGTTTTCATGTACCGTACAAAGGCACGGCAGTATACACCTCCCACATACGTGCCACCGTTCTATTTTGCGGCGTCATTTGGCCTGCCAAAGGTCCTAATTGCATTACGACATAGTGGCGCCAAAATATCCCTGGAAGATGAAGAAAGAGATCCCATCCAAGCAGCGGCGTCTGAGGGTTATCAGGATATTCTCCAGATGTTGCTAGAAGGCGTGAACAAGAGCAATGACATGGCGAAGCTGGCCCAGTATCTCTATATTGCAGCCTCAAAGGGACACACCGAAGCTGTCCAATTTCTGCTCAAGAAACAAGGCGTGCCCGTAGATTTGAAGGGTGGAAAACATGGAACTGCCCTATCCGTCGCCAGCTTGCATGGCCATTCAACTACTGTGGAAACTTTGTTGAAAGGAGGCGCGAGTGCGAAAGTTGTTGATGTCCGCTTTGGTACGTGCGCCAATCGCTTTATTCACCCCTGTCAAAACATTGAATATGTTGCTGCTCCGTTCATAAGCTGTCAAAAAACAGGTAGATCATAAGGCCCATTGATTTTGCAGCTCACAAGAGGACAAGCCATCTCTAGGTGCAGCAACTTCGTATACACGGATCAAGTGCTGACACGATCTAGGTACCCCGTTGGCCGGGCCTTGTGAGAAGGCTCACGAGAAGACTGCTAAGGTTCTTCTCAATTACGGAGCCTCGCCGAATGGTCGAGGCGGCTGGTTTTCCCATCCCTTGGTGTCTGCCATCATTAGTAGGAATGATGCTGTCATAAGCCTGCTGCTGGAGAAAGGCGCCAATGTCAATGCACAAGGAGGTCGACACGTCTGTCCACTGATGTGTGCCGCATCCTTGGGAAATCTCAATGCAGTCCATGAATTGATCTATCGAGGTGCAAAGGTCAACGATGAGAACGACAAAGGAGCTGATGCTTTACACTCTGCCAGCTCAGCAGGCCGTTTGGAAGTAGTCAAATTACTCCTCGAGTCTGGTGCCGATGTTAATGCAAAAGGGGGCAAGCATAAAAATGCTCTGAACGCGGCTAGCGCTGAAGGATCCCCTGCTATTGTGAGAGAATTACTTGACGCCGGAGCTGATCCCCAGTGTTGGGACGAACATTGTGGCAATGCTTTACAGGCAGCTTCACTCGGAGGTCATGACGATATTGTTAAAATGCTAGCTACAGCAGGTGTCAACGTCAACCACCGGGGAGGTAGCCAGCGAGGCACGGCGTTAGTTTGTGCATCGTCTAAAGGTCATTTGAGCACACTTGAGCTACTCTTCGATCTCGGGACACCGCCAGGTCCAACGCGAGACAATATAAATGCGATGGTTGCGGCGTGCCAGAGATGTGATCAGGACGCAGTAAGCATCCTTCTCCGGCATGGGGTCAATATCAATTCCAGCGGCGGCCAGAAGATTACAACGAGCACCGGAACTGAAGTTACACTTCTTCCTCTATCAGCCGCATGTTCTAAGGGTGACGACGAGATGGTCGAATTCCTGTTGACCCGAGGCGCCGATGCATATATTACCTGTCCTTTGGAAGGGACGGCACTCATTACTGCTCTTTCGAATCCTACCCGAGGCTGTAATTTGAATGTTGTAAGAAAGCTTCTGGCTGCCGGTGCGCGCCTTGATGAGTTGCCGAAACAAAGCGACCATGCGAATTCTCTAACCGCAGCTGTAGCTCGAGACAATCAGGCAGCGGTGTCACTACTTCTGGAGGAAGGAGCAAATCCTAACCTAGTCAACGGAAATAAAAAAAAGTGCATTGATGGTAGCGGCACGGAAGGATGGTAACGAGATCATAGATCTCCTCCTCGCATGTGGAGGAGATCCCAGTATTCTCATCGAAGTAGTGGATGACGTAAAGGATGATGGAATAGTTACAGCTCTTGAAGAGGCCGCTGCCGCAGGCTGTGAGAGTAATGTGCGCAAGCTAATAGCACATAGCGCTCCTATAAACCATCAACGTACAAATACCATTTACAAAGATGCTTTGCAGATTTCAAGTTTCTACAGTCAATTGGACACGTTGAAGACATTCATCGAATTGAGCGCTGATATAAACACTATTGGCGGATGATGGGGTACAGCTCTCCAGGCCGCTGCTGCCGAAGGACATTGCGAGGTAATAAGGTCGTTGATCGATGCGGGTGCGGAGGTCAACCAAACGGGCGTCGGTAAGTACGGAAATGCACTCACGGCTGCGGTCATGAAGAATTCGATCGATGCAGTAAAGCTCCTCCTTGAGCACGGCGCCGACGCGAATATCTCAGCTGGGAAAGGCTATGACCATCAACATGCGCTCCACGCAGCGTGCTTACAGTATGGCGAGCTCGAAGAGCCCGAATTGGTGAAAGTACTTGTTGAGGCAGGTGTAGACGTCAATAGGCAAGGAGGGAAGTACTGGACACCGCTCTAGGCTGCTGCTGCCGGGTCTCTGGGCGAGCCTACCACCATGAAATATCTAATAGACAATGGCGCCAATGTCCACACAGTCGGAGGTGTGTCTGGAACGGCCCTCTCAGCTTGTCACCATGAGGGTTACTACCTTTGCACTGATCTTCTGTACGAGAATGGAGCTTCTGCGAATCTTACAGGGGGGTATTGGCGCAATCCTCTTGGTGCTGCGTTATCAGGAGCCTGCCAGACTATGATCACCTTCTTGCTGAAGGATTATGATGCCGACCCCAATATGGACTGTGGCGCAAGGGGCAGCCCTCTGCAGTACTCTATTGCATGCAGGTGTGAAGAACAACTCCCTGACCTCTTCGTCCGGTATGACGCAAATGTGCACAGCGAGGGCGGAACGTTCGGAACAGCCTTGTAAGTGATCCTTTCCTCGAACCGATCATACAATTCCGTACTGGCGCAGCAATGAGCATTCTTTATGCTTTCGAAGCATTGGAATGTATACCATGCTTTGGCTGAGCACGGTCTACCGTCATCGTGGCCACTAATGAGCCGTTTGCTCAGGCAATCGGATGGAAGATGTGCTATGTTGGCAAAATATTGTGTCAGAACGTCACATCAACGCTCAAGCATCCATTACATAGGCATGATGCTAACTTGAGGCATTTCAGGGCAACGGCAACAGCCCGGGAAAGGCTCGATCTTGTGAAAACCCTTATTGACGACCATGGTGCTGACGTCAACCAGCTGACCCAGTCATGAGGTGGTGCAGCTGTCTTGACAGCTTGCTATGTGGGCTGGAACGAGGGTTTGGAGATACTCTTGGAACGAGGAGCGGATCTGAATATCGCTGGTGGCGTCTGGGGTACTGGGCTTTCAGTAGCCGCTTACAGAGGTCACCGCGAGACGATTCAATGGCTACTTGATCATGGCGCCAATCTGAGTATTAGTGGCAAGGGCCGATATGGGTATCCTCTACAATCGGCTGCCATCAACGCTAACAGGAGCCTTGAAACAATGCGCTTACTCGTCAAGCATGGGGCAGATGTTCGTGCACAGGGAGGTAGATTCCGTTAGGCACTTCAAGCCGCCGCACTTCGAGGTTCACCAAAATCCATCCTGCTACTCATCCGTATGGGCGCGGACGTTAATGCAAAGGGAGGTAGACACCACACAGCGCTCCAAGCCGCCTGTGCTGCGGGCAACGAAAAGGTGGTCAAATTACTGTTGCGGCATGGAGCAAACGTCAATGCCCGCGGAGGTCGCCATGGGAGCCCGCTCCAGGCCGCTTGCGTTTTTGGCAGGCCTTCGACGGTGCGGCTACTACTCCGAGGCGGCGCCGATGTTGACGCAGAAGGCGCGTTATATGGCACAAGTCTCCAAGCGGCGGCTCTCAACAACCGCACCGAGGTCGTCAATATTCTTCTTCACGAAGCCGGTCCGCGCTGGGTATCCATCGACCGGAAGCTCAATCGCGCAACTGTGAAGGTCCTTGACCGAGCGGACGAGCTGATCAGCAACCCGTCTGAACTAGCGCCTGTCCCAGACGCCGAGAAACCGTTAGGAAACGAAGAAGGAGAACCAGACCTTGACGAGCTGCTTGGAACGAAGAATGGCGTACATGGCCCTCTGGTAGAAGAGCCTAAGAATAATGTACGACATGCAGGGACATGGCCTACGTTGCCGATGCTATCGACCAAGCTGCGCAATGTCCGCATTGTGACTTCCGCTGTCGATGAGATGAAAACGATGGTACATACGAAGACGATGAGGGAACTGGGGTTCGGAGATGATACTCCGCCTACTGCTTGGTTGGAATGGGGTAGAGGAGATTCGTAATCAGATATCTGATCCTACGGACACGTGAGAGCGGGACACCATTCCATCAGCAGCGAAAGATGGAAAACTTGTAGTATATACCGATCAGATTGCTTGCAATTTACTAAATACTAGCGAAAGAAAGAAAGCTTGCAGGATATACCGATCAAACTGCGTGCAAACTACTGAATTCTGTCGTCGTTCTTACTTCATGCTCTACTGAAAGATAGAAGAGTAGCCCACTTGTAATGCTAAAGACGCGAACAGTTGCGGAGTAGTAGCTTACCCAGATGAAGTACCCAACAGGAGGACCCACAAGGATCAATCCATCGTATCCCTCCCTATACCATCCTGGCTCACAAGCACGACCCGATACGTTTTACTCATCTGAGGCATACCACTAAAGCTATACATGTCACGAAGTCTCCTGGCCAGCTTTTCTTTGCAAACTCTTTCACTTCTACGCTCGAAGCTTAAACCAGCGTTGTAACTATCTCGTTCTATGTATCTACGCATACGCCTTTGTCCTTCCGCTGTCTACCCCAATCACATATTTGTAGATGAGATGAGTTGCTTGCATCAACGATCTGATACCGGACTCAGCCTCGAAGATTGGCTGCTCGAGGAGAGGAAGAAAACGCTCGTTGAAAACTCTCGGAACTCCAAAACTTGAGCACGTGTCGATAAATCTGTCAATGCCCATTACCGTTTGCCCCCAATGATACTGTGGCCAATCGGGTTAGTGAGGCTGCTTCCGATTTTAAGCATGGGAGCCGGAGGGAGCACCTGAAGACCCAGTCGATAGGGGAGTGTTTGGGCTTGCCTGCTGCGGAGCGGAAGATGGTTACAGAGTTCTACTTAAGCGCGCAGGGGGTGTAGTTAGAGGATTAAATGGGCTATTGAAGGTAGAGTTGTGGGACATCAGGAGAGAACATGCTTGAGTTGGAGGTTGAGGCGAGGAGTGCGGTAGGAGCAGTGATACGGGTTCTTTTGTTTAGATACTCGAGTATTTACATAAGACAAACTGTTGCTTCCAGTGCTAGAGCTTCAGGGCATACACAGTAACTGATTCTCCTATGCTCCTCTTTGAGTCAAACTACCAAATGACATAGTGACGGCTGAAGCAGCTGACTAGCGTCATATACAGCTGAAGAAATGTATCTCGCTTATGATGAAGTGCGCAGATAGTGAGCACTACCCCACCCTATTGCAACAGACACAGCTAGCAACATCGTCTGTTAATGCCGCTCGTCTACCCAAATCCTGTAGAACACTGTGCGACCGGATTCTTTGAATAGACGGCCTCATCTGACTCGAGGTCCTAAGGCGATTCCTCTTTCGCATGGCCCTAGGCTCTGCGAGGCTGGTGACTCGGTCGTGGCGATGGCGATAGAGATAGAGAGTTGCTTGATAGATGTACTGATGAGGCAAGCCGATCGTATGACTAGATGTTTCGTTTGCAGGTTGCTCGGGAGCTATTCGATGGGATCCCCGTCAGAGTATTGCAAGCTTTGAGATCTCGAACGAATGCAGGGTTCTCGTGATGAAAAAGATCTGGTCGATCAACGACCTCGGTGAGATCATAGAGACATACTTCCAGCACCGCGCTCTAATCCTGAGTAGATGTCCCAAATGTGGTGGCATCATAAAGTTCAGGAACAAGGCCGTCGTGCCAGTAAGCTATTGACCCTGAACGGACAATTTGCGGCGGTTGTTGCGAGCTATGATCATGGTGGACCTACTTCTTGTCGGAATATCGGAAACACCGCGGTATTGAAGCCCCTTCTGTCTGTACTCTTCCGCCACGTCGCCGGTCTTCGCCAGCGGAATTCTTAATAAGCATTAACCAGATTGGGCCACCAGGTGAGAATATGAGCCCATTTCGTGAAGACCAGATTTTTTGTGAGAATGAGGCGAGTACGGCTCGGCTTCCAGATCTCCGTTGACTATCATTGATGCAGGTGGACGGTTCGTCCGAACGGGCAAGTTGGCTCTGGCCATCTGGCAAGATTTTTGTCGTCCTTTCGACGCGAACTATGATCTGGCACGGTCCCCAGAGTGGTGGTGTTGCTTTGACCTCGAATCTGAAGTTCGCCGACTGTCATTGGCAATCGTTCGACCTAGGGTATCGAGAAAGGGCGGCACGTAGCATAACCCCCTCACCCATGGGCTTTGAGGCTCTCCGGCAGCTTCCGAATTTGGCAAGTAGGCGTCGAAGACAGCTTGGACGGTCAGGTGATCTGATATTGGAGTATTCGCAGGGATGCACGAACTGTCGTGCGGGAGGAAGGATCTCGCTCAGTGTGAGATCGTAGCCGGTGCGCTGTAGACATGTCGAGTAGCTGAGATGATTTTTGGCGTTGCTGTCATCACTTAAAGTAAAATCGTAGCTGGTGCGTTGTGGACATGATGAATAGCTCGAGTAGGTGATGACACTGCTGTCGTCATCGTCTGGCTCAGAGGGGTGATAGTGGCAGGAGCATTGGTAAACAGTCCGGAAGGGTCCTGTGAGTGGCTTGGGGTGGCAGACTAGAAGCACATCGTCCGGGTGTACAGTGTGCATATTGACAATTTTTACAATGTTGGAAATGATGGTCAAGAGAGATAGATGGGATGGCAAATGGGGTCTGGAACGATGTCAGTGAAAAGAGTTGACGAGAGAAGGATAGGGAGATGACCGATATATATATACTCAGAGGAGTTCAAACGTGATCTACAAAACGAACTCGAAAGAGAAAGATGGAATTAGATCCTATTGGCCAGTCAGCTGAGGTAGAATGTGTTTCCTTGAGCCATGGCGTAGGAAATTGGCGCAAACCCCCGCAGGAGAGCATTGCGGAAATTTCGAAAGAGGGAATACCAAATGGGACCCCGATTACCCACGGCTCTACCTTGCTATTCTCTGCACCGAATTTTACCTTCTATGAATGCTACAGACGGTTGTGCTGAGGTTCTGAATTCCGCCTGATGTTGTGCACCAGGAACTGCACTAATGCCTAATCGCGAGGCTTTGGAATCGAATACCAAGAGGTCATCCACCAAAAGACATGATATATCCCATGCAATAGCACCAGTAGATGATACTTCGCTGACCGACCCTTGTGGAATTCTTCTCTTGCTGCTTTCTTAGGGTCCTACGAGTGTGTCACTGATAGTCTCTGGCGTTTTGTTAATTTGGCAACGGGCCAACGCTGGTCATGCTGGCCATCGCCACTTCCTCGATATAATATTTTCAAATGTAAAGCAATTATTCCTTCATCCGGTCAGCCTTGAAATTAGCACCCTGCGGGCGTATGGGATACGGTTGCGTTGTGAAGAATCGTGATTCAATCCCAGCCGACTACGAAATCATGATTATTGACACGCCTTTCTTGTTTGAGGATTTCTTTTGGGTGTAGTGTTTAGATATTAGTACAGCGCGGCGCCTGTCCAGCTTCGGTGGGCTTTCGGTGGATAAGACACTTGCTTTTATCCTTTAAGCACGCCGAGAGCCAGGGAAATCGGTTGAAGAGATAGAAGAAGAGCACAAGATCAAGCACATGATTCCAGTATTGACTTTTCTTCTTTAAGATAAAAGAGATAGCCTAAGCGTGTTCGAGCTCGTAGCCACAACAGGATCACGAAATACCAATACATACCGTCCCTTTCCAGCGGCCTGAACAGTGGATCATTGTACTACGAATCTTTGGTGTACCAAGAATGGATAATTCATGATGGTAAATTCCTGATATGGTGATGCTGCTTTTTTCGCGGGTTTCAGCCCCTAGCAAAACGCTTGAAGAGAAGTAAATCCGTAGACGGTAGGGATGTTAATATCAGGAAGACCGACCTCGTGGAGAGCATAAACTTACCAAGATTGGTCAATATGAAGGAACATCAACAGTGCATCGGAAATTGATTCTACATCAGGATCCTGGGGTTGAGGAGCAAACCACCCTTCTCGCCTCAAAATATTATACGTGCCAAGACTAGACTAGTGGCCGAACATTAGCCGAGCATACGAAAGCAGCAGATGGACGATCTGCTTGTACTCCCATGTCTTGACCAGAAGCTGATGACCTTCCATCAACATGAAGCCTCCGGCCTCCAAAAACCATGGCTTCACGAGTATTGACCAAGCAGCTGCAGATGTGGTGTTGTCAGCAACTTTCAGCCCATCTGGAAACCGTATAGCACTTGCTTCTGCAGACCACAGGATCCGAGTCTACGATGCTGGCCTAGACAACAGCTGGAATCTAGTCGACCAATGGCGTGGACATGATGCCGAGGTCCTCGATGCAAGTCTGCTCTCCGGTCTACGTACTTTGCTCATGTTAATGCCGTTTTGCAAAGGTTAGATGGATTGGTCCTTCTCTAGGACAGGCTTTTGGAACCATTGGTGGCGACAACAAATTCAAGCTTTGGCGAGAAGATCCATCTCAGGCTCCTAAGGGTGGCCGCCGATTCAAGTGTATCTTTTCCCAGTCGCCCAGCAACCATGTTGCTTACGCATCGTTCGATATCAAGACAGTCAAGGCTGAGGCTTGGGTTGTGCTGATCACTCACGATGGATTGTTGAGTCTCCTTGAGCCCTTGGAACCAGAGTCATTGGTTGCGTGGAGGGAGACCGATTCCCTGTTTCCCTTCGGTCAACAGTCTCGCAGCTCTGAGCCTAGATTTGGATTATCGCTGCATCAAGCGGAGATGCCGTGTTATAATGCGGTCGCCGCTGGTCTCGAGCTCAATGCGTTGTCGCTTGCAGTGTCCGCCACGAGTACCATTAAAATATTCCGCGCTCTTAAGCCGGACGAGACTGGGTATCAATTTCATGAGATGCTCGAGATAGCCACAGAGTCGCCGCTCATCAACGATCTAGCATGGGCACCAGGATGTATACGACCATACGATCTAGTTGCTGCAGCATGTGACGACGGATGTGTCCGTATCTTTGAGATTACTACACCTCACAACTCTAATCTAAGACTCAACGCGCTTTCCAAAAATTCAGGAGTCGCGAAAAACAGGACCTCATCAATGACGGCGAGGAACGCTCCTTCAGGTATTGGGGCTGGCTTGGCAGGAGTATCACGCACTTCGACACGTTCCAACGCCCCTTCTTCCAGAATCAAGCACGAATGGAAGGAGCTTACGAGCCTGCGAACTCACGATGACGAGTGCAAGCCTGTGTGGAGGGTCCGCTGGATGCATGATGGTAAGCCTTACTATGGATTAGACGGCAATTAATGCTCATATAGACCCAGGTAATGCCTTAGTGTCTACAGGCGACAGTGGCGCTGTGCACTTATGGAAACAGCAACTCAATGGGGACTTTGTCGAGTTTGCGGAAACTAAGCCTTCATGACTGTTGCTAAGGAAGACCCATGAACAAAGACCCGAGAACCTTTTCGCGAGTTTGCGATGAATGAGTTGACCAGTATAATGCCAACGTCGAAACGTGGAGTCGTCAAAGTGCTGGCAAAGCTTTGGGATGCTGGCCAAGATTACCTCTTGAGGAATTATTAAGGTTGTTTCCACCGTTGGCCTGGCAACGAGTAAATTGATGATATTAATTGCTCGAGCATATCAAATCCAGCATTCCTCACCAGCATGGTTTCTCCATCAAAATCATCGCAGATGTCGCGCGACCTCTGCAACTACGTCCGGCGCAATGTTAAGCCCACTGAATCGGTGTCCGTTGCATCGACTTACGACCATCGTTATTGCAAGGAGCAACGCCAAGAACAAGATCACGCTTTGCCGACATCAAAGGTGGCCAATATCGACTCGCAGAAGCGTCGAAGTCGGCATCGACGTAGCGAGATGCGGACAGTCAGCGAAGACGACGCGCTGATACAGCGGGCAGCCAATCCAAGAACAGGGGTCATCAGCCCTTTCATCACAAGCTGTGGCGATGAGCAGTGTGTAGCTTCGGATTATCTGGCGGTCGGTAAGGAGAAAGCAAAGTCATCCCCGATGATCCGGATTGCAAGAAAGGCGGTGGGTAGCGGGACGAGATCACGAGCGCACGAGCCCATCAATAGTGCGGTCCCGGATGCAGATGCAGCTGTCAAGCCCCCCCGGTCTATGAGACCGAGTCAGTATCTTCTACGTCTAGAATTCCTTCATCCATCGCATTTCGCCAACATGGAACGATCGTACCGCCGCCCGGCGCATCTTCTCCCGCCCAGTCTACGGAAACAGCAACGCGACGGACCTGCCAAGCGTACTGTCTCCACCATGCAACCTGACGGAAAGACGTATCAGCGGCCCCATATTAATCGACAGGACGGCAAGACCAGCGTCCCTCGAGTCGCCGAAATTCAGCCCAAACGGCCTTCCCAGCTCTGCCATTGCTCCAAGTGCATTCCGCAGTCATCGTTCAAAGAACGAAAGCCCGAATTGCCGCAATGCCTAGATGGGAGCCCGAGAGCTGCTCCAGGACCCGACGATGGCGAGCCAAAAAGCCAGGCCGAAGTTGATCTCGTGCCCGCCAAGTCAAGTCAATGGAAAGGACCCAAGCCTTTTATATTCCTCCACCTCCTGCCTAACACCAGGTGGATACAGACCCGCTTGATTGAAATGCTTAGTCACGTGTTCACGACCTTACATCACGCCTCACCGGCTCTGCGAGTGTTGAGGTCGCCAGAGACTGCAAAAATCGACGAGTACGCTAGGGCCCTAAGGCAGGTATTTCTGGCTGGGATCTATCTACTTGTGCTGCTCAGTTTGGTCGCGTTATTTGGGAAAGCATTGCGGTTTGTCATCAAGATTGCTGCGTTGGTCGGATGGCCGGTCAGAGCGCTTTGGCTGATTCTTAGCTGGATTATGAAAGTATAAGACAGACACATGTCTGTAGGTCAAAGATCACATATTCTTTATGCGAGGTAAGTTGTGACTACACATCTCTGCTACGATCAGCGGTAGTAATACTGATGCCAGAGATGTTGTTGCCCGAGTCCTTTGCAACCAGTATTGTTCAATAATGGCGCCTCCCGAACGAGCCACTATCTCAAAGCGGATTCTACGTGGTAGGCGACCACGGCATCAAATTGGCGATCTGTGTCGCATATATGACTTGCTATTTACGCGTATGGCTTCGTACCCGAGCGCTTGTAACAGACGATTCGGGTCACGTTGATGTCTGAGATCATCCAATTCTATAAACTTCCATCTTTTCAACGCTCAAAAGCAGTCAGACCAAGTCTCCCTTTCCCATCTTCGGATGTTTTCTACATTTAGAAAAACTTTTATGTTGTCACGCTGCCAACAATGACTATTCTCTTCTTCACTTTGGCCTTCCTTCTATGTACACCTTCCTTTGGTCGTACACTTGATCCAATTCTTCATTCAGCTTCAAACAATAGCACAAAATTTATTACAAACTTGCTGAGTCCTGGAAACATACCAAATCCCTTCATCTGGGATCCTGACGCGGGGCATAAGCTTTTCTTCGACCGTAAGCCCTTAGATCACCGACACCATTCCAACCCAGGAGTCAGTCAAAAGAATTGGCGGGCTGCAGTCGTTTGAAGCAGGCCTGGAAGCCGTTGCCATGCAACAGGAAGCTCATGTGGGGATCGATGCCATCATCGCTGACAATCACTTCCTCTACGAAAACAAATTAGCTTATCCAGCCACGGCACATTGTAGATCCCCTCGGCGAATCATGAATGGAAGTGGGCGTTTTTCCATCCATTACAAGGACGTTCATTTAATCCTGCACGGGCTGTTGGAGTATTCGAAGATCTGGATCAGGCCGCATCATAACGCTCAGGTTTTGATATGTAACGTCACCATGTACTCGATGGATGCCGGTCCTCAATTGGAAAGCGCCGAGGGGTCAGTTAGTCTGATCGTACCCCCAGTACCCAGCATGGCCGCTGTAGCGGAATCCTAAGAGCGAATTATGCGGTATCCCTGTATCCAACTTGCATTGGCTCGTTGTTGCGTGTGTACATAATTCGTTTTTTCAATGCTTTCTCTATCTCACTGTCTATACAGCCTGCTTTTGTGTAGATTACGGGCGGACTGTGTCCCCAAAAGCTCGATATTCAAGCATGTCACGTCAACTGTATGTCTGTTAATGGTGCCGAAACCGAGATGTTCCTGCAACACCGACGTGAACGTTCCTGCAGGTTCTCTACATTTATAGAGCAACAAGATCTCAGGCTCGTGAAACTGGGCTTCGGGAGAAGCCGTGGAAAGGGATACACAAATATGCAATAAGTGCAAAGATGTGCCGAAGCCAGACGGATAATTGTTCAGGTTGGAAACGAGGAGTTAGGATACACCCCACTTGAGGATCCTTGGCGCCAAGCACAACACAAAACAATGTGTGGAGAAATGCTTCTAGCATGTCCAAATTGTCAAAACTCAAAATGTTCGATAAAATATCGACGATTCACCAAAAGTGTTGGGTCCAACCGGGATTTGAACCCGGGGCCTGTCACATTTGGAGTGTTTGAGGAACACCCAGGCCTTGAAAACCCGAAGCGACAATCATACCACTGATTGTAGTTGGGATTAGCCAATGGCGCACAGCTGCCATTTGGCAACGAGGATGTTCGAGCAATTTGAAACACTCACCTAGACCATTGGACCTTAGCACTTGCAAATGGCTCTTATTATAACTAATAAATACAAAATCAAAGAGTCTCCTAATCGGGCTTAGTATGGCTAGGGTTAGAAGCAACCTTCGTATGCCTCTGTTCTCATAGGGAAAAAAAGGTGAATACTCATCCATTGTGAAGTAACAAAGCGTCAAGCTTGTCACGCGAAGCCCTACATGGCTGAGTGGACTCGGCCGTACATAACGGAGAGGCACCCTTCATCACGATGTGCCTTCGTATGAGTCGGGACCTGGAGCGGCCGCAGCAAGACAGCTATTCTTATCAATACAATGAGCTTCTATCTTGCAGAAGTCCCTTACGGAATAGTCTCGAAGGCTTATAAGATTCCAGCGAGAATTCAAAAGTGAAGGGCCTTCGAGAATGAGCGAAGAAGAAGAGCTGGCAGAACTCAACCGAGACCTTACAGCACTGGTCGAAATCTTCCCAAACGTCCAGCCTGAGGTCTTTCGGGAGATACTGAGCACATTGAGCGGTACTAGGCGCTTGCAGATCGCTACCAAGAGTCTGCTCAGAAACCAGGACGCTCATGTCAAGGGCAGATGGCGTGTGCCTGGCAAGAGTAGTGGGACAGCAAAGGATGGCGCGGACAAATCAATCCCTAAGCAAGACATTTTCAGGAGCAAAGGCTACAAAAAGGCTGTCAGGGCACTGTTTTGTCAGGAGTTCAAAGGGCTCAGTAGAAGCTCGATCGATGCAGTCCTGGCGGAGAAGAATTTCTACTATTCGCTTGCGAGACCGACGCTTCAAGAAATCGCTGCTAGAAGCTGGAGATATAGCATCACGTCTGTATTCTGGAGATGGAGAAAACCAGCTGGCGGTGTGCTGGACGACCATCCTATGCTGCTGTGGGACAAAATTTCGGGACAAGCAGCAATGGCACGACCTTCACTGAGAGAGACTGGGAATGCTGCGCTGGACCGTGAACTACACCGTACAGTTTTAGCACCTCTGTTGGAGAAATCCAAAGCAGCGCAGGCAGCTATTGATTGGGAGCTCGCGCTTTGCGTCAATGAAATGGAAGCTGAGAGCGCCGGAGCCATCTACGAATGCGAGTGCTGCTTCTCGGACACCACGTTTGAGCAGATCTCAACATGCACTACCGGTGGCCACATTGTTTGCTTTCGCTGTCTGCGCAATGCCATCAATGAAGCGCTATTCGGCCAAGGCTGGGGCAGGAATATTGACCATGATCGTGGACAGATCAAATGTATGGCTCCAACATCTGGCGAGAGCTGCAGTGGCTGCGTTCCACAGGCGATAGCCAAACGCGCAGCAAGTCAAGAAAAGGGCGGTCAAGGGATCTGGGACAAGCTCGAATCTCGTCTTGCTTCGGAAGCCCTCCAAAAAGCCCAGGTTCCCCTGGTGCATTGTCCTTTCTGCTCCTATGCCGAGGTCGACGAACTCTACCTCCCTCCATCATCAATTCAATACCGGCTAAAGACCTCCCAACCGCTCACCACCCTCTTCATCCTCGCACTGACCCTTGTATGCATACCTCTCCTCGCCCTCTACGCCTTACTCTGCCAGACACTCCCCTCCTTCAACCTCCCCACCCTCACCTCCCTCAAATCCACCTCCCTCCACGATCTCACCCGCCGCAAACACCTCTCCCCCCGCTTCCAATGCCGCTCCCCGACCTGCTCCACCTCATCCTGCCTCCTCTGCCACAAACCGTGGCACGACCCGCACGCTTGCCACGAATCCGCCACCCTCTCCCTCCGCACCACCATCGAAGCCGCCCGCACCTCCGCCCTGAAACGCACCTGCCCGCGCTGCGGCCTCGGCTTCGTCAAGGACAGCGGCTGCAACAAGATGACGTGCGTGTGCGGGTATGTGATGTGCTATGTGTGCAGGCAAGGGCTGGGCAAGGAAAGGGGCTATGAGCATTTCTGTCAGCATTTCCGACCGGCGGGCGGGCCGTGTGGGCAGTGTGAGAGGTGTGATTTGTATAGAGGGGAGGATGAGGAGGAGGCGGTTAAGAGGGCGGGGGTGGTGGCGGAGAAGGAGTGGAGGGAGAGGGAGGGCATGGTTGGAGTTGAGGGGATTGGGGGGCTGGAGAAGAGGGTGGATGGGTGGTGGGAGGGGGAGTGGACGCTGCAGAGGGTGGTTGATTGGTGGGTTGAGGGGTTGGTCAGTTGTTGAGTGTGTATCATCTGCTTGCTGCATTGAGCGTGGGCGTTTGCAAGAAGGACTTGTGAGGTTGATACCTCGGAGCATCGAACACTGGGTCATTGGCAATCCCAGTGGAAGTCCATATCGTCAAGGCACACTCAGGGCAAGACAGTGTGATTAAAATAGATTTTTTGATGACAAGCAACGATATATATTTGCACATGGGTATAATTCGAAGCAAATGCCACCAGCCAAAGCCCACATCTGACCCAACTACAATCAGATGCCCAAATGCCGCTCTTTGCTCCAAGCACCATATGCCATGCCCATCTAAGCTCGATGCAACGCCTGTAGCAACTATACGATCGATGCAAACCCGTCATAAGCTCCTTGGACGCCAAAGTCCGCCTCTGTTGGCCCCTATGACCTTTTCTCTGGCGACCCTCGCACGACGTCCTCCGCTCCTCTTCTCAACCTATCAAGATCCTGTTTAACAGCGATAAACTTCCCTCGGACACGTTCTTCTCGATGTCCAATCTCCTTCTCAAACTCCCGCGCTGCCTCACGCTTCGCTCTTCTAGCGTCTTTGTATCGTCCCAAGATGTTGGAGAACTGTTCGATAATAAGGTCTCCAGTCTCCTCGTATTGTTCAATCGTCAGACTTGCAAAGACTGCCTTACGTTGGGCTTCAGAGTCTTCGCGACCCTTGAGCTCATATGCGTACTTGAGCTTTTCGGGTAGGCTTGCTTTGGCGATGTCATGGGGGATTATGCCCGTGTCATGCTTGGGAACATGATCGAAGGACTCGCTATTCAACAATTTGTAAGGCATGCCAGATAGCTCTTCTGGGGTGTAGTCCAATCCTAGAGCCCGCTTTCGAGACTCTGGCTTCTTTGCTTGCGGCTTGGCGGGGTTATCTTCCATCTTTTGACCAGTCTCAGGGCCGGAAACTTCATCCTGACCTTGATCTTCAGTGGCAGGGCGCTTTGCATTTCCGTTCACCCTCTGGTCTCTTGTGCTAGTAGCAGCTGGCATATTCGGATATCTCTGCTGAGCATTGATGCCAGGCTGTTCAAGCTTCGTAAAGTCCTCCTGGGGCGCCACTGCCCCTCGTGGAATCTGTTGACCGCCATTTTCGCTAGAGGACCTTGGCTCCTTGAACTCGGATGTCTCGTCCTTCAATGGCTGTTGCCTGCTGGCTGCAGGTAACGGGCCACTTTCTGTGAACTGAGCCGTCGGAGATGGCTTTGCAGTGATGTCTTGTCGGGTGTTCTGCCGCTCGAAATGTCGCAAAAGTTCAGCAGGCCGCTCCTCCATCCCGTTCAAGTGAGACTGCTGGCTTCGTGGCTTCAGATTGTCTCGCGAGATGGCTTTTACCATTTCGTTTCGTGCCGCCTTTGGAGGATAAGCCTCGTACTCCTGCTGTGCGTTTTGGACACCGAAAGTAGCTTCGTCTTGTTGCTTCGCGGAAATAAGAGGCTCAACTGTCGATGCTGGCTTTGGCTGAGGCATCTTTTGCCCTCTGATTCTCACAGCCAGCGCCTTTTTCGTTGACGGCGATTCCATAATGGACCGTGCAAGCTCGTTTTTAGCGTTTGGAGTCTGGCTCATGTGGGCAAAAGGGGCTCGAGATTGCTCTTCTGGCATGATTTCGAGCTGTGCATCAGAATTCATTACTCGCCCATACTGGGACTGATCTTCGTCGCTGGCTTGGTTAAGGCTCCCCTCATCTCCAGAAAGATCCTCTTGCATCCCTTGCTCAATGAGAGAAGTGCTAGTAGGACGCAATCCGGGATACTGCTCGTCATCAGGACCTGGCGCCAAGCTCTCTTCATATTGGGACCCATCCTGGGAGTGTGCAACCGAGTGCGTTGCTTTGGCTTGGTATGGGTGGTTCCAGGATTGAGAGGTGTCATTCATACCCAAGTCACTTATAGTAGTCGCATCAGCATTCTCAATGTCCGTGCCAAACATATCGTCGACACTACCCTGTTCTGACGTAGAGCGGGCCTTGACACGCAGCCCACTACCAGGATGTAGAGGCGGCAGCATGCGGCCATTCTGTCCTTGCAGATGTCTACTAGCAGCTGAAAGTGCAGGGCTTGCACTGCGCGTGGTCCTGTACGATGGTGCTATCCTTGCGCTCTCTGCAACCATCTGTCGTCGAGAGGTGGGTCCGTCGGTTTTCGCAGGTGCATTACTACTTTGAGTTGAACCTCCAATGTCGCCGTAGCCAAGTTGTCGCCATTTTGCTTGGAGTCGTGGTGCAAGGTCTGCTTCATTCCTGGAGACGAATTTTTTAAGGTCCATGACGGACGCTCAAGAAGATTGCTCCCTTGGAAGATAGGTGATTTCTTCTCGCAGAATAGGCACAGTCTGCTCGGAAAGTAAAAATTGTAGAGAGATTACATGAGACAGAGAGGTGTTGACTTTCAGTCCACCCAAGAGTTTTGGGCAAGAACAGAGACTCTGAGTGCTATTGTACAAGTAGATGAGGCTTACTGCAGGGCTTCGACTCTAAAGCGGTTATTCATACCACTAGAAAGGCATTGAATCGAAGCAAACTTCACACTAGGCGTGGCACAAAACTAAAGAGCATTTGAATGGAGGTGACGAGCGTTTCAAGTCTCGACGCGAAAACGCGTGACTTTGGTGGTAATGTATCGGTTTAAGAAACCGCCTGTTTTATATTACCGTACAGCCAAGGCAGGCCACGAATCATTCCATCTCCCTCCGATAGCTTCATGTCCATCGCAAGGCTGTAGCGACCTATGTTGCGGCATATCATATCTTGTCGTTCGTGCTGAACTCTTCAATGTTTCATGCGCACGACCCCAAAATATAGTTCTCAATGGCCATGATGGCGAGTGCCTCGGCAGGCAACCCGTACGACAACTATGACAACAGAGAGATCGAGCAGGATCTTATTGACCCTGACGATGGTATGTCTTGATAATCCATTATAATCTTCGGTACTGACATTCCACTCAACAGCCAACATCAATGACCTCGATGACCCTTTGCAATCCAACTCCGACCGAGCTCCGTTAACTGGCAACATCCAATCCTCATCATCTCGCAATCCCCTCCCCCAATCGTACCTGAACTCTTCTATACCGGGAGAAGATCGTCGCGCTCCTACAAATACTATTGACGAGTCGGTATGGGACACTCTATCAAGGGATCTATTAGCAGTCTGGGAGAAGATGAGGCAGGTGCTATGGCCGAAGTATCTTCTCGGAGGGATCCTGCAAAGAGGAGGTGGTATCGGTGGGGCTGAACGAGGAGAGAGCGGCAGTCTGGCAGGTAGCTTGAGGGGCATCGCCGGCAGATGGCCAGACGCCGATGTGGTGTTACAAGGGGGCATGAGTGATGGCTTGAGAGATTGGGACTTATGGTGAGGCGAAGCCCAAGTAGTCAGATGCTCCGTGTTCATCTTACTCATATGTGGAGCAGGGGTCCACTCATATTCTGCCTGTTGCTCAGTTTGCTGCTCTCGATGACAGCTTCTGCTGAGCAAAAGACCATGGTGTTTTCTGGCGTCTTCGCTCTCGTCTGGATAGGAGAAGCAGTGGTAACGATGCAGATCAAACTCCTCGGCGGAAACATGTAAGCATCCTCGCCATGTATCGTTTAGCCCCAGCTGATTCCGATCCAGATCTTTCTTCCAGTCGGTATGCCTTATCGGCTACACCCTATTCCCACTGGTTATTGCGGCAATGCTTAGTGCCATACATCTTCCGGCTATTGCCCGTATCCCGGTCTATCTGGTGCTTATTGCATGGTCGTTAGCTGCTGGTATCAGTATTTTGGGCGGTTCGGGCGTTGTGAAGAATCGTGTTGGTATTGCAGTATACCCCTTATTCGTTTTCTATGTGGGGTTGGGCTGCTTATGCTTTATAAGCTGAGATGTATAACATGGGGTTCTTCAGAGGGCCATCTAGGGATTAGAAGTGAATTAACACCTTTATGGTGATATTTTTGGGAACAATCTCTGCGCAGCAGATTGAATGACTGGCACTATTCAGCGGCTTCTCGATCCAAATCTTCAATTGCAGCTAGGTCTAATGTTGTGATTGTAGGATCATTCGGTGATTCTTGGAGGCCCTCATGAAGTACTTTATGATACCAAATGAGGTTGCACGCTAACGAAAGATTGGCGATCAATTTATGACGCTTTATCATTTGCGGCCATCTCAATGGTTCCCCACAACCAGAGGTACTTATGCATCATTACCACAACAAATCCCTCACAATCGTCTATTTGGGATAGCAGCCTTCTGCTAGATATCTCTCTTTCTTCTCAGGGCTCTCAGGCTTCCCATTGCGTGAGCCACGTCCCCTTTTGTACTATTATCGTCATACTAACGGGAACTTGCAGCATCGTCCCTGCACAGTGATCTGTACGGGTGCTTGCTGAGCTGCTGGTAGACTACAGACAAAGGCACCCAAGGGACTCGCCTCACCAAAATACAAATTAGCAGATCAATATTACCCCCAGTCCTAGATCGATCTGCTGCTTCGTCATCTCTGCCTCTCGACTTGATGGTCGCTTTTCTGGGGACGGCGAGATAATTTCGGGAACGTGCATATCTCATACACACGATCACTTCTCGGATTTCCAGGTCCTGAGGCATATCTCTCTTAACGGAGTAGCCTGTTTACCCCCCTCGTAACCACAAAACCCCAGCATGGTCGACCAGACACATCAGCAAAGCGGTGATATTGCGGACGACAGCTCAATGCCTTCTCGAGAAGGCTCGCCGGCCCGTGTGGCGGACCCGTCGTACTTGAAACCTACCTCAGATCGTACAAGTGACATAGAAGCCAGTGAAGGCCCAGTACGGGAAAAGCTCAAAAAAACATCCATTGCCTCCATACCACGACAGGCCGGGTCATCCGGGAATGCTGAAGAACATGAAGCTGAAGCCAACCCTACAATAGCGCATGTTCTGGCAAATGACGCACAAGCCGCTGGAGACGGTTCTAGTCCAGAAGCTACAGACCGTGGAAGGCCAGCGAGGAAACGATCGTTCGACGATTTAGACATGGACAAGGCAACACCATCTGATCACCACGAACCAGATATCGGCAATCAGGGTGGGCGCGAACGTAAGAGATCCAAGGATGTTCGTGCAAGCAGAGGTCCTCATTCGGATACTGATGAAGTCACGCTTTCCGCGATCCGGCCGGCCGACGTAGTGGAAAAAAGGAAGAAGGCAGAAGAAGACGATGAGTCTACCGAAGTAAAAAAGATACCCAACGACATGAACGAGGAATTGATACCAGCATCAATCGATACTGAACTGGTCGACGAGGAAATGCACCAATCAACTTTCAGCCCTCGAAAGAAACGTAGCAGAGATCAATTGGACGCCGACAGCCAGAGAGAACAGAAGATTCCAGCCACTGAAGAAGCGAAGGCACATAGGAGGTCGGAAGAACATGAGAGGGATGACAAACCCCAGGAAGATGACGATGGCTTACCCCAAGGTGGAACCTCCGCGCAGTCGGGAGAAGCGAGTACTGCTCAGAAAGTGCCTCAAACTGCAGGAGAGGTAACGCTATTTCTTGGCCCACCATTTACTAGACTTGCTTACTCCCCTCTAGGGCATGCGCAAAAGCGGCTTTGGAAATACATCAAAAATTTCTCCCTTTGGCCAGCTTGCCAGCTCGGAGCCTGCGTCAAAATCGTCGTCCATCTCAGGCCAAGGTGCCGCAGATTCCAGCTCTCGAAAGCCTACGAACGCTTTCGGTTCCTCCGCTTCCCTCTCTGGCTTACAGTCATCTGCATCGCCCTTCAGCACGCTTGGCCCCTCGCCTTCAGGTATCACCAAATCTTTCGGATCGGAACCTTTTTCAGGGGGACAAAATACAAGCTCCACTGTTGGGGCTGGAAGAAGCTCAGGGCAGGCCACGACGAATGGTTTTTCTGCACCCCCACCGACGACTACAGCCCATAATGCTAATGTCATGGCACCATCGCCATTCGTTGCAGCGGGCGGAACTTCAAGTGGAAGCAGTTTCGGCGGCAGGACTTTTGGAAGCGGGTTCGGACAAAATTCTGGGTTCGGAGCGCCAAAATTGACGTCTTTTGCCAATCCCGGGGGAGGTGACATGGCCCTTGGAAAGCCTTCAGCAATCAAGCCTATTGGTGCAACGCCAGGCAGCGATGACGAGGGAAGTGGTAGCGAGGGAGACGAAGAAGGGGACAGAGAGCACGATGTAGAAAAGGAAGACACAGATCCTAGGTTCCAGCATCAGCAAAGTAAGTTCTGTCCAAGCTAACCTCTTCACGTCAGATCTAATGTCTTCAGTGGACACTGGCGAGGAAGGCGAAGAATCGAAGTTCTCCTCCGGTCGGGCCAAGCTCTACGGATGGGAGAACAAAGCCTGGAAAGAGCGAGGAGCAGGCGTGTTTAGATTCAATCTTTCTACATCCGAGACCATGGACGATACACAGCAACGGCAAAGAGCGCGATTCATCATGCGCGCTCATCAAACCTATCGGGTATTACTGAATACCCCAGTTTTCAAAGAGATGATGGTCGGCGACCCTCTGAAGAAAGGTGAAGAGCCAACATCGAAATCACTTCTGATAGCGGTGGTCACGGAAGAAGGAAAAGCCGTACCAAAAGCCGTACCGTATCTGATAAGAGTGAGTCTTGGGCCTTGCCCATCAACAACAGGGTATTTACTAATCTTCCCTGACAGTTGAATGATCCCGGCGAGGCCAAAAGTTTGTACCGGGAGGTACGGAAACTGCAAGAGCAGCTCTAATTTCATTGGCGGTGCTTGGGTACTTTCCAAAACTCATAGCCACAGACGTTGACCAGCGACCTTGTTCATGGTCTATCACGCCAGTGTCCAGCCTGGGTGCCGAGATTTTCACGGAAAGCCACGGACGGATAAAGAGCATATACGGAGATCTTTAACGATGTCTCCGTCGCATAGATCGAGCATAGAGACTACGCGAACAATGACGCATTAGACGTTTCAACTGGCCCTGGCATCTCAAATAGCATTCGCCAGTTGCCTACACCATTACTCGATGCTCACCGTATGCGGGACATGCCGTTCTGGTATCGAAGGCTTTCGCAACCTCTTCCAAGACTACTTTTCCGACTGCGTGCCTAACTCCGAGCGTTGTAATTTCGAAGAACACAATGGAGGCGATCATTTGCGCCAGTGACAGAAGGGCGTCTCCAACAAATTCCTGGTATGTGAGAAGTATACTTCTAGGTAATGTGGTGCCTTTTGAGTCGGTTGTTCGCAGGAATGAAAAGATGGAATCTCGAATTGTACTCTATGATACCTATCCTACAATTGAAAAATTTCGCCTGACCTTCTTGACAGTGCGTTACTTCATCGAGAATTGTCCTTCACCAGTGTCTGAAGGACGCGATATCGATCCTTAATAAACCTATTCTGCAACCGCCATCAAGGGGACTTAGTATACTGCTGATGACTATATGACCGATCTTCTACTTCAATGTCTTACCGTATCTAGCGGCGGATCAATGGGACGATTCTAGTGACATACCTTACAGCGGTACCAGATCCGAGGTGAGTAGAAGTAAGTACTCTAGTCAACTGCTATTGTCATTCTTTAGCTTCCACAACAACATGCGTTTGTACCAACACGGATGGCGTCGCTTGGCGGTTGAGCCACACACGGCTTAGCTCTTTCCTTCCTTGATCGGCTACAACATGTCAAGTGAAGCCCACGCGGCTTTCTGTTCAGCTTTTCTTTCCATTACAGCAAAAACTCAAGTAGTGCAAGAAGCCCAAGGCAAGTTCTCTATTACCTTAGTCATCCATCCATCGCCGGATCCTCTTCCGGGATTCTTCCAAATCTACTACTAGTCTCTTGGCGGCGTTGATCTACCACCGCTGAGCGACGGCTCTATACGGGGTACGGCTTCACCCCTTGTCCATTTTGGGCAGCGTCCCAATCAATGCAGTCTTTCTTGTTGGTAGACCTGGTTCCCGGTAAAGCTTATGCTAGTAGTCTAGATGCTTTGGGCAGATACTCGTCACATCAACTTGCTTTGGCGTAAATTGAGGCTTCGTATTGGTGCAATCATGTTGAATCTCTGCGTTTCCCTTGTACGGAGTATGATCTTTGTCTATCTCCTTGTCAATCTTCTGCAACGTTGTTCCAGACTTCCACCACGTATTTATGATACTCGATGTTTTCACACAGACGTCAGGGAAATTCTCACTTCTGCCTGCCCTGGGGTAGTGAAAGTGTCAACTTGCAGATGTCGGGCAACCAGCAGAACAGCGGTCTTCTAGGCACGTGAGGTTGCTCTGCGGTATTGTCGACATGCCTGGAGGCTTCAATCCTCCGCAATCGGTCATCGCAAGCTGGCCACAGCCAAACTACATCGATCCGGTGACGAGGGGCTACGCATTGATTATATGCCTGGGAGTCTTTCTCTTCATTGCTTTGCTCGCTCTCGCCGCTAGATTTTGGGCCCGTTTTGTGCTTGTAAGGCAGGCTGGGCTGGATGACTTACTAGTCATCTTCGCAGCGATACCTACAATTGGTCTGACCGTCACCATTGCGTTGGGTGAGTGCTGGGTGGAAAACGAGTACCTCGTTTATTGCTGACAGACCTACAGCATCGCAGAAGTACAACTTCGATCGTCACATATGGGACGTCAAGCCATCACTACTGGCTCCGTCGATCGAGGTACCTCGTCCTTTCATGGCAGCCATTGATCTTTTGACTGAGACTTTTTGCTAGAATAGCTGGATTGCCCAACTTTTCTTCCTCCTAAGTACCTGCTCGATCAAAGTGTCCATCTTGTTGTTCTATCGCCGTCTCGACGCTGGCACGCACAGCTGGTTCTTCTCTTGCGCCGTTCTGGCTGCCATCGGGGCCATCGTCGCTTACGCCTTCGCTTTCGTCCTCATACTTATATTCCAATGCCGGCCACTGGATTCATACTGGCTGCGATTTGCCCCCAACTACACTGGGATCTATAACTGCACCGTCAATGAACCTATCAGCTTGCCAATCTCGGCTTATCTGAGCGTCGTGACCGACTTCCTTGCACTACTGCTGCCCTTTTGGCTGGTCTGGAACATGAAGCTGCCACGAAGGCAAAAGTGGTCTCTATATGCGGTATTCGGTCTTGGTCTAGTGTGAGTGGCCTCCCACACGTCGTCATCCCCCTTTTCTAGGTCTTCCTCGCTCACGCTTCTGCAGCGTGATCATAGCAGGGATCCTCCGCTCCATCTACCTCTACCGCATATTCCACTCAACATACGACGTCACCTGGGTCGGCTACCTCCAATGGATCTGGACCGTCCTCGAAAACGACCTCGCCCTCATCGCCTCCTGCCTCCCCTCCCTCCGCCCCTACCTCACCCACTACCTCCCCGACTCCACGCCCCCAAACTCAGACATCTACATCTCCGGCCCCGCGCGCCGAGCGCGCTGCTTCTCTCCGCACACGACGAACCCAGAAGCCGAGGACGGGCCCTCGCTGCCGATCCAGACGCCGCAGGAGCAGGAGCTGGCGAGCATGGAGTCGCGGATCGGGAGCCTGATGCAGAGTAGCAGGGATGGGAGCGTGACGGAACGCAGCCAGTTTAGCTATTTTGATGATGGGAGGAGTGGGACGTTCATTGCGAGTGAGACGGGGTCGGAGTCGACGAAGGAGTGGCCGCTGCCGACGCAGGGGTTTTAGATGGGGGTGGAGGGTATAGATGTGAGGTCTGCATTGGGATATGGTTTACGGTTGGTTGAGGCTATATCGATGATGCCGTTCGTCTGCGAGGTTGAGATCAGCTTATGTTGGGACAGCCATATTGGCCTTTCGTCTCTTGAGGTGCTTGCGCTTCGACATCATCACAGCTTGCCAATCTCCGACCTGGCTTTTGTAGAAGTAGAAGTGTAATTGTCGAGACCCGACACTGACTGTCCGACGCAGCAGTTCCAAGAGTTCAGAGAACATTGGGCTCCAGCTGGTTCACCCTGAACGACCCTCCAAACCCAAGAACCCACAGCAAGAATAACCAACGCCTTTCCCCAAACGCAACCCCCCCCATTTTCCATACATCCCAAAAACACCAGCCTTTCTCGCGCCCAAAATCTCACCTCATAACACTCGACCCATTCACCTCATTCCGCGCTCCAACCCCCACCCCGCCTCCCCCCCCCAAGGCAATATCTTACCTCTTAAAACTCGACCCATTCAGCTCACTCCTCGCCCCACTCACATCCAGCTCCTCCCTCCTCAGCCCATCCCCCATCACCTCATGTACCCCGCCCTTCTCCATCTGGTACTGATACGGCACCCACTCCTCCCCCGCCCCAGCGCCAGCCTCATGATACCCCATCGGCGGAACCTGCGGCCGCATGCCCTCTCCCTCCCTACTCCCCCTCCTCTTCCTCCTCCGCAAAAGAAACCACGCCCCCGCAAGCAGCACCGCAAGCGCGACGACCCCGCCAACGACGCCCCCGGCTATAGCGCCCGTATGGCTCGCCCCACTAGGAGAAGCCTGCGCTGTCGACGCGGCTGCCGCAGCGCCTGCGCCCACGGCCGTGGAGGAGGAATTTGGCGCTGGGATTTGAGTGGAGGAGGAGGAGGTAGTGGACGTGGAGTTTGGGTTCACGTTTGTGACTTGGCCGTCGACGCCGAGCCAGGAGCCGAGGCCTTGCTCGCAGCAGGCGGTGGCGTTGGAGGAGCCGCCGGAACAGCACCAGGATTAGTCGGGGCATTGGTGGACTTGGTGGTCGGAGCCTGGGAGGCGGGGTTAGTGGGGGGGGGTTGGGGAGTTGGGGGGAAACGGAAGCGATGGAGGGGGATATGTGGAGAAGGGGGTTTTTCATGGTGGGCAGTGCTTGCAGGAGCTGGTGAAGGGGAGCCGTTTGACTGGGGTCGCGCACGAGGGAAGATATTTCCTCTTACCTGTATCGCTCACGCATAACTTCACGCAAGTGTTCGACCGCCAGCTCTAGTCGCTGCAGCTCTCGCGCCATATGATGTCGCTGCCGGCCTGCTAGCAGAGGCCGTTGGCGAGGCATTTGTCGCTGTTGCGGCAGCACATGCTATATGGCTGGACGGTGTTGCACGGGGCGTAGACGCTGGTGCCCGAGGGGACGTCCGGGGCGCCGATGTTACGATTTGTGCCATTGGGGTTGAAACAGCCTGTGTCTGCTGTGACTGGTGAGATCAGGCAGTAGAGCGAAGTCCATAGCAGTGGTATTGTAAGTCGTTGTGGAGAATGCATTCTGGGAGTCGCGCGCCTGATATGCGGTTCGGTTGCTGTTTACACACGACCAGTGGGACGGGCGTGACAGGGAACCAACGTGGGGACAAGGAAAGAGGAGACATTACTACAACTTTGGCCATGGTAGCGAAGGATTCTGAAGGATTAACAGTCACGTCGATCTTGGTTCAGCCATAGGCGGAGTCGTCAGAGCGCAGAAGAGGTGCAGAACCGGCGGATTTCTCGAGCGCTAAGAGGAGTCTTGGCAGCTCTAAGTGGAGGTTGGGGCTCAGAAATTAAGGTACAGCACATCTGAAGACTCAGCGACGCCTAGCGGCACGGTTGCTCGATTGGGCTGGCCGACGAGCATCCTCTGGCTCGAATAACCTTAAGTATTCGATCTTTATGCTTGCGGCCGAGAGACTGAAACACGTTGAGCAACCGGTTGCAGCAGAACAACAGAAGCTATATTACTACAAAGCCAGAACCACGACACCAGATATCCGACAATCCGACGGTCTCCAAAAGTTTTTGCAATTCTAAAGCCGGCAATCAATCAGATCACGAGCCTCCATCCCCATAGTGACCAACATCGGTGGCATCGCAGACAGAATTCCGTGAATACGAAGGGAGAGAATATCGGGGTATATACATTAGTATTATTCATACACAGTCGAACTCAACGTCACAACAGCATACTTCGTCGCCCCAGTCTCATCTTTGCATGGTGTCCAATGCGTGAAGAATTTGTCGTCGCCTCGCCGGGCCAGAGATTTAAGAGTAAACAGCTGGATGCTGGCAGAGATAGCCTGACCATGTTTCAGGGCGTATTGAACTTTCGACTTGTACTCGCGAGGTAGAGAGGTAGTGTGCTGCGCCAGAAATTTGAAGATATTGCTCCCCACGAATTCCGGATTAGCCTTGCTGGTGATGCCGAGAATATCGGTGACGCCACGGGAATAAAACTGGATGGTGAAGTCTGAGTATTGGATCACAAGATACTGCAACATGTTAGCCGCCTCCGCGAACCAAGAAAGGGCATGTCTGGGGAGTTGCCTTTGAGTATGCGGTGTAGAAAGCTTCCATCTGCGTCCGAAAATTCATCTTCTCAATCTTCTTTAGCAGTCCTGATTCCATTCCTGCGTCCTTCCCCACCTCCACACGTTTGGTGCTTGTCGGTAGCTGTGGAGTGCTCTCTTTTCTCGTAAAGCCGAAAAATCTTCTCTTTGCGGGCTTTGTACTATGGACCGATATGGCCGCATCAACATCGTCGCTGGAATCATCGGACATGGACAAAATACGCAGCACGTCGGTGTTGCTTCGAATTGTCGTAGAGCAATTGATTTGCCCACCGATATAGAAAGCTAAACGCCCATTCACGTCATGCAAAGGTGCTAGACGTGTTAGTGAGGCACGGAAAGAGCAGCTGGAAAGCAGATCTCACCAACGTAGAGCAAATTCCAAAACGGTTCCCCACTCTTCTTGTAATTCAGAAGCAGCTCCACCGTCTCCTCTCTGGCTTCAATCGATGCCTTCAGTCGCTTGGTAGCCGTGCGATCCGTGTAATTGCCCTGCAGAAATCGACAATTGCGCGGAACAACTTCAGTCCTTGCGTAGCCCGTAACGCTGACAAACCCATCTGACGCATAAACAATAGGATTATCGGCCTTGCTGGAAACATGTCAACGACCTCTCCAATCTCGGAACGCGAGGAATACTGTACCCAGGATCTGTCAGACAAAAGCAATCCCCTAGACCTTGGTACCTGGCGCGGTCAGTCGAGAGGGCTTTAGAGGCGCTGTTCGTTATCTGATATTTGACGAATCGCGGGTAGATGGCGGTCCTCAGGATATTCTCGACGCCCTCCTGTGCTTCTGCGAATATTGATTCCATGGAGGGCAAGGTCGAGGTGGTGCTTGTTCGTATATCTGCATTCATTCTTCTCAACAAGTTGGAATCAATACCCAGCTGCTTCGCTGCTCCGGTAGCAGTGTAGGTGTGGTGTATGTCGGACATGATCGTGGTCAATTCGTCAAGGAGTGCATTGTAGCGATCGACCTATGAACGCGCACGATGGTCAATTCCTGTCTGGTCCTGGGCCACTGAGCATCAGACCTTCTCCAGAAACTCCATGTTCTCACCGCACATGCGAGCTCTGCTGAATTTGAACAACCTGTGGGCAGTGGTCGGATTGTGTAAGACTATCTGAAACACTTCTCCGCTGAAGAAGTCGGCCAGGCCATTGGGACTCCGCTCCATCATTGACTGTTGCTTGGGACTGGAAAAGGACGTAACGGGGGGACGGTAGGCTCGTGACTCGTCTCCATCGTCGGGGTAGGTGCCATTGCCGTTGACATAATCACTGCTATCTCGCGCTGCGGCGTCGCGGACAACGAGCGACATGTCGTTAGCCCTCACTCCACTAATGGCTGTCTTGCAAGTAAAAGTAGGTCGGATGTGAGAGAGAAGAACGAGAGATGGGCTCAGAAATCAGTACAGGCTCCCGCTCGACAGGGACAATGCAATTTCCAAGGGTCTTCGGTCGATCTCATGCATCTCGATTTCGTCCCAGGCCGCGAGCCGCCCCCGGTAGATGTTACTCGGTTGCTCATAGCCCTGTCGTAGCTCGCCCAAACGACCGGAAAGAACTCCTAGCAGCCAATCAATAGCATTATCCAGCTCGGAAACTCTGATGGGCCCATCGGCGATCATTATTGCCAAACCGTTCGGGCTACGAACTAGGTCGCAGGACTGAAGCTACATCTGGCACTTGCCAGAGGCGGCGTCATTGAATCGTCGAATAGCAGCAGATCCGACGAAGGATCGATCCCATCTGGGCCCACGGCTCAGGATTTCGGATTTTCCGCTCACCATGCGCCATGGCTCGTCATCTTAATTGACTTTGCTCCACTGAGTACAAGAGCTTTTCCCCAGCATTCGCAATCTACCGTTCTTGCTCTTTCCCTCTCCCTCGCTTCCGGAGTCTTGGGATCACTAGGATAAGCCTATAATCACGTTGTGTGCCCCGCGCTGAGCCTGAGAGTGCTCGTCCTTTTCTGTTTTCCATCCACAGTGCGCTGAAGAGCACCCTGAAACTATAAGAGTAGCTTTATTGTGCCTTTTTGGCTTCCGATTACTGTCATCTCAAGTGGAGAATGGCTGAAGGACCATTCAAGGCCATGGATGAGGGACCCAGAGTGAACGGGCCGCAGGATGCTCGAGTATCAGAGGTGGATCCAGATCCATATGGACTGGATGCGGAATTCGACATGGGAAGCGACGATGGCTCATCCTCCTCTTCTGACTCCTCCGCACTTGCCAAATACACCTTCTACCATCCATTACCCCGGACCGCCCAGAGCGGGTTCGTTCTTCGCTTAGATACGTGGGTCCACAATCTCTCACATTCTCTATGCTTATCCTTGGTATGAACAATCGCTCATGGCGGAAGCTCACATGCAGACATCATTCCCAAGACAGTACCCCACCAAATGATCCCAAGCCACGATTCGCGGAGCCTTTCAGCATAGACGACCCGCCGCCACTATCACCTATAGAAGAATTGGACGATGACTTGCTACACCAGCCTGTTCCCAAGCCCAAGTCTGGCCAGGCAGCTTCGATTGCCTCAGTGAAACAAGAGGTTGAGGACGGTCTGTCCCTCGAGCGACGCTCCGAGCTCCTCTTTTCTCGCCAACATCTCGAGCTTATTCTAGCCGATCCGAAACTGTCCTCGCGCTTTACGAGCTTTCTGCGCACTTACCGACCCGACTCGGTACCCATACTAGTGTATTTACTCGACTCTGTGAAAGCATTGAAAGCAATCAGATATGCGGAAGCTATCATCAGCGGTCTCGAGCCTGTGCCTGGCTATGATTTCACTGTCGACATGAAGGGCGCAACAATGAGCTGGGTGATAGAAGATAAAGCAGATCGGGCATTGGAGGTGCTTGTGAAAGATGACCTGCCAGCGTTCATTGCGTACATTTATGTTAGAACGGTCGACATAGCTCTCGTGAATCGTGTGACTCGGAGAGAGGATCGAGCTACACTTCATATTCAAAATGGCTTAGCGGAGGTCTTTGTTCTGTCAGATCCTGCGCAGACAGACAATCCGATTGTATTTGCATCTGAAGGTAGGCCCCTTACACATAGAGTATGCGCAAAACAGCAGGTTAAAGCTTTTACAGAATTTCATGAAATGACCCAATATCCACGGACCTACGCTCTGGGGCGCAATTGCCGATTTCTTGGAGGGCCAAAGACTGATGCGTTAGGCATATCTCGGTTTCGAGCGTCGCTAGATGCTGAGCGAGAGCATTGCGAAGTCCTATTAAATTAGTAAGTAAAGGTTGCTTTGAACAGGTGCGTAGAAAACCCCAACTGACCTGGCACACTACTTTAGTCGCAGAGACGGGACGCCGTTCATCAACCTCATCATGTGTGTACCGTTGCGAGATCAGTACAATAAAGTGAGGTACTTTCTCGGGGCTCAGCTTGATATCACTGGCCTTGTGGATGACTGCACCGAACTGGAGTCACTACGGAGACTCGTCGATCAACAGAGCAAACAACCGCGAAAAGGCAGCAATGGATCATCAGCACCAGACGTTATGCCCAATGACGCCTTCGAACAGCTAGGGGAAACCTTCAACTCACGCGAGCTTGAGGTCCTGCTGAAACTACGTCGCCGGCTCAACCCAGATGTTGATAGAGATGAAGGCAGTGGTGAAAACTTCGTACTGAACCACACTCCAGCAGTGACATCGCAGGAATCTATGACAAATCTGAACAGCATCTTCCAGCTCAATGGGCAAGGAAGTGCTCCGCCTCTAGGATTCTATCAGAACGTAAGTTATCACGTGCATGACAAACTTCGAAAACACTTACCAATTTTCCCAGTATCTGCTAGTCCGACCACACCCTTCCCTTCGCATTCTCTTCGCTTCCCCCGACCTACGAGTCGCGGGAATACTACAAGCTCCATTAATGAGTCAGATTGGCGGCAGCCAAAGAGTCCGCGAAGACCTCGAGCATGCTCTTGAAGTCGGCAGGAAAGTCACTGCCAAGGTACAATGGATATCGAAGCCGGCGCAGATCACTCGCCCACGGTGGATCCACTGCACCCCACTTCTTGGTATCAACGGTCTGATCGCCGTGTGGATGGTCATACTTGTAGATGACGTCGAAGAGGAAGAGAAGAGCCAAGCGCAGGTACCTATCAAACCCACTACGAGCAACGAGGCCGCCCAAAGCACGTCGGAAGCACTACCGTGGGAAGCAGCTGGCAAACCAGGGCTTTCGGGCACCGTTGGGAACGGTTTCGTCGAGGGTTCCGGGTCATCGAATTCAAGCCAGGCTGCGCTGTCGAGTGTCGGCAGCAGAAACCACTATGATCTAACACCGCCGGTCCCAGAACGAAACCGTCTGAGGAAGGGAAAGCCGAGCAACGTTCGAATCCCTCCATCACCCTCTGAAGACACTATGCTGGGTGCTACGGTCTCTCCTTTCGCAGCCCCGAACGATACGGGCTACAAAGTCAAGGTCTGGAGCGGTGGCGTAGAGGATGAACCAAAGCAAAGCATGGAAGACATGTCGAGACTTCGAGGTGCACGGCCAAGGTTCGGTCAGCCGCCGGTTGAGGTTGGTGGGTCTGGGAACTCGCCTTCCGCAGTCCGGCCAGGGCCAAGGATCAATGGCAGAGAATACTCTATCGATTCCAACAGCGAGCGCGGCCTCTCTGCCAACGGCGACGGAGCAACTGGCTCGTTTGATGACGATAGACCGATGAGTCGAAGCAGTTCTATTGTCCCGCCATCGCCTGTTAATGTGCCGAGGATGCCGGATGCACCCATAGAAGCTGAGAGCAGGCGACCAGGCCGGCGGACTTACAAATCACTATCGCCTTACGGAATCCTTTTCGATGATTGATGGCGCGTTTTGCTTCTTGTGTTTTCCTCTCGGCTCATGTCTAGCATCTATTGCATCTCGTATGTCAGCGACGATACCCATATATCTATACCACTCAACGATTTTGTTATAGGAAGAGTAATAACAAAAGTGGGATTCATGGTCATGCATCTTCCTTACATAATAATTCCGAAAAGTCGTTTCTAAATTAAATTTCTCCTCTCCAGCTTGAGCCTACCGCAGCCTCGTCAGTGAAGGCCCAAGACTGGTCACTTCGACGCCGCCCGGAGAGGCAGTCGCGTCCAGGGAGTCGAAACCAGCACAACCGAGATTGGAACCTCAATCTCAATCTTACCATCTACTCGTCGCCCCTGGGATCCAGCAAAGATATTTGCGCGTTCGACTGACCCGTACGTTCAAAGGGAAAGGACACGAGCGCGAGTGTTATATCATCTTGAACCAGTCAACAAAGCTTCCAAAGAACAACGAACCCCTAGCGGGAGGCGACGATCATCTTGAGCCTGCAGTTGAGCTCGTGATCCGGAGAGAGCACGAACGCGTCGTTTTGTTGACTGTGCCGATGGAAGGATAAGCCGGTGTAGATCTGATGTGGGAGGGTCGGCTTGAGCTGCAGTTGAGCCTCGAGCCTCGAGAGAGTGGTAATTGTATTGGGGTGTTTCGATGGAAGTATAGTCAGTCTTGTGTATTATCGATTTGAGTTATGTACTTTTTCCTGGCTGATGCAGATCCTGAGATGGAGAGCTTGGCGGAAGGGTTTGGCTTGCTATACTAGCTAATCAATCAAGAACGATGATGTTCGTGTCTCGTGTTTTTTGGCTCATGATGATATACAATGATATTGAACTGTGATGGGATCTATCTTTTAAATGCAAAACAAAAGCATATTTATACAGAAGTATTCACGAGTCAACGCTAGAGATGCTCCCCCATCTGACCCTGAGTCTGAGCCGCCAGCTCTCTCAATGGCAATCGTCCAGACGACGCCTACTTGGTTGCGCCCGCCGTCCTGCAAGGCCCCGCACAGTGCTGCGGCGCGCCTGGGGAATCGCACCCTATCTCATCAGGGCAAGAGCACAGCTCGGTCCTCACATTGGGGTTCCCATCCCCATTAACGAGCGGCAGATCAACAGTATAGTCCTGATTCTCCTTGATATCGCAAATCAGATTATTCTCCGTATTCGTCGTCTGCTTGCCCGAGACCCTGGCCACAGCAGGGATGATATTCAGCGCGCACGTCCACTGATCCGAGCCACCGGTCACGACAGGACAATCTGAGCCGCTGCCGTCGACGGTGCCTTTCGCGGTGCTCCAGGAGACGCTGACGCTGATGGAGGCGCCGATGACGCTATCTTTGCCGGTCTGGCCGAAGGGCGTGATGCCCACGGAGACGGACTTGCTGACGGTGTAGGTGACGGAGCGGGACAGGGTGCATTTGGTGCCGTCTTGGGGCTTGCATGAGGCGGCGCCGACGATGGCCACGCCGTCGATGCCGACTTGTTTGTCGGTGACTGTGACGGATGAGGTGGGGTCTCTGGTGCCGCAGCCTTGGAGGGCGGTGGGTCCGGTGTCGCCCGGGATGGGGTTGGCTAGTGAGAGGGTGGCTGCTGAGGAAAGGAGGATGAGGAGGGAGGACTTCATGGTGTGGTTGGGTATGGGAGGTAGATTTTGGTTGAAGTGTGAGTGGATTCTTGCTGAGTTTTATGAGCTCGGTTTGTAGTGTGTGTATAAAGTTTATGGTAGCTGTATAAAGGAAATATTGCTTTCTGTGGATATAGAAAGATTGGTAGGGACGAGCCAGCTCTTTTATAGCAACCTCAACACAACCATTCTCAGAGACCATCTGGGCGAGAAGGATTGCGATGATGCAACGAGTGAGCATTTCCACTAGAGTCGCAACACGACAGACGGCTGATCGAACGTGCACTGCCGTGTGTTGGTGCAAGATCTTCCATTGTTCTGTCTGCCTGTCGGTTTTCTCTACGTCATTGGGGGCAGAATTGACAAACCGCTATTAGCAGGGCCACTCATGTGCTACAGAAAATGAAGCATAATAGCAAGCCTGATACCTGATGTTGGGTTGGCGTTTGATCCTTCACCGGAGGGCATTCTCATTAGGCAAGGTCGCTGGTTTCTGCAAGAGCGAACGAGGTCTACATTGAGCCGTACAAGGAGTCCGTGCTCTTGCCGTCATCTGGTCGGCATTGCCATTATGATCCTTCAGTAATAGTGACGCTGAAGCGGAAAGTATCGAGGGTAAAAATGGATAAGATCGCTGCAGAATGGAACGAAGGAATGGCCGAAACAAAACATCGAATACTCGAAACAGACAACCTTGACCTACTGCTATTTCTTCAGGGTCCACGATGGAACGCGCTCCGTATCTCCGAGGGCGCTAAGCTTTGAACCTCGCTCCAAAAACAATCTCCAGACCAACGTTCGAAATGTAGACAAAGGCCGATCCTGCAGACCCTAGAGCAAATGTCTCCAGTCACCAACACGCCGATATACTTTGGCAACTTTCTAGTGTCCTCGCAAGTCTTCCACCTGACCTCTTGCAGCTTCGCTCTCGTATGTGCTCGACGGATCGTCAGCTAACATATTACTGACTGATCGCACTTATTCAGGTCAATCTCAAGCCACTACTGCCTGGTCACGTACTTGTCTCTCCTCGTCGTGTGACCCCTAGATTCTCGGATCTGACGCGAGCCGAGGTGACGGACCTGTTCCTGACTGTGCAACGAGTCAGCCGGATGATCGAGCATGTGTACAAAGCCACAAGCCTAAACATAGCGATGCAGGACGGTGTGGATGCTGGGCAGAGCGTTCCGCACGTACACGTACATGTGATACCGCGTCACAAAGCCGATCTGGACGAGAAAGGAGGCTCAGACGCTATCTATGGCATGTTAGACGGCGAAGAGGGCGATATTGGAAGTCAGCTGCGGGCTAGGTCCAATGGGCAAGCTCAATTCCCTGCAGTAGACAATGAAGATAGGAAGCCTAGGAGTGAAGCAGAAATGTCTGAAGAGGCTGGAATGCTTGCTCATGAGATCCAGACTCTGGATCAAAGCCCGCAGGACACTTGAATGCTCGGAGATGCAACCGGGCCGTAACAGCTCGCTAAGAATTAGATATTCTAAAGACAGCGTTGGAGCCAGGGATACCTCGATCTCGAGACTCAACTTGCTTGGTACTCTGATGTGCCAGCATCGGCTGCGGCGGGCTGTCAAGCAATCCAGGATAGCCCTTGATGAGTTGAACAGCAGATCTACGACTAATATCTTGGTATCGATCGAGATTGCATGGGCAAAGAGTCAGCAAACATTTCCCACAAGGTCATGGCCTCGTACAATGGGTGAATGAGATCATACCGAAGATTCGCTGACGGTTAGATACCGTTTGAGATACCTGTGGTATATGGGTAAAAGGTTTTAGATGGTCCGCCATTGGGCAATGGTGCACCGACACTGATCGTGTAGGAGAGCTCGCAACTCCGGCTGTTGAACGATTGTTGCTACAGTACAGATTATCTGAATCCTAAACAAAGTTACTCTGGGCTGTAGGCAGTCTCGACGCAGGAAGACAACATGTTGTGCCACATGAAAGCTTAACTCTAGATATACTCATATTAACCCACGTGTAATGCCTTTCAACCCTGAGACAACCTTCAACACAGCTTGGTTGCATGTGAAAGTCTTACGTCGGAAGCTAAATCTGGGGAAGCTCTTGGCGGGGATCCTGTGCCGAGGTACGTCTTTCCTCTCTCTGGGCGATACGAGTGCTTGTCCCGTTGCTTCGACTCCCCGTCCACTTTCACTTCCAGGTCCAGTCTGAATCTTTGCGCGTTTCATGATGTCCGAGCTACGATTCGATGGCCAGACCGTCATTGTCACTGGTGCTGGTGGAGGGTGAATCCACTTGCTCGAAGAGCTCCGATACTGTGTGTGCTGACGATCTCAGGCTTGGGAAAGCATATGCGACATTCTTCGGCTCGAGAGGTGCCAACGTCGTTGTCAATGATCTTGGTGGATCTTTCAAAGGAGAGGGAAAGTCATCCAAGGTATGGCCGTTGCAGTGGATCGAACATGCCATATGACTGACTAGTATCCCGTAGGCCGCCGATGTAGTCGTTGATGAGATACGAGCAGCAGGAGGCAAGGCTGTTGCAAACTACGACAGTGTCGAAAACGGCGACAGAATTATTGATACTGCCATACAAAAGTTCGGAAGAATAGACATTTTACTCAACAACGCCGGCATACTACGAGATGTCAGCTTCAAGAACATGTCGGACGATGACTGGGACTTGATTATAAAAGTCCACGTCAAGGGAGCATACAAGGTAAACCAGAATATGATATGCCCTTGCATGTAACTACTAGGCTTACGCTTTGCTGTAGTGCGCGAGGGCGGCTTGGCCGCATTTCAAAAAGCAAAAGTATGGCCGGGTTATCAATACCGCATCTGCAGCAAGTCTGTTCGGTAGCTTCGGTCAATGCAACTACTCTGGTGAGAATACCGATCAAAAACGATCCATCGACACTAACAGTGGAAAGCGGCCAAACTCTCTCAGGTTGGCTTTACCGAGACGCTGGCGAAAGAGGGCTACAAGTACAACATAATCTGCAACGTCATCGCTCCAATAGCAGCAAGCCGAATGACCCAAACAGTGATGCCGCCGGATATGCTCGAGAACCTTAAGCCCGAATGGGTCGTACCTCTTGTCGCCGTCCTCGTACACCCATCGAACAAGCATGAAACAGGATCTATCTTCGAAGTTGGTGGAGGTCACATTGCTAAGCTCCGATGGGAGCGAGCAAAAGGTGCTCTCTTGAAGACCGGGCCAAGCTTGACCCCTGGTGCGGTTCTCAACAAATGGGACCATGTCAATGACTTCTCCGAGCCAAGCTACCCTACCGGAGTAGCTGACTTCATGAGCCTGCTCGAAGAAGCACAAAAGCTTGGTGACAATGAGCCCGGTGAGAAGCTTGACTTTACTGGGAAAGTTGCCTTGATTACTGGGGCGGGAGCAGGGTAAGTCATGTCAATTCTGGTCCTTAACGGTATGCTGATAAGCCCTAGCCTTGGTCGCTCATATGCCCTACTCTTCGCTAAGCATGGAGCATCGGTCGTCGTCAATGATCTTGTGAATCCAGATGACGTGGTCAGAGAGATCGAGAAGCTCGGTGGTAAAGCAGTAGGCAACAAGGCCTCGGCCGAAGATGGAGACGCTGTCGTCAAGGCCGCGATCGATAGCTTTGGACGTGTTGATATCATCATCAATAACGCCGGCATCTTACGAGACAAAGCATTTGCAAATATGGAAGATCAGATGTGGGATCAGGTGATTGCTGTCCATCTGAGAGGCACATATAAGGTTACCAAAGCGGCTTGGCCCTATATGTTGAAGCAGAAGTATGGGCGCATAGTGAATACCACAAGCACCAGCGGCATCTATGGGAACTTCGGACAAGCAAACTACGCTGCTGCGGTATGTGTTCAAGCTGTGTTCCCTGACGATGGACCTCGCTAACGTCTAGGCAGAAACTTGGCATATTGGGCTTCTCCAGGGCTCTAGCTCGGGAGGGTGCGAAATACAACATCTACGTCAATACTATTGCACCAAATGCCGGTACGAACATGACGCGGAGCATTATGCCAGAAGAAATGGTCCAGGCGTTTAAGCCTGAACAGGTGGCACCCCTTGTTGTAGCCCTTTCTTCGGACAGAGTACCAAAACCTCCGACTGGTGGTCTCTTCGAAGTTGGCAGTGGATGGCATGCCCGGACTAGATGGCAGAGGAGCGGAGGACATGGTTTCCCAATCGATGTTAAGCTGACGCCCGAAGCTGTTCTGAAAGCGTGGAAGGACATTGTGAACTATGATGACGGACGAGCAGATCATCCTGAAGACAGTCAAGATGGCCTGAAGAGCATAATGAAGAACATGGAGAACAAGAGCGGCGGGACAGCTCAGGAGAAATCTGGAAACGCAAATCAGGAGATTCTGGGAAACATTGAGGAAGCCAAGAAGATGCATTCCGAGGGCACCGAATTCGTGTACGACGACCGGGATGTTATATTATACAACCTTGGGCTTGGCGCAAGACGCACCGAGCTTCCTTTGGTATACGAAAACGACGAGAAATTCCAAGTTCTGCCTACGTTTGGTGTGATACCTCCCTTCGGCGCCGCTACTCCCTTCAGCATTGCAGAAGTAATGCCCAACTTCTCACCAATGAAGCTTCTACACGGCGAACAATATCTCGAACTTCGCAAATTCCCCATTCCAACATCCGCTAAGCTTATCAGCTACCCGAAGCTCGTCGAGGTTATTGATAAAGGCAACGCAGCCATCTTAGTATCAGGGACCACCACCAAGGACGCCGCCACCGGCGAAGACGTCTTCTACAACGAATCCACCATTTTTGTACGCGGCAGCGGAGGCTTCGGTGGTCCGACTAAGGGCTCAAACCGGGGGGCCGCAACGATAGCATACCAGCCTCCCAAGCGACAACCTGATGCAGTAGTGGAGGAAGCAACCACCGAAGAGCAAGCCGCACTATACCGTCTCAATGGCGACAGAAACCCTCTTCACATTGATCCAGAATTCTCTAAGATGGGCGGTTTCGAGACTCCGATCCTGCACGGGCTATGCTTTATGGGCATCAGCGGCAAGCATGTGTACCAGACATTTGGAGCCTTTAAGAATATCAAGGTGAGGTTTGCGGGGACTGTTCTTCCAGGTCAGAAGCTTAGGACCGAGATGTGGAAAGAGGGATCGAAGGTCGTTTTCCAAACGAAGGTTGTGGAAACGGGGGAACTCTGTATCGCTGGAGCGGGTGCGGAGTTGGCTACGAACGAGAAGGCGGCAAAGCTGTGAGATCGGGTTGCAATTATGAACGGTCTAAATTGCCTGCACCCAGAACAGGAGAGCTGATGATGGCACGGTTTTGATCCTAGAGTAGCCTTCATGTTCTTGTAGGATATCTACCTTTTGAGGAGCAGAAGCATATTTGGTACCCTACTCGGAACTTACAACATCATATATCACAAAAGAGCCTGAAAAGATATTAATATCGAAATCCGATGGGAAGGAACCCTTGTCGACTTTCCGAACGATACCGTACTTTACATGCGCTTAACAACACACTAGCACAACATATATTACAAGCCAACGTCCTTCCAGAGAAGCTCTCCGACCCCAGCAGTCAAAACACATCTACACATCCCACTCCCCACCTTTACTCCAGACCTCATCCCCATCGCCCACGCACTGCTGCGTACAAATACAACCCGTAGCCACCTCGCCACCCCATCCCCACCTCCAGCATGGCAAACGGGTACACCCCCTCCCATCCACCTCCCCCCATCAAAGCAAAGCACGCTCACTAACACCCCCCTCCCTCACAGCGCCAGCCTGATAATCGGCCTCGTCTTCGTCCTCGTCTTCTCCCTCCTCGCCTACTTCTTCGCTCCCAAAGGCGAGAACCAGACGTTTGTTCCCCCCTTCCCTCCCCATTATCCACCCAAAACCACCACCCATACAACTACGCACCACAGCGCTCTCCGCATCTCATCACTCCCTAGCATAGAAAATCGGGAAGACAGATCGCTAACTTTTTCTGTGGGGGGTTCACAGAGTCTGGCGCAACACCCTGATCATGACGTTTGCGAGTTGCTATCTTATGTGGGGTACGTATCTCCCTCTCCCTCTCCCTTTCCCGTTTCTGTTTCTGGTTTCGGCAGTGAGGGTTGTTGAGGCGGGGGTCATATGGGATTGGGGGACTGACCGGGAGGGGGGTTGTAGCGATTACGTTCATGGCGCAGTGGCATCCGTTGATACCGCCGAATGCGTCAAGTATGCGGCCGCAGCATGTGTCGTAGGTGGGTGGGACATGGGGGAGGGAGAGGTCGGACAAGGGGGTAAAGAGGGGTTTAGAATGGAAGGGGGATGGGTGTGTTGGGAAGGGATGTATAAGCTGGCGATGTACGGGATGGGTGGTGAGGCTCAGAGCATATGGGTTTTGGGGTTCTTGAGGACTGGGTGGGTGGCGTCTGGACACATTATGGGCATGCTTAAGGGGCAGATGAGGCTTTGAGCTGCGGGCTGCGAGCACAACGTCTCGGCTACAGTCAGTGTCGTTGATTGTGGGAGGAGTTGATTAACAAACGGAGCGGATGCACACTGTCTGGACCGTTCTGTGTGCAAAGACCTCACTCGGCTACTCGTTATATAAGTACATGCCATTCCTAGCTAGCCGTATCCATACGCTGCCGCCCCTTGATCCTGGTTGCTATAACGCCTGCCACATGAAGCCTACGTGCCCTTGTTATCGCCATAATGCATCGCTAGTAGATAGGCATCGGAGTGTTAGAAAGAGACACTCTTGATAGGCCATGATCATCCTGCAATGCCTTCGTAAAGGAAAAGAACAACAGAACTTTACAAATAGATGGAGCTTAGGAAGCGAAGCTGTTTCTATGCGCCTCGGTCCAGAGCATATGTGCTGTAGCTCGGGTTCATAAGGATGAGCCGGACGACTGGGCATTGGAGCGTGGCCTTGAGCGTGGCTGAGAGGTGCTTGAGGAGGGAGGAGCGCTCTTCTCATCTACACCCTTCCCGCGACACAATGGGCAAGAATTGTGTCCAGTCGTCAACCACTGCAAGCCTCGTGAGTGATGATGCTCGCAGGATTGGGATAGGAGGCTGACTTACCTCGTCAATGCATTGCCGATGAAAGAAATGGTTGCATCGAGATAGTTGCCTCACTTCTTCTTCCGGCTCGTAATCGCAGAGACACACCAGACAACGCTCGCCGGAAGATATCTGCATGGTTTCACTTCCTTCAAGCGCCCTTGCTATCAGTGACCCTGCGAGCTTCTTGATGACATAGACGCCAGGAGCTGCAGCAACATCTTCGCGGCTGGCGACAGGTGGCTTTGCAGGTCCAAGAAGTGATGACAGGAGCAGCATGTCTTCGTATGTAGGATTCTGCGGGCGTCTATTTAGCATTACTTCCTCAAGGCTCATCTACTGGTGGAATGCCTACATCCGTGAATAGACTCGGTGTCGCAAAAGCAGGATGATCCTCGGATAGATTGGTGCCTACAACGTAGATCAACCAACTACGGCTCCCTTGGGCGGGGGCTTCGCCAGCCTCGACGTCGTCAGGCTCTACAACGCCATTGCGTCTCGCAGCACCCGCTCCAAAGTCTCGTTGACGGGCAGCTTCCGAGTCGCTGCGTCGTCGCTGCTGTACGGCGCGCAAGGCCTGGTCCTCGGGAGTCAAGATGCCTGCCTCGCGTAGGTGTTGCGCGGCAAAATCTCGACTGGGCAGTGAATGCTGTTGCAATGCCGAAGCAGAAGAAGGTCGACGGTTCGGAGTTGTCGTCCCGGATGAGTATGCAGACAGGCCCGGATCCGCAGGAGTAGACGGAGGAGGATGAGGGCCTGGAGGAGATTCAGAGAGCGCTAGAGGCAAAGGAGATGTGACGACCGGTATGACATCCCCAGAAGTCCGTCGACTCGAGCTATGCATGCGCTGATGTCGTTGACTATCATAGTTTGCAGGGAATGGATTGACACCTCCCATGGATGCTCGCCGACGACGTGGGAATCTCGAGCGGCCGTCCGCGTGTCTCAGTAAGCCTCCGGGTCCGCCTCTCAAAAAGTTGTTCGTTGGCCCAGTTGGCAAACTCAATAAAGCGTCTAATGTCGGCGCATTCAAGGCGTCTTCTCCGACGTGATCCGATGCTACGGAACGAACGCCAACCATGACAAGAGTCACAAACCGCCCTTCAGTCCCCTCAGCATTATCTTCACCGGTAGTCGACGCATCTCCGTTCCCTGCTGGTGCTCCTCGTATGTCAGCACCCCCAGGGGCACCGCTATCACTATTAGCGTTACCCACAAAGCGAAAAACACGCAAAAAGTTCATCGGCGTCTGATTTTGCCCGGTCCGGGGAGTTTCGTTGCCACCTTCAGGATTCCGATATTCTGTTGTAGACGCAGTCGCAAGCTGTAGAGTTCGGAAAAGATTTGCTAAGCTTCCATCGAGGCCTTCGGCGCCGATGGCCTGAGTATTATGGAAAGCTTGCTCCGGAGTTCCCGACAGTTGAGCAGCAATTGCTGCCGCCGCTAGATGTAGAATACGCGGCAAAGGCCCATCGTCGTCTCGTCTGATGATTCGGCTGGACCTGCCACGGAGCATGCTCGGCATTCTTCGAGCTTCTCTCCTTGTACCGACTGCTCGGTCAGCCCAACGTTCGGTCCAGCTAGAACCTTCGGAGCGTGTTGAAGCTCGCTCAGGAGCTTCGGGCACAGTTGCGAAGCCCGGCATTGCCTCATCTCGTAAAGGGGGCGATGCTGTACGGAAAGGAGATCCTTGGAAGTCCAGTTGAGGCTCCGCAGTGGAGAGAGGTGGAAGATGGTAATCAGGAACCGGACTTATAGCGACCCTTGGATGGTGGAATGTTGGGGAGGATGCTTCAACATCCTGTGGTGACGGACTGCGATTCGTTGCAAGAAGGGTCTCAAGCGGCGTCGACAGAGACCTACGGATCCGTGATAGACGTGACCTCCTGAAAGAAGCTGAACCGGCCTCACGGGGTTCAGGCAAGGGTGTTGATGAGTCTGAGCTTTCGGAAGTTGGGCCATTATCTGGCGACAATGCGGATTCAGGAGGAGGATTCGGTTCATCTGCTGTCGGTGGAAAAGGGCGTGATATTGAAGCCACTTCCCTTCTACGCCTTGATCTTGGTAGTGAAGATGTACCAGGGGAGAAAGAATTAAAGATTGAGAGACGATGTTGGCCTGGTGGCGCGTGTCCGTTTGAATTGCGCGATGGAAGGCTACGGGACAATCTTCGCCGGAGGGTGTCAGTAAATGTAGCATTGCTCTCGGGGTCCATGCTTTGACCTGTAGTCGACCTCGAGAGTAGTCTTGTCCCCAACCTTGAAATGACAGAAGTACGCCTCGGCAGCGGCGTAGCTGTGATATGTGTGATGGGTGCATCCCGCATGCCTAAATCCTCCATATGGACTAGAGGTCGTTCTTCGTGCTGTTCATAGAAGATTGAATCGCGAGCCGCAGCATCGCCCAAATGTGTAGAGCTTCCTCTTACTGGAGTTGACTGAGCGGAGATCTGACGGCTGAAGGTTGCAAAGGGTGGGCGCTGCTGACCGTCATCTTGGTGCGAGAGGTTCGCTGACGGAGCTGACAAGGTGTGTGCATGCGTCCGGCGGCCCATGTTCGATGTTGATCCATCTTCCTGCAGAATCCCATCTCCTGTCCTGTCACGGACTAATTGAGAAAATCGTCGAGAGTCGCGCCGGAGGAACTCCTCGCGTTCACGCTGGGATGACGAACTTTGGCCCATGCCTTGTGGATTGAGCTTCGCGGATCCGTATATGATGAAACCACTATTTCATACCATCTTTTGGTGAAGCTGGTCTGTTGTACAGGGTCGGGTGATAGTGGGAGTAGAACTGTGCGGCTGAGGCACCAAGGATGATATGCAAGGCAGCGGATGCGTAGGCTGTCAGTTTGGACGGATTCGATTGAGGATGTGGGGCGGAGAGCGTTGTCTTTCTCGAGCTAATCAGGAGATTCTGAAGCACTGACGCCCAACTTGGGAATTGAGGTGGTCTCCCTACTCCTAACATTCATTGCATACTCACCCTGAGCCTGAAGAGTGATGGGGTGACCTATCCGGCGAGAAGTGAAGGCGGTGAAGGTTGAGCAGAAGTTGGCGGGAACCCAGTCACGGGGGCAGTGGAAGCTTTGTGAGGCTGTCTAACTGTCGTTGTTGAACTGAACTGATTGAATCTGATACGATGGCCTTGGCTACTGGCTAGTCTGGATGTTTGACTTACTTAGATAATCATGCGCAAAAACCTTGGCCCACTAGGCTGGCGCTAAGGGAAGCCGCATCTCGCTTCACCCGAGTCACAGTCCGTGCTGTCAATCAATGAACATTCTCATCCAAGTGTCATTGAAATCCTCTAGCAAGAAATGTGGTCTGAAACAAGTCTGAGATTTGGATGCGAGCTGCCCGCCATCCACTATTGTCTTGGTCTCTTCCTCTCGACAATTATCAAGTTGGACAGCTAAGGACAACTACTATGTTGGAAAGCTCATAACAAGGCTCCTGCTGTTCGGAGTTTTTTTGACGTGCTCCTTCTTGAAAGCTTGTAGCTTCTGAAGCTGTTCCATGCTACAAGTCTCTAGAGCATCATGAAATACCTTTTCATTAATGCTTCGGAACTTCTCTTACCTCAGCATCTCACACTTTGATTTACTATGTCTCCTGTCTTGATGTTCGCTCCGGCTCTCAAGCCCAGTCAAACCAAGCATGCCAAGGAGAATCTGCATTTGCGAACAAAGAAACGCAAACGAGGCTCATATGATGACGCTTCTAGCGTGCGCCCCGATGTGCCAGACATCGACGAACAAAATAGGGTTTTTCGAAAGCCAGGGGATGAGTATATCCCCGGACCAGATCAATCCGAGGACGATGATACAGACCATGGAAATGGCTCTGCAGGCGGCTACGAAGACGAGGCCCGGTACGGGAACTTAAAGTCCCTGCGAACTCGATCGTCTGACTCAACCGGTCCACGGAAACAGCATCTAGCGGTCCTAGTCGCGGTACTCCACAGATGTCTGCTGGAAGGGGATTATCTACGTGCAGGAAGAGCGTGGGGTATGCTCCTTCGAGCCGAATCGGACGGCCACAGTATGGATGTGAGAGCCCATGGGCGATGGGGCATAGGCGCGGAAATCCTGCTCTTCCGGGATGCGCAGCTCGCTCCACGGCAACAGGCTCCCGTACATGACGAGGGAGGAGCATCCGACGATCAGTCTGCGGATGGCCAAGAGAAGAGATTGGAGAATCCGCCTTCGTTATTCAGTCACGAAGGTTTCAGTAAGGCCAGAGATTACTACGAGAGGCTAATCCTGCAGTATCCCTACCGTAAAACTATACCGAACGCCATCAGCTCGTTGGACTTCTATCCAGCGATGTTCGGCCTGTGGGTGTATGCGGTGCAGCACAAGCACAAAACCATGTTGAATGATTCCGAGGCGAATCACTCATTTAGTGCATCAGACAGCACAAGCGCTAATGAGGAGGTGCGCCTCGAGGTTGAGCACGCCACCTTCCAAAATGCATCAGAAATCGCCATTCATATGGACGAGCTTCTGGTCTCGCCGCCCTATTTAGATAATCTTAGACTATGGCGCCTTCGAGGTATGGTAGCGCTGTGGATGGCTGACCTCAGACGTTTGAATGCTTCCACGGACTCTATCTCTGATAGTGAAGTCTCACCAACCGATCTTGATGTACCAAGGGGTGATCTTAATGTCCGACAGTACCAGCCAGCCAGAGGAACTCGTCCAGAGCAACGCCTTGAAGCCCAGAGCAAAGCGCGCGAGGCTCTCCAACATGTTTCAAGACTGGAGAGCATACCAATTGAAGCAGCACAGCTGAGAGGTCGGGCATAAACGTGCTCTCGGAGAGACGATCGTCCGTGCATGGACCTACGCCGTATGGATTCAGGTTTCATTGCGATATAGTACCTACGGGTCCTCTGCTTTCGTTACACGTCTAGACTCTACTGTTACGGAGATCAGAGTATCTTCTATCGCCGCTGGCAGATACTATCCATGACACTGTTTCTAGCTTGATATCAAAGCAATAGGTCATGGTAACTTGGCCAGTAACGACATCTATCCGGAGCGCCAACCATGAGGATGACTGCAAACAAATGCCTGTATGAGGAATGGCTTGCGAGATAGATGGGCAAGCTCTCGGGGATGGTTTCTTCTGGCATCCGATTTATCTGGAAGTGGCGTCCAGCGACTAAGGTTGGCTCTCCAAATGTACCCACAATGGACATAGCATGCAAGATGGCCAGAGGGACGGCCAATAAGAGCCTGCTATCCTTAGAGTGAGAGATGCGAGGCTACAACTTCCAGCAGGCATGCAAGATACCGAGTATGCACGATGGTGATCGACCGGCCTGTGCGCAAGTCGTCCATGTGACCGTCTATGATCGAATGATTGCACGTTCATTGTCTTTAGCTGCGCAGGTCTACCAAGGCTATCCATTGGCAAAAGAAATCAGATGATGTTCCCGCGCGGCCAGCATTCAGGTTTACCTAGCTTCAAGACCGTTGTGAAACTGAAACAACGTTAGCCATGATCGAGGGCAAGGGTCCTTTACATTAGTTGGAAGCCCGAACACTTAGTTTTTGCCGCGAACAGCTACTCGTGTCGCCCAGAAGGGAGTTCGGCCAAGCCTCTAACGGATACAGGCCCGTATATCCGCTGGGTGCGAAAAGCGAGCAGTCAGCGTGCTAACCTCATCTGACTAGGGGCTTGGCCGAACTCACTTCTGGGCGACACGAGTAGTCGAGGTACTCAAACATACCTCTAGTGTGATTCGGCATCACATTGGTTGCCAAAGTACTTCTAGAACAGGGTAGGCGTGATAGCGCTGCATGATGCCAATGGAGCTGAGTGCTGGATCTGGTCAGCCTAGGGCGGCCCCTGGCCAGGGCCCAGCGATCGCAGGGCAATGGACATGCTTTCAGTTTCACCCGGCGCCGGGAGGACTAGAGGAAGCCAAGACCAGGGACACCGGACACCCGGGGCAGCGGCACTTCTCAACGACGGCGATCTTGGACCGACAGCCTGCAGTACTTTATCTACTTTATCACATGGCACACCATACAGTAGGCCTGTCATTGGGATCTCCGCGCCCGTCTCCATGTCCACTTGTGGCTCGTACCACCTCTCTTTTTCGTGCCTGCTAATAATAAGGTTGGTCGGGCAACTCTTGGATGGATCGGATGCGACGGTTATGGGATTCGTACAGTAAAATCCAAGGCGGGATTGCGAAGCCGCGCCTAGAGTTTGCTGATCGTGATATAAATACTTTATTCGGGATTAACACTGAACTGGCTCGAAGGGAGCAAAATCCTCATAATTTAGGTGAGGCCAAGAGGCAAGATGCTTCTGCAGGGTCATTAGCATCGACGATCGACGCAACTTCTTCCATGGCAAGCAATCGATAGCCTTCTTTGGCGCAAAGTGTTTCGACGGCTTTCCGATGATTCGGTACTACTCGAGAACTAGCAGTCTAGCAGGCAGAGGTTCCTTTCGCCGCCATCCTAGCTCTCTGCTTCAGTCCACGTCCCTTCCAGCGACGCACGGCGGGAACCACAGCACGTCGTCGGACGTTGAGGGTCAGCGCAGGGCGTTAGCATGGTTCATGGCACCCATGGTTAGTTTGGAGCGCTGTCCTTCTTAGAGCGTGCTGTGCCATAGCAGAGTGGACCATGCATGAATGATATGGGCATTCCGGTGGGAACCTGCCACTGCCTGGTCCTTCATTATATGAAAGCACGTTTAATGTTAATCTACTCACTGCTGACACCTGCTTCTGTCCAATGCTGTCCCCGCCCGCCGTCGATTCCAGGTTACGCAGATATTACAGCCGGGAAATCGTAAAGCCTGTGTCCCAGGTCTGTCAAGCGGTTTGTGTTTCAACTCTGTACAACAACCTACTTTCAATGCTGCAACCCCTTCCTCGCCACAGCATGCAATTCATTCCTCAGGCTGGGTTCTCGAACTGTCTCCAAGACACGGATTGAGCGTGCAAAAGCCATCACGCAGTGCTTAACGGAAGCAACTCCATGTAAGTGCGTGGAAGTATATATACTTGTAGGTCTTATGCGTGCGTGCAATGCAGCCCTAGTCGCCTTTTCCTTCTGATCCCGATCTTTTTTTATCTCCTGCCTCCTTCCCTTGTCACCTCCACCTTCACCCTTCACTAAGGTTGTCCGTTGATCACTGGTAGATCCATGCTTCTGTACTGGCCGATTCTCTAGTACGAACTGTGATTTCTTGTAGATCTTTTGGTATGACATGGTGTCGATTCTATGAATACCTTGCCACCGGGCCTGAAGAACAGTCTTGTCCCAACCTCGACGAGCCTTCCCCGGCACAAGCTGTAACAGCTGGTCGGGTATCTTGTGTTGCCATGCCATTGCTGGCACCATGAGTAATTATTTTCCGTCCAATCCACCGCAGTATCCTGAGAACAATGGACAAACCACACCATTGATCGGAGGGTATTTAGATACCTTTGCTTTCACGGACCATGACCAGTGGTATAGCACCGAGCAGCCGTCCTTAGGTCTACCACTTGCAAGCGCTTCAGCGAAATCGCGGTCGCGGAATCCTCTTGGCCAAGACCATGTCAAACACAGAAGAACTCGGAGCGGTTGTTATACATGCAGAGAACGGAGAGTCAAGGTGTCCCTTTCCAGCCCGAATATTTTGCATCAAATTGCTAACGTAAGTCCCTCGCCAGTGTGACGAAGCCCGGCCAACATGCGAACGTAAGTCTCCACAGATGCAGACATGGTTGCCGAATCTACTCACAAGAGTTTGGGGTCTTTAGGATGCAAAAAAGGATCTAGAAAATGTGTCTACCCTGAACCGCGCCCGAACACGAAGCCAAGTTCCAGTTCCAACTCCAGATCAGGCCAGGCTCGCGCCGCTGCGCCTGATAGTGGCTCCTCCTCTGGCGACTACGATGAAGAAGATAAAGACGTTGATGCGGAACCGCTGAAGAAGCCACCCGCCACCGACAGAAACGCAAAGGCTGCGTCAAAAATGCAAAGACGATCTAGAGCCGCCTCCTCAAAGACGAGTAGGAGACCATCTCCTCCATCACATGATCACGTTTGGCCTTCGATCCAACAAGCTGTTGATCTCAAGGAGAAAAGTCTTTCGCCCTCCACTGATGATTCTAGCACTCTTTCCCCCACCCTGTCTATATCTGCAGGGCTCAACCAAACCGAGAAGTTTTCGTCCGTCTCTACAGTTACATCGCAAGAAGCTCCGTCGTGGTCCCACTTGGCCTCGAACCTGCAGTATCACCTCGAGTATCATCAGCAGCTGTCGTACCATCATTACTTTTTCAGGCACGATTCCAGCAACTTTCTCCACAACATCCTTGTTGAGCATGCGATCTCTTACGAGCCATTGTTGTACGCCATTGTAGGCTTTGCGGCGTTTCAAGAGACCCTGCAAAACCGCAAAGGCAAAATACAAGACTTCTTAGGTTACTACAACAGTTCTGTCACGCTATTACGGAAATCGCTGTCCGATGGTCACGAGCATACTCACGCGACCTTGCTGACAATATTGCAGCTTGCCGCCTTTGAGGTACGCTCGAGCTACACTCTGGTCGACAACGAGCTGAAGGCTTATAGGAATACCTCGGCGACTGGGTCAATTTGTTGGGGCACCAGAAGGCCGCCTACGGTATCTTGACGGAGCTTTACTCTCCAGAGACGATCAATGAGACGGAAACCGGAAGGAGGACGTTAGAATGGTACTCAAGATTTGATCTCTTTGCAGGGCTCATGGCCGGCCATGAGCTAGTCCTCGGGCGAGACTGGTTCCGAGTAAATGACGAGTATTATCGCCAGCAGCTGTCACAAGACAGCCAGAACATCGACTTGCAGATTGAAAGCGCTGTAGCCCGCCATCGCTTGATAGCCGTGGATATGGCCATGCTCTTTGCGAAAATGCCGCGAGGAGAGATAAATGTCGTGGACTTTATGCGAGATAATGCGCTCATCACTCAACGGCTTGGTAGCTGGATGGACGATTTAAAGCCTTTATTGAACGATCCAAGGTACCTTGTCACCTCTTTCGAGGGCGCGAGACAACGGGATCCCGAAGGCATCGTAAACCCTGACATGCCCGGCGGCCTTTACCAAAGGGAACTATGGACTGTGAATTTCTTACTGCTGGACAGGACCGCTATGGAAATGATGCATAAAAGTCAGACCGCCTTAATGCTACATCAAGAGCCCCCTCCCGAACTTCGGCAACTAGCAGTAGAAATCTGTCGATTGTTCGAGGCCATCGAGCACTGGCCACACAGCCCTCCCGGGGCGGTAGTTGCAGCACAGGCTGTGATCGGTCTTGCAACGCCTCACCTGCCCAAAGACGAGAAGCACACAATGTGGTGTCGGCGGAAACTGGCCAAGGTTGAGGGGCTGGGGTGAGTCTTTTCGCTCGCTTGTTATCAATACAGCATGACATGGTATTGACTTGGTCTTCTCCAGCTACATCTACCCGCCAACATTTCGTGATAGGATGGCTGAGCTCTGGGGAATTCCTGAGATACGTCACTGGTGGCTACCCCATGACCAAGGCTATCCGGCCATTGTTCGCGACATACGTTCGTTCATCGAAGATCGCATCATGCAGATTCACAATCAGCCAAAAAGCGAGGACGTGCGAACTATGAAAACCATCTTCTCTAAGCTGAGCGTACAACACAGCGGCCAAAGCATACAGGGACTCGAAGGTGGCTTTGACAGCCGCACACAGAGTCCTACTCTCGAGCAATCGTCCTACTTCGGTGGCATGCACCCAACGAATAGCGACTTGCAGCCCAATGAAAACGCTAGATATTGGTGATGACTGCTGTGCAGTATGGGCTACGGAGCGCAGAGCAAGGCGAAGACTGCCGCTCGAGGCTGGACCTTTGTTCCATTCGATTGTTCCTTTTCAGAATAGTTGATAGACGGCGGGCTAAGCAAGCGGGCACTCGTAGATCGCGCTGGCGCTGCTGCAAGATCTTCTCGAGCTAGATGCATGGCGATCGTTGAATAGATCAGCGGTCTTGGAGTCCAATTCATGATCATCATCACTCGTTCACCCGGAATAGTTTTATATCACGAAAGACGTACTAGTTGTAGGCCGGCAATAGTCTGGGGGAAATTGCCGTAAGCCTCGGATCTTGCCGCTGGAGACTGCCCAAGACTTAAAATAGACATTGATGCGTTGATCAACACCTGATGGTGCTGAAGGGAGTGGTTGTGTGACGCGTGGGGCCAAAACGCTTTCTACCAAGGCATTTGAGAGATCAGGCATCTGTACTGTAAGCAGTCAGGTTCGAGCAGATGGCCAAGCTGCAGGCAGCTAGTGTGTCGAACAAGCTGGTCCGTGGGCGAAAGAGGAAAGCTACTACTGAGGTGCCCGCCGCCCTTGTACGAGACACAGCTGACGGTGAAGACCATCCTGCGAGCACAAATGTTCCAACAAAGACTGACGACGGCGGCAAGAAGCCACGTCGAACGCTTGCAGCAGATGGAGCCTCTAAACCGCCGCTACTGCGTCGAAGCTCCTCCACCTTCGTCGATTCTACAATCCCATGGCCAGAGCAGCTTACGAAGTTGGCTCAAACCCATCGCGCCTTGAACCTTGTCTATACCTTCTGTTGCACCCGCAAGCATCTCGCGACTACATTTGAAACGATCAAGCAGGCAGTTGAAGGACATATAAAGCGCGAGCTTCTTGTTGAGGATGTGGCACGCATCAAGGCTCTGGTGCCTCGGGCGATCAATTTTGCCTTTGTCGCTGAAGAGACTTTGCAAGTAGCGGTTCTTGGAGAGGAAGACGGCATCAAAGGCGGGCGAGCTAGAGATTTTCGGTCGCTAGATCTGAAGAAGGATGATGGTGCCCAACAAGATGTGGCAAATGGCAAGAGCAAGGAATTGTTACTGTTCGAATTCATCGATGGCGATCTCAGACGACAAGTCACCAACCCGAAGACAGGGGAGCCTACAAAGCCTTTTCGGAAGCTCAAAGAGGAGGAACTAAAGATGCCCGTCTACAGTCAGAAGCAGATGATGAAGCTCATCGAGAAGAGGAACACGAAGTTTACGTCCGCCGTCAACGCCTTTCTTAATCAGTGTGTTGTTGATATGAAAGACCCCGTGGCTGTCCTGCAGGAAATCGAGAGACCCTACGTACCCGAGCCATCTAACAGTCGACCGAGCACGCCCGTACCAGGTACCGCCAAGCCGCCAGCACATATTCCTCGTGAACGGAAGTCTATCTCCCAGATCATTTCCGAACTCAAAGACATGGAGTGGTATACAGGCCAGATTGTACCAGATGGTCATCGAGTCTTCGATCCTCAAAAGCCGATATTTGGAGATCTCAAATTTCAGCTCTCACAAAACCTTGTCAATGCGCTGTACAACACAAAAGGGATTACGCAAGTGTATTCTCACCAAGCAGAGGCTATCAACAACCTGCACGATGGCTATAATGTGATTGTCTCAACGTCTACTAGTTCCGGCAAGTCTTTAATCTACCAACTACCCATGATCCGCCAACTCGAACTCGACATCAATAGTCGGGGCATGTATATTTTCCCTACTAAAGCGCTGGCGCAAGATCAGAGAAGAAGCATGAAAGAACTCCTGAAGTACATGCCCGGTCTGGAGGACCTAATTATAGAGACCTTTGACGGGGACACTGCGATGGCGGATCGAAATTATATTAGGGACGAGGGCAGAGTTATTTTCACCAATCCAGACATGCTTCACATCACAATACTTCCTCAAGAAGATAAGTGGCGGACGTTCCTACAAAACCTGAAGTTTGTTGTTGTCGACGAGCTCCATGTCTACAACGGTCTCTTCGGCTCTCATGTCGCGTTCATCATGCGGAGATTGCGCAGGATCTGCGCTGCAGTAGGAAATCGCCACGTCAGATTCGTCTCCTGTTCTGCTACAGTCGCTAATCCGGAAGAGCATATGAAGACCATCTTCGGAGTAGACAAAATCAGATTGACTGACTTTGATGGTTCGCCTTCAGGGAGGAAAGAATTCCTTTGCTGGAACACGCCTTTCAAAGACCCTAAGGATCCGACTTCGGGCAGAGCCGATTGCATGGCTGAGTCGGCCAGGCTAGTCTGTCAGCTGATCCTGCGTGGGGTGAGGATTATCGCATTTTGTCGGGTCAGAAAGCAATGCGAAGCCCTAATCACTGCCGTTCGGAACGAAGCAGCGACCCTAGAGAGACCTGACCTAGCGGCTCGCATCATGGGCTACAGAGGTGGTTATTCACCACAGGACAGACGCAAGATTGAGAAGGAGATGTTCGATGGGAAGCTAATGGGCATCATCGCGACTACCGCATTAGAATTGGGCGTCGACATCGGGTCACTCGACGCCGTGGTCACTGTGGGCTTCCCTTACACCATTGCAAACCTTCGTCAGCAAAGTGGGCGGGCAGGGCGGAGGAACAGGGACTCGCTGTCGGTTCTCGTAGGCGACAGCTTTGCGAACGATCAACATTACATGGAAAACCCGGACGAGATTTTCACGAAACCGAATTGTGAATTACAGGTGGACCTCCAAAATATGCTTATCCTAGAGGGTCATGTACAGTGTGCGGCTTTTGAGATGCCAATTCGACCAGACGAGGACAAGGAATATTTCGGTAAGCAGCTTCCTGAGATTGCAGAGGAACGGATGGTGAAAGATCCGCTGGGGTTCTATCATTGTAACGAGCGATTTCGTCCACACCCCTCGCGATGTGTAGCTATCCGCGACACAGAGGACGGTCACTTTGCGGTTGTCGATATCACAAATGGTCGCAACATAGTGCTGGAAGAAGTAGAGCCTTCGCGAGCAAACTTCACTATCTACGAAGGTGGTATCTTCCTTCATCAAGGGTATACTTACTTGGTCAAAGAGTTCTCGCCCGAGCGAAAGATCGCCAAGGTCCAACTCGTCAAAGTGGACTGGACGACTCAGCAGCGCGACTACACCGACATCGACCCTATCGAGACTGAAGCCATCCGTCGCATCCCAAACTCTTTGTCTCGCGCCTTCTACGGCGCTATCAAGATCCGTGCTGTGGTCTTTGGTTTCTTCAAAGTCGACAAGAAACGGCGAATCCTTGACGCTGTGCAAGTGGACAATCCGCCCATTGAAATCATGAGCAAGGGTCTGTGGCTTGATGTGCCAAAAGCAGCTTTACAGATCCTGAACAGTCGACGCATCAATGTTGCAGGAGCTATCCATGCAGCAGAACACGCCATGCTGAGTCTGATGCCTCAGTATGTTATCAGCATGCCAGGAGATGTTCGCACCGAGTGCAAAAATGCATTAAAAGAATTTGCGAAGAAAGAAACATCTCGAAAGCGGCCCGCAAGACTGACGTTTTACGATGCGAAAGGCGGTGCAGGCGGCTCCGGTATCTCCACCAAAGCATTCGAGTTCGTGGACTTGCTGCTCGAAAGAGCCTGTGAGCGAGTTGGGCTCTGTCACTGTCAGGAAGGCTGCCTGGAGTGCGTACATGGCGAAAGCTGCAAGGAACAGAATATGGTAATGAGTAAGGCCGGAAGTGAAGTAATCTTGAAGACGCTTCTAGGGCGGGAGTACGAGATTGACGTCGAAGCGCTGCCTTGGGGACCAGAGGAGGAAAGTATGCCTGCCGGTATCGAGACTGTTGTTGCCGCGCCTGAAGTCAGACCTGCAAGGGGGGCGAGGATTGAGGTAATCGAAGTCAAAAGGGAGCGAGGAGGCATAAGGAGAGTCGTCGTCGATAGTTATAGCAACCCGGAGGACGAAGAGGAAAATGCTATTGTCGTCATCAAGGACGAGCCGAACGATTGAGCAGACAGAATTTTGCGATCAGGCATCTCGGTTGGCCCCCGGGGTATGGTGTATCATTGCTCTGCAACGATGCGATGCGATGCGCCTGGGCTTCGGCACTCGTCGAAAAAACGACTTGCCAGAATGAGGATGGACTAGCCCTCCAACGGTGACGCATGTTCAGGGGGATGAGCCTTTAGGGTATGTCACCCACTTGGTCACTACATTTGAGAGCTAGAGGTCGAACAGGAGGATCATGATAGGGGTACACATTCCACAGCATGATACAAGGTCTCGAGCTGAGATCTGATCCGATCTCGCGTCTGCAATTCTATTTGAAGTGTTTTTATGCGTCGATAGGGTGTCTTTCATCCAGTGGTTAGAGCAGCGAGACTGTATTCCCAACCAGGCAGTGACTTTGGACATAAGGTAAGGTTCTGAAGGTGTAAAGCTTTTTGCCAAGACTTATTATTCGATACGCAATTTTTCAATGCCACTAAGGTACGCTGATCAGCCAACGGAACCCTAGGATCTACTTTAGACCAAGAATCCTGCGCCGGCCGTCAAACAATTATGACAGCGAAGGTTCAAATCGCGTTCACGCTATGCGCCTTATTTCATACAATATGAATGTCTTGTTTCTTCATGTGGATACCTCGAAAATCCGTGATCTGCGCTGAGATTATCTGTTGAACATCGACCACTCAAGTCAGAAGGGTTTTCTATATCTATACTTCTTCCGTTGACGGGAGTGTTTTGTGATTAGGGAGGTTGCGCACATTTATTCAATAGGATTATTCAATTGGTTTGTGGGGGCTAGTGCTAGCGCAATACCGGAAAAACGTGTTGCCATTTGACGCTACACGAATCTAGCTCAATTGAGAAATTAGAGTTTCTCCGTTGACGCCCGCCTAGCTTCCGCAGCTAGAACATCAAAAAGTTGAGATATCTTAAAACTGTCTTCACTTTGTGTCCACGCAATGCGCCATCGTACAAATTATCAATATAATCGCATTGTTTGTAGAGCTCGATCTACGCTCTCTATCAACGCAAAATTCTCAAAAATCGAGTTGCTATTGATTACATTGTATGTTATCAATAATTGAAGTCTCGAGCAATTGAATATTTTCAGTCGCCGAATCAATTGAATCAGTATTCAATAATTGAATAGTGATTCAATTCAATTATTCAATTGTCAAACTACTTGTTTTGGCAAGTCGTATCCTTGATTTCGACTAAGGCCCGAGATAGTAATTCGTCAATTGAATATTCCAATTGAATGAGACTGCGCAACCTCCCTATTGTTGAATCCATGTTTGTGGATCAAAAAGGATCATGATCGGTACATCGATCGCAGAGTATGTCTTCATACGAGCATGCATCATCTTCTTGCATCAGATCATACCCTTCAGCGCTCTCTGCGTGGTTTTGCTCTCAATTGCACGTCCTCTAAACTTGCAACTGCCACCGATCATCGAGATATGGGCTTTCGCCGAAATTTTCTTCTATTTATTGGTGTTTCTGCCACGTTACAGTGTACTGCAGCGCCCAGCTGTTCACCCTCCATTGGCTTCGCGCCATGAGCGCCGTCAGCTTTTCAATCTATGCCATCGGTCTATCAAAGACCACGAACAACATCTTTCGAAGTGGTTCAAGAATGCGCCCTTATCAGAAATCAAGCGAGAAAATCTGAAACAGTTTTACTGCTGGGCGTTTCTCAACAAAGGGGCCTATGGGCTCCTTGACGATGAAGAGCTAGAGGAGTATGTCGACAAATTCGAAAATCTTTCTGGCAAGAAACTCAAACCCGGAAACGGGACTGCGGTGCCTCTCAGACTGACAGTAGACAAGGTGAACATGCTTCATCGACCTTTCGTGTGGTATACGGTATGGTGTACCCCTTACAAATAACGAGCTTTCCCACGATTGTACAGGCTGATTCAGTGTTTAGGCGGTGTTCCTAGTCGACAATGTTATGCACCTGTACATGCTTTTCCACTCGTTTCAACTCTATCGGTTGCCGCTAAAGCATTTCTTCACGGTCTTCCCTTTTCGTCCACTGACCCTCTTCAGCTTTCGGAAGAGTCCTGCCACAAACCTGACATACTGGCACCGACCTCACACATCTAAGAAGAAGCTACCCGTCCTTTTCATTCATGGAATTGGCATTGGCATGTACACATACATCGACTTCTTAGCACAGCTGAATTGCCCATACACCAAAGCGTCAACTGATCGTTTCGCAGAGTCATCAATAAGAGAAGGGGTGGATGGTGATATCGGCGTCATTGCTATCGAACTAATGCCTATCTCTTTCCGAACTACTCGGGCTATGCCGAACAGCAGGCAGATTGTCAGCGAGATCTATCAAATACTGAAGCAACACGGCTGGCAGAAGGTCGTTCTCGTCTCGCACTCATACGGTAGCGTCATTTCTACGCATTTGTTGCACAGTGAGCTCACAGCCAGCATGATCGGACCTATCGTGCTGGTTGACCCTGTGTCAATATTATTGCATCAGCCAGATGTGGCCTATAACTTCACTACCCGCAAGCCGAGGAAGGCCAACGAGCACCAACTCTACTACTTTGCCTCAATGGATATGGGAGTATCGCACACTCTGCATCGGCATTTCTTCTGGGATGAATGTGTGCTTTGGAAGGAAGACATGGCCGGCAAAAACGTGACAGTCGTGTGCGCTGGAAGAGATCTCATCGTCAATACGGCTGCTGTTGCAGAGTATCTATTGGAGGATGATGCCGCTGTGTCCGCAAGTGAAGATTACAGACATAAAAAGTGGAAGGGCAAAGGGCTGGATTTCCTTTGGTTCGGCGGTTTGGACCACGCCCAAGTCTTCGACCTGAAGCAAAATAACTCGGTACTCGCGAAGGTTATCAGACAGTATTCATCAGGAGGCGCACTCGAGGTAGTCGAAGAGCATATAGACTTGTGATCAAAATTTGAATTCCTAGATACCCATAGAGCCTGTATCTGATGAGTGTGAAGCACTTGTGTTCCTTTTGTGTGCAGTACTGGAGATTCAGACATGGAAGTCGAATGCCCGAAGATGACGCAAGAAATGTATCTTGACAGCGCCCAATGGAATGTTTGATTGAACGTAGAGAGCAGCATTTCAATGCTTGTTCATTATTGAGTAGTCTTGGGATGTTAATATGACCTGCAGAAGATAAAGGGAGAGCACTTGACCCCTCTCTTCGCTTGCTGCACTCGCGACTACCGATCACAAGTACCTACCCCAGACTCTGCGTTCTCTGTGGCACCCACGAAGGCCTTGCCCTTCACAGAACTCCTAGGCAAGTTAGGAGATTACTGCTCGCGAAGTATCGCCCCTTCCTGCGCGACTGCAAAAGAAGGCTCTTTAAGATGGCCGCTGTGAGCCATGGCAATCCCGGTCAGGCCATACCTAACACCACCGCTGCGCCCAATTCGCAAACACCAGGCCATCCGAGTTTCAGGAGGTGAGCCAACCTTCGTAGTGGGATGGAGTTGAAGATAGGAAACTAATACAGAAGAAAGACAACGCGCATCGCGGGCTTGCGAGGTGAGATTTGCAACGACCTCGGCACCTCGGTCTGTGGGTCTATTTGCTGATGGCCAGTTCCATTCCTTAAGACGTGTCACGCGAGAAAGGTAAGCTCGGAGCCCGAGGATCATGGCTTTGCTGTTCGGAACAGACTCTGATCGCAATTCCTCAGGTTCGATGCGACGCCGCGAGTCTTGGTGTACCATGCACCAATTGCGTAGCTTTTTCCATCGAGTGCAAGATCCCAACCCCAAAGCGAAAGAAGACTTCGGGCAGGAGGGACTCTGACAGGTGGATAGCCCTGTATGCTGATGACATGGTGGTATCGAATCTGACAATGGTAGCGATCACACCGAGTCCATTACAGCAGCATCTCCAAGCGTACCTGACCAACCCGGTGGCTACGAGATATCGCGCAGCGATCTAGCAGAGTTGCACAATGGACCGAACGGCATGCCACCCACGACGCTGTCGGACGCTCAAGCTCTTCAGCAGGCAAGCAACAATACCCATTTCGCCCAATTCATGAAGCCCAAGTTCGCACGAGCTCCTATCAAAGAGGCCGGAAGAGTGGCATACCTTGGGGAATCCTCAAACCTGTCTCTATTGGTCCATGACCGACATGGAACCACAGATGTGGTCCACTACCCACTCCCGGATACCGTCAAAGGGTCAAGAGCCAGGATGACTGACCTGGATAACCTGGAGATCGACATTCTCCATCAACGAGGTGCCTTCCTACTCCCACCTCGGGCTTTGTGTGACGAGCTTGTCGATTCATACTTCAAGTGGGTGGCACCTGTTGTGCCTGTGGTCAACAAGACGAGATTCATGGCCCGCTATCGGGATGTCAAGAACCCACCCTCTTTGCTCTTATTGCAAGCGATGTTGCTCGCTGGCTCTAGGGTCTGCACAAACCCACAGCTTATGGACGCTAATGGATCTACTACGCCTGCCGCCATGACATTCTACAAGCGGGCGAAAGCTCTGTATGATGCCAACTATGAGGATGATAGAGTGACCATAGTGCAAGCACTCGTCCTGATGGGTTGGTATTGGGAGGGCCCGGAAGGTCAATTTGACGAATGCCAGACCTTCACAAAATTTCCTTGCTGACGCATTTCCAGACGTCACTAAGAACGTCTTTTATTGGACTCGAGTGGCTACAATTGTCGCTCAAGGCTCGGGCATGCATCGCAGGTAAGCGTGGCGGCCCCGCCAATGCTTGACTGGAGGCAGCGCGCTCACGACTTGGCAGTGTCGAAGGATCGCAGCTAAGTCGGCCGGATAAACGTCTGTGGAAGCGTATTTGGTGGACATTGTTTACGCGAGATCGATCGGTGGCCGTAGCACTGGGACGTCCAGTACACATCAATACTAATGATTCTGACGTCGAGATGGTTGCTGAAGACGACTTCCTCGAGGACGAAGATGACCACATTTCCAGATACACTCCCGATCCGGTCCATGTTCAGTTCTTCCTTCAATATGTACGATTGACCGAGATCATGGGGTTGGTTCTGTCACAGCAGTATTCTGTGGCGTCCAAGCAGCGACGGCAGAACGCCATCGACCTCGCTCATAGTGACATGGCGCTTGCAGACTGGTTGCAGAACTGTCCAAAGGAGGTGTACTGGGAGAAGCCACGGCACCATTTCTGGTCGGCTCTCCTTCATTCGAACTATTAGTAGGTACACCAGACTTTACCGAACGACTGCTGACGGACCGAAGCACGACGCTTTGTCTGCTACACCGCGCGCACATGCCTCCGGCTACGCATGAGGACAATGGACAAAACGGATACCCTACTGATGCGGCCTACCCATCTCGTAACATCGCTTTCCAGGCTGCGGGTATGATCACGTCGATCATCAAAAGTCTCATAGCTCACGATGAACTCAAATTCACTCCAGCGTTCATGTAAGGCTGGTCTGAGATTTCTGCTTGGCCATATGCTAATTTTCTTAACAGTGTCTACAGCTTGTTCTCCGCTCTGATCATGCACGTTTACCAGATGCGATCATCGGTACCACAGGTTGTCGCTGCAACGCAGGAAAGAATGAACGTCTGTATGAATGCGTTGAAGGAAGTCTCAAAGGTCTGGCTCGTAGCGAAGATGGTTCACACCTTATTTGAATCAATTCTTGGCAACAAGATCCTCGAAGACAGGCTGCAGAAAGCAGCTGGAAAGCGTCACACGAAGCCTAGACTTGAGTCTCGAACAGAGAACGTGGAGAACCCCCAAAAGCGCAAGTACGACGACATGGAGCTTGGCTTTACCAACAACGGGCCTCCTGCACCGAATGTCTCATACGAGCGTTCGCGGCCACAAACCCCAGCAGTAGACCCCCTCGGACAGTCAGCACCAGTCGCACCCATGGGAGCCCCTCCAACTTCTCCGCCCCAGATCCGTCAACCCGACGACGCCTTCATGGGTAACACCGGATCCCGCGCCAACACCCGCCCCCCAACTCCCTTCAACCCCTCCTATTCCGTCCCCGCAACCCCACCAGATCTCTTCCTCGTCACCCGCGACTCCCCCCGCATCTCTCAATCGCTTAGGGAAAACTTCCAGCCCGACCAGCTTTTCCCCGGCGGCACCGACATCACCATGCCCTACCCCAACACCCAATCCAATCTCGACCCACAGCTGCAAATGCCGCAGATGCAACAGCCCAGCATGCTCCATCCATCGAGTATACCTGGGCCTCAGCAACTTCCGCCCCGATCGATGCGTGGCTCACAGGACGGCCAGGCGCCGCCGATGCCGGGCATGCAGGACGTCAGCGGCCTGCCACATTTGCAGAGAATGCAACAGCCGAATGCGAACCATGGGTGGCCGAATCAGTATCCGATGGAAGGGAGCCCGGAGGATAGCTGGAGTAATAGTAGCCGGAGCCAGGGGCCGGTGGCGCCAACGACTTTGAATGTTGAGGACTGGTGAGATCTGTTTTCTGTTGTCACGTGGAGAAGATGCTAACATTCATACCCACAGGTATCAGTTCTTCGGCATCAATGGGGATATGGGTGGAATCAATTGATGACCAAGGTACCCAGGTGTATCGGATATGAAACAGCCTTGTATTTCCAAAACGGGGAAATGTGAGATCTGGAGGGAAAACAACAATGGCATGAAAGCACTGGCTAGGTTACGAGGAACGCATTATTTCTTCAGAACACTTGTATCAGTATCATACAGTCACAGAAGCGTGCTACTGCCGTCGAAAAATTTGAGGATTTTCCCAGCCCTGCAGCCCATTCCTGCAGTCCGGCTAGGATTCTGTCAGCGCATGCTCGCAGAAAGAAAAATTGTCCTCGGCAATCTGTGAGGAATATGGAATGAGCGTACAACCTGAATGTACATTACGGACTACCTTACCTTAGTATCTCAAGTCTCGTGATTGGGTTAGCCTCGAACCGCACCAAAAGTAGGTCTTTCGGTGAAACGTCGGAAGTACTCGTCTGAAACACAGTCCCAGGTTAGTGGGCGACAAGCGTCGCCTTCAAAGCACCCCTGTCGACCATCCAGAGATCCAACGCTCCACAGGACCACCTGCAGAACATGTCGATGCAATCGAGCCAAATACTGTCACATTCGCCATTGCTAATCCGCTCATGATCGCCTATGTCAGCGATCAGCAGCGTGGGCTTCGATAGCCATGAACAATGAGCGTCCTACCTCAACCTCGAGAAACAGCTCCGTGACTCTACGCCCCCGCAGCCGTCGTCCTGCTCACGATGGAGGAGACTCGGAATTACAAGACGAACCTTCGCTTACCTCGGCAGCCCGACGCCCACCCATATCCTCCTCTTTGCGGGAAGCGTCCCCAGTACCAAGCAAACATCCTTCGAGGACTGCAGCCTCGAATCGCGAGGTGGGACAATCAAGAAGTAATAATACGACCTTGAGAGCTCCAAGTCTATTCGGATCACAAGCAGGCCCAACAGCATTTGCTGGGGGCTTTTGGGAATCTTCATGGTCCTCTCTACAAGGTATCGCTTCAAACCTCCTCGGCAACGAGACGTCGAAGCCTCCTAGTGCATCAGCCTCCCCGATTAGAAAGAGACGGCCATTGGAAGGTACAAGGAATTCCAAAACCCTAATCTTGACCGGCCAGTGGGGTCCCGCAGGAACAGGCGAACGGCAGATCGGAGCCGGGACAAGAGAGGACCGGATAGCACAGGTGCAAGCAAAGAAACGGGAGGCACTTCTACTAGCAAATGGACATCTCAAACCAGACGGCGCCGGCAGGCTGAAGCGCAGAGACTCCGACGATCGGGATGCGACTTCTGCGCCACCGAGTCAATCTGAAGATCGAGAAGCTCTGGTCTACCTTCACAGGGTTATACCGGAGGATACGCTGGCCGGGATATCCATCAAGTACAGCTGTCCCATACCCGTCCTTCGAAAAGCCAACCGTCTGTGGCCCAACGATAGCGTCCAGATCCGCAAAGTCGTCTACCTTCCCCTCGACGCCTGCGGAGTCAAAGGTCATACCATAACCCCCGAAGAAACCCCCGCCAACGGGCTTTCCTCTCTTTCTCCTGAAGACACCATGCAAACCCCGACCACAACCATCCACCCCTTCAGCCCCTCCACAGACCCAATCTCCCCCAGAGAAACCCCCCTCTCCAGCCTCCCCACCTCCCCATCCATCTCCATCACCACCCCACCCGACAACCAACCCTACACCCACTCCTCCTGGGTCTCCCTCCCCACCTTCCCCCACCCCATCCAAATCGCCCGCCTCTCCCGCCGCAGCCTCGGCTTCTTCCCCCGCAGCCGCCGAAAATCCCTCTCCTTCTCCCCCCTCTCCACCCCCTCCTTATCCCTCGATCTCCCGCGCCCGAGCATCGACTCCCGCTCCCGACGCACCGAGAACTCACACTCCAGCTCGACCTCCTTCATCGACCGCCTCCACGGCCCCGGCGGCGTGGGCACCCTAGGCCGCGACGTCCGCAGCCCGGGCCCCGCGCAGGACGGGCTGAACAAGCTCTTCGCAGCCCACCTCCCGAACGTCGCTCCACGCTCTTCCTTCGAGTCCACGCACTCGAACTCCTCGACCGGCATCGAGAACGTGGGGGGTGCGATAGAGGGCTGGGTGAGGAAGATGGCTAGTAAAGCGAAGGAAAGTGTGCAGCCGCGTGGGAGGAGCGAGAGGGTGCTGGAAGGGGATCTGATTGAGCTGAGCGACGCTTTTGAAGCTGCGGAGGATAGAGATGAGCCTGGAGGTGGGAGCGGTGGGGACCGGGGGGGTTTGGCAGGGATGGGGGAGGATGAGCAGGAAAGGTTGTTGAGGGAGAGGTTCCCGCCGAGGGGACGGGTGTTCGGGGAGAGCTCGCCGCGGCGGAGAGGGGTTTAGAGGGGGTGTTTGGGCTATGGGTTGCTGGCGTTATGACCGAGGATCATTGGATGGGAGGGGTAGGCGTTGGGCTGGTTGGGGGTGGTTTTCGCATTCGTTGTTTTGTTTCGTTGTAGTCAGTGGTAGGTTACCTTGGACGCAAACCAAACCTACTATAGGTTGAGGAGGGTTTTCGATCATCTGCCCTTTCGTGCGTCGTTTTACCCAATCCTTAAATTGCTATGAAGAGTCTAGGCTTCTAGGTTTTATCGAATTTTGATATACACAATCACGATTCGACAAGTCAATAGATCAACGCTTAAACGACTTGGCGATTCTGTAAAATAACATACCAACAATGGAACTAATCGACGAATTAGAGACTTGGCAATATGACGATTTGACGATGGAGCGTTTCAACAGCTTGACTCCCTGACGCCTTGGACTCTTCAATTCCTCAACCCCTCGACTACTCGACCCACTAAGGAAGCCATCCATGAATGATGCCCAGTCTCGATGCAGTATATAAAGCACCCAGAAAGGAAGGAAATACGCTCACTTGCTGACAGCTGATGATGAGGGGGAAGGGTAGCGGGGAGGAGCTATATGAGAGGGAAGGGGGGAAAGGGGAAGAGAAGAGCTATGTAAGACGGGAGATGGAAGGCAGGGAGGGGGGCGGGAAGGGGATGGATGTGCGGTGGATCAGAATTTCTGGTTGGGGGAAGAGGAGGGGGAGGGAGGTGCCTTGAAGCGTAGGAAGCGGTCGTGCCCTGCTTCTTCCCTTTGACTTGGAGATCCCAACCCCGACTAGATGAAGCATCAAGCTCTTAGACGGGTCCACATGTGCACTTAGAATCTTCACCGTTCCATAACAATCATAGATTCCCCATTCCAATCCCATATTTACACCTTCCCACATTCGAACACCCGTTCTCCTCGCCGGCCCATCTCGTTTCTGCAAATGGATGATCGTTACCCCTTTTCACTTTTTACTTTCCTCTTTTCTTCATCTCTTCTCTTAGTTCACCCTTTATTCTCGAGATGGTCCCCACTCCCCCAAATACCAGCGCCGTATACACCATCGCCACGCTAGCCCCCGCCTCCAACACCTCCAGCGCCTGCCGCCCATTGGTGATGCCGCCTGAAGCGAAGATGACCGTCTTCGGGTTTGCACTAGTGGAAGCGGGAACAGCAGTGGGACCCAAGGCTGTGTCGGCGGGAGCGGAGGATGATGAAGCTGGCGAGGATAAGGACGTACGCGCCGAGGAAGATGGCGGAGGAGGGGGAGAGGGCAATTGGTTGATATGTGAGGAGGATGAGAGGGCAGGCGGGCGGTCGGGCGGGGTAGCTGGATGAGATAATGAGGAAGATGGGGATGGTGAGGAAGGGCTGTTGCGCTCTGGGAGACGGAGTAGCGGTTGGGACTTCGATGAGGTGTCTTGAGAGGGTGTGGAAGGTTTGAGGTGTGCAGTGTCTCGCTCGGTGGTAGCTTGGATCTGAAAGGCGACTGCGGTGTCCATGTTTTCGGGTACAATTTGGGGATTGCTCGGTTGAGAGGATGGAGGATTTTCTAGGCTTGGTAGTGGGGGTGGTGAAGCTGGTGCGTCGTCTTCATCAAGTATCGTTCGATATCTTTTGACGAGCGCAACTGTCCTTTCAAAGAGCTGAGGGCCTGAGTACCCTCCTTGTTCTAGCATTAGAGCTGCCTCCCGTTCTGGAAGTATATACCCTGCAGGCAGTGGATCCGGTCTCCGCGTGGAAGTGTTGCCAACGACGACGCCTGCGCAGCCTGATTGTTTGATGGCTTCGCAGATGCCTGCGACCTGCGAGTCGGCGTCTTCGTCTGGACTAACTTTGACCATGATGGCTGGGTTTTGTTTGCGATTTGCCTTCTTAGCGGCTGCAACGACGCCAGTGAGTATGTTGGTCAATTTATCTACGTGTTGCAGACCTCGGAGGCCGGGGGTATTCGGGCTTGATACTTGAAGATCGGCGTCAGCGATAAAAGCCAAATCTTACCGAGCTCTCACTAGACATACCATTGACGACGATGATATCTGCATATCTTGCTAAAGTCTCGACGCAAGACACATAATCGCTCTTGACCGCTTCAAGATCATCGTCTGGGGTGAACTTGTTCTTCACCACTTGAACAGCCAATAGTTTCCCTTCCGTCAGCGACCCAGGCGGTACGCCAGCTTCGCCGTCTAGTACCCTCTGTTCCGCAACCTCGTCAATGCCGAACCCGTGAGCATATGCAAACTCTCGTACTCGCTGCCGCAAGCGCATAGCTACTGCGTCTTTGCCTTCCGAATTGAGGCCGTAGCGATTGATCAGGGCTTTTTGCGAGGGTAGGCGGAACACTCAGACACAATTAGACTGGGCCTAGAACTCGGCCATGGTGACCCTCACCTCGAGGCTTGGGGTTGCCATCTTGAGGATACGGGGTAGTTCCACCAATCTCAATAATTGCCGGGCCAAGCGCTAGCAATGGGTCTGGGATCTCGGCATGCTTGTCGATGCCTGCTGATGTGCCAATTGGATTTTTGAGCATGTGACCAAACACCTAGTACACTTAGTCTTTCCTTGACACCGCACAGGTAGATATCCTTACTTCGACTTCAAGATCCCCTGCTTTGTCTGGATCATCTCTCTCACGGGGATGAAGACCGAATTGATATAAAGCCTTCAGGGCTTGATTGCCCGCCTCATGAGCATCTTCAGCGTCAGGGTAAAAGCGCTTTAGCGAAGGAACCACGAGCCATTGGTGGATTCCTGGACGTGATATGTCAGTTTGCAGCCTTGTGTAGCTGTTGAGGTACTCGCAGACAGTAGACTTGCCAGCTCTGGTATCGGTGACGTATAGATAACCGAAAACTAGGACTACGCCAATTGTCGTCCCAAAAATAAAGTTCTTCGTTCGCGTAGCCGGGTACGCTGCTGTGAATGCCGTTTTGGGTGAAGTCGAGGCATAGCGGGTGCTTTTGTGGAATCGGCAAGAGACGCCTCTCAGGACTGGCGTGCTTGATTTTCTAGGAAGATGGTGCACATGCCTCAATTCATGACCTGCATAGTCGTGCCGTACTCGCAGCAGCCCCGGTCTAATCGCCGGTGACCATATGGTAGTCATCGAGCCTTGACTTCGAGCTATAAGTAGCTGTTCAAGAATGGGAACTCCTGTCGGCACTCAAGCTACAAGAGGCTAGCTTGGCGCTAGACCTGTTCCTGCAGCTCTGAGGTGCATTCTCAAGTTTTGTGGTCCTTTTTGAAGAACGCGAGCATGAAGAATTGAAAATGTGGCCGGTTTGGCTCGCTCTTATATGATGGATTATTACCTTCCCCAAATACAGGCAGGCCTTCTGCCAGTGTGGCTGCTCATCGTCTGCCTCTCCCTTCTTGTCGCACATTTGTCTCATTAGTTTACTGATCTTGCATCAACATCAGGTCTCTACTCTCTCCTCTGCCAATTGCGTCCAAGCCTACCTGACCACCCACTTCACGGAGCGCGTTTACAGCGCGGAAGCTGTTAACCCCCTTTCGTCCCGTACTTTTGGCACCTGGACCTTCCTCTCCTCCGTGATCCGTCTATACGCCGCTTACAATATCAGCGATCCATTGATATACCAATTAGCACTCTGGACTTATGTGATCGCGCTGGCCCACTTTGCTAGCGAGTGGCTGGTGTTCGGGACGGCGAAGATGGGCAAAGGGCTCGTTGGGCCACTATGCGTAGCTAGTGGGAGTTTGATTTGGATGTTGCTGAAATGGGAGGTGTACATGAATAATGGCTGGGTGCTGGAGACGGTAAAGGACAGTATATAAGGTGCACTCAACGCAGTCTGCAAATGTCGTTTCGCATAAGGATGGGCTATCGTAGATGTTCATCAGTCGCGATGAATTAAAGCAGGCATCGAATCGTCAACTTCACATATCTCACTTGCCCTGGGCAAAAGCGTTGGATGAAATGGTCATGTCCGAATTTGAATAGCTTCCAAATCTGGGTTACGATGGACAATTGACAACCCCCGGCCCTGATCGCGAAGAAGCTCTCTGCTACGATCAGTTTTAAAACAACGACAAGCCAAGCTTCCAGGTGCTATGATCTGCTTTGGCTTTTTGGTTGACACCGAAATCTTGACCAAGAGCACCCATAAGGCGCAAAGTACTTTATGCGGGATGGCAGATGCGCGGCTGAGCGAGGCAAATATATGAAAAAGGGGAGTCGTTGAGTATTCTCTGAGAAAAGGGAAGAAAGAACTATCACTCCGTGGGGCGCTCGACAACGCTCATGATAAAACCCCGATTAGGCACTAGCGCGGTAATAGTCCATTATTCCCATATGTTATCCATATTGAGCAATCAGAACACAACTTTTGCCTCTCGAGAAGTGTGCAGAGGCAAGGTGATCAGATTACCTACAAGGGTTTCCAATCTACTCAGGTTGGAGAGACCACGCCCAAGGGTACCCCCAAGAACGAACACTGGGTGCTTTACCAAACATCACAACCTATATTTCGACTATCAGGATATACATCCCAGGCGCAATGAGGACAGCAACGAGACTGTTCGCCAGCGTCAAGTCGGGGCGCTTCCTAGAACCCGGCAATCCTACAGGTCTCACCGGTCTCGTCACACACCCTACTCCTAGATCTACATTGATAGCGATCTACGGCGCGACGCTCGACAGATTAAAGCAAATACCCGAGCACTCCGTCTACCGCCAATCCGTAGAAGCCATCACACGCCATCGGCTTAATGCCATCGAATCCGTCAAGCCTAAGGGCTATGATGAATGGGTTCGGAGAGCGGAAGAGAAAGTCAAGAATAATCCTGATGCATTCCGTTCTTTTGGGCCCAATGTGAGTGTGCATACCGTCAACGCGGCGATGGTCGCCAACACATATTCGGAGGAGGAAGACGAGAGGGAGGTGGAGTGGGATGGGGAATCTACAACACCTTCATTGGAGGGTGTCAGGTCGTTGGAGGAAAGGGCGTATCAGAAGAACCTGGCTCAGGAGATCCCGCACACAGGAAATGAAGCTGTTGGATGGGAACCAGAGCCTCCGCTCGAAGCATCACAGTACGTGCTGATTCTTCCTGCGCCAGACTGGGCTTCACGGTGACGTGCTGTATCTAACACGCTATAGGATCCAAGACGTGGAAAACCAGATCGCGGCAGGGTTGATTGAGGAGGTGATTGAAGTCGCCGATGGGGAGTTCAAGCTTATAGATACACTGGCAGAGTCGAAAGTGTTGGTCTTTCCCCCCTCCGTGCTTTGGGCTTCCGAGCGTACCTAGGCCACTGACCTTTTGCAGGTGGACAGAACTCGAAGAAAGGGCACCGGAAGGACAATGGGCATACTATGGACGCGATCAACATACACTACCTACTCAGTCACCCCCAGTAGACAAGAAATATTAGAGATGGTGAATATCGAAGGTCGGATATGTTCTATGGTCAAGTGGTAGCCATATTCCCTTGATGACGAACTTCTGGAAACGATCTCACTTCACTGTGGGAGACAGTATCATTCTCTGCAACCCAGAAGTACTCAGTTCCCCCATAGCTAAATCTGCTGTTATATCTAGGACGAGGGTTTCCGCTGCCTCGAACGAAAAGGTCATGTTTGAATAAGTCAAACAACATTACTTTACAAGGTCGAGATCATAATCAAGCTTTCCCTCGTGCAGCTCGGCTGGCAAGGTCCCAGGAACCGACCGAAGGCTGCAAGACATGTGCCTTCACGTTGATTCGTTCGCTTCAAGCAGCCGTATTCCAGAAAGGGCTTCTAGGACCGATCGGATGTAAAGTCAGGGAATCAGACGTGCAGAAGCCTAGCCGAGGAGAAGCACGCAGCACGTGCTTGTAAGGCACGGATGCTCGTGAGAGAGGACCGAATTAGAACAGGGCCGGGTGAGTTCTTTCATTGAAGCTCTCTGAATGCATCGAGTCTCAATAAAATAGACAGCTACCAATTTCTCAAATTATCTATCTTCTGAGTGCACTTGGCAAGTTCATAAAGTACGCGTAGGACATTAAGCTTCTTTCAATCGCAGTGATGTCTATAGCGGAAATAAGCCAAAGCGGACGGGCGTTCGATCATGCAATTCTCGCTCGTGGCGGTACCTGATTCTTCATTATCGCGGGTACGGGGCATCACGAAGCGGTTTAGCCGGAGTTGGGCCTTGAGCCAGTAAGTGAGGAGACCACACTGGGTTTTTTCGCCTTACGTACTCTCCCCAGCTGCTTGCTCTTCCGATCCCTTTTGTCTTCGCCCTCTCCCACCTCTTTTCCTTCATCCCACATCCGTACCAACCCCACTGTCGTTCACCAGCGTCTGTCGACTTCCTTCCTGGCGGCAGGAACAGATCCCGTGGTCCTTGTTTCGAGGGGGCGCACAAACGTGGCACGACGATCAAGCCATCGAAAATCCCGCTCCGTCAGTGGTCAAATTACGGATCCGACCCCACTCTCACCCCCATCGCACATCTTCCCAACACCGCTTTTTCTTCCGTTTCAGCCCGTGATCCACTGATCCACCCTGCCGTTTAATTTAGTCCAAGTGGGACCGCCGTCGATTAGATCTTCGCGGAGCCGCGTTATTATTGCGGCGGCACCTTGCAGAGCTTGGCATCCATATCAATTCACATCACATCGCCTTCCACCCTCGCCGTGTTTCCACCCCACCCCAGCGACGGCCTCGCTCTGCCCGGCGCAGCGCTAGCTTGGCCCGGAATCCCTCGTTTGGCCCTACGCTTCGTTGTAAGAATCCGTCGTTACCGTCGACCGCTATCAGGATAGACTCCAACTACCCCTCGACCTAGGTTTGGTAATCGTTCAGTCCCAGCTTCTATTCATATCGTCATATGGAGCGACAGATTCGCCGATTTAATTGACGGCCGTTTCCAGCGTGTCCAATAGACATTTCCTTCTGACATAGATTTATTTCAAGACTTCGTTTCTGCTCTATCATGGATTCTCATTTCGGATACGCTCCAGTCTATGCACCTACCCAACCGCCCGAGCATCGCCATGGTTTCACACCCGTATCCACTGGTACGCCATCATCTGGACCGAACCTTTCCGCATACACCACCACGCTGCCGCCATTGTCCCAGAACTACTCACTCCATTATTCACACGATCAATCTTCGCATGGTGGTCACTCATCCCAAGCTTCTTACACCTCCTCCAATATTACCGCCAGCAGCCAGTCGCCGTCCTACGTTGCCTACTCATCACAAGTACCCAATCAGTACAATGCACGGACGAGCTACTCGCAGGCCCCTCGGCATCTGCCACCGAGCCAAGGCTATTCTTCGTTGGGACTTAACGCGTCGCTGCATCAGGCATTTTCCTCCTCGGCTACCCAATCGGGCAAGCTGGCTGATATCAGGCCTATGCCTACCAGCGGGATGACTGACCAGCCGTTGGTCTCATCAATGCCTAGGATGGCGAGTCACCCTTCCTTGGCCGAACTCTCGACATCGCAGGAGGAAGAACCTACCCACGTGGTAGGATCTCAAGGTCGTCGCGGCACCCTTCCAAGTGCCAATGGCCGGCCCGTCGCTGTCGCAGACTCCAAGGGACCAACAGCTGCCACTGCAGGTTTGAAGAAGGACGCCAACGACGGCAAGTGGCCTTGCGAGCACTGCAACAAGCGGTATCTCCACGCGAAGCATCTGAAGCGTCATCTTCTGCGACGTGAGTTTGAAGCAGAATCTCCTTTCATCTGATTCAAGCTGACGGGCCACGCAGACACTGGTACCCGGCCATACTCATGTGGTTTATGTAGAGACACTTTCTCACGAAGTGACATACTCAAGCGACATTTCGCAAAGTGTTCCATACGTCGAGGAAATCCGACTGGCGCAAACCATCTGACACATTCACGAGCAACCCGGAAGTTGAAGCTTGAACAAGGTCTGGAAGGATCGCCCCATTCTCCAGATCCGTCTTCGTTTGCAGATCCGTCTTCTCATTCTGTTGATTTCTCATCACTAGCTGGCCTGGGAAACATGTCTGATCTAAGCAACCCCGATCTGGGACAGCCTAATTTCGCGGGAGCGCAGCGAACCCACTCAACCCACGTTTCACGTACGAGCAGCGTCAAGGGAGTTGGTAAAGGTACGGCTAGCAGTAACAGAAGCAATTATACGGCGCCGAATTCGGCGGGTCTGGACGGATCAGGCTTTTCATACTCTGGTGGTCAGGCGACCCCTGACTCTTTGACAACAAGTGGTGCGGCAACGCCTTACAATTACTCAAACGATCCTCGATCTAATCAAATTTCCCCCCACTCAAACCTCCATCAATCTCTAAATGGCCTCTCGTTGGACCTCAACAGCATTACTAACGGTCTATCCGGACCCAGCTATTCCAGCAGCAGTCTGCCCCATATTGTGGAGGCTTCGCATGATCGCACAGGCGACATCGACTGGTCACTGCCCCATTTGGATAGTAACGATGAGTACGCGAATGCACAATACCAGAGCAACTCCAGCAACCACCACCAACATATCAAGACAGAACCGCAATACTCGAGTGGCGCATACAATATGCCGCACAAGTACCCGACATATCAGACTGCTAAGCAATAAGCCTAGATATGGTATTTATTCTCCATGGCGCCGTTGAGCGCATTCCTTCAATGATTGCATTACTACGTTGGGGTATGATGGACTGTACAAAACAAAAGCTGCCAACGAAGACGACGAGAGACGAGACAGCATTCTTCATTAGAAAAGTAGGGAAGGGAAAAGATACGTCGATTGCATATAGACGGTTAGGCATGGCATGGCATGCATGCATTGGGTGGCTAGCGCTCCGGACGGGGATCGTCCATCTAGTATTGAGGACAATTGCAGCGGGGGCAGTCGCCTTGCACAAGGATGAGAAGCCTACCACACAGCGGCGAAATAGAGGTAGCTTTAGAGCTCACAAGAATCGCTTCTGCTTTTCATACAAGTTAATCTCCTGATAGATGACCCGTGACAGATAACATCTGTTATTTTCTCTCATTACTCTTCTAGCAACACCCAGAATCCTGGGAACGCTCTGGGAAATTGTTTACTGCCCAGCACCAAATTCTGTCTATTGGAAGCTATGTCAGACCCTAGTGACGTTCTTTCGTGAAGCGTTGATGACAGGTTAACAAAGGGGTACCTCGCATGCCTCAGAGACATTACTCGCACGCTTCATGTCTCCCACCCCTCATTACTGCACCCGCAATGCAATACCAACTACATCCTGCAACACGTAATGAACAGGAGTCGCCCGCCCGTCGCAGAACATCCATCTCCAATCCTAAACCTCAACAATAAACATTTCAAACGCAGTAACCCCCTTTTGCCATTATTCTCTCCAGTTGTCCTTTCCATTCTTCCTTACTCTCCTTCCCTCAAATACATAATCTGCATCGCCGCACACCTCTCCCTCTCGCGTTCATTCCCAAGCTTGCACAACGAAAAGCTCCCCGCTCCCTGGCAGGGAATAGGCGCAATTACCGCTCGGTATCTTCCCCTAAAACCCCACCTGAACGACCATGCCCGCTTTTGTCGCAGTAAACCCCCCCTTACATCCCATCCCCCCCCTTTCCCCACGATCCTAGGCCCCGAAAGACACACCACGCCACTGAAATACACTTCCCACAATCCCACCAACTCGCTACTCGCAGCACCTGCGACAAGAATCAACGCACGTTACAGGAGTTTCGAAATTTATTTGTAGGTATTTTATATTTGGGGAAAGTCGTGAAGTGGTTGCTGGGGTTGGGAAGGGGGGTGTTGGAGGTGTAGGTGGTGGGGTTTGGGGGGGATGAATGCGATTGCAAGGATGGGTGGTGGATGGATGGGTGAGCGGGTGGGTGCATCCCACGTACAGCCGTTGAGCTGGGGCATACGCATCTAGCACCTTCCTACTTACCTATCTACCTACCTCCCTACCTCCCTACCTCCCTACCTCCCTACCTCCCTACCTACCTCCATACCTACCTGATTTAAAGGGGGTGAGAGGGCGAGGGACTGCTACTTCCCTTCTGGGGGGGTTGATAGGCGGAGGAAAAAGGGATGGATGGGGTTCATGATGTCGAGGGATGGAGGTGCAGAAAGGAAGTTGTGTCGGGTGTAGAATGTTTGTGAGGGTTTAGTGTTGTTGATCTGTTTCTTTATATTGTATTTTCCTAAATAAATATGTATGTGGTTGAGCGATTCTCTGCATTACAAAGTTTAATTACTTCCTGACAGGTTATGGTTGACCTATCGCATCCGGTGGCATGGTATGTTGCTCGAGGTTTATTGAGAAGATACATAGCGAATGCCTATTTCTAATCCTTCTGTTGCTGTTGGGTGTTAAAATTGGCCAAGGCGAGCTCTCCAACGGTTTGCCTTTTGGGAGTATGGGTCTTTGTTGGTCGCCCAGCACAGTGTGAAGCCATGGATACGTTCTTCCAGGGAGTGCCAAGAAGTGTCCAGGTGTTCTTGCCACAGCATGGTATAGGGAGAGATGGTGGGATCGACCGACTTTCAGAAAGACTCGCTTGTATCAACTGATCCTGGATTTGATCCTGAGGTTACAGACAGGGAGCCCTGAATCTCCCGTTCTATATCTGCGCTTGAGACGACGCGATCACCCTGGGCCTGGTGGTATGCTGCTGCGGCGCAACCTTTTTGTGGGTCAAGCTAATGTACCGGCATTTTGGATATCAGACATGGCGGTCGCTGCGGACGCTTCGTGCTGGAGACCGAGCTCAGTGCTAATGGCTTGGAGTCCTTGATGCTTAGGACTCGAGGGACAAGCTCGGTGATCCAAGACCGGTGAGCACTTGCTGTGGGCTGCTTCGATCATGTCGGACTGTACTTGCTCATCTCCCTGATCTTCTTTCCATAAATGAAGAATAGAATCGGCACTGGGAAGAATGCAACAGTCAAGAACCCTAACAGACTGGTCGCCCAAGCCACGCCGAGAGTGTGGAAGAGTGCGGTTGCGAAAAGTGGGAAACCTGCACCAGCCAGTGACCGCACCAACGTGTTCCCCGCAATGGCACTATTAGCATGCATCAGATACACGTCAATTATGTAGCCCAAACCCTGCAAGAAGATCATCTGCACCCCTGCTCCAATAGGTATCCCAGCAAGAACTTGCGGCACCCAGGTGATGTTCGGATCAGATGTCCAGGCGAACCAGAAAAGCCCGATTGGAAGCAACGCCGCGCCGATGATCATAGGAATGAGGCGCTCCTCAGGCACAGGCTTACCGCCGTTTGCTTCGAGTTTGTGCTTGAATCGCGTGTTAGAGTTGTAGACGATGATGAAAACGCCGAGCACAACGCCGATGGTGATGCTTATGAAGGGCAAGGCACCAACGCCGGTGTTCCAGCCTCGGGATTCTTGGAAAGCAATGGGATAGGCCTCGAAGAACAGGTAGAGGATGCCGTATATAAAGGCCATGTAGATGGTGATTAGGATCAAGATCGGCTCCTTGACTAGCATTTCGAAAGGTCGGAAGAGGTATTTCTCTGTGACGGCTTTCATATCTACGGGGTATTCATCGGCCGGGGCGTGAATCGCCCAGTTCCGGGTCTCGAAACGCTTCTTAGCTGCTCGCCGTTGCAGTAGTACCGGAGCGTACGACTCAGCGCAGATGAAGTAAGCGGCCGTGCCGAAGAAAGCGGCGATTATGAGTGTTATCCAAGCGGTCCAGCGCCAGCCGAGATAGCTCTTGACAATAAATTCTCCACCAATGGGACCGGCGACAGGCCCTATGAATGTAGCCCCTGAAAATAGACCCAGTGCAAAGCCTCGCTCCACGGGGCCCCAGAAGTCGGCGAGCGCTCCACCCACAATCGCAAGTGGAGCGGATCCGAACATGCCGCCGAGGAAGCGACATATCATTATCGTTTCGACGTTCTGCGCAACGGCAACAGGAATCTGGAAAATGGCGAAACAGAAGAAGCCGAAGAAAAGAGGCGTTTTACGGCCATACAATTCAGACAGCGGACCCCATATTATCGGCCCAACAGCGAACCCCAGTACGAACAAACTTGTGCCTAGCGTCATGACCTCGTTTGACACGCCAAATAGCTTGGCCGTGACCATGGTCGCGGTGCTGAAGACGCTGCTGGCGAAAGTGAGGCAGAAGGTTAAGGATGCGTAGAAAATTGTGACGGTGTACTTCTTCTTCTTTGACCAATTCATGGGGTTCTCGGGGTCGTCAGGCCCATCCCACCCCACGAGATTGCTTTCTTCTTGCTTCTTTCTGTCGTCAGCTGCCTGGTTGGCGGCTTGATGTTCGTCTGGCCCCACTGGGCCGGCTTGCCCTTTCTCTGCATCTGCAAATCCTTTGGCGTGTTCCGGGTCGAAGGTGGCGTCTGGAGTAGTGGGAGCTGCTGTACCACTGCTAGAGCTCGAGGCTCTGCGGATTGGGAAGCTCTTTTCAGACATGCTTAAGCAATATGCGGTAGGTAAAGTAACGTGCAATAGCGAACAACGGAAGAAGAAGATATTCTACATTATATACGCAACACTATGATTATATACCAGAATGAAAGGGGCAACCGAGGTATTGAACTACATTAATAATGAGATGATGACATACTCGCCTTTATCAAAATACAAAATCCGAGTCGGCTCTTGTTTAGTGATCGAGCCGGCAATGACGGCAATAATGATGCAACCGGCTTGGGCTAGGAAAGCGTTCAGACGGCTACTAGGTACTCTTGGCAAGCGTAATGGGGGAATAGGTATCGAAACCTTACGTTGGCGCTAGAGCAAGGGCCACTTCTCTGCTGTCTGGTCACTACTTCACTAGTGGGCGTTAATTAAGTCCACCAAGCAAATTGATAGTTCGGCGGTTTAGCTGTGGCCCATGTGTCGCCTCTGGTCTAATGGCTTATTATCACTTCGTCGAAATAACTATCCACAGGGAACAAGCTATAGGAGTCAATTTTGGGAGGGAGCTGCATCCAAATTTGATAGGCAGCTGAAATCGATAGGCGGTTGACTTTGATAAGATGCTTTTTAGAGAGCTGGCTGGGCTTGAGCGGTTTGCGATTACGTGGTAACGTAATGCTGTTTTCGCGCATCGCTTTGCGCATCGGTCACGCACGTAATATTCGCACGTGACTTGCACCATAACCTACCTTAGGTACTTCGTATGCGGCATTTTGGGAATGTAGCAACTACTCGAAATATCCACACTCAGACAGCACTTCAGATTTAACTCTAAATCTGCAAGCCACCAGTCGATTATACTGAAGATGACTACATGCACCTTAGCTGCCGTGTGGCAATATATATTAGCGTCGTATTAACAATTAATATGCCGCATACGAAGTACCTTACCTTACTTCATACCCGTAATTAAGCCGAAGATGTTTGGCACTTCGGCATTGTTACTTTTTCGAAGAAGTCTTGATACCAAGTCATCAAATCAACGTTATTGAGTGATTTGTCTGCTTGCTTGCTTCCGTACATAAGTATATACTTTATTTTCTTCCTGTCCGTAGGGTTCTATGCTAGAGGGTTGGTTTTGCCCAGCTATCACCCAATAAACCCAGTCGTGCTAAAATAAAACCTCGTGGACACCAAGTGCTTGCTTGCTTGCCTTCTGTATAACATATGCATATGCGTATATGGCAAAGCGTCTAGCATAGCAAACCAAATGCCTCTGCAACAGATTGCGATAAGGAGAAACAATAAAAGCACGCCTCTTCCCGCTCTCTCCGAAAGAGTTTTTAAACATGATTATCTAGGAGACGACCACACCCTTTTCTACGAGCGTCTACGAGTAACCAAGTGGCGGCTTGGAAACGAGACTTCCACATAGCTATCCAATGCGGAGCTTGAAACATATGATTTGTTTCGACGTCTAGAGATAATGTTCACGACAAACCTTGTATGCTGGCACTCTGGTTTACTGCCTGTTATTCAGTCCATGGAAGAAGACACAACCTGTACGCACGTATCAGCTGGCTTGAGCATGGGTAAATTACGGCCCCGCTCCTGCCCTGAGTTCAAAAATGTCCGAAACAGAAGACCCCAGATAGGTGCTGTTCTTGTTACTGTGGTGTGGCTTTGTCTGCTTTCACGTTATTCCTGTTCCCCACGTAAGCTGGGCTGTTCTTCAGTCTCGGTTGTTAGCCACATACCCAAGAGCAACCGACTACCTGGATTGCTCATCGTGCGAGAGATGTGTGCAGGCTACAGGCTATACAGGCACCTGTCGATAAACCCATTTGTCGCTTATGGTACATGCGGCTTGCCCTCCAGCTCTGACGATAAGCGCTTCGGCTTTTGAGTAAATGACATATCAGGACACCAAGGAACTGCTGGCTATTGTTATAGCATGGGCTCCTACGGAGGAGACCTGGACTCCGAGATTTTGGAAATTCAAGACAAGGGTCAAGAAGATGTTCTGATTCGATTCGCTTGAGCCGAAGCCTTTCAGACGGTACTGCTCTGTCTTGCAATTGTAGAGATTCAGCAAGGGATTCTTTTCTTGGCATAGTTGGTACGATTTCTCTCCCAGTACAATCACATCATGTAATAAGATGTGAATTGATATTTTCGACACCCAACTGACATCAGATCGCGTGTGTTGACAAACAATCCAGTATAAGTCTTCTATGTCTTTTCCCTCCAGGCAGCAGGAGTGCTATGAACACTTCCAGAGTCGACAGGTCCTTCAAATACTATAAATCTGTTATTTGAACTTGCCTGACGAAACTTTTACTCCAACGTTAACCCATTACGACAACCGGTCACGTGATAACCCGCGGCTGCTGCTCGCCCCTGTCTCTGAGTTCACTTCACCTACTTATTTATCTGCCTCACGAGTCACAACCCACTAGCAGCTACATCTCCACCATCACATCCAAGATGAGGAACAAGCTAAAGGCCTCTCGCTCGCGTCGTGTACGCGTGGTCAAACACAAGAAGAACTGCTATATTCGCTTCTTGCCATCAGAGCTCGTAACAATTGTCTGTAAGGATCTGAGCAAGAAAGATCTTGCTAGCGTTCGCTTAGTCTCCAAGGCCTTCGAACGAGCCGCATCCCCTTTCCTGTTTCGCTCTGTCTGGTTCTCGACCGAGTCTCGGGACTGGTACAATATTCAGAGAATCTCGCGGCATTCGGTCTTCCGTAACTACGTTCGCGAGATCTACTACGACAACACCATCTACGAAAACGAGTTATGCAGCCGTAAGGTTCAGGTCGATGCCCTAACCACCGGCCGCTACAGGAATGTCCACTCGAAAGCTGCGGTTCTCCGCGGTTATCAGACTTATAGGGATGTTTATGATCAACAGATGGACCCCAAACGATTTCATGCGAATGAGATCTTAGATCATCCAGAGTCATTCCTAGCAAGCGACCTTGCCGAAGCTACGGAAACCCATGACGCAAGCAAGCTTGCGCCTTACTTATCGAAGGATCTTGTGTATCTCACCCAGGCTTTCATGTCGATGCCCAGGGTAGACACCTTTTCCCTGTCGAACAGCCGCTGGTACAATTGCGGTCATTACTGGACTAATGTCCAGATTGCACGTTCCACGACAAAGGAGAGGTCTTTTTGCATCATTCATGGAACGAGGCCGGGTCATGATGAAGTCCTGTTCGATCCGGCTCCCGCCCAAGCGACTGTAGATGGGCTTTGTGGTTTACAACGTGGTTTCCAGATTCTCCTCCAGGCTGCATCCATAAGTCAGATGAAAAACCTTCGCTTTTTCAATCTCGGGCCTGCTGTGCCCAACAATTATGGCGCACAACTCACTTTTCTCGATTTCGACATGTTCCCAATTCAACTGCAAATGGCACGGCACGCATTCTGTGGGCTTACAGATCTTGATCTGCGCTTCGCCGGTCATGGTCACGAACACTCACGACAAACTCTCAGTGAAGAGCGAGCTATACTTCGGTCAGGAAAAGTTGGCAAAATCCTTCACCACGCCACTGGTCTGACTACGCTTGCACTTGAATTCGGTAACCTCTCACGGATAGATGATCTCTCCTGGATCCTGGGACCGGGTGCCTGGGGCAGCCTCCGCCGACTGACACTACGGTTCATGGACGTCCACGCAAGCCAGTTAGCAAATTTCCTCTTGTTGCACAGCTCGTCACTCCAGTATCTATGCCTCGAGGACCTTGTGTTCCGCGAAGAAGACATCACCAATCTAACGATAGGCCCCTTCAGTCACGGACCGGGATCCTGGAGCCAGTTCTTTCAAGCCATCACCGCGTTAGATCTGGGCGAGCTCTCTCTTGCGCGTCTGGGAAAGAACTTCTCAGATTTGGAATGTTCGATCTGGCACAGCAAAGAACGTGTCGACATTCAAAGCTTCCTGCATTCTGGGGGTAGTGTCTTGCTTGCGACGGCGGGTATGGATGTGATCACGGATGAAGATGAAGATGAAGAGTAAAGGGGCTCGCGCAAGATTGATGGGAAGGGAGACATGGATGAAGGGTACGAAGGATACATGGCACAGCTCTGTGTTTCTGGGGATGGTCAGGCGGAGGAAGGTTTTGCAGGGAAACAATACCTGAACCTGGAGGGTGCGACAGGCGAATGCACGAGCTTGCACAGACTCTGACATGCATTTGCAGGACCGGTCTCTACCAACTTCCTGATTTCAAGGCTGTCTCAAACTGCATGTTACAGATGATAGATCTTTGAGAGGTGTTCCCTCTCCTCAGCAATCATAATATCTCAACTCACTCCACATCGAGTCTAAGGCTCAAGCTTTCAGTTATGATTTCTTCGCTTCACTAGCTGATGGTTGGTTAAATAGAAACATACTGTAAGAACAAAGCCGGAGGGTTAAGCCGCCTTTGTACATGGGCCGCGAGAAGCCTTGCCGTTCCAAGCAAGACTCTTGTGTCTTCTGACAGTGTCCCCCGAATGACATCCTTGGTTAACGCACTCCTGAGCTGCTTGGCCTTTCCCCACCTGGATCTCGACGTACGGGTATTGAAAACTGCCATTTCTCTTTGACCCCTAGCCTTTGGTCAACCTGCTTTGGCAGCTTGATCTCGTGGCGTAGAAGGGGGCAAACCTCATCTCGGACGTGTGTGATTCGTGATGTTTGACATGATGTCCTTGAGCACTGGTGTTGTTCCGTGCCCTTCGTTGCCTCTATTCGGGGGCGCTTCAACGTCTGTAGCGAGCAGATTGGTGGTTGAATCTCTTCTCCGCATCAAGTCCTGCATACGCTCAAGGTAACTCCCTCCTCGACACCCCTTCCGCATCCAGCTCCCTAAGCTCCTGCGCCGTCGACATTTCATGCGTATTATGTTTCGTAATCAGCTCCCTTGGCGAACCTAACCCCGTCATTTCCTGTCTCTGCTGTGCATCAGCGCGCACATTGCCGTCTTCGAAAGAGTCCTGCCCAAGCTCGGCGGCGTCTTCGCTTCGAAGCTCTCTCGGCCTTTTCTTGTAGTGTCTATAGAAGCGGAGGGCGAAAGAGGCTAGAATTGCGAGTAGGAGGGCGGCAAGGGGAACACCGAGTCCGATGCCGATCTTGCTGGACTGAGTGAGGCCTGAGGATTTTGCAGGCACTGCCGAAGGAGAAGATGCTGATTGAGACGATATGGACGTTTTAGACTGAGCAGATACTACCGCTGCGGCTGGGAGGGTATTGGAAGTCGGAACTGAGGTGGTCGAGATTGGGATACTCGGTGTAGTAGTGAAGGAGCTTGACGATGCGGTCGCGAACCCAGCCCCGGCGGATGTCGTGGTTCTCCCATTAGTCGTGACTGTAGTAGTCTGGATGCTGCCCGTTTGTATGACCTATATCGAGACCGCACATGATCAGCCTTGACGTCGGAGATAGTGATGCCTCTAAAAATGTGGGTCGAGAGTTCAAGCCACTTGGATATATGGGTGCTGGCTGGAACGTACAATTGACGAAGGCACGCTAGGTGCGGCAGAAGAAGCTGTAGAGCCTAAGTTGGTGTAGAAACTAACAGCATCCGGATTGTTTGGGTCAAGTGTGCCACAATTGCAGTTGCTACTCCCTTGTTTCGTACAAGTCCATTCGCATTCGAGCGTAGGGATGGTGCCCTTGTACGGTGCAAGGTCCGGCGTGCCTCCGCTGCTACATGTGCACGTATATCCAAGGGTGGTCTGCGGGGAATTAGCAAGCCGACATTGTGTCAGGACATTGCCAGGAAGGCAGGGGTCGCGATCGGTCAACTGACCGGACTGCAGTCATTAAAGAGTGAGGAACCACTACATATCAATTGGCAGCTATTTAGTTGAGACGAACACCACCGAGCTGCAGCAGGTCATGGGCAACGTCTTCCAGAAGCGATGGCTAAGCGTCTCCCGCGTAGACTCACATCTAACCGTTTGATCGATTGCACTTACATCGAAAGCGGTGGCAGCAATGACGACAGAAGATAGGAATGGTAGCGTATGAAAGAAAGACAGCATTGTAGTAGGTAGCTCTGGGCACTCTTACATTAAGAAGTGAGGCAGACCTTGAAGCCTTCACCAAATTCGCGAATGACTTTTGCGAACATGGAGGTATATTTTAGAGCTCTGTCTGCGCCTTGCCGCCAACAACTTGATCTGAGGGAGGAGTATCATTGGGTCCACCATGCCTGCATCGCGAAGGATCCGCGACGGCGGCTGTGCATTGTCTGCTTGCAGATGGGTGCCGATAGTTTCAGTCCGACCCATGGGACGAAAACCTTACAGTGATCAACCTCATCACCGGAGTTCCCCCTCGCAACTTTTGAAATATATTTGCAATCCGGCGTCGAAAAAAAAAACTGATTTTCAAAAAGTTGCGGGGGGGAACCACATTCTGAATATTGAGGTAAAGCACTCTGCCAGGGTAAGCCTCCGTTGTTTCTTCGTTCTCCAAGGTGGACATGTAGATTGCTTTCCTTCTCCTCGAACAAAATAGTCTGTCGAGATTGGGAAGGTTTTGGTAATAGCACAGAATCGTCACTGTGCCCATGATGTCATTATCACTACGTCGCTTTCGTTCAGGGAAACCACGAGCCATGGCGATTGGTTGTGATGATATGTCTTGAGCCGCTTATGGTAGGAGTTTCAGGGGCACTGTTCGACTCTGCACTGTATCCTTTGTCAAAATCCTCGATATCGACCTTCATGTCGTCATACCTGATCAACACCGTTAAATGTCTTTAGCGCGTTCTAGCATGAATTGGCTATGCGCACATTCCTGACCTGTGGTACCAAGTGCCAAAAATAATCTCAGAAGAACGATACACGCCGCCTGAGGAAAAGATTTGGGTATTTGGTCAAAGTAACAGCGCCATGTGGGGTACCCAGCCGTGGAAAAAGCACCGACTTCGATGGCAGATGGGCACTGATACCAGTCCTCGGTGGAGATCTACGAATTGACATCGTACGCGGTGTTTAACCCATTGTGGCCCAGGGAATAAGCTACTGCGACTGCTTGATCAAGCTCGGTAGACTCCGGAAACGTTGCCGCAATGAACGCAGTAATGTCTTTCTGGCCAACTTCAAGCAATCGGCCTTCTGAAGAGTTTGTGCCGGTAAGCACGGGAATACTGGCAATTCGATGCTCAGCCTTTGCCTGCTGCGGATCGGACAATGTGGTCACATCATCAATTGTAGGGTCAAAGGCCAAGACCAGATGTTCCTCGATGCTCTTGATTTGAGCCGCAGGTTTAGATCGCACACAGGCCAAGCCACTCTTTGCAGAGGAGCAATTCAATGCATCTACAAGCGCAAGCCAAGAGAGCGTACCGTTTTTAGAGGGAGCAGGGGAGACGCTCGCCTGACCACATTCTTGGATTGCCGCCCGGAACCGGGTATTGTCAGGGAAAGTCGTAACAAGCCGGTCAATGGAGGAAGCCCCTACTCTTCCTTGGCATCTACGCATTGAGGGATCTTACAATCTCACTAACCTGAAGACTCTCCATAGATAGTGACCTTTGCAGGATCACCACCGCAGGCTGCGATGTTATCTTGGACCCATTGCGATGCGATGCGTTGTTCTAAGAATCCAACGTTGCGTGAGCTCAACCGTATTTCAGGAGACAAGGGAAGCCGAAGACTGACTTTGATTTTAGTAAAGAGGAATCACGAAGTGATGTAGGGTCTGCAGCGCAAACCGTCTGTACGGTATTTAGACGCGATGATGACCACGTCTTGATATGCGGCGAAACTAGAACCACGAGCGGATCGTGAGTGTTGATGCCACGACAGATTCGGGGGAATGGTAACATGACGAGCTGAGCTCCTATGTTTCACCCGAGGAGATACCGCCCGTATTGAAGACTTCGCTGATCTGGCTACTGCTGCGCCGTCGTCGCTTGTGTCATGGCTAACTTTGTAGAGGTTCCTTTTTGATGCTGGACAGCGCTATCGTTGCAAATAGCATGTCATCATCTATAGATCTAAAAATCCAGAAGGAAGCACTTTGACACTCGCGCCACAAAACATGGTGTTTTTGATCAGAGGTTGAAGATTGACGAAAATAAGGGAGAAAATCAGCGCCCCGGAAGCGACCGTAGTCATTTTGTTTTTGTTCAATTTTGTCCAGGCGCTTGTTCTCACGACATTGTCGATACATACCTGTACGAATATGTACACTCTGTCCTAATCTCCTATGACCCCAAGCATGGGAGGACCATGACACACTTCGCATGCCTCCAACCAACGGACTCCATCCGCACCAATTTTTCCAAGGTATAGCTAGCCGTAACTCCTTCTTTCAGATCAACCAAAAAGCACTTCGACCGCATTCGGATCTTCAGGGCCTGGCCCAGGCAGATTATGCCAGAACGCCGGAGCCCAGTAGGCAATCTGCAGAATCCCATCCAGCCGCCGAACCCATCTCCAGCCCATCATCTCCCCAAGAGGCCGGATGCATTTCCACAATATCAACAACCTACGAATACGAAGCGTCCAGTCCTGAAAAACACTCACCCACCAGACGATCACTAGCTGGTCCTCATCGTATTCGTATCCCGTTACGTAGTGGATTTCGCAAAGGAGGCAGCTCAGTAGTATGGCGTTTGCTTCTATCCGGCCAAGGATGGCGGCTGAGATATAGTAGACGTTGTGGATGAGATGCAGCAGTCGGAAGAGATCGTCTATGGATGGTGCAGGGATGGTGTAGCCCCAGAACGTCAGACTTAAAGGCGCAGGGACCGCAGGATCTTCCCTTCCGTCGTCGTTGTCATTGTTGACATGTTGATGCCAACCCCCTGCAGGCATCTGAGGCCAGGGAGGGAGCGGCGGGTCTTCGCGACCAACCTCGAGACGTTGGCGATGGCCTTGGTGCCAACCTCCTGCAGGCAGCTGAGGCCAAGGAGGATGTGGTGGGTCTTCTCGACCAACATCATGTCGTCGTCGCAGACCCTGTTGGACATCGACAATGGCTGGCTGTGCTGATGTGACTGGTAGCGCCGCCGCTCGTCGGTGGTTTGCATCTAGTGCGTCTCCTTCGATGCCATGCTGCGCTTTCAAAGCGTCGTCGATGTTAGGAAGATCCATCTCCACAAACGCGCTTGGCCTACTCGTCATCAGTCTTTGGAAGCTTTGAAGTATATGACAAGTAGCAAGGACTACCCTGACAGTGGAGCTCTGGTCCGAGAAAGTTTTGATCGTCAGACACGATTTGGATTTATCACTTGAAATATTACGACACAGCAGGAATAAAGACCCGGTCATTACAAGTCCTGAAGCTGTTGGTTCAGCAGACCTGGAGAGCTAGTATTCAAATCGCGCAAAGTCGTCTCATGTCCGGTATATGCAATGACGCAAACGTAGACGTGGAAGGTGTTGACAAATTTGATAGTTTTTGGTGTTCGGAACAGCCCAAATGTCGAACTCGAGTCTCTAGCAATATAGCAATATGAAAGAATCCTTACTAAAAACCCACTTATGCGAGACCAGCACATTGTATCGATGCATTGATACCCACATAGTCGAGGGTATCATGCCACCCTAAAGTCCCAACTGAGGATCCAATATTCACGCCAAGGCAAGACAGACGATTCCTATGAGTGTTTGAAAGGATCTTTGCAAGCTTGCATGACCAGCCTGGAGACCTGAAGCCAGTCCACGCTACCTGACATAGTAATCTGCAGGGTCGACCAAAGGACCTTGTTAGGAGAATGTACGAATTCGTAGAATATGGCATACTCCAGGCTGGGAAGCGGTCTGCCAGCAGCAGCTTAGGAATCTGGTCAATACTGAGAAACATAAGCACTCAACGTAAAGAGATGTGATTATTTAATCTTCCCATCACCAATCGCGCAAGCTCTCTAGGCACCCCAAGCGGGTGGAGTACGCTTATAGCGGACTGCAGCTCCTTAAACTCGTCAAAGCCTTACATCGTAAAGCAGAATTGCTGATTATGCGTGCAATGCTCGCTTGCTGAAGAAATTGATTCTTTCAAGATGCTGTTAGCAGCTCGCAGTATTTCTCTCAACTTCGGATAAAGAAGAGTTGAAGTTGCCCTGCGTCTTGCTTCATGGGATCAGTCTTTCTACCGCGTATACTATTACATGCCAAGAACACTATTATTTAGCGTGCCAAGACTAAGCTCAACTAACCCAATATAGCTAGTAAGAAAGAGGTTCATGGCGATAGAAAGCCTGATTGTTGAATATTTTTTTTAGTACTCTTGATTCCCACTTGCATATTTAGAACAAGTCGATCTTTTAAATTTCTACGCAACACTACGCACTCAATGTATATATGTATTGCATCTTGTCGCGAGTTCTATATAATAGCTAGCGATAAACGTAAAGATAATTTACATAGATACTTTGTAATGGGGTTGTCTAGTACACCAAAAAAAATATCAACAAAATTGAGACGTACAGTATTGAACAAATCGAATTTCAACAAATGTTTTGACACCTTTTGAAGCAAGTAGTAATCTCGTATAGTTATTGCCACTTGTTTTGACGAAAACCTAGGCGAGAACGCACTAAACGAATAGTATTGTAACAAACGTTGAAATAGAGATATTCCCAACTATGCTTAACAAGTTAGTACGACAACATTTAGAGAAAGTAGCATATCTTGTCGCCTAAATGTAATATTCTCTCGCGACGAGAGATGTTTGTTTGAAGATAGAACAATGTTGTTGTTGTTGTACGTACAACAAGACGCTTTTGCAGGTTATTAAGCCAGCTAGCAAGCAAGCAAACAAGCAGAAAACAAGCAAGCAAGCAAGCAAACAAGCAAACAAGCAAACAATCAAGCAAACAAGCAAGCAAGCAAGCAGGCAAGCAAGCAAGCAAGCGGAAAATAGACAAGCAAGCAGACAAGCAAGCAAGCAATGCGCCCGCAAGCAGTGCCCCCGTACAAGAGAAAAACAATAGATTATAAGATTTCTCTTATCTTGCTAACAAAACAGAGTAATAACAGCAGGAGAAACTTACATATCTTAGATCTGTCTTCAAGGTCTGTACAATGTAAACAAAAAAGCGATTGCGCTCGTCGCAAGCAAAGTAGGAATTGACAGGGATTAACACGCCTTTCGCGATCAGGCTCGCATTCGCGAATCATAAAAGAACGCTAAAACGTTATGTCCTTAGCATTACCTGCTTAGCACGTTATATAACAACACTTGTGAGCGGTCCTGCGACCTAATCCCATGAAGCAACCCTGCGTCTATCAACAACTAGTTTGATGGCAGGCCGTCTCGGCCCGATGATCTAGGGCACCTCGGGTCGATGTAGTCCGTCGTTCAGGGGGAGAGAACAGCGAGATTACTCCGAGTACTTTACACAATCATCGCTTTCCTCCCAGATGCTCCTCGAGACGTTGTGTTTTGATCTGTTCAACATGAAAAGATGAGAAGGAGCACGCTCCGTCCCTCTAGGATGTCGGAAGATCCAATCGTCCGTGCGTTGAGCAGATACAGTAGGTATGTCGCGCCACTCATGGAACACACATATACTTGGAAGGTGCTCCTGACTAAGTATGCACATCATACAGTTGCGATGTTTCAGACGCATTGCTGAAGCTTAATCATCCTCACGGAGGGTTTTTGAGCGGACTGTAAGCGATAACAGGCTTGCATTAATCTCCTTGCGAGCCGAAAGTTCAGTACTAATCATCTGGCTGTGTCAAAGTACCCTGTGGTCACCCAAGCGGCAGGAAGGGCCCACCAAAATTGTAGGGCCAGCATACACAGTGAAATACGTCCACAAGAGTCATGGGATTGATCCTCACGTCTCAGGGCATTATGTATGTCAAAAGCGAGTCTCTTAGGTCTTATCTATTGGACGAGTTGTTGAGATCATCGTCGTTTGGTATGAACCTCGCTCTTTGTTGGGCCACGTTGGGCTTCAGCACCTCTCTCGTATCTGCCTAGCCATACACACCACTGACGACATATCGCTCATTGATGGAGATCATAGATTGACTCAACACCTTCTGGGTCCGTGATCTTCATCTCGGGACCTCCAAGGGCTGTCAATGCACTGTATGGCGGCCTCATGAGTACCCGGGCCCAATATTCTGGAGCGGTCGGCACGGTCGTAGATGGAAGGATCAGGGATCTCCAAGAACACCGAGACCTAGAATATCCGGTTGGTCCTTCTCAAATATACCCTGATGCATCTTTCGAGTGTTGTTTATCAAGAATTCCATAGATTTTTGCAAGGGACATTGGCACAACCAGCCCTAATGAGGTAATGCGCGTCAGCGAAGTGAGTAGTTGCGCAATTTTGAAGATGTAATTGCACTCAAGATGATCTAGGTAAATACCGCGGTCCGTTTCCAGACCGAAGATCAGGAAGCCACCATTGACCCCGGGGATTACTTGATTGGCGACCTCAACGGCGTTGTCTGCCTACCGAAGGCCCTCGCTGAAAAGGCAGTCAGCCTCATCGAGTCCCAAGTAGAAGCTGACGATCGGATAGCTCAGGATATCAAAGCTGGCAAAACCTTTGCAGAGTCATCGAGAAAACATCGAGCCTCTGTTGAGCTGCCGTAAAGATGATCCCTGTGTCCTGTTCGGTTGGTGGCAAAAATTGCCAGCTTATCATCTACAGTCTCAAAGGTTACCGTCATACTGAGGGGCCTAGGTCCGCCAGACAGGGTATTGGACACTCAAAGACAAAACGCGTTTCCATCTCCCGTCTTTTGCACGCTCGGCAGCACTTGTTGGCTCCTGCAGTGGAGCAAGTTTCGAGGCTATATCTGCATCACAAATGCATGAGCTTACTGCATCATCTATCGAAGCGGATAGAGACCTGCTATTTGGCTCGTTGTGTCCAGCGAGGGTGAACATCGACCGTGTCCTGCACGTGGTGCATATGCGTACCTTTCGGGCTGGTAGCGCTTAGTCGCAACGGAACGCTTGCGACGGGTGAAAGCCACCATCTCGATCGTCAAAATGGTTTAAAGCCTGCAGCTGCGCTCGACTAGGCAAAGGGTTTATCGGAGACCTACTTCCTTCCGTCAACAGCAGTTATTAGACAGCTCGAATTTCGGCTCAATCCAGTTGTGGTTTTCAGATCACCTAAGCTCATTCATCAGCTAGTTATGATTGTTCCCCATGTCTCGAAGCTCTCACAGTCTCTTCCACGCATTGTTGTCTTTCTCGCAATCAGTATTCTGACAAACCAGGTGGGAGCTCTCGTGCTACCCGAAAGCCATGCGCTATCGTTCAGCAATCCCAATACGACGATGTATAGACTTTCTTCTGGCAATGCCCTACCAATATGCACCAAACAGGCGGCTTGGACGCTGGACGGACAAGGCCCTGAGAAAGCGGCATGTGCGGAACTCCTCAACCAATTCGAGATGGCGATCGCATCGTTCCGACTCCAAGCATTCGAGTTCGTTGGGGGAGGAGCTCGTGCCAACCCTCAAATACGGACCATCCAGACTCCCAAGAAACGGACGTGGCGTGAGTGACTTCGGCACCCATTGTGCGGCTCCTGGATGAATGGATCAGAGTACTACTAAAGTTTACGTCATGCAGAGTCGTGCACCATGTTAGTTGCTATGATGACGGCCGACGTCGGGTTTCCCGATCGGCCGCGCAGGCAATACACTACTACTGATGTCGCTAGGCATCAGGATATATTGATGGCAGCAAGCTACGTATTGAATATTTGTGTCAGGGGAACAGGGCTGTCTGGTTGGGTATCTACAGGTGTGAATTGTTTTGTTCCAGTGTTTGGGTTTCTGTTTCTTACATCTCCAATTCTCAAGCTTAACTGAATCTCTCTACAGGTTTGGGTGGCAGCCTAGGGGCAATCCTTTTGGCGACCGGATCTGAAGAAGAGCGGCGCATTCTCGAGCCTCCCATAAGGTTAATGCATATTGGCAACTCTTCCTCTAGTGATATTGTCAAGATTTAAGACAGAATGGAGGACATGTAGGAATAAGTATTTGATATTGAGAGGTTCTCATTAATCCTATGAATGGGCAAGCTCTCATTTCCGATCAATTCCTTCAAATGCCTTCGCGTCTAACGCCAAGCTGTGCATTCTCTTTCCAGTGACTAACGGCAGGCAAAAATGCTTCTCAGGCCTGATGTCTGCTTGGTACCAGTGCTGGGTTAAGGCCCAGTCTGCTCCAGGAAAGACACTGGTACGTTGATCTGGGTCACAGTCTCGCACTGCGTTCCCCCAAACAAGCTGTAGCATTCTAATGACAGTCCCGTACCACTTGACTCGGTGAATGTGGCACTAAAACATCTTCAGCATCCTCAAATAAAATAGCCGGGCACGCCAATAAGGTGGGGACCCTACTTATCGCACTTCACGCCCGTCCTCTTGAGATTCACGCTGGCGCCTTCGTAGGAGAAGAACATGTTGTTTCCATCACAAGGATACAAGTTGCCGTCAGCCAACTGTCCCGTACCAGGCTCGATGCTGCGCTCACACAGCGCACGAGTGTTGAAGTTCGGATCATCGAAGTAGAAGCTGATGTGGTCAAAGGCGAAGATCGGTGGTGCACCAGGAGTAGGGGTGGAGCCGGCAGTGAAGGTAGTGAACTGCTGGATGTTCCATTCTTGGGCGCCGCAGGATTGGGATTGGCGCTTGAGGCTGGGGAGGGCAAGAGTTAGGGGCAAGAGGATGCAGAAACGTAGGAGATGCATAGTGATAGGATTCTATTTTCAGAATTGAAGGAGGGAAAGGTAGTGAAGTGTCGCCCGGGGAAGGATAGATACTTCTGAGGTCGAATTGATAAGGAGGGAAAGTACGAACAACAAGGAGCAGCATATTTATATGAAGCAATTGCTATGCTGACAGGTGAGAGTCGCATACGAGGCTGAGAATCAGTATTCACAATATCTCACTACTTCACTCCTCGTATTCGCACTCACAACCTGCTGCCTACTGCAGGTACCCCTCTTCTGGCCAATTTATAGGTCGGAAACCCGAGCACCCTTCACCTGCTATAATCAGCCTCGTAACGCAGGGAGGGTAGCACAAGCAGGCATTCAGCTCCGTATTTGATGTGCTCTATCGCCGACTCGCCGATCAGCTGACCGCCACAGGTGGTTTCCCACCAACACCAGTTCAGCAGGGAATCCTGCGGCTAGATTGGGCTGGCCGGCTGTCAAGCTGCTTATCTAGCGTGGGGCTGATGGTAAAGCTCGCCCTGCTCATTGGACACTGTTGCGGACGACCCTCCGTTCTTGCATGGGGACTGAAGCGGTCGACTCTACCACCAAGCACCTGACCTGATCTCACGAATATATTGATGAAAAAGAGGGTGTGAGGTTTCTCCTATAGACTGTAGTAGGGTTATCGGTAAGGCTGACGATAGTTAGCGCTTTCACAACGCTTGCGAATCCTTGGTTTTATTTTTAGATCCCCACCCCCAACTTTCGTCAAGATCGCTTCAGGTCCATTATCAACTTTTGCATTTCTCGATCTTTCGATCTCAAAATCGAAAGATAGATAGAACAAGCTTTGCGCTTCAAGACTGTTCAATTTTGTAAGTTTCAAGAGTGTTTTGGTTGACTTGTTATAATGTGAACTTTTCGCGTTCCGGGTTACATTAGTAGGAAAATAGTCGCTCGAACTTGTCTCAATTACATTGAACTTACAACAACTATAACAACTTCAATTCTTGATTAAATTCTACTAGCAAAGTAGATTTATAGAGTGCTAAGTATCTAGTTCAATAGTGACAGTCTTTTAGTAAATTAGATCAAGAAATGCGGAAGTTGATAAAATGGATCTGGAGCGATCTTGACGAAAGTTGGGGGTGGGGATCTAAAGATAAAACCAAGGATTCACAAGCGTTGTGAAAGCGCTAAAGGCACCCCCGTCCACCAAGGCGCTCCCGATCTTCCCGTACTCCGTACGAGCTCAATCTTGTGTACATGAGGTAGTCCAAAAATTATACCTTGCTCTCTGTTTACAAAGCGCATACTATCACACGTCATTTGTAGGAGTTTTCGATAAGTCGGGAAGGGGTGCCTTCACCCCAGCCCCTCAAGTACTGCACACCAGAAGGACTCGTTAAGCAGCAGCACCACTCGGCAGCCTGGAGACTGTCTGAAAGAGCTATCATGGTCCCTTGTCATACAACTGTTCCGCACAGGACGCCAAGCCTAAACTTGGATGGTAATGCAAAGAACCGCGATGGACTGTCCCATGATCTAGAGCGAGAACATCCGTGTAGCTGATAGATATCGGAAAATCTAGGTACTACTCTCATCACCTCTACGTAGCTTCAGACAGCAGTAGTCATAGACTGTACCAATCTAGTGGTACTGAACTGCTAGGAAGGCTTACGCCATGTTTGACAGCTTGAAACAAGAAGCAATCGGCCCCCCGAGACATGGTATTGCTTTCTTTGATCAAAGATGCTATCGACGGCATCGTGCATGCTTTGGAATTCTCTCTGCACTCTTCCTTTTCTGTTCCTATTCTTTGTGAGGAGGACTATATTGGCATAGGTGGCCCTCCTTCTGCACATCAGACTATGCTCCTTGCTTCCTTCAACAGATCCGGAGAAAGCATTGCCTTGTGAGGCACCACACAACTCCCCGTCAAGTATTCTATACCATACGTCTTACTTCCCGTCTTTTGGACATTTGGCTCCTGAGGTAAGCTGCCAAATTATCAGCTCGGACCATCCCACGCACTAAATACAGCAGAACATCAACGTCGACACAGCCAACTCCATCATGTCTAACGCTTGCAAGTGGAATCGAAGCCTTCAGATTTATGAATGCGACCCCCAACAATCCACCGCCATCCTAAAGGCAGCTTTGGAACAGGCATTGGTAACCTTCGTCCACATCGTCCAGGCATGGTTCTGGGAAAACCTCGTGCCTTTCTACGAAGCCCACCCGATCCTCACCGTCTTGCTCGGATTGATCATACTGGGCTCGATCTTTCGTCGTCGATGAGGCTTCATGCGGCAAGGGTGAGAGGGTAAATCTGCACTCATCCATGGTGTGTGTAGGTAGATCAAAGGCTGACTACCCATCCTCCTTGTCAGATTTCTTGTCCTACAACCAGTAGCTTCGTCGTCTACTCCACATGTCAACATTTAGCTATGCCAACTTCGCTGCCAACTTCGCCCGCCAATTTCCTACGGCCGCAGTCCTTTTGGTAACATAGGTTGATTTTCTATCCTTCAATCGTATGTGCTTGGGAATGTGGTATCTATGAGATCTTTAGTAAACCAATTGGATTCTTGGAACTTTCCGCTTGGCTTGACAGTTGTGGTAGATTACACTAGTGCGTAAACTTTTTCTCAATCAGGAAAGGCCGAAGCCGCCGAGGCTAGGCGATCTTCATTTCTCCAACATCACTTGTCAGCCGTACTAGCTCTGTACGTGTCGATTGTCTGCCTCCCCTTCTTTCTTATTCTTACTGTACACATTGATGTGACAATCTAAAGCAGCTCTACCTCTCACATTTACGAGACTGCCTCTGTCCTCGTGCCCGGACTTTTCTTGTATTGTCATTGTTCTTGTCGTTGATTAGGCGTAGTGTAGCTCAGCTCCGGTGGTCATTCTACGCAAGGCAAGTGCAATTCTATATTGCCAAGGATATTATCCGAAGGACCAATCTATGGTAAGCCCATTCTCTTTCTGTTGGAGCTTTTACTTCTTCAATGCCTAGTTCGTTGCTATTTCGATGCCCATTTTCGGCGCGCCCTTCTTCAATTAGACAGTGACCTGTTCTCCCTTCTCCTTCCATTCCTCCAGTCAATCACAAGTGGTCCATCGCCCGGCATTGAACACCTTGCCGGCCAGACATATACACGACGAGAATAACTAAACGGAAGCTGTTGACGGAATTTTCTTGGACAGATCCCCCAGTGGTGACCTATGGCTGAAAAGCCAAACAGTTGAACCATATTGCGTCTTCGGTTCAGACAACCCCGACACAAAGCGCACTGTATTTCGCCGACACCTGGGATACGTACTGACTTTTAGAATTTACAGTCGAGGGCCTTGAGCAGAAATAAGGACAACAGTACGAGCTCCTAGTCTTCCACTACCACGGATGGGGCTCTCCGATGCCACCCGGCTGCTTCGAGTCGTATGCGCGGCAACGTTATTACGGATTGCCGAGGCTAGGTTCCGCCCATTTGATACTACAAATGTCAAGGAAGCGCTCAAACAGAGCCCAAGCGGTGTGACTTTCGACCCGCTGGCGGTAGCGGCTATCCTACATAACCCTCGTGCCAATACTAGCGCGGCGAAGCTCTACACTCAGCATGATCGAGATCTTTTCCGGTGGCCGCATACGATGATGTTCGGCGGCACCTTGATCCCGCTTAAGCTGCTGGTGCAGCATTTGACATCTCGGCCATCGTCTCTGCACCCAGCCATTTCGATGTGCTGGGATACGACAACAAAGATATCTGTTCGATCTACGAGGTGAGTCCGGAACGCGTCTTGGCAGCATCCGCTTCACAGCATGTCTCAAAGCGCAATCCATCAAGTCAAAGACGGAATGCTGAGTTGGAAATTTGTAGAGCTTTCCCAAAAGAGCTAACTATCAATACCGGCAATGAGTGGCTCAAGGGAGTTTTAGGTTTCGACACGTCCTCCTCCAAAGAAGAATCCAGCTCCGATAACGACTTACTGATCGCCCATGTCTGGGACGCATTCGGTGAGGCTGTGCCTCAACCTGCCAGCAGCACACTGAGCGTGCTCATTATGAACCTCATTGCTTGGTTGACTGGCTTTGTCGTGATTGTGGCCCTTGCCTTCAGTGTTTTGATGGTTGACATTTGGGCTGCGGTTCTTTTCTTCATCTATCTCTGCCACTGGGCTGCGTCAATGGCCGTGTCATACTATCCTCTTGCCAACATCTACCAGCCTAGCATCAAATCTACCGCACCTAACAGGGCGCAAACCAATAATTTTACTCGCCCACCTCCCAGCCACGCCACTATCCCTGAGAACCCTGAGCCCCTCTTCTCCATCCACGAGCGTGACGAAGGCGGCACTATCGTCTTCAAAGGCCGTCGAGACACCATCGAAGCCTGGGCCCGCATTGGCCGGTCGTTCAACAAGGAACACGGCCTGTTCCATTGGATATGGATTATTACAGGTACTCTTGCCGCCATCGCTTCGGTCGCATGCATGGTGAACATGTACGGCGCAATGCAACTTGCATTCCTGGGTATGCTGATATACTCTTCCATCGGGGAGATCCTAGCTACGAGAATCGCAGGCCATCTACAGCATGCGCATCGGAGATATGCACGTTTATTCCCCATCATTGATAATGCCACAAGGACGCAAGCGATCGTCAGGGCGGTTCTAGAGGTGGATGCAGCGAGCTCACTGGCTGGGCTGGATTGGATCGGTCTAACGCTCTTACCCCCTATGCAAGTGTTCAAGAACATGCAACAGCTTTTGAAGGATCTGGGTGCGACGCCAAGAGATAACGAAAAGGACCTTTATTTGGCACCGGACTGGATTACGGGTAAGCTGGTAGAAGGCATTGAGAAGGAGGCCAATCCAGATGAACAGTGGAAGCTGGCGCAACGGCTTAAAGAAGAGATTGTGGGTGCTTGGTCCAAGAGAGAAACAATCCGGGGCAATGATGTCTGAGCAGACCAATGGCCGAGTATGGAATGGTGGAATTCTGAAAGTTTCATCGATTCACAGACGAGCCCAACGCCTTTGTCGTTTGTGCCCTCGTGTTGACTCCTCAAGAGAGCAGGGCAACCACTTTGACGTTTTGCCTCTTCAGCGACGGGTCTTTACTGGTTGTACAGTTCCTCAACAATCCGTTATTGCGTTTCCTTTCGGAGCGCCTTGGAATAAATGCAACATTTTGGGCCTTGCCAATGGGGATCTTTGGACTCCAGCTTTGAATACCTAGCGGCTTGCACACTGCACACACATCGGAAAGTTCAATTCTTATGCCGTTCCCTATTTGGATATGGGGCACGAAATTACTCATGCAATGTTGAATGCTAGATGCTCGAGGACGGCTTTATATAAATCGAGAAAGGACCCCTCTGCATTATGGCCAGAGAGTGGCGCGCTGTCGGTAAGACTTGCTTGCGTAGCAAGATCCTTACGATAGACAAAGCCCTTCCTGAGTTGCTCATCCTGCTGCAAGTCCAAAAGTGCATCAAGTGTCTGGCTCGACCACATTCGTTTCCTGACGCCTACGTCTGTCTTACAAGGCAAACGCAGTGAGCCCCTGCCCAGAATTTGCGTCCAAGGATTGGCTGCGTTTCCAATCAAGGAAATTCGCATTGCTCCCCACTCGACACCCATGATGACAGCACACACAACAATTGCCCGCATATAGAAGCCATTGAAGGACTCCAGGCTACTGTTGAACATCGCAGCACAGATATCCATTAACTCGATCTCCCGCTCCCTCCCTCTAGTACCCCTACGCCTCTCAGGGACACCAGATCCACCAAGCGCTGCCCTTCTCTGCTCCTCGATAACCTGACACCATCGCTGATGCCGAAGCAAAGCAACCGCACCATTATATTCCTTCTCATTAAACCCCTTTGCAGCCTCTGCGAACGCCAATAGCGCCTCCACAGCCTCAGTGCCCGCACCGCAAAGCTCAAGGACGCACCATGGCCTTCTGAGTACGCTCAGAAGCGTTGTCACTGCGTCTTGTATGCCGGCGATGCATATCTCTCTGCTCGAGCAAGCGTTCACGAAGAAGCTGGGTGTTTGGGGGCGATCCCTTGCTTTTAGAAATGCTATGGTAAGCTGGGATGGTTGTGTAGGGGGCTGGTGAGGTAGAGAATGGAGGATTGAGCCTGGAGGAAGGGTGTAGAGGATTTGGGTGTGCCTAGACACTGTGGAGGCCAGGCTAGCAAGGGTGTCTAGAAGCTGAGGCGCGATCGCTTCTAGGTGGGCACGATGTGGGCTGGTGGTGTAGACGACGAAGGCGTTACCTAGGCGGACGCCGCCGCCATGGTCGTAGATTGCACAGTCAGCTGGGAAATTGGAAGGCATTACCGTCGACTGTGGGGGACGAGCTGGGGGGTGATCTGCGCTCTGGAGCTTTGAGCATGTTGTTCATGGGCGTGTACGTCGATGAAGTTGTTGGGAATTGTCCACGGGGACTTCCACAATATTGAGGCCATTGTTCTTTGGTTCAGGAGGGTACTCGTCTGGAAGCTTGACTTTGGCCTACGATCGTATTGTTTCGCCCAAAGGGCTTTGACATGCCCTCTTCATCCAGAGGGTGACTGAGAATTCTGGTAGAGGGAGCGCTGATTTGCCAAGACTTTGAGTGCCAAGACTTCCGGCTTGGCGTCTTCCCGTTTCGTTACGCAGCCAGCCTTTTGTACCTCGAGCATGTCCACCGGCTGGATCATGGTGCCGCAAGTGTCATCTGGCCTACCGTGGCTGTTTGCAGTCCACGGTCTGACACATCCGTAATATGCAGTTGTCCTAGGCGATATCCTTCCTGCAGTAGATTATTGCTCGATACTCATGGGAGTGTTGCAGCAAGTTTGGAATCAATGCTGGACAAGGTCTGTTCTTGGACTCACGTAAGTGTTTTGTAAGGCTTGGTTATATATCTCATTTGTGTTCTCTTAGTCCTGTCCAAGTCTGTCTCTGCACATATGGCCAGACTTTTAGGCGTTGCCAACAACTTAGATTCCGTCAATGCAATGGATACCGCAGCGGGAGACGACGTCGTCACTTATGCGTGATAAACTTGTTTGCGGTTATATTCCGAGATTTTAGATACCAAGTTCCCTTTTTCTTGACACTAGGTTAGGCAGGTACAAGTCGCTATTTGCCAAGCAAACGGGGTTTGAGATACACCGCTGTGAGCCTGAGTCGTTGATAGACTATCCTCTCAACCCATGGAATGATTTAACGTCCCAAGTCTCTCTCTCTGAGCAAAGTCCGTCCGAAGTCTTGAAGGTCTTTTCAAGACCTTCTCCGAGAGAGCATCATGGCTCCAATCATCATCTCCAAACCCGATAGCAGCCCCAGAGATGGCCCAGTCGCCCTATCAGACTTCGCGGTAATAGCTTCTTACAATTGGCTTGACGAACCACAACCAACCATACTCGTACCGGGAATGCCTGCAATCTGGAGTCCTCCACTAGAAATTCAAGTGTTGAAACCCGATAGTGGCACTCGATATGTCGACCAAAATGCTGACCGCATGCCATGCTCTCCTCTGGAGCCTCTCCTACGTGCTGTACAGACACATCGACCGGGTTTCGACCTTAGCGAGCTGGACATTGTCTGCGATCGGCGACCTCTACGACTGTTGCACGGTTTCATGGTTGGGGATCAAGAAGCCTTTCAATTTGGCGTTGAGGCCGTAGGAAACACCACGGTCTTCACCAGGGCAGAGCGTACTTCTCGCGAGACCATCGCTCCAAATACGTTCGCTGGATACCGCGCTTCATTTGAGGAAGCATACACCAAGCTCCACCCCGATGCTAAAGGAAGTACGTCACACTACCGTATCGTTACGTACACACTTGGGGGATTGAAGCTTTTGGTGCGCTCTGGAGTAGATGCATACCGTCCATCCGCTGTCGGTGAACATCTCAATGAACCGTCGGGCAGTGACTACAGCCAAAAAGATTGCACAAGGAATATTAAACATCTGTCTCTGAACGAAGGGCCTTCCACCTCCGCTCCTTCTATTGCTGGTGAGCTCCTAGTTATTGAAGGAGGGCACGACGTGCCCCAAGCTGCCGTCCTTGAACTCTCGACCCACGCACACTTGAAGCCTTCCGTTATCCATAGGAAGATCATCGACCTATATCTTTCCCAAACGCCTTGCTTCGTGGAGGGTTCTTTCATCAGCACTGGACCTCGTTACAACTTATCAGCTCAACGAGCTCGCTTTGGACTTGTCATCGTAGACGATGTGACCAAAAAGACTGCTGAATGGGAGAAGCAACACCAGGATGAGCTCAAAACCTTGGTCAACGTCCTGAAGCAGATAGTGTCCGGAGCTCGGATATTGGGTCAGCCCTGCGTTGTCAAGTTCGACGGCGTAGGAGATCTGAGGCTTGAAATAGCAAGCGACGAAGGGATACCAAGCCTTCCTGAGAAATGGAAAGAGGTCCTACTCAGAAGTCAACAAAGTCAAGCCTCGGGCGTATAGGGACGCCTGTTGAAGTACGAGCAAACAGGCTCCGACGCCACAAGTCATAAGGTGCGGACTAGGACTGGAAGGTGCCCACAGCCGATGCTCCTGGAACTGACAGGAGCGTGATCGCTGAGCCTAGAATTTCCCATAGTCTCTACGCATTATGACAACTAATAGCCTTGATAATCGATTGAAATCTCCATGTGACCTAGGTTCAAATACTACATTTACAGTAAAAGCTTCCCTATCCCATGCATACATCTCCACAACCTTGAGTTGGATGATGACCATTGGAGCCCGGCAGATGAAGCGACGATGTAAGCATACGTGATCGCCCAATGCTTTAATTCTTCTGCTTGATATCCACCGGTGTCTCGGCCCGTGTGGCCGGAGCGATGTTTAATCAGACGTGCATGAGAAATCCTCCCAATCACCAGTGATCAAAGGCTCTCTAACAAACGCGAAATGACACTCTGACTAGTGAGAGTCTAGTTTACCAATTCGTACAACTTTCGGAGCCAAACGGTCTGCTCTGGACTTATGTTTTCATTACCTGCATGGCTTGACCTTAGCTGAAACGCTTCTGTAGCAACACGCTGTATATCGTGGCCAAGAAAGTCTACTTCTATGGAAACAATGGTAGAAGAGCATTCGAGCATCCAATGAGCTTATCGGAGGAGCAAAAAGCACCTTCAGGTGAGGGAAGTCCTTGCGCTCTTGCCCCAACCGTAGGTCTCCACGAAACAAGTGAATGGTCTCGAGGAGATTTCCGAAGGGGTTTGGTCAAGGTAGGTGTCTCCAATCATGGCTCATATATATATAGTCATCCACGAACGAATGAGCTTCTTTTGTCCCTGGGTTCAACGAGTCTGTCAGGAATTGCTGAGTGCTTTGCAATGCACCTCGGAAACGAAGCACACTCGCACACATCAAGCGATTCCCCTTCAGGCGCACGTTTCAAATGCGACTATTAGATGTCGTACCCCATGCATACTGCTCTGACTTTAGTGCAAGATCAGATGTTGGTGTTGGCAGCACAATGAGCTTGACATCCACATCCCATTCAAGAGCTTTAAGCTCTTACTCTAGAATTTGCGCTCAGACCCTTAAGATCCCCCTCCATCACTCGAACAGCTAGCTAATACTCAGGCAACTCGCCCCAGATCTTGAGGTTCAATCCCCTCCACTCCGACTCGGTCAGGACAGTCTTCTTGCGATATGGGCCAATGTTCTTGGCCAGCAGTTCCGTAAGGTCTCCCCCAGATCCAATCCGAAAGTAAACCCCAAGGAATTTCCTCTCTAAGGAAGTTTCGGAGTCAGCATGCCTCCTTTGAGTCAATTCAATGAGCAGAGTTGCATGCTTTGGGAGCGGATACAGCTCAGACATGTTTCACGCTTCTTGAAAATCTCAGAAAGGGGTAACAGATGCTCCGAAAATCACTTACCGTTCCTATCTTCCGTTGGGCCGTCCCGAAGAGGCCAGCTCACGGCATGACCGATGTCGAACTTCTTGATGTTGCTTCTCTGCCAAGCCTCATTGCCGTCAACCATCTGGAAATTGGAGAAAGCGAAAGTGGCCCCATCGTACTCGCAGAGCAGCGAAGTTTCTAGGCCTCGGAAATACAGTCTCGCGGCGCACCGAATTCGTGGTGATGCAACGGCCATTGAGACTTGGTTCGCAGAACTACCACCGTTGACTGCGGGTTTCGTCCCTGCCTGTACTGGCTGACTGCCCGGCGCTGCCGTATTAGTTCCCAGATTGGCGACTAAGATTGCATCTAGAGCAGCTACAGCTGCAGCATCCGATGATATTTCCACTCTATCGAAGGCGTCGGCTGGCTCAGGGAAAGACTCTAGGACACAGGTTCTGAATTCGACGATTTGGTAGGTCACTTTCACGCTGAGGGTCGCGCCTGTTGCAACTGCTGGTTGATGGGCCATGTTGATGATAGCAAATAAGCTGGGACTGTCTTTGGCTGAGAGAATGTAAGTGGTCTTGCCAGAAGGTCCCAAAAAGGGCTCACCTTGGTCTTCTTACAGGGTCAAGAGTATCTGTGAGTGATGGGCGTGATTACTGCAAATATGTTTGTGTTTTCTGGACACCACTGTTCACATGACCATGACATAGTTCATAATAAGCTGCACGTACCGGTTGCGGGTATTAAGTACGTCTGGGAACCTGTCCGCAGCTCTTTCATGCACCAGCAATGCACGCTGCACCCAGCCTAACGCTCCTTGCAAAATCAGTCAGATCGACGCATGAACCCAGCGTTGAGAATCTATCTCCAACCAGAACCAAGGGTGAAGCGTGTCAAAGGACATTGCTTAGCCAATGTTAATACCTAGGGAAACGGCCTCGAAAATGAACAGACCGATCCGGTCTCTACAATATGATGTGCATGACTCGGTTCGTACTGAGCGACGACCTTGAAACCTCAATCATTGTGGGCAGATCCTCTTTGCCAAAAACATCCCTGCCATCGAATCTCTACTCAACACAACTCCCACGACCAAGGAAGCTAACTTGGATTACCGAGGAGAGCGTAGGTTTAGCCATCCCTTTTGGTTTTTGAATGCATACATTGTACTTGAAGCGGACTAAGTAGATTGCTGACACTTCCATAATCCTCGACCCGTCATGAGAGTCCCAAAAGAGAAACTGTATTAAGTCAAGTCATCAATTCTAGTAACGTGTCAAATTGGCATCGGAATAGCCACCAGACCGTGTGTTAGAGCAGACCAAGAACACGGGCAGTATCTGCATCTGCACCCAGCGACGGCGTTGCAGGCAGCCACTCACGTCGATCAGCAAGTCATAGTGCACATAAACAGGGTCATGGCCTGTATCTTGGTCAGCATAGCTTTCAAACAGGTTCTCAAAGACGAAGACCTCCTTTCAACAACTTACTGAATATCCGCATCAAGTCCGGAGTTTTCCCGCACCAGTGATAACCTTATGAGACTCCCTCTACGACCAGAGTGCCACAACCATGCTAGAGCGAAGATGGTAATCGAGGTTCCTGGTTCTTGAATCGAAGATAAAAGTCTCCTTTCTCAAATGGATGTCTCGTCGACCATATGATTTGCAAGCCAGCTGTTGGTCGAAAGTGCATGCACCTTGCGGAATACATCCAGCCTGCTTGTGAAGGTTCAGCCGCGCTTCACCAGAGCAAGCATCACGATGGCACCGTTCTAATCAGCACAGGAATCCCGGTGATTGAAGATGCTAGACCTTTCCACCACAGTGGAAAAACGATTACTCCAGAGGTTTCAGTCATGCAAACGCTCCGACGAGGGGTAGCTCCATAGAGACTCCCTTATTTGACAAGAATGGTAACGTTGACCAAGGATCATGATCTGGCTATCTGGAGTATCGTGAGCATCTACGTTTTCTGCAAGTAAGATATGCAAATCAGGGGTATGAGAAAACTTTGCTTGATGGTATTCGACTATGTTCCCCCTCCTCGATAATGTATTCTAGATGATAGATACGCGATACAACAAACGACACTCGCTACCACTGATCCGAGCTCTAGCAGCAAATCCCCTCTCCTTCCCCGCGACCGGGTAGGAGACTGTCTCTCGCTCAATTGATAGTCTGACAATTCGGGTTGGTAGCCTTGTCAGCACAATTGCACGGAGCCTTGGCCACCTTGTCAAAGCACGACATGGGCGCCCTTGGGACTGATGATATGCAGGTCGGCGACGACTTACATTTGCAGCTCTGGTTGGTCTGCGAATCATAGCACAGGGGTTGTGGTTGTGGGCTCTGGGGAGGCCTGCAGGTGGGTGTCGAGCCACATGTGCACGACTGTCCGTTGGTAATATCTGTACATAATATGCAGGTCGGCGACGACTTACATTTGCAGCTCTGGTTGGTCTGCGAATCATAGCACAGGGGTTGTGGTTGTGGGCTCTGGGGAGGCCTGCAGGTGGGTGTCGAGCCACATGTGCACGACTGTCCGTTGGTAATGTCTGTACATAGAAAGGGGTTCGAACCGCCCGAGCCGGATAGCGGAGCACAGCGCCCATTTGGATCACATGGGCAGGCTACGCCAGTCGTTGGATCCGTGCAAGGTGGTGGTGCCGTCCAGTCGGTGTCGAATGCGAGAACGTAGCTCGGATATCCAGCGTTGAAGGCGCTCCCTAGCGCGTGTGTCAGTGACCATGGTACCATGTAGCGATCTCGAACGAGTCCGTCAGAGACACGACGTACCTGTGCCCGATCCACCGGGTAGCTTGAATTGACCCGCGGCGTTGCCGGGATTGGTCACCAGGTTGATGCTGGATCCGAGCGAAAGCGGGTTCAGGGACGCGGCGACGTCGAGCATGGTTTGGAAGACGTTTCGGCACTGGCCTTGAGGATTGGTCGGATCGAACGGTTTGTTGGTGCTGGTGATGGTGCCTGGTTTACCCGCAGCGCCATTCCCGTTGGGGATCCAGAAACCCATCTGGCAGGGCGCCGCGGGTTGACCGCTGGAGTCTTTCGCGGGCCCGGTCGCAAAGATCCACTGGAATATCCCAGGATCAGCATTCCATTTCCAGGCGAGACCACGGTGTTGGACATGGTTCAGTATTTTCTGTCCACAAGGAAAGGAATTTTCACGTTTGCCTTCGAGGCTAAATCGTGACACGGAAGGGGTTGCTTACCATGCCGGTGGTGGTATTGGGAGCGAACATCTGGGTGCATATAAGGTCCAAGACCGGGTTGCACGTCGCCCAGTCAATGCCGTGTCTTCTCGAGCTGTCGGTGCTGCCGAGTACGCCGAAAGACGCCGCCGAAGTCACAGTGGGCGGCTTGGCGGAGCATGAGTCTTGTGGGTCGAAGGAAAGTTGGTTTATAGGTCCGCATGCATCAGGTGGATTATGTACGACAACTGGAGATGCTGAAGAAGGAGGTTGTGAGGCTGGAGATGGTAGTGGAGGAGCCTGTGGGGCAGCGTCGACGCTTAGGGCGAGTAACGAGGAAATAATGAGAGGAGCTGAGATGGGATACATGATGAGGTGGTAAGGTGTATAGCAAACGAGTACTAGGGCTTGGAGACTACAACAGAAGCTCCAGGCATTCTGGATACTTTATTTTATAGTCGGGCGCATAACAGACCTGATCTGAAGCATCTTAGGCGACCCGTTCGTGGTCCTGTCTACACGGGTTCATGCCATGTTCCATACAAGACGTACGAGAGACGGAATCTGGTTTGTGTCGCCACATGCGACGGCCCAGTATCAGCCTCCAGGTCGAAACCTTCTACTAGTGTCTGCGTAGCAACTGGTCTGCGCTTCACTATTGTTGAAGGTACCTGACATAGTGAAAACTAAGATATCGCTTGTAGGCGTATGCGTCGGATTTGCCGGCCCGTGCGTTTAGCTGTTTGGAAAGGTCTTCTACAGACCATACATAGAACTTCAAACTACCTTAGGCAAGGTACAGGTAAGACTAGTGAGGCAGATGACTGATCATGAATACATGAAACATCGAAATGTCAAGTCGAACAATGCTATCAATTGCAACAGCAGACAGTCATAACCATATATGTGATAGACCAATGTCGCAAATGATTTGTTCAGTCTTCGCAGCACGCGTAAAGCAAGCTAACAATGCAGTCCTCAGTAGCGAAAATAATTCTCTCACTAATAAAATCGAGCTTTTCCGCTACAGAGCATCGAAGCTCCGCCCGAAGAATAATAGTTTTCCAAGGCGCTAATGGCCCTAGCGTGAAGATATTCAAGCCCCACAGTCCTGCAGGGTCCTTTCTAAGAAAAGTCGAGTCGGAGGGGAGTTTTCATGCGAACCCTTTCTAATCTCTCTTGAAGTCTATCTTCCTCTCTGCTAGAACTCCACCCGCGTTTCTTGTTTACATTCGCATCATGGTATTTTTGGCATCTATCGCATATCGCATCTATCGCATCGCAACGACGGCAGCGGGCATTTGAGAACTCTACGCGACGTAAGTCGTTCGGATTTGACTAATGCCAAAGCGCTAAAAACAATTGCCCGCTCTCGCAGCGATTCTGTTGTTCTATGAACCTTAAGCTCTACCAAAATGCTGCCTGCTGGTTGTCGTATTTCAATCTCGTCAAAGGATCGCAGAGAACATCTGCAGCTTGACCAACGATCTTCGCTCGCTCCACCAGAGCTTCAAACATCAACGACGAGACGTTCCGACCGCTGAGTCTGTCCGGATGAGTCTCGATACGCTTCCTCCTCGCCGCCTTCTGCACCTCAGCCTGTGTCGCCCAACGCGAGACACCGAGAAGGGCGTAGAAATCCAAGTACGCTCTGTCATTATGTCGGGAAGACGGGAAATCATGATCGCGGTGCGAGCTCCCTTCAGACTCTTTCCGTGCACGCTGCCAGTGCGATCCCGCTTGCTCCCGCGCCTGTCGCTGGCGCCTGCGGAACTTTTCCTCTCGTACACGCTGCCTCTCTTGCTCTTGTGTATCTTCTTGGCGCTTGAAGTACTGGGACTGCTTCGCTTGACTCCGCTGTTGCCTTTCCGAATCCGCGTCTTCCTCCTTCTCCTGCCGCCTATTCTCCTCCTTCCATTGCCTCCTTTCTCTCTCCTTTTGCTTTCGCTCTTCGTTCCAGAACTCCTGGTTCTGCACCTTAACATCAGCTGCATTCCGCTCCGCGCGTTTCCTGGCTTCTTCCATGGCGCGGTCCTTGTCTTGAGTGCTTTTCACGTGTAGACGTGTTCCACACTTGCATTCCAAACCGCCGCTGATATTCACACCGAGAATGGATGCGCCGCATCGCTCACAGCGGGAATTCTTCGCTTTACCACGTTGGTTCCTCCGCTGCCGAGGATGGCGCGTATCTTTGTCGCTGCTGTCTGGGGTGTCCGCGTCGAAGTGCACGCGGCGATGCTTGGAAGTGCGCGAGCTGTACTGCCACCACTGCTGCGTGCCGCTTTTGGGCACCAACGAGGGCTTCATATTGGAAAGGGGGGAAAGGGAGGTAACCCTGCCATCTCTCAGTAGAAGGGACTTTGGAAATGAGAAGCTGTAGAGTTGGAAGAAAGGTAGGCGTGTTGTCGATTAGAGGAAGCTTGGGGGAAGTTGCAGTTGGTAGGTCGAGAAGGTAGGTACGACCGTTCTGATGCCTGGAGAGTTGCACAAGGGGTGACTATATCCTCGTCATTCGGCGAAGATGGATTTTTATGTGTTCTCTCGCCATTGTGATCGGCAATCCTTTGTTCGCTTGCTTTCCGATCAATTGTGGCCTTTGTTGCAATAACAATAGAGACATGCCGTATGACTGGCTTTGTTCGCGAAGCTGCTGTTGGAGACAGAAACCCTATCCAAAGAGCATTGTGGAGGAAGACCTCGACCTTCACTGGGATATCCAGGTGCTAGGGAATCACATTTCACACAAGGCCATGAACTCGATCGACCTAGCCAGGATCCTAGCATACCGTCCTCGAATCAAATCGTGCAGGAAGGAGTATTACCTGATCTAGATAGTACCCTGTTCTCGAAACAATTTGCGCAAAAGTATTCAGAATTTGAAAAGCAGGTGCCAACACGGAGCTGGACACATTCTAGCAACAATTGATCATGCCACAGACACCTTCCGGTATTCGACCAGATGTTCCGCATTGAAATTACTTCCTGACTAGTAGACAGAGCGTATTTCAGTCTGTTCATGAACGCATATCAATTAAGATTAATCTGGATAGAGGCACAACGTTCCACCTTATCCATCCCCCTCGTCATAACCGGGCTCTCCTTCAACCTCACCCAATCATGCATCATAACCGTATTCATCTCCCCCAGCCTCACCTCCTCACTCGTCCTCGTGACCATCTCGTTCTCGTACGCTTCAATCGCTTTGACCCTCTCTTCTTCATTAAACTCGTTCCCACCATCCCAGTGCCTCTCAATCGCCTGAACCAATTTCAAAGCATCCGTGATAGCGTGATTGAGACCCTGCCCTCGCTGAAAGGTCATCGGATGCGCCGCATCACCAGCAAGGGTAACGCGACCACTCTGGTTCTCCCAGCGATTTCCAGGAGCCAGAGGATCCCAGTGCTGCAGCTTGCCATACCAAGCAGTCGGGGTATCATCAGGTATCCACTCAAAGACGCTCCTGAACGGGTCCGCGAACTGCTTCGCGAGGGACTTCTGGTGCGCGACGCGCTCGGCTGTCGTTCTAGGTGTCGATTCGTCGCGAGGCTCGGGGAAGGAGATGTAGTGGAAGAACGTCCAGGTTTCGGGGCTTTCAGGGTCCAGGACGTCGTGCAGGCCCAGCCAGGCGAAGTAGCCGGCTGGGTGCGATGCGCATTGGAATAGGGGGTGGAAAGGCGGGGAGCGGAGGTAGAGAGCGTGTTCGCGCGTGTGCTGGCTGAAGCACATGGTGGCGGCGTAGTCGATGGGAACTACCTTGGCCTTGTCGGCACCGACCAGGAGCTGGCGCACAGTGGAGTGAGGCCCATCGGTGCCGATTAGGAGGCAGCCTGTCGCGGAGCTTCCGTCTTCGAAACTAGCTGTAAGGGTTCTTCCATCTGAAGAGTAAGCGATGCCCGCGAGATCTTTGCCGGTTTGGACGTCGAGACCTTCCATGAGTAATGCGCGGATTTTGCTCCTGCGTAGGCGGTAGAATCGGTCGACTGGGATGGTGGTGAGCAGCCCGCCGGTTGCGCCGTTGAGCAAGGGCAGGCGCTCGATGGATTTGACGGGCATGCTGGGGTCGACCTGGGTGGTTTTAATGCGGTCGAAGATGGCTTCGGGGACGAGGGATTGGAAGGATGGCCAGGCCCAATGGAGGCCCATGTTCCAGTCGCGTTTGCGAGGGGTGGAGGATCCGTCTCGTTCGTAGACTGTGCATGGGATACCTGCCTGAACGATGTTTGATGAGTTTTGTGACGCATTGATTGCACTGACACCGTAAGGTCGGCTGCCAAGGAAGACATGAATATCGTGTTATACAGGTAGATACGCAAATGGGTCTTTAAACATAAGTGGGGTCTCAACAGCTAGCACGCATCATCCATTCGTTATGATGGACCTTTGCAGTGAGCTTGTAATGGACACACCTTTTGCACATCCACCCATTTGAAAGACTGAGCTAAGCTCTAATACTGTAGAGACCTGATCACGGCATATATAGTAATATCCGCTTCTAGTGTACGAGATTATATCGGCCCACCTTGATGAGCCCGTGAGCTATACGGAGTCCTGTACAGCCTAGGAATGATCAGTCTCAATACTCACGGAACGATTGACCTCTGTGACTGACCCGCGCCTATTATCAGGACTTTTCCATGATCCTCCCTAAGGTCTACCGAACCGCTATCGGTAGTCATGTTACGGCTTCTCGTTGTGTCTTTTTCAGACATTAGCCAGCCACAGCGAGGATTGACGCTCGATACTAGGATCCCAGGACTTAGGTTGGCTTAATGATGGAAAGAACCCGAGGATCTCTTCGATTTGGATCTGTACCCTACGGGCTAACGATCTAGATGCATGAAACTATATAGAAACCTAAGCCCGAAAAGGGCGACGATTGTATTAGTTTCGATCAGGCGTCCCGTCTCCCCATACCTGAGGATGACCAACGTTCTTCGTAGTAAATGAATCCTTTGACCACTTGCTTCAAGGACCGTGTAGAAAACTCGCAGCACAGTTTGAAGTTAAAGGCTGATTGTTGAGAGAAGATGGCGTCGAGAGCCAGCTTGTCACGCCTCGATATCATGGGGATAAGGCTGCTTCCTTCAAGTTTGTACGAGCAGACATGAATGTGCCTATGTGAGCGATCCGCCATTGTCAATGTTTGTTGCCTCGCTAGTTGCATGAGGTGAGTTGGTCTTTTTGTACCTTTCGAAGATGTACCCACCTGGGGACAGACCGACCTTCTTGTTGCTCCTTGCCTCTTCCGCCGCTGCGACTCGGACACGCTTAGAGAGTGCTCCTTCGATGCGCTCGTCAACAACAGGCATCAACTGTGTATGCTGCGACTTCGATCTGCGACTTCGCTCAGCGTCATAGAAATCCGCTCCAGACGTTCTAGATACGGTAGAACGTTTTTAAGGGGCATTCGCAACTGCTTGATCTTAGGTTGTCCGTCTGATCCATTATGATCTGGTGCATCGGAGTAAACGATAAATCAGAGGGACTGTCCTTGGACGAAAAGCACGCTTCATCAACGATTATAAACGTGGATTTCGTAATCTAGTCGCAATCGGCCGTGTTCGCAGTTTGGCGAGGTCCCCTATTAACGCAATAAAGCTGCTCTATGATGAAGTCAGAAGCAAACCTGCTCTGATCACTTATACGGCCAGTAAAGTCAAACCATATGTGCTCACGAACTGTCTCTGGATCGGTAGCCAGAAAACGCACTTGCATTGGCGAAACGCCATCTGGCTGCGCTATCGGAACGCGTGGTCCTGGTCATCAATTTGCGCGATACCACCCACTTACTGAGCATTTTGCCGGTAATGTCCCATCCAGAATCGCATTGCAGTGTCGTGGCTCTGAATTGCTATGGTTTTGCCGCAATTCGGAGGATAGGCGGCACCGAAATCCTCGAAGATACAGTAAGCACAAATATCAACAAGGAGAAAAGGATCGCCATCTTCTCTTAGACTAAGCGAGAGTCGATAGACCGGAAATCTCACTGTGGTAGAGGTGGTTGTACGGAGCCAGCCATGATATATGAGAGAAGGCTTCCTTGCGCGATTAAACATATGTTTCAACCGCAGGCGACCCGTCGTCAGTCTCCTGCGCTGGTCTTTCCAGGAGGGGGAATCGGTAACAGTCTGCCTGATGTACTTTGTGGGTGAGAGTTGTAGAACGGGTATTATGCATCGCATCCAGAGTCGGAAACAACGACATTCCATCCTTCGCCACGAAGATACCCCTTACCTGATAAGTCACGACCTCGCCCTCTAATGAACTCCGCCACTTGGGTCATCTGCTTTGGGAACGCATAGGATGGGAAGTCCCCAAAACACTGGAGGGGCCGAAAGTAATGAATTGGATTTGGCTATCGCCTGAAGCAAAAGGTTCATAGGCGTCACAAAACTTGAATAGATCGAAGTACATTTGAGACTAAGAAGAGACCGCTGGTCGAATAGAAGAGCACACAACTTACTGTTCATTGTTGTTACTGATGCTTGTCTTCCAAATAGCCGTAGAGCAATTGTTGGTCGTCGATCCAGCCCTTTGAATAGACACACCAAAGTATTCTACAAGGCGGATTTACTCAGCATTGAGAGAGATCACTACGACACCATAAGTAATAGGGCGCTGCCCAAACATACTACCAAATGTGCAGCATGAGCCAAGAAGCTCCATCGACAGGTATGCGCCGAGGCCAAGTGTAAGGTACAAGTACTTTGGTCAAAGATGCCAAAAGTTGAGGCGGTGCCAAGACCTGTTCCGTCTTATCATATCTGAACCCTAAATTTCGATCAACGCGACTTCAATCGTGACCTCGCTTGACAGCCAACTACCTCATAGGCCCACCAGCCGCGACGGAGCTTGACAATCGTGCTTAGTCCAAGTCGATGTGAAGCCGCAACAAATAGGCATTGATTGAATTGTATGTCGCGATGAATCGAACTGGTACGTCTGCCTGCGAGTTCCTAAACAGTTCAATGATTTCAGGTATCTATTCAAGAAGGCCACTCATCAAATTCGCCCAAACAAGCATACCATCTGAGCCTCCAAGCCGTGCAGATGATTTCTCCATTTCATACAGTACCTAACTGGGACTTCGAGAATAGGACCTACTCCACAACCGCTCCGCTTCTCTACCTTCGCCAGTCAACAAGCCCCGCAGAATCGGAACGCTCCCCTAGGGTCCGACCGGCTACAAAACAGCAAGCTTGGTGTGTCCTCGACAGCATCGTAGCACAAGACGCCCAAGCTAGTGTCGATTGGCTAACTTATTGTGCGATGCGAAGGGAATGGCAATACGTGGGCGTTTGGGGGGGCAAACACAACGAATGGCGCACCAGGGCTGCCAAACTTGCAAGGAAGACAGCCAGCAACAAGCTCTAGCAGCTTCGCTCAGACAATAGGGGGCTCTCAACCCGCGACTCCCCTTGACCCGTCGTAAGTCAAGCTCTCGCACCTTGATCCAATACAGTATTGCCAACCAGGATACCTGAGATTGGCTGACGGCAAGGGTATTGCGATCCTGCAGGGAATTTCCTTCTCTCTCTGGAGCACCACAAACACACTATCAAACCCCAGGCCAAGCAGTATGGGCAAATGCAAATCAACGAGCTGTTCAGCATACCCCCGTGCAACGACCGCAGCAGCAACATCCGATAAGTACGCAAGGAAACACACAGCTGCAGCAACAAGAGCATGGCATGCAAGTGCAAGATCATTCTCAACAGCGCGCGGACGATCTCTTTTCTACTGGCTCTCAGTTCACGGGTGGCCTAGACGATTATCGCCATGGAGGTCAAGGAGGCGTGGGCCAGCTATCAGGCACTGGTCAACCACAGACTGGGAACATTGAGGAATTCCCTCCGTTAGGGCGAAACGGTAGGGATGACCTCGGACAGGATCGGCGTGGTAGCTTGATGCAAAACGCAGCCTTCGGGGCTTTCCCAAATAATAATAATTTCAATCTACCACAAAGTTCTGCGCAGAATCGTCAAAGCCTATCGAGCGCACCTAGTAGCCAAATCGATCGTGGAACAGCTACGTTTGCAGATAGAATAATGTCACCTACTGCCCTGGGATTCGGTGGTACTACGGTTTCGGTCTCATTTGTTTTCAGTGAAGACGCTGATGGAATCCAGCATCCTCCTCAACCCGGTCCCCAGCTGAGTCAATACGGCCAAACCAAGGCGCTACAGCCGATCAAGACAAGAACGTCAGTGCTGCCAATTCTTTGCATTCGGAAGATATTTAACACTGCATTCAGGGTATTTCCGTGGACCGACAGCGAGAGCAGGCAAACCACAACTTCAACAGTCTAGTGTCGAACCTACAAGAACCACAAACAACACAGCTATCACAGATATCACAACCACAACAACAGACAACACGATTACCGCAGAGCTACGGAGGCACTTTACCTGACTCACCTGCCACCACTCCCGAACAAGCGCAAGGCTCACAGATGAGTGATCTTGATCGCTTCGGCCTTGCGGGGCTGCTCGCAACAGTTCGGAGTGAGAACCCCGACGTGGCTGGGCTTGCCATAGGCCAGGACCTGAACCACCTTGGCCTGAATCTAAACTCTGTAGAGTAAGTCGCCCCACTGCGAGCGTGTCTATGTACAGATATTGAAACTTTGTTGTAGGCCTTTGTATCCAACTTTCGCTGGCCCTTTCGCAGAATCTGGATCAAGGCCACTGCAACCTGACTTCAAGCTGCCCGAGTGTTATACCGTCGACAACGTGCATAAAGTAAGAGAGAAGATTCCCGGGTTCTCGGACGAGACACTGTTCTGGATATTCTACACGCAGCCAAGGGACATCATGCAAGAACTCGCTGCTACCGAGCTGTAAGCCCTCATTATAACAACTCCTCATCCCAAGACTGATCGCAATAGTAGTACCGCTCGAAATTGGAGATATCACAAAGAGCTCATGATGTGGTTGACCAAGGATCAAACCTTCCCCGATCCAACACCAATAAGTTCGGAAGCTGAAAGGGGCAGTTATGTCTTTTTCAACCATCAGACATGGCAGAGAGCAAGAGTACGTTAGGCATCCGTGGACCGATGGGGGAGCACTATTGACTTTGAGATCAGTCAGAATTCGTCCTGAACTATGACGCATTGGATAACCATATACCGCTGCGTCAAAACGGGGCTATGCCTTGATAGAGCTGGACTCCTTTGAGGACTCTAGGGATCACGAGTCGCAGAAACAGTCTAGAGTTCATGTCTAGTAGCACCTTGAGCAATTGACTCGGTAATTTAAGTCGCGTCATCAATCCAATAACAAGGAGGAAGGCACCTAACCTCGTGCACGACCGGGTATGCTAGCAGCTATGACCCTTACTTCAAGTCGTGATAGATGCAATGCATAGACAAGCTCCACCTCACTCCCCATCCCTGTAGCCCTAAACCTTCCAACTGCTTTGCTCCGCCCACAAAGAAGAAGCATACTGCACTCCAGGAAATTTCCATGATCGCCCCATTCCTATTCCCTGACATCCTCTTAAGTCACACCACACGACCCCCTTCCCCGCCCCCCGTATAATGGCCCCGCTCACTCCCCTCGCAACCCTCGGCGATGAAATCCAAGACCCCGATGAAGGTATCTATCTGTACCATCTCTCTTACCCGCTTCCCCACCACATCAAACCAACCCAACCCGTAACCTGAACCCCTCTCCAGAATCCTTCCTCCTCTTCTCCCAACCCCTCCCTTCCCGCGATCTTGGCATGATAGATTCGAAAGCTACTACGCTCAACATCACAATCGCCGGGAGGAATCTCACAATCGAGCAATCGCCAAGTCTTCTCGCGAGCAGCAGGGAGGGGGGAACTACAGGCGCCGGTAAGCCTTTCCCTCCAGCGTTCAGAACGCCTACGCTTTTTCCAAAATATCAAGTTTCTCGTGCTTCTCTTTCAGGCAGGAATTGATGACATATCCGCTACCAGTCCTCTGGAAACTCACGCCTCTCTTCGCGCAATGGCTAGCATGGGAAGGGAACTGGCTCTTCAAGGGTGGGTTCCTAAGCAAAGGATCTACAGTGCTAGAACTCGGCTGCGGCATCTCGGGCGTAGTGGCTATGATGCTGGCGCCGCGGGTGGGGCGGTATGTCGCTACGGATCAGGAGTATGTGTTTAAATGCCTGCGGCGGAATCTGGACGCGAATGCAGTCACGCGGAAGGTCACGGGTGGGGGGAAGTATGGGAAGAGGAAGAAGAAGGAGGAGGTAGTGGTTGGTGCTGATGTGGAGTTGCTGGCGCTGGATTGGGAGTCTAGTGTTTTGGAGGGGATGGAGGGGTTGCTGGGATTTGATGGTATTGGGGAGGGAAAGGGTTTGGATATGGTGCTGGCTTGTGATTGCGTTTATAATGAGGCGCTGATAGGGCCTTTTGTGAGGACTTGTAGGGAGCTGTGTCGTTTGTCGGGGAGGATGGGGGGGGAGAGGAAGACGCTGTGTGTGGTTGCTCAGCAGCTGCGCTCACATGCGGTGTTTGAGGCTTGGTTGAAGGCTTTCCAGGGGGGGTTCAGGGTGTGGAGAGTTCCGGATGAGATGCTGGTTGATGGGCTTAAGGAGGGCTCGGGATATGTGGTTCATGTGGGAGTGTTGCGTGATGGTGTCTGATAGTGCGCTGCTGGTACTTGCGATGGGGTGGTGTCGACTAAGAGACCAACGATCATACTGTGCAAGTCAAGCTGTGGATGCTGCTAGAAAGCTTCTTTCTATCGCCGTAATTAACAGAGTCCGGTTTCTCTGATACATCGTGCCAATCGAGCTATCCGATTGTCACGGTCTGGACAAGAGTCGAAGCGGCCATTATTTTTTGGACATCCCAGCCTCATCATCCCGCAGCCGCTAGGTGACATATGGCCGTAACGATAAATGAGAACTCGTCAACTGGATCAATTGCCTCCTGACGTTCCAACCCTACTGGTGCCGCTCGTGTCTCCGTGGGCCAAGCGGAGCGCCTGCATCGCAAAGGGAGCCACTTGTAAGACAACGTCAATGGCCATACCACGGAGGTGTGTAAACCTGATTGCGTACTCGCCCGCGTATCCTCGATATGTAGCCTCTAACATCTCCGATGCAAAGGTATGTATAAGGCTCCACGGTATAATGGTCTGAGGGCACCACCAGCTCAACGCTAGCTGGCCTCTTGTTAGAGAGAGCGCGTTGTATCCCTGATGGCTGTTCATCATGTGTTTCAATGCTTCGTCCATGATGTAGCGATAGAAGTCTGCTAGACTGAGAGCAGCGTCCTCAACCGGAAGAAAAGCGGCAGCATGGATCATCTGCATAGACCAACCGTCGCCGAGAATATCGTTGTTGCGTTTTCGGACAGGGTTGAAATTGTTCAGAGAGAGCGTCGTGATTTTTGAAGGCCAGGAACGGGGCTCGTGTTCCTCATGGCTGCTGATAGAGTGTTCGAAAGGACAAGGGATCACTAAGATAGAGAAATTGGAGAGGAACAAGACCGCAAACAACGGGAGTTCAAACCTACGCATCTTGCATCTGCTGACCACGTGCGCAATATAGGTTCATGGGGATCTATTTATTACTTTCCCACGAGCCTCATGCAGCAATGACCCAGCACTCTGGATCCTACAAAGACAATAAGGCGGACCTGCATACAACCGCTCATGCGCGAGTAAGCAGCGCCTATGATGTCGATTATTGACAACGCTTGCCTTTAGAACCGATTGTCCAACTTCGCGCCTCGTGTTTCAGAAGTTCGCTGGCACATCTCTCCAATAAGGATCCGCCAGCAGATAAATTGACTGCATTGTGTAATTTCCCTTCGCTTGTCGGAGAAGCACTGTCGTTTTTTTAGATTAGCACAGACCAACGAAGATCAATCGCTTCTGTAGAGTGTTGTCTTACATGATTACTGACGATCCTTTGTGACACATGGATGAGGGGCTTTGTGAAAACTCATACCAACGTGTAGAATGCATGTCAGATCGGAAGGATTCAAGGATTCTCGTTCTATAGCCGCGCTTTGTTATCCCAGTTGACGCTTGAGCCCCTTATATATGGCCCCACTCAAAGTCTTTACAGCAAACGTGGGACAGGAATAACCGGATGCGTGGCTGGAATCGAGCCGAATGACGCAGCCAGAAATCCGACTTATAGGTCATGATTGGGTTGCTTCTTCTCAAACATCCTTCAACTCGACAATCAGGCCACCGACCCAGGACTGGGAGCTTACTTCATATTCTCACCACGTGTATGCGATGCATTCCACCAATCCCAATACAAAGACTTGAGTGGGAAGATTGTTGTCAGCACTAATATCCTTAGTCTCAAGGACAGTCCTCGATAGACCCAACGGCGCTGCCGCTCGACGGTTGGAGCCAAGTCGTAATCTGCTCGTACTTCTCGACCTGACCTGCCTCATTGCCTTCTTGAAATACGCTCGCTCAGTGAGAGGGCCGATCTACGATTGGTCAGATAACTTCGCATCTCATTCTCGAATACTATCTAGCTCGAAAAGACATCGAGGAACGTAGAGACCTTATCGTAATTCGCAACAATCTCTGCCGATGAATTGAAACACCAAGCTTTTGGTGATATCATTATCGTGCTGCCGCAAATTATAAGAGTGTAATTATATTCAAAGAACGAGGTGGTTATCAGAAGAAATTTCGTTCTTTCGTGCTTGCGTGCTTCGTGCTTTTCGAACGAAGCATAGCTTATTATTTACAAGCAGATAGAAGTTAGCCCCCCCTTCGGTGCCTTTGCACCCAGCTTGAACATCAATTAGATCATCGTGCTTTGTTTTGTAGTGGTGTCAGTCTGGGTCTCAAGAATCACGGCGTCCCACACCTACTATCCCCCACCCCGAATGCCCCTCCGGGACAGCCTACAGGACAATGGGTGTCCAGAGGGCAAGTCATCGTCCACCACTCCCCACACGCATTACTAGCTTTCCCACCATTATACGGACAATCCCTCACAATCTGTTTCAATGCGGCACTACACGCCAGCGTCGCAAAATTTGGGCTGACAGGGTAAAATAATTCTTGACACCCAGGCGACGCATCAGACGCGATGGAAAAACCGGCAAGGATGTTGTTGTTCATAACTGCTGAGGCGGGATCGAGGGTGGTGGTGCCGTAATTGGGGCTGGCGGGGGCGCCATAGGAGGGATCCCAGAATGTGCCGTCTTGGAGCGTGGAGTTCGTGCTGGCGCAGAAATTGTCCATATCTGGTTTTGAGTCTTGAAGGACGTTGATGTCGTGGTAGGGGAAGCATTGCGCTGAGGCAGTGGGTTGCGCGGCCACGGATTGAGAGGAGGCGATGTAAGCGGCTAAGACGGAGGCGGCAGAGGCGGTAGCGGCAGCGACGGAGGCGGCGGGGGCCATGGTGTCGGTGTTGGGGGGGCAAGATGCGGCTGTCGGTTGAATGCTGATTTGGGTGCATACTGGCACGAGGGTGGTGACTGTTGTGCCGGCTGAGGTCGTGACAGTGGGTGAGAGCGAAGGGGCGACGCCGAAGCTGCCGCACTCGCAGTAATCTGTTCCTGAGCAGAAGCCGGGATTGGTGGGGTCGCCTAGCAAGCGGAGGACGCATGAGTCCAGGCCGTTTGCGCCCGGGACGTTGGTTGGAGGAGCTGAGGTTATCAAGGGCTGGGTTGAGCTAGCTGACGATGTACCCCCGGGGAAGCCTGTGGACTGACTCGACGCAGAGATAGGCGAGGCAGATACTGCAGTGTCACTCGACGCAGAGGAAGGCGAGGCAGATAACGCAGCGCCACTCGGCGCAGAGGAAGGCGAGGCACATAATGCAGTAGAGGAAGACGAGGCAGATACTGCACTGTCACTCGACGCAGAGGAAGACGAGGCAGATAATGCACTGTCACTCGACGCAGAGGAAGACGAGGAAGATAATGCAGCGCCACTCGACGCAGAGGCAGGCGAGACAGATACTGCAGTGTCACTCGACGAAGACGAAGCAAATATCGTAGTGCCACTCGACGCAGAGGAAGACGAGGCAAATACCGTAGTGCCACTCGACGCAGAGGAAGACGAGGCAGATACTGCAGTGCCACTCGACGCAGAGGAAGACAAGGCAGATGATGCAGTGTCGGCGCTTAGAGAGCTCGGTGGAAATTGGCTTGCCGTAGGCAAAGACGATCCAGACCCTGGGGCACTGGCACTGGCAGCGGTTGACGTCGGCTGACTTAGCGAAGAAGAAGGAGAACTAGACATCGTCATACTGACGTCCTGAGTTCCCGATGGCTGCAGCCTAGAAAAGGGTGAAAAATTTGAGGACGGTGAAGCACTCCAAGAGGCTGACGGCATGGAAAATGGTGCATGTAGAGATAGGGGCGAAACAGTCGAGGAGGCCGATGGCAAAGATGCGATTGGCTGACTGCCAGGTGATGCCGACACCAACGAATGAAGGATACTTGAGTTCGCTGCTCGACTTGGGGCCGAAGCCGTGAATCCGGAAGACGGCACCGTCTGGGGCAGTGATTGCGAAGCCCCAGAAGCAAGCAAGCTTCTACTTTGCATGGCGACATAGGATCGTAACTGGTCCATCAATTCCACGGACCCGACTGACTCTTGACGGACCGTTCCAGCTACCAGGACGTCCTCTACCGTTAAAGGAGGAAGTGCACAGACAGTAGAGCCCTTGATAACCGTCGTAGAAGGGCAGCAGAATGTTTTGCCATTGATCGTAGTTTGTGAGATGCATGCAGCGGTTGAAGTGAGACTTCCAGTGACATCACAGCCATCCTTCGTCGTGTAAGCTGTAGTGCAAGAGGACGAGATGCCCAGGGACGCCCAGGAGATACTGGTGACTGTGGCCATGGAGCTAGTGCAACTACTCGAGGAAGCTTCACTCGATCGAGATAATGATTGAGATGGCTCTTGAGTAGGATCTGGATCGGGCTTGGGATTGGAATTGAGATTGGGATTGGGATTTCGGTTGGGATTTGGTTCTGAAGGTTGGAGGTTCTGGCCCTTAGGTTTCGAAGGGCAGCTCCCGATCGACATTCCGAATATCCTTATGCATGGGGCTTTCGGCGCATTGATCTCCAAGTGCGGAAGTGTAGGGAATTCACCCCCAGGGGGTGGTCCCGGAAGCACGTTCCACAGCACAATGGGGTCATTTAGGTCTGGTGGAATGATGACAGGCACCACTGTTGCGCTAGATGAGCCAGGTGGCGTAGTAGTGATCCACTGATTTGACAAATAAGCACCAGAGGAAAGTGTCTGTAAGGAGACTTCAGGCGGGAGAGTAGTTTCAGTGATAGTCGGTGGAGGCGTAGATGATTGTGCAGCGGAGAAAGAGCGAGGTGTAGATGGGTTGAGCAAGCTCAGGGTCTGTACGGTGACATTATGAATTGAAGGTGCTGTACCAGATGCTGATGCTCTGACGCTAGCTCCAAAGGGCCTCGATATCATAAAGCCCTGTGTGTGACTTCTTTCTGGTATTGGGAAAATGCTGATACTCGAAGTATGCAAGAGCGGCTCTCTCGACGATTGAAGGTGCGAAGAAGTAGGCGCCGGTATAGCCCGACAAACCGAAAGGACAAGAGAACATATAGCCAACGACCAGCGGCTTGCCATGATGCTCGAGTATATTACTTTTGGGTCTTGGAGCAATCAGGTAGAGGTAATCGAATCTGTCACTTGGAACACTTCAAAATTGACATCAACCTGAGCTGGTTCACCTTTATAACGACTTCCACCCTCCTTTAAACGGATGTCGACTGGGCTTCTTGAGACATAGACAATGCCACTCTTCGGCCAACTTTCCCAGCCCAAGTATATCCTGAAGGAGCACGACCAACAACGATCTACAGATCCGTAATCCATGGGCTGGGATGCGAAGTCTCGTAAACCTGGCTAGGCACACCAACAAGACGTGTTTCAACGACGTACATGAAATGAGCGCAGAAAGTCTACGCGATCGTAATTAAGTACCTTGGAAGTCTCCTAGATCCTGTCACTTACCCCGAGTCGTGTGATGTCTGACACGCTGCGCGCGGCAAAGCCAATGATAGCACCAGCGCCACATCTGTAATGTTTCATACCCCGAAGGCAATGCTCGATGCCTTCTCGATAACTTACCTTGCCGTAGCCGTAGTGCCGCCAATACCGACCTCCAAGCCGAATGAAGCATATATATGTTCCATATGAGTTGAAGGATCCCAGAGATTACCTTGTAGGACGTTGGGACTCAAGGAGCGCTGACCGCGGCTAGGATGGAATGAGCATTCATGGGTCTTTTGCCGGATCTCTGGTAGTCATCAGTAACAACATGGCTCAGCCTCTGCGTTGGTTATCCGACAGGAGAGAGAAGTTATAAGCGAGCCCTGTGCGGTGCCATGACAGGTGGAGAATTCGGTTTGGACTGGCGACCTCAAAAGCCAGTTCAATCCGATTCTCTGTACATTTTATCTCTTTCATATATCGTCTTTCCTCGTACGCTCATAGCTTCCAATATCCCCACTACTTTGAAACACTGTCTGAAGTATCTCGTCCATCGCATCCTTTGATAGGTAAGATAACTAAAGTCCAGCATCTTACTCGATAACAGACCCTTGCCGACGACATGAGACCTATTGCATTTGCGGAAGTATCGTTGGTGTCGCTATTGTTCTCGCGATTTTTGATCAGGGCTGGAGCTTATGCTATCGATGATTCTTGCAAGCCTTATGAATTCGACAAGAGGGACAAGACTCAGATTATCGAGTCTGCGATGTCCGCAGCACATAACATGGCGGTCAATGTGGCAAACAAAACCGTATGACCCGAAACGATCACTTACATGGACGATACCAGAGCTTTGCTCTTTCCAAAGTCCACCACGGACACTTGGAACCTTATTCAAGGTATGACCCTACACCTGTGCAGGCATGCTTATGAGATATGGTGTTTGATTTTCTTGTTGATGCTCGTGTATGGTGTTGAGATTTGGTCTAATCCCTTCCCTATTTTATGTAGATAAGTATCGATTGCTAATCACGAACACTCCTTGGACGGTAACCTCTTATGGTTCGATCACTCGCGACATCCTCACCATATACTGCGGGGACTACAACTTTGCTGCCAACCCCGACGCTGGTCCAAATGTCTGGACTGATCTGAGCACAGGCACCAATGTCTATTCCGCAATTCACAATGGCGATCCAAATGCCAGCTTGTGTCCGGCGGGTGGCCTTGGTGAAACGTTGGACTATCTCATGGTTCAGAATCCCATCAACATACAAGGTGAACAGGAGGCACACATCATAATACTATGTGATGGTGCCTTGACCAAAGGGGTCTCACCCGAAGCGACCACAAGTCAGCCATCGGTATCAGCGATTAATGCCCTGGGTGGAACCGCAGGCCTGTATCCTGGGAAGGTTATCGACAACATTGTATACGCAACCTGTATAGCCTCAGTTCTCGTTCACGAACTTATGCATGTAACGCAAATGAAGTCCTGTGAGATGCCCTCCAAAGCCTTGCTCTCTGCTCGAAAACCAAATCTTGGCTGACGAGAGGAATTAGTTTACCGAGGTTCCACAGAAGTCTATGGCTGGGAAGGCATTACGGCTATGAGCCCGGCAGGCGCCTTGCTGAATCTCGATAATTATGCTTATTACGCCACTGGTACGTCCAAGCCAGCCCTCTCGTCGTACGATTATCTTATGCTTCTGAGCTCCGCGGGTCTACGCAGGTTTTTCGTCTTGTACCAGATACTTACTGATACGTGTTTCAGCGGCCGACGTTCCAGCGCAATATCTCGTCATCAACGGCCAGCTTTTGTGATCATAGTTTGTTCAATGCTGGCCAACATACCTTCGGTCAAAAAACACCCAAATTTCCTAGACGCCTCGAAACCGTCAGCAGGTTCTAGCTTTTCTCCTTTTCTCCTTTTCTCCTTTTCTCGTTGTACGGAAGATATTGAGCAATGGATGCATCGTTTTCTTGCTAGAAGCAGCTTCAGAGTATGTGTAGTCAAACGCAGCATTAGCCGTTCCTTGCATCAAGATCGGAGCCTCGACTCCGCTTCAGACTTGTTGAGACGATGCGTAAATCACACCGACCTTCGATCTATGTTGAACGCAATCATACATCTCAGCATCAAGTCACCCTTCTTGCCGTTCAGTCTCAAAATGTTAATGTATGCCATGAGCCAGACTTGGCATAACTAAATTTGGACCAAGATAGTGGCGGATAGATCTGCGGACAAAATCATGGTACAAGGTTGACCAAGCATCAACCGGCAGCACGGACGACTTGCAGAAGGGGGAACCCCAAGGACCCCTTTCTGCCAAGCTGGAAAAATCTCATTTCACTTCTCGGCCAGTGGGAGGCGCACCATATCAATTTGGATCACCATTCCTGGGCGAGACCCCATTCTGGCTGCACCCTCCATTCATCCCAGTCTCTCTTTTCTCGTTCTTGTACAATCCCATCCTCTGTATTCCACAGCTCGCGCAGGATTTCCTGACCTCGATGACATTCTAGTGTGGCCATCTGTGGTCCCAACTCCCACATAATCCAGAGCCCTGCGTCGCCTCTTTCGGCCCCGCAGATGATCAGACTCTCTAGTGCACATCCGCACTTGCGGCTCCGTAGGCGCTTAAAGGTCGCGATCGCCTCGGCGTTTGACAGGCTCCATGGGTCAATTCGGTCGTGATGAGCAAAAAGCCGGATGTGGCGCAGTGAGGGTATGGCTGCGAGAGTGTCAAGAACTGAGACAGCCATAGTTGGCGTATCATGTTCAGGGATAAGAGGTTGGCGCCAGGAGGACGACGTGAGCATTGGATTGGCTCGCGAGGAGAGGAAGGCAGCGTCTCCATAGGGGGGTGGTACAGATGAAACGAGGTTGGGCCGCGATGCTTGTGTAAACCATTCCGTAGGATCGGGGAATTGCTGAGGGAAAGCAGCACAAGAGAGGTTAGCTCGGAAACCAACAGGGCCAGAACCGACTGGACGCTGTGGCACAGACGAGGTGGAGTCCCCATCCGCTCCTTGGAGACTTGATCGAGGTGCATCGAAGCCGATCCAACGGATGTTCGTACACCTGGATCTCAAGACTGCGATGTGCGCCGCAGACAACAGTAATGTCGAAAAAGTGGGTCCACGGACAACTATCAAGTCGGATGGTTTTTCGCGGACATGAAACCGGATATTCTGTAACATAGATCCAACGGGCTCCATGTTGGATAGAAGGACGTCCGGATGAAATCCAAGCATGGAGAGATGGGTCAAATTGAGACCAGAGAGAAACGCTTTCATCGAATCAGCGCCTTCGTGAAAGTTATTGTGTGGAAAGCAATTAAATCGTTCGTAGGCTGAAAGCTTCAGTCTCCGGAGTGCTGGGAAATGACCCTTGAGTCGGCCTATGACGGTCTCGATAAGTGACATGTTGGTTATAGAAAGAGATCGTAAGTGGCCCCATCCACAGGTTGTATTCCACGTCTTCCAGGCAACCTCGTTGAAAAGGAGATCACCTTCGAGGGTCAAGGAATCAAGTTGAGGAACCGTCCGTCCAATTTCCTCAAGGGCGTGCTCACGGACCTCCTGATATGATTCGTGGATGAAAGCAGCACTGATGCCTTTCTCTAGGCACAAACGAAGTGCCTTCATACGCGGATTCTGACGGATAACCTCTGCGACGCCTATGGAAATATTGTCCTCAAAGGACTTGTGAGATAGCCCCCGATGGTTCGAGAAGTGAGGAATATTGACCATACATACCCTTAAGGACTCCAAGCAGGAGATCGTATTGATATCGAGGCGTGAGTCCAGGGTGTGAACGTAACAATCTATGGCGAGACTGATAGGTTGTGGGAGCCCATTGATTGCTTGTAAAATTGCGCGAGGGATAGACCTCATGTCCACCACGTCATAGTTCGCGCAATGATCCCCTCCGAACCTAAGTGACACTCAGTCATCGCTATCATCGAATTATTTGGTAGAATCTCGACAGACCTTATCCGCCGCAATCGTGATAACAAAGGCAATAGGCTAACAAAAGCGTCTTCTAGATCTCTGCGATATCCATGCAATCCGTACCTTCGGACAGGAACGAGAATGCTTTCTATGTGAGACCTAAGATGAGCGTGACACTGTAGAAAGTCTAGAAATGCAGCGCATTTCCCTGCGTTTCTAGCAGAGAGATCTATGACGACATGCTGGAAGAGCAGACTTGTTGCGCTTTGATGAAATCTCCGGCAAACGAGATTGAGGTTTCGCAGTGGCAGCGACGGACGTCCTAGGATGTAGAGCTATAGATGTGAGCGTTTCATCATCTTTACAAGTCGCAGCAATACCAACCTCTTGACCGATCGAGAGGAACAGCTCTGGAGCAAGATCATTGAGCGCCGGTATCTTCAGAGTACTGATAGTACGAGGTAGTGCGATGAAGGGATTGAAGTACTGGGCTGGAAGGATTGGCCAGATACCTCGCGTCTCCAGTGGCGCATGCTTTACAATCCAACGAGCTCCAAAGCACACTCAGGAACGTAGGAATCGTTATCCGAAGCTCACAAGTCTTAGAGTGATTGATACTTTCGACATGGGATATAAGAGGAACATAGTCGGAGACTGAGAAGACAAAAGATGAAATTAGATAGCTGTTGCGCAGGTTTTTCGATCATAACTAGATCATGCAAATACGATATCAAAAGTGTATGTCTGCTTTTATCTCACACATAATTGACTTCCTGACAAATACAAAGAAAAGAACGAAAAGACTCTCCACAGAGTTCTGTCTTTCGAGATGGATTGAATAGTGTTAGGAAGACGAGTCCTACTTTAATTACGTGTCGTAGAATAAATTCGGCGCTAGCGGGTAGGTAAGGTACATCGTTGCATCTACAGTCGACCCTGGTTATAAGGAGTCGCTTTAAACGTAGTTCCGGGTTAAACGCCTCCAAATGGCTCGGACGTCGACGATTTTGCGGTGTTTATCGGAGTTTCAATCCATAGGAAGAGGCGATAGATTCTCCGCTTATTTTGGTGGGACTTCTTATAAGAAAAGTGGGAAAATCCTGATTTTACCTTTGTCAATAGGTCGATTGCCTCAGTACTCAGACCTGCCTCCAGAAAAACCTTTAACCCTAAAATCAACCCTAAATACTCGCTTAAGTTAGGGCGACGCTAGGATTGAAGCTAGACGATAGCTTATGCGCGATAGCTTAAACTAGATTTTAGTGTGTCTAGGCACGTTCAAATTCGATATAAAGAATATTATAGCAAGTTTTTAAGTTTTTTTTGCAACAAATCTAAGGACAACATAATTTAATTTAAGAGAAAATTAACTTTCTTGTTAATAAATGTATCAAAGTTGTCTTTTTATAATTTAAGAATGTTGTTAATTAATTTTATTGCGCAACACAATGTTAATTATAGTTATTATAAATATTATTGTTGTTTAATTTGCTACTTTTGTTTATACTCTATCTAATAATGTCAAAATTAAATATATATTACGCTTAATACGTTTTTATTGTTGTCTTCAAATTGTAATTTTCGAAAAAATCGAAAAATTTAATATTTATTACACAATTTCTAAGCTCGACTAAATTTTATACTTTATGTTCGAAGCTTTTTACAATTCTATTATTTAAGTAATTAATTAATTGAAGATTTTACAAGTGCTTGAACTTACTCAATTGTTATTGTCGTTACATATTAAATACTTTATAAATCGACGCAAAAACAATAAACGCATTCAAGAGTAACAAAAGTATTAAAAAAATGCAAATAAATTAAAAGCGCATCAAGACAATTGTGCAAAATTGTTTTAACTTCGAAACAAAATAAGAGCAAATTAATAAATTGACGCAAGCAATAATTGACAACTTAATTGTTATAACAAAGATTAATTTCGAAAAGAGTTTGCTATTTTAAACAACGTTATTTATATACAATATTTCGAAAACTATGTTAATTATTATATCGTTATTAATCTTAAAGAATAATTAGTGTAAAAAGTTGAATAATATTCTAGAATATAAATTGTTGATATTAAACAATAATAACAACAATTCGAAGACGCAAAACAAAATAAGATCGAATGTCTTTATATATAATTAATTATATTATTAATATTTAAACAACAAAAAAGTAACTAAATTGATTTTGTTTTAGTATTTATCAATTCGAAAATTGCTATTAATTAATACTTTAACAACAAAATATTAAGATACAAGTTTTTTTTTAAATTGTGCATATTAATTATTAACGAGCTTTATTTGATCGAAAAATAACAAAAATTTAGAATCGAATATACAAATTTTAATATATTTCGAATACAATTATTGATCGAAATTTCGATATTAAAAGTATCTACTATCTTGAACAACAAAATCGAAAACATAATTCGAAGTTAATATAAATTTGACAAGCAAATTAAAGTGTTGCGAATATTATTAAATTGCTCTAAGATATTTTTGCAATTTATCGAAATAAAGAAGACAATTAAAAATATGTTAAATTTTTAATTTTTTTATTAAGTATTTTGCAAAGCGCATTTAATATATTAAAAACAATAATATATATAAATAGCATTAATTTAATGCTTCAAATTTACAAGTTCTTTTAACAATAAATAAGAAATCTTAAGTATTCGAAGAAAGCTATTTAATAGATACTTCTCTTAATAACGTTAATAATTAAGAATAACAAGAAACGTATTTAACGTACTTTTAAGAAGAGATTGCATCTATATCTATTTTTTAGAATTTTAATTTGCATCGAAATCTATAAAATAAAAATAAACAATTTAAATATTAAATAAGTTATTTAATAACTTGTATTCAAAAATATTAATCGAATATTTTATTGTTTTAAGCGTGCAAATTGATGCGTTAAGAAGTAAGTATATTTTATAATATTATATTTAAAGTAATATATAGAGTCCTAAGTTCTTAAAGCGTTAATCGATTGCAAAAATGTTAATATTACCTTTGTTACAATTATCGAAAAAGTAAATAGTACTAACAACAAAGCATTAAAAAAAAACATTAATAATCAAATAATAAATCTCGATAAAAACACTTCTTAATTAGAGTAGAATCTTAATAAAAATAACGCAATTAAGTTAATAAATAAGTTAGATGCTATACGTTGTCGCAATCTCGAAAAGAGTATATAAGAGCTAATTAATATTTTAAATAGTTATTATCGAAGAATCGAATTGCTATACTTTAACAACAAAATAATTAATAATATAAGTTTTGCAAAATAAGACAAGATTTAATTTAAACTATATTGCTTAAGTTGCAATTCGAATAAATAAACATTTATTATTTTATATAGCAAAATTAATATTTAAAATACTTAAATATTAAAAAAGAAAATTTAATTTAAGAAGCAATTAAAAAGCTAAAGAGCGCAAAAGACTTATACAATATTTCTTAATTCTTATCTTAGATTCTATTTAATTTTAATTATATTTAACAAGATATTAAAGAATTTAATAATTTAAAACAGATATATAATTGATAAAGCAACTTTTAAACAAATTATAAAAAATATGTAAAGTAACGCAACGCAATACAACGTCAAGATATTTAAAATCTTAAAATAAGATTAGCAATTAAATATTAAATAAAATAAAATAATTGCAACAAGATTGCGCAACAAAGACAAAATAAACAAAGAATTAATAAACAAAGTTGTTGTAATTTTTTAGCAATAACGAATCTTCTATTTAATTAAAATTGATTACAAATCTTTAACAAAAAGTAACAAGAAACAAAAGAAAAAAAATAAGCGAAAAATAAATGCAAAATTAATAAGTGCAAGTTTTGTTAATCAAAAAGTAAAAAAAAATGTCGCGTTAAAAACTAAAAATTAACAAATATTAAAAAACAAATAAGATAAAAATTTCTTAAAAACGTCTTCGAAAATACTTAAAATTCGAAGATAAAAATTGCTAAACAAATATTTTAAAAAATATTAATAAAACTCTATTATTGTTGAAGAACGAACAAAGAATTAAGAGACAAAGAAAGAGATTAAGTTACTTGAACAACTATAAACTTAGTTCGATTATCAAACGCACACAACGCAATTTTAACAATTTAACAAATTTTAATAAAAATAAATGCGACAATCGCGATAAACAAAATTGTGCAAATAAAAATCTAAAAGATTGTAAAAGAAACTAGAGTGCGCATTCTTTATTGTTAAATATTTGCGACAACAATATATTAGAAATTAAGAGAAATTAAGAACTTTTGTTTAAATTTAGAGTCTTTTTAAATTTAAATTTGTTATTGTTGTCTACGTACTTAATTTTTAAAATCTTATTATTGTTTATATTTTTTGTTGTAACAAAGAGTTTTGTTTAATATTAACAATTATATTTAGCGTTATTTTTGCTCAATTTAACAATATTTGTTATATATAGATTTACAATAAAAATTTTGAAGTATTAATTAATAAACTTTTTAATTACTCATGTTTCTACTAGATGCAACGCTATACTTTATATATCTTTCAAGCTTTTTTTTTTAAATATTTGCTCAATTCAATAATTTTAAACAATTTCTCTATAGATAAATTGAGTTTTAACAAATATAAGCTTGTAAATACTTAATTCTTAAGTAACTTATTGTTGTTTAAAAAAAATATTAAACGTTCTTTTTAAAATAGTTTTAAATTTAAATTTAATAGTTTTAGCAATTGATCTATCTCGAAATTAAAGTTTTCTCGATTTTGAAAATTTACTAAATTGTTAATTAATATTGCATCTTGCAATTTCTTCAACATTGCTAATATGTTAATTATATAAAATACGCGCAATAATACTTAAGCATAATTTGACGTATTTGTTGCTTTTATCTAAAAAACAATCGCAATCTTTCGAAGAATATATTTTAAAAGTTTGATATTCGCATATTTAATAATATATCGAAGTATTATATATAGCTCTATATAATTGCAAAAGTTCTAATAATTTCGAAACTTTTAATTAAGAATTGATAAAATTGCGACAATTAATTGCGCAAATAACGATTTGTAAAGCTAATTTTTTATGCGCTAAAGTAGTTTTATTTAAAATTTAATAAATTTTTTAATATAAGATTTAAACTACGTTAGAGTATTGTTAATAATTTTAAAGTTGTGCTTCTTTTAACAAGTCAAACGCACTATAATATCGATTGCGCAAGATTTATAACTTTGTAAAATTAATTTCTTGATATTTTAAAAATTATTAAGCTAAACAACGCATTTGCGTTGTTATTTGTCAATTGCATATTAAAGACTTAATCTATTTTTAAAACGCGCGTTATTAAAGTAAATATAGTAAATTAATTGCATTATATTGAAGCTAAGATATTACAATTTAATTATTAACATTAATTAATTAAAGTTATTAAAGAGGAATTTAAATATATATTTTTACAAAACTATTGTCGACTCTATTCTCTTATAAGTCTTTAGATTACTTGCGCAAATTTACATGCTATTGTTAAATTACAAGTCGTTGCTCTCAAACTTAATTTACGTAAAATAAAGATTGTTAATAATATTAATATTGTTAATTGTTGTGCTTTTATTTTTGAAAATCGACTTTATAGAATAATACTTAATTCGATAAAATCTTAGCAATTGAATAAATAACATAAACGTCGATTAAAAAAATTTATTTTTTTATTTTTTGTACTTTGAATTTATAAAGAGATTTTGTATAGCAATCTTAATATATCGCAATTAAATTTGCTTTGTTAATCGAACAATACTAATTAATTCGATTATTATTTACGTTTATATCGAGTTCGACATTCTTAATTTTTATTACAAGTTGTCAAATTAAAAGCAAGTAAAATCGAGAATTTTACATTTTCTTTCTTAATAAAATAAAATTAGATTTGTAAAATTCAAATATAAGAGTTGTTGTAATAAATTTAAATTGTCTTATCTTATTAACTCTTTTATCTTTTCTATCTTTTGTATAATCGAAATTATTATATATTAAGATTGTAATGAAAAGTTTCTCTATTAATTTAAGTTGTTTTCTAATCTTATTTGTTAACTTTTTTATATAGTATTAAATTGTGCAATAAGATATAATTAAATTAACAAAGCATAGCAAATTAACAATTCTTCGACAAGCGTTATTATTGTAAAGATAGAAAACAAAAATCGACTAAAAATTATTCGATTTGCTAAAATAAAGTAGATAATATAGCTTCGACATTGTTAAAAGTTAAGCTTTAAATATATTTTTGTCGTAATTGTTTTAGTGTTTTAAGCGATTAACGCTAGCAATAAGTTTTAGTTAACGGGAGGTATATTTAATTATTATTTTCTTAATTTTCTTAAAGTTGATCAAAGTTTCTCAATCTATAATCTTTAAAAAAATTTAAAATTTTTCGAAAACTTTATTTTTTATTAACGCATTTAATTCGAATCGCAATTTATCTATTGTTTAAAGCTAATTATAATAGAATACAATAATAGACTTTTGTAAGTTTATTAAAAGAGAGAATTCTTTTTTTTAATCAAATTTTTATAGACGTAATCGAAAAACTTGCTATATTGTTTTGCGAATTTATTGCGATATTGTTTTAACAAAGTTAAATACTTGGCAATTATTAACTTATAACTTAATATTAAATTTGTAATATTTTTTACTTTCTTAAATTTAATTTTGCAAAATTAACAAACGTTCGCAAGAGAGATCGAGATATCTAAAGATAATAAGCGAACGAAATAAATATTGTTAAAGAAATAATCTTGATTGTTAAAATCTTGCAAGAGAAATAATAAAACAAGACTTAACGTTAACTTCTTAATAATTGATAAAGCCTTGATAAAAAAAAAGATTATAATGCAAGAATTTTAATATAATAAAAAATACTTCAAGTCTATATATTCTCGAATATATTAAATAAAGATTGTGTTTATTTTTAAATTAACAAGATAACAAGAAAAAAAAATAAGTTAAATCAATTTTGCGCAACGCTATTTTGCTTACTTAATTACAAACAAGTATTTATATTAATATTTATAACGTTATTAATACAACAAATTAGATTAAACTTTAATATTTTCGATTTCGCATCTAGATTGTTGCATAACAATTGTTATAAAATTTACTTTCTTTCTTGTTAGACGTAATTTCTTTGTTAAATATTTAAGTCAAATAATCGAATTAGCTTTTCGTTTTTCTTTATGCTTAATTTTGCAACTTTTGATGTGTTATTTTACTATTAATTTGTCGTCAAAAGTCTTCGCCAATTATAGAAGATCAAAAATAACAAGTTAATACTATTTAATTTTGTTAAATATAAATATTAATTGCGAAGTATAAAGCTATAAATTGAATTTATTAATATATTTTAGTTGTCGAATTTACTTTTAGATACAAGATTTATTGCAAATACAACTTATTCGATTTAATATCTCGAAGATACTCTATAGAACTTAAGCAACGTTGCGTAACAATATTGTAATTAAGAAAATTGTCGCGTTATTGCGTAAAGATATTGTTAAATCTTTATAAAATATTTGTCTTTAACTCTTTTATCTTAAAGACTAAGTTTTAATGCACAATTTATATCTTTATTGCGATACAATAAGTTTTTATTTAGTTTTAAATTTGTTTTTGTTAAGCAATTGTTATTAAGTATTGACATCTTCTATTACAAACAAAAGTCGCATATTATAATATATATTTTTAAACTTAAATTATTAACTTTTGCATTATTTGCAGCTTTTAGTTCAAGTCAACTATATTCGAAGCTTCGAATTTTTATTTTAGATAACAAACATAAAATTACTAAAAGTATAAAAATTAAGAAAGCAAATCTTATATGATATTGCGTTGTATCAAAGAATAAACTTGCGCAATTATATATAATTTCGAATTGTTAACAATAATTGCGAGCAATTTGCGCTCTTAAGTTAAAACTTCTTAACAAGTTAATTAAAATTAAATTGCTTTGCATTTGTTTTCGATATTTGTATATTACTTGTTACGCTTAAATCTTTGTTAAATTTTTTTCGCTAAGTTACTTCGAATTGTTTGCGAATTGTTTTTTTACTTTGTAATTAATAAATTATTAACGTACTAATTGAGCGAAAATTAACGCTAATAAATGTAGCGCAATCTTGTATATTGTCTATAAAAAGAAGTAAAACAATGTTTGAGCTTGCGTTAAACGTTTAAGAATTTCTATAATTCTTTTTGCTTTGCGTTGCTATTTGCTCTTTATTCTTCTTCTTAATAACGTAGAAATAGCGATAATTTGTTGTCTACTATAATATAGAATTTATTTCTTTTTTAGATTCTCTTTGTTTTTTCGATAGCAAATATATATTTACGACTAGTTATTATTAAGCTAGTGTATCTATAAATAAATACATCTCGACTTGCATTATTGTTTTTGCAACTTTCTTAATAGTTTAAAATAAACAATATTAAAATGCTTTGTATCGAAGAGACAATACTTATACAATGCGCGTTTCGATTATTTTTCGCAATTAATTTGTACACAATTTTAGTTACAATATTGTTAATGTAAGATATTATTAATATATCTTGATAACAAAATGCGAATGCTAACTTTATTTAATGTTTCTTGAGCGCATTTAAAAGTTTGCGACTAACTATCTTCGAATTTAAAAATATGTTATCTATTATTAGCTTTGTATTTGCTATTTTTTTTAGCTCTATTTAATGCTTTGTTGACTTATTAATATTGTCGATTGCAATTAATATTTAAAATTTGTTTAAACAATATTTTTCTCTTAATTTATTTCGATTAAATAAAACAACAAAATAAGACAAACTATATTGCTTTTAACTTTTATTTTGTCTTTCTTATTAAAGATCTTAAAGATTTAATTCGAACGCAACAAATTATATTAAGAATCTTGAAAATTCAATTTAAACGCAACAAGTTATATTAAGAACCTTAAAAATTTAATTCGAACGTTCTATAAATATTTAATCTTTTTGCTTATTTAAAATTTACAAAGTTATTTTATAAAATATATTTGCACTCTAATTCGATTATATATATAAATAATAAAAGACAAGAAAAAGATATATTAAAGAAAAGATAAGAAAATTTATAGTATATATATTCGAAGTAAAATTAATTATAGATATTTAATATTAATACGTTTTGCAAATTAAGAAGAAACAAATATATTTTGTTAATAAACAAAAGAAGTATAAGAATAAGTTGCAATTTCAATTGTTTTAGAATTTAATTGTATTTGAACAATTAATATAGTAACTTAACTTTTGCAAATGAAAATCTTAATTTAGATTTATATTTAAATAATTAATATAGTAACTTAACTTTTGCAAATAAAAATCTTAATTTAAACTTGTATTTAAACAATTAATATAATAACTTAATTTTCGCGAATCAAAATCTTAATTTAGATTTGTATTTAGATAATTAATATAGTAACTCGACTTTCGCAAATAAAAATCTTAATTTAAACTTGTATTTAGATAATTAATATAATAATTCGACTTTCGCAAATAAAAATCTTAATTTAAATTTATATTTAAACAATTAATATAGCAACTTAACTTTCGCGAATAAATTTTTTAATTCGAATTTATATTTAGGCAATTAATAAATATAAAACAAACAAAGATTAATGCAATCAAAAATATATATAAAGATAATAGTAATTAAAATATATTATAGACAAATATATGTAACGCAAAATTGTCTTTGCAAGAGTTCGATTGCGTTGTAAAATTAACGCGTTAGAGATATATATATTTTATTAACTCTAGAAATTTATATTAGTAATAGAGTTAAACTATATAGAATTTAAGGGCTTACTAGATTACTAATTGTATTGTTAATTTTAACAAAACTAATCGAAAACTAAAGTTAAGATAATTTATATAAATTGCAATTTATTTAATTTGCATTTAATATAATATAAAAACAATTAAGATAATTGAAAAGTATTGCAAGAAAAAAATATAATTAATTTGCAAAAGTTGTTTTTAAGAAAAGTAATCAATTTATAATAACAAGTTGCTTAACAATAATTTTGTTAAATATATTAAATCTAATTGCAATATTATTGTTAATAATTATTAAAACAATTAATCTAAGAAACTTTTTTCTTTCTTTTAATATTTAACAATACGCAATAAGAAAGCAATTATATAATATATTAAATTTAGTTGTATTGTAATTTAACGCATTTATATAATAATAAACTATAATATATAGAACTAAATAAATAGATATTATTTTTGTATAGCTTGATCGTCGAACTCGATTTCGCGAAGAAATCGCTAAGTAATCGAGCTCAAGAAGCTTAACTTTAAAAAATCTTAAATTTTAAAAAATTTATAATTTGCTTGTATTTTATACGTATTTTATTAAAATTACGCTATTCTATAAAGAATTTAGCGTGCTTTTAAACAGAAAAGAATTACTTGATTTAAACTAGTTTGCGTAGCGCAATTAATTAATTTAGCTTCGAATTAAACAAAGAAGTCTATTCGAATTCTTGGATTAAACAAAAAAAAATATGTTCGATTCAATCTAATTAGTGTGATTGTTGAATCGAGTCGAACATTTTTTTTAATTCAATTTATTCTCTTGAATTTCGTAGAATTGAATCAAAATTAAGACGAGAATTCAATTTTAGAGTCAAGTTTTGTTAAATTAATATTAAGAATTTAAGTTAACTTTGTTGCGTTAGCATTTGCTTATCTTATCTTATCTTATTTATGCGCTAACTCGATTAAATTAGCGTAGAATTTACGCCAATTGTATATAATTAACGCGTTACGTAACGTTATGTAATCGAATAAATCAAATTAAATATTTGACGCGCATTATTCGCTTGTTTTATTTTGTTAAGCTAGAAAATTTGTCTAATTTTAGAATTAGAATTAAGCAAGTCAATTCGATCGAATTGAATTGTAATTCAACGATTACACTAGATCTAACGATTATACTATTTTTGCACAATTAAAAAAGAGAACAAACTCGAATATTCTAATATATTAAGTGCTATTTTTATTTAGTGCTAAAAAAAACTTATTTAAGTTAGAATTATTAGAAAACTAGATTCGACTAAGTATTTATAGATAACTCTTCGACTTTACACAATATAAAGAATCGAATAAAACTTGATTTACTAAGATTATTATTATTTTTTAATTTTATTTGCTATAAATTTAAGTTACAATTAAATTTACAAGATTATTTATTTTTCTACTTTTATATATTGTAACAAGAGCATAAAGCAAAATTTATAAATATATTAATATTAATATATTTATTAAATAAACAAAACAATACTTAAATTTTATTAATATAATTTTCGAAAATACAAAACTTAATTATAGATTAATTTATTTTACAAACAACAATTAAGCATAATTTCTTTCTTTCTTTACTTAATTGTTTCTTTTGCTTTTGCTTTTATTTTTTGCTTTTATTTTTTGCTTTTATTTTTTAATTTTGTTATCTTTAGCGCAAGAATAATAGACAATATTACTATGCATAACAATATTTTTGTTATAGATCAAAATAGAATCTAATAAAATTACGCTTTAACGTCTTAACGCTAAGACGCTCTCTACTTATTTAGTTTACTTCGTCTTTTACTTTTTAGAAGACAACTTATTATTATTATAAATATTTTAGTACTATATTGTTTTATTTTTAGATCTCTAATTAGTTTTTAACAAATAATAGTTTTAACAAATCGATTATCTTGTTTTTGCGCTTTCGTTTTTTTTTGAGCTTTGCTTATACGTTTTTGTCAATTCTTTTACTAGTTTAGTTGATATATTTTTTATAAATTTTATTGTGAAGCAACTTGACTTTATACAATATATAGTACGACAAATTCTTATCAAATTCGTTATCTTTTCGTTGTCTTTGTCGATCTCTATTTTATCTTTTTTTACGTCTATTGCTTTGTCGTTATTGTTGTCGTTGTTGTCGCATAAAAAAGAGCTAGAAACATTAAATATACAAGTAATTAAACAAAACGTTAAAGAAAGACGTTGCGAAAGAGTCTTTCTCGCAATTAAAATACATTTTATTTTGCGATTTTTTTCGATTGTTTATATAATTTTGTTAAAGATTGTTAATATCGTCTTATTAAAGATAATTTGATTTCGATTTGCAATTTTTCGAAGAACTTGTTTTAAAACAATAAGAGTTAATTGATTGCTTAAAATATACACGCGTCTTACATCTATTTAAACGCGTTTTCTTTTATAATATTGAGAACAACGTCTTTTTGATTTTTTGTAAGCATCTATTATAGATTAGAATAAAATCTAATAAAATTACGCTTTAACGTCTTGGCGCTAGAGCGTTCTTTATTTATTTAGTTTGCTTCGCCTTCTACTTTTTAGAAGACAATTTATTATTATCACAAATATTTTAGTATTATATTGCTTTATTCTTAGGTCTCTAATTAGATCTTAACAATTTTTATTACTCTTAATAATATTGTTAATTAAGAGATTAGATATTATTAATATAAACTTGTTAAACAAAGATTTATATATTAATTAGAATAATATAATTAAAAAAGAAACTAAATATATAAATGTTAATAGCAAAATAAATAAAGAAAAAGAGATTATAAATAATAAGATTTCGATAAAGAGTAATAATATTGATATAAAGATAAGACTTGTATAAATTAAGTTAAGAAGATACAAACTTATACGTTAATTTATTGCAAAAAGAAAAAGTAATTGTGCAAAATTAATTGTTAAAAGAATTAAATAATGCAAAGAAAAAGAAATATATTAAGATTAATAAGAAACTAAGTATTTCTTCGAAGAAAATTAAGAAAAACAAGCGCAACATTATTATTAGCAATAGTTGTAAATCTTCTAAATTAAAGAAGAAATAATATAATAAAATTTATCGCATATTTAATATTAAGAAGTTAAACTTGTACAAAAAATTAAAAAAGATATCGAAACGCAAATTTAAAGTATTTAAGAATTATTAACTTGTTATAAAATTAAAAGTTGATATTCTTGAAAATTAAAAAAGAATTAATATATTTCAGATTAAAGTTTGTTTTAATAACTATCTTGTAAATATTGCGTTTAAACAAATAAGTATTAATATCTGAAAAAATATATAATTTGTTAACTTTAATAGCAATAATTTTTCGAAAGCAATGCACATTTTGCTTAATTATATCTCGAAAGATTTTCATTATATAGATAAAAAGAATTGCAAGAGTTGTATTATTTATTTAAGTTAAACAAGATATTATTATAATTAAGTTAAAGATATTTATTGTTTAATAAAAAAGAAAAAATATAACAAGAGTCTATACTTTGTTTGCTTCTTGTATAAAAATTAGATAATTAACAACAACAAGTTACTTTAAAGAAAAGCGATTAAAATTGTTTCTCAATTGTTAATTGATTATTCTTGCGATTCTACAAAAGAAATTACGAAATTAAACAAAAATATATTTGAACAAAAAAACTCGTCTATTATCTTCAAATTCAAAGAAGAAAAGTCAAAGACAAACAATTAAATTATTTGCTTTGTTAACGTTGTTAAAAAGAGCTTTTTTCTATTTTAAAAATTCGATCTTGCGACGTTTTTGCTCGCAAATTGAACAATCTAAAGTTGATTAAAGCTAGACTGACCGTCGGGCCAGGTTATGATACCACCCCTCTGGCCCGACCCGGCGCCAAGACCGGGTCGCGACGATTTTTTGGAATCGAATCGCTCAAATTAGTTTAGCGCGCTTTGCGCTAAACTACTTATAGTAATCGACTAAACTACTTTGAGCGATTCGATTCCTCGAATTTTTTTTGACCTAGGTCTTGGCATTTGCACGTGACATTTCCGGGTCAGCGCGATCAGTCTAATTAAAGCTCTAATTAAGATAAAGAAGAAATAGAAGAAAATTGTTGTTCGATCAACTAAAAGCAAGACAAATAAGAGGAAAATTAACAATTATAACAAGAGAGAACTAAATAAGAAGAAACTTAAGTTAAGAGACAATATCAATAAAGATAACAAGAAAAAATTCGATTTAAATACGAAGTATATTAAAAAGAAGATTAACTTAAACGACAATTTATTTAGTTTAGAGAGCAAGAAGAAGTAATTAAGACAAGCAAAATTGCGTTTGCGCAATTTTGTCTTGTCAACTTTGTCGCATCTTTATCTTAGTTAAGATAAACAATTGTTAACAATAAGTACTAATAATAGATCTCGAGTCTCTCTCTTTTAATGTGCGTAAAATGCAATTAGTAATTATATAGCTTTTATAAAATTAAGTAGAGATTAGCGTTACTTTTGTATTGAATTTTAATTTCGAACATATTAAAGGCATTTAAGTTACGTAATTAAAGTAAAAGAAATAAATATATAATTGTTATTATTAAATCGATAAGTTTTGTTATTGCTTAATTAGTTGTATGCGCTAAACTCTATTGCTATTGTTAATCTATTTCTATTAAACAACTTTGCGTCTTGTTATTTTTCTTTTCTAGCTTATAAAATATTTATTGTTGTTATAGTAGACAATTTTTGCATTTTTTATTTTCTCGAAAACAATTTTAAACTTTTGCAAAGACTCTATTCGATGCAACGCTATTATTTGCGTCGTCTTTATTCGATTTCTCTTTAAAAGTTAATTTGCTTGCGTTTGTGCAACAAAATTATTTTAAAACGTTTGACAAACAAGCATCTAACTTACAATAAAGTCGATATACATTTAAATTAATGCAAAAAACTTTTATAATAAAACGATATATTAATGTAATTAATTTGACAATATAAATTTGAGTGCGATTTAAGTTGCGTACGTAATAACAAAATTGCTTTATTAATTAAACTTAATATTGTTCAAAGTCTTTTTATCTTTTTGTACGTCGACATATTACAAGAGAATAGTTTGTCAAGAAACGCAAGTGTTACTCGACGTCAATTTGTGCAAAATCTTAGATTTAATAACGCATATACTTTTTCTTTTTAAAGATATCTTTACAAAGTTGTCGTATTTTTGCGCATCTTTTAACTTTTATAGTTTCTTTAAACTATAAATAAACGCGATATTTGTATTCTTGAGCTTGTTCTTGCGCGCAACAATATTTTTTTATTACTTCTTAATTATTCGATAAAAACTCAATACTATTTTTGTGCAAATTTGCTTACTTTTGTCGTTTAATAAAATCAAATCTTAAATAATTGCGCTTTCGTGCTCGATTTCTAAATATTTAAATATATATATGTCAATATAATAAAAGCTTATATTATTTTTTTAACAACAAATTTAATATAATAAGAATACAATATCAAAGAAAGGTTGCAATTGAGTCGAAAACAAACATATAATATTTAATATCTTAAATCTATACAAATAACTTGTTGACTCAAGAAATAAAATATTGTTTGCAATTATTTATAGTTAAGCTTGTTGTTTTGTTCTTGCTAATAATGTCGATATATTGCAAACTTCTTAACTATAAATTTATTATTTTTGTCTTAATTTGTTTCTTAAAGCATATCTTATTTTAGAGTTAATCAAATATATTTTTTACAACAATTTTGCTCTTTATTAACTATCTTAATTAGATTTATTCGCGTTTTGAGAGATAGATCGAGCTAATAGAAACTAAGATATTTACAAGATTTTGCAAATCTTATAGATCTATCTATTCTACGTACTCAAATTAGTATTGTCGAGACAAAATTTACTTAAAGAGCTTGTTTTGTTTTCTTAAAGTTTAACAAAGTTGCAAAATCTTTATCGAGTTAAACTATATCTTAACGCGTAAAGTTTTAATATTCGCAATATACACAAACGTTTGCAATTGCTCGCTAGTTGCACAATTGCGTCAAATTATTACATTTTTCGATTTAAATATTAGATTTTGTCGATTCGAACAAACTTTACTTTTGAGACAATTCTAATAAATTAAAAGAACGTGTGCGAATCTTACGCAAGCAAACTATAATTATTATATAAAACAAACGCATCTACGAACGCAATGTTAAGAGATATCAAGATCGTCTCTCGCAAAGCTTGACTTAAATCTTTAGATTCTCGCAAGTAATGCAAGATTCTAATAATTAAATCTTGATCTTACACGAAGTCAAGATATTAGTAACACAAAATTGCGACTTTTGTTATAGCAAATTTGTGTACATTTAAAACTAAAGTTAGAATTTATCAAATACGAATGTTCTATTGTTATAGATCTTATTAATTACGATTTAATACGCATTAATAGTTGCATTTGCATTTGATAAATCCTAACATTAATTCTAGATATACATAGATTTGCTATAACAAAAGTCGCAATTTTGTATTACTAATATCTTGACTTTATGCAAGATTAAGATTTAATTATTAGAATCTTGCATTACTTGCGAGAATCTAAAGATTTAAGTCAAGCTTTGCGAGAGACGATCTTGATATCTCTTAACATTGCGTTCGTAGATACATTTGTTTTATATAGTAATTATAATTTGCTTGCGTAAAATGCGCATACGTTCTCTTAATTTATTAGAGTTGTCTTAAAAGTAAAGTTTGTTCGAATTAACAAAATCTAATATTTAAATCGAAAAACGTAATAATTTGACGCAATTGTGCAACTAGCAAGCAATTGTAAACGTTTGTGCACAATTGCGAATATTAAAACTTTACGCGCCAAAACGTAGTCTAATTTAATAGAGATTTCGCAACTTTGTCGAACTTTAAGAAAATAAAACAAGCTTTCTAAGCAAATTTTGCCTCAACAATACTAATTTAAGTACGTAGAATAGATAGATCTATAAGATTTGCAAAATCTTGTAAATATCTTGATTTCTATTAGCTTGATTTGTCTCCCGAAACGCGAATGCGATTGTTCAAGAAGAAAATATTTAATATGCGCATATATAAAGATCTCGAGCTAATCTTCTAAAATAGACAATCGATCTTGTTTTTGTTATTAGAAAGAGATTTTATTGCTAATTTTTAAATTTTGAAAAATTATTTGTTTAAATTAGCAAGTTCTTAATCTTTTCGAAATAATTTTGTGTCTAATATTGTTAAACTTTAGCTTAATATATTTAGCAATTTTGCAAGTATAAGTATAACACAAGTTCGAGAAATTCTTCGTTGACGTTAATCTTATAATTAAATAAATTATAGAAAGATATTTATTTTCGATGCGTATTTCGATCTTATTTTTTAACTTGCGACTAATTTGTTTTAGAAGATCGACATCTATAAAATAATATTTGCAATCTTTTATTTTTTCGATTTCTTTTGTTTTTAAATGCTTAGTAAAAATAGATAACTTAACAAGTATTTTGTTAAACGCATTATTGTTATTTGTTTTTTTGTCGCTATTTATTGTTGTTATAATTGTTGCTTTTAATAATTTTGATAATTTATATCTTACTTTCTTTTCTAAAATTATTGACGTTTTCGAAGAGTTATTGATTGCTAGATCTTTTTAAATTATCTCGAATACTCTTAGCTTATTTGCAAAAAATACTAAAGCATCGCGAAACTTGATTTCTTGTTCTAACAATATAAGTTGCGCAACAAATTGTTAATCGAACAATAAAATGTTTCGCGTAAAATCTTGTTCTTTTTTTGTTTTTGCAAATAAATTATAATGTTTTAAGCAAAAAGTAGATTAGCTTCGATAAAAGAAAAATGCGTTGTTGTTAAAATTATTTATTTAACTTAATATTCGAAGTTGTTGTTTAGCTAAAGATAGTCGAAATTTGCTTCTTAATTAGCGCGAATTTTGTTAATTTTCTTCGTCTTTCTATTACAAAGTTTTGCGTAAATAATTTTAATAGCTTTTATATCTTTTGTTTGAATTACTTTTATTGCATCTTTTTTGCACGCTTACTTCGACTTTATTTGTTATAACTTGTTTTGTCGAATAATATTAAAAACTTTGCTAACAATAGTATTAACAATCTCGATTTTGTCTTTTGCTCTATTTAGAATTGCTAAAATCTCTCTTTATTAATTTTTTTTTGTCTTTTTGTTTTATTTAATCTAAGATAATTTGTCGAATATAACATAAACTAACAATGCTATAAAGAACTATACTAAGTAGATTGTTTTAATTTGTGTTTATTGTTAATATATTAATAGTTAATTGTTGACACTAATACTTATAAAGTAAAATAATGTGTCGAAAAAAAAATTACAATTAAGTTCGAAATTTCAAAATAATATTTTAGAATTGTATTAACAATAAAGTCTTGTTACAATCTTTATTGTTATTTTCGATTCAACAAGCTAAAGTGTTGTAATTTTTAATTATTTATTATTTAATGATTTCTTGTATCGAACAATTGCTAAATAAAGAAAATTAATTGTTAAACATTTTAATTTAGCTTTTACTTATAGTTTTTTTACGTTAAAACTAATTAGATAACGCACGCATATTACAATCTCTTAAAGAATCAAATGCTAAAAAAAAGCTTGTCGACAAATTAAGCAAAATTATTGTTTTTTTTAAAGTTTTTTTTGAAGTTAAAGTTGCGTTTGCGCGATTTTAATTTGCATTTAAGCATTCTACAATAGAGCAATCTTGCAACTTGTAATATTTTACAATAAAGCAATCTCGCAACTTCTAGCACTTTTTGATTAACAAGTATCGACAAAACGTAAGCAATTATTAACACAATATATATAATAAACGCATATATAGCATTTGCAAATACAATTATTCTAGTTATAACGCTTTATTTTATACGAGTTATAACGTTATTCTTAAACGCATTTACAAGCGTTGTCGTGTGTTTTTACTCAAATAAGACTTATTTATTATTGTAATTAATTTTTACTTTAAATATTAAATATTGCTCTCAAATCTTTTAGCAAAATTATATTTTGATGTTGACGCTTATTCTTTATAGATAGTTTACACTATCTATTATAGCGTTCGTCGATCGTTCGAAGTAGACTGACCGTCGGGTCGGGTTTCGGTTCCAAAAGTCGGAACCGAAACCCGACCCGAATTTTTAGCGTGGAACCGAATTGCCAAGATTGATAAACCAAGCTACTTGATTGGCTCGCTTAGAACGAATCCTTTCGC